>Ga0180438_10000008_pt1 | contig 494428 bp, 345 predicted proteins | sample SS_ome_12_FD_132455 | JGI IMG/M metagenome (GOLD analysis project Ga0180438, IMG submission 132455) | Hypersaline lake sediment archaeal communities from the Salton Sea, California, USA - SS_3_D_2 metaG | ecosystem: Environmental > Aquatic > Non-marine Saline and Alkaline > Hypersaline >...
CGAGTCGCCGTAGCTCAGCTTCAGATAATCCTCCGTGTCGACGCCCACCTCCGGCCGCTCCGATTCGACCAGCAGCCCGGCCCCCACGTACGTGTACCGGCTCAGCACGTCGCTGCTGACGTTGTCGATGATCTCATAGACGCGGGACAGCCGGTCATCCATCGAATTGGCCGCACCGTAGCTATAGTCGACCGTTCGCGTCGTCGGGTAGGTGATCGACGTATTGCGGGCCAGCGCATCGTAGCCGTATTGCACCAACGCACTGTCGGGGGCGCCGTCGTTGTCGACCTCGCCATCATGCTCCTGCCAAACGTCGGTCACATTGCCCCAGCCGTCGTACTTGTATTCGATCTGGTTCACCTCGGTTGTGCCCGCGGTGTCAGAGTAGCTGGTGATCTGGAAGACCTGCCCCCACTCGGTGTAGCTGGTGTCGATGCGAAGCACCGAACTGTCGACGGTGCTGGGTACCGTGCCGGTCACCGTGTCGCTGATAACCCGACCCCACTTGTCGTAGGCGTAGGTGTGCTCCACCTCCCGCTGATCGACCATCGTCTCCACCGAACCATCCGCGAAGTAGGTGTACTCCACGAAGTCGTGGCCGGTCCCGATGCCGTTGAGCAGATCCTTGACATTGGTCCGCGACAGGCTGGCGGCCGCGTCGCCGTACACTTCCGCCCGCACCAGCGAACTGCGAGGAACGGGCGTGCCGTCGTTCGCTTCCAGCAACTCGCCCGAGTAGATGTAACGGGTGATCTGATTGTCGTCGGTGTTGCCTGACTCGTTGTTGTCGCCCGCCGGGTCGAGCGTGATCCGCTCCGTCAGTCGGCCTGCGTCGTCGTAGACGAATTTGGTGATGTAGTTCCAGTCTTTGGCACCTGTGGTACGGGCATAAGGGCGATCGTAGTCTTCTACGCCCGGTACCGTTTCGTACCAGTAGTTTGCGCCGCCATTCGACTTGTAATTCTGAATGACATGCGTCGTGCGGCCGATTTCGTCCAGCACGCTCAGCGTCGTCGAGCCGGCCGGGTCGGTCGTCGACACGTGACGCAGGTAGCCATCGTAGCCGTAGCTGGTCCGCAACTCGGTGGCGCTGCTGGCGGGGGCCGAGTCGGGCCGCGTGAAGCTGCTGCCCGCCACGCCGTAGTTGACCTCATCAATGAGCAGGCCGGCTGCGTCGTACCACCAGGCGGCGTACGAGACGCGGGCGTCAGTCGAGCTGGTGGTGAACTCCTCACCTTCGGCTGCGTCGTCGTCATATCGTTGGAACGAGGTGACCAGGATTTGGTTGCCGAGATTGTCGTACTCGTATTCGACCTGCTCGACGATCGTGTCGTTGGTCAACACGTCGGCGTCGGTGTTGTTCCCTTCGTCTGTGCCGAGGTAGGTGGCGATGACATTGCCACCGAGGCTGTAGGCGGTCTTGGTGAACGCGCCATACGGGTCGGTCGTCTTGATCAGGCGGCCGAAATCACCGTAGTCGTAGGTAGTTGAGAGGTGATTGTAGGGCGAGGTGCCAACCAGGTTGCCGGTTGTCGGATCGACTTCATACTCGATCGTTTCGACCAAGAAGAGGTCGCCATGGTGGCCGTACTTGTCCTCCGTCTTGCTGATCAACTGGTTGGAGCCGGACAGGAAGGCCTCGGAGACGGTCGGGCGGCCCTTGCTGTCATACGTTTGCACGACGTAGCGGCCAGAGAGCGAGCCGTCGGGGGCCGCTTCGGTCACCTTGTACTGGCGACCGTAGCCGTCGTAATCGAACGTCGTCTTGATGAACGTGCTAGCGCCGGCCGTGGCGGTCAGCACCTCCATGGCGGTTAGGCGTCCCAGCTCGTCACCGCTGCCGTTCTGGGTGCCGTCGTAGTAGTACTTGGTCGTGATGACCTGGTTCAGAGCCGTGGTCCCTTCCTTGATCTCCTTGAGCTGCCCGGTCGTGGTGTCGTAGACGTTGGTAGCCACGTCGAGCAGTGTGCCGGTCTCGTCGCGGTTCTCCCGCGACACCACGCGCCCCAGCAGATCGTAGGTAGTGAAGCTGTACGGTCCGATCTCCGGAACCACCGACTCCACGCGGCCGAGCCAGTCGTAGTTGTACGTGGTCGTGAGCGAGTTGCTGGTGGTCGCGCCCGCATCGACCTCGTGCTGCACCTGGGTGTCGACCCGGCCCTGGCTGTCGTAAGTCGTCGAGGACTTGGAGAACAAGTCCCCACTGGTTACGCCCTCCATCTGCGTGGTCAGGGTGCGGCCGAGCATATCAAAGGTGGAGACCGTCTTGGCCGCCTCGATCGAGCCGTTGTAGCCGGCATCCGGATAGATCACCTCGTCCAAGCGGCCGACCGTATCGTACTCGTATTGGGTCAGCACGAAAATCGAGTCGCTGCCGGGCTTGAGACTCTCTCGCCCGGTGACGCGGAACTCGTCGTCCGAGTTGTTGCCGTCGTGGTCGCTGTCGTAATAGGTCTTAGAAATGGCGTCGCTGCTGCTGAGCGAATCGGACATGCCCATCCAGACTTCGATTGGACGGCCAAAGTCATCGTAAATATTCTTGGTGACACTGATGAACTCGTCGTCGGTGACGTTGTCCGGCGAGGTGTTGTTGCCTTCATCGGCGACCGTGTACGAGAGCTCAATCTGGCCGAGGCTGTTGTAGGCCGTCTTTTGGATCATTCCATCGGGGGCTTCGGTCTTGATCTGCCGACCCTTGATGTCGTGATAGTACTTGGTCACCAACGTGTCCGTGCTAGCCGTGTCGTGGGTGATGCTCTCGTAGAGCTGCCCACGATCGTCGTACTTCATTTCCTGTTCGGTCTGCTGATCGGCCGGATCAGTCTCGATCTCCTTGCTGAGGCCGTTGTACGTCGCGGCGCCGAACGTCTTGATCGTCTCCGCCCGTGAGAGATTGTCGTAGGCGTACTCCGTGGCCACGCCGTTGGGACCAAGCGAGGCAGTCATGCGCCCGCGGAAGTCGTAATCCGAGTAGCTGCTGTAGTAGTTCGTGCCGTCGTGATAGCTGCGAGATTCGGTCAGATAGCCATCGCCGACACCACCGGCGTCGTAGATGTTCTCGCTGACCTTTTGCATGTTGACGTCGTTAGGCGCCGATCCGTTCGCCAGCACGTAGGAGCGGAAATCGAGGAAGTCGATTTCTCCGCTGGTATTGTGATCCGTATCTGGGATATCGTCCGTTCCAATCCAGGTTTCGGTGATGCGGCCCAGGCCGTCGTAGAAGACGTGCTCGATGACACCATCTTCCTGCGTGGTGACGGACAGTCGGCCGCGGGCATCGTAGTAATTGTACTCGGTCTTGAGGAAGTTCGTTCCTTGGGCGCCAAGCTCCACGACATCTTGTTGGTATGTGATGCTATCGAAGCTGAAGTACGACAGCTCCGCGGTCTGCTGACCAGCGCTGTTCATGACCGAGCGCGAGAGCGATTCGATCTGGACCTCTGTCGATTCTGTCAGGTCAGCGCCGCCGTTCGGCTCGTTGGTGATCAGGTTTCGTGGGAAATCGCCCGAGCCAATCCATGTAAACGTCAGCGACTCGGTGTAGTTATTCGCTTCGTCGTGACGGTAGACCTCGACCGCTTCGCGTGGCTTGTGGTTGGTCGAGTCCCAGTTGCGGTAGATCCGTGTTTCGTCGTTGGCATCGTCATACCAGGTGTAGGTGATCTCGCCCGTGGGCGCGGTCATCTTGGTGGTGCGGCCGAGTTCGTCGACTTCGTAGGTGGTGACGAGGTGCTTGCCGCCGCCGATGGGAGTGGAGACGGGCGTGCTTGTTCCGGGAATGTCCGGAAGGCCAGTAAAGTCCGCCGTGCCATTGACCGTATCGACGTCGACAATCTGCTTGGTGACCGCACCGGTGGCGTCGTCGTATTCGGTGTAGGTCAAGAAATTCTCGGCATCCCGGGTCCAAGTCGGACGACCGTAGATGTCGAAGTAGGTGGTCGACTCGGCACCCGTTGATCCGCCGGGCCCGTTTTGGCCCGTGCTGACAACCGGCAGCGTGACTGTCATCCATTCGACCTCCGTGCTGTCCTTGGTGGCGACCTCACGAAAACCGTAGGCGTAGGTGGTCGTCTGGGGCACCAGGCCGTCGGTATCGCTGTAGACCGTGCTGTTCTTGGTCTTGTAAATCGTGTTGCCGGTCACCTCATCAATCGCGGCAACGTAGTCGACCTCGTGCTGCTTGATGGGGCTCAGGTCGGTGTCGCCCATTTGGACGTAGGTGGCGTGATAGTAGCCAAGGGCACCACCGACTTCGACAATGTCGAACGTGAGTGTGAACTGGTCTTGGGTCGCCTCACCGTTCGACGTGTCGCCGTCCTGGTTCATCAGGTTGCCGGCGTAGTCTTGGCCACCTGAGCGATCCTCAATATTCGGACCCAAGGTTAGTGTGTAGGTTTCCAGCGTCGTCTGGGCGGCAAAGACGATATCAAATGTCCAGGCGTCGATCTGTACGACCTCAACGATGTCCGAGGTAATATCGGCCGAACCACGGTCGAATACTGCGATATCGTCGGCCGTGAAGGTGCTCTCGCTCACCTTGGTGTCGTAGTCGTACGTTGTGCGGATGGGTTCGTTGAAAACAACGCGAATGCGATCGACCGAGCCAACAAGATCAGCCCCTTCTTCAATACTGGTCGAAACGACCTGAGGGCCTTTGGTGTCGGTGCCGGCCGAAGCGAAGATCTCTAGGGCGTTGAGACGAACGCTAGATGGGGCTGAGCCTGATTCATGGTCGCGAGTCAAGTTGAGCGTGCTGTCCAAAACCTGGATTCCCGTGAACGTCTCTGTGTAGTACTCACCGGCAGTGGTGGTGACGCCAGAGTCCTTCAGGGCGCCCTCAATCATTACCCCGGAAGCATCCAGGGCACTGTCAGCATCTCCGAACGTGACGACCACATCGTAGAATCCGTCCGGTACGTCGACGGCAAAAGAAATGTCTCCTGCTATGGTGCTGACAACATAATCACTACGCAGCTCGTCGATGACGCCTTCTTCCTCGCTCGTGACCGTGCCGGTCCAGCGTGTGTCGGTGTGCGTGACCCTTTCATAACCCGATTCCACCGGCGACGTTGCCGTGCCGAAGTCGAATCGATAGACGGGAGTAACTACAGGCGTGGCTGCGGACCCGTAGTAGGTGGTCGTGGTAATCAGGCCGCTGCTGTCGTTGAGGTGCGTGTAGAAGCCGGTATCAGGATCCTCGACCAGCAAGTCCGGGCTGGCCTCGCTATACCCGGAGACGGCCGAGGGCCCTGCTTCGAGTACGACTCGCCCCTCCGAGTCGTACTTCGTGAAGTTGTACCAGTATTCAGGGTTGCCGTCCGGATCTTCGACGAACACAGTCAACATCGTCTGGCCATAGGAGTTGGCGAAGGTGATGTTCTGATTGCCGTCGGGCAGCTTTTCGATCGTCTTGTATCGCCAGCTGTTGTAGCCGTTGGCATGGTTACTCGTTTCGTACTCGTACTCGAACGAACCGAGACCACCGGCGCAGGAGCTGCAGCCGGAGCCCTGCGTGGCAGTTTTGGTAACGCGGCGTACTTGGTCGTACTCGAAGTAGTTGTCGGCGAAGTCCGCAAGTTCTGCATTTGTAGCCGTCTCTGGAGTGAGACCTTCCGCCACGACCCGTTCATAGGAGGCGGAGTTGAACACGTACTTGAGGCCATGACCGTGACCGTTCGTTTCACCGTAGTTGTAGTACCGGTAATACGACGTATCGATGACGTCGGAGCCTTCCTTGACCTCGATTTTCTTCAAGTCGCCAAGGTTGCCGATAATCTCGCCAGCGTTACCTCCTACATTCTGTTCCTGATGGCCGTAGTAGCTGTAATTGACCTCGCGAATCTTCACGGCCGGATCGCCATTGTTGGCACCATCTAGGTCGCGTTCGAGCTCAACCTTGGTAAGCAGACCTTCATTATCACTTCCAGCAGAAATGTAGCTGTACTTGTAAGTTTCGACGATTCCATCGACCGTCGTTCGCGTTACCTCCTCCAGTTTTCCGGCATTCGCGCCAGCGGTGTAGTACGTGAAATCGGTTTCGTTTCTGGCGTTGTCCACATACTTCTTGGGCATGCCGCGACTCGCTTCGTTCGTCACGGTGAAGTCATGATAGACGATCACATTGCCAGCCGTATCGGTCTCTGTGTACTCCTGGTCGCTGGTGTCATGCTTGAGACTGCTCTGTCTCAAAGCCGACGCTTCGTAGCGCGTAACATCGCTGCCGGAGACCTCACCACCCAGAGCCTCATACATCATCGCTGAAGTGCCGTTGTTGGCGCGGATGTCGCCGCCGTTCGTCAGCTGCAGGCTTGGTAGTTGTGACATTGCCGCGCTGTGGCCCAAGATGCCACTCGACTGCGATTCGAGATTCGTCAGGGTGACCGACTGCCCGAACGGCAACCCGGCAGCGAAAGATGACAGCGCGTTCGAGGTCACGCCAAAAGCGCCATCGACGGGGCGCACTCCTGACGGCCCAATGGAAGATTGGGTACTGCCGGATCCCATGCTGGCAACGCTCTCTTCCTTGAGCGTGTCTTCGCAGGGAACACAGCCATCTACCAAGAGTGTGTCTTGGATGGCGATCAATCTGACGTCGTCCAGGAACGATCCATGCAAATTGGCGTAGGCAGAACCACTCGCGTCGTAGAAGCTGATCCAGGTCTTCTCGCTGCCAGCCGTGAATGTAACCGTATACCGTTCCCATTCGGTTGTGACGTCCCTGTCACCGTTATTATGAGCGGGGAGCACATCGGCATCCCAGAGATAGTCTTCCGCCCACGGCTGGTTGTTCTCCACGTTGGCGCCTTTGGTCGCGCCTTTCGTCTCGAACGAAATATCGTTCATTCCGTTCAAGTAGTCATTGATGTTGATGCCAAGCTTGTTGTGCTCTTTTCCCCATGCTGAGCGTGCCGCAAACGCAAACGACAACTCGTACTTCTGATCCGGGATCATGTTGTCGACGATCTGATAAATCTCAACCTGACTGTATGGGTTGGTGCTTCCTTCTCCTGGGTGGGCGTCAAGCTCGACGAAGTTGTTGCCGTGATACGGGTCGTGCCCCCAGCCGCCACCTGTGCTTACTTCAATCTGGGCCTTGCCCTCGGAATACTTTCGCTGCCAACCTTCGATTTGTCCGAACAGCGCCCAGTCGTTAGGGTCCACGGCTGCAGGCGTTCTTTCAAAACTGCCATTCTGTATTAAGTTGGACGTGATCTTGGCTACGAAGGTTCCAGTAACTTCCATGTTGTTGCCGTCAATGGCGTGCACCGAGATCGACGGCTCTTCTCCGTCCGCAGATAGTCTCGGCACGAGTATCAACGAGTCGGTTTCTTGGTTAACGACGTGAACTTCAAAGTCCGTGTCCAGGTCCGCCGGATTGAGCAGCGTGTACTCTGCCGTAGTTGAATCGAAATCCGCAACCTCTGCAAAGGCCGCACTTAGGCTGACCACCTTTTCTCGAGCGAAGTTCGGATTGACATGGACGGTTATGTCCGGAAATGTCGCAGTCAAGGTCTCGATCGGTTGGATCATCACTGCGTCGGCATACGCCTTCTTGCTAGCGGCCGTGCCGCCGGTGGCGAGCTGCACACTGATCACACCGGAGTCGATCGTGACGCGTTCCAGGCGTTCCCAGTCGTAGTCAGGGCCGACAACATCGGCAGTAACTGCCGTTGACTGATTGACCTCAATGACGGACGTCAACTGACTATCGATCGCGTAGAATCCGTCGCTGTTAGGTGCCTCGGAATAGACAATGTAAGGAGCCTTCTTGACACCGTATGTCGCGTCGACATGGTAACTCACGTAGACGTCGTAGGTGCCGTCCGCCAGGTTGTCGAATGTCCAAGTGGCCGAGCTGAAACCGTCGTCCGGCATTTCTTCCCGGTTGCTGTCATAGTCGGTCACCATGTAGTCGCTTCCATACGACAACGGCTGCGAGGAGAGAGTCGACCAGCTGCCCGATTCGCCAAACGAGTCGAAATCGGAATCACCGTTGTCGATGACCGTTACGCCTTCCAGCTCTATCCGCGTCGTGGCAGAGAACTCGGAGCTACTGCCGTAGCTGCCATCGACGTGAATCTGCGTTGCCGTTGCGGACAAGTACTGACCAGCGGTAACACCGCCAAGCAGCATGACATCGAATGTTGCATCGCCACCGGCATCGGTTGTGATCTCGAATGAGTTAGCCCATGCGGGGCCAACATCGCTGGTGGTTACGTTGGAAGCGTCGGTATAGAAAAGATCGATACGGAATACGGTGTTGGCCGTCGAATTGAGTGTTCCTTCAACCCATAGGCGGTCCCATTGACTGTATGCCGCCGTTAGCACTGGGAAGTTCTGCAGGTCGTTAGCGCCAGTGTCGACGTCATCGGTGTCGTTTGTCGTGGCGCCATTCGAGCCAAGATCGACCGGCAGGCCACTATTCTGCAGGTACTCGTTCTCAAGAATCGCGTTGTCGGTGCCCGAGCCTACGTCGACTCCGTCGCCCGTGTTGTAGGCGATCGAGTTCTGTTGAGAGTTATGGACACCACCAATCAGATTGTCCGAACCGCCATTGACGTAGATGCCCGCACCGGCGTTTCCAATGGTGTCCGTGCCGGCGGGGTCGGTGCCGAGCAGGTTTGCCTGGATCACATTGCTATCGCCAGCGTCGATTTCGATCCCGTCACCGCCGAAGTCGTGAATGGCAAGCCCGCGGACGACGATCTCATCATCGGCCAGCGTTAGGCCGTCGATCGATCCACCAGCCGTGGTTCCCTTGATCTGAACGAGCTGGGACGTGGAAGCACCGATGAAGCCCGCCGCTGCGAAGAGTTCAAAGTCTTCCGCAGAACCCGTTGCGGCCGTCGCTCTCGCCGATGTAATGGCGGCCTCCATCCCGGCCTGGTCGAGGTCTGCCGCAAGGACGTTGCCAAGATTCTGAAATCCTGACTTCGCAGGAAGAGCGATCCGCGTATCTTCGATCTTGGAATCAGTCGACGAGAGTCCGAACCAAACCGGTGAATGGTTTGCGCCAATAAGATCGTCACCGGTGGACTTGATCTCGTAGTATCCAACTTCATCGTTCGCCAACCCGGCTGGATCCAAAATCACGTCGCCGCTCACCGGATCATAGATCAAGTTAGGCAGGTCAGCATCGCCGCCCATCGTCAGGTCGTAGTAGGCGTAGTCTGGCTGGCTGAATCCGGCGATCACGACCGTCTCAGTGATGTCCGGCAGGGCATTGGCCGAACCAGGCTCGATTGTCACCGTCTTGGTCACCGTGTCGTACCCGGAATCGTCGAGCGGAATATCAAACCGGATCTCGGTCATCCCGGTCGCGGCATTGGCGTCTTCAATGGCTGAACGGAGCGTTACCTCACCTGCGGCGGTGTTGCTGGTGTTGTCATCGTCGGTTGAGTTGACCGTCTGCATGTCGTGCAGGTAGTCGTACTGATCACCAGAGAGCGAGCCTGCGAAGATGCCCCATTCGTCGAGCTGGCCAGCCCACATGGTGTCGCCGCGATTGGTGGCGGAGCCGCCGCGGGCACCAATCGTGAATTTGCTGCTGGTCGTTGAGGTGGGAGCCGTGATGTAAGAACCGGATTCGGTGGCGAAGTAGAGCCGCGTTCCACCGTCGACCTGAATCCAGCTCGATCCGCCGGAACCGCCGAGCGTGGCGTCTTCGTAATCGGGATCGAAGCCAGCCGCCACGAAGTGCCAGTCTTCGTCGTAGTACGTGTCGTTGACGTCGAACGGCGCGCTGGCGTTGTCGAACGAGTGTGTTACGGTACGCACCGTTCCGCCACTGTCAACGACCGAGAACTTCACCGCGTCCCCTTCACCGGCGAGCAACCATTCGTCGCCAGTGGCCGAAAGGTCGTTGGTCGTGGTCTTGCCGGCTAGCACCCGAATCGAGTCGTTGTTGTAATTCGTGAGCCAGTTGGCGCTGGTCGAGTCGTCCTTGAACCAACCAAAGACGGTGTACCCGCTGGCTGCGAGAGAGAACGGACTGACCGCGCCGCCACCGATTACCGGTGCCAGCTCAAAATGACCATCGGGCGTGGTGTCTCGTCCGTCGAACTCACGGGCGCCGCCTTGCTTACCGGAAAGATTATCAACGGTCTCGACCGTACCAACTTCGGTGAGATCGTAACCGTTACCGCTCCAGTCGACCGCGTCACCGGAGTCCTCGGTCAGCCGCCAGTTCGCAGCCAGACTAAACTCACTCTCCAGCATGCCGGAGTCTTCAAGCGTGGTGGAGACGTCGATGTTGACCGCGAGCGTGTTACCCCATTGATCCTCGGCCGTCACGGCGATGACACTCGAACCGGCAACGCCCTCGGCCCAAGCCAAATCGAGCTGGTCGCCGTCGAGGGTCGGCGTGACGAGCCAAGGATTCGAGTTGGCAAACGAGTACGTGACCGTTCCACCAAGCGCTTCGCTGCTCACATAGCTAGACAGATCGATCGAACTTGGCTGGTCAAGTGCGTCATCGGCCAGCGTGATGCCGGCTACTTCAATGTCGTCGAGCGGCGTTAGCACGCCGGTGTAGTTGGTTCCGGCCAACTGGATATCCTGGTGGTCAATGTCACCGTCGGCGTACGGATGCCAGGGTGTTGTGTCTTGGTGAACGTCGCCATCCTTCCACAACTGGTCGACGCCCGTGGGGCCGGTGAAGTTATCGAAAATGACCAGATAGTCATCGTCCAAGTCAACGTCGCCGTCGAGATCGATGTCACCTTGGACGGCCGACTGGCCAGCATGCGCCTCCCAGCTAGTGAACCACTGATCCAGATCATCGGCGTCAACATCACCATCTTCGTCCACATCGCGCAGGGCATCGTAGGGCGAGGCGGCGTAGACGGCCGTTTCGATGTCCGTGAAGTCATCGATATCCATGACGCCATCGCCGTCGACGTCATAGACCGGCGGCGTGCTACCGTAGTCCAACGCTCCGCCCAGCGACGGGAAGAACCCCGACGACTCTTCCTCGCCAGAGATCGCAGCAAGAAACGCGCTAGGGTCGTAGGTCGACTCTTCGCCCGGCAGTTCGACCGTCGGTTCTGTCTCATACATGGAACGCAGCGCGTAGAAATCCATCCCGCTTAGTACGTCGGCCGAGACGTTGTCCAAGTAGGCGGACTGATCGCTCACGGTCGAGTAGGCGAATACCAGCAGATCGTCGAGCGGCGAGTATTGGCCGTTTCGGTATGCCTCACGGAAGGCAGCCCACTGATCGTCGCTATAGCCGTTAGCGAACTTCTGGGCGTACTCGGCGAACTCCGCCGCCGTGTGATTCGGCGCGCCCTGTAGATGTTCAACCTTGACCGCGTCGTATCCACCCGTGGCGTACGTGCCCATCATGTCGGCAACGTACTCACGTAACTCCGTCTTCTGTGCGACAGAAACAGTCGCTGCCAGAAGGTCACTCGCTAGTAGTTGTCGCGGTTCGAGCGCCTCGTACATCAGCCGCTGCTCGCGCCGTGCCTTTTCCGCGGATCGTTTCCGCTTCACCTTGCGAAAACCGAGTTTGGCGAGAGTGTTGTTCCAAGAGTGGATTGGTAGACGCACAGCTGCGCTCCCTTGCGTGGTTGTTGCATGTAATTAACGCAACCGGTGAAGAGAGTGCCACCCAGAACGCTGCGCTCACGTTTGTGAGTCGACCGTTCATTGTGCCGTATAGAACCCAAGACGCGGTGCCCACATGGCCCGCTGCCCAAGCCTCTTCCCCAGTTGCCTTGGAGTCGGCACCGATGTGCAAACTCCAGTTCCGTCGTCAGTATCGCCCGTCGCCTGCTGTACCGATTCACAGGCACGGCCAAAATAGGACTTGGCAGAAGCTTTACCGATTAGGCTGGCCAGTGCAATGGGCTAGGCGATTTGTGCGGGTTTGCGATGCTTGCTAAGCATTACATTGATAGGCAGTGGCTAAAGTGATAGCGGCTAGCCGCTAATAGTGGAGTGGGGGGCGGCAGGGCGACCCGGAGACGCAAGTGGCTTACGTTGCAGGCAGTTAAGGCGACTTGGCTGGAACGCATCCACGCCTGTTCATTCCTGTCTTTGGCGGTCAGGACTGCGGCCATCCTTGAAATGAACCGATGATCGTGTGCCATTGGTCCACCGGCCGATAGGGTCGCGGTTTGCCGCTACAACGGACGCGTTGTTTCACCCTGCGGTCGGCAAAGTTCGACCGATCGGCGCAAGCAAACGGGGACCAGGTACAGTTACCGGGCCCCCGTGGTTGTTGGTAATACCTACTTGCGCGGTTCGCCTATGATCGGAGCCCCTTTCACCGGGCCAATAATCGGAGCCCCTCTTACTGGGCCGATGATTCGACCGCCACCGCCTGGGCGAGGACGCGGGAAGGGCATTCTGGCAAACTCCGGTGGGCCGAGCGTGTAGACCAGCGGTCCGGGGAAGGTTGCGACGAACGATGCTGGAGTTCCCGTAGCTAGTCCAAATGCCTCTATGCCAACCGCGACCGTCGTGCCCGCTGCGTCGGTCGTTGCGGAGACTCCGGACGTAGCGTAAACACCAAAGCCGAATCCGAAGATTTCCGCAAAGCTCGCGGATTCGGTGCGAGAGGGGCCAACCGCGGGCCCGAAGCGAATCGCGGGAACGACTCCCGCTGCGTTCACAATCGCGGGTGGGAAGCCGCTCGCAAAGCCCATTGCGGACCAGATTGAGATTCCGTCGCTAGCAATGAATTGGGCACCGGCCGCTCCGACCACAGAGAATCGCAGCATGCTGATTGAGATTGCTTGCATGAACATAATCCCGCCAGGATTTCTTGCATTGACCACTCCGTTTGCGGAGGCGACTGCCATGCCGACGCCATTGATCTGCCCGTCGCCCGCGATGCGAGAGCCCACCCCCACGCTCATCGACGCCCCGGTCATTCCTGTCGAGAAGGTAGTGGGCGTAAAGGCGAACGACCATCCCCAGCTAAAGGCGTGGCCCGTCATTGCAGAACCGAACAACGGAACGAAGCGAGCCAGGCCTGTTGGATCGGTCGCATTGGGAGCCCCACCCTGAACGTATTGGTACAGGTTCTGACCGTCGATGTATTTGGCCGGATCGCGATTGATGAATCGGCCCAATTCAGGATCGTAGTAACGGGCACGGAAATAGTAGAGGCCCGATTCCGTATCGAGTCGTCGACCGGTGAAAGTATACGGGTTGTCGTACGACGACGAGGAACGAGTGTTCCAATTGGCATCGTAGATCAGAGCCTTTCCGTACGGGTCGTAGTGATATCGTTCAACAACGTTGCCGGTCGACGCATCGATCAAGGCCGTGACGTTGCCGTTGGCATCCGTCGTGTAGTAAAGCGTGTTGTCGATCGTGCCATCGGTATTGGAGTCACGGAAGAAGACGACCGGCATATCTGTGGAGTTTGGATCCCAAACGAACTGTTCAAGAGGATCGACATCTCCGTCCTTGCGCGTTTCAACGACTTGTTGCTTGTCGTTGTAGTAGTACGCTTCGAGAATACCACCGGCCGTCTTTTCGATTCGGAAGTTTCGTCCGTCGTATTCAAATTCGACGAGCGTCGTGTCGGGATTGCCACCGTCGTCATCCTGGACTTCGACAAGTCGGTTCCAGGCGTCATAAGTGTAGTGCAAACGCTCCGAGGGATTGGCCGGATTGGGACCGCTGATCATGTTGCCGGCTGCGTCGTAGGTCGGCGCCACACCACCGTCCGTAATGCCGGTGATTTCATTAGCATCGTTGTGGGTTCGCGTTTCCGTTCCCCCACTGTCGGTAAAGCTTTCCCAGTTGCCGAGCGAATCGAGCGACCAATCCTGGTAAGCGGCCCCGTTTCGATCGACGTCAATCAGGCGATTTAGGTCATCGTAGGTGTAATCCTCATCTAGCGAACTGTGTAACTCATTGTCGCGCAGGGTGCGGTTGGAGTTGTTGTCGTATTCGTAGGTGTAGTGGTCGAGGACAGCCGGAGTTGGTGTGGTGCCATCGATCCACTCTTGTTCAATAATTCGGCTGAAGCGATCCCATCCGTCGTAGGTGCCACTGGCTCCGTAGCTAAGGATGACATCGCCACTGACGTCGGGATAGGTTTTCGTTACAACGCGGCTCTCACCGATGTATTCGTATTCGACGAACCGCGTGGTTCCGGAACTATCGTCCGCGATTGCCTCCAGCCGATTGAGGGCGTCGCCGATACCGCTGCTCGGATAGATGTAGTAAATGGTGCGGCCATCCGGATAGTCAATGGAGTCCAGCCGTACATAGGCGGCCTCACCACCGCTCGCGCCGTCGACATAATTGAAGGAAATCGACGGAGTGGAACCATCGACTGCGCCGTCGTGGTCCTGCTTGATCTCGCTTACCAGTTGATAGTCGTTGTAGACGTACTGGACCTGGTTAACGATCGATCCGCCAGTGGCGGCATCGTAGCTGGTAACATACTCAATACGTCCAGCGTCATCGTACCCGGTTTCGATGCGGCGAACCGCGCCATCGACACCGGACGGAAGTGTCACGTTCGTGATCTTGTCCTTGGAAAGACGGCCAGCGGAATCGTATTCCAACTCATGAACAACTCCGCGCTGGTCAGTGACCTTGGTGCGCCGTCCCTGCCAGTCGTACTCGGTCTTGATCTGATCGGTTCCGCTGGATGTCGTGTCGGACGAATCTGGATAGATCTCGTTCGTTCTCCACGATGCATTGATATCGGACTCGTACAGATAGGTCGTGTCCTGCTCGTCAACGGTAGTGCCATTGGGACTGTAAGCTCGAACCGTCGTTAGTAGACCGGTGGAAAGGGAGTAGATGTACTCCGTCGTCCGGTCGGTATCGGTGTCTTCGGTACCCAGGACGATACCGTCGTCGTAATTGTCGATAACCTTGACCTGACGATCCATTAGATCGTACTCAGTATGCATAACATAACCGAGGTTGTCCGTGACCTTGTACTCCCTGCCGGCGTCGTCGTACTCGGTCTTTTCGCCGAGCCAGTCGCCCGACACGGGATTAGGCTCTCTTGCCGTACCCTCGGCTTCATCGGGTATCCCGTCGCTGTCGGAGTCTTTGACGAGATTCGTTGTAGCGTCAAAGACATAGCTGTCCGGATCGGTACCGAACGACGCGGTATGCGTCGGACGATCGGCGTCGTCGTACCAGGTGACCTTCGTATTGCGATAGCTATTGCTGCCGTCGAGCAGTCCGGTGGTCGTCGTGTCGTCCTCTTCGCGTTCGTATCGTACGACTGTTACGACGAGGCCGGCAGGGTCGTAATAGGTGTCGGTTTGTTCGATGACCGTATCGCTATCGGCAGTCTTGGCCTGCGCGTAGGTTGTCTCACTGGTGTCGATACTTGTTAGGCGCGTGACGGTACGACCGGCACCGTCAAAGGAGGTTTTCTTGAACAATCCATTGGGGCCCTCCTGCTTGACCTCGTTGCCACGATAGTCAAACCAGTAGTTGGTCGTCAGGGCATCGCCTACGGTGCCGGTTGACTGATCGACCTCAAACTCTTGCGACTGGTAGACACGCTGCCTATCGTCGTAGAACGACTTCGTGCGCATGCGGAGTTCATTGGTGTCGATAACAAAGTCAGTATCGGCGTCTGCGTAGGTGTCCTTCTGGGTGACCTTGCCTAAATTGTCATACGTGTTCTTGATGGCAATCCCATCGGGCCCTCGGCTGTCAGTCCTGCGATTGCGGAAATCGTATTGGTGCTTGGTTACGTATGAAGTCGAACCGTCGGCATAGGTTGTCTTGCGGGACAAGTTTCCATCACCAACGTCGCTATCGCCGTCATCATCCGTATCGTCATAGAGGTTGCCTTCAATCTTCTCCATGTCGGCGGGATTACTGGGCGACCAGGTTCCGCTCAAAGGCGTATCGTCTGTGCCAATCCAGACGCTTTTCACACGACCCAGGGAATCGTAAACGGTGCGTTTGATCGTACCATCCGGCGTTTCGGACCGCGTTTTGCGACCTCGGTCGTCGTGCTCGACTTCAGCCCGCAGGAAATGCGTGCCCTCGGTGCCGGCGCTCGGGTAGGTAAGGCCCGTGTAGTCGTAGTACGTGTCGACGTGCGTTACCTGTCCCGCGTTGCTGCGGTGCGAGCGAGTCAGCTTCTCAATGTTGCTGATGGATTCAGTGCCTGTCGGAGCGCCACCGGAGTGATTCGGTGCAGCGGACATAATGATGGTATCGGTGTAGCCGTCCGCGTAGTTGTCGATCTCAACTTTCGTCGGCATCGCAGCGCTGGTTCCAGTCCAGCCCTCGTACGTGCGGATCTCATGGTCGGCGTCCTTGTAGACGGTGTAGGTAACCTTGCCGTTGGGCGCGGTCACCTTCGTCGCACGTCCCATTCCGTCGAGTTCCCGTAGCGTAATGAGATGCAACCCGCCTCCGGCCGGAGTGCTCCAACCTGAGGGCAGGTTGTCGAAATCGCTCGTCTCGGTCGTGTCGACATCGACGATCCGCTTGGTTTCCTCGCCCGTGGCAGGATCGTATTCGAGGTATGTCAAGAAGCCGTCCGCATCCTTGAGCCAGATGGGGCGGGCTTGATCGTCGTTATAGGCAGATGTTGTAACGGTAGCGCCCGAGCCGTTATCTCCAGTCGAGACAACTGGCAGTGTCGTGGTAATCGACTCGACTTGGGTCGTTCCGCTGAAGAACGTGTAGTCGTAGCTCGTGATCTGGGCATCTTTACCCCCGGTGTCACTGTAGGCCTTGAGGGTATCCGTAAAGTAGACCTTTCTGTCATCATCGGTCCCCGCGTCGTAAGTTCCAACTCGTTCGATATAGTTGATTTCACTCTGCGGGACTTCCGTTCCGGTTTCTCCGTTCTTGATACCTCGTTTCCAAAGATATCCGGCGACCCCACCGGCAGTCATCGTTGTTGCAGTCGTCGTCGTGTAGTACGTCGAGACGTTGATCAGTCCAGCGCTATCGGCCAGGTACTGATAATTGCCGGCCGATTCGTTTAGGAGATCTGCCTTGCTCTCATCAAAGCCGGTAACCGCCGATGGATTGGCTTTAAGGACAATTCGGCCATCGTCGTCGTACTTGAAGAAGGTGATCCAGTCTTTCTCAGTTCCACCGGGATCTTCTCGGAAGACGTCGAGCATCGTCTGGCCATTGCTGTTGGCATAGACAATCTTCTGGTTGCCGTCAGGAAGCGTTTCCGTGGTACGTGTTTTCCACTTATTGACACCGTCGTCGTTGGCACTGGTGTAGTACTCGTATGTATAGACACCCTGGTCGGCAAGCGCGCCGGTGCCGGAGCCAGTCGTTGAACCTTCGCGAGCCTGGATAATCTTGGTGACGCGGCCCTGCTTGTCGTATTCAAGATACGTGTCCGCGTAAGGCGCTACCTGAGCGTCGGTCGCAGTGTCAGGAGTCGCGTAGGCGTCCTTTAGGCGATCGTAAGATTGCGGCGTGAAAGAGTACTTCAAATCGTAAACATTGCCACCGGATTCTCCCTCGGTGTAGTAACGGAAGTACTTGGTGTTGATCTCGTTGTCAGAGGCGTCGAGCGTCTCCACGAGCTTGACGTCGCCGATGTTGCCGTAGGTGTCGGTCGAGTCGTAGTAGGTGTACTTCGTGCTACGAACAGTTTCCCAGGAGCCGGCGCCTTCCTTGCGCTCCAACTTGACCTTTTCCTTCTTGCCTTCGTTGTCGCCACTAGCGACGTAAGTGTGGGTATACTTCTCGTAGTATGTGACACTGTCGACTGTGGTCTCACGTGTCACCGTTGAGATGCGACCGTCAACGTCATAGGTTGTCGTGCTGGCGTTGTCTCCGCCGTCCGTATGACTTTTGAGACGCCCTTGGAGCTCGTCAGCAACGTCGAAATCGTGGAAGACGGACTCACTTCCGAATGTGTCGACCAACAAGAACTCATCAGAGCCATCGACGTGGGTCAGCTCATCTTGGGCAAAGTAGCGCGGTGTCCATGTGCCGCTGACCAGATCGAAGAATTGCGTTCTCTCGCCGCTTGACATTACGATCGTCGTCGGAGTGAGCTCCCGCAGACGAGGCGCCTGGGATGCGGCGACGCCATTACCACTGTCGGGATCCGAGAGCTCCCCTTTGTTCGTCCACTGCGAGGTGTCGTTCCACGGCTGCCCGTGGGCGTTGGAGTTGATGCCGCCGGCAATGGGGATTGCAATTTGCCCGTCGGCGTAGCGCACGCCTAGCTCCGAACTGATGTACGCGGACGGAAACTCCCCAGCAGCACCGGGATGATCGTTATTGAGTCGGACACGGCCCGGGCCGTTGCCGTCATTTGGTGTTGGTACAAAGTCGGTAACTTCGATCGCCATCGCCGCATCCGCGATGCGTGGTTCAAGGTCCCAGATCTTACCGGGAACTCCGCCGATATCATGAGGTCCTTCCAAGCGAACCACAATCGACCCAGTTTGCGTCTGGTAGGTGCCTAGTCGTTCCCACGGGAAATTCTCGTACACCAAATCATCCGGGCGATGGTCCTGATCGTATGACGCGATCGTGTCGAGTACCGTATCGCCATCGTAAATGGTGTAGGTGACTCCGGCGTTCCAGCCGTGAACCGCGGACATGGAATTCCGCTCGTTGTCGGGATACGTTATGTAGACTTCCTGCGTACTGCCAGGAGTCAAGCCTGTCAGCTCCCATTCGGCATAGCCAGAGTAGTCGTTATCGTCGTCGTGGCCCGCTCCGTGACTGGGATCTCGTCCGCTTAACGCCCCAACGGCGTCGTTCTCGTAAGCGTAGGGCGGGGCGGTTGTCGAGGAGTGTGAAAGGATGGAGTACCAGGATCCCTGAGATGCTGTCCCTTCCGCCTCAACGCGGAAGTGGTCGTCGGCGTTCTTGTCGACAACGATTTCATCATCCACAATCACGATGGAGCCAACGTCGACCGGAATCAGAATAACCTCATTCTTGCCGTTGCCGATCCACGGCTGAGCCATCGTGTCGCCTAGCTCAGAATCGACGGTCTTGTCGTCTCGATCGTAAATGATTCGCCAGGCAAACTCATCGGAATCCTCGATGTTCGGAGTCCGAAAGACGTCATCTGCAGAGAGATCGGTTGACGACTGCAGTACGCTGAAATAGTCGCCCACGTGATTCGGCGTCCACAGGTCGGGCGTGTAATTCGCTTCCAGATCGACCTCCAAGTAGCCGTCGAGATCGACGCTATTGACGTCCAGGAGGTCGTTTCCAGTTGATGTAATATCCAACTCGAGGACGGAGCGCTGTTCAAAATGAAAGAAGTACATGTCGACGTCGCCATCGACCGTCAGCGTGGCAACTGTTCCGGAACCACCAGGGCTGATCACACCCTTATGGTCAATATCACCGGTGATTGTGCCGTCCCCAATCAAGTCGCCACCCTTCGTGGCATTGACAGGCCATTGAGTGTTCTTGTCATAACCATCGCCTTGAACCTCGAGTTTCAATTCTCCATCAACCTGTAGATCCCCGTCTCCGGTGACCTCAAGTGTGGCATCGGTATTGGTGTCTCCTACGAGCACGTCGTTGGTGACGGTCAACGTCTTACCAGAATCGATGTCGATCGTTACCGTCGTGCCGGCGGTCTGAATTTCAATGTCCGAGACAGTGAGATCGGTATCGACAGTAACTGTGTCGGAAATCGTGAACCTTGCGGTATCACTTGAGCCAGGCACAGCGCCACCAACCCAATTGTCACCGTCATTGAAGTCCGAGGACTCGGACCCATCCCACGTAATCACCGTCAGCATTTGCCGCGGCTCCAGGTTCTCAATCGCGGCCCGGTAGGTCCTGCTCTCAGAGCTAGATGGCTTGTGAGTCTTGACGCACCGCAGACCGAGCTTGGCGAGAGTGTTTGACCAAGAAGTGATGGGCAGGCGCATGACGGTATCCCCGGCTTAATGTGGAGTGGTGAATTATCGACCGCCACACATGGAGACCTACGAACAGGTGCACTCCAAGAGTGGCACGCTCGCATTACCGTTAAACAGTCGCATGCCAGTTGACCTGGGCTACGGCTGTTGCGTTGTCGCTGAACTCCATCGCCTCTTTGCGTCGGAGCACAGTCCTGTCGAATCAGAGTTCGAGGTCAGAAACAAATCCCGTTGCCGCCTCGAACATTTCCCCAAGCACTCCAGAATCCGAAACGCAATGAAATGTTTCAAAGCGGTTCGGCAGCTTCAGAGTGTTAAGTTGACGTTGCACTCTGAATACCGGAAACATTCAACCACAGGAGGAATGTTTTGCAAGAACCTTTTCTAAAAGAAAACAAAAAAAGTTTGTCTGCGACTTGGACCAATAACAAAGTCGCCGATATTTGGACGACGTTGTTGCACCACCTTAAATCCGTAACAAGCAGAAATCGCATGTGAATTGCGGGGACACGCCATTCCCCTAGATATGCGGTGCCCCGCCATCTCCAGGCGGGTATAAAAAGGGCGGCGCCACACCCTAAACAGCCGGTGGTCAACGGCACCTGACTAATGAGCAGGACGCCACTGCGCGGTCATCGGTCCAGTAGCCCAAGATGAAACTCGCCGATTAGATGCCAGGCTGTTCGGCTCCAAAGTTCACATCGAGCGGTACCGCCGAGCATGGAATGCAATCGTAACGTTAGCGTCCAGCAGGCGGTCAAGTGTAACCGGGACGCGGGTTTTGTAGTCTGCTCCCCGAATTACGCCTTCGGATCGCGATGTGGTTCACCCCGCCGGTACTGCTCCAGCTGTTTGCCGATGCGGTCGAGTAGCAGTTGCTTTGTCGGGTTGGAATCCTCTAGGGCATCAGCAACCGCGCGCGCCTCTTCCGCCGTGGCGACCGCTTCTGCAAACCGCCCCGCCTCTGCATAGGCAGCCGCTAGAACTTCAAGCGAACGGGCATGTTTCCGCTTGGTTGCCTTTACGATTCGCTCCGCCCAGCGGACCGCCTCTGTGCCGCTTCGAGCGCTGGCTCTTGTCGAGGTCGCCAATCGCCAGGCGGTCTTCGTGTGGAGAGCCAGGATTTGTTCATCGGCGGCCGTGTACTTGCCAGACTCGTCATTGAGTTCGAGCGAACCCAAGGCTGATATGGCAAACACGGAGTCGGCATCAGAGCCGATCGCGCGGTGAAGCGATGCGACCGCGCGCCCGAGGCGACCATGCTGAAGTTCGAGTCCGGACAGGTAGTAGCGTGCGATGCCGAGTTCCGGCTGGTACGAGAGTGCCTGCGTTATATAAAACCCGCCATCTTCAACGTTGCCAGTCTCGAGTGCCCCAACAGCCTGACGAAGAGCGATCAGCGCCTCATCCTCTCGCAGTGAAGCGGCGACCGACTCATGCTCGATCAAGCTACCGGGCAGTCCCGCGGCAGCAAGGTGCCGTTGTGGCAGCGTTCCTCGCGAAAACGTAACATCCTGAAGAAGCTGATCGACGGTGACGCGGCCCTTGTACATGATCGCCAGATTCCCATTCGGATCGATCAAGAAACTCGATGGAATCGGAAGCGGTCGATTCAATGTCGAAGTCAAATGGTCGAGCTGGGACAAGACTGTGATATCTCCGGCGCTGGCCGGCCGGGCCACAAACGGGAACTTGATCTGCTTCAGAAATGCACGCGCCGATTCCGTGTCGCCATTTTCTTCATCGACCGAATCAACGGAAACCGCGACGACATCGACGCCCGCGGCACGAAGCTCCCGGGCTCGCTCAGCAAACTCTTTGAGTTCCTTGCGGCAGGGGCGGCACCAGCTGCCCCAGAGATTGATCAGAACCGATGTGCCCGGCTTCAGCCCACTCGCTCCACGACCACGAAGTGATTTGACGGGCACACGGTATCGCGTCACCGAAGCGACTCGATACGTTTGAGCGGGCTTGGGCAACTTTGGCGTACCAGCCTTGAGCTTTATCGTGTCGGTGCGATTGGGCAGCAACTCGGCGTTGGCGCTTCCTTGCACCAGGCGATAGCGACCATCGGCGGCGATGCCGGTGAATGTTTCGGTTTCGCCGGTGTAGCCAGCCGCCGATGGCCAGCGAACCACCACGCGTTCGATTTTGTCGGTCGAGCCGAGCCCAAAATGCATCCACTTGGAGGATTGGGAAATAAAGCCTTCGCCAGCCCGCAGAGTTTGAATTAGTGGGCTCGCAGCGTTGCCGTTCTCGCTAGCCAAGTGAACCTCTACGCGGGCGCCGATCGCGTCACGATTGGTGGTACTGCCATCGCCAACAAGTTTGATTCTGACAAAGTGATTATCGCTAGCGGTGTCGTTTCGCATGAGACGAAGACGAGGACCGTTGCGATTTGAGATCCACATGTCGAGATCGCCGTCCGCATCCCAGTCGACAATCGCTACGCCCCGCCCGTCGTCCGGCCAATCGGCTCCGGAGGCGGCCGATATGTTGGCAAACCTTGGCGAACCTTCGGCGGTCTGGCCAGTGTTCAGGTAGAGACAGTTTCGTTCCCGGCCGCTGAACGATCGACCCTGGCGAATCATGTCCGACATTCGCGGATCGGCGAGCGTTCCCCCGGTTCCCCCGTCGTCGCCGCCTCCCCCGGTACCGCCGGTGCTGGATCGATCCCGCACGACACCTTCCTGCGACACCACGTGTCGCCAGTAGAAACTTCACAAGTCACCGGTATCGTCCGTGGTGATGTAGCCGTTGGCCACGACGAGATCTTGCCAGCCATCGTTGTTGAGATCGAAAAATCGTGTCCCCCATGCCCAGCGGCCAAGAGCGACGCCATCGGAGGTCGAGCGATTCTCGAATACGCCGTTGCCCCGGTTTCGCATCAGGGTGTTGCCTTCGGCGACGTGGCGATAGCGCTGTCGTGTTGTGTCGTCGCTGCCTGCCTGGAACTGCTGCTGCGAGGTCACGCGAAGACCGGCGGAGGACCACATATTGCTAACGTAGTGATCAACCCAGCCGTCACGGTCAAAATCACCCCAGGTGATTCCCATGCCGTTGGCGCTATCCTCGATGCGTGCCGCGTCGCTGACATCGGTGAAGACACGTTTGCCGTCGCCGCGCAGGTCGTTGCGGTAGAGGTTATCTCGACCATAGTCATTAACGACGTACAGATCGGGATCGCCATCGTTGTCGTAGTCCTCCCAGGCCGCCGCGAAAGACCAACGCTGATTGAAAGCGTTTAGGCCGACATCTTCGGTCACGTCCTCGAACTTCCAGCGCCGGCCTGGCTCCGTGACGTTTCGGAACAGGGTGTTGGGGGAACCGTCATTGGCGTCATGCAGAGAGAAGTTGCCCGTGGATGTCGCGGCACCCATCGATTGGAGCTGCTTCGACTCAACGGGAGCATAGGCGCAAACGTAGATGTCGAGCCGCCCGTCGCCATCGTAGTCAGCCGCAGTCAAGGATGTGACGTCCTCGCGTGGTTTGAGAACGGCGCGAACTTTGAACCCCTTTTGCTCATCATTGGCTGCTAGTACAAGTCGTCCACGAACCGCCACGACAAGATCTTGATCGCCGTCGTTGTCGAGATCGACGAGCAGCGCACCGCGGCAGTTCTCGAGCCAATCGACTTTCCATTCCCGGGAAACCTCGCGAGCGGTCCCATCGTCGTTCTGTAGAAACAGCCGATTCGGGAGGCCGGCATCTTGGCAAAGATACAGGTCCTCCAGGCCGTCGCCATTAACATCGGCCACCGCCACGCCGGGAAGGCTGTAGATATCGAGAATCGTCCGGAGCGGTAGCTGTTCGAGCCAATGATTGAGCCCGCGGAGAATTTGCGGTTCGTAACAGGCCGTTCCGGACAGAGCCGACTCCGTGCAGTCTGCAAACAAAGCAGTCGCGGGAGTCGCTGCACGGGATTGCTCGAACTTCGTTACGCGAATTGAAGCGAGCTTTGCCTGGCCACTGTCCGAGAGATTCCAGACCGCATCCCAAGTGGCATGTTGTTCAAGAAAGCCGTCCGGGGTGGTTCCGGAAACCGTCAGTAGCTGAGTCGTCTTAACCGACGTCTTCGTCGGCCCGACGTGGATCACCTTGAACTTGAAGCGCGCGTCCTCAGCGTTATGTAGCCCTGGGGCCAGGCGGGCAAACGCCTCGATTAGGCCAGAAGGACCGCGGTAAGGCGATTCGGCAGCGCTCGGTGTACCTCGCTCGACGATGATCGCCGTGTCTTGGAACGCCGTCGTAAGCTCGGTAGGGCGCAGTGGACCACACGCAAAATTCTCGGCGACCAGCGCCGAGAGCTTGTTCGGAGGGAGGGAATTGGGCTGTGTGATCAAGCCGCCGAGCTTTTTGAGCTTCTTGTTGACCGCAGCATTGAGAACCTCGGTTTGCCAGCCATCGGAATTCGGATCGTCGAGTTCGTCCCAGCTCTTGCTCCCGGCAACCTGCACATTTGCCTGGTCCGCCAGGGTTCGCGGATTCTTGGCCTGGTCGGTTTCTTCTTCAGGCTTGGGCGATGACGCCGCTGAAGACGGCTTGGCAGCTGGCGAGGGCGCTTCGTCTTGGCTCGAATCGACGGCGGGCGGCGGGGCAACAGGCTCCGAAAAAATGCCCGCCTGCCAGAGACCAGCGACCGCGCCAAGAATCAGTATCGGCAGCAACCACTTACGGGCGTTCCACCCGTTGGTGCTGTCCCCTGTATCGCTCTCGTGCCGGTCTTCTTCGCCGTTCTGGACCATAAGGTCCATGATATCACGGCGCCCAGCAGGCGACAATTCAGACCCTATTTGTGGCCGCACACCGCCGACGCATACGCGACGCCAAATCCGCACATGAGGACATGACTAACTGCGCACCCACGTCTTGTCGGCCTTATAACGATTCGCTCGCTCCACGACCACAGCGTCCTTGCTCGTTGCGATCACCTTGTCGAGCGCGGCGTGAAACTCGGCCTTGTTCGGCTCACGCAGGCCGCGATGGTGTGCCAATTCGACAACCGTCAGACAGGCTTGTTCCGCCAGTTCCTCGTCATCAATTAGCGGAGCCACAAAACGAAGTGTTTCGATGGTGCGGACAGCCCGAGCCCGATCGAGAACAAGTATTCGCTCTTCCCGTCGGGAGCTGAGTTCCATGGCCTTCTTCAGCAGCTCCAGCCGCTCGGCATGCGATCGTCGGTCACGCAGCGGGGCTACTCGGATGAGCGCTCGCAGCGCGAGCAAGCGGTTCGCCGGCTTCGTTTCCGTTTTAATCAATTCGATGTATCGCGGTGCGATCGATGCGGAAGGCCAGTTGCTCAGTGCCTTGAGACCCGTTTCGTGTGTCCTCGCGTCGTCCGAGGCAATTGCTTTGTCGATTTCGGCGAGCGCCGCGGCTCCCCCAACGCGGCCCATTGTGGATAGCAGCCGTAGGCGATCGGTTTCATTCAAATCCTTGAGCGCAGCAATCAGTGGCTTCGCGCGATCATCTGGATTGCCGACTCGCGAACAGACCTTCATGATTGCCTTTTCTGCCGCCGCGCGTTCTTGCTTATCGCGTTTGGCCAGAACCGCCGGCACCATGTCAGGCACCCACTTCGGCGACGCGATCCAACCCATGGTCGCCATGGCGGCTTCGCGGACATTGCGTTCATTGCTACGAGTGGCGACGAGGATGTAAGGAATCGCGTCGACCGCTCGTCGATCCGACAGCACGTAGAGCAGTGTCACTTGGCTCGCCGCGGGAGCACCTTCGATAGCCTTGCCGATTGCCTTGGGCACGTCTTCGCCGTGCAGGTCGACCAACGCCAGCTTCGCGGCGCCTTGAACGCCCTTTGAAGGGCAGCCCAACTTTTGCACCAACAGGGGAATGTCAGTCACGCTTCCCAGACTGCCGAGAGCGTCGACAGCGGCGGCTTCGACAGCCTCTTCCTTGCTGTAGAGCGTTAGTCGCAACACAGCCGCATGTGCCGAGGCGTCGCCGCGGTCGGCCAGAGCTCGCAAAAGTGCAACTTGTGCATCGGCGGGCAACTTAGCGAGCGCGGCGGTGAATTGCTTAGTCGCCTTCTCGCCGGGCGTGTAATAACGAACCTGTTCAAGGGCCAGGCCACGCATCTCGGCGTCTTCATTACCTAGTAGTTTGACGACGCGTTGGACAACCGCATCGTTAGTATCGGCGGCCTTCGCCGCGGGCGTGGCGGAAATAGAACAAGCCAGCATAACGGCTGCAAGAACACACGCTCGAAAAGGAGTAACACTCACGGTTGGTTTCCTCTATGGCAAGAAAGGTCGAGTGGTCGGTCGGGGGCGGCAACTCGTAGCTGCGCGCCGCGTTGTACGATTGATGTTCGGGGTGCGCCTACGCTTTAGCAGCGGCACACATCAGCTCGCCCCGCTGGGCGGCCAGCCGATAGTGCTTGGCGACTTGTGGGTTTTGAAACGAGTTCGCCTTGTAAATCGCCAGCGCCTCGTCTGGTTTACCGTTGGCCAGGAAACTTTCGGCACAACGGAGCAGGGCCTCTTGGACTTCGGGGAAGCTGCGACAGGCCAGCAAACTCTCGGTCGCCTTGCTTCCGGCAATGTGCCCAAGAGCCACCGCCGCCGCCTTCGAAACCTCCGCGTCGTCATCGGCCAGGCGTTCGTCGATCACCTCGACACTCGACTTGTCGCCGCGGACACCGAGCGTACCGATCACACCAGCGGCGAGCGAACCCGCGAGCTTTGGCAATGTCGCCTGCAGGGCGGCCGTCGCTTCGTCACCCGGGATATGCTGTAGCGAGAACCGTGCCATGTGCGATGACTTCTCGTCGGTGAGCAACTTGGCGAGGGCTGGCACCGAGGCCGCCGTTCCGACAACTTGCAACTTGCGGCAGACATAGTCGGTTGCGTCACGAGACAAACCGGACTCCAACGCGGCTACCAACTTCGACTCCAGCGAGGCCCGCGCCGCGGCGTCATTTTGCGTATCGACAACGGCCTGATCAATCGCGGTAACCAGATTGGGGTCGCTTCCCCAGTCGAAGGATGTGAGAGTGTTTAAGGCTTGATCCAACATGATTCGTTCTCTTTTTTTGGCTTACAGTGATTTGGTGTGACTGGCTGCAACGCAAAACGCAGGTTACAAGACCCACGGCTCACGGCGAGCGCGATCGAGCAATCGATTTGCCTCCACATCACCAGGGAATTCTTGGGCCGCTTCGTCCCAGGTCAACGAACGTTGTAGCTTGTACGCTGCGGCACCTAGGTGGCAGACCACCATCGTGTTGACCGCCAGTTCGATATCGCGGAACGGCCGCTCGCGCGTCTTCACACATTCGATAAAGTCACCGTAGATGCCACCTCGGCCCTTGTAGCGAGGCACGGCCTTAGCCGCACGCTTGTTGCCGTCTCCAATCACCTGCAGATGCTGCATCTCCGGATGATTGTGGTGAAAGAGTAGGCCGTTGGGATACTCGAAAGTGAGATAAGGGCCTCGCGGACCACGCTCAAAGCGAACGCTCTTCGGCTGCATTTCACGAACATCGACTGCAAACGTCGCACCCCCAAAGTGATGAGCGCCCCAGTCGGTGATCGCGCCGCCCGAATAGTCGTCGTACGATCGCCAGCTTCCTCCTTCGGTTGAATAGTTGCCGTCGCAGCGAGCCGCGTTGTAAGGAGCCCAGGGAGCGGGGCCAAGCCACATCTCCCAGTCGATGTCAGGATCGAGGGGCTGTTCGGCAAGGTTGCACCGCTTCGACATGGACAGATTGACGACGTTGATTTCCTTGATCTCGCCGAGGTGACCACCCCAGCAGGGATCCACGATACGGCGATAATCCTCTAGCACCCGCTGGCTCCCCCCGGAAACAACGCGCGCGTAACGTCGAGCGGCCTCGATCATCAGCGGCCCCTCTCGCAGCGTGAGCGTTTCTGGCTTTTGGCAGTAGACGTCTTTTCCGCTGCGGCAAGCGTCGGTCACGATAATGGCGTGCCAGTGATCGGGCGTGGCCACATGGACCGCGTCGATGTCGGTTCGACTGAGGATTTCGCGATAGTCGTTGTAGGTTTCACAGTCGCTGTTGCCGTAGTGATTGTCGGCCTTGGCCTTGGCGGCGGCTAACGTTCGCTTGCGAACGTCACAAGCGGCCACATATTGCACTTCTGGATGACGCAGGAAGGCGACTTGATCACCTTGCCCCATGTTGCCAATACCGATTCCTGCGACCACGATTCGATCGCTGGCCGGCGGCACATTGCCGGCGCCAAGGGCATTGGACGTGAGGACATAGGGAGCCGCGGCTGCCACGCCGGCGGTCTTGAGAAACTGCCGGCGGGTGCTGCTCGGTTTCTGCGACATGGGAAAACCTCTATGGAAGGGTAGCTGCTTGAGACAGGAATCTACTTGGCCTATTTCGGGCATGATTATGAAGGATCACAACGCCCGGATCAATCGACAGGCTCTAATCAATCCAAGGGGGCTAATCAATCGAAGGCCACCGATTCATAGGAGTTATCGGGGAAGCGGCCGCGCCCGTAGAACCACCTGTAAATAGAAAAAGGACACTCCGCATGAGGGCGAAATGTCCTTTGGATTGTTTGCCGTGAGACCAGCAGCCGCAAGCTACTTAGTGACAACCTTTGGTTGCACGAACTACTTGCAAGCGAGCTTTGCCTATCTATGTCGTATAGTGTCGCTGAATTATCCGAATTCAGCTCAAGTGGAACACGGACTGTTCCGCAACGAAAAACTATCGCCGTCGCTTGGCCAACAGCCCCAGGCCGAGGAGGGCCATCACGGATAGTAGCCAAGTGCTTGGCTCGGGCACCATCGTTTCGCCCCCGTAGATGAGATCAAACGGCAGCTGCGGACCACCTAAGCTTAGGATGATCGAGTTTACTGAAAAGAGATTATAGAACTGACTCGGTCCCATGCCGGCTGGAAGAACGTTGCCCAAGCTACGCGTCGTCACACCCGGCTCGGCGAACGAGGTCGACTCGGAGAGCTCGTTGCTGGTGGCGGTCGCGAACGACCCCAACAGGATCGTGGTGTGATTGGCCGGGATGAAGCTGTTCGTCGTGTTCTTCAGAACGTACGAAATCAGCGTCTGGCCGTCCCAGTCGATCACGACTTCGCCGGTGCTCGGATCGTAGATCAGATCGGGGATCGCAGGGTCCAAATCGCCTGAAGCACCCAGCACGTCGGCGGCGGCATCGGGAGCGGGATTGAAGTTGGTAAACATGGTTTGGATGTCGAGGTTGTCGACGTCCTGATCGTGACCGGCGGGATCTGTGGTGGCACCGCCGACATCTCCGTGAACGTCACCCTGGGCACGCGTCTTTGGCGTCGTCCAGTTTGTGGTACCAGGACCGGTGAAGTTCGTGAATGCTGCTTGGATATCTTCGAGGTTCGAGACATAACCGTCGCAGTCAGCATCGCCAATCGCACAGGTGGTACCGCCATCGATAATGCCCGACAGATTTAGCGTCATCGATTGTGGATTACCCAAGTAATCATCGAAGGCCAGATCGTACGAGGCAGAGAAGGAACCCGCGGTACTCGTATCGATCATTGCTTCGTACGACCGCGAGAGTCCCCCTTCCATATTGACAAAGCGGGTCAGGTCCGTTGTCAGGACGCCGGTATCACCACTGCCCGTGATGCTCAAGAGATCGAGACCGGAGATGGTCAGGCCCGTGGGCAAATTGAATACGTCAAAGGCAGTCGGGGTGGACGGGTCGCCGAGAGGAATGGTCCCAAAGTCGATGTTAAGCACGTCCAAGTCGGACACGTCATTAAACGACGCATTCGAGGCGGCCGAAGGCTTGACACCAAACTTCGCGCCAGGCGCGAAGTTCTTGATCATCGTGTAGTGAGAAATCGCGCCCGTGTAATAGGCGATATCTCCGTATCCGCCGCCGCTCGTCGAGCCGCTGCTCAGCACGCCGTAGATCTTTCCATCCAGAATCAACGGGCTTCCACTATCGCCACCGGCAGTGCTGCCTTCGTTAGGCAACATGGCCGGACTACTGCCGTATCCTCCCAGCGTGTTTGAGGTTCCCGTGGGGTTGTCAAAGTCGGTATTGAGAATGTTGCCACCACCTAAACCGACAGCCGCTCCGTAGTAGTCCATGACGTTGTCGGCCGCCTTGCGACGACCGTCGAACCCGATGGTAGCGCCTGTGCTTCCGACACCACTGTATCCAAATCCGACAGCTTCCACCTGCATGCCAGTAATGTCGTCAGCGCCAATACGCATCGGATGCACGTTGGCTGGTGCGGGCGCGTCGAGCCGCAGAACAGCAATATCGTTGCCGTCAGTAATGAACCCGCTAGACGCAGCTTCTACCTTTGCGGTAACGCCATAGACAGCGTCGGCCACCCCATCGTTGTCTAGATAGAACTGCACCGACATATCGCCAGGGGAACGTCCCACCGTGCAGTGTCTGGCGGTAAGAATGTGCGTTGAGTCAATGAGCGCTCCACTGCAAAATCCGCCTGGCACAAATAGCGAAACAATGTTGGTATGCGGTGTTCCGAGGTCGACTGAACCAGGAACTCCTAGTGGGTCGTTGATTACCACCGCCGAGAGAGGCGAGGTCATTGCAGCGGCCAGCGTAAAAGCGAATAGTCGTGAACAGATGGAGCGTCGTGTCATTGGTAATTCCGTTATATTTCTGCCCTGGGTGATGGTTCGCCGGATCTAAGGATAGACCTACGCCTCTACCGTGGGCGATGGCCACGCCTAGGAGAGTCTCGCGGTGTGAGGCGGGCCTTACTACCCCTCTAACGGCGCACAATTTTCTTGCCCGTCTATTGTCCTGCAGCTTTGCGCGGCAGTCAAGCAAAGTTTCGCGGCTATAGAATAGGCGAAAAACAGCTTGGCCGTACGTTAGCCCAGATAGCAAGTCCATCCGAGTTGGCCCCGAATGACCCTATTACGCCAGATCGATCCGAGGAACGGTTCGTACGGTCGCTGATTCCACCTGGAAGTACTCTCTTTTCACAAATGAAAACATCGCAGCGACGAAACTTGATGGGATCATCTCTACGCGGGAATTGAGGTCTCGTACGTTGGCATTGTAAAAGCGACGAGCGGCCTGGATCCGGTCCTCAGTATTCACCAATTCCTCTTGCAACTGCAGGAAGTTACGGCTCGCCTTCAGCTCAGGATAGTCCTCTACCACGACGAACATCCGACTCAGCGCCGCCACAAGTTCGCTCTCATGTCGGGCTCGGGATTCTGGCGATCCCGTATCTTCAACAGCTTGCTGCCTGGTGCGGGCGACTGCCTCAAGAACTTCTCGCTCGTGAGCGGCGTAGCCTTTGACCGTTTCAACCAGATTGGGAATCAATTCGTACCGCCGCTTCAATTCGGTGTCGATGCCGGACCAACTCTCTCGAACGTGCTGGCGCAGTCGCACGAGAGTATTGTAAGTTCCGATGAACCACACGAACGGCAGCAGAAGGACGGCGCCAAACACCAGCATCGGAACGGACATCAGCATGGATTCCTTGCAGAGAGAACGTGCCTTCAACTAAATCTTCAATTAAAACGCGAGCAACAGTCGCGGCCAAATGGAGCACCGCGCCCTCTACGACTCCATCTGTGCGTTACGAACATAGTCGGGGAGCCGCTCCATGATTCCGTGAATAACCCGCAAGGCTGTTTCATACTCGGCGACCTCGAATCGGGTAGATCGCCAAGCGATCGCGTGGTCACGAGCAAACTCGATGCTGAAGCGAGGAGAGTCCAATAGAAACTCCATCGTGCGTGCGTGCAAGACGTCGTATGCCCAGCGACGATCGGGCGACTTGACCTTGAACTGGTCGCTAAATGCGGCCGACTCAAAGTCGATATCATCGAACCCGAAGAAGCTGGCGACTTTGTCAAAAAACCCCTCTTCCTCTATGACGAGTGACTTCATGGGAATCTCGCACGCCACAATCACCGCTGAAAAACGATGAGTGGTCGTGCTTGAGCTACCATCCGAGTCGGTGGAGGAGGTTTCATAATGATAGTCGAAGCCAAGCATCTGTTGCCCACGCCATTTCCCCTGCGACACATTGTACGCGTAGCGGTTGCTTCCTCTCTTAAGGCAGAAAAACTCTGGGAAGCGATCTTTCATGCCTCGGTCCTTGTCCGGGCTAAAATGCAGCCCGCTGCGTTTTGTCCAGGCGACCATTTTCTCGCGACGCTTTCGTTCCTCGATGGAACCTAGAATGATCAGCACAACGAGAATCAGAAGGATGACCACAAAGAAGAACGGAAACACTCCAGACATTGGTCTACCCCATTCTCATCACAGGTTTACTGTTCCACGACAGCCGATGGCCTTCATGTCGCAGAGCCTTCACTGCTAGGCGGCTGAGGCATATTGAATCGTGGCTGCTCGTGAACGTTACAGAAATCGCTCTGCCCGTTCGTCGGTAGGCATGACGAGGCACTCTTTCTTGCCAAACCAGCGATATCTTCGCTTGGCAACGAATCGATAGAAAGGATCTCGTAGTATCGCGGGCACAAGAAGCAGTCCGGCAGCCAGCGGCCACGGAAATCGCAATCCTCGCAAGATCCTTAAGATGGCAGTGCTCTCTGCGAACGTCCGGTCTCCGTCGACAAGAACAATCGACTTCAACTCTCCAACGGGCATGTCATGTTGTCGCAGAAGTTGCTCGCCCACGGCCGACTGCAACGGCGCGAAGCGGAATCGTGCCTGCCGATCACGATGGATTACGAACTGCACCCAACGGTCGCACAAATTGCAAACGCCATCGACAAGAATGATCGCAGCGTCGGGCGACACATCCAGTCTACTGGTGTCGATCGGCGCGGCCTCGTTGTTGTCTCGTTGCTCCGGTGTCACCTGCATACTTTTACTCGCACCGTACGCGTCACGCACCAAACCTGTTATCTCACGATTCCACACAGGCCATATGGATAGTGCATACACTCATGATAGGACGTTGCAGCACCGAATAATAGCGGAAGTCGAGCGGACTCAGCAGATTCGATGGCAGGGCCAGAGCCTGATTTATGGTAATGCTCTGGGATGACCGAAACGTCCATCCACTGCAGTGAACAGAGACTAGCCACCGCGCCAACAAAAAACACGGCACGGGCGACTTGGCACCCGTGCCGTTGGTTCGTCTTTTGTCTTACCGCTTGCCCTTAGGCCTTGAGCTTGCGACGACGCCATCCGTAGAAACCGATGGCACCGAGGCCCATGAAGGCCATGGCGTAGGTCGACGGCTCGGGCACGACCGGTGGGGGATCGATCGGTCCGTCGACGATAACCAGATCAAACGGGACCTGCGGGGTGGCGAGGCCTCGGACGATCGAGTTGACCGACAGCAGGCTCTGCAGGCCGGTCAGATCCAAGCCAGCCGGGAATACGTTGCCCATGCTGCGGGTCGTGACACCCGGCTCGGCGAACGAAGTCGATTCCGAAAGTTCGGTGCTCGTTGCTGTGGGGAACGAACCGAGCAGAATCGTGTTGTGGTTACCGGCGATGAAGCTGTTCGTGGTGTTCTTCAGCACGTAGGAAATAAGCGTGTTGCCTTCCCAGTCGATGACCACTTCGCCCGTATTGTAGTTGTAACGGAGATCCGGAATGCTCGGATCGAGATCCGCTTCAGGGCTCAGCAAGGGTTCGGAAACACCCGACAGACCAGCGAAGCTCGCTTGTGCGGCGACGCAGGTAAGTAGTGCTGCCAGTGCAAGTGTGCATAGACGCGACATAAAACTCTCCTCCAGGAATCAAAATCTACAGTTGAATGGATGCAGTGCCGAACGTTCGACGTTGCGATTAATTTCAGTCTCTTTCGCCCCAAGTATCACCAGCTCCAACGCTTGCTTCGGCGACGACCATGTCCGCTTCGTGAGCGACCACCACGTCGTTCGGCAGCCCGTGCTCGGTAAACCTTACCGAGAGACTGACGGAACTTCTCACGCTTCGGTTGACCAAGTTCAAATTCATCGTTGGTCAGGACGTCGGCTTGATGATCGACGGCTTCAAGCGTGCTGGCGTGCATGGTTCGTACTCCTTGTTTCGTTTGGTTAGTGGCAAGCGTTAGTTTGGGAATATTTTTGAATCATTCGAAATGATGCCGGTTGCTAGGTAGCACTCCGCACCAGGGTATGCTTCCGCTGTGCGAGCCATGACACGTCGACTGGTTTGACGACGTACGCCGTCACGTGCTCTTGGTAGGCAGCCAACTCTTCGGCGGCGTCGTATCGCTCAGAGACGATAATCGCCGGTCGCTTCAGAAGTCGCTTGCTAACGTCGCGGTACAATTCAAATCCGGACATGTCGGACAACTGAGCGTTGATAAGCCAAAGATCACCAGGCGACTTCAAAGCGTGTCGCCGTGCTGCTGCTCCGGTTCGCAAGAAATGGAAGTTCCATTCCTTGGCTTGTTCCGAGCTCAGCAGATGAGCGTAGTCGGTGAATTTGGAATCAACGATCACGATGTCTCGTCCGTTTCTCTCTGCGAAATCTCTTAAACTCATCGCCGGATAAACTCTCATGCCCGCTCGTCTTGACCCCACAACTCGGTTTGCACTTTCTGTCGTGAGCAGCTTGCGTTTCGCGATAGTCCCTTCCGACGCACTCGTTCACGTTGAAAGGGGATTAATGCACGATGCGTGCCAAACGGAATGTCCAGCCCGTCGCATAGCCCGTAACCCTCGTCCCCAGAAGCAGTTACGAGCCACAGAAGTTTTTTGTTTTTTTGTTATCGGAGAGCACTTATTGCCCCCCTGTCCGAATGCAAACAGAACTGTCCGAATCCGGACAGCTGCTTGCCACTCGCTTCTCAGGGTGTCCGAATTCGGACACCCTGGCTTTGAACACCCTAAGAGGCCCACGCTCTTCACAACTGAAAGCCGTACTGAGCATGTGCGGAGCGGGGGCAGCGAGAGTCTGTTCCAAGCGAAGTTCGAGTCCGCGAGATAACGCTCCTTGAGAACGCAGGCGTTGCGTGAGGCAGGCCAGAGAACGATTTGCTCTCCGCGCAAAAAAACGGGCGTCTTGCACCTGACTTACCCTTGTTTGGGTTCGTCGAGCACAAACGCCCGTGTTTAGTAGATCGTCGTTCTTTGGTAGTCGTTGCAGAGTTCCTGCCCGATTACGAGTCCACTGTATTCGGCTCGTTCAACAGGAATCCAACCCGCAACTACACCGTCTCTAGCTCTCGTTTGGCAGCACCATGCGACTCGCGCGACGGCATCTCGATTCCGTGCTGCCGAATCTTGCGAATCAGGCTTTGCCGGCTGACTCCAAGCATTCGTGCCGCGGCACTCTGATTGAAGAACGTCTGTTCGAGAGTCTGCGCGATGTGGAATCGTTCTAGATCATCGAGCGAAAGCCAGTCCGACGTTTCACCACCGGAGTTGGCCGCCGCGGCAACGCACGCTGCGGCGGACGTAGCCGGCATGGCGCTGTCGATGTTCGAGGCCGCCGGTGCTGATGCGGTATCCTCGACGCTTCCAATTTCATCCATGAGTTCCGCAAGGATGGGGAACGCCTCGCAACGCACGACTTCGTCCGTCGAGTAGAGTGCCGCTCGCTCAAGCATGTTTTCAAGTTCACGGACATTGCCCGGCCACTGATAGGCCTGGAGCAATTCCAACGCGGAGGGAGACAGGCTCTTTTGTGGCCAGCCATTCTGTTCCGCAAAACGATCGAGGAAGAATTGCGACAATACGGCGATATCTTCCTTCCGGTCCGACAAAGCCAGCGACTCAAGAACCACCACGTTGAGACGGTAGAAGAGATCGCTGCGGAAACGGCCTTGGCGCACTTCTTCTGCAAGGTCACGATTCGTGGCAGCGACCACGCGAACATCGACGGGGACCGGTTCGTGGCTGCCCACCGGGACAACGGTCTTCGTCTGCAGCACACGCAACAGCTTCGCCTGTTGCAGTGGCTCCAATTCGCCAATTTCGTCTAGAAAGATCGTTCCGCCCTCTGCGGCCCGGAACATGCCCATGGAGTCGTTATCGGCTCCGGTAAAAGAACCCTTCTTGTGTCCAAAGAGTTGGCTCTCGAACAGGGTATCGGGAATCGAGGCACAATCGACAGCGAGCATCGGCTTGTCCGCACGGCTGCTCTTAGCGTGAATCAATTGAGCGATCACTTCCTTACCAGTTCCAGTCGGGCCGGTAACCAAGACGGTACTTGGGAACTTGGCAACGCGATCGATTTCGCTGCGAATCTTGTTAGCCCAGGATGAATCCCCGATAAGTTGTTGTGTGTTCATTAGCGTATTCACTTTTTTTGCCCTTAAGTGTTTCTTGTTTCATTGTTGTGTTCTTTCGAAAAGCGCGCAAAAAAAGCTGTCAGAGACTTCTCCCCGCGCAATGATCCCACAGAATGGGCGCATTACGAGAGAAATGTCTGACAGCGTTTTCGAGTCACGGGCCGGTACGAAGTGATCCAGTTAGAGGATTAGCACTACCTCATCGGGTTTATGGTCGGGGCCCCACGCCGCGGCGGCGAGAGAAATTTGCCCAGTAGCTCCGTTCGCCCTCACACCTACCTGTCATCGCCGCTGGAGATGTGGCCCAGCGATTCCAGGTAGGTGCGAGAACGGACGAAGCTACAAAAAAACTGCGAGGAACCTCTCGTCGACATCACCCCACCCATAGGAAGGGGAGTCGCGGCAGAGATTGCTCGCAGTTTCTTTGTGGTTCTAATTGTGTTGTTCATCACTGGCGATTTCCCTTACTTTGGCGGGACCCGTTATGGGCCACCGCACTTCGGACTTCCCGTCTATTCGGGGCCCGGCTTCCTGGTTCGTGCCCTCAATATAACGGTCAAATTCGGCCAGTCAAGCGTTCTCTGGAAAAAAACGCAAAAAACTTTAGGTCGCCCATAGCCTCCCATATTTACACGCCTGTCCTACAAACCAGGCAGCCACGGACGTGACGTAACCTACTGTACATACATTGGTTATAGCGTCCTTAGAGTCCATTGTGACGCCGCGACGGTCAAACCCATGACGCCCACTTACGGTCGATTCTGGCGTTATCTACCGGTCCATGATGAATGGCCACTGGGGACCATTTTGTCTATCTGCCAGGCAGAACGTCGCTAATTGGTAGGCTCAGGTTCCGATACCCGATCGCCCGCGTTGCACGGTTTTGACAGCCTCTTTGCGGAACAGATCACGCTCCTGATCTGCGTCAAACGGTGAAAAGATCCATCGTGCGCCTCGCACCATGCACCAATGCATCCACTGTGGGAAGGCGCGCACATAGATCGTGCGAGGGTCCGGATAACAACCAAGACGAGACTTAAACGTGTCCGCCGTCTGCCCCAAACAGATGATGTTCGCTCCACTTCTCAGCCCATTGTCGATATCCATCAGCATCAGGTTGAAGTAGGCGTCTGACTGTTTGCTTGCCTCGGCGTTGAATCCGATGAACAGGTTTCGGTACGTCGTACCGCATTTCAAGCTCCACGCGAATCCAACGATCGTGGCGTTCTGCCGCAACACGGTGAACACAACGTGCGGAAAGCAGTTCTGTGCGAGCTCGATAAAGAAGGCGCGCGGTAGAACTTCCAGGCGGTGCTCGGCGGTTTCGGCCAGTCGTTCGTACATGGCATGAACCTCGTCCCTGTACAACGGCACGATGTCCGCTGGGTCTGTCAATCGTTCGACCTGAACGTCCGCTGCCTCGAACTTCTCTCGAGACTTGCGAATCTTATAACGATAGTGCGAACGTAGCGTTTTTTCGAACTCATCCATGTTCGAGAAGGGATGGTCGAACGTGTTCATAGGAACGCTCGGAGCGCGAAGATATCCGCAGTCAATGATGCTGTCCGCCCAGACGCTTTCCGTATCCGTAAATTCCTTTGTCACAATCAATCTTGCTCGCTGCTCTTTAGCCAGGCGGCGAAGCTCGTCGTCGAGCGTCCGGGCCAGCTCCGCGGCATCGACACCTTCGAGGACGCGCAAATGACTCTCCCCAGTGGAGACTGGAAGACCGCACATCACCACTTTGAAGCGCACGTAGCCGGAAAACAGCTTGCGAACGAATCGAATGACCGACGCGAAGACCGGATGAACAAACAGAGCCACATCCAACGAAAAGACAGAAACGCATCCGCAAGCGACGGGACGATTATCGGCGTCGAGAAACATCAGGTATCGAAACACCGCTTCCATGGGCGCCGAGTTCTCTACGCTGCGTAAGAAGCGGACATCCATCAGCAAATCTGTCGGATCGCTACAGACCTGCCTCCACAGCGACAGATCTAGCGAATCGACGGAGTCGAGAACCTGACAGGAATAGCTCATTTCCTACACCAGACGGGGTGAAAAGGGGCCGTCACGAACGCCAAACCTCTACTATAGCTACAGCCCGACAGAAAGCCGTTTACGTTCTTGGCTGGGCTGCTGGCGGCAGAGCTTCGCGAGGAAAGCGTTTTGCTTCGCGGGCCTGCTCGAAAAGCTTGCCGGCGCGGCCTGCCAGCAATGCCGGAAGGAGCACCAAGTCGCCGACAAGCGCGGCCACCAACAATGCAAACATCAGCGTTCCAAACTGCGAAACCGGATGAAACGAACTGAAAGCAAAAACGAACAGACTCAGGCCGGCGATTGCCGTGGTCTGCATCATCGGAATCGCACAGCGTCGATATGCCAGATAGACGGCCTCTCGCCGCGTTTTTCCAGCTGCCGTTCCGCGACAGAACCACGTGAGGAAATGGAGTGTGTCGTCAACGGCAATCCCCATGGCAACGCTGGCCGTCATCATCGATCCGATATCGATCGGCCGGCCGAGCCACCCGAGTGTGCCGAAGATGGCCGCCACCGGGAAAACGTTCGGTAGCATCGCGATAAGCCCCGCCCGAACGCTACGGAGACGAATTACCATGAGAATTGCAATGAAGGCGAAGGCGACTAGAAAGCTTTCGACCAGACCGTTGAAAAGCTCACGCTGGGCGGCGTAGAAAAGTGGCACGACCCCGGTATGAACTGACGCGACTCCAGGAGTAACATCGACTAGACCGGAGAGTAGTTCTTTCTTTTTCAGTTCGATACCAGCCTGTTGGCGTTGGTATTGAACCTCCGCCGCGGCGAACTCGTCGGGCTGGTCGGAGAACTCGATGCGCTTCTCGTCGAGCCAGGCGTCGAGTTTCTGCTGATTCTTCTCAGCCTGAAGTGGTATGGCGCGGATGCCGTCCACGTATTGTTGCCTGCGATGATCCAAATAGTCCTCAAGCCGCGCTGTCACGGCCTTGGTGAGGCCTTCAAATCCCTGCCCCTCTTCGCTGCTGGGAACTCGGCATGAAATTCTCCAAAGCTGCGTATCGCCTTCGCGGCTAAGCATGCCTACCGATTTCCAATAGTCCGTACGAGCCTCCAGGCGGCGTTTGGCAAGCAGCCGTTGTCCGCGGGGAATGCTGTCGAGCGGAATGAAAGACAGCGTTGCGGCGGCAGTCGCTCCAATTTCTGGCATCTCCCGCAGCTCGCGCTCAATGTCGGCAACCAATTCAAGTTGCTGGAGCAGGTCGAGCGAAGACTTCGTCGTGTCGACCTTGACCACGATTTCCATTGTCTCCGGGGGGCCAATCTCCTGGCTTAGCCAATCGTAGTCACGATTGTGCGGGTGATCGTCGGGGAAGAAGCGGAGCGTGACCAGATCGGCACGTATCGACAGGGCTCCCCAGGCGAAGAACGCCAAGACCAGCACGCCGATCAGCGCAATGGTCCCGTGGTGGCGAATAACAAATTCGCTGTAGCGGTGATTCGGACGAGCACGGTCCGACTGCACCGTCGTGTCGAAATCTCTTCGCTTCTCAGGTGGCCAATCCGGCTCTTTACCCCGACGAATGAAGATCCACATTCGGTCAAACAGCTTTAATGAGGCGGGAAGTAGCAGGAACAGCACCGCCAGGCTGGCCAGGATTCCGACCGCCGCGTAGCCTCCAAAATCCCGCACTGGTTGAATGTTGCTGACAAGTAGCGAGCCGACGCCAACGGCGGTGGTGCCAGCTGCCAACGTGCAAGGAACCCAGCCATGCGAGATTGCCAGGGCAGGGGCCTCTGCGAGTGAGGACTCGCTCGCAGCATCACGATAGTAATTAACCAGATGAATGCCGGCCGACATCGCCAGGACATAGACAAGAACAGGCATCACCACGAGCACGAGATTCATCTGCCCACTGAAATAGTCCATGACGGACGAGAGGTCGATGAAATAGATCAGGCTTTGGGATAGCAATAAACAGTAGATCGATACGCCGAACACAATTACCAGCAGTCGCATGCTGCGCAAGCTAATAAGGGCGACGGCGAATGCAACCAACGCGGACACACCAAGTAAATTCTTGATCGCCTGCTGGCTTGCTGCGTCGACCGAAACGCTGGTAACGGCGTCACCTGCCAGACGCAACTCTTCCGGCGCAATTCCAACCTCGTCGACAGCTACTCTGCGCAATAGCGCAACCGCCGCGGCGCGATCGGCGTCACCTGCGGCTGAAAAGATCACGATCGTACCGGTCTGCTCCTGTCCCTCTCCGACCATTAGACCGTAGAGTCGCGCCAGAGCCTGTCTCTTTTTGAGCCGCAGCGGAGGTGCTCGCAACACCTCCAGCATCTCGGCTCCGGTCGTCACCTCGCTAAAGAAACGGCGACCGGACTCGGCACCGTCTTGTGGAGACGAATCTTGCGATGAAGGAGTGACGTATCTCCGCAGAGCATTTGCATATCGAGAGAGTCGCTCGTCCTCTAACGTGCAGCCCTCCCAGCTGACGACCACGAATGCGTCCGTGCCGAAGTGATCGTAGAACCAGCGATACTTGCGCGACGCGTCAAAGTCAGAAGGAAGCCACTGCTCGACATCATTGTTGTTTGTCTGCTCCGCCATGTGCGCACCCCAGGCCCAAAGGGGCGCAACAGCCCAAAATGCGATCACGATCGGCCAATGCCAGCGATCGAACAGCGATGGACGGGAATCGCTCATGGGATGTCTGAAAACGGGGAAAGAGGCACAATGATTGGGCGGGGCAACACATCAACATATATTTATGTGATATCGACCCTGGGTTGCTTTGGGCACAAGGCATACCGCCGATTCACGACACCCCAAGACGCAATCGAGGCGACGTTATATGATGCAGACCTCATTCACTCGTGTGAATGCCCGCCGGTCCTGGTGCGTCCAGTTCCACAAAAACGACCATTGTGCGTCGTTTTCGCTCTCCAATTGCCCGAAATCGTCGTTTTTTCCAGCAGGTGATGCCGGGTAGACTGCATCACCTGCCCTAAACCGGCAATTACAATAGAACAGCTAAGATAGGGCGACTGCAGGTCGGCGTTCGTCTGCCCTGACGCCGTCAGGACCTCGAACGACACCCGCCGCCAACCGACTCCTTCCTATAACTCCTCGGGGCCGCTGCCCCATTGGACAACCCGATCAAGACACCACCATGAAGTTCGCGTTCCTCGTCCATCCACTTTCCGAAGCCACTTCGGCACTCCTGCATATCGGTGGTGATGGCGCTGTCGGTAAGGTCTGGTCCAGCTGCGGCAACCTACTGGAATTCTGCGATCTGTTGAGTCAGTCGATGGAGAATCGCGACGCCCCAGCAGTTCCGGAACCGCAAGTTCGAGTTATCGACCACCTGAAGGGTTTGGCCTCACCGGCGAGCGCGGAATGTGAGGGGCGCCTCTACGAGATTCCGATGAACGTTACGGAAATTCTCGACGACCCTGCAAAGGCTCTCGTCTACATGGAACAAGCCGTCGATGCGGCTGCGGAGTGGGGCGCGGATCTGGTCGGTCTTGGATCGATGACCGGAATCGTTGGCGGACAAGGGCAGATGCTCGCGGAACGAGGTCCTGTTGCCGTTACTACCGGAAACAGTCTTACCGCATATGCTGCGATCCAGACACTAGAAAACGCCTGTCGCGAGACAGACCGCGACCTGGCAGATGAAGTTATCGCCGTCGTAGGCATCCCGGGTAGCATTGCAACTGTTGTCGCAAAGCTGCTGGCGCCTCGGTGTCGCGGTCTTATTCTGGTAGCGCGTCGCGATTCGAGTCGCGCACGGAAACTACAGAAGCAACTCGATGCCGAGCTGGTGCTCGACATCCCCACGGCATTGTCAAAGGCTTCGATTATTCTGTCGGCCACTTCAACGGGCGGCTGTATTCAACAGCAAGACCTACGTTCTGGGTCGGTCGTCATCGACGTTGGCGTGCCTGCCGACGTTGATGGTTCGCGCGTCGAACGAGACGATGTCCTCGTTTTGTCAGGCGGACTTGCACTAACCCCAAGCACCATGCCACGCGATTCGATGTGGCTCGGGTTTCATCACGGCATGGTCCCATGCTGCCTAGGCGAGACGATGGTCCTTGCGCTCGAGAAACGTGCCGAATGCTATACGATTGGCCGTAATCTCTCGCCGGAGGCCGTGCTCGACATTGGGTCGTGTGCCCAAAAGCACGGTTTCGATTTCAGCCCGCTCATTTCATTTGGTCTGCCGGTTACGGACACGATGTTGTCGAACTTCAAGAAGGCGGTTTACCGGGCGACGCGCACGAATGTTACATCTCCGCTCGATAAGGGTTCGAGTAATGGCTCGGGCATGCACAATGAGAGCTCCACAAGTGGGCAAACCGGCAATGGTCAAATCTCAGACACACAGGACACGTGCTGCGATTTAACGTCGGCGGATCGGGCAGAGGTGCTCTTCGGACGGCACATCAACCCGGTGATGCTCGCGCTGAGTGGCAACAGTGGATTCGTCCGTACGCTCGTTCGCGGCGAGGATTGTTATGTCTGGGACCGCGAAGGCAACCGCTACCTCGATTTTGTAGCCGGATTCGGATCGATGAACGTGGGGCACAACCACCCGCGCGTTAGCGCCGCGATTCAAGACGCGATCGCATCGCAAGCGGTCGGCTATGCTCAGTCGGCAATCAATCCGTACGCCGCGGCGTTGGCCGAACGACTCGTTACGCTTTCGCCCGCCGGTCTGGAGATGGCGTTCTTCACCAACAGCGGAACGGAGTCGGTCGAAGCCGCACTCAAGCTGGCTCGACTGGCCACGGGGCAGACGCAATTCCTCTATTGCCACCGCTCCTATCACGGCAAGTCTCTCGGTTCCTTGTCGGTAACAGGCAATCCGAATTATCAGAAGCCGTTCAGACCGCTGCTCTCCGGCTGCGACCCGATCGAATACGGAGATCTCGAAGCGCTCGAGCGACGTTTGCAAGACAACCAGTACGCCGCTTTCATCGTCGAGCCGTTGCAAGGTGAGGGCGGGATGATCGTCCCGCCGACCGGTTTTCTTCGCCACGCAGCTGATTTGTGTCGAGAGTACGGTGTGCTATTGATCGTCGACGAAGTTCAAACGGGCCTCGGTCGCACCGGTGAGTTGTTCGCTTGTGATCGAGAAAGCGTTGCGCCCGACATCATGACACTGGCCAAGAGCCTCGGTGGCGGCATGATGCCGATCGGAGCCATGCTGAGCCGCCGTGACCTTTGGAACAAGGCCTACGGCAACGTAAAGAACTTCTCGCTACATACAAGCACGTTTGGCGGTGGGAGCCTGGCCTGTGCCGCGGCCCTGGCGACACTCGACGTGCTCGTCGACGAAGACTTGGCCGTCAACGCACGTGAACGGGGCCAGCAACTCCGCCGCGAGCTTCGCAAGCTCCAGAAGGAAATTGGTTCAGCGATCGTTGACGTGCGCGGCGAGGGCTTGATGACCGGTATCGAGTTCGCACCCTTGCGAGAATCGATTGCCAGTCACTGGAGGCAATCCGACACGACCGGCATGATGCAGTACACCGTGCCCGATCTCGACCGCCACATTGCCGAGATTCCAGCGATGTACGTCATGCAAAGTCTGCTAAAGCGGAGCGGGATCTATACGCAGGTCGCACGATCGCGAGGCAACGTGCTGCGAGTCCAGCCGCCGCTTACCGTGAGCGAAGAGCATATCACGGAATTCGTAGCCGCCGTGCGAACGGCCTGCCTCGATCTTCATGCCACGAGCAGCTTGGTCGATTCGATCATCTCGAAGTCGATCACGGGAATTCACGAAGGTTCCAGCGCCAAACCGGCGGAAACGAGCGGACTATCCGAGTCGCTGGCGCCGGTCGCCAGTGCCAATCCCTTTGAGCCACTTCCGCCGAACTTGCCCACCAATGGCAACGGAAATACGGAGCGTGGAGCCTCACTGCGACGCCCTCGTTAGCGCCCTGCAAGTCGCTGTCGGGCCGTCGTCCTCGCAATCTGGCGACGACTAGGCATCGTACCGGTAGCCTACTCCATGAACGGTGCGAATCACTTCCGGCTCCGACGGCACTCGCTCGATTCGTTTACGCAGTTGTGAAATATGCTGATCGAGCGTCCGACTGTTTGGGAAATGTTCTTCGCCCCAGCCGTGACGGAAAATGGTCGGCCGATCGAGCGCTTCGCCTTGGCGATCGTGCAGTAGCTGAAGAATTTTGACGTCGCGCAGGCTTAGCTCAACCGTGCTTCCGTCGCCACGGGTAGCACGAAGCTGCTTGGGGAACACCTCCAGATCGGCCATCGTGAACGATGCGTCGCAGTCGTTGGAAGTCCGGCCATGGCAACGGCGCGTCACGGCACGAATTCTGGCCACGACCTCCTTTACACCAAAGGGCTTAACGATGAAATCGTCCGCGCCGAGTTCCAGTCCCAACACCTTGTCTATCTCTTCCGACTTGGCACTGATAAAGATAATCGGAACATCCGCATCGCGTTTACGGATCTCCTTGCAGACATCGTAGCCACTCTGCTGGGGCATCATGATGTCGAGACAGACAAAGTCGGGTTCGTGCTCGACGAACATCGCCTCGGCCGCTGCGCCGTCCGCGGCCTCCACCACCGTATAGCCCTCGCTGTCGAGAATCTCGGCCAGGCCCTCGCGAATCAACGTGTCATCTTCCGCTATCAAGACCTTCATGGGTGGCCCCCGTCGTCATATCGTTTCCTTGGAATGCTACCCTCGACGGGCGTACGCAGTCGGACCTCAAAGCGTGCTCCCTTAGCCGCAGGTAATAACGTTAGATCACCTCCGTGCAGCCGGGCCAATTGCCGAGCGATCGAAAGTCCGATGCCGGTGCCAGTCGCGCCTTCGATGCGGTCGGTACCGCGGTAAAACGGCTGAAAGATCTTTTCTCGTTCGGCGGCCGCCAACCCTGGGCCGTCGTCAGCGACCACTATCGATGTGAACTCGCCAGACTGCGTTGCGGTCACCGTAACCTTACTTCCACTGCCTGCGTATTTCTCGACGTTGCTGAGCAAGTTGACCAGAATCTGCTCCAGCGCGTCACTGTCGAGAAGCACCATGCCCGCGGCATCGCTCTGAACTTTAAACGCCATATTCTTGCGGGCCAGGGAGGTCTGGAACTGATCCGCCACGTGAGAAACTACATCATCGACCTTGGCAGGCCGAGGATGCAGGCGAACCGTTTTTCGCTGGTCCCGTGCAAAGGTCAGCACGTTGCCAATGAGGCGAGAGAGTCGCTGGCTTTCTGAGACGATCACGCTGAGCCGCAACTGTGCCGATTTGGCCTCGTCAGGATCGGCAAGTTTCGCCAGATCGGACTCGAGCAACTCGGCGTACATGCGGACGTTCGTGAGCGGCGTCTTCAACTCATGCGAAACTTGATTTACGAAGTTGACCCGCTGTCCCGCCTCGCGAATGTTTCGCTGCTGTTCACGGTAGATAAAGATCGCTAGCACGACGAGTCCGATCGTCACGACGACAAGACTTGAAGCTACGCTGAAATAGAGCCCGCCTCCGAGGTCGGCAACGCTCTCAGGCGGCATGAAGTAGTGTAGCCGCCAGGAGGAGAGCGGCAGGCTCAGTGCCAACTCTGCAAACGGGACCGCATCTTGAGGCGGTTCATATCGCCCCCACTGATAGACAATGCCGCCACTCGAATCGGCCAAATGCACTCGTTCCAAAACAGGGACACGGCTACGGGAGCTCATCTTACTGCGGTACGGTACAGCTGATGACGTCTCCGGCAAGGCGGCGACAACGTCGGCCATCCAACGCGCCCGCTGTAGCAGCACGCCGACCACTTCCCCCTCTGGACGACGGCTCCAGAGAATCAGGTTCAATCCTCGTCCCCAATACCAGGTGTACCAGCCGCTTGTGCTCGCAACGGGAGCAGCCACTTGTGCGTTGTTCGCGTCCCATTCCCCAGGTCCTGGTTCCGAAACATCAAAGCTTGGCTCTGGCGCCGAAGCGAGGTACTTTGCCGACACGAGTGACACGACCGGGCGCCTAGTGCGCCCCGACCGAATTTTGGACGAATCGTCGCCCGATGGCACCGGTGGTTGCGATCCCTTTTGCCGAGATGGCGGGCGACGTCTTGCCGGCGTGTTGCCCTTACTTTGAGCTTCTTCGCTACCCGTGGTCGGCACTTCCGTCTGCTCCCTATCCAGCGACTGCACTGGAATCGGCTCGAGCATCGCTTGCCCGACATCGGCTTGCGTTTCTCGAAGTAGGTCGCCCCCGAGCAAGACATCGCCAAAGGCGGTTAAGAATTGCGTCTCGCCACTGTTCATTTCCGCTGCCGCTGGCGGATGGAGAACCTGGCCTCCCTCGCTCAATACAAACACCTGGCTGATATGTGGGTTGGATCGCACTGCAGCACGAATCGCGTCCGACTCGAGCGTCAGACTGTCAATCTCCTCGAGTAGCTCCCGTTCTCGCTGAGCCAAGACTTTCATGATCGCCTGATCGATATCGTGAAGTCGCTCTACCTGTAAGTCACGGTACCGCTCGCGGGCCTCTACCTCCTGTTGTTGCGCAAAGCGAAAGCCGAGCCACGCCAGTAGCGACAGCGGCACGCAGACCATAAGCGCGAGATAGAGGACTTGCTTGGTGAACACCGATTCTTTGAATCACGAAAGGAAAAGGAATGACACTCTGATTGTAAGCGAGGGACGAGGCTGCCGGAACAACAGTTCCTGTTGTTTGGATCCGCCAAACCATTCCTCCATAATGAGTACACGGCGATCGCGCGGCCAGACGCCGGCCCGCTGAGGAAGGCCAAGTCTGCACCACGGATCGCCGTCTGCCTCGTACTCTCGCTACCTCTTTGGCGAGCTCGGTTTCGGCTCCACTTTCTTCGGAATGTAACGCGGATTAACGTTGCCCCGCGTCTGTTGCTGGTATTCGCGTGCTTCCTTGCTGTCTGCGGAGCTCCACTTCTGCCGAACTCGATCGGCCTGAGATCTGTTCAAATTCGCCGGCGCGTTCAACTCGGGAGCCTCTAGTTCGCGTGCACTATCTTGCAAGTACGTCGAGTTGAACAACAACAGTGCCCGCGCTCCTTCGGCGTCGCCCTTGTCTCGTAGCAAGATCGCTTCCAGATTATTCTGATTTGCAACCTGCAGGACACAATGAGCCGCAACGAGCTTGTTCGTATTGGCGACAACCTTGGAGCTGTCATCGGTAAAGTTGACACCGACACTGCTCGAAAGCCGATCGGTGGCCATCGACTGCATGTTGGTGTACGACGCCGCGACCGTAGCAATCGGCCGCGGCTGGTCCTTAGTCGAAGCCGGCACTTCGACCTCTAACACCAGGTACTTCTGCTGCTTGCTATAGATCTGATTGAACTTAACGATCACGTTCTGGCCTGTGATTTCCGCGTCGTAATTAATCACGCGGACAGGCCGAATTCCGTCGGCACATTCGATGTTGATAACAACTTCCTGTGCCACCACCGACATCACGTCGTCAAACTCCGCCTTAAAGAAGGCGGTCAGTTCGCCTGGCGAGCGGACGAACACGTGGTTGCCGTCACTCTTGTCGGCCAGCTTGGCCATCAGGTCTTCGTTGTAATCGAGTCCCAAGCCCATCGTCGAAACGGAAATGTTCTCCTTGATCAGCGAGGCACCCAACTCGCCCAATTCACCAGGAGACTGCGGGCCGACATTGGCCAAACCATCGGACAACAGAATCACTCGATTGACGCGCTCGCGATCCAGAAACTTTCGCAGTTCCTCTGCTCCCTTGCTGACTCCGCCGAACAGCGCCGTGGAACCGCCCGCCTCTATTTGACGGATCTTGGCAACGACCGAAGCCTTATCGGTTAATCGCGTGGCGGGCACCAGCACTTCGACAGTCGAGTCGTACGTGACGATAGAGACGATGTCCTGTGCTTGCAGCCGCTCAATTGCCCCAATCGCGGCGGCCTTGGCGTTGGCAAGCTTGTCACCTGCCATCGAGCCCGATTTGTCGAGCACGATCGCTACATTCACGGCAGCCCGTTCTTGCTGGGACGTCAGCTGATAGCCGGTCAGTCCGACCTTCACAAACGTGGTCTGCTTCTTATTCGCCAACAAAGTCGGATAGGCCATGGCCGCCTCGAGGGTGACCTGGGTGTGTTCAGGAGTGGCGGCGGCAGCAGTCATCGCGTTATGACCAAGCAGGAATAGCGTGGCCAGCGCGACGAACAAGTAGATGGGTCGTTTGGCGAACATCGGACATCTCCTCTGCAACTTGGTTATGCGTTTACTTGCAATCTCGCCGGCGGCCAAACTCGAAGCGATCTGGCCGACTGCCTCATACGGCGAACGCGACAACAGAATTATCGCGTTTTTCGCCGCGCAGGTGGTCAAGCGACCGTCACATGTTTGTAAAAGGTTTGTAAGAACGTGTCGCTAACTGCGGCGGCAGGCGAGAAACGGCACCGTTTCGACTATCCGAACACTTCCAGAACCCGCAGCGCCCACCAGATGTTCAATCCGACCGCCATCAGTGGAAATGCCAAGGCGACAATCAACGCCCAAGGGCGGGTCACGAGCTCGCCCTGTTCGTTGAATTGGACAGTTCCGCCTGGAAAGTCGCGGAGCAAGAGGGCACTGCCTGGCTCGGCCGAATCGTACAGTAGCGGTTCGACCACTTCCGGCATTTTACCCTCGGCCATCCCTCCCTTCAGGTGGCCGTTTCGTTGCCGAAGATTCTCGATGGCCCGATCTCGCAGATCACGGGGCATGAATCTGTCAGCCGTACTCGTCGCGCTAGCAAGAGTGCCTACCTGCTCGCCGGCAACGTCGTAGACAAAGACGTAGCGGAGCACTTCCCCGTATTCGTCTTTCTTACCTTCGTGCTCAATTGCCACAAGGCGGCCTATCGTTAACTTTCCCTCTTGAAGCAGACGGCGTCCAAGCCTCCCAGCTCGATAGACGTAACACAGGAACAGAATCCCCGCGGCAGGAAAAATCCAGACGAAGAACAAGCCGAAATCAACTGAGTCAAGCCCCTGAACCCTGGCTCGCGCAGGGTCGTCGATGCGGTACTCGACCATGACCATCGGATCGTCACCGAATTCGAGCCGGAATCCGCGGTCTCGCCCCCGATAAGTCTTCCTGTCGACGCTGTATTCGAATGGGTACTCAACAACGTCATCGTCGCCCACGCCATAGAGCCTTTCCCAGTCAGGCGAGAGCCTCCCTTCCGTGGTGCCGAGTTCACCATGGAAGTAGACAGCTGTGTGCAGTAGGTCCGATGCCCCGAACGCCCACACGAACGCAAGGCCGCCCCCGAAGAAGACCCAGCCAAACCAGTTCTCCAGGCCTCCAAACAGGGACGTCAGCCGCACGCCCCAAGGGACATGGCGTGGAGGCTTCGACGAAGCCCTTTCGGGACCATGCACCGGAGCACCACTTGCGAGGTCATGATCAGGATGGGATTTACGAAAAAGAGACATCGTCGAACAGTCCGCCATATTCAAAGAGTGGAATCAGATCGTACGATCTACTCCTTCTCAACCGGCAGCGCCGCCACCAATTCCGTCCACGGCTTCCCAAGCTCCAGGTAATCGGCCCAAAGCACTCGAGGCGGACCGTCACGACAGAGCCTGTAATTGAAACTGTAGTGGATCGCACCCAACTCTAAGACCTTTATCGACGGATTCGCGGGAGCGCCTAGACCGTCGACCAGCTGAATCGGCACCTCCTAGTACCTAAGACTCCGATCGCGAAGGAAGCGTCATCGCGAGACTACCACACTGTCGTCGCTAAGGACAATCCAATTTTCAGGCCGGTTAAATTGGCCGTTTCGCTCTTGCATTACGAGTTCTCGTCCCACTGACCACGGCCTTCCGCAATTGCCGCCAAACCGCCTCCACCTCGGACAATAGGGCATTTTCTTGCCACCAGCGGAAACGGTGCGCTACGATGAAATCAACGCCTGCGAATGACGGCAACCGCCAACTCAAAACTTTTTCTACCCAGAGGGAATATTCCCTCGCACCGCTCTCGAAAGGTAGGTCAGTGGCAGAGCACGACAGCGACGGACAATCCGGTTCGGGCATCATCGTTCGGATACAGTCCATCGGATAAAGTCGTCCAAGGCAGTCTCTGTCAGACGCAGCGCCGGACATTCGGCTGGCATGACATGTACGCGAGGACAGGCGATCGGAGTCGAGGCAGATGGACTACCTACGCGTCGCAATTGCCGCCGGTGTGCTGATGAGCCTGCTTTGGATTCGCCCCACAGGCTCGACAAAAGAGGCCGAGTTTGACGCCAGTGATACGACATTGGGTTCGCAGGGCAGGGGACTGGAGACGGCCGTCGGGACAGGGGCCGCCTCAACAGATCCTTCGCGTGACGGCGCCGGGGCAGCCGCCGTTCACGCGAGCCGAGCCCATTTTCATCCCCACGGCCGTGACGTCTGTGCGTCCGGCTGTGCACTCTCGAATCACCCCACCGATCGTTTGAGCCGGGACAAGTTCCAGACGCTCATCAAGCAGTATGCGGCGGGGCCTCGCGATGGTTCCAATCTCGCCCTCGAAACGCTCCTCTTTTACGGGCCGCAAACCGCAGCTCACCTGCGGTTCGCAAGTGCCCCAAGCGTTCGTTCGGTGTCTCACAACAAAAACCAGTCAGCGGCACCCTTACCAACACTCAAATCCGGGCCACTCAAAACGCTTAGCTCGGAACACCGGGCATTTCTTGAGAAAGAACTCCGCCGAAACACCGTTCGCGTAGAAGTTCGCGTGGTCGATGAACATGGCGAGCTGCGGGCCAGCTTGCCGTCGACCGCCGTGCCGCTTGATCGGCGTCATGTGTTTGACCTCGACGAGCACAACCTTCAACCACTCTCGGTGAGTGGAACCGTGAAACGCGTCGGCCTCGATCATCTTTGGACCCGCTTGTGACTCGAGGGTGTCCACGTCGTGGCAGGGCCGTGGTTCACGGTCCAGAAAAGCGGAACAGACTGGCAGAAGCTGGGCGAGATGTGGCTCAGTAACGGTAAACACGATTGTCGCGGAACCATCGAGCTACGGCTCACATTGACGGAGGCAAATCATGCGACAGATAATCAGCACGCACACTAACGCGTCGACCCTCAACTCCCAACGCGCAAGAACTTGCTTGGCACTGGCCGCGAGCTTCCTCGCTCTTGCTGCGGCTGCGCCCGTTTTCGCCGACCCGTGCGGCATGGTTCCGCCGATCTACATCGACCGGACTCAGCAGGAGGAAGTTCCGCTGATCACCCGAGTCGGAGAGCAGAAGACGTATGTATTCCACAAGGACGGCGTCGAAACGTTCGTTATTCGGCCTGGCTTCTCTGGTAAGGCACATGAATTCGGCATGCTGATTCCTTTCCCGGAGCCTCCGTCGATCCGCAAGGTCGCCGATGATGTTTTCTCGCACATTGCAGCCGCCATCGATCCGCCCGAGGTAACCGTTCGCGTGCCATGGCCTGGGAAGGAAGTCGCGGATCAGGGCGGCGGATTCGGGGGAGGCTTCGGCGTGGGCGGGTTTGGCGGCGGCGGATTCGGCGGTGGTGGGCTCGGATTCCGAGACGTCGTCAACGTCGTTCGTGAAGAGGCAGTTGGCATGTACGACGTTGCCGTGCTAGAGGCTGGCAGCGCCGACGCCCTGTCCCGCTGGATGACTTCACATAACTACCGCTATCCCGAAGGCATGGACGACGTCTGCGAAGACTACATCGACGACGGGTGGTGCTTCGTAGCGGTGCGAACTCGCGTAGGCCAAAAAAAAGGCGTCGATCCCCGCCCAGGCCAGCGAGGACTTAACGAGGCCTTGCCCGCGGGCGCCACCTTCGACGGCCACGTTCAGGCAATGGGTTTCCGATTTCGCTCGAAGTCGCTGGTCGTGCCGATGCGGCTTTCGACCTACAACGAGGGAAACCTGCTCAACGTGGTCTACGTGCTCACCGAAGGCCCACGCTATATACGCGACGTGCCGAAGGGTTTCGTTAAGCGTCAGGTTCCCGGGCAGATTCTCTACCGCAATGTGATCGATCCACTGCCGCTACGCGTACTCGATGGCCCGGTCGACAGGGTTACCAACAAGCAGCGCAAGGCGCTTTTCTCAAAACGCAATCCAACACCGCACAACGGCATCGCCAGGGACCTTTTTGCGGCCGACCTGATGGCGACACTCTCAGGAAGTTTAACCCTCGATCATGAAGAGGAAGAAAAGGAGTTGCTGCGAATCGGCGAACGTTTTGACATGCGTGGACCAGAGGTCGACAAGCTCCATGCCAATACGCTGGCCAGGCAGCGGCGAGAAACCAACCGCAACGCGCTCGCCGCTCTTAAGGAAATGACGCTCACGGTCATTGATGGTGATTACCCTCGCGAAGTGCTGGCCCGCGACAACTTGAAGTTCGCCCGTTATCGCATGGCCCGTCATCGCAACAAGAAGCACCACTACGATGCCAAGACCCGCGCCAAATCCGGCCGGCGAGGCGATGGAATCTTGGTGAGAGGAGAACTTCCGGTTCAAACGGCGATGAATATCAGAGATGGCAAACCTAAGAAGCAGAGGGCGCCCACGGCGGCATTGGCGACGATCGCAGGCCTCGCCCTGGTGTTCGCCATTCGACGTCGCGGCGTTCGACAAACAGTGGCGTTGCTGTTGGTTGGCACTCTGTTCGTCGGCACGCTATCAACACCGGCTCACGCCGGCCATGGCCAGACCGCCACCAGTCAGGACGTTCAGTTCCTGCTTCGCCAGTTGCGCGATCATGATCAGGCAGAGGCGATCGTTGATCGCCTAGTGGAAAAAGGGGAAGCGGCACTGGAACCGCTCTTTCGTTACGCGCTTCGGGAGCGAAATCTCTCCGCTCGAGGCTGGGCGATCGTCGCAATCAGCGAGATAGGCAGTTTCGACGATCACCGGCGGGCTTCCGACAAGATTCTGGTTCGCATCGCCAACGCCCCGGATCAGCCGTCGCTTGTTCGCGTCTGGGCCACGGCCGCCAGGATTAACGAGACAGCCACGGCGAGCGCCATCGTCGACATGGTCACCGACTCAACGACATCGCCGGCAGTGCACCCTATCCTCCGCAAACGAGTGCGCAAGGAAATTCGCGAGAACGGCCTAATGATCCCCGTCGAACAGGCGGTCGAACTGACGGACAGCATGCCCAAGTTGAATGACGTGCTCGACCCCATGATTCGTCGACATGCCGTTTCCGATCTGGTGCCGGTGATGCTCGGTGCTGCGAAAGACGAAGTACGCCGAAAGGTGGCAGGCTACGTGGCGGCGATTCCCATCGAACAGCACGACAACGCCACCAGGTTGGTCGCCCAATATTGCCATTTCGACGAGGCAGCCGACCAGCTTCCCTGGGAAAATGGAGCCCTGTTTCTTCCTCAGCTCGACTACATGACACCGGAAGCGCAAGCCATCGTCGACGCGATGATCGAATGGCACGTCTGGTGCGGGCACCGCCAGCTCGCAGCGGAACAGACCAAGATCGATACGGCGTTGACCGCCGGCACGCTCTTGCGAAACGGAGGTTATCACTTCCCAAAACGCGACCGACGGGGCAACTACCTGTGGCTGGACGTCTACTCCCGTGTTCACGGAAAAAAAGCCGTGCGAAAGTTAGAGCAGCGGCAACGGAAATTGGCTTCTATCCAAGAACGATAGACCATGCGAGACGGTCACCCGTGTCGTTTCATGCTAAGATCGCGCGTTAAACATTGCCGATTGGCTGATCGTGAGCAATCGCATCGAACGCAGCAGGGCCGCGCGGATTTCTTCATGTTTCTCCAATGCGATTTACTTGCTACGGACTCGGGGCGCGCGAATACTTGGTCGTAACGCAAGTCAGACAGACTTGGCAATCAACCATCTGACGAAGAGCATTCGTGCGTCGCGTCATTCGATGTCGACCATGCACTTCGTTAACGTCCTCCTCTCTTCTTCTCTTTGGGAGAAACAACTATGAAGTCGTGGCCCGGCAAATCCGCTACCAACCGTCCCTCGCGTCGTACCCCCGGCAGCTCCCATCGCACGCCGAGCACCCGTTACGCGAAAACGACACGAAGGCACAGCGAAGCCGGGATCCACAACCGCCGCGACAAGCGATTCCCTCTAACGAGTCCTCGAACCGCTCCCGTCGACTTTCTGGAATCCCCCGTAAACTCGGAATCAGAGAACTCGCGTGAGGATCAAATGTCTGCCTGGAGAGAGGCGGTGATGTTGTGGCTCAGCTGGAATAGCACCCACGAACGCCTTACCGCCAAGATGTACCAAAGCGGCCAAGATCAGGCCAAAATCATGGCCCTAATGGATGAAATGGACCAACTGCGTCGTCAGGCAATCTGCCTTAGCGAAGAACTATTGCGAGCGGTGTAGAGACGGCCCGGCACCCACGCCTCTAATTCTGGGCAACCATGCCGCGAATCGCGCCGAGGACGTCCTCGTCGCTGGGATACTCGGCCGGCAGAACCTGCCTTAGAGGAATTGGCACTTCATCCATGCGATAGGCCGTCCCCGGCAGGTGCACCCCATACACGGCCGTGGTAAAACGGACCGTCGGTGCTATCGCTGAGGCCACTGTCGGGTGGTCAAGCACAATCGTCGGAATCTCGTTCAAGCGGGCTCGCGCCGCCCGTGAGAAATCTTCTACCCCTTCGCTCCCAACCAACAGACAGGCATCGACCTCACCCGACTCCAGCATCTCATTCGCGGAGTACTCACCCGGGTTGTATCTTGGGAATTGCCGACTCAGATTCACGCTAAACGGATACCCGGTGGTCCAGCAGAGAACATTGTCCGCTCCGGTTACGTCTCCCATCATTCGCATTCGCCGGGCGTGAAATCTGGTATGGGCGTTGAGGTCTCGCACCAGTCGCAACAGTCCTTCGACGACACGATGTCCCAGGCCGGTATGGGCCAGGCCAAGGCCAAAGAAGAACACGCCGCACTTGCACGAACGAAGTTGGTCAGCGAGTCTGGCAACCGCGTCGTACGGCAGACCGGCGATGTCTGCTTCTGCAATCGGCAGCCCCTGTACCAGAGACCGAAGGGCCCAGATCAGTTCGAATTCCTGACCACTGGGAACCTGAATGAACTCGTCGGCGAGTTCCGCACTGTCAGTGCGTTCTGAATCGATCACGATCACGTGACGATCGCTCCTTCCCCGGGGAACGAATTGCCCTTTGGCATCGACCGAATACCGCTCGAAATGCCGAGGATGGGTATTTACGGGATCGACTCCCCAGAACACAACGAGGTCGGCCCGGTTCTTGATCTCACCAAGCGTGCAGGTCGACTCACCTACTTCTTGAATCGCCATAATCGAAGGAGCGTGACAACGGGAGGCGGTCGTATCGATGTTGGCGTCGAGCTTGTCGGCAAGAATCGCGGCGGCTCGCTGCCCCGACGTGCTGCTGCGTGAGAGCCCGTAAATGAGTGGCCACTTCGCCTGAGCCAGGATCTCCGCCGCACGCTCGATGCCCGCCTCAAGCGTTGCTTCCCTCCCTTCAATCTCACAAGTCGGCGGATGCTCCGTGTGCTGATTGAGAAACCAGTCTTCGGCCAAATGGCACGCACCCGCGGCCGCTGTGATGCGTCCATCCTTGACGGTCATCCGCAAGTCGTCACAGACGCACCCACAGACGGTGCAGGCGACATCTTCAAATACGGCCATCAACTCGCTCCACAAAGACGCAACTCTTGGTCAACGACTATTTTCGGCTGCGAAGCCCGCCTGACTCAAGGGGCAAGAACATGCAGGAAAGAGAGCCCGCGGTGCCTGCCGTACCAAGGGGAACGAGCCCCTCAGTCGGGTGAACGTGCGGCGGCGAGGACACTACCGGCTCTTTATCTTTGGCCTAGAGCCAACGATCGAGGCACGGGGAAAGGCGTTACGGAGCTTCTGGATTTGCTCCTGCGCCAAAGGCGTATCAGCGATCCATATCCACCCTAAATTCCTGAGCGACAGCAGAGGAGAAATATCGGTAACTTCTGTCCCGATGATGTTCAGCGATCTCAATGCGGACAGCTGTGCCAGAGGGGCGAGGTCGGTAATATCCGTATCGTAGACGTGCAATTCCTCCAGGTTACTCAGTCCGGCAAGCGCCGACAGATCGGACACCTTGGTGTTCATAAAACGGAGATTCTGCAGCTCTTTCAGTCCCTTAAGTGGCAACAGATCGGTCACTTCCGTCGAATGAAACCACAAGTACTCAAGTTTCGTAGCTCCCGCGATGGGCGAGAGATCCGAAATCGGCGTCCCGTCAGCGATCAAGAGAGTCAGATCTTGCAACTCTGTCAGCGGGCTCAGGTCATCAACCTTCGTGTTAGCGATCGACAATCTCCTCAACCTGCGACAATGTGCGAGCGGACGAAGATCGTCGACCGGAGTGTCGTCGCAGCTGACGACCTCCAACCCGCTCAAGCGACTTAACGGTCTAAGGTCATTAATCGACGTCCCGTGTACATCGACCGATTCGAGCCGGTGCAATTCGGCCAGCGGTGTGAAGTCTTCTACTGGCAATCCATGGATGTCGAGTCGCTCTAGCTTAGGAAACTTCGTAAGTAGCGTCAGATCGCTCACTTTGGTCCCGGAGATATCGAGGGACTTCAGGTTCGCAAAAACCAACAGCAGCGAAAGATCGTCGAAGTCTCCAGCCGGAATGATCACCCGCCGAACGGGCGCATCGACCCAGGGCCCCATCATCCGCTCCCACCACGTTCGCGTTTCGCGGGTCTCCAGCTTTACGGATCCCCCGAGGCTGCGAACCCACTCCCGCGTGGCGAGATTCCGTTTCGCCTCACGCTGCTTCCAAGTAATCCAGCCAAACAGACAAGCAGCGAGCGTTACGAGCACTAGAAGTGTTCGCAATCGAAACTGAAACCACCGTTTTGGGGACCGCCTGGTCATGATGCCGAGCTCCCAGTCCTCCTCCGAACAGCCAAAAGAAGCTCGCTAGTTCGGCGTGTTGAGTAGCAGGCCTTCAATCTGGAGCGTGGCCTGCCAAAGATTGTGCAGCGCTTCAATATAGGCCAGATCGGTCTGGAAGTAAGTTCGTTGCGAGGTGAGCATAACCAGATATCCCGTTTCCCCCGCCCGGTAAGCTCGACTGGCGAGCTCCAGTGATTCCTTAGCACGGGGACGAATATCGTTAACGTACTTATCGACCTCAAAGCGAGAGTCCGCATAGCGACGATAGACCGTGGCCAGCCTCCGCTCAAGATCACGTTCGACCTGCTCGATGTTTCGCTGCGCGGCCGTGATTTCGGCATCCGCTTTGGCAATTGCGCCCTGGTTGCGATCGAAGATCATCAGCGGCACCCCAACCTGCAGGCCGGAGATCGTTTCGTCAGCCGCATCGTTATGCTGCACGCTCGCCTGGACGGTAACATCCGGAACCCTTTGTGCGAGGGCCCGCGCCATTTCGCTTTGTGCTCGCTGTAAGTCCGCGTGGGCGACCGCCAGCTCGGGACTATCTCGGTGCACCTTAGCGAGCGAGTCTTCCCAGCTCACGATCTGCTTGGCCAAATCGATGTCGCCCTCGAGTCGGCGCATCTCCAAGTGGGAAATTCCAAGCACGGCCGAAAGCCTTCGCCAAGCGGCAACGTGAGCGTTGCGCGCCTTCTGCACACGAATCTTATTTGACTCCCACTCCACCTGAGCTTGCAATACATCGATGCGGCTGGTCTCCATTGCCGCGACCAGGTCGCCCGCAATCTTGGCGGTTGCCTCGGAAACCTGTGTCAGCTCTTCCGTGACTTCCACTCGCCGCTGAGCAATTAGTACATCGTAGTAGCCAAGCCGAACATCGGTCAGCACGCGCTGCGTCCAGACAGCCCATTCCTGCTCCGCGACCAACACCTGTTGATCGGCAACAGCCTGAGCGTATTGCAACTTGTGACCAGTGATAAAGCGATTGCCGACGAACACACCCTGCCGCCCGGCCTGGCCAGCTTCGCCGACATCATTCGCCAGATAGCCGAAATTTGGATTTGGCCGTAGTCCCGCTTGCCAACGGTGTCCTCGCGCTGCTTCAATGCGAGCCAAGGCGGCCGCGATGGCGGGATTGTTCTCCATCGCCATCTGTTCCAGCTGAGGGAGCCTCCACGTCGGCCCCGGAAGCTCGCGAGCAGAGCGACCGATCTCTTCAGGCATCGTGAGCCCAACCAGCGCGATCCCCGGCGTCTGAGTTCTTTCGCTGGGAATTCTCAATGGAGGTGCAGACGCGACCGCCGGCAGCGACGAGCTTGGCACCAAATACAAGGTGTCAGCCGCCTCCTGCGTTTCATGATCACTCGCTGGCGGCTGCGCGAAGGCAGACGCAGCTATCATCGTCGACACCAGCAGAGCCGGCGTCAGAACGCGGTGAATGCGCATCGAGATTCCGCAATTGTTGCGTCGCGGTGATGCTCGGCCCTCCACCAAACACCGATGTGCGACACAAAGAAAAGGCTACTCCCTCAAGATCGACACCCTGTAAGGGCGATCTTGAAGTGGAAGTCCAATGCCAGCTGTTTCACTGCTGGTGCGCCGACTGCTAAGATTGCAGTGCTGTCGCATTGGGCGCGAAATTCATTTCCCGGCTCCCCCTAGTCTTTCTACTTGAACTCCGACCATGCAATTCATCATCACCGCCGTCGGCCCCGACAATCGTGGGCTAGCCGATCCGATCGTTCATCACGTCACTGCTAGCGGCGCGAACATCAGTGAAATCCAGATGTTCGACCACGATGAAGAGTCGGTGTTTGCGATGTACCTGCGGATTGAACTAGCCGGGCAGACACCGACGGAACTTCGCGCGGCCATGGCAGAGATTGGCGAGAAAACCAAACTCTCGATTCGCGTCTGGTCGCCGGAAGAACATGGCGAACGTCCCCGTCTGGCGATCCTGGCAACCTACCGGCCCGAGACCGCGCAAGCCTTGCTCACCGCGATTCGCGACGAGAAAGTCGCCGCGGAACCGACGATCATGATTGGCAATCGAGAAAACTGCCGCTCGGTGGCCGACGAATTCGACGTCCCCTGGTTCAACATTGGCGACGACAAAGGGAATCCCGACGACGACCGCTTGATCGAACTATTCGACCAGCACGAGATCGACTATGTCGTCATGGCCCGATACATGCGAGTTCTGCCGCCGGCCACCTGTTGGAAGTACGCCGGCGGGCGAATTATCAATCTGCACCACGGGCTGCTGCCTAGCTTCCCAGGCATTCGGCCCTACGCCGAGGCGTACGCATGTCGCATGCTAACGTATGGAGCCACCTGTCACTTCATCGTGCCGGAGCTCGACGCGGGAAATCAGATCATCTATCAGTCGACGTACACCGTGCCGCCTGGCATGTCGCTGGAAGAAGTAACACGCCGCGGCCATGAAGAGAACGAGCCACATTGTCTGGTCGAAGGGGTCCGCCGGGTCGTTAACCGCGAAGTGCAGCTGCACTTTCATCGTGTTGTAGCAGGGCATCGTGTTGTAGCAGGGCATCGTGTTGTAGCAGGGCATCGTGTTGTGGCAGGGCACAAGAACGAACGATAACGCCTAGACCTGCTGCAGCGTCGCAGTTACTTCCTCTTTGGCGGCACCTTCAGCGACCTTGATGAAGATGTTCCCGTCTTCAATTCGGGTCTCGTACTTCTCAACATCGCGCCCGGCGGGGCGAATACTACAACCCGTGCAGACGTCGAACGTCCAGGAGTGCAGCGGGCAGGTGACCACGCCGTTCTCGAAGGAACCTTCTGCGAGCGGGGCGCCGGCGTGCGGACAGGCACTGTCGATTGCCATTACCTTGCCATCGACGCGGAATAAGGCGTACTCGTTACCGGCGACCTCGACCGTAAGTCCCTCGCCGTTCTTGAGCTGCTCGTCATTAGCGGCAATGGCGAACCCGTCGGACCGCACCGGCGAAGTATCCGCGTCACCTCCATTAGCATCCGCGTCCTCGCCTTCTTCAATTCGCGCGAATAGCCGCCGCAGTCCGGCACAGCTAGGACAATAGACGGGCGGATCTTCGCCCAAGTGGTGGTAGTCGCAGCCGTCGCAAATCCAGGTTGGCGGAGTGTACTCGTCGTCGCCCACTTTGGACGCTTCTTCCTCAATCAACTTTTCTCGCCAGTAGGCACTAAAGGTCTGCCCGGGACGATGCTTGGTGTAGTACTCCTGCACCACCTCTTCCACCAGCTGCGGAAGTTGGTCGGCGTCAACGCCCAAACGGTAAGGCTTGCCGAGATGAACTTCCCCTGCGATTCCTCCACCGAGATAGACGTCGAAGCCTTCCTTCGTTCCGATCAGTCGCCGCACGCGAACGCCTTTGAGCCCGATGTCGGCAGTGAAGTGCTGTGCACAACTCGAGGGGCAACCACTCATGTGGATGCGAATGCCGTGCAACATGAGAGCCCGCTGTCGCAGCTTATCGATAAGCTGCAACATTTGCCCCTTCGTTTCGGTCACGGCGATGTTGCAAAATTGTTTGCCGGTGCAAGCGACGGTGTTCAAGAGCAGCGAATCGGCATGTACACTCAAGCCCAGCGCCGCCGCCCCCGTCGCCGCCGCATCCTTAAAGCCAGACGGAATGCCTGTCAGGATGACGCCTTGCTCGAGCGTCATCCGCATTCCGCCGTCGCCCCACTTCTTGGCCAACAGCGAAAGGCCTTCTAGCTGCTCCCACGACAATCGCCCAACCGGAACGCAAAGTCCCATCGACCACAATTGTGGATCCTTTTGCCGAATCCAACCGACAAGTTCATCGTGGCCCGTCGGCGGAGGAGGGGGGCTCGAACAGGCACGCAGCACAAAGGGCAGATGTTCGCTTAGGTAGTCGAGAACGCCGTCAACGCCAATCTCTTCCAGCAGGAAGCGAAAGCGGGCCCGATTCCGTTTTTCGCGCGAACCACGTTCGCGATACAGATCAAAGATGGCTCGCGTTACGTCCACCACCTGATCGGCCGCCACCAAGACCGGCAAGTGCTCTGCCAGGCGTGGGTTCTGCCCTTGGGTTCCGCCGATCAACATCTGAAACATCACACCGGCGTCTGGCGTCTCGCAGGCCAAGAAGCTGATGTCCTGGCTCCAATAGTGAGCGCCATGTTCGGCCCGACCGTTAATCGCCACATTCAGCTTTCGCGGCAAATCCGAATACTCGCGACTGTCGATGAACAACACGGTCAGATCGTCGCAAAGATCCCGGGTGTCGATCAATTCGATTGGATCGACTCCTGAAAGCGGATGGCCAAACACATTGCGAACGTTGTCATGCCCGGTCTGCTTTGTGGTGAGCCCACAGGCCTCCAGTCGAGCGAGCGCCTTCGGAACGTTCGTGATGCTCAGCCCCTGCACCTGCACACAGCCGCGGGTCGTGACGTCGACGATACCGTATCCGTATTCGTAGGCGATGTACGCGACCTCCTTCACTTGAGCCGCTGTCAGTACGCAGCCCGGCATACGAACCCGCAACATGTAGGTGCCGGCCCCGTCTCGCTTGCGATAAAAAACGCCGTGCCACTTCATTCGCTCGAGGTCGTCGTTGGCGATTGACTTCATCGGCGTATCGTCGGCCGCGTAGCGCTCGATATCCGACCAGACGTCCAGACCGTGCTTTTCGCTTTTCCAGGCTTCAATCTTGTTCATAAGCTTCTTTCGAATCGGCAAACTTCACCGGGTGCCACTGATCCTCCCAAAGTCGTGCGGCACTCCGTGACGCAAACGCGAAGTGTCGAATGATTGTGATACCTATATTGATCGTGTCCCTCGCTCACGCTTCGGGCTAAGTGTGCTGGATCACCAACATCGTGTTACGTTATCTCTCCATTCACCGCGGCTCGGCAGGAGCCTCGCCCTCCCGATGCGACTAATGACTTACCTCGTGACTAGAGAGCGGTCGAATGGATACGGCGCAATCTTTGTACGATGGTTGCCGGGAATAGGGATCGAAATGGGCGTGGGTCAACTGATTCGTTACCTCGTAGTGCATCGCAACAAACACCTGGCCCGGCGGAATCGTTCGCGTTACAAATGCCTTGGCCACAATCCGACCACGCTGCGATTCGACTCGCACGCGGGCGTTTGTGCGAATACCCTCGCGACGGGCGTCGTCCGCGTTGATCTCCACGTACACGCTGCGGGGAGCAAGCTGGCGAAGCACCTTGCTCTTGGCCGTGCGGGTTTGGGTATGCCACTGCGAGGCACTTCCGCGGCCGGTCATGAGCAGATAGGGAAATTTTTTGCTCGGCGGCTCGGGCATCTTCCGCGGCATTTCGAAGATGAACTTGGCGCGGCCATCGGCGTGATAGAACTTGCGATCAGCAAACAGGCGCCGCCCCTGCTCTTGTGTCGTAACATCCGTCGCTGGCTCTGCCGCATCGTCGCCAGATGGCGCCTCCGGTAGCGGCCACTGAATGCCACCGCACTCGTCGATCTGCCGGTAGTCACGAATACCTGTAAAGTCGCAAGGCTGCCCCTTGGAAATCCGCTTAAGGATCTCAAAGGTCGCTGCCGGATCGGTCCACTGCGAAAACATCTCGCCACAGCCCCAGTAGTGGGCCAAGAGCTTGAAGATGCGGAAATCGGACAAAGCCTGGCCCGGCGCGGTGGCCACCTTCTTAAGCAGGCCGATCCGCCGTTCGGAGTTGATGAAGGTCCCTTCCTTCTCGCCCCAGCCGGCCGCCGGCAGGAGCAAGTCGGCTCGCTCCGCCGTTTCGGTTGAACGGTACATGTCCTGCACCACCAGGAAATCGAGCCGCTCCAGAACATCGCGCGCCATGTTCTGATTGATCCACGAATGAAACGGATTTGTGGCAATAACCCACAGCCCTTTGATCTTGCCTCGCAGAATCCCTTCGATGATCCGATCGTACGGAAGACTATTGCGGTCGGGAATTCGCTCTGCCGAAATATTCAACAAGCCTGCAATCTTCTCACGATGTTCGGCGTTCTCAAAGTCGTGTCCACCCAACAGGCCCGTCGTGTTGCTGAACAGTCGCGAACCCATCGCGTTGCACTGCCCGGTGATCGAGTTGGCGCCGGTCCCTGGCCGGCCGATGTTACCCGTCATCAGCGCCAAATTGATAAGACTCTGGGCGGTGCGAACGCCTTCGTAACTCTGGTTGACGCCCATCGTCCACCAGAAGGAGACGCGCCGGCCTTGATGGATCGTCTCGGCCACCCGGTGAAGCTGTTCCTCGTCGATGCCCGTCGCAGCGGCTACTTCGTGCGGAGGGAACTGCCGGACATGCTCGGCGAAGGCGTCAAAGTCATTCGTGTGCTGTTGGATGAATTCCCGATCGATCCAGCCACGTTCGATTAGGATGTTCGCCAGCCCGTAGAACAGCGTGAGATCCGACTTCGGTTCGATCGCCAGGTGCTGCGTCGCCGCCATGGCGGTTTCGGTGCGCCGCGGATCGACGACGATGATTTCAGGATTGTGTGGATTGCGGCTGATCCGTTGCCACATGATCGGATGAGCGATGCAAAGATTCCCACCGACCAGCACAATCACGTCCGACTCTTCAAAGTCGGCGTACGTGTAAGGAGGGGCGTCGAAGCCGAAAGCCTGTTTATAGGCGACCACAGCACTGGCCATGCACTGCCGTGTGTTACCATCGCCATGCAGCATGTTCATGCCGAACTTAGCGACGCTACCGAGGAGGGCCATTTCCTCGGTGGCAATCTGGCCGGTGCTAATGAAGGCCACCGAGTCATCGCCATGCTGTTGCTGGATCGCCTTAAATCGATCGCGGAACGTCGACAAGGCCGTGTTCCAATCGGTAGGAGCCAGCTTGCCACGACTATCTCGCAACAGCGGCTCTGTCGCGCGATCATCCGCCTTGAGTACGTTTAAAGCCTCCCACCCCTTGGGGCAAGCCATGCCCAAGTTCACGGGATAGTCGGTGACGGGTGTTAGGTTGATCGCCTCGCCTCGAGCCAGGTGCACGTTCAATCCACACCCGGTGGAACAGAAACCGCAAACCATGTTCGTCGTGGAATCGGGCCGCGTTTTGGCCGGCACCTTACCCAGCCCGAACTTGCCGGGCGTTAGCAGCAGATCTTTCGTCAAGACGCCGTCACGTTGCAGCAGCAGCGAACTGAGCTGACCGCGATCGGGCGATTGCTCGACAACCTCTGTTTCGTCCGCGACGTCGATGTCGGTTTCTATGGTGCTCATGTATTTACGTCCGATATTTCTATCGCGCGACGTACCCGCCGCAGTCAAAGGTTTTACCTAGCCGATGGCTCCGCCAGGCATCTTGGGCGCGGCAACCGCGCGGAAAAACAGGTAGCGTTCCAATAGTTCGCCAACGGTAAGCATCACGAGCATCAACGCAGTAGCAAATCCAATAAATAGTGGGTGAAATCCGGTCACCGGAGCGATCGAGCGTTCGTTGATGATCAGTAGTGGCAACACAACACCGCCCATCAGTCCGGCGAAGAAACGTTGCAGCGTGACCATGCCCAGATCGCCCGTCATGAGCAACGCCGTTCGCTTCAAGGGCGTGTGCTGTCGATTTTGCAAGCTAAAGAAAATGCCCGCTTCCAACGCCAGTTTCGCCAACACGGCGATCGCCAGGCCCTTTAGCAACCAAAGGCCATACTCGTCCATCACCTGCGTGACCGTTAACTGTTCGGCCATGCCGGCGGCGACGAGCGAGATCAACAGCGCGAGTGGAATACCTTGCACCAGCGTCGTCAAGAAGAATTTGGCGCTGGTGCGTGGCCCGTTCCAAAATGGGCGCCGAGTATCGACATAGATCATGACCGAGGTGAAAACACCGAGCAGTCCCGTCACAGCAGCCGTCGTTCCGATTGCGTCTTCAAGTGATCGGTCGACTTCCACACCCAGGTACTTCAGACAGGCGATGGCGACATACGCTGTGGCCGTTGCGCCAAACAGGCCGAAGGCCACGATTTCGCGACTTAGCCAACTCTTTCGCAGACCCAACACGGCGCGAAAAGCATATAGCGGTCGGCCCAGGTGCAACACCGCCGCGCCAAGACCGAGCATAGCCAGCAGCAATGCTCCCACGAGGTGAACCGCGCGAACGCCGTCGTCGATCCGGGGAAAGACTCGAAAGAGCGTTTGCTCGACCACGAAAGCTCCCACCGACATCTGCGTCAGCACCAGCATGAATACCAACGGCAAGTGGCCGTGCTGCAAGCGTGCGGAATAGTAGTCGGCCGGTAGCAAGTTCCGCGGCAGCGAACGTTCTGTTTTGTAGGCGGTGGTAGGAATCGTGTAGCTCGGGTCGGGCGCTCCTGGCAAGAACTGACTCGCTTCGGACTCCTCGACGATCGTCTGCTTATCGACGACCTTGATGCGTATCGCCTGGGTCGGACAGGACTGCACGCACGCCGGGGCCTCGCCCGCCGCTAAACGATCCTGGCACATGTCGCACTTACGAACGATTCCCTTTGCCTTGCTATAACGAGGTACGTCGTAGGGACATTTCAACATGCAGTACTGGCAGCCGATGCATTGGTCATCCAAGTGCACAACGACGCCCGTCGTGGGGTTCTTCTCGTAGGCATTGACCGGACAGCCTTCGAGACATGCCGGCTCAATACAGTGATGGCAGGCCGTGGTGACGTGCTGAAGCACCGGCAGCTCGGGCGTTCCGCCATGTAGCAGGCCGACGCCGCGCCACAGTTCGTCTTCTTCCAGACCATTCAGGTTATGACAGGCAGCAACACAGGCTTTACAACCGGAGCAACGATCGAGGTCGACCTCGAAAGCATATTGCTGTCCCGCTTCGGGCGATGTCGCTGGAATAAGGTCGCGATAGTACTTCGCCTGGTACGGGGCATCCGACTCGCCCATTTGACGACTAAAGGTATCGACCGCCGTCATCGCCGGCGCATCGACCGAAACCGTCGCTTGCTGTTCGGCAAGATACGTATCAATCAGCCACTGGTCAGAATTGGCTACCAGTACCGAGGCGTTCGCTTCCGGCAGGGCGGCCGCTTGTTCGTTGTCAGCAATAGTCGACATGGGGAGGGAATCCGAAGCCACCACAATTCAATTTGGTAGTCGGATCAGTCGTCAGGGAAGGTAAGGGCGAGTTGCAATCGCAGCCTGGAACACATAGGAAGCAAGTTCCGTGCCACGACGTCAGCTGCGAGCCGCAACATCCGCTCTTGTAACTTCTGAGCAGCCGCTGAATCCCCGCCTGACGGCCGTTTTCGTACCCCCTAACGACCTCTGGAAGCGACCGGCGGCCTACACCAAGGCTGCTCACCTTTTAAGCAACTCCAGTCCAGGGCATAGGCAACCGCGTCTCTTTTTTATTCGATTCAACGGCATCTCAGAAGCCTCCGCGGCCCGTCAAACTCCCGGCGTTTCAGGGCAAATCGTACGACGAAGCAGCCAACAAAGACGCCTGCCGACGTTTGTGGCAGGACCGTTCTGGCACGGCGTTTGCAAAAGTCCAATACCCAGGCGGACAAACATTTTAAACAAGTGCAAAGCACACCCTGGCGGCAAGACGCCGCTGATGGGAATCGCAGGATGATTCTCAGAGCCATGCCCGCAGAGCGGGTTCCTACCTTGGCTCTATTTGGTGTCCGCCTTGCCCCACCACACCTACTCGCTTCGCGCGTGTCAGCGGTTTGACCTGATTCACGTGACGTAGCACTCGTACAAGTTTCGCAGGTAATTATTCGCAGGGAACAAGATTTATGGATTCGGCAAATAGTGCAGGACAGGACGCCTCAGATTCAACCGGCGGAGCCTCGGCTCTACTCGACGGCAAAGCGACCGCCCTGTGGAGCAACTTCCGCAAACTAAGCATGCCGCAGATTCGAACGTTCCACATGACGTGGTTTGCGTTCTTTCTCTGCTTCCTCGCCTGGTTCGGTATCGCCCCGTTGATGAAGGTGGTGTCAGCGGAACTACAACTCACTGCGGATCAAAAGAACTGGTGCTTCATCGCGTCGGTCTCGATCACGGTCTTGGCTCGCATCTTTATCGGCTGGCTCTGCGATCGTATCGGCCCGCGACTCACCTACACCTGGCTACTCGTACTCGGATCGCTACCCGTAATGGGTATCGGGTTGGCCTACAACTTCGAGTCTTTCCTGATCTTCCGGCTCATGATCGGAGCGATTGGTGCTTCGTTCGTGATCACGCAGTATCACACCTCTATGATGTTCGCGCCGAATGTCGTGGGAACCGCGAACGCCACCAGCGCCGGCTGGGGAAACATGGGTGGCGGCGTCACACAATTTGTCATGCCACTGGTGATGGCGTTCTTTGTGACCGTGATCGGCATGAGCGAATCGTACGGCTGGCGGGCCGCAATGGTGACCGCCGGCGTCGTCTGCTTTCTAACCGGTCTGGCCTACTATCGATTTACCCAAGACACTCCTGCGGGCAACTTCAAGGAACTTCGCGCCGCCGGCAAGTTGCCTGAAAAGAAAAAGGTCAAAGGAGGCTTTTCCGCCGCGGTAAAGGACTACCGCGTGTGGGCGTTGGCCGTCATCTACGGTGCCTGCTTTGGCATGGAACTAACCATCAACGGCAAGATCGCCTTGCACTTTGCTGAGGAATTCGGTCTCGGATTGAAGACGGCCGGCTTGGCTGCCGCCTCGTTCGGCCTCATGAACTTGTTCGCTCGCACCCTGGGCGGCATCTTCGGCGATCGCTTCGGCATCAAGTGGGGACTCAAAGGCCGCGTGATGTGGCTCTTCATGGTTCTCTTCTGCGAAGGCCTAGCCCTAATGCTGTTTTCGCAAATGACTGCCCTCGCCGTCGCCATTCCGGCCCTCATCCTATTCAGCCTGTTTGTGCAGATGGCTGAAGGAGCCACGTTCTCAATCGTCCCATTCGTCAACAAGAAAGCCCTCGGTCCGATTTCCGGAATCGTCGGCGCAGGAGGGAACCTCGGGGCAGTCGCCGCCGGCTTCCTCATTCTTTTCGTCGGCGACCTGACGACTTCGCTCTTGATCCTAGGCGGCTTGGTCACGCTTAGCTCCGGAATCGCATTCCTGGTTCGTTTCTCACCAGAGATCGAAACGGAAGTGGGACGCGAAATGCAGGCGGCCTTGGAAGACACCGTTCAAGACGTGCCTGCTCCCGTACTGGAGCCGGTTCTCAGCTAAATCAGCGGCGCCGGTGCGGCGTCTTATGTGACAAGAAAACACTTGCGATTTCGCTGGCAGGGCATTGGTTTCGGGAGAGGAAGCCAACTGCCCTTGCTGGCGGATCGCGAGTTATTTCTCCGCGTTCATCCTACAACTACAACCAATCCGCCACCGCGTTGGCCACCGTGGGATGCAGCAGGTAGCCGGTGCCATGATGCGGGTTCGACTCGCCGTGGCGTACCGCCAGGTTGTAGATCCCCTTATCGCGAATCGAATCGACGTAGCCGAGCTGGAGCATCGGCCGAAAGTCATTCGTTAACCGCTGGTCGTGCGAAATATAGTCGTCCTCGGCTGCCACATTCAACCAGTTCACCACGTTCTTTGGGTAGCGATCGATTTCCGCCTTGCCGGCTCCTTTAAGATTGTCCTGCACCGTCACATCCGAAAGCGGCGACCCGAGGGTAATCCACAGACTGACGTCGCGATTCCACGGCTGACGGCGATACTCACTGTAGTGCGACAACTTCCAAAGCACGTCGTAACAGATCATCGACCCCAAACTGTGGCCGATCAAACAGATGTCGCCTTCCCGCTTCATTGCGCGAATTAGTGCTGCAGTAAGGACCGCGCGGATGTCGCTGCCGAATTGGCTCACACCCCAATACCTACGCATGTCGGGCGCCACGCGCTCGATGAGCGGCTCGCTAAGGCCAAAGAAGTTGAGCGGCCCTGAGATCACGTCCGCAACCGCCTCCATCCAGGGATTGTAGCCTGGCAATTTCTTGTAGGTGGTCTTATTGAACTGGAAACTTTTGTATTGCTTCAGACGTTCGAGCGTTTGGCGGCGGTCCTCCACGTCTCTTGGTTTCGGCTCTCCCGTCGCCCCGTGCAAGAAATGATTCGAGATGTCGCCGTAGTAGGCCAGCTCCAGTTTGGCATCGTTCAAGGCCGCCAGTTTTTCCGGGTGATCGCGCTCGATCCCCCACCGCAGTGCCTCGAACCAAAGCTTTTGCAGGTCCCGCTTGGGCGGCTTAAAATCCCGGCCATGAACCATCAAAATTGTCTTCGACACGGCAACTCCCCCGCGTGTATGTGAATCTGCCACCCTTAAAAACACGCTCACCGACGCCGCTGTCAGATCGCGATACGTTGGCAAGAACACCAACAAATGCACTGCTCTGCGCTACGACAGCCCCACGCTCATACGTGGAACGGTCGTTGTAACACAGATCTCGCGGCGTTCAAGAACAAAGCGCCAAAATGGCGGTATCCCGCCTCATAAAAAGAGACACGCCAAAGCGGGCACCCGCACTACCAGCGGCCAGCCGCCTACTCCAAGGCCGTCACGATTCGCAAGTAACACTGAAAAGAGTGAATGCGGGCCAGCGTAGGTTCACCCTATTCTTGCAGCCGATCCTGCATGCCGGGCATCATGAAGTAAGCCAGTACGGCAATTGAACCGACCAGCTCGGGTACTTCGGCGAGAACACCTGCCCACGAGCCGATAAGTATCAATGTCACAACACCGGCGCAGATCGACACAAAATGAACGATCAGCGTCGTGATGTAGGCCCAGTCCTGACGAGAGAACAATCCGTAGGCCACGGCTCCCATCGCCACAAACTTGACGAGTAGCCACATCAACAGCAGAAGGGCCTTCAGCGCAGTCCCTGCCTGCTCCGTTGGCAATGACGGCATCGCCGCCCGCTGTGTCCCCAAGACCATCCCCGTGTTGACGCCGCTCATCATCAAAATGGCTCCGGCGTAGCTTATCGCCGCGATGATCGCCAGCAACACGGAGAAACAGGCTGTCATGGTAGCTCCGAGCGGTCGCTCCCGCATCGTCGCCTGCTCACGTCGACTGAGACCGTCGGATTGCGGATCAACTCCAGAGCCTCCGAAGCTCGGCAGGAACCGCGAGATCCCCGATGTCGGATCGGCGGCCGGAGGGGCCGGGGCCAGCTCTGGCTCCGGTTCAGGTTCCACGACGGTTGCTTGGATCGGCGCCGGCGCGCTATTGGCTGCAGCCACCGGAGTCATCGAAGGTGGCACATTCGGTGGCCCGCCTGTCGTCCTAAGCATCTCCTCAGGGAATAGACCTTTCACAAGTGACGCGGGAGACCAGGCCGCCATTCCCTGATGCCATACCAGATCGTCTGGCTTCAAACCACCACGAGCAACCAGATCTTTCAGGTCCAAGGGAGAGATGGGCCCATGCTGCTGCCCGTTCGAGGCGTAGTACCACTGAATGCTCATCGCTGCTGTGTCCGCCAAATCAAGAAGTTTTGCCCAACTCTAGCCGCCCGAAAACGCTGCCGATCTGTGAGATCTGTCGACAAGGGGAGCTGCTTCGATAATAGCATGGCGGCTCCGACCGTTCCAACAACGGGACGTACGTCCTACTCTCCGCTTAAATTAGACAGGATTACAGGACAAACGTGACCGCAATTCAACCCGTCACATCCTGTTCATCCTGTCTAGGAAGGGAACCGCCGTGTCGCATTCTTCCTCCCATCACACGTTGAAATCAAACACCACCACCTTCTCCAGCAGCGGGATGATCTGTGCCTTGACCTCTTCGTGAATCGGATGCGGCAGATAGGTGTCGCGGGCCTCGGGGCTGTCGAACGTCATAATGAAGCCGTGCGTGAATCCGTCGTTCATGCCTTCCGGACTGTCGTACGGACCGCCGATCACTTCTTGCAGTCCTGGAATCTGTCCGACCATTCCCCGCAAAGCGGCGAAGCAGTCGTCGATCTGGGCGTCGGTCACGTCAGCATTGAATTTCAGAATCGCAAAGTGTTTGACTTCCGGCATGGAAAGACTCCTTCTTAATCTTATTCACTCTTGGTTGGGTGTTATGGGAAACCGTGGACCTCACTGAACGCAGGCCTGTCGGTCCTATTGTTACATCGTCATTTGATTGTAGAGTTCGCGGTTGCCCAAAAGCCAGACGGCAAACGGACTCTCAAGCGGAGCAGGAAGAGAGTGGGTTCTTTTTGAAAATTGACATTTGTGCAGATGTTGCTATATTGACCGCACAACTGAATTAACTCCCGCGAAGGGGTATTGAAGGTAGCGTCCGCCCCACCGACAACGAACGACAAGGTCATCGTGACCGCATCGTTCATGGTGGCCCGTCCGAGTGACGAATCGGCCGGACGTATTCTCTCCGAGCCCGCGCATCTCCGGCTATGGACGCCGGCGTCTCGCGCGGATTTTTTGTGCGCTGAATTGAACTGCGATCGAAATATGCGCGGAAACACGACAGCTTTTTGCATCAGACGACGTAAGTCATTGCGGGTGGACATCAATCGTAACCCGAAGCGTAAGCGAGGGACACGACCAGGCAGGTATCACAATCAATCGGCACCCCGCATTGTCGCTGATCGCTCCGCGCTCAGCTCCCGTTAGATCGCGGAACGATCCACGACAATCACGCACTGGCAAAGCCAGTGGCACCCAATTCCAGTGAATCCCAGCGAGTCGGCGTTATGCCCACAAGAGGTCTTATCCCGTCGATCCTGCTCCTCCTGTCAAGAATCTGAACAGCACTAATAGCAAGCTACCAGTGGCACCCAAGATTCGTACCCGTCAATCCTAATAGGAGACCATCATCATGGCACGAACTGAGAAATTGCCCCGTCGAAAACAGCTTGGCGACAATGAAGAGGCGGCACTGCGGCTTCGCACCCTCGGCCTTACCTATCGAGAAATTGCCAAGCAGACCGGCGTCCCTCTATCGACGGCCTACTCGCGCGTGATGCGAGGACTGCGGGATTTGCGTCGCCGTCAGCACGAAGCGCCCGCCGACGTGCGAAACATCGAGCTCTTGAAGCTGGCTCAACTAGAACGTCGCGTGATGGCCGAGGCGGTTAGCGGCGACCACGGGGCGATTCGCCTGCTGCTCCGGATTATGGACTGCCGTAAACGCTACCTGGCAACCTGCCTACCGAACACCAGCAGCAAAGAAGAACTCGAGGAGTTGCTGCGGGTCTTCACCCAGCCGCTGGAGAGTGGACTATTTGCTGACGGTAAGTATCCCGATGACGAGTGTGACTACGGCGAGCTCGACCCGGCTGATGACGAACCCGAACTCGACGCCGCCGATCTTCCCTCCGCGCCATCGCCCACAGCGGCCGATCCCCTCGCCGCCGTACCTGACCTGGCAGGAACGGTGACGTGAGAAGAGAGAGCCGAGATGGAACACTCGTCGAACATCCATCGAACAAACGCCAACAATCCAGCGAACATGAACCGAACAAATGACAAACATTTGCCGGACATTTCGTAGAAAACGTGGCGGCGGGGCAGCGACGCTACCCCTTCACCACGCCAATCGGCCGCATGCGCGCGACTTTGCGGGCCAAGCCTGCCTGATGCACGACCTCGACCACATCGTCGACATTCTTGTAAGCATCCGGCTGCTCTTCGGCCAAACCCTTCACGCTATGCCCACGCGCGACCACGCCGCGATCCTCCAGCTCTCGCTGAATGTTGCGGCCCTTGGAATGACGAACGGCCGCCTTTCGCGACATCACGCGGCCAGCGCCGTGGCAAGCGCTCCCGAACGCCTGGGCCATGCTGCCCGACATTCCCGCCAATACCCAACTCGCCCGGCCCATGTCACCAGGAATAATCACCGGCTGACCAATCTCCTGGTACATCGGCGGAACTTCCTCGTGACCTGGCGGGAAGGCACGCGTGGCCCCCTTGCGGTGAACCCAAACCTGCTTGCGGGTACCAGCGACCTCGTGCTCCTCGAGCTTGGCAATGTTGTGGGCCACATCGTAAATGAGCTGCATCTCCAGCTCATCCCACGGGCAATCGAAGACCTCGGCGAAGGTCTCGCGAGCCTGCCACATCAACAGCTGGCGGTTGCACCAGGCAAAGTTGGCCGCGGCACGCATCGCCCCCAGGTAATGCTCGCCCTCCTCACTGTAAATTGGCGCGCACGCCAACTGGCGGTCAGGCAATTCGATCCCATACTTCTCCGGCACTCCGCGAAGACGACGCAGGGCATCGTCACACACCTGGTAGCCCAGGCCGCGGGAGCCGGAATGGATCATCACGCAGACCATCCCCTCGGCCAGGTTCATCACACCAGCCGCCTCGTGGTCGAAGACCTCGTCAACGAGCTGGACCTCGAGGAAGTGGTTTCCCGAGCCCAAGGTTCCGCACTGGTCGAAACCACGCGAAATGGCTCGCTCGCTCAAGAATTCGGGACGGGCATCGGCCAGGCAACCCGCAGCCTCGGTATGAAGAATGTCATCCTCTGTCGCCAGATCCCACTCGACCAACTGCGCAGGCCCGGCGGCCAGGAGCCGCTTCAAATCGGGCGCCTTGTAGCGATACTTTCCGCCGCGACCGGTCCCTGCCGGCACGTTGCTAAAGAGGCGGTCGATGAGGTGAGCCAAGCGAGGCCGCACATCCTTGGCGTGAAGATTGGAACGCACGAGGCGCACGCCACAGTTAATGTCGTAGCCGACCCCACCTGGCGAAATCACGCCGCCCTCTTCTGGGTCGGTCGCGCAGACCCCGCCGATGCAGAAACCGTAACCCCAATGAATGTCAGGCATAGCGAGACTCGCCTGCTGGATGCCTGGCAGAAACGCCACATTGGCAACCTGTTCGGGAGCCTGGTCCTTGCGGATCGAATCGATCAAACGATCGTTGGCGAAAATCAAACCGTCGACGAGCATGCCCGGCTTGTAACTCTTAGGAATCCGCCAGCAGCAATTGCCCGCAGGCTCGAGCGGTCCGTCAAAACGGTTCGTAATCATCACGAGATCCTCTCACGAATAAAGTCGCGGGCACGACCAACCGACAGAGCGGGTGCCCACCGCGAGAAACTAGACACGCGGCAAGAGAAACGGTTCGCGAGCTACGATTTACGCCAGGATGGGTCGAATCAACTTAGGCTCCTCGTCGACGCCGGTCAGCCGCTGATCGAGCCCCTGATGCGAGTAAGTGAACCGCTTGTGGTCAATGCCCATGCAATGCAGGATCGTCGCGTTGAGGTCGCGGACATGAACCGGATTCTCGACGATGTTGTAGGAGTAATCGTCGGTCGCTCCGTGAACGACGCCACCCTTGATGCCACCCCCGGCGATCCACATCGAGAAGCAACGACCATGATGGTCGCGGCCGTAGACGTCCCGAGTAAGCTTGCCCTGGCAGTAAACAGTGCGGCCGAATTCGCCGCTCCAGACGACGATGGTATCGTCGAGCATACCACGCTGCTCGAGATCCATAATCAACGCCGCGGAAGCTTGGTCCGTATCGCCAGCCTGCTGACGGATGCGACGCGGCAGATTGGAATGCTGATCCCAGCCGCGGTGATAGAGCTGAATGAACCGCACGCCACGCTCGGCCATGCGGCGAGCCATCAGGCAATTCGCGGCATAGGTGCCGGGCTTCTTCGACTCGGGGCCGTAGAGCGTGAAGGTGCTCTCCGGCTCATCCCGCATATCCATCAGCTCGGGAATCGACTTCTGCATACGGAAGGCCATCTCGTACTGCGCGATGCGGGTGTCGATCTCCGGATCGCCCTGCTGGGCACTCTTAGCGGCATTGAGCTTGGCCAGACCGTCGAGCATGGCGCGACGACTACCGCGATCGAGCCCGGGAGGATCGGACAGGTAAAGCACAGGATCTTTGCCGCTGCGGAAACGGACGCCCTGATAATCGGAAGGCAGGAAGCCGGCACTCCAAAGCCGGGCGAACAGCGGCTGCGTCACGCCGGAGCCGGTACCCGCGGAGATCATCACGATGTAGGCTGGCAAATCCTTGCACTCGCTACCGATGCCGTAGTTGAGCCAGGAGCCCATCGACGGCTTACCCAGCTGCTGCGTCCCGGTATTCATCATCGTCACGGCCGGGTCGTGATTGATGGCCTCGGTATGCATCGAGCGAATGATGCTGATCTTGTCGACGATCTTGCCGGTGAAGGGGAGCACCTCGCTCAAGTAAGCCCCCGACTCACCATGCTGCTTGAACTCGAACCGCGAGGCCGCACAGGGGAAGGCAGCCTGCTTGTGGGTCATCTCGGTCAGCCGCTGGCCCATGCGAATCGACTCGGGCAGCTCCGTCGCGTGCACGTCGCGGAGCTGCGGCTTGTAGTCGTAAAGGTCCATCTGCGAGGGACCACCCGACTGGAACAGGTAGATGATCCGTTTGGCTTTCGGCTTGAAGTGGGGCAGGGAAGGGATGCCGCTGCCGACCTGCAGTGCGGGAATCGAACCGGCGCCGGCTTCCTCACTCATCAGCGAGCTAAGCGCCATGGCGCCAACTCCGCCGGCGGCCTGCGAAAGCCAATGGCGGCGGGAGATCGATTCGGCATATTGCTGCAACGGGTTCATCGCCTATTCCTTCGACATTGCTTCATCAAGGTTCATGACCATGCTGGCCACACAAGTCCAGGCCGCATGCTCGGCCGCGTTGAGCTCTTCGTTACGGGGCGACTCACCCACGCCAAGCAGCGACTCCGCGGCCCCTGCGTCGGCTTGGTAGATCGCCAGCTGGCGGTCGTAAACGCCACTGAGCACTTCAACCTCCAGATCACTGGGCCCGCGCGAAAGCAACAGGGAGCAGATTCGCGCCACGCGGCCGGGCGTGGTCGAACCACCTTCGGTCATGGCACGTTCGGCCAAAGCACGCGAGGCCTCAACAAAGGTCGGATCATTCATCAGCACCAACGCCCCCAGCGGGGTATTTGTTCGCTGGCGGCGAACGGTGCAGGTTTCCCGATTCGGAGCGTCGAGCGCGGCCAGATTCGGCGGCGGCACGGCACGCTTCCAGTAGGTATACATGCTGCGGCGGTACAGGCTCTCGCCCGTGTCTTGCGTGTAGCCGCGGTTGGAGATTTCCACCCAAAGCCCCGACGGCTGGTACGGTTTCACGCTCGGCCCGCCGGTCTTCTCGACCAGCAAGCCGCTGGCGAACAGGGCGCTATCGCGAATCAGCTCGGCCGGCAGTCGGAATCGTGGTCCGCGGGCCAGCAGGCGATTCGCGCCGTCGCGTTCGACGAGCCCTTCCGAAGCGACCGACGATTGACGGTAGGTCGACGACATCACGAGCCGCTTCATCATCGCCTTCACGTTCCAGCCACTCGAAACAAACTCCGTAGCCAGATAGTCGAGCAGCGCGGCGTGCGAAGGTCGCTCTCCTTGAATACCAAAGTCCTCGCTCGTCTTCACCAGGCCGGTACCGAACAGCATCTGCCAGAAGCGATTCACCGTAACACGGCTCGTCAAAGGATGCGACGGATCGACGAGCCACTGCGCCAGGCCGAGACGATTCGCCGGGGCACCTTCGGGAAGCGGTGGCAAAACGTCGGGCGTGCCGGCGGTGACCTTCTCGCCATGCTGGTCGTACATGCCACGGACCAGCACAAAGGTATCACGCGGCTTGGCCATTTCTTCCATGACCATAACCGTGGGGAATTTGGAACTTTCCAAGCGGATCGTCTGTTGCAGCTGATTCTTCTCCTGAAGGGCCGCGCGGTACCCGGCATCCTCATGCACCAAGAAATAATCTTGCAGCTTGGCACGCTGCTCGTCGCTACGCTTGTCAGCGGAAACCGCCAACAGCGGAGCAATTGGGTCTCGGCCAGCCAGCTGCGCCACTTCGGTTGCACTCAGCTGGCGGCGATAAATCCGCAGGTCGTCCATGGCACCCTTGAACCCAAAGAAGCCGTGGCGATGCCCGAGCTGCAGGCCGTACTTTCCGTCGACCTCGATCGGCCCTTTAAGGCGATCGTAGATCAGGTCGTACTTCTGCTTCTCGCCGTTGAGATAGATGGCGATGCCGCTGCCGCGACCGGTGCCGTCGTGCGTAATGAACATGTGGGTCCATTCGCCCGGGGTGACCTTCTTCTTCACCCGCATGCCGACAGCGCGAATCGCCCAGGCGTTGGCCATGCGGAACGTGAGGCGGCCTTCTTTCTCCATGCGAACGTAGTATCCGCGGAACTGCCCGTCTTGGTTGGTACGCGCGATCACAGCGCCATCCGCTTCGTACTTGACCCACATGCCAAACGAAAACGCTTCATCGCGGCTCAGCGAGGCGACATCGCCAAGATTGACGTGCGTCGTGCCGTCGAACTTAAGGGCGCGGCTTCGCTTGCCCTCGATCGACGCCACATTGCCAGCGATCTTGCCTGCAAAGGGCGAACCAGTCTCCGCACTCTCGCCTTCCCACTTCTGACCAGCGAGGGACTTGGCCGGCTTCGCGGCCTCCTCACCCTCTGCCGACTCTTCCACCACGTCCGCGAACGCCTCTTCATCAAACGGAACGTGCACGGCGAGGCCCGAATCGAGATCGGGAGTCCACTTCTCGGGATCTCCCAGCTGCGACTCCCAGGAGGCGAATCGCGTGGTTACGTCGGCTCGACCTGCGGCAAGCTGTTTCTCCAGTTCCTCGATGCGAGACTCGTCGCGATCGAACTTCGCCTCCAGCATGGCAGGCAGCACCGCAGCTCGCGGACGCATGTTGCCTTCGCCGTTCTCCACACCGCGATCGCTGACGGTGTTGAAATACGCGAAGTAGCTGTAGAAGTCCTTCTGCGAAATCGGATCGTACTTGTGATCGTGGCACTGGGCACAACCAACGGTCAGGCCCATGAACACCGTCGCGGTGGTGCGAGCGCGATCGAGCGCGTACTCCACGCGGTACTCTTCAGAAATGCCGCTGGCGGTGATGCCGTGGTTGCGGCAGAAGCCGGTGGCGGTCAATTGGCGGTTGGTGCGATTGGGGATCAGGTCGCCGGCAATCTGCTCGGTGGCAAACTGATCGAACGGCATGTTCTCGTCAAAGGCCTGAATTACCCAGTCACGCCAAGGCCACATGTCGCGGTGATAGTCCTCGTGGTAACCATGCGTATCGGCGTAACGAGCCGCGTCGAGCCACTCAAGCGACATCCGTTCGGCGTAACGCGTGGTGGCAAGCAGTCGATCGACGACCTTTTCATAGGCGTCGTCACTCTTGTCGGCCAAGAAGTTGGTCACTTCCTCGGGAGTCGGCGGCAGACCCGTCAGGTCCATCGTCACACGACGAATCAACGTGCGGCGGCTCGCTTCTTCGCTCGGACTCAGGCCCTCCTTCTCGAGACGGGCCAGCACAAAGCGATCGAGCGGATCGCGACTCCAGAGGGAGTTGTTAACCTCCGGCAAGGCGGGCGACGTCGGCGTGACAAACGCCCAATGCGGTTCCCACTCGGCGCCTTCATCGATCCAGGTGCGAATCAGCTCAATCTCAGCCTTCGTCAGATGCTTGTGAGAATCTGGCGGCGGCATCAACAGATCTTCGTCGTCGGAAATCAGCCGGCGAAAGAGCTCACTATCTTCGGCACTCCCCGGCACGATCGCCAACTCCCCCGACTCCCCTTCGCCAAATGCGCCACTCTTCAGATCGAGACGCAGGTCGGCCTGGCGAGACTGTTCATCGGGGCCATGACAGGCGAAACAATTCTGCGACAGGATCGGGCGAATCTCGCGGTCGAAGTTGACCGTCGACTTCGACTCGCCAACTTCGGCGGCCAAAACGATGTCGCTAGCAGCGACGGCAATCAGGCCGACGATGACGCAAAACATCGACAGAGCCGAACTACGAAAGGGGGCCGGCTTACGAAAAGGGCGAATGCGGGAGAACCCGACGAGCATGGTAGCTTCCTATCTGGGCGGGGCACGTTTCGCCAAAGCAGGCGAACGCGCGGCGGCGGCATGCGACGATCTTCGTCTCCACTATTACACCAGAATCAGGGGTTCATTTCAAGTCAAAGACGTGCCCACCCGCGTGTTCCATCACCTTTTGCAGACAGAACTTACGACACGCACAGGCCACTTGCGAACAGCGTGCACCTGCCGTACATGAACCTTCGTTTCGCACCGCAGCGACACTCAAATATCGACAATCACTTCCGCCAGCCAGCCATCGGATCCTTCCTCGACTCGAAGGCCGTGGTAGGTGATCGCCTTCACTTCGTTGTCGAGCTGGTGCCGGGAGCTATCGAAGACTTCGCCGCGACCTACGGCGGTGAGCACACGAACCGGACCTGGATCTCCGCTAATCGCGACCTCGAATTCACGCAGCAGAAGCAGCCGAGACTCGAACAGATATATAAGTTCCGTGAGCCAGTCGACCAGCAGCAGCTCGTTTTCGTTGAATTCAACGCGAATTTCGACTTCCTCGCGGCCCTCAATTGCGTCGATATCACTAACAATCACCGAGTACAGGGCCTCACCGGCTTCCGCCATCAACGAGCACAAATCGCCGCTTTTAACCCGCAATCCGAGATCCGCGGTGTGCTCAAAAACCTCATACATGAACAAGCTCCGATGCATCGGGGCGCGAAAACGCCAAAAACGGCCCATTCCAGGCTCCAAAAGCCAACAAAACAGCCATTTTTGATCCGTTTTTGTTCCCGGGACGATTTTGACACCTGCGCAAGCGTCTGTTATCGTAATTGCTTATCGTCACAGAAGATAAGCAGCTTTGAAGATGCCCCGTTGGCGTCCCTCCATTGCCCCCAACTAACCTTCCCACCTGACACCACGCTCGACGTTCGCGTTCGCGCGACACACGCCCCCCAACGATTGGGAACGAGCGCAAGCCGCTAAAGCTAGCAACACAGTTCTGGCGGTCTGGCTGAAACGGACTTCACCAAGGAGAAACGGGTATGAACTGCATGGGTAATAGCCTGTCTCGACGCGGCTTTCTGCACGCCGGTGTCGTCGGTGGAATCGGCCTAACATTGGCCGACTACCTTCGCACCAAAGAAGCCTACGCGGCCGCCGGCAAGGAAATGCCCAACGGCCCAGCCAAGTCGATCATCTATATCTTCTTGCAAGGTGGCATCGCCCAACAAGAGTCGTGGGATCCGAAGCCGAACGCGCCAGTCGAGTATCGCGGCGCCTTCGGAAGCATTAGCACCAAGCTGCCGGGCATTCGTTTCAACGAGCTGATGCCCCACTCCGCCAAAATCGCGGACAAACTCTGCGTCTGTCGCTCCCTCTCGCACGGTGACGCCGACCACGACCGCAGCACCTACATCATGTTCACGGGCTATAAGCCAAGCCCGGCCATCGACTACCCGAGCTATGGAAGCGTCGTGGCCCACGAATATGGTCCCAGGCAAAACCTTCCGCCCTACATCACCATTCCTAATCAGTTGAAGGAAGGTGGTGGAGCCGGCTACCTGAGCTCGGCGTTCAATAGCTTTAGCCTGGGCGGCAATCCGTCGAACAAGGATTTTCGGGTTCGCGATCTACAGCTGCCCGGCGGTGTCGACAAGCCGCGATTCGCTCGACGTCGACGATTGCTTGATGCAGTGAACGATCACTTCCGCGAGATCGAACAGTCGGATCAGTTGGCCGCGGTCGACTCCTTCTACCAACGGGCCTACGCGATGATCAGTTCGCAAAAGGCACGTGAGGCGTTCGACCTGAGCAAGGAGAGTCCCAAGCTACGGGAAGAGTACGGCAAAGGCGAAGCGGGATCGCGTTTTCTGCTAGCCCGTCGGCTTGTCGAAGCGGGCGTTCCCTTCGTCACCGCCCTGTACGGAAAGTGGGATCACCACGCCAAGATTGTGCCGGGCATCAAGAGCCACGTCCCGGAATTCGACCAGGCTTTCGCGGCGTTGATTCGCGACCTGGAACAGCGCGGCATGCTCGATTCAACGCTCGTGGTGGCGTCAACCGAGTTTGGACGTACGCCGCTGATGAACACACTCGCTGGCCGCGATCACTGGGGCAAGGTTTTCAGCATCGCCATGGCCGGTGGTGGCGTGAAGCCAGGCGTTGTCCATGGAGCCTCGGACGCCATTGCCGCTGAGCCGGCCGAAGACATGATGAGCGTCTCCGATTTCTCCAAGACGATGTATCACTGCCTGGGCATCGACGCCTCGCAGTCGCTGATGGCCCCCGGGGGACGTCCCGTGGAGATCATTCGTGGCGGAGAAGTTCGCCGCCAACTGCTGGTCTAGCCGGCAGCCATATTGAAATTTGCTCCTGCCGCGAGCGTGATGCTAGACAAGACACTATTCGCGACAGAGGCATGAGTCTGTTTCGGGAACCGCCTTTACCCTCATGCGTCGACGACACATCCAATCCGTGTGCTGCCATGCATCTAAGCTCGTCTTGATGGCGGCGATGCTCTGCTTGCTGCTGACCGATGCGGCACTAGCCTACTCGCCACGAGTGAATCGTATTCTGCCAGGCGGCATCCAACGCGGCACCACCGGCGAACTCATCTTTGAAGGCGAACGGCTTCACGACGCCGAAGAGATCCTCTTCTACGACCGCGGCTTTGAAGTCATTCGCATCGAACCGATTCGCGACTACGTCCTGCCGGACGACGAGACTTACAAGGGCGACGAAAAGAAACGCCGCGACGAGAAGATTGCCTCCGGACAGTTCCAAGCGGTGCGGGCCAAGATTCGCGTGGCCGCCGATTGTCGTTTAGGCGAACACATTTGCCACGTCCGCACCGCCGGCGGGGTGAGTGAGTATCGCACTTTCTTCGTGGAGCCGATGTCGGGCACGCACGAAGTGGAGCCCAACAACACGCTCGACGGCGCTCAGAAGATCGATCTGAACGTCGTCGTAGCGGGCGTCATCAAGCCGGCGGACGAAGACTGCTTCGCCGTCGACATGAAGAAGGGGCAGCGACTCTCTGCTGAGGTGGTCGCCATGCGACTGTCCACGCACATGTTCGACGCGGCCATTTTCCTCTACGACCCCGAGGGGAATGAGATTGCTTCGGCGAAGGGCTCCCCCTTCGGCGTTCAGGATGGGATTCTTTCGCTAATCGTGCCGGAAGACGGCCGCTACGTGCTCAAGGTGCAGGAGGATACCGGCGCCGGCACGAGCATGAGCACTTATCGCTTACACGTGGGAACGTTCCCCAGGCCAACGGCCGTATACCCCTGCGGCGGAAAGATGGGCGAGTCGGTCCGAGTTCGCGCCATCGGCGACGTCGTCGGTGACTTCGAACAGCAAGTATCTCTACCATCGACGTTTGACACCGAGTTTGGCGTCTCGCCGCAAGACGATGGCGGAACGGTACCGACACCGATTCCGTTCCGACTCTTCGAACACGGCAACGCCTTTGAGCAGGAGCCGAACAACACTATTGAGACCGCCACGGCCGTCGACCTGCCGCTGGCCTTCAATGGCATTATCGAAAAGCCGGGCGACGCCGATCACTTTCGCTTCTCGGCCAAGAAAGGGCAAACGCTCGAAGTTGAGTGCTACGCCAAGCGGGTTCGTTCCGAACTCGATCCGGTGATGCAGCTCTTCGACGCGTCAGGCAAGAAGATCCTGGAGAATGACGACGGCGGCAAGATCACGCAAAACGCCGACGCCGAAGTGCGCGGAGCCGATAGCTACTTCCGCTTTAAGGTACCGGCCGATGGCGAGTATGTTCTGCGAGTTCACGACTTGATGGGCCGGGGCGGGCCGACGTTTGTCTATCGCGTTGAATTCTCGCCCGTCAAACCGTGGCTGTTGGTGCGAATCCCACGAGCCGAAGATCCGAATGATCTCTACGGCCAGTATCGGCAGCAAGTGTTTGTTGCTCGCGGCAACTACTATGGCTGCATTGTCGGGGCGCGCCGCAAGGACCATCGCGGTCCGGTGATCCTCAAGGCGCCCAACCTTCCAGAAGGCGTGACGATGCACACGATGACCATTCCCGGTGGTGGTGGTCGCATCGCGGTCGTATTCCACGCGGCGGAAGATGCACCACTTGGCGGAGAGCTGGTCCATTTTCATGGCCGCGACCCCGATCCAAAGTTTAAAGATCTGTACGGCGGCTTCCGAAATCAGGCCGACCTGCTGCGAGGTCGCCCGGGGCTCGCGCTCTTGAAAATCAAGGCGGCCGACCGGCTGCCAGTGGTCGTAACCAAGCGAGTTCCATTCCGGCTCGAGTTCGAGCAGCCGAAGATCACACTGCTGCGTGGCGGCGACATGAAGCTGAAGGTGAAAATCATTCGGGACGAAGGCTTCGACGGCGAGCTCCTGCTCACGATGCCGTTTGTGCCTCGCAATGTTGGCACCAGTGCCAATGTAAAGGTGGCGGCCGACCAAACGGAGGCGATCTTCCCGCTCAGCGCCAAAGAGAACACGGCCCCGCTGCCCTGGCAACTTTATGTGCTCGGTTCCTCCGGCAAGCACAATTTGATCTGGGCTTCGACGCCGCCGCTCGACATCCAAATCGCGCGCCGCTTTGTCACCGCTGAGTTACAAGAGACGACCGCGAAGCAGGGCACTTCGGCCAAATTGTTCGCCGCCCTCAAGCAACTCCGGCCATTTGAAGGAACAGCCACCGCGAGGCTCACTGGTCTGCCGTCGGGCGTAACCGCACCACCGGTCGAGTTCACAGCGAAAACGAAACAGGTCGCCTTCGACCTAACACTCGACGGCGACGCCCCCATTGGTAAACACGCCAGCCTGCGTTGCCGCGTCACACTCAACCACGGCGGGGAAACACTCACCGCCAACGCCGGCGGGGGGCAACTGCGGATCGAGAAAGGCGAAAGTCAGGCCGCACCGGAGCAGATCGCCGCCCAGGACACCAAACAACACCAAGCCGAGCAGCCAGTCGCTGGTGCTGACAAGAAGGCGAAACCGCTCACGCGCCTGGAGCGGTTAAGACAGGAAGCAAAGCAGCGAGTCAAAACGCGATCTTCGCGCCCCTCGGCGGCGCTGTCCCAGGAATAGCGACATCCATGTACGAGTCCCGCGCAAACTATCGATTACTCTCTGCCGCCTTACTGGCGGTTGCGCTGGTGGTATCATTTTCGCACGTCGCGGCCGCCGGCGAATCACCGAGCGCTGCCATTCCGCAGTCGCTGGCGGTCTATCCACCTGCGGTTCATCTCTCCGAGAGCCAGGCGACACAGTCGCTGGTGATTCAGTCGATCTACGCTGACGGAATTACGCGCGACGTTACCGCCGAGGCCACCTTCTCGCTCGCCGACGCTCATATTGCGACACTCTCAGGCCACACTATTTCACCTGCAAGCAACGGCAACACGACGCTCACCGTCCGCTATGGCGGAAAGGAAGCCACCGTCGACCTCACCGTTGTGAACGCAGAGAAATACCGCGACTTGAGTTTTCGCAACGACGTCATCCCCACGCTCTCCAAGTCCGGCTGTAACGCGGGGGCATGCCATGGGGCCTCGCGCGGCAAGGACGGTTTTCGACTTTCGCTTGTCGGCTACGATCCCAAAGGCGATCACCATCGGCTCACTAAGGAGATCAGCGGCCGCCGCATCAATCTGGCAATTCCCGCCGAAAGTCTGCTGCTTGAGAAGGCGACGGGCAAAGTTCCTCACACCGGCGGCGTGGCGTTCAAGCCAGGCGATCAGCGCTACCAGACGCTACTCCGCTGGCTCGAACTCGGCGCGCCCAACGACTCCGACACGGTCCGCCGCAGCATCGGCATCGAACTCTTCCCACCGTCGGCAGTTCTGCAGGGCAAAGGCGAACAGCATCGCCTGCGTGTCATTGCCAGCTACGACGACGGTAGCCGGCGCGATGTAACCCACCTGGCTCGTTTCGAGACAGGCAATGAGTTCTCGGCCACCATCGACGAGAACGCCGTGGTAACTGCCCACGAACGTGGCGAGGCGTTCCTCACCGCCCATTTTGACGAGCATACCGTCGGCAGTCACTTTATTGTCCTACCGGCAGAGCTCGATTTCGTGTGGCCCGAAACGCCGGCGAACAACTACATCGACACGCTGGTGTACGACAAGCTCAAGAAACTTCGCGTCTCACCTTCGCCCCTTGCAAGCGACGGCGAATTCTTGCGGCGTGTATCGCTTGATTTGATCGGTCGTCTTCCGACTAGTGAAGAGCATCAAAAGTTCGTCGCCAATGACGACCCGAGTAAGCGTGAGAAGGTCATTGATCAGCTGCTCGAGCGCGACGAGTTCGTCGACATCTGGGTGATGAAGTGGGCCGAGCTGCTGCAAATGCGCACGAGCCCCAAGATCGGCCGCAAGTCGCTGATGCGTTACAACGGCTGGCTGCGTGACAAGATCGCAGGCGAAGTGCCGCTCAACGAGATGGCTCACGATCTGCTCGCTGCCAGCGGCGGAACCTTTTCCAACGCCGCCACGAATTACTATCAAACCGAGGCTGAGACGCTGAAGACAGCCGAAAACGCGGCCCAGGTCTTCCTGGGCATGCGGCTTCAATGCGCTCAATGCCACAACCATCTGTTCGACCGCTGGACGATGGACGATTACTACAGCTTCGCCGCTTTCTTCGCACAAGTGGGTCAAAAGCCAGGCGAGGATCCCCGCGAGACAATTATCTACAACAAAGGGCAGGGCGAAATGAAGCACCTGCTCGACAAACGGGACATGCCTCCCCGTTTCCTTGGAGGCGACCTGGCCGAGGCCGAAGGCGAAGATCGCCGCCTGGTTCTGGCCCGCTGGATGACGTCGCCAGACAACCCGTATTTTGCTCGCCACATGGCGAACTCCATTTGGGCTCACTTTCATGGCAAAGGGATCGTCCACCCGGTCGACGACGTGCGAGTCAGCAATCCTCCCGTCAACCCGCAACTCCTCGACGAGCTAGCGAGCCGTCTAGTGAGCTACGATTTCAGTCTCAAACGGTTGGTGCGCGACATTTGCAACTCACGCACCTACCAACTTCGCTCGGCGCCGAACGAAACGAACGTTACCGATCAGCGAAATTTCTCGCACGCCTCATTGCGAAGAGTGCCCGCTCCAGTGCTGCTTGACGTAATCAGTCAAATCACAGAGACGACTGACAAGTTCAAGGATGAGCCTGAGGGCACCCGCGCTGTGCAGATTTCCGACGGAGCAACAACGAACTACTTCATGACGACGTTTGGGCGTTCCGCTCGAGAAACCGCCTGCACTTGTGAAACCCGAGCCGAGCCGAACTTGTCGCAGGCTTTGCACCTTATCAATGGAGCGACCGTCCAGCAAAAGATTCGCGGTGGCAAGGTCGTCGTCACGATGCTCAAAGACGGCAAGCCCGCCACGGAGATTGTCGACGAGCTCTATCTGCGTTCTCTCTCGCGTTTGCCCAACGAAAAGGAACGGGCAGCTATCAACGAGGAACTTGACGCGGCGAAGACACGCAAAGAGAAACGAGCTCTCTTGGAAGACATCTTCTGGGCTTTGCTTAATTCGCAGGAGTTCCTTTTCAACCACTAGCGGGGCGTGGCCCATCGACTTGAGGTAAACTCGTAGAGATACGACTCCGCGTCATCACACAAGAAGCTCGAAGACACGTTTCCCATGTTACGTTGGTTGCACCAAGCTCGACACACGCTCACGCCAAATTGCGGCACCATGGCGTCACGGCTCGCACTGGCCGGTATCGTCGCCGGTATCGCCTTGTCGACTAGCGCGGTCGCCGCGGAGGACGGCGGTGGTGAGAACAAAGCGGCCAGCCCGATTACCTTCGACGAACATGTGCGACCAATCTTTCGCGACAAGTGTGTCTCCTGCCACAACTCGGATGACCGCGACGGCGACCTCGATCTCTCGACCTATCGAGCCACCTTTGAAGGCGGCGATTCCGGTGCCGTCATCGAACGAGGCGACCCCCTCAACAGCAGTCTGTATGCACTAGTCACGCACGAGACCGAGCCCGCTATGCCGCCGGAGTCGCCGAAACTTCCGGCCGAGATGCTCGACACCATCAAGCTTTGGATCGAAGGGGGAGCGCTTGAGAATTCCGGCAGCCAGGTGACAAAGCGCGCTACGCAGGGACTGCCGCTCAAGCTGGCAACCCGAGCGACCGGCAGGCCGAACACACCACCGATGCCACTGCGCATGGTCCTGGAGCCGGTGGTGGCGACCGAGCGCGGCGACGTCGTCCGAGGCCTCGCCGTCAATCCGTGGTCCCCCTTAGCTGCGATCTCTTCGCCCAAGCAGATTGTGCTCTACAACACCGAAACACTCGCCCAACTCGGCGTGCTTAACTTTGCGGAGGGCGTGCCCGAGGTGCTGCATTTCAGCGATAGTGGTGCGCTGCTGCTCGCAGGCGGCGGCCGCGGAGGCGCACGCGGCAAGACGGTCGTGTGGGATGTGAAGACCGGCGACCGCGTGATCGAAGTCGGCGACGAACTCGACACGGTGCTGGCGGCCGACATCAGTTCCGATCACGCGCTCATCGCGCTCGGCGGGCCAAAACGCGTTGTACGTGTCTATTCAACGGAGGACAGTTCTCTCAAACACGAGCTTCGCAAGCATGTCGAGTGGATCTACGACGCCGAATTCAGCCCCGATACAGCGCTCCTAGCCACCGCCGATCGCAGCGGCGGCATCATCATCTGGGAAGCCTGGAGCGGCCAGGAATATCTCACTCTCAAAGGACACGGCCCCGGCAAGATCGATCTCGCCTGGCGAAGCGATTCGAATGTGCTCGCCTCGTGCGGTGCCGATGGTTCGGTTCGACTCTGGGAGATGGAGAAGGGCAAGCAGGTCGGCATGTGGAACGCCCACAAGGGTGGCGCAGTTAGTGTTGCCTTCACGCCAGACGGGCGGCTCATTACCTGCGGGCAAGACAATCTGACCACCCTCTGGGATGGCAAGGGCAACCGCCTTCGCGACTTCGAGAACACGAAGGAGACCGCCATTCGCACCGCCTGGTGTGAAACGACCGGCCGTGTTTTGACCGGCGACTTTAGCGGCCGAGTGACCCTTTGGGATAGCTCAACGGGCAAGCCGGCCGGCTCTTTGGTCAACAATCCTCCCCGGCTGCTGGCAAGACTGAAGGCCGCCGAGGCCCGTGTTGCCGAAACGGCCACACTAATCGCGCAGCGTCAGAAACAAGTTGCCGACGCCGAGGCGGCTCTCGCCCGCGCCAAGGAAAACGCCGAAGCTAACTCCGGCCTTGTTGACGCTCGCCGCCGCGTGGAAGCCGCCCGCACGGTACTCTACCTGCAAACAGAAAAGAAACGCGAGATCGACGAGGACATCACCCGCTTAGAGAAACGCGTGGTTCAAATCGAACGCGGACTTCCTAATCTTCAAGAGGCAGTCCGCCGGGCCGACCGCTCCATCAAACAGATGGGCGGTGATCCGGAAGTCCGCAAGGTCGAACAGGAGCTGCGGACCCTTGCTCGACGCCGACTCGGTGAGCTGAACAATTCCAAGCGAGACCTGGAGAAGCAGATCAAGGCGAGCCGCAACCTCGATCCCGCAATTCACCAGCTGAAAGGAACATTGGCCACCGCCGAACGAGCACTTGAGCAGGCTCGCAAGGAAGCCGAGCCACTGCGTGTCGCCGTCCGCGAGGCGACTCGCGCCGTCGAGACCTTGCGTCAGAACGAGCAGCAAGAGCACCGGGCGGCCATTGATGCAACGCGACTTCGAGATCACTGGAACGGCGAGCGTTACTTTGCGAAACGACTACGCGAATACGCAACAAAGCAAATCCAGCTCGAAGCAACAATTGACGAGCAGCGAACTATTCGCGATCAGCACTTGGCCAAGAAGAACCAGTTGCACAGTGAGCTAACAGCTATCAACCGACAGATGGGTGAAGCCGGTGACGGCATAGCCGAATCGCGAAATATGATCGACGACCAGCTCAAGGAACTAACGGAAGAGACTCGCGTTTTCCAGAATATCGCTGACAACCTTCGCAAGCTTTTCGAAGACCAAGAAGCTGTTCACGCGACGGAGCTTCGACTGAAGGCCGCCCTCGAAGCACAGCAAACGAACAATGCCGCGGGCAATTCCGGTTTAGAACGACAACTGGCGGAAACCACACGATCGCTGGCCGCCATCGCTCAAGCGATTAGCGCAATCCAGCGGCAAAAACAAGACTCGGAGCAGCGGCTCCGCGGTATACGACAATCGCTCGCCAAGCTGGAGACCAGTGTCGAGCAGTTTATCGAACGCCATGATTCCCTTCAAGAAAATCAGGACCAAATCGTGACGGCGATGATTCAGAGCGTCGAGGCAATGCATCAGGCCCAGGGCGCCCTTTACCAGGCGGAGCAAGATGCTCGCCAGCTGAAAGACACGATCCGAAAATTCCGACAACAGGACCGCCCTTAGCCGCATGCCGCATTCGAAATCTGATTATTCACGCGTCGATTTCACCAGACGCTTCGCAATGCTGTTCCTGCTGACTCTGTTCTTCGCGCTGCCGGCGACAATCCTCACCGCTGCGGAACCCCAGGCCTCGGCGGCTGCAAAACTGAAGATCGCTGCCGCATCGCCAGAAGCGGAGCGAGCCATCTCCGGCTTTCAGCTTCCCCAGGGCTGGGTGGCCAATATCTTCGCGGCCGAACCGATGATGGCCAACCCGGTTGCGTTTTCGATCGCGGGTGACGGTTCCCTGTACGTCGCCGAGACATATCGTCAGTCGGCTGGTGTGGAGGACAACCGCAGCCACACGTATTGGATCGACGACGATTTGGCGGCGAAGACCGTTGAGGATCGCCGCGCCTTCATGCTCAAACACCATGCCGACGACGCGGATCAGTTCACCCGGTTCGGCGAACAGCTACGCTTGCTACAGGACACAACTGGCGACGGGGTAGCTGACACGTCGTCCGTCTTCAGCGATGGTTACAACGACCTCATTTCCGGTTCCGCGGCCGGCGTGCTCCCCAATGGTGACGATGTCTACTTCGCCTGCATCCCAGATCTCTGGCTCCTGAATGACAAGAACAAGGACGGCGTGGCCGAGACCAAGAAGTCGCTCTTTCACGGCTTCGGCGTCCACATGGCCTACAAGGGGCACGACCTTCATGGGCTCATCATCGGTCCCGACGGCAAGCTCTACTTCTCGATCGGCGACCGTGGCTTCAATGTGCAGACCGCCGATGGAGCGGTCGTAAACACCGATAGCGGTGCCGTGCTCCGCTGCAATCTCGACGGCAGCAATCTTGAGATCGTCCACCGAGGACTGCGCAATCCGCAAGAACTCGCCTTTGACGATTACGGCAATCTATTCACGATCGACAATGACAGCGACTCCTACGACGAATCACGAGCGATTCCGATTATCGATGGCGGCGACAGCGGGTGGCGGATGGAGTTTCAGTACTTCGAAGACCGCGGACCATTCTTTCGCGAGAATCTATGGCAGCCATACGCTAAAGAGCGGCCCGCGTATTTGGCGCCAACTATCGCCAACATCGCCTCAGGACCGTCGGGACTCGCCTACTACCCTGGCACGGGTCTCTCCGAAGACTATCGCGGCCGTTTTCTGCTCTGCGACTTTCGCGGTGGAGTGGCGAACAGCGGCATCCATTCATTCCGCATTCGCCCGCACGGCGCCTTTTACGAGTTGGTTGATCGCGAGCAGCCGATTTGGAACATTCTGGCAACCGACGTCGACTTCGGCCCCGACGGTGCGGTCTATGTTAGCGACTGGGTCCACGGCTGGAACGGCGAAGGTAAGGGCCGCATCTATCGTTTCGTCGACACCGAGGCCGCCACAAATTCGATCGTAGCTGAAGTACAAACCCTGCTTCGCAATGGCGTCCGCGACTTTAACGCCAAGAAGTTGGCCAAACTCCTCGGCCACCAAGATCGTCGCATCCGCCAAATGGCGCAATTCGAGCTAGCAAGACAGAAGGACGTGGGCACGCTTGACGAGATCGCCCGCAGCGACCAGCCAACAATCACGCGACTCCACGCGATCTGGGCCCTGGGCCAGATCCACGCCGACACAGATTCCTCAAAGAAACTAAGACGGTACGCGAGACTGGTACTCCGGCGTCATGTCACTGACTCGGATGACGAAGTGCGAGCCCAGGCATGCAAAGTTGTCGGCGAAGCACGCTTAACCACGTTTGCTTCCCGAGTTGAGAAACGACTCACCGACGAAAGCCCACGAGTTCGCTACTTCGCCACCATGGCTTTGAGCCACATCGGTTCCGGCGCCAACTTTGCCGCCGTGCTACAGATGGTGGAGGACAACAACGACAAGGATCCAATGCTCCGGCACGCCGGAGTCATGGCAATGGCTCGTCTCGGTAATTGGCAAACGCTGGCAACTGCTGCCCAACATAGGTCACCGGCCGTTCGACTGGCCACCGCCGTTGCGCTACGCAAGAACGGCGACGAGAGAGCTTCATGGCTACTCAACGATCCTGAACCCCACATCGGCGATGAGGCGGCCCGCGCAATACACGATGAACCCATCTCGGAAGGAATGTCTAGTTTAGCGGCGTTTGTCGATGCCGCGATCACGCCTGACATCGACGACGGCAGTTACCGAACAATCAACAACCCGATGCTCCGTCGAGCGCTGAACGCCAACTTCCGCATCGGAGATGAAGTCGGCGCCGTTCGACTCGCCACTTTTGCCGCCTGCGAAGAAGTACCCGAGCACCTTCGTGTCGAGGCCCTCAAGATGCTGGGCACCTGGGCAAAGCCTGGCAATCGCGATCGAGTGCTCGGGTCGTGGCGACCACTGGCCAATCGTGACAACAAATTCGCCGCCGAGGCACTCGCCTTCGTGCTTCCTAAGGTTCTCTCCGCCTCTCCAGACATTCGCAGTGAAGCCGCAAGGGCAGCTGCGAGGTTGAACATCAAACGCGTCGTTCCTGTGCTCGAGAAGATCATCCGCGACAGAGGCCAGGCGGCCGAAATTCGTGCCGATAGCCTCGATACGCTGGCGATGTACGAAGAGGCGGACCTGATGGCGCTGCTTGCGGAAATGGTCGACGACGATGCCGTTTTGGTGCGGATCTCGGCCCGCCGGGCCCAGGCTAACCGACACCCTAATGTTGCCGTCGCGGCTCTCAAGCGAGGCGTACAGGCCGACGACCTTGTCGAACGTCAAGCGGCCTGGCTGGCACTCACTATGATCGACTCGCCCGCGGCGGACGCAGTTATCGGGGCCGGACTCGCAGAGCTTCAGCAAGGCAAGATTCCGGCCGACACGCAGCTCGACGTGCTGCTGGCCGCCGCCGGCCGAGACGATGGCGGCGTTGCAGATGCGTTAAACGCTTACCATGCGAGCCGAGACGAAAACGATATCCTAGCTTTCTTTCGAGAAACACTCGCCGGTGGCGACGTGACCAATGGGTACAACGTATTCCATCGCAAGCGAGAAGTGTCGTGTCGCCGCTGCCACAGAATCGCCGGTCGTGGCGGCGGCCTGATCGGGCCTGACCTTTCCTCGATCGGCAAGGAAAAAACCGCGGAGTACCTACTGGAGTCGCTGGTCGCCCCCAATCGTGCTATCGCCAAAGGCTTCGAGCCGGTGCAACTGGTCACCGACGAGGGAGTCACGCACAGCGGAATCGTGCAAAGCGAAGACGAGACGACACTTCACCTGCTCAAGGCGGACGGTAAGACCGTCGAAATTGCCAAGGCCACGATTGACGAGCGAGGCAAAGGACAATCCGCCATGCCTACCGATCTGGTCGAGAAGTTAACCCTGCGTGAGCTGCGGGACCTGATCGCCTATCTGGTAAGCCTGAAGGGTGAATAGGCAATCGTCTTCGGCGGACCTGTAGACAACAGCCCTCTGGTCTTCGCTACGCCAAAATGTCTTTCACCACGTGACCATGAATGTCGGTCAGCCGGAATCGGCGTCCCTGATGCAGGTAAGTAAGTCGCTCATGATCGATGCCCAACAGATGCATCACTGTGGCCTGAAAATCATGCACGTGGACCGGGTTCTCGGCCACGTTGATTCCTAGATCGTCAGACGAGCCGTAGCTGATGCCCGGCTTCACGCCGCCGCCAGCCATCCACAGCGTGAACGCGTAGGGGTGATGATCACGACCCCAGCGGGCGCGATTCGACATGTCGCCTTGCAGGAAGGGGGTTCTTCCGAACTCGCCGCCCCAGATCACCAGCGTGTCTTCGAGCAGGCCTCGTTGCTTCAGATCCTGCACCAGCGCCGCCGACGGTTGATCGGTATCCTTGCACTGTGTGTAGAGTTCGGTCGTCAGACTGCTGTGTTGATCCCACCCGGCATGCATGATCTGCACGAAACGGGTCCCGCGTTCGACTAGCCGTCGAGCCATCAGGCAGTTGTAGGCGTAGGTCCCCGGTTCGCGAGCCTGCGGACCATACATGTCGATGACGTGCTTCGGTTCCTGCGAGAGATCCGTCAGCTCCGGCACGCTCGCCTGCATCCGATAACCCATCTCGTATTGGGCGATCCGTGTTTCAATTTCCGGATCACCAAACCGCTGCAGGTTGATTTCGTTCAGCTGGGCAAGGTCATCGAGCATACCGCGACGAACCTCGCGACTCATCCCCTGCGGATTGGAAAGGTAGAGCACCGGATCGGCTGCTCCGCGAAACTGCACACCTTGATAGCGTGACGGCAGGAATCCGCTCTCCCAGTAGTAGTCGTAAAAGATCTGCCCGCACGTCGAGCCCTTGCTGATCGAAGTCATCACAACGAAGCCGGGTAGGTTGGCCGTTTCGGTACCGAGACCGTAGGTGAGCCAAGCCCCCATCGTCGGCCGCCCCGGCATCTCCGCTCCGCTCAAGAAGAACGAAATGGCGGGCGAATGATTGACCGCCTCGGTGTGCATGCTTTTCACGAAACAAAGGTCGTCCGCGATCGCCGCCGTATAGGGAATCAGCCGGCTGGCCCAGGCACCGCTTTCGCCGTGTTGCGAAAAGGTTTCGACCGGCGCGAGCATCTTCTTGCCATCCGGATTTCCGGTCATGGTGCTAAATCGTTTGTTTTCGAGATAGCTCATCGGCACCGGAGTACCGTGTAGCTCCGCGATCTTCGGCTTGTAGTCGAACAGATCGACATGCGTGGGAGCCCCGTTCTGGAACAGGTAGATAACGTTCTTCGCCTTTGGCAAATAATGCGGCAAGCCAGGCAGACCCTGGTTAGCGGGCGCAGCACCCTCACGGACCCCGCCTGGCGATCCTGCGCCGGCCGGTTCCGCAGCCAGACCACTCTCACCCAGCATCGACGCCAGAGCGGCCGCACCAATGCCGGTGGCACTCTTGCCGAACAGCGTGCGGCGAGTCATCAGTCGCTTTGCTTCGAGGGCAGGATCCATGAACTTCTTGCCTACCGTGCTACTTGTTGAGTGTTTCGTCGAGATTCAAAATGGCGAGACAGACGCTACTGTAGGCGGCATGCTCGGCGAGACCGATCTCCTCATCACGGGCCGCATCGCCCACGTTAACGAGATCCTTCGCCGCCTTTTCGTCCGCGGCGAAGTGCTGCATCAGCGATTCTGCGCGTCGCACCAATACGCCGAGTTCCTCCTCGCTCGGCCGCCGAGAGGTCGCCAAACGAAATGCCATCGTGAGTCGCGCTGCCGGCGTCGCCTCGGCGTCCTGAATCACTCGCTGCGCCAGCATACGGGCCGCTTCGACGTAGGTAATGTCGTTGAGCGTGACCAGCGTATGGAGCGGCGAGTTCGTACGAGCGGTTCGCACTACGCACGTCTGCCGCTTGGCGGTGTCAAAGAACATCGTTGGCCCGATGATCCGCCGCCAGAACGTGTACAGGCTGCGGCGATAAAGATTCTCGCCACTATCCTTGCGATAGACCTTTCGACCGAAGGTCGCTTCCGTCCACAACCCGGCAGGCTGATACGGCTTCACGGGCGGGCCACCCATTCGCCGCGTCAGCAGCCCACTTACGGCAAGCGCCTGATCACGCATCATCCACGAAGGGATACGATGCCTGGGACCACGAGCAAGCAGGCGGTTGTCCGGATCCCGCTCTCGAAGCTCCGCCGCCGATACCGCACTCTGCCGGTACGTGGCACTCGTGACAATCATGCGGTGCAAGGCCTTAACGTCCCAACCGCTCTCCTGGAATTGGGTCGCCAGGAAATCGAGCAACTTCGGATGCGACGGCTGCTCTCCCTGCGAACCGAGATTCTCGGACGTCTTCACCAATCCAGTGCCGAAGAAGAGCTGCCAGTATCGATTCACCGTGACACGGGCGGTAAGCGGATGCTGTGCATCGACCAGCCAGCGAGCCATGGTGAGGCGATTCTTTGCGGCATCTTCCGGCACCGCGGGAAGCGCCGACGGCAGGCCCGCCTGCACTTCGTCGCCACGCTGATTGTAAAGCCCCTTGGTCAGAATGAATGTCTGCCGAGGTTTTTCCCGCTCGCCCATCACCATCACGCGAGGAATGGCGCTGTACAACGTTTCGCGCTCCTGCAGCGGTGCGCGCAACTTTCCAACTGCCGTCACGTAGTCGGGAAATTCTTTCTCAAAGGTCTTCACCAGCCCACGAAGATGGCCCGCATCGCGTCTTTGCACCGGCAGGTTAAGGACCGAGCGGATGTAATCGGACTGTTTGCGAACCTTGTCGGTGTCGCCAATGTTTTGATCTTTGCTGCGTGGGAAGAAGTCCTTCTCAAATTCGGTCAGCTCTTCACGCAGCTCTGGCAACTTCGCGTCAAGCACGGCCAGGCGGGTCTTCTGTTTGTCGGTCACGATCTCCAGCACCGGCGGCGTCTGCGGATTACGACCACGCCCCGTCACGGGCGTTTGATTGAAGATCGCGAAGAACTTGTAATAGTCCTCCTGCGAGAACGGGTCGAACTTATGGTCGTGACAGCGGGAGCAGTTCATTGTCAGCCCCAGCCAGATGGTGCCGACCGTTTCAATCTGATCGAAGATGTACTCGACGCGATTCTCCTCGTGAATACGTCCCCCTTCACCATTGATCATGTGGTTGCGGCAGAAGCCGGTCGCCAACTGCTGTTTGTCCGTCGAGTCGGGCAACATGTCGCCGGCAAGTTGTTCGATGGTGAATTGGTCAAACGACATGTTGTCGTTCATTGCGCCGACGACCCAATCCCGCCACGGCCACATCGTCCGCTCACGGTCATCCTGGTAGCCATTGCTGTCGGCGTAGCGTGCCGCATCCAGCCACGGCCAGGCCATCCGTTCCCCGTAGGCCGGCGAAGCGAGTAAGCGGTCGACAACTCGTTCGTAGGCGCCTGGTCGCTTGTCGGAGAGAAAGGCGTCGATCTCATCAAGCGTCGGCGGCAGTCCCGTCAGGTCTAGACTCACTCGTCGCAACAGACGCTCGCGATCAGCCTCCGGCGAAGGAGTAAGCGACTCACGCTCAAGCCGTGCTAGCACGAAATGATCGATCGCGTTCTTCGGCCACGCTGCTTGACGAACCGCGGGGAGTTCCGGCGACTCGGGCCGCACAAAGGCCCAATGCTGCTGCCAAGACGCGCCCTCTTCGACCCATTTCTTCAATGTTTCAATCTGATCCGCACGCAGCGTCAGGTGACTCTCCGGCGGCGGCATAATCTCGTCAGGATCGTCCGAAGAAATCCGCCGAATCAGCTCGCTCTCTTCCGGATCACCCGGCACGACGGTCCCATCGTCGCCTTCGTCGCCGAAAAGACCTTCACGCGTATCGAGCCGTAGGTCCGCCTCGCGAGAGTTGCCATCGGGGCCGTGACAAGCGAAGCAGTTGTCGCTCAGAATCGGCCGGACTTCCGAATCGAAATCAATACCCTCAGCAGCGCTTGCGCAGGGGCAAATGCCGGACAAGACGAGAGCCAGAACGATCGCAGTTCGCAGAAGCATGGGCGGGGAACTAGGGGGCGGGCGGGAACACCCCATTATAGACCGAGAATTCGCCGCAGATGAACGCCTCAGCGGGCTCGAAAACCGCGGATCGTGTGCGTTTCCGCTCGACTTATGCGGGAAAAACCTTATGATTCTGCGCACTTTCCGCTTCCCCACACATAAACCGATCACGATCTGTACATCGTCGAAAGAGACACGCTGACATGAACGCTGCCGCCTCGATACTGATCCTATTCACCGCGACCCTGCAGACGGACATCGACAAAGCGGAGAAACATCTGTCCGACGGCATGGCAAAGTTCACTGCCGGCGATGTGCAGGGTTCACTCGAGGACTTTGACAAGACGGCCGAGCTCGCGCCGGCCCTGATCCCCCGACTCTGGCAACGGGGTATCAGCCAATACTACGCCGGGCTGTACCAGGAAGGCCGCGAGCAGTTCGAGATCCACAAAACGGTCAATCCTAACGACGTTGAGAACGCGACCTGGCATTATCTTTGTGTCGCCAAGCTCGAAGGCGTTGATGCGGCTCGCAAGGCACTCATTCCCATCGATACGAAGAAGGACTCTCGCGTTCCACTCAAAGAGGTGTACGAGCTCTACGCAGGGCAGGGGAGTGTAGAACAAGTCCTCCAGCGGGCCAAGCAGTTCAACCGACCGATGACCTACATGTACGCCAATCTTTACATCGGTCTTTACTACGAAGCGGCTGGCGACGTTGACCAGGCCAAGAAGTATATGCAGGCGGCGGCGGCGGCGATCGACCTGAGAGAGCACTACATGCAGCGAGTTGCCAAGGTGCATTTGCAACAGCGAGGCTGGCAGCCGGCAAGGAAGGCGAAAAAGGCCGACACCAAAGGCAAATGATGCAACGGCAATAGAAAGCGACAGGAATAAATAGAGACAGGCGCCTATCGCCCGCTCGAGGTGAGTTCATCGCGCAGCTTCCGCCGCATCACCTTGTTCGAAGCGGTCCGTGGCAGCGACTCTTTCACCACCACCTGGCGGATCTTGAACAGTGGATTGAGCTGTTGTTTCACCGCCTCGTTCATTGCCAGCAGTAGATCTTCCTGCAAGGCATCTACTTTGCTTGTCGCGCCCGGTTCCTCTGGCACGGCAAACACGAACAGGTTTTCGGGACCGCCATCTTCTCCAGGCACGGCCACCGCTGCCGTTTCGCGAACACCTGGCGTTTGATTGAGCACCTTCTCAATCTCCGCGGAACTGATCTTGATACCGCCAAGGTTCATGGTGTCGTCAACGCGACCTCCCGCCACAAAGGTCCCGCAGGAAAGCCGCCGAATGTGATCGCCATGTCGTCGCAAACGCCTGCCATCCGCATCACTCGGCACGCCTTCGTAATAGGTCGCGGCGTGATCGCGATTGAGCAGTGTCGTCGAAAGGCCAATTGAAGGTGGCACCAAGAACAGCTCACCCTCATCAGCAGCCACGCCCTGTTCGTCGAGAATCACGAAGTCGAGCCCCATCGCCGGCGTATTGAAGGTCGAAGGAGCATTTGGCTCGACCACCGTCGAGGTGATATATCCGCCCCCGATTTCGGTACCGCCACAGTATTCAATGACAGGCCGAAATCCAGCGAGCCACGACAAGTAGAACATATCGTCCGCATTCGAGGCCTCGCCTGTCGAACTATAGGTACGAATTGCCGACCAATCGAACTCTTCCATACAGGAGGAACTGCGCCACGCAGAGACGATCGTAGGCACAACGCCCAACATCGTCACACCTGCATCTTGCACAAAGCGGCCAAAGCCGGCGCCGGCCGGAGCGTCTTCATAGAGCGCGATCGTGGCTCGATTCATGAGCGAAGCAAAAATCAGCCACGGCCCCATCATCCAACCTAAGTTGGTCGGCCAAGCGACCACGTCTGCTGCGTGAATGTCGTGATGAAAGAGTCCATCGGCAGCGCACTTGATCGGCGTGGTGTGACTCCAAGGTATCGCCTTAGGGTCCCCCGTTGTGCCGGACGAAAAGAGAATGTTGATCGCCTCGTCGGACGCGGCGACAAACGCCCCTTCGCGCTCGGCGTTCCCGTTCGCGTCAGCGGCATCGAGAAAGTCCTTCCACGAAATGTCACCTGCTCGCAGCTCGACTGTTAGAGCGGAACCGCGACTAGTGGGAAGCACGATCGTCGTCGGCGCGGCCGCCTCGACGATGCGCGAGTAAAGGTCGAGTCGCTTCCCACCTCGCCCCATAGCCTCATACGTGAACAGGCCCTTCGCCTGGGCGATATTTAGCCGCGAAGCAATTTGCGGAGCGGCGAAACTATCAGCGATAGACACCACCACACAACCGGCCGCAATAATGCCGAGATAGATGGCCACCGATTCGGCCGTCATTGGCAGCACTACTGCGATCGCATCCCCGGCTTCAAAACCGGTCGCACGCAACGCGGCAGCAACTCGGTGAACCTGCTGCCGAAGCTCACCATAGGCTTGCGTTTCGATCGCACCACCTGGTCCCGCAAAAACGATCGCCGGCGAGTCCTCGTCCGCCAAAAAACAGCTCTCTACGATGTTGAGTCGTGCCCCGGGCAGCCACTTTACCTCTGTCGGACCGCCCGTCTCGTCCAGTATCGATTGAGGAAGCGACTTAAACTTCACATCGAGTTCGTCGATGACACGACCCCAGAACTCTCCACGATGTTCGACCGACCAGCGGTGCAACTGGCCATAATCGCCGCATCCCAAATCGCGTATCCAACGCGTTAAATGGGCCGCTTCGAGTGAGTTGGCAGTCGGCCTCCACATGGGTCGCGGACCTTGTTTATCGACATCCCAAGCGGCAAAGACCGCTTCCCAGAGAAGTCGGTACCCGGAAAACGACAGCGGCTCATCCGCCGTCAGTTCCGTCAGGGCCGACCACACTTGAAGATCGCCGTCCACCTTCTCCAAGGACGACAGATACGGCAGCAACCGCGCGCGCTCGGCTGTCGAGAGGGGCACTTCGTCAAGAGTGGCGAGCCAAGTCATGTGCCTGCTTTCACCGAAAGGTCGTGCCACGTGCGACTACCAAGCCTGGGAACTCCACGGCAGTTACTTAGGGCGATCCATATCGAATCGTTCCCTGGTCGTGGAATAACTCAAGCCGCCAAGCCGGCCAATCGTATCGAGCTTCGCGGGATCGATCTGCCCATCTCCGTCCAGCACGTCGTCGCTGACGTGCATCAGCAGAATCCGTCCGATGACCAGGTTGGCCGCCAACGGCCCTTCGCCGACATTGACGATCTGCATCAGCTCACATTCCATCTGAATAGGCGACTCCGCCAACCGCGGCGGCGTGATTCGCTCTGACGCAACCGGCGTCAGCCCACACTCGTTGAACTCGCTGACCTCCGGAGGATAGGTCGTCGACGACTGATTCATCGGCTCGCCCAAAGCGTGCGGTACAACGTTGACCACAAATTGCCGCGTTGCTTCGATGTTGAGAACCGTGTCTTTTTTGGAACCGTCGCGGCGATTGACCGGCGAAAAGACAATGCTCGGTGGGTTGGCGCTGACCCCATTGAAGAAACTGTAGGGAGCGAGATTATTCCCCCCCTCAGGCGACTGCGTAGAGACCCACGCAATCGGCCGTGGCGTGATCGCACGGACCATATGCAGGTAGATATCACGGGGCGAAAGTTGTTCGGGATCGATCAGCATCGGAAAACACCGGTCTGTGAGGAAATGCCAAAAAAGAGGAACCGAAGTAGTCGCCGAATCGTGCACGATACAGATCCCACACAGCGACGCGACTCCATACAACACACCTAGTCGAGCCAGCTAAAAGGATAGTCGCCGTCGTCCATCGCCATTGCTTGTCGCGTCAGTTGCAGCGGCTTCATCGTATCAAACATGACCGCCATTTCGTCCGTACGGTCGTGCGATTTACTGGCCATGATCGTGCCGGGGTGCGGTCCGTGCGGAATGCCCCCAGGATGCAGCGTCATCGACCCGACATCGACTCCCCGCCGCGAACTGAAGTTACCTTCGACGTAGAACAGAACTTCGTCCGCCTCGACATTACTGTGGGCGTAGGGGACCTTGATCGCCTCCGGGTGATGATCAAGATAACGGGGCGCGAACGTACATATCACGAAACCACGGCACTCGAACGTCTGCTGATAGGGAGGCGGAAGATGCACGGTTCCGGTCAGCGGCTCAAAGTCCCAGGCGTTGAACGTGTACGGATAGGTAAAGCCGTCCCAGCCCACGACGTCGAAGGGGTGATTCGCCAGCACCACACGGCTGAGCCGATCGTGATCCTTGATAAGCACCGGCGTGTCGCTGTCGTCATCGATGGTGTCGAGTGTGGTGGGGCCATGAAAATCACGCTCGTAATAGGGAGCGCCGAGCAATATCTGCCCATCCGCATTCTGATAACGCTGCGGAATTCGCACCGGGCTGAACGTCTCGAGAATCAGGTGGTCCTCTTCGGCAATGTCGTCACTCACCAGTCGGTACGTCATCGTGCGAGGCATAACGATGTAGTCCCCGCGACGATACCGCAACGAGCCGAGCGGGGTTTCGACCGTGCCGGCACCGGAATTAACAAAGATCACTTCGTCCGCGGCACCGTTGCGATAGAGCTCTTCTTGCTGCTTATCTGGCCGCGCCCGCAAAGCGACAAGGTCATCGTTGAAGAGCAGGGGGGTGCGTCCCCGAATCGGATCGCCTGAGCGCGACATCTCCCCGGAACGAAGATGGTGATGCCGTAGCGGTTGATCTGCGACTGCTTCTAACGACACTCGTTCGACCAGCTCAACTTCGCGAACCCGCGTCGGCGGCCGCAGGTGGCACATGATCGTGTAGGCCCGCTCGAAGCCCTCGGTCGTAAGCACATGCTCGTAGTAGAGCTCTTCGCCAAGATGGCTCGCCCCGCTGTCATTCGCCAAGCGAATGTGCCGCTTCGCTGGCAGCTTTCCCATTTTTCGATAGCTGGGCATAACAACCTTTCCTCAGTACGAACGTTCGACTAACTCTCGTGCAGCCATATCCAGGTGGCTGAGGCGGATCAACTGACAGCCTTGGGCCGTGCGACGACCTGCGTCGTCAACACTCCAATTCGTTCAATCTCCAATTCAACAACGTCGCCCGGCTGCAGCCAACCGTCAGTATTCTCCGGTCCAAGTTCCAATATGCACCCGGTTCCAACCGTACCACTGCCAAGCAAATCGCCCGGCATGAGCGTGGCATCGCGCGATGCCTGCTCAATCAACCGCGGCCAGGAGTGATACATGTCGCGGGCGTTACCGCGCGAGAATTCCCGCCCGTTGACTCGGGCAATCATTTCTAGGTCGATGCGGCCCTCCGCGTCGATGCGGTCCTGCATTGCTTCGAGCGGAATGATTTGCGGCCCAACGGCGGTGGCAAAGTCTTTTCCCTTTGCCGGACCGAGGCCGACCTTCATCTCGGCCCGTTGCAGATCGCGGGCACTCAGGTCATTCACGATCGTAAACCCAAGCACGTGGTCCCAGGCGGATTCTTCCTTGATATCACGGCCCTGCTTTCCAATCACCAGGCCGAGCTCCAATTCGTAGTCGAGCTGCTCACAATCACGCGGTGCATAGACTTCCGCCTTGTCCCCCACCAACGAATCCGGATTGGAAAAATAAAACACCGGAATCTCGTACCAGGCGGGGATCATCGGCGCACCACGCTTCGCGCGGCAGGTCTTCACATGCTGCTCAAAGGCATAGAAATCACGAAAGCTACGCAGCGGCGGCACATCACTTGGAGCACCGACAGAACCGGCAGCCACTTCAGACGGCAAAATCACGGGTAACGCCACAGTCGGTTCCCCTACAGCGACCCGCGCCGTTCCTGCTCACGCTCGATCGCCTCGAAGAGCGCCTGGAAGTTGCCTTCGCCGAAACCGACGGAGTTTCCATGCCGCTGAATGATTTCGTAGAACAGGGTTGGTCGATCAAAAATCGGCCTCGTGAATAATTGCAGCAGATATCCATCTTCCCGATCACGATCGACGAGCACGCCAGCTTCTCTAAGATCATCAATCCGTTCGTGGATCTGCCCAACGCGTGCCGGCATCGCCTCGTAGTAGGTATCGGGAACCGGTAGAAAATCGGCGCCGCGGCTCCGCATCGTGTTGACCGTTCGCACGATATTCGACGTCAGTAGCGCGATGTGCTGGACACCAGGTCCCTTAAACTCGTCGAGGAACTCCTGGATCTGCGAATTCTCGCTCGAAGGTTCATTAATAGGCAGGCGAATATAGCCGTCGGTATCGCCGACCACCTTGCTCATCAGTGAGCTGCGGCCCGTCTCGATGTTGAAATGGGCAGTCTCCTCGAAACCGAACACCTTGTCGTAGAAGTTCACCCAGGTGTCCATATCTTCGACGTTCGCAACAATGTGGTCGATCATCATAATGTGGATATCATCCGCTTCGACCCCGCCGGCCGCGTCCACGTATTGCGGCGCAAAGGTGCGGGTGTTCGTGCGATTGATAAAGGTGTGAATCGTATCGCCGTAGGTCGCGATCGAGCCGGCAGTGAAACCGCCTTGGTCGTCAAGCGGACGGACGATAGTCGCCCCACGGGATTCCGCTGCTGCTAGCGCATGTGCCACGTCGTCAACGCGAAATGCAACGTCGTGAACACCACATCCGTGTTTGTCTACGAAGCTCCGAATGCGATCGGCCTGTTCGCTGTTACCTTGCGCTTCGGCGAACAGAAAATTGACGCGACCTTGGCCAACGACGATTGCCCGACGGCCAACCAGACCGGTCAACTCATCCCCATGAGCTCGCCGGTAAAGACCCAGCTTCTGTTCGTGATAGTTGGCCCAAGCGTCGACATCGTCTACGTAGAACTCCACGTGATCGATGGCTCGAATGCCAAGAGGATTGTGTTCGATGGCGGATTCGGTATTTGTTGTCGGGCTCGACATGATCTTGGACTCTCTGCGTTAGACGCGCACTCGAAAGCGGAAATACAGCACAAATAACCTTGATCGGCTTCGTTGCCGTCGCAGCTGTAATTCTATTGCCTTTGCGTCGACGGGAAAGCCGAAATGACGGGAAAGCCGAAATGACGGGGAAGCCGAAATATCGAGGACATCTGGCATTGCCTCAAACGCCGAAGGGCTATGAGCCGATAGGAAAGGCGAGATCCCCGCAAGCGTCCTCCCGGCAGAACGCGATACGCTCGGCCCCTCAAGTGAGCGGCCACGAGCGCGCCATGTGACACACTGCACGGCGGGACACGCTCCGTCCTCGATCTCAATCAACGCGATCGCGGTAACATCAATGAGGCAGCGGGCTTGAGGCAATCCGCTGGCCCACTTAAATCGCAACCGGGTGTTGCTTGATCGGGGTCAATTTTTTAAGATTAATGGGCGTCGCAAGACGAGAATTGGGGGCAAGAACCGAGAGAGACATTTCACCGATCAATTGGCGTGACTCTATCGCCAGGCCTGGTATGGAGCCAGACGAATCATGACAGCGCAGGGATTGACCACTACCGAAGCGCCCTTCATTGAGAACGCGCAACGAAACGGCGAACTCTTCATCGATCAGCCGTATGAACTCTATAGCGACGAGAACCAGGACACCTGGAGGCGGCTATTCAAGACGATTCACCCCAAGTGGGAGAAATACGCCGCCGCTGAGTTCCTGCAGGGCGTCGACAAACTCAATCTCGGTCCCGACTCCATTCCCAAGCTGGAGAATATCAACCGCTTCTTGTCACCTTTGAGCGGTTTCTCGGCCAAGGCCGTCTCGGGCTATGTGCCGGCCTACATGTTCTTCGATTGCTTGCGTCAGCGAGCGTTCCCCACCACGATCACCATTCGCAGTGGGAAGACCATTGAATACTTGCCCGAACCGGACATTTTCCATGATGTGGCGGGTCATGTGCCGATGCACACCGACCGCCAGTTTGCCGACATCCTGGTCCGCTTTGGCGAAGTCGCGCACCGCGCCGCTAGCCGCAGCAAAGAGATGGCATCCGACGATGGATCCGGCGGAACTCAGGATCGTATCCACACGATTCAAAACGTCATCAAAGCGATGGCTCGCTTCTTCTGGTTCACGGTCGAATTTGGAATCATGCGACAGGGCAACGAAATCAAGGCCTACGGAAGCGGTCTTTTGAGTTCGCCCGGTGAAATCGAGCACTGCATCGAATCACCCGACGTACAGCGGTATCCGTTGCAGTTGGAATGGGTGATCAACCAGTACTTTGAAATCGATCACTATCAGCCGCTGTTGTTCGTGGCCGAATCGTACGAACACGTATTTGATCTTGTCGACCAGCTGGAGCGATGGATGGACCAGGGCAAGCTCGACAACGTCTCGCCAGGAGAGCCGGCCATCAACGACGAGGACCTCAAGTCCTTCTTGGCGGCAGATGTCGACTCCGGCGCCGCGGCGGCGGCTAACTAATCGACACGACCTCCGATCTCTGACAAGGCTTCATGTCGTTGAACACGCCAGTTTGCGTCATCACCGGGGGAAGTTCTGGAATCGGTCTGGCGACGGCCTCGCGATTTCTCGACGACGGCTACCGAGTTGTCCTCTGCGGTCGTGACTCGCAGCGAATTGCCGCAGCCAGTGCGTCACTTCGCGTCGGCGAAGATCGCCTTACCTCGCTGACTCTCGACATCGGCGACGAAGGAGCCGGCCAGCAGCTCATCGACCACGCTGTCGGAATATTCGGCCGTCTCGACGTGCTCGTGAATAACGCCGGCACCGCCCCGTTGGCGGCTGCTCACCAGATGACACCAGCCGACTTCGAGGCCACTTTGGCCACCAACATTCGAGGCGTGTTCGCGACCACGCAGGCGGCCTGGCCTCATTTCCGAAGCCAAGGTGGCGGAGCCATCGTCAACATCTCGTCTTTGTCGGCGACCGACCCTTTTCCTGGACTGGGCGTCTACGGGGCGAGCAAGGCCTGGGTGGAATTGTTCACCAAAGTGACCGCTGAAGAAGGACGCGAACACAAGATCCGCGTCTTCGCGGTCGCCCCCGGTGCCGTCGACACTCCTCTGCTACAATCACTGTTTCCGGACATTCCACAAGATGTCCGCCTTTCGGCGACCGAAGTCGCTGAAATCATCTTTCGCCTGACTGATGACGCTATGGTGCCCGCAAGCGGCCAAACGATTGCCGTCCGAAAGTAAGAACCATGGCCGTGCGGCTGACCAGAGAAACGCGATTCTCGCTCACGGCGGACGTTCCCGCCGATGACGAGATCACCAATAGTTGGGGCGGCTGGCCGAGCGTCGACACGCTCGCTCCCTATCTCCAGCTTCGCTGCACAGTCGCTGGCGAACCAGAACAACCGGCCGGCTACGCCTGCAACGTCAAGAGTATCGACGAAGCGGTTCGACAATTCGCCATTCCCGCGGCGGCCAGGATTTACCGTGAACGCGGCGACAGCGTCCTGCCAGGCAACCTACTCGAGATCATGTGGGAGCAACTCGCTCCACGCATGCCCGAGGTCGCCCCGCTCGTGTCGCTGGAACTTCTCGCTACCCCCATGCTCCGGTACGAGCTGCAAAAGGACACTTTGAACATGATTCGCGTCACCCAACAGTTCGAATTTTCCGCAGCCCACCGCCTGCACGTCGAGGAATTGTCGACCGAAGAGAACCGCGATCTCTTCGGCAAATGCAACAACGAGAATGGCCACGGGCACAACTACCGCCTCGATGTCACCGTCGCGCAGGCGAACGAACAGGCCGGCCCGCCGCTAACGCTCGTCAACCTGGAACGAATCGTCAAACGGCAAGTGATTGACCGCTTCGACCACAAGCACCTCAACGAAGACACCGAGGAGTTTCGCACTTTGAACCCGACGGTCGAGAACATCGCCTCGGTCACCTGGTCACTTCTCGCGGACCAGGTGACGCCCGCCACGCTCGAAGCGGTGCGAGTTTACGAAACGCCCAAGACGTGGGCCGAATGCCGTAGCGATAGCTAGCCTGCCGCCAAATCCTCTGCAGCTAGATTCGCAAGAATATCTTCCTGCGGTACATCCAGAGCAAGATCAAGAAGATCACTGTCATCCGCGCAAGGTTAGCCACGATCGGGGCAAAGGTTGGCCCCAGAGGCATTTGGAAGATGGACTCGTACGTGGTACCGAACTCTCCGTTCCACCAGTTCACCACCGCCACGCCGTGCCGACCAATCGTGGCCACGATCCATTTGCCCATCAACCCACTCATGACGTAGGCGGCGATCGAGTTCACGCCGAACACCAGGCCAGGAAAGATTGCCCAACTCAGCCAACGCGGCCGCTTCCAATCGCCGGCATCGATCAGCGCATACGACCCTGCTAACAGTAGCGTGGCAATTCCACCACTGTAGAGCACCCACGTCGGCGTCCAGGCCATTTTGGAGATCGGGCACAAACTCCAAGTGGCGAGTCGTGCCGCTTCCTCCTGCGGCACAACCACAATTCCGAGCCATTCCGCTGCATTGAACAGCAGAGGCAGCGAGCGTGCCGGGTCGAGCAAGAAGGCGAGTGCCACGCCTGAGATGCCGGCCACGACCAGCGTGCGTATCTTCTCTCGGTCCGTGCGGCCACTTCGCAGAATCTCACCGGCGATCAGCCCCAGGATCATCGTCGCCAGCGACGGAATGAAATTGAGCGTGTTGTACTTGTGCTCGGTAAACACGTACTCGCGCGGAAACAAATTCAAGAACCATCGGTCAAACTCGTTGGCCGGATTGTTGTACGGATTCCAGTGGGCGCCAAAACCCTTGAGCAACTGATCGGGCGTCTCCTCCGGGATCGAAGGACCTACGAACAAGGCCCAGTACCCGACCAGGATGAACACCACCGCCCCAATTTGCACCTGGCGTGATCGATTCCAGAGCAAGAACAAGAACACGTAGCCGAGACCAATCTGCGACACAACGTCTTCAAACGTCCACCGCGTCATGGTGACGCGATTCCAATCCGAAGGGTTGGAGCGCAGAAACACACCCAGCAGGATCAAGAAGATCGACCGGTATATCGCATGCCCAAGTAGTTGCCGGTAGCTATCGCCTCGCGCTGCTCGTTTGGCATACGAGTAGGCCATCGATGTGCCGACCAGGAACATAAACGACGGCTGAATCAAATCCCAAAGGCTAAAGCCGAGCCAGTTCGGGTGGCTGAATTGATACTGCAAGAACGCAAGCGTCGAGTGCTGCCAGGAACCGACCTCGAACGACTTTATCGCGATCTGGGCGGTGCCCTTAATGCCGAAGGCCCCCGAAACGAGAAACAGCATCGTGAACCCGCGATAGGCGTCGAGTGACACCAACCGCTTGGGCTGCTGAAGGGGCGATACATCTGGCGTGGCTGACGCGATGGACATAGAGGCTTTCTGCCGGGAAATCGTGCTGTTTTGACTCAGCTGCTATTGTAGTTCGTCAGGAGTGTCTCTGCCGCACCAACGAGAGGCCGGAATCCGCCCGCCTAAGGCTTGGCAAGCTACTGCTCATTAACATACTGCTGAAAATTGGCCGTGTCGCGGCGATGCCGCGTGCCGCCCTCTTCAATCCACTCGAACCGGCAGGCGACGTTCGGCGTCTCGGCCGCTAGCCGCAGCCCCTCCTCAACTCCTAAAACACTGATCGCGGACGCAAGACTGTCCGCCATCATTCCATTCGGCGCGATCACCGTCACACTCGTCTGTCCAGGTATGCCAATCCCGGTGCGTGGATCAATGATGTGGGAATACCGGCGTCCGTCCATCTCCACATGCTGGTAGAGGTCGCCCGATGTGGCGATTGCCCGATTGGCGATTTGCATTCTGCCGCCCGCCTTTAGGCTGCCTTCATCGGCGCGACTTTCGCCCAGTCCTGCGACCTGAATGTTCCAGGCCGCTTTGTTCGGTGGCGGGTCGCTCGCCACGATATCCCCTGACGCGTCAACGAGTGCCGCGTCGATACCATGCGAGCGCAGTGCAGCCAGTGCTTCATCGGCCGCGTATCCTTTGGCGATCGCACCCAAATCAAGTTGCATACCAGGTGCCAAAAGTTGAACCGACTGGCCGCAAGAATCAAGTCGCACATGCCGGTGACCAACGCGCTCGCGCGCCGTCGCTAACAACTCCGCCGTCGGCAGTTCCTTCCGTCGCCGTGCTCTTCGCCACAGCCGGCTATAGGGACCAACCGTTACATCGAATGCGCCGCCTGAAACCGCGGATAGCCGCTGGGCGTGCGAAAGCACATTCCACAGGTCGTCACTTACCGCCATCGGGTCTGTCATGGGCGAAGCGGCGCTGATCCTACGCAGCTCGCTATCCGCCTTATAGTCGCTGAGTGATGCGTCAATCGCGGCGATTCGCTGCATCGCCGCGGTGGCCGCTCGATTTGCGACAGCCTCGCTATCCGCATACAATACAATGCGAAAGCGCGTTCCCATGTGCGACTGGGTTAGCTCAAAGCGACGCAGCGCATCGCGACTTTCCCCCGCCCACGAAATCACGCCCACCGCGACCGCTGTCGCCAGCGTTAATCCTGTAACAACGATCTGTCGCATGGACCACTCCCTTCGCGCGATCAAGAAACGCCACCCGCTTAGCGTAGTGCTGCGACTGCCCCCCGTCCACCGCAGTGATACTGTCCACCGCAGTAACACCACACTAGCTCTCTTCCTGGCCATCGCCGCCGCTCTGTTCCTGCAAAGCCCGACCGCCGTCGGCGCAGGCGAGAACAGCCAGACCGAAGGGGAGATGAAATCTTATACGCAAGCGATCCCCAACACGGCCGCCAAGTTCAAGATGATGCCAATCCCGGCCGGCACCTTCGTGATGGGCAGCCCGGCTTCAGAAGCGAATCGCAACCGCGATGAAGGCCCGCAAGTCGAGGTTCGCATTGCCCCCTTTTGGATGGGGCAGTGCGAAGTCACTTGGGACGAATACGAGGCATTCATGACCTGCCTCGACATCAAACGCCGCCAGGCGCTCGGCGCCGCATCGACGCCCGCCGAGAAAGCCGCCGATGCCGTCGCCCGCCCCACGCGCCCTTACACCGACATGACCTTTGGCATGGGCAAACGCCAACGCCCGGCCATCTGCATGACGCAACTCGCCGCGCGCATGTACTGCCGCTGGCTCTCCGCAAAGACAGATCACTACTACCGCCTGCCAACGGAAGCGGAATGGGAATACGCCTGCCGCGCCGGCAGCACCGCGGCCTATCACTTTGGCAACGACGCGCGCCAGCTCGGCGACTACGCCTGGTATCAAGAGAACAGCGACGATGGATATGAAAAGGTCGGGCAGAAGAAGCCGAACGCATGGGGGCTGCACGACATGCACGGCAATGTGGCCGAATGGGTACTCGATCAGTATGTGGCCGATCACTACGAACAGCTCGCAAAAAACCACGCGGCCACCGGCCAGGCCCTACGCAAGACACTCGCCATCCCCACAACCCTTTATCCCCGTGTCGTACGGGGCGGTTCCTGGGACGAAACGGCCGAAGTTTTGCGGAGTGCGGCCCGCGGAAAGTCCGAAGAAGACTGGAAGGCCCAAGATCCGCAAATCCCGCAAAGCATTTGGTACCATACCGATGCGCTGCACGTCGGATTTCGCGTCGTGCGACCGCTCAAGCGGCCCAGCAAAGACGAGTTGGCAACCTACTGGGAAATGGGCACAATGATGCCAGTCGTTTCGACGCCAGACGAAGAGCCATCAGCAGAAGAGCCCCTGAGAAATGCCGGCTGCAACCACGAATAGCTGAATTCCCAAGATAGAACCGCCCTCAGCTTCGAGACATCGAAGCATATAAAATAGAACACGAACATTCCACGACCCGTGAGGAGATACGCAATGAACCGTGATTCCGATTCGACCGCCACGAAGGACACGACCCGCCGGGGCTTCATCAAGGCGTCGACCGCCGTCGCCGCTGCGACCGCTTTGACGCCCTCGTTGAGCATTGCTGAATCGGCTCACAGTTTCGGTAGCGATGAGATCAGAATCGCCGTCATTGGCGCCGGCGGACGTGGTAGCGGAGCCGCCTGGGACGCCCTGCAAACCGCAGGCCCGATCCGTATTGTCGCGGTTGCGGACGCCTTTGAAGACCCCGTCAAGTACACGGTCAAGGGACTCACCAAGCGACTCACCAAGGCCCAAAAGGTCTCTTCCAAATTCGCTGACAAGATCGTCGACGTGCCAGAAGAGCGACGCTTCGTCGGCTTCGACGCCTACAAGAAGGCGCTGGCGACCGACTGCGACATGGTCATCCTGGCCACGCCGCCTGGCTTCCGCCCGCTGCACTTCACGGCGGCCGTGAATGCCGGCAAGCACGTCTTTATGGAGAAGCCCGTTGCGACCGACGCCAAGGGTGTCCGAGACGTTCTCGCCGCTACGCGCTTGGCCAAAGCGAAGAATCTCGCGGTGGCCGTTGGTCTTCAGCGGCGACACGAACGTCGCTATCGCGCCACGATCGAACGACTCAAGAATGGCGCCATCGGAGACATTCTCCTCACGCGAGCCTATTGGAATGGCCAAACCCCGTGGGTCCGCCCGCGCCGCGCCGAACAGACCGAAATGGAATACCAGATGCGCAACTGGTACTACTTCAATTGGCTCTGTGGTGACCACATCGTCGAACAGCACATCCACAACCTCGACGTCATCAATTGGCTCAAGGATGGGTACCCCGTCGAAGGTAACGGCATGGGCGGCTGCCAAGTTCGCAAAGGCAAGAATTTTGGCGAGACGTTCGACCATCACTTCATCGAGTTCACCTACGCCGACGGCTCCAAGATGTACAGCCAGTGCCGCCACATCCCCGGCTGCTTCAACTCCGTGTCGGAGCATGCCCACGGCACCAAAGGCTACTGCGACATCAGCGGCTCGGCGATCTACGACACCAGCGGCAAGGAGATCTGGAGCTTCGGTCCCGGCGGCGGTGGCGGTCACCAGCAAGAGCACCACGACCTGTTCGCCGACATTCGCGCCGGCCGCATTCCGAACGAAGGAGAATACGGTGCTCTTAGCACGATGACGGCCATCTACGGCCGCATGCTGACCTACAGCGGCCAGAAACTGAGCTGGGAACAAGCCCTTAACTCGGAAGTCGAAGTGGGAGTGCGCGACTTTGCCTCCTTCAGCGACACCCCGCCTGTCACGCCCAACGCCGACGGCCTGTACGCCGTGCCAAAGCCAGGCGAGACCAAGGTGGTGTAATTCGGCAGTTGGCAATCTAGCAGTATCCGATGCGCGTGGTTGCATGCGCGCCCTGCTCGTAGAACCACTCCTGGCAGTTTAGGGGAAGGCGTCTGACTTTTTCCTTCTGTTGATTGACCGCGACTGGCGAGGGGCCGTCTTGGAATGAACGCTGACGCTAACTTCGACACCGCCCAATATCTCGAACGCATTCATTGCTCACAACAACCAGAGCTCTCGTTCGAGTTTTTGCGAGCGCTGCATCACGCCCAGCTTTATACCATCCCGTTTGAGAACTTCGACATTTGCTTGAATCGAGGAATCAAACTGGAACCGAGTTTTCTGTTTAAGAAGCTCGTTTGCAGGCGAAGAGGTGGCTACTGCTTTGAGCTGAACGGGCTGCTCCTCCGTGCACTTCGGGCATTCGGGTTCGACGCCCGAGCCGTGCTAGGTCGCGTACACGTCACCGGCGTCCCAACGGGTAGAAGCCATCAGGTATCGCTCGTCAACCTGGATGGCACGCAGTGGATACTCGACGTCGGATTCGGCGCCGCCACGCCGCGTGCGCCAATCCCCCTGAAATTCGACGCGCCATTTGACTGCGATGGGGACATTTTTCGACTCGTAAAGAACGATGATTTCGGCATCATGCTGCAGTGCCAACAAGCCGGAGAATGGGGCAACCTCTACAGCTTCGATTTGGCGCCGGTTTGCCCAGGCGACATTGAATACGGAAACTACTTCACTTCGACCCATCCCAGTTCTCTTTTTGTCAACTCTCGAGTTGCCGTACTTCCCACGGAAAGAGGTATCGCCACCTTGTTCAACCTCAGACTCAGAACGCGAGCTCCCGGAGCAGCGGACGTCGAAGAGCAGGAGCTCGAAGAAGGCCCCGCGTATATAGAGACGCTGCAATGCGTATTCGGCATCGATCTAGACGCTCGATACGACGATCTGAAGCCATTGCCTAGAAATAATGAAGCTGGGTGACCGGAAGCAAGAGGACAAAAGGGGACGGGAGTCCTTTCTCGCCCTGCCTGGTGCGATACGATGCCTCTATGCTCGGCAAGTTGTGCTCGGGGCCTCATCCAGAACATTACGTTTGACAAACATTGGCTGACAAGCAAGTGAGTGAGTGACACCGGGCAACGTTTGTCTAAACCTTTCTTGACAACGGGCATTACCAAGCATAACTTGACGGGCACTTGGGATGCAATCGACACGATCGTTTAACGGGAGCCTGGTTCACGATGAACCACGGCCCGCTCTCAACAGCCCTAGCCGCCACCTACGCTCAGGAAAAGAAGCAAGGCTGCGTGCGACATGGCACTAGGGGGGGGTGAACGCATCGTTTCTTAACTGAAAACGCGGAAATCTCATACGTGTGCGTCTCTCTGCGGGAGCTATCCGCGCACATACGTGAACTGAGGAATCAACGAACCACCGATCTGCAACAGAACAGATACGAACCCTGGAGCGCAAACAGCATGTCCTCTCGCTTTCAACAATGGAAACGTTTTTTTCAAGCCCCCACCCGCGAAAGTCGAAAACTGCTGCAACATTCCCTTGCGATCGAGTGTCTCGAAGACCGGCGAATGCTGGCTTTCTCTGGGCCTGGAATTGCGCCCTTCAATGCGCCGCCCACGGCTACCTCGTCCTATATGGTCGGAAACGTCTATGTGAATGCGGTACTGATTGAATCGGATGGCTCCGGAGCGGACCCCAACGTCGTCGATTGGGATCCAGCTATCGTACTGCAGAGAAGAGACGAGTTGATTGAAGGGCTTCAATGGTGGGAGACCACTTTTGACTTAGCCAATCCAGGGAGCCCTCACGACCTGCAGTTTGAAATTGACTTCACACACTTCGACACGCCCTTTCAGACCGAGTATGAGCCTATGCTACATCTCTGGGGTGATCGGAACGAATTATGGGTTGGTGACTACTTGAGTGCGGTTGGCGCAAATTCGGTTCGAGAGTGGAACAACAGCCAGCGCCTAGCTAATGGAGCAGACTGGGCCATCACACTTTTCTTCGTCAATGGAGATGCAGGACAGTTTGATGATGTCAGCGGCTCCGGCGTTGCCTCAGCGCTTGGGGGAGCGGAGGCGCATTTCATGACGGTCTCAGGCCCAGGAGAATATGGTCGTCTCGTCGCTCATGAGGTTGCCCATCTTTTCTACGCTCTGGATGAGTATGATCTTCCACACGCAGGACACTCTTATGCCACCAAATCGGGCTATTATGGCACACTAAATTTGAACGGGGCCAAGGACAACCCAGACCCGGATTTTGTTCAAGAGTCGTCAATCATGACCATTGGCACGAGCCACTCCTGGGACAACAACACCCTACCCGAGTCGACTCGTGAGCACGTCGGCTGGCGAGATGACAACGGAAACGGAACAATCGACATTTTTGATGAACCATTTGATCTAAGCGGCTTCGGACGACATGTCGAATATGCCAGCCTTCCCGACGGCATGGTTTACCAATTTGACGGCGCCACCCAACCAGGACTCCTGGAGGCCGCGTCGGGAAACTTCTCACCTCCCTCGAGCACCCTCAACTTTGTAGAGGCCATTCAGTTCCGCATTGACTCTGGGAATGTCACGCAAATCAACATGGCGGGAGACCCAACCATGTTGGCCGCGGATGCCCAAGGTTGGTTTACGCCAGAAGTCCATTTCCGAGAGTATGAGTGGAACACGTCTCTCCAGGTCGATCTCACCTCGCTTGGGTCGCCAGCCCCTCTCCCCATCGAGTTTCGCACCGTGGGCTGGAACACCAGAAACGGCGTGATCGGAGACATCCCTGTTGGAACTACTCCGCTCTTTGAATCCAACATCATTTCCGAGACCCTTTTCACGCCGGGAATTCACCTTGACGCCAGCGGCTTCCAAACGTCGGAAGATGGAGACTCCATCACGATCACCCTAACGGCATTGACAGAGCCCGCTCACGATGTGACCATCGAAATCCTATCTGACGAACCGTCAGAAGTTGCTATTTCACAAGGGACACTGACCATCAACTCGACGAACTGGGATCAGCCTCATCCCATTGAATTCCTCGGTGTTGACGACGATCGGATTGACGGAGACACCCCCTACAACGTGACTTTCAATGTCACGTCCACTGACACTGATTACGATGGGTTTGCTCTTCCGCCCGTCGCCCTGACTAATCTTGACAATGATGTCGCTGCGCTCGTCGTATCCCCCGGCGACACAATGACATTTGCTGGCTTGCCTTTCATAAATCCGATCACGGTGTCGGAGAACGTCAGCTCCGCCACCTTTGAAGTCTCCCTTACCGCGCAGCCAGATGCTGCTGTGACCCTCGACTTCGACACCTACAGCAACCAACCCATCGTGCAGGACGGCTCTGAAATCCATCTCGACAAGACTCAGATCGTCTTTACTAATGAGAACTGGCACCAGCCCCAGACCGTTACCGCCACGGGCCTCAACGACGATGACGCCGACGGCGACCAAGATATATTCGTCCTAGGCACCGTCACGACAGACGACCCTAACTGGCAGAACATTTTCGGAGGTGGCGTTACGAGCGCCGGCCCCGTAGTCGGAATTGTCAATGAAGACAACGACCAAGCGGCGGACACCACTCCTCCCAAAATCATTGAAATCGAAGTCGACGGCGTTGACTACAGCGGCCCTAGCTATATCGACAACAGCATGGATGGCATAAGCTCACTTGCCATCATCTTCAGTGAAGATGTCGCCTTTACCGCAGCTGACATCACAATCGAAACGGTGAGCTTCCCGGGCGGCGTCGAAACAATCGGCTCGACAATATTGCCCACCTCAGTCACCAACGTTGGTGGCAACAGAATGTCGGTTACCCTAGACGGATCGCTCGCCGCCGACACCTGGCTAAAGATTGGCCTGAACGGGACAACAATCGTCGCATCCGGTCCCTCCGGGCTAGCACTGGATGGAGATGCACCCGCCGGCGGAAGTGGAAGGGACTACCTATACTCCTTCGATGACCTACCGTCAGGGGACGGTGCCGCGGGCGGCGATGCAACGTTCTTTGTCGGAAACAAGGCTGCCGACTTAGACCACGATGGTGACGTGGACATTAGTGACATACTGACGGCTTTTGAAAACTATACTGGCCCTCAGCCTGATCCTCCCGCAGAGCCATACACGAAAACCTTCGACGAGGGTGACGTCCAAGGGGACGGAGATGTCGATACGTCCGACATTCTCGTCCTAAATTCAGAATTCACTGGCCCCGAACCGGGTGTCGGCGGAGCCCTTGATACTCTTCCGGCACTTCTAGGATCGCCACTCCATGGCGTTCCCTCGAATAGCACTGTTAGCCCTGCCGGACTTGCGTTGACCGACAAATCTGAACTGCAGACGTTCGTCGCCGCAGCCATGAGTCGCTGGGAGACGCTCGGTATTACGTCGAATGAGCCTCTTCCAAGCGTAGAAATAGCAGATCTACCAGACGGCATCCTTGCTCTAACCTACTCCAACCTGATCCGTATTGACAGCAATGGCAATGGATTCGGTTGGTTTGTCGACACGACGCCAGAAAATGACAATGAATTCAGGATCCCGTCATTGGATGGAGAACTTCTAGCTACGCCCAGCAGTCCGGCTCATGGAGCTTTCGACCTCTTAACGGTCGTTACCCACGAGATTGGGCATTTCCTCGGCCTGGATCACCATGACCAGGATCACAATATCATGTCGAGCCTATTGGACGTCGGCGTTCGGCGGATGCCAGCCCAAAACGACGCACATTCGTTGCATGGCGACTTCGCCATCCCCAGGAGGGAAACGAGCTTGGACGATTTATTCCATTCGATGGGTCGCCATAACGCTTCTGACTGGATCGGAGCATTTCCTGCTCTAGTATTGACGCCGTCAAGAACCAGACCCATCGATTCGACACCTCGACGGCTGTCAGGCACTATCGTTGCAGACCTTTTTGGCCAGCTACAGAATAAGCAGGACGAACTCCACGGCTTGGAGGACATTTGCGAGGACGACTGGCTTGCAGACCTTGAACGTCTTTAATGCAACCCCAGGTGCCAATCGCGTGCTCGTCTAGCAAACGTCTATCGAGGATCCGCTACCCACTGGAACCCCCTCTGCCTACCGCTCACCACCCTCTAGGTGGGTTCAAAATTACTTGATTTGGCGCGGTACTTATGTATAGTGGTGGCAGCTGTGGGAAGTAACACAGTGGCGAGCAACTGAGCACGACTGCTGCGTATAGCAGTCGTGCGCAAGGCGGTAGCTGGGACGAGCACTGGCAAAGCCAGTGGCACCCAGCGTGGCCCTTGAATCAGTTGCACGCTCGTTCTTTGACAATTCAAGAGGCGTGAGTCCTGAGCGGCGAGGCTCGAGGCTGGCGTGAAAGTTTCACACCGGATCGACCGAAGGGTGCCACTGGTAGCTCGCTACCAGTGCTGAACCGCGAATGGTGCGTCCATTCGCACGACAACTGCGGCTCGCCCGCGAGCCTCGCCCTCCCGATTCCTCATTGCGATGCGACGAACACTGGCAAAGCCAGTGGCACCGCTGCGTGGCCCTTGAATCAGGTGCGTGTTCGTTCTTTGACAACACAAACGACCCGAGTCCCGAGCAACTATGGCTCGGCAGGAGCCTCGCCCTCCCGATACTGCAACTCGCACGGCCATGAAAATGTTCCGCACATGTTCGGCATTGAACATCGGCTGAACAAACGTTGAACATGCGTCAAACAACCGCTGAACAACGCCCGAACATTCGTGGAACAATCCCTGCAATTTCGCTGAACACTACGCGAGAAGCGGCGGTCAAAGCAGGCACTCGAACGCCGAGAATGTTTCGCCGACAACTGCGACGACGACGGGGCACGGCGACGACAGGGCAGGGCGGGTTCCGGATGATATCCCGTTAAGCGGGGGCAGGGAGGCTGCTTACTCGTCATCCGCCGCGGACGGCGTCGTGACATCGGCATCTCTACGCAATGGCGGCACGTCGAGCGTCACTTTTCGCAGGTGACCCTGCCGCTCAATGAGCATCTCGATTGGGCCTGGCTCACTGTTAACCAGGGCCAGAAAAGAATCGCGGCCGTCGAACGATTTGCCGGCAACCTGGTAGATCCGATCACGTAGCTCCAGGCCGCCACGGTCAGCCGGCGAACCCGACGTAACCCGATTGACGATCGCCTCGCCTGGCGTGGCATCATCCAAGCGGAACGAGATCCCCAACCGCACCGGAGTGCCATCGAGCTGGAGCGACAGGGTCTCCGTGGTCTCCTCCTCTCCTTCGGCAGGGCGAGACCGAACCACCTTCACGGCCACCGGGTTCTTTGCCCATAACACCTGGCCGCGAAAGGTGTCGCCGCCGGCAACTTTGTCGCCCGCGAACTCGACAACCCGATCGCCACGACGGAGTCCCGCACGATCGGCGGCGGATCCGGCCATGACCTCGGTCAGCGTGAGCCCTTCGCTTGCCGCATCGTCTTCCTCGGCCGCCCAGCGCACACCAAGCCGCGGTGTCGCCGGAGCGATCGGCTGGGCCTGCTGACGACGCTGCCATTCTGATTCACCACGCGAGGCACTACGGAACGGGGGAAGCTCGTCACGCGTGGCGAGATCATGAACCAGCGAGAAGAGCAAACGCGAGGACTGCTCGACGCCCTCGATGTTAATCTTCTCGACGTCATCACTCGGACGGTGGTAGTCGTCGTGGAGCCCCGAATGCAACATCACGAAGGGAATATCCCGCTCGTAGAACGGGTAGTGATCGCTATTGGCTCGGTTCTTCCAGGTGAAGTCGAGCTTAAGGTTCTCGTCGCGGTTCTGGCGACTGACCAGTTGCCGCAAGCCTGGCGCGGTGCGGGTACCATGAATGTGAAGCGTCTGGTTGCGGAGGCGACCAACCATGTCGATATTGACCATCATCCGCACGCGAGCCAGAGGGATCGTGGGATTGCGCACCCAGTGCCGGGACCCCAGCAGCCCCATCTCTTCCCCGTCAAAGAAAATGAAGAGTAGCGACCGCCGCGTATCTAACTCGCCCTCGGCAAAAGCCTCGATCGTTTCCAGCAGCAGCGCGGTACCGCTGGCGTTGTCGTCGGCACCATTGTGGATGTAGCCGGTCGGACCGTAGCTATTGGTGCGATTGCCGTAACCCACGTGGTCGTAGTGAGCCCCGACCACAATCACCTCGTCCTTCAGCTCGGCGTCATTCCCCTCCAACAGCACGAGAATATTCCGGCGCTGTCCGCCGAAGACCTGGTAATAGCCCTCCGTCGTTCCCGCCGGCGCCACGGGTAGTTTCTTCAGCTGCTCGACAAGGTAGCTGCCAGCCGCGTGCCCTCCACGACTACCGGCCTCGCGGCCCTCGAAGGTGTCGTCAGCGAGCACCTCGATCACCTGCTGCAATTCCTCCGCCTGAATGGACTCTCGGGCCGCATTGACGGCCAGATTATCTTCCGCCGCCGCGGCCGCCACGAAGACCGTCAAGCCCACGAGCAATGCCCCAAGATTCGCAACCAATACCGGGACCGCTAATCGCCATTTCCGGATTAGAGCCGACAGGGCGTTACCTTTGACCGATTGTGCCGTCATGACTTGATCGAATCCTTTTACTGCTGGTCCATTCGGCCTACTCCGTTGAATCCGCGCGTAGCGGGCCAGATAACTGCTCGTTAGCCGCTGCCTGTCGCCATCTCGCTCGCCAGTGTGAACGGTTCGCCCGCATTTTTCCATGCCAATCGCTGCTTTTTCGCCGCTCAAACTGTCTTGCCTAATCTCGAAGAAAGCCTAAAATAGTCCTTTCCAATCGCAATTGGCCTATTGTCGACCCTTAACAAAGTCGATCTATATCTGGGCCGAAAGCGGTTCCTGGGAGAGGTGGCTGAGTGGTCGAAAGCGCGGGTTTGCTAAATCCGTGACCGGGTTAACTGGTCCGCAGGTTCGAATCCTGTCCTCTCCGCTGAATGGTTGTGCACTGGTTCCCACACAGGCACACCCGAGCTCACAACAGAAGGCGGCGCAATCACTTGCGTCGCCTTTTGTTTTTCTGTGCGTTTCTGTGAGCCCCCGTGAGATGCGCGCCGTGCAGCGCATTTTGCAGCGCGCTGCACTCCTGTCGCTCGCTCCCAATCGTTGTCTCGCACGCGAGCGTAATGCTGGAGCGCGATCTTCGGTGAGTTGCCCAGCCAATAGGTCACCGTATGAATCGGGTGCCGCTCCATAAGCTCCGTTTGTCGCGCTGCCCGCATGGCATGAAAGGCACCAGCCCAGGGCTCCATACCGGCTCGTCGGATGAGCCGTTTTAGCTGTGTGTTGAGATTGCAATTCCGCCAACCCTTGTTCGTTCTGGCACGCTGCAAGTACCCACCACCGACAACGTACTCCGCTCCTTCCGCTGCCGCCTCACAGGCATCTCGGAGGAGCTCGGGCAGGGGGGAGTCATCAAAGATTGGAACGGTTCGCCAGGCCTTGCCTTCGTGATGCTCCGTCTTGGGGGCATAGACACGCATCGTCATATCCTGCCAGTCGATGCCGTCAATGCGCAAGGAGAGCACTTCCGTCGGGCATCGAAGCCCCGCGTAGCGACTAAGGCCTATGATAGTCTTCCAGTTCTGGTCACATACCGACAGCAGGCGTTGAACCTCGTCTCGGGTTACAAAGTGCTCTAGCTGCTTCTCAACGACCTGCTTTTCGCTGACGTCCTGGAAGACGTTCTCGACCACTAGCTTTCGCTTCTTGGCATCTTTAAAGAACTGCCGGGCAAACTGAAGTCGCTTAGCAACCGTAGTCTTGGCCAGATCCTGTCGTAGCAGCCACAGCCTAAAATCGTCAGCGTCACCCTCGGTAATGGCCTCGACGGATCGATCTTCACCAAAAAACTCTTTGAGACAGCGAATCGGCTGCTTCCCAACCTCTCGCGTAGCAGGTTTGAGAAAGGTTGACTCATAATCGGCCAGCCAATTCACTGCTCAAGTCTCAGGCCTCACCGCTCAAGACTCCTCCAAGGGTATCCGACGGGGGTCGAACCCGTACTTCCAGCTTCACAGGCAGGCGTGCAGTACCGCTACACTACGGACACCATAAGTAGGCGTGAGCCCTGAGGTCTTAGGCGTGTGGACGGAAATATAACGGTCCGTTCCCTTCTCTTTCACACCTGTAGTCTCAAGTGTCAGGCCTATGCCTAGCGGAAGGCATGGGATTTGAACCCACATCTCCTAGTGGAGGCACGCATTAGCAGTGCGGCCCGGCGAACCGTATCCGGCTACCTTCCGTTGTTCCGAACCACCTCTACGAATAGAATGTGCCATTCGTGACTTGTTCAAAGGTGGGATCGCTCGACCAATGTTCTTTCGCTTCTGGTGTATCTACGTCACGAAGATAGCCGTGCTATTCTTCGTGGCAGCAAGTGTCGCGGTCGCGATCACCCCGCCTCCGGATGACGGATCCCTGACTGATACGTTCACTGCAACCGTATTCGGTGTTGAGTTGGCGCTCGGTATCGCGGGAGCGGCAATTGCCATATACGCGTTCGTACTCCGGGGCAAGATGCAATGCCCCCACTGTCGCGATTGCCGCGGCCACCTTGCCACCTACAACAAACGACCGGCGCTGGAATGCGAGCGATGCGGAGTCGTGTATGTTTATAACGTCTTGCTTAATTTTGACGTGACCGTCGTTCCCTGGAGCAACCCCGACACCGTCGACGACGAGGAGTAAACTAGCCGGTAGGACTCTCCGATTCATCAAGTGGACCGCCGGGGAATCGAACCCCGATCTCCTGGTTGCAAGCCAGGTGTCTTCCCGTTGGACGAGCAGCCCGTCAATCTCGTGTCGTATCAGTGACCAGAGTGGGGGTCGAACCCACAAATTCGCCACGCTCTCAACGTGACCGCTTTGCCAATTTGCGTACCTGGCCGATAAAGTCGCGGGCACGGGAGTTGAACCCGTGAGGCAAGGCTTATGAGACCTCGCTGAGCGCCGGCCCGCCCGCAATGTTGCAGATCCTGCTATCGAGCCGGTCTCACCGGCCGCATGAAAGCCAGTTGGACACCTGCCGCATCTGCCTTGGTTTTTTCTCACTCGCTCTCTAGTTGTGAAAATCAAAAGGTTGGCGCCCGTACCAACACTTCCTATGATTAGCTTGTCGTTGCTGCTTCGGCAGAATGGCAACCTGCGGTACTGGGTCAGGTCGGAAACGAAGCAGCCCACCGCAGGTTTTTTTGTGCCCAGAGTCTTCCTGCGTAGCTCCGTGTCGCCGCTAGTGGCCAAGGGGAGATTCGAACTCCCACGCCAGCTGATGGCACGACGTTCTGAGCGTCGCGTGTCTACCAGTTTCACCACATGGCCGTTTCGTTGTCGTGGAGTGCTAAGGTCACAGGCTTGCGGAAACAATGCCGTCTTCTTCCGGACTCGCGCCTGTCATCTCATGCCTTCCTACAAGTGGGTCGTGAAGGAATTGAACCTCTCGTCGCCCACCCCGCTTGTTTTGCGACAACTGCTTTACAGGCAGTCGCGAGGAGCACGACCCTAGTCGTTTTCTCTTTCTAATTTGCCAAAGAACTACCGGGTGCTATCCGCCTCTTCCCAAACTGGTCTCGGTGACAGCACTTGCTAGTAGCCAAGGGGAGATTTGCACTCCCACGTCCGTTGGACACGAAGGTTTGAGCTTCGCGCGTCTTCTGATTCCGCCACTTGGCCGTAGTTGCGTTCTTGTCCTGCGGGTTCCCAAAGCGGTGACGACGGGATTTGAACCCGCACGAGCGGATAGACAATCCACCATGCTGCCTGATTACATCACATCACCGTGACAGGTTTTCCTCGAACTCCTCCAGCCTTAGACCTCCTGCGTGACTCACCAGGCGAGCACTTCAGGCTGCCCCACGAGGACTTTCTTTTTGTATCTGCACTACCGTGTGTCGCCTATCGCTCCGCGAACGACTACCGCGTGCTGCCCGCCTCCTCGCTCTGGTCGGCGACAGCACTTGCTTCCTCGCCGGGCGTTGACCCGGACCGCTCTTCCTGCTGGCGTATCTGGGCATATTCAAGTAGTCCCGGATGGAATCGAACCATCATTTCCTGTTTGTAAGACAGGTGTCGTTGCCGCTGGACCACGGGACCGTTCGTAGCCTTGAGTCCTGAGACTGCAGACTTGAAAACGCTGGTTCATCCTCAGGTCCCACACCAAAGATCTCTTCAGCGGAAGGAGTGAGAGTCGAACTCACAAGGCGTTCGTCACGCTCGTCCGTTTTCAAGACGGCTGCCATCACCCATTGGCTTGTCCTTCCATTTTCTCGCGTCTCAGATCTCACACCTCACGATTATCAAGCTGCGGGAGTTGGAATCGAACCAACGCCTCCTGGTTCAGAGCCAGGCATCACCACCAACAGCAACTACCCCGCATTCAACACTTCCTTGACACGCACGATCTCAAAACGTTCACGCAAAAAGTGTCCTGTGGGAGTCGAACCCACCTCGCCGGATTGGAAGCCCGGAGCCTCTGCCGCTCGGCCAAGGACACATTAAAGCGGAAGGAAGCAACCGAGGACGACTGCCTAGTCGGCAGTCGACCGCAGGGCGGTAGATTGAAAAACGCAAGCTACCGCGTGTTGCCTTCATCCTCGCTAATCGCTCGGCGGCGACACTTGCTACCCTCAAGGCTCATTGCTCGACCGCTTTCGAGACGGCTGCCATCGCCAATTGGCTTGCCCTTCCGTTTAATGAAGCTCCGGTGGAAGGAATCGAACCTTCACTCGTCGGCTTAACAGGCCGCTGCCTTACCGTTTGGCCACACCGGATCAATTGAGTCAGGACGGGGAGAATTTGAGCCCCCTCGCCGCCACTCCTCCTAAGAGCGCCCAGCGAGAATCGAACTCGCACTTCCGCCATGGCAAGGCAGCAGGCTACCACTACATCATGGGCGCTTGTCATTCAATAAATTGCCAAAGATCAAAAGAGCATCGCGGATCATCCGCGTTAACTCATTCAAGTGGGACCACAGGGACTTGAACCCTGACCTCACCGGTTAAGAGCCGGGGATGCTGCCACTAACACCTCGGTCCCGCATTTATTTTGTTGTCTTCCTTGTCGAATCGGCGCGGTGAGAATCGAACTCACGACCTGCGTCTTATAAGGACGCCGCTCTCTCCACTGAGCTACGCGCCAGTGAGAGTAGGGTCGGAGGTAATCGAACCCACACCGTGCGGATTAAAAGTCCGCTGTGCTGCCAGTTACACCACGACCCTAAAGTTGGCCTGGTGTATCTGTTTCAATCGCACCGCAATCAACATCTGGTACTCCTCTTGGATCTCGCTCTTCGCTCCAAATGGTAGCCCTGAGAATTGAACTCAGCGCGACGCGGTTATCAGCCGCACCTGGGCCACCAGCCCTCGACTACCTTTTCAAGTCGGGAAGGTGGGATTCGAACCCACGATCTCGTGTTCCCAAAACACGCGGGATCGCCACTACCCTACATCCCGATTCTGTATCTACTGCTTCCGCCCTCAGCCTGTCTTCAGTACCCCGTAGGGGAATTGAACCCCAATCTGCGGATTGAAAGTCCGCTATCCTTAAGCCGTTAGACGAACGGGGCATGTTGTGCGCGTACACTCTGCGCTAGTGGACTGGGAGGCGCTCGAATCCTCGTCTCCGGCTTTTCAGACTGACGCCGACCAACGCTCTCGCGTCGGTGCCCGCGTCTCAGCTACCAGCCCCCACGTCAAACATTGAATTCAGTGTGAAACTCCATGAAAAAAGGCCCGGTGCCATGCGACACCGAGCCTTGGAAGGGCATAATCGGATGTCACATGCGCAAAGGATCATACGGGGGTAGATTCGCGGCTTGCGCCCCGATACCCGTATCGAAACTATGCTGGTGCATTGATTGGAGTCGTAAGTGTGTCATCTCGTCTTTCCTGATTGCGTGATCTCTGGCTAAATCGAACCGAGACACGGCTGTTTGTCGTGGAGCCCGTTACAAGGAGCAGCAGCGGCTGTGAGCTGCAATGCCTGGTGACGTTGTGCCGCCGGCTCTTCTATACACACATAGACGCTGCAAGGTTTCAAAGGGTTCGCATCTTTTTTCAAAACTCACCCCGCGACGTAATGCCATGTAACGAGGTGAGCGCTGCGTCGCCCTATGGTTGGTTACCCCCTCTTGGTAAAATGCGGTTGTCTGGAAGGCCGTGTTGCGATCGCAGTAATCTGCATGTCCGCATGCCGTCAATGTGGTCTCACAATCGGGTTTTAGGTATGACCAACAAAGGACTCTCGATCGCCGTCGTGCCGTTCCGGAACCTGTCGCCGGAGCAGGATACCGAATACTTCGCCCACGGCTTTGTCGAGGATCTAACCACCAACCTTACGCGATTCCCGGCGTTGAGAGTTCTGGCTGCACAGAGTGCGTTTGCAATGGGCCAATCTGATGGCCCGTTGGACCAGTTTGTTCAAGATTGGGGGCTCGATTTCCTACTTCAAGGCAGCGTCCGGCGCAGCAACTCGGACTTGCGGGTCGGCGTTCAGTTGATTCGAGCAAGTGAACGAGAGACGGTGTGGGCGGAACGATTCGATGCTCCCATTGAGCAGATGTTCGAGGTCCAAGATAAAATCGTCGCACGAATTGCCGGCCAATTAGCAGTTCATGTCGAAGAAGCCCAGCTCGCGGGTGCTCGTCGACAATCGGTGGAGAGCTTGGCTGCGTACGATGCCTGGCTGCGGGGAATGGACTGCTTAAAGCGGGGCTCGCTTGAAGGCGACGAGGAATCGCGACCATTCTTCGAGCAAGCCCTTCAAATTGATCCCGGCTTTGCTCGCGCCTATTCCGGCCTTTCGCTCTCTCACTTCAATGAATGGACCTGTCAGGCGTGGCACCTGTGGGATGAGAACCAGCGAAACGCGTTCGACTATGCTGAACAGGCTGCGCGGCTTGATGATCGTGATGCCATAGTTCAAAGCGTTCTCGCCAGGGTTCATCGATTTCGGCACCAGCACGCTGAAGCTAACCAGTACTCCGAACGCGCGTTGACCTTGAATCCGAACGATGCGCACGTACTGATTCAGGTAGCGATCGTAAAACTCTTTGGTGGCGAGCCGGACGTTGGGCACGAGCTTGCCGCCAAAGCCATTGAGCTCAATCCGCTTTATGGCCACTGGTACCACGGTATCGCTGGTTGGAACTTGTTCATGATGGGCCGATACGATGAGGCGCATCGCTGCCTGGACAAGGCGGGCGAAACGATTACGAATTTCTCTGCCTATCGTGCGGCGTGTGCCGCGATTGCCGGTGATCATTCGCTCGCTCACCGAGAGTACGATCGTTTCTTGCGGGAATATCGCGACAAGATCGCGTTTGGTCGCGAACCGCAACCTGGGGAAGCACTTTCGTGGGCAGTGCAAGTTGAACCCTTTCGCCGCATTGAAGATTCTCGCCACATGCCCGACGCCCTGCGTGAGGCGGGCATCGCCGACATCGACGTCGAGCGTGCCCTCAATTCGCGTGCGAGCGAAATGGTACGCCCTGCGGAGATCCCGAGCTCGCCGGGAAATGCGTTCCGTCAGGAGGACGGCGTGTGGACGATCGCCTACGAGGGAAGCGGTGCTCATCTGGTCGAGCTAAAAGGGTTTCACGACCTTGCAAAACTGTTGTCGCAACCCGAAGAGCCGCTACATTGCCTCGAACTTTCGGGAGCCGACCCTAGCCACGACGCGCCGGCGAAGGTGCTCGACACGCAAGCTCGACGCGAATATCGCCGGCGAATCGAAGAGCTTCAGGAGGAGCTTGAACAGGCCGAGGCAGACAACGATCCGGCACGGTCGGAACCGGCCCGTGCGGAACTCGACGCGGTCATCGAAGAGCTCGCTAGGGCGACCGGCTTGGGCGGCCGTTCCCGAAAGCTGGGCGGAACAGGGGAACGAGCTCGATCGGCGGTAACGTGGCGGATTCGTAGCGCAATCAAGAAGATCAAAGCGGCTCACCCTCGCCTTGGGCAGCATCTCTCTAACTCTATAAGCACCGGCAACTTCTGCGTTTACCAGCCGGAATCTGAGACCGTCTGGCAGCTGTAAGGCAGCCTCGCCTCACAATGTGAGTTCACTCCTCACGCCTTTAAGGGTGTAAGACGCAAATCTTGCCCCTGAAAAAGACTCTTGGCCATTGGCCATTCTCGCGACCGGTCGCCGTTCGGGCCGCGACAAAGAAACAAGCAGGAGTGAATCATGCAATCCTTCGCAACGAAATATGGTGGCTGGGCGGTCGTAACGGGAGCCTCTTCCGGAATCGGACGTAGCTTCGCGAATCGCTTGGCAGCCGACGGAATGAACCTCGTGCTGGTCGCTCGCAACGAACTGGCGCTTCAGCAGGTGGCCGACGAACTCCGTTCCCAATATGCCGTTCAGACGCGGGTGCTGGCCCTCGACCTGAGCGAGCCGCTCGCTCGTGAAACGCTCGACCGGGAGACGCTTGATCTCGACGTCGGCCTGTTGATCAACAACGCGGCCGTCGAACAACGCGGTGCCTTCACGCGGAACAGCTTCGAGGAATTGCAAAACGCCATCGATCTGAACGTGACCGCGCCGACGGAGCTGGGGCATCGATTTGGGCGTCGCTTCGTGCAGCAGAAACGAGGCGGCATCATCTTTGTCTCCGGCAGCATCGCCTATCAGGCCGTTCCGTATCTGGCAAACTACGCCGCCACGAAGGCACATCAGGTCCTCTTGGCAGAGGCGTTGTTCTACGAACTACGACCACACGGAATCGACGTACTCGGTTTGTCTCCCGGACTCACGACGACACCGATGGTGGCGCGTCTGGAGCAAGCGATCATTTTCCGACGGATCGGCATGATTCAGCTCAACGCCGATCATGTCGCCAAGACAGCTCTCAGAAACCTGGGCCGTCGACCGTCCGTCGTGGTCGGCCTGCAATACAAGGTCTTCGCGTCGCTCACGAAACGTATCCTGTCGCGTGCTCGTGGTGCTTGGCTATTCGGAACCTTGATGCGAATAGCCTTCGCCGACAAGACGCTGCTCGATCCGAAGCCAAGTGATACCGGACTGGAGTGGAAGGTCACGACGCCGCGCGAGAAAGAACTCGTACACGGTACTCCGAACGACTGCGTTCTCGCTTGTCACCGCTAAGAGTTGCAACAAACCTGGCCAGCCGTTGGCCGCTATTTTCCCCGGGCCACTGCGCCCATCCATGAACCCTAAGATTTGAGGAGAACTGAAATGCCACTAGCAAACATCAAAGTGATTGAAGGCGTTTTCACCGACATCGAAAAGCAGCAGATCATTGAGAACGTTACCGAGGCGTTGATCGCTGTCGAAGGAGAACCACTGCGGGACAAAACCGTCGTTATCGTCCAGGAGACGAAGAGCGGCGACTGGGGAGTCGGCGGTCAAGCACTGACGACCAAGCAAGTCCAACAGTTCCGCCAGGCGAGCTGACGCAACCTGCCGCCCGAGAATCGCCACGATCGGGCGTTCACGCACGCCGTGGAATCCGACCGTGGCCTCCTCGCGGCACCTATTTCAACCAATCATTCACAGCCCACACGGGAGAACGATCATGTTACCCAAACGACTTCGCGAAAACCTGTTTGAAAAGGCATCGGTCAAGACAATGCGTTACGTCGACGCCGTTCCGATCCGATCGGCGACCGGGCTGGTCCGTCGCACCTACGACATGATCGCCGAAGACTTTTTCGTCAACGGTTCGCTCAGCAGCCACAGCCAAGTTCCCGAGCTATTCGCCGGCACCTGGCTGGGTGGACGAGAGATTGTCGTCGTTTCTGATCGGATCGACCGAACGACCAAAGAGGCGATGGGAGCCACCCTCTCCTACATCAATGACTGCCCCTATTGCGCCGACATGTTGGTCAGCCTCGTTCATGGCAGTGGCCAGCACAGCGCCGCGACTGGAATCTTCAAGGCCGATGAGAACGACATTTCCGATCCACAGCTGCGGGAGCGGCTGAGTTGGGTGCGGAAGGTCGCGACCGAAGGCCCGGAAGCGGCCAAGCACGCTCCGTTCACAGCCGAGCAATTGCCCGAAGCGATTGGAACCTTGTTCACACTGAACTACGTGAACCGCTTCAGCCACGTCGTGATGGATGGCTCTCCTGTCGGCAATTCGTTCAAGAATACGGCCTTGCGTCTGTTCGGGCACGAACTTCGTGAAACAACGGAGCGAGATATCCAGCCGGGTCGCTCCTTGGACCTGCTTCCGCCGGCTCCGGTTGCCAACGATCTGGCCTGGGCTCGCCCCAGTCCTCGTGTCGCCGATGCCTTGTCGCGATGGTCGGCGGCGGTCGATAGAGAGTCAGAGAAGGCGATCTCGCCTCAGGTACGCCAATTGGTGAAAGAAAGCCTCGGTGCATGGAACGGCGAGAAAGCGCCGATCAGTCGAGGCTGGGTTGAGAAGGAAATCGCTGGCCTCAGTGGCGATGACTACCACATCGCCAAACTCGTGCTCGTGGTGGCCAAGGCTTCGTACCAGTTTGACGATACTCTGGTGACGCCCATCCTTCGCGACGAGAACGACCAGAAGCGATTGATCCGGATTCTGTCGTTTGCGGCCATTTCGGCCTCCCGTCGCCTTGCCGAACACGCCGGCCATCACCTTGTGCCCTGTACAGGGGAAGCGATAAGCGAACCGGAACTGGTTCCCTGAACGGCCCATTTGACTCGTTCAAGTGCGCCGGCGATGGCGATCTCGGTGGGTTCCTGATTTGTCAACCTGCACATCCAGTTTGATTCGTATCGCTGCGAACCAAACTGGCAATGCACGCCCTAATCTCGTCCGACGGCACCGGCCAGGCCTCGATGGTTGCTGCCAAATCGGCATCGATTTCCACCTATACTTCTAGTGCGCCGCATTTAGCGCCGCCCGAAAGAGAAATCGCCGTATTCTGGGCGTTTAAGGCAATAGTTCGGTTACTATCCTCTGAGCTCTAAGTAGAAGTCGTCAGCGTAACCCGTTGGCGGCTTTTGTTTTGCGTTTTCCTTATCTTGCCATTCTTACTTACTGCGACCGAGCTGCACATGCAGTTTCCTTTGGGGGTAAGGTCAGACTCCTTTCGCGGTAGTGATGGTCTCGGTGCCGCCCCGTAGAGTGCGGGTACGTTGTTGGCATGCCTCGAAGTAGAACCGCAGGCAATGTGCAAGAGAGACGTCCCACTAAGAAGCTGACTGACGGGACGCTGGAGAGGACACGACGAGATTGCTACTCGCTTGCATAAAGAGTCCGGGCGAACGCCTCGAGATGCTCGAAATTGTCGCAGTAGGCTGCGTACTTCATCTCTTTGCGGAGTTCTTCATCAAGGGCTCGGCCTCCGACAGCAAAGGCAACGTCGAGACCGAATGTCTCATAAAGATCACTGTAGCCCTGAAGAAAGTGGTCCCTGCTATCGACATGGCTGACGCTCATCCAGAAGAGTCTAGGACGATGTTCCTTGATCGCCGCGGCTAGCGTTTCAAAGGGTAGGTTGTCTCCCAGTGACACGGCGTTCCAGCCTGCCTCGCGGAGAACCAACTCGGCCATGGTTGTTCCGAGATTATAGGGGTCTCCCGACGGTGCTCCGCCGATTGCGATCGGGGCATCAGGTGCGGGCGCTGCCAGAAATGACCGCAGCTCTCCCAGGACGCGCCCAATGATCGTGCATCCACGGCGTTCCTGGTAAACCTCTGCATCGCCGCATTCCCACTGCCTACCAATCTCGTCGAAGGCCTTGGCAAACACTTCGCTACATATCCGGCTGATGGAATGCTCGGCAAGATATAAATCGATCGCGATCCGACGACACCCTTCTTCATCTCCTTCGAGCAAAGCGTTGCAGATCTGTACTGCGGCACGGTCAAGGACGCGAATGCTCTGCCCCGAAGTTGCGGGAAGCCCAAGTAACTCCGGACGGGCCAACTCGTGCTTGCTGCTGCGCAGAAACTCGATCAGCCCGTTCATTGAAATTCGGCGATGGCCGCCTGCCGTGTAGGTCACCGGTAGCACGCCCTTGTCGCACCATCGCTTGATTGAGGATTCGCTGACCTCTAGCGCCCGGGCGACCTGCTTGGATGTTAATGACTGCTGCATGACAGGAATCCGAACGCTTTGAATGAATAAGTAGACCGGAACAGCAGAATAAGACCTCTGCAAGTGTATCCGACAATGGAGAAACGGCAATGCACGAATCTCCTAAACCAGTTACTTTAAACATGTTACACCCTGGCAATTAATTATTTGAACGATTTGAACGATTTTTCTATTGCTAGCCGCCCCGAATGTGCGTAATATGCAAATGCACGTTTTGAATGTTTTTATTGTTCCCGCATTCCTGAGCACGGGGGAAATCAGATGATCACGGCAGTAGCAGCAAACCCCGAAGTACGCCGGTCCCGTACCCGTCACCAATGTTCGGCGCCCCGTCGGACTTCCAGCCTTACGAATCGCGCTCGAAAGATCTTGGGTCGCGAAACGGGCTTTATCTCGAACAGTAGCTTTGTCGCTTGCGGGGCGGATGACCTGCAGTGCGAAACAGAGCTCCTTCGTCGAGTGGAGCAGGGTGAGCGAGTGGCTGTCGCTAATGAGTACACCAAATCGCTACCAGGCCATCTGGCCAGGCTATGCGAGACGCCGCTTCTCTCGCGAGAAGAAGAGCACGATCTGTTTCGACGCATGAACTTCCTCAAGTACCGGGCGAATTCCTTGCGTGCAACGGTGCGACCCAACCACGCGGACGCCGCAACGCTCGATCGAATTGATGACCATCTTCATCGCGCCGAACTGATTCGTGATCACATCGTGCGGGCGAACATGCGTCTCGTCATGTCGATTGTCAAGCGTTTTGCGAATCAAAAGCACTCATTCGACGAATTGCTGAGTGACGGAACGAATTCGATGATGAAGGCAGTCGACAAGTTCGACTACGATCGCGGATTTCGCTTTAGCACCTATGCAACACGCGCTGTGACACGTGAACTCTACCGGTCCATCGAACGCAGCCATCATCATCGAACGCGGTTCTCCACCAACACGGAAGAGAGCCTTGATTATTCCGTTGACAGCAACTCCTCAAAACACGACCAGCGCCCATGCGACCAGCAGCTGTACCGATCACTGCGAGAAATGATCGCCAAACTCGATGATCGCGAGCAGCTGGTCGTCGCGGGACGCTTCGGCCTAGACAACAGCGGAAGGAAGAGCACCTTCGTCGCGATCGGCGCCGCCCTTGGCATTTCGAAAGAGCGGGCTCGACAGCTTGGAGAACGAGCCATGAAGAAGCTGCGTGGCATGTCACGAGAATTTGGTCTCGATTCGTTCCTGCTGGAAGATTAGGTGCGTCATGATTGCCTTTGCCTCCCCAAAACGTGTTTTGCTCACCGGCGCCACGGGCTACATCGGGCGACAGCTCTTACCTCACCTGGAGCAGAGAGGCGAGCGAGTGCGATGTTTGGCCCGAAATCCTCACGCCGTCGGTGAGATCTCGAATACAACCGAAATCGTGCAAGGGGACGTGTTTGATTTCCAATCGCTCGCTGCCGCCCTTGATGGAATTCACACGGCTTACTATCTCGTGCACTCGATGGCCTCGGACGGCAACTTTGAAGATTCCGATCGCCGCGCTGCTCGAAACTTCGCCACGGCCGCCAAACAAGCTGGAGTTCGCCGCATCATTTATCTCGGTGGCCTTGGCGATGACCGAGACAATCTGTCGCCACATCTCAGCAGCCGCCATGAGGTTGGCGTCATTCTCCGCGAATCGCGCTGCGAGGTCATTGAGTTTCGCGCGTCTATTGTAATCGGTAACGGCAGCCTGTCGTTCGAACTGGTTCGCGCTCTTGTCGACCGATTGCCTGTCATGGTCTGCCCGAAGTGGGTCAACACGGCAGCGCAGCCGATCGCAATTTCCGATGTACTGGACTATCTCGTGGCGGCTCTAACGTCACAACGTCGCGGAAGTCATATCATCGAGATTGGCGGACCCGATCGAGTTACTTACGGGGAAATCATGCGCGAATACGCCCGGCAGCAGGGGCTCCGTCGAGTCCTATTGTCGGTGCCTGTCTTAACACCTCGGCTTTCGAGCCTCTGGCTTTCTCTCGTGACTCCGGTCTACGCACGCGTCGGGAGATCTCTCGTCGAAAGCATGCGTAATCCAACCGTGGTCAACAACCACGCTGCCAAAACATTATTTGCCATCCGCCCGCGAGGATTATCAGCGGCGATCGAGGCTGCCCTCGCAGAAGTTCGTTCTGCCGAGTCCGTCTGTCCCATGCAAACGAAGGAAGAACCTGATGAAGCGATCTCATTTCGTCGGCCTACTAGCGTTGCTCGTGGTCTCACTCGTCACGCTACCGCTGGTAGTCGCTGGCGAGGTTTCGCGAAGCGGAGACGACTCACCACGAATTGTTCGTGAGTCACCTCAACCTGAGGGTTTTCCGGCCTCGACTCCCGTTGGCCAGATCGTGGTCAAGGATTACCCCGCCTACCGATCAGCGACAGTCGTTCGTAGCGACCGGGGAAGGAATTCGATGTTTCGATCCTTGTTTCGCCATATCACCGTGAATGACATCTCCATGACGGCGCCAGTTGAAATGACGTACGACGACGAGGGACCGACCAGCATGTCGTTTCTCTACGGAAGCATGGAGGTTGGCAAGCTGGGCGACCAGGGCACCGTCAAGGTATCCGACCACCCGGCAGTAAAGGTCGTGGCGATTGGTGTACGAGGAAGCTACTCGCAAGAGCGATTTGAGGCGCATCGTGAATTGCTCAACGACTGGCTCACCAAGAACTCGGATCAATGGAAAGCTTCAGGGGAACCAAGGCAATTCTCCTTCAACAGCCCTTTCGTGCCTGGCCCGATGAAGTACAGCGAGGTTCAGATTCCCGTTCGTCGCGTTGCAGAAGACAGCGCGAAACAGTCTGTAGGTCAGTTGCCATAGAAGGCATGCACTTCTCAGTTCGAACACAATCACTTGAGGAAAATAAGCCATGAATCGCAAGGCCGCCAAATTTGGGTTCATTGCCGCTGCCGGCGCTTCCTTTTTGCTGTCGGTCTATCTGTGGTTCAACGGCAGCAGGCAGGAGGGTGTTTTCGTAGGCCTTTGGGTGCCATCCATCCTCTCATTTGGAACGCTGATAATGCAAAGGAACCGGAGTGATGGGTAACGGCCTCATCTTCGTCTTCGGCTGCGTGGTGTTTGGGGTCACCATCGCCTCGGCGTTCATCGCCGCTATCGCCTCCGATCATCCGGACGACGCTTCGTAATCAAGAGTAACCCGGGCAAGAACATGAGAATCGCAATCATTGGCGCCGGTGTAAGCGGTCTCGTCGCGGCACGCATGTTGCACCAAGATCATGAGATCGTCGTCTACGAGGCTGGACACTACGCAGGTGGCCACGCCAATTCCGTGGACGTCGAACTCGATGACGAGCAGTTCACCGTCGACACCGGCTTTATGGTCTTCAATGACCGTACTTACCCGAACTTTTGCCGTCTCTTGGAAATACTTGGCACGCCAGCACGCAGTTCGGACATGAGCTTTAGCGTGCGATGTGACCGGACGGGCTTGGAGTATCAGGGCAGCTCATTCAATGGCCTGTTCGCACAGCGGCAAAACCTGCTTCGTCCCGAGTTCCATCAAATGCTCGCCGACATTGTGCGATTCAATCGCGAATCACGAGAGTATGTCGCCACCGGAAATCGAGAGACCAAACTGGGCCGATTTCTCGAACAGGGCAACTATGGCGAGATGTTCCGTCAGCAATACCTGATCCCAATGATCGCAGCGATCTGGTCGGCGCCGCCCAGTGAAATTCTCGAATTCCCGGCCATCTTCATTATTCGGTTCTTTGACAACCACGGGCTGCTGCAGGTTCGAGACCGACCGGTTTGGAAAACCATTCCGGGTGGTTCGCGTGAGTATATACGGGCATTGGTCGCTCCATTTCGGAGTCTCGTACAGCTGAATGCTCCTGTCGAATCAATAAGGCGTCATGCTGAATGCGTCCAAGTCGAGGCTCTTGGACATACCGAGTCGTTTGACAAAATTGTGCTGGCAACGCACGCCGACCAATCTCTGCGCATGCTCGCTGACGTCGACGACAAAGAACAAGAGTTCCTGGGAGCATTTCCGTACCAGGAAAATGAGGCCATCCTGCACATCGACACTACCCAACTCCCTCGGCGACCTCGTGCCTGGGCGAGTTGGAACTACCGGGTTGGGGAAAAATCCGCCGGCAGAGCAAGCGTCACCTACGACCTAAGCCGACTGCAGCGCATCCATTCGCCGGTGCCAATTCTGCTAACGCTCAATCCAACGGCGCCCGTTGATCCGGCGAAAATGCTGCGTCGGTTTACCTATCATCATCCCGTTTTCTCGCTCCACTCCATCGCGGCGCAAAGTCGGTTTGGCCAGCTACAGGGACATCGCCGCACCTACTACTGTGGCGCCTATCGATTCAATGGCTTCCACGAGGATGGCGTCAACAGCGCGCTAGAAGTCGGCGCCCACTTTGGCAAAGGATTAGAAGATTGCAAAGCTGCCTCTACCAAGGCGACGTCACTCACAAACGAGTTCGCCCTGTAGCCCATCAGTTCCAATACCGGATCTTCATGGCCTATCTCGATCTCGACGAGCTTCCCTGCGCGCTCGACTCGACAACGCTGATAAGCCGCCGGCGCTTTGGCTTGGCGTCGTTCCTGCGATCTGACCATTTGGGTCCGTCGAATCAGCCCCTTGCTGACTCGGTACGAAACCTGGTCCTTAAAGAGACTGGGATTGAGGTGCGCGGCCCTGTTCGCCTGCTTACGCAACTGCGGTACTTCGGCATCTACTTCAGTCCCATCAATCTCTTTTACTGCTTCGACGAAGCAGGGCAGGGGGTAGAGGCAATCGTCGCCGAGGTCAGCAACACGCCTTGGCTAGAGCGTCACCACTACGTTCTTTGGAGTGGCAACCAATCTCTAGGCGGCGATCGTTTGCGTTACGCTCATCGCAAGGACTTCCATGTTTCACCCTTCATGAGCATGGATGCGGAGTATCGCTGGCAACTCACGCCACCCGGCTCCGACCTGAATCTGCACCTCGAATCGTTTTCGACCGGCCGGTCCCTTTTCAACGCATCGATGACGTTGTCACGGCGCCCGCTCAACAACCGGCAACTCGCCAAATTGCTGCTGCGTTTTCCTGTTACTTCGGCTCGCGTTACGGGAGCCATCTACTATCAAGCACTCAAACTGTGGATGAAGAAATGTCCGTTCTATCCCCATCCGAAACAAACTGCCCGGCAATCTCGACCCACGACATCCAGGACTTAAGCCAATGGACATCCCGTCGTCGTCCGTCTTCGGCAAGCCATTGGTCTGCTGACGGGCTGTTTCGAAATGCCATATTACGTCGGCTGAGGCACTTGGACCGCGGACGGCTGACGATGATTGACGCCGAACAGACGAGTGAGTTCGGCGGGCATCCGTCGATGGATCTACACGCCACGATCTCAATCCGAGATCGCCGGGCCTATCGCCATCTTGCTACTGGCGGAAGCCTTGGCGCCGCGGAAGCGTATCTTCAGGGCCTCTGGGAATGCGAGGACTTGGTTGCGTTCTTTCGATTCATGCTTCGCAATCAGGACGCATTGCGCAAGATTGATCGTGGCTGGGCGAGTCTAAGGGCTCCCTTTCGCTGGGCTGCTAGGTATTTCGATAGAAACACGAAACGTGGCAGCCGACGAAATATTGCCGCCCACTACGACTTGAGCAATGACTTCTTCGCATTGTTTCTCGATGAGACGATGACCTACTCGTCGGGAATCTTTGAGCATCCACTAGCGACGCTACGAGAGGCATCGATCGCCAAATACGACCGCCTCTGCCGGCGGCTGGAGCTGACGGCAAGCGATCACGTATTGGAGATCGGCACTGGCTGGGGCGGATTCGCAATTCATGCCGCCGAGAAATACGGCTGCCAGGTAACCACCACGACGATTTCACAAGAACAACACGACTATGCCCGCGACGAAATCGAAAGGCGTGGGTTAGAAGACAAGATCACACTGCTCTTGCGTGACTACCGCGATCTTGACGGCCGGTTCAACAAGATAGTCTCGATCGAGATGGTCGAGGCGGTCGGACACGACTTTTTGGAGGGCTACTTCAGGAAGTGTGCCGAGTTGCTAAAGCCTGGCGGTCGATTTGCGCTGCAAGCGATCACGATCCGCGACGACCAGTTCGCTCGCTACCGTCAGTCGACCGACTTCATTCAGCGCTATGTATTTCCCGGCGGTTGCTTGCCTTCGGTCGGCTCACTCGAACAGGCCGCCGCTGTAACTCGCCACTTTCGATTGCGCGATCATCGAGACTTCGGCGCACACTACGCCACCACGATCGATCGCTGGCGTCGTGCTTTCCGAGACAATCTCGACGCCGTTCGTGCACTCGGATTCGACGAACGATTCATCCGCATGTGGAACTACTACCTGTGCTACTGCGAAGCTGGATTCCGAGAGGGACAGATAGGCCTGGCCCAGCAGCTATACCAGAAGCATTAAGCGATTTTGAACTCGTTTCAATATTTGAAAAGGAGATGGCTGGTCATGTCGCTCTCACTCATTGAATTCGCCGAACGAGGCTGGCTGCCCGACGTGGCCATTCGAGCAGGGATTCGCCACCTGTTGGGACGCCGCCTCCAGGAAGTTGCCAGTGGCTACACTGTCACGCCAGGTTTACCCAGGAAACGCACCTCCGCTTCCAATTTTGCCGAACAGTTGCGACAAGGCCCCATGGTCATTGCGGCATCGGACGCTAACGAGCAGCATTATGAAGTGCCCGCGGCGTTTTACGAAACGGTCCTAGGACGCCACCTTAAATATAGCTGCGGGATGTGGACTCGCGACACCATGTCGTTGGCCGAGTCGGAAGCGGCGATGCTCAAACTGACTTGTCGCCGGGCGGAGCTGATCGACGGCATGGACATCCTGGAACTCGGGTGCGGTTGGGGATCACTCACGCTCTGGATGGCCGAACAGTTCCCCGAATCTCGCATAACGGCCGTATCCAATTCCGCGACGCAAAAGCGCTACATCGACGAACAATGCGAGCGTCTCGGCGTTACGAATGTGACAGCAAGAACGGCGAACATCGCCGTCTTTCAGCCTGAACAGAGTTTCGATCGTGTCGTCTCGGTGGAGATGTTCGAGCACGTTCGTAACTACGAACTGTTACTACGAAGAATCGCCACCTGGCTGCGCCCTGCTGGAAAGTTGTTCGTCCATATATTCTGTCACCGCCAGTTCGCGTATCCGTTTGAAGTCGACGGTCGAGCCAACTGGATGGCGGAGCACTTCTTCACCGGCGGGCTTATGCCGTCGACCAACCTGCTGCGAGAATTCTCAAAGGACATGTACGTGGCGGAGCAATGGGAGATCAACGGCTTACATTACAGCCGCACCTGCGAAGCCTGGCTAAACAATCTGGACGCCAATGCCAGTCAACTACGCAAGCTTCTGGCCAAAGATCTCGACAGCCGCGCCGCCAGCATACAGCTACAACGTTGGCGGATGTTCTTTATGGCGTGCAGCGAGCTATTTCGTTACAGCGGTGGCTACGAATGGGGAGTCGGACACTACCTGCTTAATCCCCAGCGACGCGAGGCAAATCTCAGGCACACGCCGGTTTCTCGTCCTAGCCTGGTCCCGACTTAGTAACACGTTTTGGCAGCCACGGGAAAAAGGCATTGGTACGCCGGCAATAGTCGGCGTACTTGGGCCGCCGGTAGGCGATCGTCTTCTCGAGTAGCGTGACGCCGGAAACCTTCATGAGCAAGACACTCATGAGCAGCGGTGACGCGATCGTCCACCACGCTCCACCAGCAGTGGCAACTAGAAACATCCCCCACCAAACGCAGAAGTCGCCAAAGTAGTTCGGGTGGCGTGTGTATCGCCAAAGCCCGCGATCCATTACGCCTCCTAGGTTATTGGGGTTGGCCTTGAATCTCGCCAGCTGATAGTCGCCGATCGATTCAAAGTAGAATCCGACCATCCAAAGGGACACGCCACAAGCGTCGAGCCAGCCGAGCCCGTGCGCACGCTCACCGAGTCCGCCAAACTGAATCGGCCAGGCGACGAACCACATAATGACTCCCTGCAGACCGAAGACGGTTAACCAGCTGACCCACCAGAAACGCTTCCCATGTTTCACGCGCATCGTGCGGTAGCGGTAATCTTCACCCTCGCCACGATTCCGGATAAGAAGGTGCACCGAAAGCCGCAGCCCCCAAATGGTCGTCAGGGCCACCAACAGAATTGACCGATTTTCGCGATCTTCACTCCAAGCGAAAGTGACCCAAGCGATGGCCACGAATCCAAGACCCCAAAAGGGATCCACAATACTTGCGTCACGTTTGACCAGGCTAACGACCCACAATGCCGTCATCAGCGTGAGGGCCAAGCCAAGATTCATCAGCCCAAGAACCATCAGGTCCGTCATTTAATTTCTCTCTAGGATTGGGATGGCAATAAGGCGAACCGGCCCTCGCCGCGGAAGCAGCGAAGACCGGTCAACCTAACCTCACGTGGAGGATGAATCCAGATGTCAGCTATCGATTTGCAGCCGTCTTTACGATCTGGTCTGACATTGCATGGTACGCCGCCTCAAGGCCCTCGCGAAGAATCCACGCCTGCGAGTCGTGGCAATGGGTGTTTTCCGCGCGTGCCAGGCTGGCGAGCATGGCGTGTACCACATGCTCGGGCATGCCGTGGTCGTTGCGGTCGAGCACCGCCCGCATCGTTTTGGCATAGTGGCTCGCACATTTGGCCACATGCCCGTGATTATAGAGCCTAGAGCCGTGAGCGACGGCCTCCTCAATCTGCTTATGGGGCTCGACGGCAGCCGCACCCTCGGCCGCAGGTAGAATCACGCTGTCGATAACGTGAATGATGCCGTTGGAGCACTCGATATCGGTGGCAACGACATTGGCTCCATCAACCATTACTTTACCATCGGCAACCTTCACGTCGACGTTCTGGCCGTTGACGGTCTTGGCAGAGGTTAAGGTCACAACCTTTTCGGCCGGCACCTTGCCTGCCACAACGTGATACGTAAGGACCGCGATGAGCTTGTCCTTGTTTTCCGGCTTGAGCAGCGTTTCGACCGTGCCCTTGGGAAGTTTCGCAAACGCGTCATCCGTGGGTGCGAACACGGTAAAAGGACCATCTCCCTTGAGCGTGTCGACCAGTCCGGCAGCCTGCAAGGCAGCAGCGAGCGTCTTGAACGACCCGGCTCCGACTGCCGTGTCGACAATGTCCTTTTGCTCTGCACTAGCTTGCGTGGTCAGCCCAAATGCAAGGACGATGGCCGCGATGGCGGCAAAATGCTTCTTAGTTCTTCGCATGATCGGTTTCCTTGTGTTGCGGGATATACGAGCACGGATCAGGGCAGGCACAATCGCCATTCGGCTACCGTTCCCGCGGGCTGGCAAGCGGCTGCCACGATCGAGCTTTCAAAGGCTCTATAGGCAGCGAGTGCGCTACGACAAGAGGCCGAAATGCTGACGATGCGTGAAGACTTAGTGAAGCCGCGGCGACGAGATTGAGTCCGAATGTCCATCGATAGCATTTCGCGGAGCAAGCTCAGAGCGTCGGTTATTGCACACACGTGTTGCCGGCCCCGGCGGTTACTTACCATTGGCCAACCTGCGTCGGGGATGGCAACCGAGGGCTCATTCCTCGGCTTTCTTGCTCGGTCGGATTTCTTCACCGATTGCGCATAGCAGATCCTCACCGCACGCAACCGTCTCTCAATAAAGGTTGGTCACCTGGTACAATGTCTTCTTGTGTCGAATCGATCTCAGACGTACCGAGGACATTGATGAAATCGCGGGCTGTTTTCTTCTGTGCTGCCTTCATCGTGCAGGCTTCCGTCGCCAGCAGCGGCGAACTCGATGGGCAGCTGCATGTGCCCGAGGGTTTTGTGGTCGAGAAGGTTGCCGGCGAGCCGCAGATCCGATTTCCGATGTTCGCCACCTTCGACGATCGCGGGCGGCTGTATGTGGCGGAATCTTCCGGGCGCGATCTGTACGAGGAGTTGCAATCGCAGACGCGGCGCTGTCGCGTGTCGCGACTAGAAGACCGGGACGGAGACGGCCGATTCGAAACATCCCAGGTCTTTGCGGACAAGCTTGTGTTCCCGATGGGGCTTTGCTGGCACGATGGTAAGCTGTACGTCGCCGACCCTCCGAATCTGGTGACGTTGGAGGATCGGGATGGCGACGGTCGCGCGGAACAACGAGAGATGATCCTTACGGGCTTCGGGCATACCGACAACGGTAGCCTGCACGGACTGACCTTCGGTCCCGATGGCCTGCTCTATATGACCATGGGCCGGCCCGATGGCTACCGGCTAAAGCGTCAAGACGGCACTGTATTGACGGGAACGAGCGGCGCTCTGATTCGCTGCCGCGCCGATGGCACCGATCCGGTGGTATTGTGCCGGGGGTTCGTGAACCTGGTGGAACTGGTGTTCACGCCGCAGGGCGAGATGATCGGAACCGATAATATTTTTCAAGAACCGGTTGGCGGACTGCGTGATGCGCTGGTTGATCTCGCACCGGGCGGGTTGTATCCACTCGCCATTGATGACGAGGGGGATCAGCAGCCGATCACCGGCTCACCGCTCCCGGCCATCTCGCTGCTTCCAGCCGTTGCGCCGAGCGGTCTCGTGCGTTACGAAGGCGGTGCATGGGGCCGTGAGTTTCGCGGGCAGTTGTTCTCTGCCCAACACAATTCGCGAAAAGTTCAGCGCCATCTGCTAACGCGCGTCGGCAGCACTTTCACTTCAGAACAGATGGACTTCCTCACGAGCGACAGTCCCGATTTTCACCCCTCCGACGTGCTACAAGACGCCGACGGCAGCCTGTTGGTAGTCGATACCGGCGGTTGGTACGTGCAGCATTGCCCCACGGGGCGAATTCGCAACTCACGGACGCCGGGCGGTATTTACCGGGTCAGGCGTGACGACGCACCGCGGAACAAGGCTGCGCGAGACAACGCTTGGGGGCTGAATGTCGACTGGGCCCGCGCCACGCCGCGGCAATTGTGCGAAATGTTGAGCGATCAGCGGCCGATGGTTCGCCATCGAGCGAGTCTGCTCCTTCGGCAACACAACGAGGAAGCGATCGATTCCCTTGACGCGGTGTTGCAACAGGAGCAGCAAGGGAATGGCATTCAAGCCAAGCAACATGCGATCTGGGCCTTGGCAGGTTGCACCAACCCCTCGTCGCTCGAACCGTTGCGGCAGGTATTAGAGAGCGATGACAGCCGGTTGATCGCGGCGGCGGCACGGGCGTTGGCTCTGCGTCGCGATAAGAAGTGTGCAACACGACTATGTGAGCTGCTTTCAGCCAGCCAACCCCAGGTGCGTCGGGCCGCAGCCGAGGCGCTCGCTCGTTGCGGCCAGGCTGAATCGGTGTCGGCGCTGCTCGACGCCTTGACCTCACAGCCAGATCGATTCCTAGAGCACTCTCTGATCTACGCGGTTCACCAGCTTGCTTCGCAGCAGCAGTTGCTCTCGGCGCTCGGGCATCGGCACGCGGCCGTTCAACGCTGCGCCTTGGTGCTGCTGGATCAGCACCCCCACCAGGCGCTGGCCAGCGATGCCGTTGTCTCGCGGCTGGGAGCCACGGATAAGGCATTGCAACAGACCGCCCTACGTATTCTCATGCGTCATCCGCAGTGGGCAGATGATGCGCAGGCGCTGCTGCGACAATGGCTCGATGCCTCCACGCTAACAGATATTCAGCTCGCGGCACTGCCAAGAATAGTCGTCGCCTTTCAGGCCCGTCCAGCCGTTCAGCAGTTGGTCGGCGCCAAGCTCAGTGATCCCAAGCTGCCACGCGATCGTCTTGACTTGTTGCTCGGCGCGATCGGGCAGTGCAGCCTCGCTGAGCCGCCGCGGTCTTGGGGCGAGGGGCTCGCTCGGGCCATGCGACACGGGGACGCGACAGTGCGGTTTGCGGCAGTCCACGCGGCATCCAACCTGCAGCTCCCGCAGCTCGATGCGGTGTTTGACGAGCTCGCCGAAGATGAGGAGATGCCGACACCGCTACGCGTCGAAGCGCTGGGCGCTGTCGCCAGTCGCCAGAAGGCGATTTCCGATACAGCTTTCGACTTCCTTTTGCGTCTGTTGGATGACCGCACGGCACCGCCGATTCGACTTTCTGCCGCGGAGGTACTCGGCCGCTCCAAGCTGACCAACGCGCAATTGAACGTCGTGCTTGAAAAAACGCCGGATGATGCATTGATCTGGCCGCAGTTGCTATCGGCCTATCGCCAGACGAACGATCGCGAGTTAGGCCTAGCCCTGGTCGCGCGGCTAGAGCGATTGATCGAAACCGATGTGCTACGGCCTTCCGAGGCAGAGGTGAAAAAGACCTTGCAGCCGTATCCCGAAATCGTCCGCGAGAGAGGGACAAAGCTCCTGGCAATGCTGCGCCGCCGCACAGGTGAGTTGGGAGAGCGACTAGAGGAATACCAATCGCTCGGACAAGGCGGCGATGTCGAAGGCGGTCGAAAGGTCTTTTTCGGCAAACAGGTCGCTTGTTCAGCCTGCCACCGCGTGGGAAGCGAGGGCGGCAATGTAGGCCCCGACCTCACAAAAATAGGCGAGGTCCGTTCTGTTCGTGATCTGGTGGAATCGATCGTGGTGCCCAGTTCGACATTCGCTCAAGGCTACGAAAGCTACATGGTTGTAACGAACGATGGCCGAGTCAATAGTGGTGTCCTGGTTCGGCAGTCGGCAGAAATCCTCGTGCTTCGGAACAGCGGGGGCCAGGAGCAACGTATTGTTAAGGCCGATATCGAGGAGATGGCTCGACACGATGCGTCGATTATGCCCGAAGGGCTGGACCAGAAGATGTCGCGCGAGCAATTTCGTGATCTGCTCGCGTATTTGAGAAGTTTGAAATGAGGCGTTGCGAAAAATAGGCGGGACGTGACCCCATGAAGAAAAGAAGAGAACCCCAAGTCATGCGACTGGCTATTGTGATCGGTCTTGTTGTTGCCAGCATGGCGCTTGGCGCCGGCGAATGCTCGGCCCAAGAGTGGCGATCACTCTTCAACGGCCGCGATTTCGAGGGCTGGGACAAGTATCTTGCCTACGAAATCGGCGGAGAGAAGCCGTACGGTTGGAATCGGGATCCTAAAAACGTGTTTACGGTCACCGAAGTGGACGGCAAGCCGGCGATCCACGTCTCGGGAGAGATCTTTGGCTCGCTAACCACTAAGGAAGAATTCGAGAACTTCCATCTCAGGCTGCAGTTCAAATGGGGAGAGCGGCGTTGGGTGCCGCGTGCCCGCGTTGCTCGCGATACCGGCATTCTCTACTGCGGCGTTGGTAAGGTGCATCACAGCACCGGTTGGTTGACCGCGGTTGAGAACAACATCATGGAAAAGGGGACCGGGCAGTGGTGGGGCGTCAACGGTTCGATCATCGACACCGAAGGCGAGTGGATTACCAAGAAGAACGAACTCTTCGTGCCGTACAAACGTGAGAGCGAGGCCGAGCGAAACATTGTCTATCGCCCGGGGGGACCGCGGATCACGGCCAAGGCCGGTAACGGCATCACGCCCGAGATCGACGTTGAAGAGGTGTTTGGGAATTGGAATACGGTTGAGGTGATCTTCTGGGCCGGCAATTGCATTCACATTCTCAACGAACATGTCAATCTCATCGCCACCAGCCCTCGATACATCGAATCGGACAAAGTGATCCCGATGCGTCGCGGCAAGATTCAGCTGCAAAGCGAAGCCGCGGAGGCCTTTTTCCGCAACATCGAGATCCGGGAAATCGACGAGGTGCCGGCCGAGTACCGTGCGCGGCTACCGTCCCTCGCCCTGGATGAACAGGGCTTTGAGGATCTGTTGACTTCCGAAACGGTCGCCGACTGGAAGCAGTGTGGGCCGGGCGGATTCACGTTCAAAGATGGTGTCGCAACCAGTCAAGGTGGAATGGGACTGTGGTGGTACAGCGGTCGAGAGTTTAAGAACTTCATTCTCCGGGGTGATTTTCGTCAATCTTCGGAGACAGCCGACTCCGGTGTGTTCTTGCGATTTCCGGACCCCGGCGACGACGTGCATATTCCGATCAAACAGGGACACGAAGTCGAGATCGGCGATCCGCATCCCGAGAAGCCGACCTGGCGAACCGGTTCGGTCTATCCGCACCAGGCATCGGTAAAGGCCAACACGAAAGAGCCGGGCGAATGGAACTCGCTGGAAATCACCAGCGTCGGCCACAACTATTCGGTGCGCATCAATGGCCGCCTGGTGACGACCTGGACCGATCCGAAGCACCTCGCCCTGAAGGGCTACATCGGGCTGCAGAACTACGCCGATGGCCACACGGTGAGCTACCGCAATCTGCGCATCAAGGAATTGCCGTGAGACATCGATAGCAGCAGCGTGGTGCCCCTTGTCGCTCGTTCCCATTCGGCATCTCGCATGCGTGCACCGCCCAACGGGTGAATTTGGCACCTTTTCCAGTCAATAGCAGAAAACATGGATGCGATTCCGCGAGTGCTAGCACCCACTCCTCGTCCCCCGGCAGGATGTCAACTTTGGCGTAGGATCTGCCAGCTATCTTAGCTATGATCCCCTGCGAAACCCTTCGATTCAGGTCGGCAGATGGTCCGTTACCGAAATCGGAAGGAGAACATAGGAGAACACATGGATGAATGCTTCTCAAAGGTACCGACCCAATACTCCCAAGATCAGCCACGAAACGATCGAGGGTGACGTGATCGTTATCAATTTTGAAAACGGTAATTATTACAGTCTGAATGGCACAGCGGCGAATATCTGGCACTTCGTTACGAATAAGGCCGCTCTTAATGAGATTGTCACTAATCTTGAAGAGCGTTATCAGCCCGGTCAAACGCCGGTTCAGGAGGCGGTTTACCAATTTATTGGTGAATTGGAAAAGGAAGAATTGATCTGTACGTCCGACGACGGTGAATCGTGCGATGACAAGCCACAGTTGCCGTGGTCTGATTCGACTTCGTCTACGGACCTGTCGTTTGACTCGCCTGAAATCGAGAAATTCACGGACGTGCAAGACTTATTGCTGTTGGATCCGATCCATAGCGTGGACGAGACGGGTTGGCCTGCCCAGAAGCCGGAACCAACTCAGGATAATGCATAGGACCAAGTTGTGCTGGCCTCCGCTCTATGATTCGGATCAGTAATTCGGAAACAGGCGACTACTTCCATCTTGTCTGCGACGCCTATCAACGGGCCGAAGACACGACGGGTACCTGCATTGAACGTTTCTACAAGATCGACTGTTTAACAATCCGTTTGAGGTTTGCTGGGCCAGCCCTAGTGCCGTTGATCACGCCCGCGTTGGCTCATCTTGCCGCGGAACCCGTAACGTCGCCGTCTCTCACGGTCTCCCTTGCCGACAGTTCATCTACGCAGACCGAACTTCCACATCCTCCCTGGAATGGTCGCGAATCTCTCGACACGGCCAACGCTACAAGTCGGGTGGACCAAACAACAATCCGCTTCAAAGATGACGACATCGTCGGTGTTTTTCAGCACGGCGACGACACGTTGAGCATGTTGAATTATGATCTGGCGCAAGCCGTCTTCTGGCTGCCCGATGCAACACACATTTCCAGCCACGAACGAGGTGGACCGCTGCGGAATATTTTCCATTGGTGGTCGAGCCAACAGGGATACCAACAAATTCATGCTGCCGCCGTGGGTACGTCTCGGGGTGCCGTACTCCTAGCCGGCAAAAGCGGTTCAGGAAAATCCACGACGGCGCTATCGTGCCTGAGCGCGGGATTTGACTATCTAGGCGACGACTATTGTCTCCTGAAGAACGATCCAGCTCCCTACGCACATAGTCTTTACAGTTCGGCAAAAGCTGACCAGAACACCCTGCAGCGATTTCCCGAACTAGGTTCCTCGATCGACAACCCCGATCGACCGGACACAGAAAAGGCGGTGCTTTTCCTGCATCGTGATCATTCGACCAAGGTGACTACCTCTTCACCCGTTCGAGCTATCTTGGTGCCAAAAATCACCGGGCGTCCTCAGACTCGACTGAAGCCAGCGCCGCGGATTGAGGCAGTCAAAGCCTTGGCACCCAGTACGATATTTCAGTTTGTCGACGCCGGTTCGACCGATCTTCGGCGAATAACGCAGTGTGCCCACGCGTTGCCCTGCTACGTGCTCGAGGTTGGTACGGAATTGAAACAAATCCCTGCAGTGATTCGGGAATTCTTGGCCACATGAACATTCTCTACTGGCTAGAAGGAATCTGGCCGCAGATCGGTGGCATCGAACAGATGGCTTCCAAGTTCATGCCTGCGATGCAAGATCGAGGGTTTGATTTCACGCTCATTTCGAATCATGACTCGGGCCTGCCTGACCATGAGCAGGTCGGTGGCGTGGACGTCTATCGTTTCCCCTGTCGAGAGGCGCTCGAAAACCAGGACTTTAGAGAACTGATGCGGATTCGCAAGGAGATCGCTCGAATCAAGAGGTCCTTTGAGCCAGACCTAGTCCACGTTAACTTTAGCGGACCGACGGCACTTATCTTCAACAATTTGTTAGCCGGGACGGATACAACCCCTGTGCTGTTGGCCATGCGAGGAATGCCGCTGCACGATTTCGAGCGCGACAGCCTTCTCGGAAAAACATTACGATCGGCCGACTGGACGATCTCTGTTTCGGAAGTCGTGTTACGCCATCTGGTTGAAGTTGTACCTGAAATCAAGTCTCGATCGTCCGTCATATACAACGGCCAAGAGATCCCGGAGTTGCCACCCTCGCCTTTGTCGTTCGACGAGCCACGCCTGCTCTGCTTGGGACGGCTCGTCAGTGACAAGGGCTTTGATCTCGCTCTAACCGCATTCGCCGCACTCGTCGACAAGTTCCCACGGGCAAGAATGACCATTGGCGGAGATGGTCCGCTACGATCCGAACTCGAACGGATGGCTTCCGAGCTGCAGATCGATCATGCGGTCGATTTTGTTGGCTGGGTGGAACCGGACGATGTACCAGCGGTGCTAAATTCCGCCACATTGGTACTACTTCCGTCCCGAAACGAAGGACTCCCTTCGGTGGCCGTTCAGGCGGGACTCATGGGCCGCCCCACGGTGGCCGCTCGTGTGGCCGGCCTAGCGGAAGTCGTCGTGGATGACGAAACCGGTTTGCTGATCGATCCTGAGGATTGCCACGGCCTAGCAGACGCAATCACCTTTCTCCTCCGCCATCCGAATATTGCCGAACAGATGGGACGGTCAGCGCGGGCAAGGGCAGGGGAGTTATTCAACTTCGACAGCTACATCGAATCGCATGTGAGGCTGTACGAGAAACTCGGCGCCTGCGCAGGAGCAGTACGGTGAGCACGGTTTCATCTTTTGTCAGCGTCATTCTGCCGGTTTACAACGGCGAACTCTATTTGGCCGATGCAATTAAAAGCATCCTGGGCCAGACGCGGGCAGCGTCCGAGATCATCGTCGTCGACGATGGGTCAACCGACCGAACGCGCGAGATCGCAACTAGTTTCGGTGAAACAGTCCGCTATGCATTCCAGAGCAACTGCGGCCCTCCTGCGGCCCGCAACACAGGGCTTGAGCATGCCCGAGGAGATGTCATCGGATTCTTAGATGCCGATGACCTTTGGCTTGAAGACAAACTGGAACGGCAACTAGGCATTTTGACAGATCAACCAGCCGTGGATGTTGTAGTAGGATTCACGCAGGCCATGCGAACGAGCGAAGACCACCCAGAAAAGCGCCTGCCGGAATTCTTCGGCGAAGCCTGGCCAGCGCTAAATCTCGGCAGCACCCTCTTCAGAAGACACGTCTTCACCAAAGTAGGACTATTCGACGACTCCAGCGCATTCTGCGACGACTGGGACTGGTTTATGCGAGCCCGAGAAATGGGGACCTTGATCGCAGTCGACCCCCAGGTCGTTCGACTCTATCGGCGACACGACCACAATCTAACGCGTGACGTGGAGGTGACGAATCATCACGCGTTGCGAACCCTCAAGAAGTCCCTCGATCGGCGCCGCAAATCCAATGGCGGACGCGCGACGTCACTTCCCAGCATGAGTGGCGGGGCCTGCTGACAAGATCAACGTGAGCTAAGCGACATGGCAAACACAGACACGCTTCCAAACTTCTTCATCGTTGGCGCTGCCAAGTCGGGCTCGACGTCCCTGCATCACTACCTTGGCCAGCACCCGCAAGTCTTTTGCAGCTCGATGAAGGAGCCCAACTACTTTCTGTTTGAGGGCTACCCGCTAGAGAACGACAATGTAGAACCGAAACATCAGTCGTTCTATCGCAGACTGATGGAAAAATCCACAACAACCGCGGAGGACTACCTCGCACTGTTTGACGGCGTCACCGACGAGAAAGCCATCGGCGAGGCGTCGGCTAGTTACCTAGGCGACGCGAGCGTGCCTGCCCGCATCCACCAGGCCATCCCCCACGCCAAGTTAATCGTCGTCCTACGCAACCCGATTACGAGAGCTTTCTCGCACTACCGGCAGCACATCCGTCATGGGCGAACAAATGAGTCCTTTATGCGGTTGATTCGCCAGGAGGAGAAAGATCTTTCCAAGGACGTCGTGCATTGGGCATTGCCGTACTACCTTCGATATGGCCTCTATTACAGGCACCTGACAAACTACCTACGTTCCTTTGATCGGTCGCAGGTGAAGATCTTTTTGTACGAAGATCTTCAGGCCGATCCTATTGGATTGATCCAAGACACCTTCCGGTTTCTCGACGTCAATGATTTGTTTCGAGCCAACATCTCGGAAACTCTGAACAGCGATTACAGCGTCCCAAAGAATAGAGTATTGCGCACACTTCTCACTAGCACACCGGCAAAGACGAGAGCTCACCTTCGCCGCATGTCGCCGGCCGCGCTGCTTAACTGGTACCACCGAAAAAAACGCGACTTCGTCAAACCACAATGCCCGCCCAAGGAGTGGCGAGCGCTGGCGTCCATCTTCCGCGAGGACGTGACAAAGTTACAGGACTTGATCCAACGGGATCTCTCTTCGTGGTTATCAACCGAGGCATCGCCCCTGACGTCGCAAACGATGTCTTTCCACCGACAGAAAGTAGCGTAATGGACACGGCTCCGAAACAAGTACATGAGGGCGAGTTGGTAAGTGTCATCATACCCGCCTACAACGCCGAGCGTTATATCTCTCAAGCGATTGAGAGTGTGCTCGCCCAGACATACCAATGGCTAGACGTGATCGTCGTCGACGATGGCTCCGAGGATGGCTCCGCAGATGTGGTAAGAGAGTACGCTCCGCATGTCCGCTACCACCGTCACACAAATCGTGGTGCCGGGGCCACCAGAAACGAAGGTGTCGCGCTGGCAAGAGGCAGCCTGCTGTCCTTTCTTGATGCCGATGACCTTTGGACAAAGGACAAGCTAAGGCAACAAGTGAAGATCCTTTACGAGCGACCAGATTTGGATGCTGTGTTTGGTCACGCCGACCAGTTTTACAGTCCTGAACTGAAGGATCAACTGAAAACCGAGGTCCGTTGTCCGACGGAGCCGATCGCCGGTTACATCCCGGGAACGATGCTCATCAGAAAACCGGCTTTCCTACGCGTCGGACAATTCCGGACCGAAAGGGCTGTCGGCGAATTCATCGATTGGTTTATGCGGGCGCAAGAATTGAAACTTCAAGTCGAAATGATGCCCGATGTGACGACCCGACGGCGGATACACGATGCGAATCAGGGGCTCCGGTATGACCGCGCGGCGGCAGACTACTCGTCAATCCTCAAGGCCGCGATCGACCGACGACGAAGGGCGAAGGCATGAGCAAGGTCCGATATGGAGTCATCGGCATCAAGGGAATCGGGAAGCGACACATCCTCACCGCGCTCCGAAACCCGAATATCGAGCTTTCTGCATTAGTCGACATCGATCAGGAGCGAGTAACCGAGGAGGCGGGCAAACTCGGCGTGCGCGCCTTCACGGATTACAAAGCAATGCTTGAGGCGGACGTCGTGGACGCCGTGTCGATCGCGACGCCCCATCACCTGCATGCACCGATGGCCCTGACCTGCCTGAAAGCCGGCCTGCACGTGTTTGTTGAGAAGCCGCTAGCGACTCGCGTGTCCGAGGCGGACGCGATCCTTCATGCCGCACGATCGCGGAACCTGAAGGTCTGTGTCGGACATCAATACCGATTGCACCAGCTTTCGCAAGCAATGAAACAAAGAATCGACGACGGCACTGTCGGCAACGTCATGCGCGTCTTGTGGACGTGGGTTGCATCCCGACCACAGAAATACTACGAGCGTGACGTCTGGCGGGCATCCTGGCGCCAGGCGGGAGGCGGGGTCCTAATGAATCAGGTCAGCCATGATTTGGACCTGATTCGCTGGATGATTGGAAAACCAGTTCAAGTGTCGGCGATGATCGGAAATCAATTGCACCGCTCCGAGGTCGAAGACGTGGCTTGCGTCAACATCCTATTTGAAAACGGCGCCTTCGGCACCCTGCAGTTCACCATCAATCAACCGAACGGGTTTAGCGTCCGGCAAATCGCTGGCGAGAATGGCACGATTGTCATCCAAGATGTGCAGTCCCTGGATGACGACCAGACCGACTACATTCGGATCGGAACCTACGAGGACCTACGACAGTCGATGACCACCACTTCTCCAAGCAGCCCTTACCACCCGGCGGTGTCATGGGGATCGATCAAGGTAGCTGGTGATCATTCACGGCTGTCGAAGTTCGCACGACCCCGCAGACTCCTAAGGCGCCTTGGAGTCCTGCGTAGCGACGAGGCGTCGACGGCCTTTACGACCTTGATGGAGAGTTTCATCGCCGCCATTCGGAACGGAGGCGAGCCAATCGTGAACGCGGACAACGCCCGGCCGACGGTGGAATTGATCAACGCAATTATTCTATCCGGAATGACCAAGCGAACGGTCGACTTACCGCTAGATAGCGGCGAGTACGATCGATTGTTCGATGAAATGAGTGACGGCAAGACAAAGGTGCCGACGTATCACTGACAACACGAATGCCTGGCAGGATCATGCTCGGCCGTTTACTGCCAATCGGATGATTTTGATGCCACGAAAAGTACTAATCACTGGCGCCTCTGGACTGCTAGGCAGGAAGCTGCAGTCACATCTCGCGTCCTCTTGCGATTTAGTGCTTCTGGACCGGAATCCTGCGGATTGCCCCAATGTTTCTCTTGCAGATCTGGGCACTTACGACGACGCGTGGGTCGGTCTATTCCGGGATGTCGACACGGTCGTGCATTTGGCAGGTGCAGGGGGTCGACCATTGTCCTGGGAAGAGTTGGAACCAAACAACGTCGACGCGGTATTGAATGTCTTTCACGCCGCCACCAAGCACGGCATCAGAAGAGTCGTTTTTGCAAGCACCAATCACACCATGGATGGCTATCGCGAGGAAGAAGTAACCCTGACGTCCGATCTGCCTGGCAAGCCGGTAACAATGTATGCCGCAGCCAAGCTCATGGGCGAACGGATCGGAAAGTTCTACTCGGACCGACATGGCCTGTCGGTAATTTGCCTGCGGATCGGCTGGGTCAGACGAGGCGATAACTTTCCGGACCCTTACAGGGACCTGTGGGAGCAGCAGATGTGGCTAAGCGATCGTGATTTTTGCCAAGCGATTGAGAGGGCGATTGAGATCGATGGCGTAACATTCGCCACCGTTAATTTAATGTCCGACAACGCCGGAATGCGATGGGACATCTCCGAGACTGAGAGTGTACTCGGGTACCAACCGTCCGACAGGCACGTTCCGGTACCCTTGCCATTCACCAAACGGATGCGCCGGCAATTCTCCCTATGCAAGCAGTTTGTACTCAAACGATGGCAGTCCAATGGCACACACAATTGACCATCGTAGCGTGTGGCCGACACACTCTCACCGCTTGCTGATTCAGGCTGCCCTGTGTGAGAGCGAGCAGGCGATTGCCGCATGGCAAGCCTGGCAAGGCCGGTGCGACATTCAAGACATTGACGATGCCTCGTTTTTCGTCTTGCCACGCCTCTACGCCAATCTCAAGGAACAGATTGCTGACTGCGAAACGACAGACCTATTACGCGGCATCTATCGCAAAACATGGACGCACAATCAATTGAGATTACGCGGTCTCGCGCAGGCCATTGAACTGTTTACTCGAGAATCGATCCCACATCTCGCGCTCCAGAACGTATCGCTCAGTCTATTTCAGTACAAAGACATCGGCACGCGAGCCCTGGACGCCCCCGACATTGCTGTTCCCGAGGCAGCGTTCTTGGCCGCCACGTCGGCCCTGCAGCAGCACGGATGGTCCGCCGCAAACAATTTGCCGCCACCGCAACTGCTGCCGTTCATTTCTGCAATTTCATTTCGGAACGCCGATGGACACACATTGAATTTGTGCCGTCGTGTATTCGACGTCGACATTCTCAGCGAATACGACGAGGAGCTCTATCGACGAGCGAGCCCAAAGACCTACAACGGCATCGCACTGCACGTACCAGATGAAGTGGACCTCTTATTGCTTGTTTGTTTTCATTCGAGGAAGCCGGATGCGATGTCACTTTGCCGCGGCGTCCTTGATGCTGCAGTACTGCTGAAACAGAACCCGACGATCGATTTGAGTGAGGCCCTGGAACGGGCCAACGACCTTGGGGTAGTTACGGCATTGCGAGACATGTTGCTGTTCCTGCCTCAGAACAAGCTCTCGCTCGTTCCGCCGAAGGTGCTTAACCGCGTGAAGAGCCACCCAGAGGCTAACTCGGCCAGCAAACACTCCGATGACCTGGCCGCCCCTTTACGACGCCTCTCTACACTCGCTGCTATGTGGCGGCGTCACCGCCGTGTCCTTCGCGTGCACGATCAAGGGGAGCCGATCGTCGGATTCCTAAGCTTTCTGATGTCCTACACTCAGTGGAAAGTCGACGCCCATAGTCGCTGGGAGCTGCCCTCAGCGTGTGCGAAGGAATACTGGCGACGCAGAAGACGTACAAGCCGAAGCGCCAAAGCGTGACCCTCCGAAAGACTCAGCGCAGGGCAGGCTGGTGCTCTAAGGGCCGTCCAGGAGGAGGAAGCCTGGTGGCTCCAACAATGGCCTGACCGCTTATCTCACGCCGCGTCTTTAGCCGTGTTGCCGAGCAACGCCAGATAACGAAACTCTGGACAGGTTGCCATGAGATGCCCAAATTCGCCCTGGCCCCGAATCGTGCCATTGTCCAAGTAATAGATCAAATCGCAATCGATTAGCGTGTTCAACCTATGGGATATTGCGAATATGGTGACATCGCTAGCACAGGACCGAACGGCAGAGATCACTCTGTTTGCTGTGACATTATCGAGGGCACTGGTAGATTCATCAAGAATCACGAACCGTGGCCGGAAGTAAAGCGCTCGCGCCAAACCAATTCTTTGCTGCTGTCCACCACTGAGTTCAGCTCCCCGTTCACCCACTCGCGACCGAAGTCCCAACGCTGCGCCGTCCTCAAGAAACTCATGCAGCTGTGCGAGACGCGCTACCTCGCGTACACGCAAGTGGTCAATCTCGTCTCTACGAACACCAAATGCAATATTCTCCTCTACGGTAGCGTCTAACAGGAATACGTCCTGCGGGACATAACCGATTCCAGTGCGCCAGCGGGGCAGGTTGGCAATCGACAATGGCTTCCCATCCAACAGCAACTGTCCAGACGTGGGCGATATTAGTCCTAACAATAGATCCGCCAACGTCGATTTCCCCGCTCCCGAGGACCCGACAAGACCAACGAAGGACCCCTTGGCGATATCCATTCGCACATTCTTGATAACTGGCTCGCGGCTATCGTCATACGCGAACGACACATCGGCCAATTCAATCGATCGCATCCAGGCACACGGCTCGACTGCGACAGGCTGGAGGTTTGAGGCGCCTTCCGGTCGCTCCGTTGCATTCAGCTCGACGACAATCTCTTCCAGCGTATGGCGCCAAGTCGTGAGCAGAACCAATTTCGCGTAAATCTGCTGGAGATTTGGCAAGAGTCGATATCCGGCCATTGCGATTAGACCGCCGGTCGGTAGGATCGTCGAAATGTCGCGCCCTGCGGCAACCTCCACAAGAATCCAGGCGACAATCGATCCGTACGCAAGAGGCTCCAAGAGGTATCGCGGCATGTTGCCGTAAATCGGCGCCATCATACCAGCGCGAGCCTGTGAAGTAGAAAAATCAGATATTCGCTGCACAAAGGTGTCAGCGCAATTGCGGACGAGTACCATCTTCAGGCCGCCCAGGAGTTGTCCGAGGGCGACAAATTCGCCTCGTCTTGCCTCCTTCAGTCGGTGCGACAATCGTATTCGACGATTCCTTAAGAAGCGAAACACAAGACAGTAGTATGCTCCTAGCCCAAACATCGCAACAAGTGCGGCCGCTGGCTGCACTAGAAGAAGAACCACTAGAACACACAGCGTTGTTGACAGACACGCGAATACCTCAAACAACGGCCGCAGCACCTTGTTGCTAAATTGCGTTACGTCGCCAACGATCTTTTTCGTCAAGACCGAGGTATTCTGTCGCTGGTGATCCATATACGACCGTCGCAACGCTCGCTGCACCAGGGACATGCGCAAACAATGCCCGCTGCCATGAACATAGCGAGAGCGTGCGATGTCTGCCCACAACGACACTCCATTGGCGAGAAGCAGCATCGCTATTGAGAACACGCCTGACAGGGTGATGAGCGCACCAGCAGTCAAGTCTGGATGGATCGCGACAAGACGTTGTCCCCACGCCGACTCCAAGAACTGATCCGGATTCATCATCAACATCAGGAACGGCACAATGGAGGAAACGCCAAGTGCCTGAAACAGCCCCTGAATCATTCCCGTCGCAATGACCACGGCGAGCTTTACTCGACCGTACGGACGCACAACCGGATAGATCTGAGCAGCGAATTCTCGAATAGGCCCGATCAATTGAGCCTCCGTTGCTCGCCGGATCGCAATGAGCACGCGCAGCCCTTCATTCCGCCCAGAAGAGGTTGTTCCGAGAGATCGCGACCCTGCGTCCTATTCGGCGTCTTCAAGAGGCGCCGTACGCGCGCCGCCATGCATGCCTCGTGACTGAGCAACACCGATCTCCTTGTGCCGTTGGGTATCATGCCGCATCGTGTCTCCGTATGGCGCAGAGAACTTTCCGGCCCAAAGAGACGGCTGTCCGATTCGCCGGACGCAATCACCGCAAGCAGCGACTACTCTGGCGGATCCCTAATGCAGCAATTGTGCCCGGATATTACCCAACAGCTGGGATCCGATACATACCATCTTGCCCACAATTCCCCTTCAGACCTGCCATTCGCGGTTAGCGAGTCCGCCGCACCCAACTATGCAGAGGACGCGTGCCAGCACTGCTGTCTGCTCGCCACACCAGATTAACCGGCCACACGTCGTCCAGCGGAAGAGGACTGCCTGGCTCAGACTCCAGAATCTCGAGTCCGCTCGATGGTGTCACTATCCAGGCGTCTTCGCCGAGACCTCTTTAGTTTCCGATGTCGACGCCGGATGTCGCTCGCTTCCTGGCCGACTCGAGAGCAGCCCTTTCAAGATCTGTGGGACCGAGCGGCACCGATACCGAAGCCTTCCGTACGCCAGAACATAGCGGACGAATCCCACCGGATTTCGCTTCCTCTTCTCACAGGCACAACCGGCGCTGTATCGCCACCAATGAGTCGAGATCATTCTCCCGACCGAACCTCTGCGGCTCGGTCGCGACAATTGCTGATAGCGACGCCGATCTCGATCCGTTGTCTCAATCTCGGCAAGCTGCTCTATGATCGCATCCGGCACATTCGCCTCAAACTCTCGCCTGACATACGCCAGGGCGTCACGAACGGGGGCGACCATACCATAGTGCCTGGCGCGGTCGACGAGCTCCGCCCACTCAACCTCATCATCGCGCGAGTCGAGCAGCATGAGCAAGTCCAGCACCCATCGACATATCGCCTGACGATCCGGCTTGCGACTGTGAAAGCACATATGCACCAACATGTCTGTCGTGCTCGGCACGAGCATGCTGGCCTCATTCAGGTCTTTCCGTTTAGCGCGCTTCCAGAACGCCGCGGTTGCCGCTGCGCTACAATCAACCGTGAAGGGCATCCAGTGTAGATCGAGCGCCCCCCATTTCGGATGCCGCCAGCCCATGGCGTGAATAAAGGGCATCAAGTGGGCTGGAGGAATCTCGTCTTCCGAGTTCCAGCCATTCGCCGCTAGCACACGGCTGACCTGTCCCAGCTCCGACGGTCGAACCAGCAGATCAACATCCCCCATCCGCCGCGCACCAAGATCGCCGTAGTAAAACAGCGCCAGAGAAATTCCCTTGAGCGGAATCGAGTCGACCGACGCCGCCTGCAGAGATTGAAGCAGATCGGTCAGTCCCCGATTTCGCAGTTGGTTCGTCATCCAAGTCTGCTGATAGGCTGACCTCAGTTCCCGCATTCCCGGCCCCGAATAGTTCAGGGCCGATAGATTTACGTAGACCGCTGGAAAGATCGCCGTCACACTCTTGTCGTTCGAGGCTGTCCCAAATCGCGCCGCCCAGGCCTCCCATGCATCGATGGCCCGCTGGTCACGTCTGGCAGCGGCCTCCAGCAGCACGCGTTGCCATTGGTCTGGCCAGTGCCCGACGGTCTCACCTCGACTGACTGGCAGATTCATGCTTCCATGCTCTATCGGATACCACGCGGAGCGACTTCCCAACGAGAACGAAGCCGCGCGGAAAGCATATTTCAACGGTCAGATCCAAGTCAAGTGAAAAAGCCCGCAGCCGACCGGCAACCGCTCGATTCACGGCCGCCGGAGGCCGAATTTGATTAGCCTTCCGATCCTTGTTTCGTCGATTTTCGGCATTCTTTCAACGAATGTTCGACGGTTGTTCCATCCATGTTCAATGCGTGTTCAACGTTTGTTTCGTTCGACATTTTGCAATGGTTGTTCCTGCCGCGTTCCTGATGTATTCCAGGCATCGCACCACGCACCCTTGTCAGGCCACTTTCTTAGAATGCAACGCGCAAGCGCGAAGACGCGGAGCCTCAGCCATCATTCATCACTGCCAAGTTGTCAAAGAACGAGCGAGCAACATGCCGCGGCCATCGATGCCGATGCCACCGGCTCTACGAACGCCCCATCATGAAATCGTCTCCTGGCCGCTCAACTTCGCCGCCATCTGGAGGCCCGCCCACGGCAAGAACCGTGCTCCGTTGCTCGCCACTGTGTTACTTCCCACAGCTGGCCGCCTAGTATACATATTTGCGCGTTCCTGTCAAATCAAAATGAGCCCACCATCTTCGACGTCAAACACATCGAGTACACCAACCTCCTCGCGATTCATCCCCACCAAGCGCAGCCGCCCCCGTTACCCTTCGATCTCAGTAACCGAAAAGTCCTTGAGCGTCGCGGCGCGGTTCCGGCGTTCGCCTTCCAGGCAGAATCGAACCAGGCTCTCCGAAGCAACAGCGACGGCCAGCAGGATAAGATTGCGGGCCAGTGGATACTCGCAGACGTCGCCCGCGACATCGCCAGGAACGCGATACGCGTCGTCCCAGATGATTTCACAATAATCGGCGTATAAGCCAACATGCAGACACTCGATGGTCGACTCACGGCACTGCTTCTGCACGAGCGCACGGGAGCCCGAGTTGTCAAACGTATCGATGACGATATCCGAGCCTTTGAGCAGCGAACGCGCGTTCCGTTCCTCCAGCTCTTTGGCCACCACGTCGATCTCATTCTCGACCGCTCGAAACAAACGATTGCGCAGCACTTCCACTTTCCATGCGCCCACGTCGGCGGCACCGTACAGCTGCGTGCTGACGTTGTGCTCTTCAACGCGATCGCGATCGATTACGCGGAGCTTGCGGAATCCCTGTCGGGCTAGATTGTCAACCAGATGCGAACCGAGCGCCCCAGCACCGCAGATCGTAAGGTGCGGCTCCGCTAGCTTGGCGAGCGCATCGGCGCCCCGATAGATTTCTTCGTGCAGGTACTTATTCGCCATCGTTCTCTCCGTCGACGTCGTTACCGTAAGCGTCGTCGTTATCGTAAGCGACAATGATGCCACGCGGAAACCGTTCGCACTCCGCCAGCCGGACCGCCGCCGATTCATCGTCCTTATACAGAAAGGCGTGAACCACGCGGTTCGATTCGATCAAGCACAACAGCGGTTTGCCGAACGAGGCGACCCACGCCCACATCGTCCGATCATCCCGTTTGCTGGGCGACGGCATTCCCGACGGATGGGTGTGATAGAAGCCGACGATATCGCCTTTGCTTTCCTCGCGCGCGAGGGCCCAGTCGGCATCAAATGCGACGCTGGCTGGCTGACCGCTGATTGGCTTCATTCGCCGCGCGTGCCAGAGCCGCCCCTGCCGGCGCCCAACAAGGGTCCAGCATCGTTCAACTACTCGTTTCTTGGTGGATGAATTCGCCAATATTCTTCCTCGTCCATTCCGCCTTCCCCGCCAACCTGATAGATATCGCCCCCGGCAGCCCCTTCGCGCAGGACCCCGACCAGACTGCCCAGGTCGAACTTACGATCTTCGCCGCTGAGGCAGATCCCGGCGATATTCACGGTCAAATCCTGTTTGTCGACCGACGACGTGTACGATTGACCGCCGACGACATAACTGACACGAAAACTGTCAGAACGTTCAAGGTAGTCGACCAATTCGGCGCCAGCGTGCGACAAACTATCGCGTAAGCGCTGCCGTACCGAATCGATCTCGACAGGCTCCTCGCTAGCTCGGGCCCGACGGCTGCGGCGGCGATGCGCCGCATTTCGCTGTGGCGAGTTCCGTTCGTGTGGATCCACCGGCGAACCGACCGTCTCCCAGTAGTTCAATTCATAGGCCGCTCGCTCCTCAGCGGTCAGACCGCGGCGATCCAAGTCCTCGGGAACCGTTTCGTCACGGAGCGCTCCGCGAAGATAGGCTGCTGTGCCGGGATCGTGACGCATATCGATTTCATCAAACCAGAATTGCGTCCCGTCGTACCGCGTGCGCACACAGTCGAAAAGCTGGACTTCTTCCGCGAGTAGCACGGGCGCTAAACCATCGATCCGCATTCGGGTGTCACCGCTGCTGGCCGTCGAGGCACTCCAGGTGGCTCCCGTTCGGTGGCAAATGATCAAACGAACCTGCGGAAACAATTCCAAATACGCCCGACGTTCGGCCAAGCTCGCGCGGCGCACCAGCGTAGCGTGAGTGTGTGACTCCGGCTTGAAAATCCCCCAACCTTCGAAGTCGGCGGGCTCGATTTGAATCGTGCACGCTACGCCAGCAATTCGAACCCGGACCTTGCCACCGGGCAGCGCGGGAGCAAGGAACTCTCGCCGCAGAAATTCGTCTTCCTCGGCGGCGAATCGGCCAAGGAGTTCACTAACATCCCGGGGGCCGGCAGGGCGGCGAGTAGGGTCATTTGAGTTTGACATCGTGGCCCCAATCAGCCTGTCGCAGAGCGCAAAAAAAATGCCCGCGCAAGTTTCGAGAGCGGCGAAACTTCTTTTTTGAAGGTTTGTAAGCTCTCGCGGTCGGGCGCGGACCCTCCTAATATAGCGACCCGCGACCGCCCGCAGCAAGCAGTAGATTGAAAATTGTGCCTCTTGTCTGCATCGGGACCCTGGGTTCAACATGACTAAATTGACCCAACCACAACGGGGAAAAAAAGGAGCCGGCACACGCTGGGCATACCGACTCCTGGGTTAGCATCATTACGGCTAGCATTGAACCTCGGCGAAACGATCGCGCGCCGTCATGCGTTCTTCCGCTGCGGAAGTGGGTAGTCCATGATTTCCATCATCAACTCCATCTTCGATGGGGCCGCCAACATCGGTACCAGGTTTGGCAGCGAGTAGTAGTCCCCCTCAAAGTTGAATACGTCGACCTGAATACCGGCATCGCGGCACTGTCGCTCAACGTAATCCCGTCCGCCTGGCGTACGCACAATCACGACCGAAGGTGCGGCACCCAAAGCCGCTGAGTACTCGCGAAGCGCCGTCACAAAAATGGGCGGCGTGTTCTGCTCTTCGTCGGTAATGATAATAATCTGCTCGACGAATTGCTTCTTTCGCTCCATGTACTTCAGCGCGATACCACACGACGTCGCACCACCCGCGGTAATGCCCGCGAAGGCACGTTCCCAATCGGCCAGGTCTTGGCCGTTCGACGTGATCTCGTGTGCCAAGGTATCGAAAGCGTACGTATATAGTTCGCTTTCGCAGATCGCGGACACGATCGCGCCGATTCGCTTACCAAGGTCGATCGCCAAGTGCATCGACGCCGACTTGTCGACCAGCAGTGCCGTCGGTCGCGCGATGCGGCCCTTGGCCTTGATCTGCGTGTCGGCAACATCTTCCAATGCCTGACGCATCTCGTCCGATCCGCCGACCACTTCGAGCGCCTTCTCGGCCTTCAGCGCGCTAACGCGAGACGCCGTCTTGGCGTCGGCCAACTTGGCCTCAACCATCGACTTGATCTCTGGGACGTCGAGCGCCCCACGACGCTTCAACGCGCCAAGGCTGTTGATCAGTTCCTGCGAACTCATCTGGTTGATGAGCGCTACCAGGACACTTGGCGTCATCTGACGAATCACCGTCGACGCGACTCGGTACGGAATCTTGTGCTGCACGATTGCCTGAGCCTGCGCGGCTGGGCTTTCGGCAGCGGCCAGTTCCCGTAGCGCGTACAGCCGGCTGTCGACAGGTGGATCGTCGTCGAACAGGATCTTCTGAGCGCGCTCGTCCGGTCGAACATGCAACAACGCGTAAAGCCGCTTCATGGCCTTACGAGCTGAAAGCACACTGCCGTCGAACCACTGCGAATCGGCCTCTCGCTCACGAAGGTAACGAGTCACTTCGGTCTTCATGGCCCGCGGAATGTTGCGGAACAGGCCGAACTCCTCGGTCACCTTTTCCACGACCGCGGCCGATGGCTTCGCGTCCGCTGGCTTGCTACCGAACACCCGCTGCGCCAAACCGCGGCGAGCACGCTTCGCAGCCTGCGTGCGAGCCATCTTCAGCTCGTCCTTGCGGGCGCGTCGCGTCTTCTTCCGTCCGGAAATGAAGTCGACGATGCGGACCACCTGGTACGGAGGCAGCGCGCGAAGCATTGCCAGACCAACGTCGCGGTGGCCATCGAAGTCGGAGAGCACCAGGTTGATGATGAACATCTCCTTGTGGTCACGAACGTCGCCGTTGTCCGTGTACCAAGCAGCGAGACGCACGTAGAATCGTGGGTCCTTGGCAATCATTTCCTGGTGCACTGGCCAGATCTTGTCCAGTGCCCGGTGCGGAGTCGTCAACAGCGTGTTGAGAATCTCGACGCGGATATCCTGTTCTCGCGTGCTCATCATGGATGGCCCTCTCTACAAGAAAAGTGTTTGCGAGTTCGGAAAGCGAGTGGCCGTCCTGCTTGGGACGACGTGACTTTAACAGAGTCGTTTGTAAGCTTTCTCAGTTGGTCAAACACATAGGAAGTGTACGCAAGGCCCGTACGAGTCGCAAAAGCGTCGATACAACCCCGCCTGGTATTTGTCTTTCGCGAAGCGGCGGGGGAAGGATTCGAACCTACACACGGCCGTTAGCCGCGTTTTCCAGTTTGTAAGCTCGTGCCGTTGGGTACGGACCCGTTGTTTCATTGCTAATCGGAAATCGTGCTCCCGGTTTGATTGTGTAAAAAAGAGACACCCGTACAAGTCGCCTAAGCGCGAAAACTAAGCGCTCTATCCAGTTGAGCTACAGGACTGTGTGTATTTGATGACGAGTAGTCCTGGCAGGATTCGAACCTGCAACCTCTCGATCCGAAGTCGAATGTTTGTAGGCTTGTGCCGTTGGGTACGGGTGTGTCTCCTGATTGTAAAAGAGCCGCGTGCGAGTCGCAAAAGCGAAGGTCGTTACCAAACTCCGGATTCGAACCGGACGGACCTCAGACCAACGGGGTCTCAAACCACGGGGCCTCACGTCCTGCCATGACCATTTCTGCTGGTGGTGTTTGTAGGCTCTCACCGTTGGGCACGCGGCTGTATTGTTGTCTCGCTCCCGGTCGTTTTTGATCACGAGCGAGCGTTGAATTGCAAATATTGGATTAAAGGGGCCCGTACAAGTCGCAAAAGCGAGAAACTAAGTGTTCTACCGTTGAACTATCGGTCCCGTCTGTCTTGCCGTGAGCGGACCGAGTGGGATTCGAACCCACAACCTCTTCCTTGGGAGGGAATGTTTGTAAGCTTGTGTCGTTGGGTACGGGCCCTGTATTGGATGTCACCTTTATCTTCAAGTTGTACTTCGTTCTGACAAACGTCCGCGTGAGTCGCGAAAGCGTAATACTTCATTTCGCCAAATAGCCGCAGGGGCTACTGGGGGATTCGAACCCCCAAAGGGCTAGTGCCCACCAGACCTCAGGCCTGGCGCGTCTGCCAATTGTGTGTAAGCTTGTGCTGTTGGACACGGACAATAAGCACGCAGTGCTCGGCTTTCAGCCGTCGACCTCCGCCATGGGCGGCGCGCCCGACCGGTGTGCGCGGCATGCCGACGGCTGATCGCTGAGAACTGCAGCCCCTGCGTCCGGGGGCCGTCGTCTGTCGTTAACCGAAGACCGCTTCTGGGCGAACCGTAAGGTTACCCGTCTCGTGGCGGTCAACGGTGTAGTCGCGGAACTTCACTTCGGGAACGCTCAAGTAGTTCGCCAAAGCGGCCTTCACTTCCTCGTTGCTCGACAGGAGCCCCACGTCGAGGTCCGAGAGAGGAATATCGAAGCTGCGACCGTCGAAACGAATGTGAAGTACGGCCGGTTCATTGATCTGTGCAACCATGGTTACGTCCCCCGTTGAATTGATTTCATAAATCGTGTGGTGCGCTCATGCCGGAGCCATTATGACGTAACGACCCCGAAAAAGGTTCTGCTCGCGACGAATGTTTTCCACAAAAGTCATCGCGGCCGAAATGTAATTGCTTGGAGGCGATGTTCGGCCTCATCCCGCGAGCCTCAAATCGCAAGTCTTTGGAGTACCCTCGCCAGGAATCGAACCTGGTCCTCGACCTTCGCAGGGTCGCGTGCTAATCCGGCACACTCCGAGGATAAATTATTCGTTCTATAGGGCGCACGTTGTTTCTTCTTATCCCTTTCCAGCGGAAGGAGTGAGAGTCGAACTCACAAGGCGCTCGTCACGCTCGTCCGTTTTCAAGACGGCTGCCATCACCCATTGGCTTGTCCTTCCGAATCTCTTACATCTAGCGCCTTGCGTTCGGTTGCCTCGGTTGCCCGGCCTCAGCTGCTAGCGCCCCGTAGGGGAATTGAACCCCTATCTGCGGATTGAAAGTCCGCTATCCTTGCCGTTAGACGAACGGGGCATGTTGTGCGCGTACATTCTGCGCAAGCGGACTAGGAGGCGCTCGAATCCTCGTCTCCGGTTTTTCAGCCCGACGCCGACCAACGCTCACGCGACGGTGGCCGCATCTCAGCTACCAGCCCATTTCTTTCACTTGCTTCTTACATAACCCCACAAAAAAAGGCCCGATGCCATGCGACACCGAGCCCTATCAAAGGCGTAATCGGATGTCACAGGCGCAGCGGATCATAAGGGGGTAGATTCACCGATTGCACGGCGAACCCCGTTTCACAACTGCGTTCATTCGTCGAGTTGAGTCGTCGGTTAGTCATCTCGTAATCTCTGATAATTGTCTGCCTGCGGCGAAGTCACCTACTGACACGGGCCACCTTCTCAAGAATCAAGATCGGCCACAGCCCTGCGAGTTCATCAGCCCCGGAAATTCGTCGGTGCCCTGACTCAGCCGTCGAAATTCCTCACACTGCCACTTCTATACACCCATAGACGCAGCAAGGTTTCAAAGGGTTCGCAGATTGTCAGATTTTTCTGGAAATGTCGCCAGGCAAGAGTTGCCACGGCTCGCGCGGCGAAGCCCCGGCGTTCACCGTATTGCCAGGAGCTTCAGAAGCTCGTCGCGCATCTTCTCGAATACGCCCGGCCAATCGCCATATTGACTTTGACGAAACAGACGCATTGTCGGGTACCAGGGGCTGTCATCTCGATCGAGCAACCACTGCCAGGCACACGGCCGCGTGAGTGCTACCCACGTCTTTACTCCGAGCGAGCCAGCAAGATGCGCCAGCGACGTATCGCAGGTAATAACCAGGTCAAGACATTTCATCACCGCCGCCGTATCCATGAAGCTTCCTGCCGACTCGTCAAAGTCCTCGCCGAACTCCGTCACCTGAAACTTACCAGCGATCTGGTCAACCTGCTCGCTACCGTCCCCTTTCTGGAAACTATACAGTTGAACGCCCGGCAGCTTGGCAACTGGCTCAAGCTCGGCCAGGGCAAAAGCCCGAGTCCGCACCTTTTCGGTCTCAACATTGCCTTTCCAAGCGATTCCAATCTTGAAGCTGTCGTCGCTGGTAAGCCGTTGGTGCCATTGGGCGCTCAACTGCTCGTCCGCATGGAGGTAGGGCACACTATTCGGAACGGTCTCCAATGTAGTTTGCAACATCCGCGGAAGACTCATCAACGGAATCCAGATGTCGCAGCTACGAACTTCTTCTCCCCTCGGTACGATCTCGTCGACACCATCGACGGTAGACAGTATCCGAGCCAGCGGCGGCGGGCAGTCGATCAAAACATGTCCACCACGTTGTTTGACCAACGGCGCGTAGCGAATGAATTGAATCGTGTCTCCAAACCCTTGCTCGCAGTGAAGCAGGATTCTTCGGCCTTGGAGTGGGGATCCATCCCAACGAGGACGTGGAATCTTGGGAGGATTGCTTGCGCCGGGACTCCAACGCCATTCGTAGTCGCGCCACCCTCTTTGGTAATCTCCCATCGCCAGGAGCGCATACGACCGCGCCAAGTGTGCCAGCTCGTGATCCGGAGCAATCTGCAAAGCACGTTCAAAATGCTGAATTCCTTCCTGATACCTTTCGACATCGAAGAGTGCCTGCCCCAACAGGAGCGCCACGCCCGGGGAGTTTGGCTCCAACCCTGCCGCCCGTTGGAAGCAGTCGATGGCCGGCTGAAACGCCGCGAGCGCTACATGTTCGCTACCGAGCAACTGCAAGGCCCCGGACAATCCAATACGTGCCAAGTCATATGTGGGATCGACATCCAAAGCGACTTCGTAGTGCTCGACGGATTTCTCAAGACGCCCTAGCTCACGATTCGCCGCTCCAAGATTGAGCTGCGCCTTGGCATGGCGAGGATCTAGAGCAACGACCCGCTCATAGCACGTGACCGCTTCGTCAAGCCGATCCAGCCGACGCAACACGTTTGCCAAATTATAGTGCGAGTCGACAGAATCGGGCTCAAGCTCACAGGCACGTCGGAGGCAGCTGGCGGCTTCATCCAATTGCGATGACTCTGCCAGCGCCACGCCGAGATAGCGTTGATGCTTGCCAACATCGGGATCTCGATCAACGCATTGTCGCCATACATCGATCGCGTCGTCGTAGTCTTTTCCCTCCCAAAGGCGCACACCCATCTCAAACAGCTTCGCCGCCTCGTCCGGTTCAGACGCCGCCACCGAGCCAGATTCGACTTGCTCAGCGGAATCGAGTCGTGCTGCCAGCGTCCGTTTCATACTGTCGAATACTGGTCCCCAGTCGCCGTATTCTTGCTGACGAAAGAGGCGATGATTCGGATACCAAGGGCTGTCGTCGCGCTCTGTCAGCCACTGCCACGCTTCCGGCATGGACAATGCGACCCAAGCGGGAACACCAAGTGCCCCTGCCAAGTGTGTCACTGCCGAGTCGCACGAGATCACCAAATCCATATGGGACATGATCGCGGCGGTGTCCATGAAGGAACCCGATGCTGTATCAAGATGCTCCCCGAAGTCGACCATCTGGAGCCCCGCAGACATGGCCGCCCTACATTCCTCGCGATCCCCCTTCTGAACACAGTACAGGCGCACGCCCGGAAGCTGCGAAATAGAAATCAGATCCCGAGGGCTAAACGCTCGCGATCGCTCTGCCTCTGCATCGACGTTTCCACGCCATGCCACGGCAATCTTAAAACTCTCGTCCGGGCCAAGTTCTTGCCCCCAACGCGTCACGAGATCGGGCGGAGGAACGACGTAAGGAACTTGCGACGGAATCGTTTCGACAATGGTCCCAAGAACGTACGGTAGGCTCATCAAAGGAACGTACAGGTCGCAGCGGGGCAATGCCTTTCCGAACTCGACAACAACCTCCACGTCGGGGCATGTCGAAATAAGCGGAACCAGGTTCGGATGACACTGAAAATGGACGATGGCACCTTGTTTCTTGAGACACGACGCGTATCTCACCAGATGGATTGCATCCCCAAGCCCCTGCTCGGCCACAACGACAATCGTCTTGCCTTTGAGAGACCCACCTTCCCATCGCGGAAGGTCAACATCAGGCAAGTGGTATCCATCCACCCGATAGCGCCATTCGTAGTCGCTCCACCCGTTCTCGTAATCCCCAAGTGAAAGCCGTATCAGCCCACGCAAGAAATAGGACTCGGCATGATCGCTGTCATTGCCAATCGCCTCGTCCAAGCAGCGCAACGCTTGTTGACGATCCCCATCTCGAAAATAAATCGTTCCGAGCCGACAGAGAATCTCTGAATCACCCGGAGACTGCACGAGCAGCTTTTGGTAGACGCGAGCCGCCTCGTCGTAACGAGCTAAGCGAGTCAGGGCCGCCGCCTCGTTCGCGAGCGCACCGCCGTGATCTGGTTGAATCTCCTGAGCCGCGCGGCAAACCGCCACGGACTCTTCCAATTCCCCTGTGGAGAGCAATACCCCGCCCAAGGTAGCGTATGCGTCGGCAGAGTCGGGAAACAACTCAATGACTGTTCGCAACTCCGCTTCGGCCATAGAATACTGTCGTGCAATTGCCAGGCAGCTGCCGAGGGTTAATCGCGCAGGCAACGACTGCGGGAATCTTCTGACCGCTTCCTTCAATACAGCCACGGCTTCTTCATGTCGCCGCGCTGACATCAAACTCGACCCGCTTCGCAACCACCCGACAACCGCATCGGGCCGAATCTGCATGACGCGTTGATAACACCGCAGCGCCTCGCTGGTCCGCTCTTCACGTCGAAATGCGTCCCCGACCCGAACAAGCAAGTCAGCAAGACGATCTCGTATCGCGTCCTCATGTGGATCCTGACTCAGCGCATTTTCATAAAGCGCCACCGCCCGGCCAGATTGCCCACGACGCAAGAGTTGATCTCCCTCCCGGAACAGCGCCTCAGTCGATTTCGGCGAAGAAGACATATTGTGCCCAAGCAGTATGGCTAATGAACAATGCCCCAGAACCCTAATGCCCCAGAACCCTCTGGTCACTCGATCAGCCGCGCGAATAGAAAGCGATGCAGCTCAGTTTGCAACGCAGATCGCTCTCTGGTCATGTCCTTGAGGCATCTCCCCAGGTACCTCCTTGAAAGAGACGGTCATCGTATCATCTTTTTACAACAGGTCACGCCATCATTCCACAGAATTCAAACAATATGACATCCGACCAAAAGTTCTAACCCGGCGACAATTGACCTGCCGGTTTCGCGTTACGATACTAACTTTCCCCATCGCAAGCGGGAAATAACCCATTCCGATGCCTTGGCGGACGACGATCCGATAACACTCATGTCACCGTCAGCCACGCGATGGCATGTAGGCCAAGGTCTGCAGGCGTCCGCAAGGCACCGCTCGGCACCACAATAACAACAACCCGGGGATTTGGATGGCGCACGTTGTGATGACATGGGAGCTGGGGGGCGGCCTGGGGCACCTCATGCGACTTCGCCCCCTCGCGAATCAGCTAAGGCAGCGAGGGCACCACGTTACCGTCATCGCTAAGAATGTCGAGCGCGCCGCATACGCGTTCGAGCGTCACGATGTCGAGATCCTCCAGGCACCACCTCGATCGCCGCGTCAAAACCAATTGATCACCAGGCCATCGACCTTTCCGCATTTACTCCACAACACGATCCTGGACAACCGAGATAACGACATCGCGCGCGTCCTCTCATGGCGAGACCGCTACAAACAACTGAAACCCGATCTACTCGTATTTGACCACAGCCCTACGGCGATGTTGGCGGCCCGAGATTGGCCTGCGAGACGAGCGGTGGTTGGCTCTGGATTCTTTTGCGTTCCCGACTGCGATCCGTTCCCGGATTGGCGCCCTTGGGCCGGCAATGACCCAAAACGACTCAGGCGAGACCAAGAGCTGGTGCTTGATGCGCTTAACGACATCTCATCCACGATCGGCACACCCGCGCTCGACCGCATCGGACAACTGTATGCCGAGGTCGACGATACGCTTCTTCTGACGTTCCGTGAACTAGATCACTACGGTGCACGCGAAAACACAACATACTGGGGCCAGTGGCCCGATGCTGTTGGCATCTATCCCGATTGGCCCGCCGGCAACGGTAAACGGATCTTCGCATATCTCAAATCGGGTCCGGCATTGCCTGTGATTCTGCAATCATTGGCAACGCAAGGCGTTTCCGCAATCGTGTATTCCCCAGACGCCGATTCTCGATTGATGAATGCGTATCGGGGCACATCCGTGCGGCTGGTCGATCAACCACTCAACCTCGTTGAAGTCGCACGTACCACCGACGCAGCGATCTTGAATGGAACGCATGGCACCGTGACGACAATGCTACTCGCCGGCAAGCCGACGCTGCTGATCCCCCTTCAACTCGAGCAGCAACTCCTGACGCAGGCCGTCGTTACTCTTGGAGCGGCAGTCGGCGCCGGTCAGGATGACGGTCCGGCGTTGAACCGTCTTTGCTCAGCTCTCATCGAGGACTGCGGCTTGCAGAATGCCGCTGAGGATTTCGCGAACCGCTACGCATCCTTCAACGCGAACCGGCTTCGAGAAGAATTGGTCGACCGCATTGAACGCCTACTCCCCAGCTAAACCTCGTTCCTCCATGCCCTGAAGCAGGAGGCACGCTAATCATCAGGACAGTAGTAGCGAGGATGCGGCAAGGTACGCAAGGCACTGATCCAACACCTCTTCCATGTCCTCTTGGTACTCGGGTGGTGCATCGGGCTTCGTAACATTCTTCTGTATCTTTAGCCCATTAGCCCGGACGAACTGCTCCAAACTGCCCGTTAGCATGTCACGAGTTTGACTTCCGTCCAAACGGCTAAGAACAAACCGCTGCAAGTCATTGACCCGTACATTCTCTTGGCGACAACTTGTAGGTGAGAGCCCACGCCTTGCTTGGTCCAGGGCAACGCTTGACGCACGCGGAAACTCCGATATTGTCGTCACGCAATCGGAAGGCCGCGTGCTCACATCAATCAGTCCGCCAAGATGCGCTTTCAGCAGGCGCACCGCGAGACCGGCATTTCCTTGTTGAACGGAACCGGTCGTCCGCTCAGCCGGTGGCATCACCTCCCACGAGCGGGAAATCAGTTCGTCTAACGCCATATTCGACGGGCACACCTCTGCGAGAATTTTGAGCGCGTTCTCGGTGAGGGCATCCCTTGGCGTGATGCTGAGCGCTCGCGAGGGATGCTTGAAGGTAGCCCAGCCATTCAAATCGCCAGATGCATCTTCTCGACTAAGTCGCAGTGAAGATGCAACGTACATTCCGCTGAGCCGCTCGGACGCCAGGCTGCGATCAACAGCAACATCAGCGTGGCACAACAACGTTTGGCGAAAACTCCTATTCTTCACAAAATCCATGTACTGTTCCAAATGCATCGCGTCAGGCGCTATGCCCCGCAACACCTTTGACACTTCGTCCGGAAGATTTCCGGAATACATCGACTCCAGATCCGCCTCGCCAAGATATTGGAGTTTTTTCTCACCGGCGCGTTCAATGAACTCATGGAAATAGAGAGGCTCATTGAAGGCTTCCAGGTGGTCGTGAAACAGATAGGCGTCCGATTTACGACCGAGCATCTCGAGCGAGTCGTTGAGAAGCATTCCGTACGCATCGCGCTCGGCGTCAACTGTCTTGGACAAAAACTTCAGAAGGCCACGCGCTTCGCGAATACGATCGGCCGGTTGGTCAAACCGCCTGGAGTGAAATCGCATCATGTCACGAATCATGCCACGCATATGCCAGCCAGGGAACGTGTTATAGCTGACGTAGGCAACACCATGCGGCGTCAGGTGATGCCGACAAATTTCCAGAATTCGGTCCTGAACCTCAGGAGGAACCCACGAATAGACACCGTGGCAAATAATGTAGTCGAATTCTCCAAGACTAGAATCAATGCATGACAGGTCAAGGCATCGAAACTCAATGTTTTTGGTTCCGACACGCGTGAGAGTGGCATTCGCTTCATCGATGTGGACCTGCGAAAGATCGATTCCGACAAATTCGCTTTCTGGCAAGAGTGTCGCCATCGGAAGCAGATTCCCCCCCGACGCGCAACCAAGTTCAAGTACCCGGCAACGCTCGACGGATCGGGGCGTCATACCGAACAACTTCGCGATACAAGCCAGTCGGTCCGGATGTGTCTGGCGAAACGCGTGGCTTGGGTAGGGCACATTGTCGTAACTACGCCCAAGAGACACTACATCATCTACCAAGCGACTCATATCCTGGATTCCTCATACGCAAGCAGAGTGAACCACCTTGATTGACTACCACATTTAAACGCTTGTTACCGAACTACATACACACCGCCCACTCGCGGCAAGCGACCTTCATTTGATATTTGAAGTTACCGAACAACACGGCCAAACTCAAGATATTTAGCTGTAACGCATTTCGCCGCGACACGAGTTTCCTTTGTCCCGATCTCGATCCATTAACGGTCGCCCGCAATTCGATATCCAGAAACACGCTTAACGGTTCGGCACAACGCTTGTCATCGGTCCACTCTGTGTGACACCGTTAAGTTTGCAACATTTTCATTTTTTCTTCTTGCAATTACTTTCTTCTGTGGTTAAATGCCGTTGGCTTCTGATCGCAGCGTCACAGACACGCACTAGAACCATGAGAAGCGCGTGCGTCGATGGCGATGTCGCATCAGCTGGCCACATGCTTGGGGATGTTCAGGGCAAACATCGCAAATCGCGTACTGGCCTGAACTCTAATTCGGCGAGGCTGTCTTACCACGCATCAGGCGTAGAGGGCAGGGGACAACGCGGCCGCTGGGGCTAACTGCACGCTGGCTCCGACCGCGAGAGGGCAACAGAACCGCATCGCCCTGGTGGCGAAACTAGACCCGCTGCGCGCGGCAAGCCCGTCAGCCACAGAAAAACTATACGCACCACCCATTTCGATGGAGACACCGTCATGCGTTTGCCAATCACTTCCTGGACGAAGACCCTTGCTAAGCTTGGCCTACGCTGCTCGAAGGCTCAAAAGCCGAAGGATTCGGAAAGCCGTTCCTACCGAGCTGCCATCGAGAACCTGGAACCAAGACAGCTACTGACGACCGTTACCTGGAATGGCAATGGATCGACGTCCGATTTCGATGATGGTGGCAACTGGGTCGGCGGCGTGGCTCCCGGCTCCGGCGACAAAGCGCTGTTCGATGCTCCAACCAGTCCCGTGACGGACACGGTCGTTGTGGATGCCGACATCACGGTTGCCGACATTGAAGTTAAGGACGTCGCCATCACCTTCGACATTGACCCTAACAAGACGCTGACAGTCACAAACGATGTCGTCATCGGATACTACAACACCGACGCAACCGTGGAAGTAACCGGCGATGGTGATCTTCAGGTCGATGGCGAGCTGACGATGTATTCCCAGGGAGATGCCTACAACAAGCAAACACTGACTCCTACAGACCCCTTTGAAGGAGGCAACTTACTAGGCGACGGCACCATCGTCGGCGACGTCGATCAGCAAGGCGTGCTAAGCCCTGCCGGCCCTGGAACGGTTGGCACGCTTACCGTCGATGGTGACGTCGACATGCATTTCTTGAACTTCCTGGACCGCTCTGTACTTGAGATTGACATCACGTCTACGGGGAACGACGTGCTCGACGTCGACAGCGTCGATCTCGACGGCTATTTAGAGATCGATCTGGAAGCGACCTACACGCCGGACCTATGGACTCCCAACCACGTCGGCGACTACTTCAGCGTACTGCAATCGTCATCCGACCTCAGCGCCGGCGACACCTTCCGGACGCCCAACATCCAGGCGTCCGAGGATTTTGCCTGGCGGATCATTTACGACCGCGACGACAAGACCCTGGATGCCGAGCTAGGCAGCACAATCGCGCAGCCCTGGATTGGCAACGGCAAAAATGAAGTCATCCTCATTCCTATTGAGACGGGCAACATCGTCATCGTCGACGACGGTAACGTTACTGACGGCGATCCAGACCAGCCCTTCCGCGTCGAGGCAGAAGGAACATCCTCTCAGGGTTCCTGGTATTCCATCTTGTCTCATTCTTCGACGACAGCGCCGCCCTATGCTTATGACAACGACGCATACGCGACCCTAAGCGGGCGTGACCCAAGCCACGGCCCTGGCTTTGATGACGACAACGACTACGCTGGCTACGCCGAATGGGAACTCACAGGCCTTACCCCAGGCAGCACGCAAGAAGTTTACTTAACGTATCCCGACGTCGACCGAAACTCGCTGTCCGCCGTCCACGGCTGGAACGCCGGAGTCACCTACACTATTTACGATGGCGACACCAAGCTCGACACAATCGAGGACTACGACCAGGACCACCGCCCAGACGATTTAGTCTATGAAAACTTCCCTTGGGAACGACTCGGCACCTACACGACGCAAACGGGCTCAATCGTGGTTCGCATGGAAGGCCCCCATGATGTCGGTAAGGGCGGATATCCCACCAAAGACCTCGAACCGCGGATCGCCGATGCAGCCATGGCGATGGAAGTCTCCAACTTTGTGCCAACGCCCAATGACGGCAACGGGCCGGGCCGCTATCGGATTAATGTCGAGCACCCTGGCGCCTCCGGCGAAATTCCGTCTGCGTACATTAGCTCTCGTCTAGGCGTTCGCTATTCCGACGGTCAGATTGCAATTCCGATCGCCGGTGGCCTTGAGTCCAACGCGCATGGGCAGCAATGGGACGACACCGCGCAATGGGTCAATATTGGCGAGCTCGCTGACCCTGACAGTGGCAACGGCGTCGCGGCATCGCAGGCACCGCGTCTCCACGAGCTTTCTTCCACAACGATCGTCATGACCAGCGCTGAGTCAATGCAGTTCTTTGACCTAGTGAGCGGCACATGGACGGCTCGTTACTTCGCCCAAACCTCGTTGACGCACGACGACACGGCCGATGAATTCATCCTGGTCGACACCTTCGGCGGTGAGTCGATATTCAATGATTTTGATGTCGCGGACGAGATCCAAGGGCGGCTCAAGAGCCATACCGACGGCGGAGACAACGCCACGGTTACAACGTATGACATCGAAGGCCGAATCTCGTCCGTAACGCGGGAGACGACCGTCGACAGCGTTACCTATTACGAGAAATACACTCACACTTACGTTGCCAGCGGCGACAACGAAGGCAAGAAGGAAAAGGTGAAGTTGGAACGCAAGGAAGGCGCCGGTTCTTGGGAAACCATTCGCAGTACGAAGTACACCTACTATGACTCGACCGACTCTTACGGCAATGTCGGAGACGTTCAGCTTGTCACGACCCTTGACGCTTCGGACACGGAGATCGGCAGTAAGTATTTCCGCTACTACACCAAAGGTGAATCGGGCGGAAACGTATACGACATGAAGTACTCCTTCACGGCGGACTCCTACGCTCGTCTTAAGGATGAATATGCGACTCCTTCCACCGCAACCGATGCCCAGGTCGCGCCTTATGCGGACACCTACATGGAGTACGACACACAAGGTCGCATAACGAAGGTCATCCAGGCCCGCGAAGGTGCTTCGGACGGCGGGTCGGGCACCGGCGCCACTCACCACCAAGGCGTTTACACCTACGACTACTACACCAGTGATAACGACGAAGGGGTCAACAAGTGGAAAACCCGCACTACGGAAACACTGCCGGACGGCAACCAGAATATTGTCTACGCCAATAGCAGTGGTCAAACGATGCTGAGCGTTCTGCGTGAAGATCCGGGCGGGACGGAAAGGGACTGGATCACGTTCCTCAAGTACGACAGCGACGGCCGCCTGATCCTCAAGGCCAATCCGTCTGCTGTCACCGGATTTGACGAGAGCAAAGAAGACCTGCTCAACGAAACGGCGGGCAACTACCAATACCTATCGGACAGTGCCGGATTAATCAACATTTCGGAATACTACACCTCGACCACGGCAACGACCTCCGTGGCCGGCGGAGTCGATGGATATCTCTGGAAGCGAAGCATCAAGAATGGCGAAACGGGAACCGCGATTCCGCAAACAGAGGTCGCCTACATCAAGCGAGTCGGCACCTACGACACGGGAACGGACGACGACCGAACGATCTACCTCACAGCCAGCGTAAAAACATTTAGCGACACGGCGGGTCTAGAGGTTCAAACCACGAGCCACGCCTACACCTTCTTTACAGGAACGACGCAAGTCGAGTCGATCACGACAACACTTCCTGTCGTCTCGACATCCGAAAATGGATCAGGATCGACGACTGTTTCCACCACTCAGTTCAACGACGAGTTCGCCCGACCGATTTGGCTCAAGGACGCGGATGGGTTCCTGACCTACATTGAATACGATCCGGTCACTGGTCAAGAAATCAAGCGAATTGCGGACGTGGACTCAACCGAAACCAGTGACTTTGCCAACCTCCCGTCCGGCTGGAGTACGCCATCGGGCGGCGGACTTCACCTCATTACCGAAACCGAAGTCGACGCCATGGGGCGTCCGACAAAGGTGACTGCCCCCAATGGAAAGGTCACCTACACCATATACAAAGATGCCGATCACGAAGTGCGCACGTACGATGGCTGGACGGGAACCAGCGCCGTGATGCCGACCAGGGTTGATATCGAAAACTTCGCCGAGGGGTACACCGACACCATCATCATGTCCGCTACCCCAAATCATTCCGGGGGAGCTCCCACAGGAACGGAGACCATCAGTGGCATTGAAAGCTTGACTCGCACCTATCGCAGTGATGCGGGCCAGGTCACCCACGTAGACGCGTACTACGACTACACGGGGCTAACGTACCCGAGTGCCGGCACTGAGGGCACGCACTTCCTGCGCACTGAATACGAATACGACGACCGCGGCCGACAGGTTCGCGTCGAGGAACCCAATGGTACGATCCGACGCACGGTATACGACACCCTCGGACGCGTCGAAAGCGTTTGGATTGGCACGGACGACGGCACCAATTGGTCCCCCAGTAGCCCCGGAGACATGGAGAAGATCGAGAGCAATCTATATGACGATCTCGACGACGACGGCGACAGCGACATCGGCGACAGCAACCTGTCTCGCAAGACAACCTATGCCGACGGCACAACATCTTACGTAACCAAGTACGAATACGATTTCCGCAATCGGCTGACGGACGAACGGGGACCGGACGGAATTGCCACCAAGAAGACCTACGACAATCGAGGCAACGTCACCCAGGAAGACACCTATGCGGATGCGGATTCTGACTTCGTCATCGATGCCAACGAACAACGCATGCAGACCAAATCATTCTATAACGATCGCCAACAGGTCTATCGATCACAAGAGTTCGAGGTCGACCAATCCACCGGCACAGTGGGCGACGCCCTAACGACCAACTATTGGTTCAACGAACGCGGCAATCAGGTCAAGCAGGAAGGCCCCAACGGGCTATTTACGAAGACGATCTACGACGGCGCTGGCCGCGTGACCACGCAACTCACCAGCATCGACAGCGGCGACTCGACATTCGCCCACGCTCAAGACGCCGACGGCGATACAGTCATCAAACAGACCGACACCTTCTACGACGCCAGCGGGCTAATCGTGACCGTGGCGCATTACGAACGTGAAGAAGATGACACGACATCCACAGGCCTGCTCGACGGCAGCAACAGCTATCGAAATGTGAAGGTAGCCTGGTACGACGACGCCGATCGAAAAACGCATACGGCGTTCTTCGGAATCGACCCCGACAGCTATGTTTTTGATGCCACAACGAACCTGATCAAGGACACCGACGGCGATGGCATTCCTAACGAAGCGGAAGGGACGGCCCGCGAGCCAAATCCCGTATCCGGCGACTGGATCGGAAAGAAGACGGAATATGACGATGCGGGACGAGCCTATCGCGTCACCAACAATCGCGGGTTCGTCAACCAAACTGTCTACGATCTTATGGGCCGTAAGATTAAGGATATCGAAAACTACGCCGACGGGATCGTTATCGAGACAGAAGATGCCGACACCGATCGCACGACGGAATACATCTACTCCCTCACCACGGGGCTACTCACGACAGTTCGTGGCTACAACCCCAAGGGCAGTGGCAATGGTGTTGAGCAACAGGACACGACTTATCTTTACGAGTCCGACATCAACGCGTCGTGGAGAACAAACGAAATCTATCCCGACTCGTCCGACACGGACTCCACTGGCACCGATCAGATTGAAACGGAATACGACTGGCTCGGACGGCGCACGAAAGTTACTGACCAGCGCGGCGTGATCCACGAATTCGTATACGACACCGCGGGGCGACTCTCCGAAGACAAGGTCACCAACACAACCCTTCCGTCGGGAGTTGATGGCGCGGTTCGTCGCATCGTGACGGCCTTCGACGATGCGGGCCGCACCGAATATGTTACCAGCTACGATGGAGCCACCGGTGGCTCCATCGTCAACCAAGTACAGTACGTCTACAACGATTATCAGCTGGTCAGTGAGATCAAACAGGCCCACGGCGGTGCAGTAACCGGCTCGACACCGTCAATCTCCTACCACTACTCCGACGGTGCGAGTGGTGGTGAGGCGGCCTACGTGCGGCTCGACTCCATCGATTACCCCGATGGCCGAACCGTCTACTATATCTATCCGAGCAGCGGCATTGGCGACGCATTGAATCGCGTTGAAGCCATCGCGCACGACAGCTCCGGAACGACCCGCTTTGTCGAGTACGAATACGTCGGTGAAACTCGCGTCGTGACGAAGACGTATCCCGATGTCAGCGGAGATGTCATTCAGAGTTACGGTGCCAGTGGCACGTACGACGGCTGGAACCGATTTGGCAGTGTTGTGGAGCAAAAGTGGACTGATGGAACCACCCCGACTCCGAACGTTCTCGACCACTACACCTACGAATATGACAACAACACTAACCGCACTCTCCGCGACAACGAACTACAAAGCTCCCTCGACGAAGACTACACCTACGATGATCTAGATCGCCTGACCGACACCGATCGAAATGGAGCAGATTACCAAGATTGGTCTCTCGATTCGCTCGGCAATTGGGAAAGTGTCACCGACAGCGGCGGAACGGAAACGCGAACCCACAACGATGCCAATGAAATCTCCGGGATCACCAACGGGGGTGTCGCCCCAACCTACGACGCAGCCGGCAACATGACGAGCGGCCCCGATCCAGCCAATCCGTCACAACGCCTGCACTATACGTACGACGCCTGGAACCGACTTGTCGAAGTCCAGGATGACAACGCTGGAAATCCCGATACGACACTCGCCGACTTTGAATACGACGGTCGCAACTATCGAATCGAAAAAACAGTCGATGGCATTCTCCAGGCGTACTACTACAACGATTCGCAACAGGTCGTCGAAACGCGTGAGGACGGCGACACCGATCCACTTGAGCAATTCGTCTGGGACAAGAACGCCCACGACTCACCGGTCCTCTTCTTCCGCGACTCCGATACTGATGGCACGGTCGACGAGACGCTCTACTACACAACCGATGCCAACGGCAACGTCACGGCACTAATCGATGCTTCCACCGGCAATGTCGTCGAGCGGTACCATTACGATCCATACGGAAAGGCGTTAATCTACGACGCCAGCTGGAACACGCGATCCTCTTCCTCCTACGACAACCCCTACCTGTATGCAGGCCGTCGACTCGACACCGAATCGGGGTTCTATTACATGCGAGCCCGGTACTACGATCCCCAACTTGGACGATTCATTAATCGTGATCCCGCCAAGTACATCGATGGAATGAACCTATACCAGTACGTCCAGGGCGGGGTCCCCAACTACACCGATCCAACGGGCTTGGCTCGATTCATTCCTGGCCCAGATACCAAGATGTGGGCCGCTGAGCGCGGCCGTGATTTCGGCGGCTACTCGAACCTCAACTATACCGTCACCGGATCTTCGTCGGCTACGATTAGTATTGTCGTAGGTGCCAGGATTGCCGCCGATGGCCAGATCAACGGGATAGGCGAAGCTTTCGCCTCTGGGTACGGGAAGTACAATAAATTCGGTTGGAACCGCCAAGTTTACGCCAGGGTGCTGTCTAAGAGCAGATTAATCTTCGAGGTAGTTGGAGTCGCAGGAAACCAGTTCATCAAAGCCGGCGGGTATTCCCGAGTGTCGGTTATGACTCATGCCAGAGCAGGTTGGTGGTCTCGCTCCAACAATCTCGGAGCATTGTATAAACCCGTGAGGCGTTTCAATGCCGACAAGGACATAGTGACCACTGTTAATAGCTGGGCACACTGGGGCGTTCACCGCCAATGGGGCGTCCGCGCCGAGTCACATATTGAAGCCGAGCATGACTTGACCGGCAGTAACATCAAACTCTCTTTGTCCGCGAACGGATGGGCCACACACGCGAGAAGTCACAACCTCAGCAGTTTTCACATACCATACAGCTATACGATTGGTCCCGTAGAATTTGCTCGAGGTCGATTCCCGTGGCGTTGAGCATGTCCAGTAACCACGGGGGTTAGGTGACTTCATCCGCCTGGCCCCCGCCACGGTGTCCTACCGCGCTAGCTCACGGCCCTTTGTGATGGAATTTGTCGTCGCCAGGAAAGTAGGCGCCGTAGGGGGTCGAGCAATCGATCCCATAGACAGTCAGCCGCTCGATCCCCTTCTTGCTGATCGCCGTATCGAAGGCATTGAGCTTTTTTAGACGCGGGAACTTTAACAGGATCTCCACAGACTTGTCCGTAAAACCAGGGCCATAAAGCGTCACCGACTCGATCGGCAGCTTTTGGAGTTTGCGCAGTCCGGCGTCCGTGAATTCGCGGCCGTTGAGAGAACCTTCCAGCCAGATCTCCTTGAGGCTCTTCATCGTAGCCACGGTATCGAGCCCCGCGTCGGTCACCTCGGTTTCATATAGAACGAGCTGCTCAACGCCCAACCCCTTGATGATTCGCAAGCTCTTGTCGGTAAGTGGGACCTGCTGAAACACCAACTCCTTTAGATCGTAGACATCGTTGAGCGCTCGCAGCTGCGGCGTTCGCAGCTGCTCCTTTCGCCAGAACATGACGCGCATGCCCGACGCACGCAGGGGGACCGCGGCGATCAGGCGTTCGTACAGCGTACTGAGCGCGCCAGCATGTCGTGCGCGAGCCGCTTTGGGAATGTTCACGAGCGCGTGGTACCGGGGCAGCTTCTCTGTAGAGAATATAACGCGATACGGGTGCTCCGTTGGACGCTTCCCTTCGCGCCAGGCGATCAGGCCGTAGTGGGCTGACGTGGCCATACGATCGAAATAGAACCAGGGCGGAAGTTTTGGATCGGTGAGCGATTCAATCTCCATCGTTACCGGATCGATGCGTCGCCAACCTCTTCCAGCACAATAGAGCTGCCCCTGGTACTCGATAAATTGCTCTTTCGGTAGGCCCATTTTTGTCGCCGGAAAGAGGGCCTGCACCTTCCACGGTTCGTCGGGGTCGCCCGTAGCCACGGCGATATCGACGGTTCGGTACTCAATCCGCAAGAATCCTCGCCGCACGCGAGCGAATTTTTGCACAGGCTTGGAACTGTACCCTCGGTTCTCGGAGTCGGGAAGTGGCTCGGCAAGCGTGCTGATTTTGAGCGAAGGCAAATCAATACGCAGTGGCGGGATTCGCGTACCGACCGCCAAGCAGGGCCGCCCCTCTTCGGTTTTAAATTCCTTCACCCAACGAAGATTGAACGATCGCTTTGTCGACGCCGGGCCATGCTTGCCGTCGGAAGGGACACGCTCGTCCGCCTCGTAAATGACTTCGACCAGAAGGTCCGGCTGCCCCGACTTTTGCATTGAAAGGCTGGCGATCCACACCGCTCCCTCGCTCCCTTTACCTTTCCCGATCACCAGGCACTTGCCTGGCTCTAGCGGCCAGATGTGTCTATCCGCATGCGGCGGCAACTCCTTGTCGCTGGTCGCCTGACCTAGAATGTCTCCTCGTTGCGACACGACAAAGACACCGCCCTTGGCCGTTGACACCCACAACTGCTTGCCATCGTAGCGGACCGAAGAGATTTCACCTTGCCCGGCGACGCCCCCAAACACCTTGCGCATCTTTCCCTTGGCCGGCAGAATGTAAACCGTCTCCTTGGTCCAGGCGACGTCCAGCGAAGGGCCGGCCTGGAAGTAATGTTGCCAGCCTGCCGGAATCTCCTCAATCATTTCAAAACCGACACGGGGAGCGACGTCGTAGCGATCGGAGAACCGGGTCCACTGAGCTCCCGTATGTCGCTTTTTGGTAAGAGTCTTATCAGCACCGGCTGGCTCAGCTTGGGCCAGTTCACGATCCCTGCGTTCCTTGAAGAGATGATGGATCCGCAGCATGTCACTCATGATCTCGACAAATCCCGAGTCGCCATCGGGGCCCCCGTAACCATTCACCTTGGAATACTTGATCAACTCGTTAAACCGTTCGATCATTTCCTGCGAGTAATCGCGCTCGCCGTTCTCTCCGTAGCAGAGCGCGAAGTTAAATCGCCCTACCTTGGCGTAGTACCTGTTTTCCTTGGTCCCGGTTTCGTCGAGTGCATCAAAAAACTTAAGCACCTCCGCGCGAGACAACTGATTTTGTCGCACCTTACGAACGAGGCTGAAACGCCAGCCTTCATCGAGAATGAGCGCCGACACTTTCGGTTGCGGCTCGCCTTCCGGAACCGCCTCGTTAAGAAGAAACAGGACGTTGGATAGCGAGTAGCGGTGATCCACGACGACGCTTTTGCGAGTCTTCCGGTAGTCGAGGGTGTAATTGAAGCAGCACTGAAAAGCAAAATCGATGCTGGAATTCCAGAACTCTGCATGCGACAGGTCATCCCGCTTGCTGTATTTCACCCGTTCACCGGCGGCGCGATGAACGCTCAAACGGACCATGCCGTTGTTGATCGTTTCATCGAGCTGCCGAAACTGCCCGAACACCGTGCGAAACAGCTTCTGCCTTAGTTCCTTTGTTTCTTTTGAATAGGGACCGTTGGTGGGCTTTATATTCTCGCTGGAACTGAATACGAGGCGCACCAGCAAGGCCGCCTCACGCTGGTTCAGGCCCTTTGTGGCAACCGTACGTTCAACGAGGCGAACCAGCTTTTTCCACTGAGCAAGATGCTGGGCATGCACCGCCGGAGGTTCAAACGTCTTGCCCCCGTCCTTCCACTCTCCCTTCTGGGCAATGCCGTACGTGGTAATCGGTTTCGCAAGAACCCGAACGCGCTCCATCTCCAAATCGAGCGAAAGCCTTAGGTCATAGGGATCGAGCAGGTAAGCTGCCTGGCGAAGGCCCAGCGACTGATCCCACATAGAATAGCGATCGAAATACTCCGCCCGTTCGATTAGCAAAGCCTTCTGTCGCTCACGACCGATCGGCACGTGCACCTGGTCGGCCGCTCGACAGATGGCGTTGGTCGCCTCGCTCCTAAGCCAGGTGATCGCCTGTTCCATCGTATCGCTGGGCCGCTTAAGCTCAAGCAGCTCTTTCTCACCGTCGGCGACCTTGATGGAGAGTCGGATTCGCGGGTCCTGGCCGTTGCGCCCCTGACTAACACTAAAGTCGCCCTCCACGAACAGCGGGACATGGCGATCTTTCACCTCACTACCGTCGATACGCAACTCGCGATCGATGGCCTGCGCTTCCTCAAGCTCCAGACAGGCCGTACCGGGCGTTGCCATTAGCGATTCTTGCAGCAGGTTCACGTAGCCGGTCTGGAGGTAGTCGTACTCCCGGCTGAGGCTCTTGGAGACAAAAGCGGTCACCGCATACACTCTTTTAATCTCACCGGAGAAACGGCGGCGAATCTGTCCGACGCGGGAGACAATCTTTTCAGACAGCTCCTCTGGCCTGACTCGATCCAAATCGAACAGCGTAACGCCCAGTCTGGCTCCGTAGCGAGTGTCGGCCACCACCAAGCGCAACCTACGTGGCGGCTTTTTGCTCTTGGCGACGGGAACGCCCCTTTCGTCCGCGAGCAGTACTAACATGTCGGCTCGCAACATCTGCCCAAGTCGCAACCGCTCTCCGGCGGCCTTCGCGCCGAACAGCGCGCTCAGCTCCAGTTCGGCAATCGCCTCGTCAAGCGAGTCTCGCTCAACTAGGTTGACGTCCGCTTGATCGGTCATGGCGACCGTGAGCAAATCACTCAGGCCAGTTTGCTGGACCGCGTCGGAAGCCACGATCGCCAGACGAAGCGGTTTCGCAGGCGGCGAGTCATCGTCCTTGGCGGCTCCATTCTTGGCGATCGTGATCGAGGCGGAGAAGAGCAGGGCACCACAAGCGATGGCGAAAATCGCCACTTTGGGGAGAATGAGTCGGGTGCAAGACATCGTTGTGCTCATCTAACGGATTCCTTCGCCGCGTCACAAACAGTATATCGAAAGCGGCCAGGGCGTGTCGCCGCGAGCCTAAGGGCCGAGCGGCAGCCAAGACTGGCGAAGCGCCCCGTGTCACGACGAGCAGTACCGGCCGATTCCCCGAACATCGTCATTGCGTCGCTTGCAATCGCTCGACGACCTCACGATCCGCATCGCTTAGTTTTTTGAGTGCAATTGACACTGTCTTACCGTTCGCCTTGCGAAGGCGAACCTTGCCGTCCTTCACGCCGATGAACTCAGCATCGACCGAAGACCGCCCCGATTTACTCTTCCACGTTCGCAACTTCGGCGAACGGCCGTCAATAGCGGCGGCCTTCGAGTCGGGCATCGTTTTTTCCCCGGCGGGTGTGCTGCGTGTCTCCTTACGCGGCTTCTTGGCCTCTCGCTTTGCCTTCTTCCGGGATTTTCCAATCGCACCTACCGGATAAACAAAGGCATTCCTGGTGTCACGACGATGACCGTCGATCTCGCAGACGGCGATGAATCCTAGTTTACTGTATCGAAAGTCCACATCACGCTTGGTGTACTTGTGTCCGTACGGGCTCTTCAAATGGGACACGGGACCAGGGACATACTCCGTAGGCTTGGCAGGGTCCTCCGCCAGGAACGACTGCAACCCAGCCTTCGTCCAGACGAACACGCGGCCCGGGCCGCCAACGAACGTCGGACTGTCGTGAATGCGGCCGGGGATCGTGATGGTCGACGTTTCGCCGTCTGGACTCCAAACAGTAATGCGTTCCATCTCCGTGCCGTAGCTGTCGCCAAGCCAGATGCACCCTCGTTCGTCGGCCAAGATCGGTACTCCGATGTCGGAGAAATCTTCGTACTCTTCCAGAGACAAATAGCGACGAACCGTCTCGCCTTCCTGCGGAAGATCGTGCCTACGAGAGACTTTCTTGTCCGATTCCGGCATGACCCACACACCGCCCTCGCCATCTTGAATCGCAAAGGGGCTCCTGGCGTTCCAGTTCCCGCCACGTGCGAGCTTCGGGCCCTCCGTTAAATCGAACTCACCACTCTCAAGCCGCGCGAAATAGGTTCGACCATCGCTAACTTGCAGAAACACGTCCTCGTCGCCCGGCATCAGAGTCATGTCCAACACGATCGCGTCTTGCCGATCGTCCCGTTTCGTCGGATCCAGCGGTAGCGTCAGGTCAGCCTGTTCCTCGCCGACGGCAACACGGACCTTCCCAAACGTATTTGTCCAAATATCGCCTTGTTTCGTAATCACCACGCCGGCGCCACGGACTTCGATCGCCTCATACTTGCCCGTACGGGCGCTACTCTCTACCGGCATTGCCGGCTTCCGCGCAAACCAGGGCTTCAACATTTGCGGGCCGTCAAACGCCTTGCCGATCAGTTCGGGGTGTTTGCGCACCGTGTCGATGAACCGCGGCATCGCCACCTGAAATTCCTTGCCTTTAAAAAGGAACACCTGAGCGTGCGCCCAGCCTTTCATGGCGTAGCGTGGCGCTGTCGCGGCCATGCACAGCATGTAATCATCATTGCCCGGCACCATCCAGAGCGCCGCTGACCACTCCTGGATGATTCGGTTGCCCCTAAAAGTGGCAAAGGGGAGCTCCCAGCGACGCCCATTGAACCGTTGCGGGCCACGTTCTCCGCCGGCTAGCCATATCCCCCCGTCGCCTGCGATGGCAACTCCGCGGGATCCTTGCAATCGAATCGGTTCGCTGACGAGAACCTCTTGTTCTTCTTCGGCTTCCGGCCGAAATGCCGCCCACGTCTCGTGTCTGCCGTAGTGGGCGAAAACCGTTCCGTCCGCCGCCGTGCACGTGTATTTGAAGGTGGCATGGGGCAGCTCATGGACGACCTCCATGCGATCCAAATCGACAAGTACGGCCAGAGCCTGAAAACCGTGTGACTCACCCTCGGGGACTAGCTTGAATATCCGTGCCCACGCCAGCGATCCTTCGCCAATCGGGCGGATACTTGCGAGCCGAAGCCGCGAGGCAATGCCCTTTCCGGCGGGATAGAACCTAGCCTTGCCGTCGGCGTAAACAATCAGGCCTTTTCCTAGGCTCTTGGATCTTTTCTTAACGTCGCGACAGTTTACATAAAACCGCCCCGCGGAGTCGTTGAACACAGGATAGTCCGGTTCGACACGGTACTGCCCGACCTCAAGCATCTCGTCGCTACTGAGCTCTGTGACTTCCCCATCTGTAGACAGGCGTATCAGGGCCGTTCGTATCGTACCGGGAATGCGCTTGCCGTCGACAATCCGCGTAAGCGTATGCTTGATCTGCGCGAATACGAACGAGTCGTCCAAGCGAGCACATTCGCTTTCCTCGACGCGATACGACTCAGGCAACTTGATCTCGGTCCAGCTGCCACCGCGATACTTCCAAATCGAACGGCGAACGCCGAACTTGTGCATCTTCGGGCGTCGGGGGGACAGGATTAGCTCCTGGCCTTCATCAAGAACCCACGTCGCGAGGCCCTTGATGCTCTTGCCGCCTAGGTTCGTCCCACGTCCCACCGATGGCATGAGACCCTGGAGCGACCAGACGCCATCGCGAAAGACATGGGCGCCCAAAACGTTCACGAACACGAGCGCATCTTGCAGTTGGATCATCCCCGTCGATGTCGTCAACGTCCTGTCGTAGCCATTTCCATCGAACTCATGAGGCTCCGTCCAGCTCTTGCCATCGTAGCCGACTAGCACGTTGGGCTGGCCGTGCCCTTGGCGGCAGCTGACCCACACGCGGCGAAGCTTCTTATTGCCTGGCCCAGAAAACGACTCTGCCTCGAAGAACAGACGCTGAATATCGCACAGCTGTGGCGACGGCTTGGAGAACTCGCGTTCAACGATTTTCTTCGTTTCGGCGACAAAATGGAAAGGTGCATCCGGCGCCTTGTTGAGCACCGTCCACACTCGCCCATCGGGCGATGTCGCTACCTTAGCAACGCGATTGGGAAGCAGTTGCCAACGCACGTCGCGCAGCTCCAGGTCGACGCGATCCAGCGATCCCGTTTGCTGGGAATCATCGGCCCTCGCGGCGAGCGGATAGGTCGGCGGCAGCCATGCCGCGAGTGAAATAGCCAGAATCCAGATCGCCTTCCGGTGGCAGGAAATCATTATGAAGTCTCTCCTAGTGGGCAATTCGCAGGTCCTATATATAAACTCTGAATAGTCACGGCAACGCCCGACAAACGACCAGGACGGACATGCCAGCATACGGCCACGAACGCTTGGACGCCTAAGTAGGCCGGCGCTTAGAGAAATTTCTTTACTAACCGATATCGAGCCTCTGCGTTCCGGACCTAAGGCCTCGGCATACGCCAACTGCGCAAGAAAACAGCCCCGGCACCGCACAAGCAGCACCGAGGCTGTCGGTTTTCATCTCGATATCGGTGCACGCCTTGCGACGGGTGGGCTCTCGCGCACCAAGTACCGGATCCTCCGCCCGTTAGAGCAGGTTCACCAACCGTTCGGCCAGCCCCTTTTCGCCCAAGACAACCTTGAGGTCGGACTTCGCGGCGATCTTCTCCAGGACCTCCAGTTCCCGGATACGCATCAAAGTCGCGTTGCTCTCAAGCAGCTTGGCCGTGTTGGCCTGGCTGCGCATAGCAGCCGTCTCTTCGCGGCGTGCGATCAAGTTGGCCTCGGCCGCCTTCTTGGCCTCGGTCACCTTGTTCATCAGGTCCTTCATCTCGCCTGGCAGGATCACGTCGCGGATACCTACCGTAACAACGTCCAGACCCAACGTCGACGCGCGCTCGCGAACCTGCTCCTCGACCTCGCTTGCCAACCCGTCCTTGTCGCCGAGCAGCGTGTCGAGATCGCGTGCACCAACAGACGCTCGCAATGCCAACTGCGTCTCGCGATACAGCGCCTGCCGAGGATCGTCCGCCTTGGTCACCACCTTCACGGCATCGACAATGCGATACGCAACCACGGCGTTCAACCGCAGCGTTACCTTATCGGCGGTCATGATGTCTTGACCACCCACGTCGATCATGGTCTCACGCGTGTCGATCTCAACGACCTTGGCGTCCCGCGTCTTGCGCCAAAAGGCATACAGACCAGGCTCCAAGGTCTCGATGTAGCGACCGTTGTAGAACAGCACACCAACGTGGTTGCGCTGCACCTCGCAGACATCGAGCAGCCGCGCAGCCATCTCCGAATCGACAATGACCTTGAGGTCCTTGTGTTCGAAGCGCACCACGGACGCATCTACGATCTCGATGCGGACATCGCGGCAGTCGTTCCAGTAGGCGTACAGGCCTGGGCCCAGAACGTGGCTGAAACGTCCATCAATCCACACGAGCGCTCGCTCGCCATCACCGAGATCAACCAGGTCGGCGCGGCCCTCAAGCACGCCCGACTTGACGATCATGTCGAGCTTGTCATGCACGAGCCAAGGAGCGCGCTGCGAAACGACCTTCACTTCGATTTCGCTTCGCAGGCGTGGCAGCCAGTGGACACCTGGCTCAAGCAGACGCACGAAGTCCCCATCTCGGAAGTACAGACCCAGTTCGTAACGGCGGATACGAATTCGCTTTGGCATCATGGCGAGTACCTCCTTTCTGGTAAGACAACTCACGTGTGCTGGTACAACGCGCGTCGTGCATACTGCACGGCAACGCGTAGGTATAGTTAGACCGAAGAGACGGAGCAAAGGTTCGCCCGCGATTGAGAACAGAAAGGCCCGCCGGAGAACAGAAAGGCCCGCCGGAGAACAGAAAGGCCCGCCGGAGAACAGCGCCAACGTTGATCCCACATCTTGAATGCGGAGTGCTGCTTGAGCGGTCCTGCCCGGGGCGAGGAGCGTCGACCGCTGCCCGCTTGAGCGACACCCTGGGAGGAGAACCTCGCAGAAGATCGCGGCCACGTGCTTGAGTCAACTTCGTTCGCCACGTGCGGTGAGAGCGGTATCCACGCACTTCATGGCATTCGCAGGTGGTGCCGCCTGCCGACACGAGCGCACACGAGGTGCCATGTCATGCAGGGCAGGGGAGGCTGATCGTTCGCTGGGATGTTCTCCTTTGGGATTCTGGTGGGCGTTTTTCACGCCTGGAGCCGGTTACCAGCCGGCAGTTCATGGTGGACGGTACGGGAGTCGAACCCGTGACAGCCAGATTCGTAGTCTGGTGCTCTACCCACTGAGCTAACCTTAAGCATCGACATCGCACGTCTAGAATCCATGTCCGGAACACAGGCGATCAACTGCCCGAATGGGCCCACGACCCCTGTGCCGCTGGCTGCGCAACATCAACGGTCCTCGCTTACAAAGTAACCCGTCCAGGTGTCGAACCTGGCCTAACAGCTTCGGAAGCTGTCGTGCTATCCGCCACACTCACGGGCTATCGATACCCACCAGACACAGCGCGGTGCCGATGGTTCATTCAAAGTACCCAGTCGAGGAATCGAACCTCGTCCGACAGTTTCGAAGACTGCCATGCATCCATCACACTCACCAGGCATATGGGGCCGACGACTGGATTCACACCAGCAGCATCCTCCCCCGTTCCATTAAAGACGGGGCAAGACAAACGCCTTTCTGTTTCGAGCCACGTCGGCATAAGCACGAGCGCGAGGAGTCGAACCCCGTCCGCCAGTTTTGGAGGCTGGCTGCTCTCCCAGGAGCACACTCGCGTGGTTAGGTCTGAGACTTGAGGTGTCAGGCCTGAGGGTTGAGATTGGTTGATTAACGGTTCACAATGCGGTCATGCGAGATCACCGCAAGCTACGTGCGTTCGAGTTGGCCGACAGCCTTGTGCTGTCGATTTACGCTCACACAAAATCCTTTCCGAGCGACGAGCGATATGGTCTCACCTCGCAACTTCGTCGGGCGGCCGTTTCTATCGCGTCCAATATTGTCGAAGGCTGTGCTCGCTCATCAGAGGCTGACTATCTGCGTTTTCTCGACATGGCATTTGGATCCGTTCGCGAGGTTGGTTATCAGTTGACCGTTGCTGAACGACTTGGCTACCTTGCCGCCGACACCGCAAGCGAGCTCTCGCAACACGCCGACGAGACCGCAAAGGTTCTCGCCGGCCTGCTACGATCGATGCGCCAAGAGAGGTGAGCACCGCGCCCTCAAGACTCACGTCTCAGGCCTCAAGACTCATCTCCCAGTACGCTTCACTCACAAACTTCGACCAGCTTTCGATGCGTCGATCGTGGTTCGCGTAAATCGGCTTCCACTGCGGACGAACCGGAAGCTTACGAAGCGTCATGTTCGCCTGCTCTGGCGTGCGGTCCGCCTTACGGTGATTGCACTCCACACAAGCCAACACGCAGTTATCCCATCGTGAATCACCACCCTGGGCACGCGGCACAACGTGGTCGATCGACAACTCGTCGCTGCCCGGCTGCTCGCCGCAGTACTGGCAAACGAACCGGTCACGCTTGAAGATATTGCGCCGACTAAACGTCACGTGGGCCGTGGGCGTACGGTCGTACTCCGTCAACGTGATCACCTCCGGCACGCGAATCCGCATGCGGATCGCCTGTACGAACGCATCCCCGTCCGCAGGTCGCAACTTCGACCAGTCACTCCAGTCAAACGTCTGGTAATCGGTTACGTCTACGACGCGAGCTGACTCGTTCCACAACAGGACCAGAGCCCGCGCCACCGTGGCGACGTTGACTGGCTGCCAGTTGCGATTCAAGACCAATGTCGGTCGCTGCAATACGTTTGCTGCCATGCCATTCACCTTTCCCTATCCCCTTGGTCAACGAGGGTATCCGATGGGAGTCGAACCCATACCTCCTGCTTCACAGGCAGGCGTGCAGAACCGCTACACCACGGACACCACCTGTTCTTCAGCGGAAGATTCGCCGGGCACGGCTGCCTGAACTGGCAGTCGACCATAGGGCGGCAGTCAGATGCGCTTCTGCGACCGCGTGATGCCTATCGCCCCGCGGCCGTCCAACGCGCACGCGTCGGTGCCCTCATCTCAGCTACCAACCCCATTTGATCACCAGTCTCTCGAAATTCCCTACAAAAAAGGCCCAATGTCATGCGACACCGAGCCTTTGTAAGGGCGTCAACGAATGTCGCATGCACAGAGGATCATACGGGGGCAGATTCGCGGCCTCCGCCCCGATACGTGTAACGCTACTGCGTGCATGTATCGATTTGAATCGTAGGAATGTCATTTCTCTTTCTCTGACCACTAGCGACATCGTAACTTCCATACAGACTAAGACGCACGAGATGCCAAAGGGTTCACGAGTTTTCTGGCATTCGGCTACTCAATAAAAACTGAATGCCGTCTGCATCGAATGCCAATATATAGCGTTAGTAGTGTGCGCACCCGCCCCACTTGAGTGCGGGCAACGCATGCACTTCGCCAGCAGTTATCTCTCGCAGCGCAATGGCGGCGCTCGGCAATAAAGACGAAGACCCTATGTCGCAATTCACTCTCCTGACCGGTGCCACCGGGCTTGTCGGATCGTTCCTGATGCGCGATCTTCTTTCCGCCGCAGAGCCGCTGGCAGTGCTGGCTCGTTCAACCGCTCAACAGACGGCCGCCGAAAGGATCGACGAACGACTCTCGGCCTGGGAAGAACGCTGGAACCGCAAACTGCCACGACCGGTTTGCATCGAGGGTGACGTCAATCAACGGCACCTAGGCATGGACGAAGCAACCCGTCGATGGATTGGCGAACATTGCCGCCGGGTGATCCACAGTGCAGCAATTCTTAAATTTTCCGGTGACGATCAAGCCCAAGATCCTTGGCGAACCAACGTCGACGGAACTCGTAGGGTGCTTTCCTTGTGCCGGGAAACCGGGCTGCGCGAACTCCATTACGTTTCGACGGCCTACGTTTGCGGCACGCGTGCCGGGACGATTTACGAAAGCCAACTCGACCTCGGCCAGTCGTTTCGCAATGACTACGAGCGCAGCAAGTACCTTGCCGAGCAGCTCGTGCGGAACGATGATTTTCTCGATCGCCCCACCATCTATCGCCCCGCAGTTATCGCAGGCGACAGCGTAACTGGCACGACGATCTCGTACCACGGTCTGTTCACTTACCTGCGCAGCCTGGCTTTGCTAGCAAGACGAATCGACGCCGACGCGAGTGGCATTCGTCGCGTTCCACTGCGACTGGCCATGAACGGCGACGAACGGCGCAACCTGGTCCCGGTCGACTGGGTATCGCGAGTCATTCACCACCTGGTCAACACGCCAGACGCTCGCGGCGAAACGTTTCACCTGTCCCCACAAGACGCGACCACCACGCGCGACCTGTACGAAGCTGCATTTGCCTATTTTGACTGCGAAGGCTTCGAGTTTCTTGGAAACAACTGGAATCATCGCGATAAGATGACTCGCCTGGAGCGCCTCTTCTTGACGCATAGCGAGTCGTATCGGGACTACGAATGCAGTGACCCGGTGTTCGACACGACCAACCTCCGCCGGCATGCCGTTCACTTGCCATGCCCCCAGCTCGACGCGGCAATGGTACGTCGTTTCTGTGAATTTGGCGAGCAAGATAGCTGGGGAGCTCGAACCAAGACACCGATCGTCCTGCCACTGACCACCGCACAGCCGGCGGCCGCTGCTGCGGCTCCGGTCTAACGCAGGCGTCTAGCGAGTCTGTGCTTCCGTCGCTTGTATCCGCGGACCGCAAGCGACACGTCTCGCGTATCTCGTGTTAGCTTCTTGCGGCGATTCGTGCGCTGGCGATGCTTGTCCGCGCCGCCGCAAGCATCGCAATCAGGCGACCAGCCGATGCTCCTTCATCATGAGCTAGCTACCGGAGTCGTGTTGCCTTCAGAATCGCAGCCCACCGACCGATACAACCGTTATATCTTACGCCAGACCTGCAGGCGTGCTTGCAGTGATGGCAGAACCCAAGAATCCACGGTTAGCCAACATGGGCGTCGCCGATTCCATCACCGTAGCACTCGAAGTCCGGAGCGAAGGGACATCCGTTGGCTCCACAGACGACGATACCTTCGTGCATGCAGCGACCGACGCTGGTCATTTAGGCATAAAGTTTCTCGATGTAGCGACTCGCGTCGGCGATCACCCAGCACTGATCACGACCGACCGACTATTCAGCTATCACGAAATCGCCAGAGCCTCGCTGCGTGTCGCCGGTTTCTTGGATAGCTCGCTCTCATTCACTGCCGGCGATCGCGTCCTGTTGATCGCCAAGAACTCGCTGGCCTACATGGCCGGTCTCTACGGCACGTTACTTGCCGGTGGCGTTGTCGTTCCACTACCCGAGAAGACATCCAGAGATCGATGCGATCTTGTCGCCGGCGAATGTGAAGCACGCGTGACCCTGCTCGACGCGACGAGCCAAGGTCAATTTGCAGGCCGAGAATCAGGCACTGCCGTTCTCCTCAACCTTCTGGCGGCCAGCAATCCGAGTGGCCCTCCACTCAAGATATCGCACAGCGACGGCGACTCACTCGCCATGTTGCTCTATACTTCCGGCTCCACGGGAAAACCCAAAGGAGTGATGCTCAGCCACGGCAACCTACTTGCCAATGCCGCTTCGATTGCTGAGTTCCTGCCCATCGAGCCGACGGATCGGGCATTGACCGTGATTCCCTTTTGCCACGCGTACGGCAACTCCGTCCTGCAAACGCATATGCTCGCGGGTGCCACACTTGTGGTCGACGGCACACCGACGTTTCCGATCACGATCACCGAGGCCATGCGTCGGCATGGCGTTACGTCGTTCGCCGGCGTTCCAGAGCTATACCACTCGCTATTGTCGTGCTCGGATCTTGGCGAGCAGAATCTTCCCGATCTGCGTTACATGACGGTCGCTGGCGGAAAGATGCCCGCGGCCACGGCGAATCAAATCGCCGGACGCATTTCACCAGCGAAGCTGTTCGTCATGTACGGGCAGACGGAAGCGACCGCTCGCTTAGCCTGCCTTCCGCCAGAAGACTTAACCTTCCGCGCCGACTCCATCGGCCGAGCAATCCCTGGCGTCGCACTAAGAGTACTCGATACGGACGGATCGCCAGCAAAGACAGGGGACCGTGGCGAGCTCTGCGCTCGAGGTGATAACGTCATGCTCGGCTACTGGAACGACCAAGCAGCCACCGACGCCGCGCTTACCGACGGCTGGCTTCGCACCGGCGACATCGCCCACGCCGATAGCGAAGGCTACTTCTACCTGCATGGACGACGAAATCAGGAAGTGAAGATTCGAGGCATTCGCGTCGATCTGACCGCAGTGGCAGCGGCACTCTCAGACGAAGTCCCTGGCTGCCACTTTGTCGCGGTTGCGTTTGATGCGAATTCAATCACGCGAATCGCATTGTTCGCCAAGAGCAACGTCCTCACACCATCGATGGAAGAAATTCAGGACGCCTGCAGAGACAGGCTCGCTGAGCACGAAATCCCTTCCTACATCGAACAACTCGCGGACTTTCCGCTGAACGACGCCTTAAAGATCGATCGACAATCGCTCTCCGCCTGGGCGGCAAAACAATTTGACGCGAGCTGCGCCAACGAGTCGGTTCTCGGTGGTGGCAGCTCCAATCAACTTCTGAAGGAAGTCGCATGACTCACACGACCTTTCACCAACGCACCCTACTGGCTTACCTGCAGGACCGATACGGCGACACTACGACGATCGCATGCGACACCGACCTAATCGAAGCCGGGCTACTCGACTCGTTAATGGTGATGGACTTGGTGTGCTTCGTGCAGTCGTCCTTCGACGTCGTATTCGAGGCTCGCGAGATCTCTCCTCGCAACTTTTGCCGCGTTGACCAACTGGCAGGACTCATTGAAGCGAAACTCAGCGTACTCCGTGAGGCCGCCTAAGGCACTTCTGGTACGCGACCACATCCACAGGCCATGGCGACCGAGGTTAAGAAGCGATCCACTAGGCAAGGCACATGTTCAACGGACTCCAACGCCGATCGATCCCTGCTGGTGACATCTCGTTCATCAACCACCAGTACCTGCACAGCTGCTTGGGTGCCACCGATCCAACCATGGTCTGGGGAACCGACGTTGAGGCCGGCAACCTCCTAGACTTTGTCCGGCAATATAACACCACGTCCGACATCCTCGTTTCACCGGCACATCTGCTTGTGGCCGCGGTCGGCAGGTGCCTGAAACAATTCCCGCGGCTCAACTCGCGAGTCGTCGGCCATCGGATCTACCCCTTTCGTGAGATCGATATTCGCGTGGTGACATGCAACCCTCGCACGGCCGATGTCGATATTGTTTCGATCCCGCAGGCGGACAAGATCAGCGTGGATGAGATCGCCAAGAATCTCTGGGACGCGCAACTGCAGATCGCCAATAAGGAACATGTCGATCGCTTCGACAAATGGATTCTCAGCGCCGGCCCAGCATGGATGCGGCAATTGATCGCCCGTACGTTCTGGTGGGCCAATCGCTCCTTCCGATTGCCGCGGATCGGCCGTATCGACCGGCACCTCGACGCCTCTGCCATTGTGAACTACCTGGGCGATGCGAGTTCCCCGCCGATGCGGATGTACAAGCCGTCGAAATTCCCGGACGAATGTTCGCTGCTGAGCGTAACGATGGGGCGATGGGAGGAACAGCCCGTCGTCGAGAATAACGAGGTTGTGGTACGACGCGTGGCTCCGCTCTTCGTCCGAGCCGATCATCGAATCACCGACGCCCACGAATTGTCGCGATTCGTGGGCAGCTTGCGCGAAATGCTGGCGACCCCAGAGACTCTCCTTGAACGGACCAACGACTCCAGCGATGTGTCCGACGAACAGGCGCATGAGGCCACTGCACAATCCCGCACGCCGCACCAACAGGCGGCTTAATCGATCTATGAACAAGATTCTGTCACGACCAATGCCTTCCAAGGCAAGACGCGACGCACGAAGTGTCATCCTCGTGCTTACCTGCATGCTGTTGTTATGCGTATCAACGAGCGGAGCCGCCGCTCAAACACCACCACCGTACGCGAGCCCAAGAATTCTGGTGCTACGTGGTGTGTTTGAGGTCTTCTCGCTCGGCATGAACAACCTGGCAGAAAAACTGCGTAATCGTGGCTACGATGCCAAGTCGACGTCGTGGTCGCTGGCTCTCACCGAGGCGCAGTGCGACGACGATCGCCCGCTGGTAATTATCGGCCACAGCCTAGGCGGACGCATGTGCGCCTGGCTTCCCCGCAAATTAAAGTCATGCGGGAAGCGAGTTCCGCTGGTCATCATCGTCGATGCCAACCTGTTCCAAACGATTCCCGACAACGTCGATCGCTGCTTGAATCTCTATGTCACCAACAAGATGGGGATCTTCCACGGATCTCCCGTCTCTGGGGAGTCCTGCTCTACGCAGATCGTCAACTGGGACATCAGCGAGGGGCAACCCTCGATGTTCGCCGGCGGCGTCAACCATTTCGACATTGACTCGGTCGACTGGGTTCACGACATCATCATCGACGAAATCGAAAGATCGTACCCGTCGCTGACGGTCGACTCGATCGGCCGCCGCGCCAGGCCATCCACCATACCCTCGGTCGCCGTCCGGACACATTCTAGCAGCAGGGACACTCGAACGTTCGTGACGACTCGCGGCATTGTCGTCGATCCGTTTCCATCCGATGACCGCCTCCCACGGAACAGGTCGCTTGCGTCGCGTTCCATCCGAACGCGCCTCACTCGGCTCACGACGTCGTCCACAACGCCACAACGGCAGAGCGTTGCCTGGAGTCCTACGCGGCCAGGCCAGTCGCTCCATACGGAATCAGTGCATTCCTCTGTCGCGTCATCTACACCGCTGCGAACTCGACCGCGGGCCTCGGCCGATGAAACCGTGAAGATCGCGGACGCGGCCTTGCCACCTGCTCGCGTTTCGGCACCACAGCCAACCCCTAGCCGGGTAGCTTGGCGACCGAATCGCCGCAGCACCACCTACGACACATCCACCCGCAACTTGCATTAACGGGAGCCGCGAGCCGATGAGCAATATCCCCGCACTCTTGGTTACCGCGATCGTATGGCTTTACTGGCTGTCGGTTGGCGTGATGATCGTCCGCAGTCGCTTGCGTCTTCAGTCGGCCGCAGGCGCCGTTCCCCGCACCGGACGGGAACAGTGGATGTGGCTCGTGTGGGTCCCTACCGTGATCGCCTGGCACCTGCTTCCGATTCTAGCGCACACATCCGAGATGACCTTCATCGCCGCGCCGACGTGGGCGAGTGGCCCGGCCTATTCCGTGATCAACTGGATGGCAGTGCCACTGGCGGCAGCCGCTTACGGGTTCACCGTACCCTGTTGGCTGGCCATGGGGAGCAACTGGAGCCTGGCAGTCGTGCCGGAGAAGCAAACCAGCTTGATCACCGATGGTTGGTATGGTCGCGTTCGCCACCCGATCTATTCGCTCGGCCTCGTCCTCATGCTGGCGACCATCCTGGCGGCTCCGTCAGCGGCGGTGCTTCTGCTAGCGGCGAGCCACTCCACGTTGATACTGCTTAAGGTACTGAACGAAGAGAGTCACTTGCTCGTTCGTCATGGCCAAGACTACCACGAATATCGACAGCGTACGGGCCGCTTCATTCCGCGACTAACGCTGATCGCACCACCGGCAAGCCCCACGCACACTTAGATCCTGGCCGCTCGAACAATCGACCGAGGGCTGTCCGATATGGCGAGTGATCGCGATCCGATAACCGGCGTCCGGCGCAGGTGGTGGCAACTCCGTGTTTGGCACGGCATGACGATTACCGCCTGGGTGCGGCTACTCGCGCGAAACCGCTTCAAGATCACGCCACGGCGATTCTACCTAGTTGCCATCATCTCAGCGACGAGCTTGCTGAACTCCCTGCTGGCGGCCGTGCAAACGCTTCTATTCAGCCGGCGCATCAGGCGTGCCGAGCTACGAGAGGACCCGATTATCATCCTCGGACATTGGCGGTCAGGCACGACTCTGCTACACGAACTTCTCTCGCTCGATTCGCGACACTACGCTCCGTCGACTTACGCCTGCCTGGCCCCCGATCACTTCCTCGTCTCGCAGTGGGCGTTATCCTGGTGGCTAAGGTTCCTGCTGCCAAAGCGTCGTTCGCAGGACAACGTCGAGATCGGCTTCGATAAACCACAGGAAGACGAATGGGCCATCTGCTCAATGGGTTTGCCTTCGCCCTATCGTGCGGCCGCTTTTCCACGCCATGCCCCGCACGCGGGCGAGCACTTCGATCTGCTTGATACCACGCCCAGCGAAACCAGAAAATGGATGCAGAAGTGGAAACGGTTCCTTCAGGCGGTTTCGCTGCGAGAGCCTGGCAAACGCTTGGTACTCAAGTCGCCACTGCACACCGCACGAATTGCAGTCCTATTAGAAATGTTCCCCAAGGCGCATTTCGTCTATGTCGAGCGCAATCGCCACGACGTATTGCGTTCCACGCTGCGACTCTGGAGCCGGCTCGCCGAAGACGAAGGGTTACAAACTGTCGAGTCAGACCGTCTCAAGAGTATGGTGCTCGACAACTACCGACGACTTCACCGGAGCTTCGCTGCGTCGGCGGACCTCATCCGTTCCGAACAACTCACAATAGTTCGCTACGAACAACTAATTGAAGATCCGCTAACTGTCGTCTGCGACATTTACGCGCAGCACCACCTGGGCGAACTCGACCAGTCATCACCCCGACTTGCAGCGCACGCTGAGCAGGCAGCCACGTTTCAAACGAGCCGATACCCGCGGTCGGAAGAGACGGATGCCTGGATTACCGACGCCTGGAATAAAGAAGAACCGTCTATCATGGGCGTCCACCTAGACGCCGCTGGCCGTCGAGCCGCCTAGAATCCTCACGAGCCGTAAACGGTTGTCGGGGCGGTGAAGGTACCGCCAGCGGGAGGACATGTATTGCAGGCCGGCGCTGGGGGGCAATACGAAGCGGCACGCTGCATACAGCAACAACCGCTCGATAACACGGCCAACATAGTGACCACGAGAAAGACCGCGAGTTTGTTCATCGACTCATCCTTCCTTGGATATACGTAGCTTGAACCTTGGGCGAGCCACTCGGCTCCGCGTCTATGCCCCACGCCTTCCTTGGCGCCTGACAGACGCTGGGCAACTAGCTACCGATCGTGCGGCTCCAACAATTGCGGTCCGCATCGCGACAACCACCACCCGTTGCGTCGTCATTCTGACTCTTCGCTGCGACGGCTTGTATCGACAACGGGGCGACAGATCAAGAGCAATCTCGGCCCGATGACTGCGCTGACAGCAGGCCCTAAGCGACGCGATGCAGCTAGCGACTGAGCTGTTCATGTCGGATACGAACGAGACGATATCCGCCAGCTTGCTGCTCAAGCGTATCGATCCAGTGGGCGTTCTGCCATTGATAGCGGACTTGTAGCTTGCGTATATCGCCCGCGAGTAATCGTTCAAGAGCGGGGCGGAGTTGCGGCGAATGATCGCCCCCCGAACCGGACGTGCGACGGGCGATCAGTTGAACAGATGTCGCATATCGCTCGAGATCGGTGAACAGTGCCGTGACATCGTTCGCGTCAAGGACTGCCTCGTGCATGGGAGGTAACGAGGCTAGATCGACACCACCGTGATTGACCGGCTCTTCGATCGATTGCAGACCCGATGTTTCTTCGGCGCCAAGGCGTGCCTCGGACGGCGCCGGCCGCTTGCGAAGTCGAAACCAGTCACGTCGGGACATTTCGGGAGACGAGTTACTCATTGCCTTCTGCAATCGCTGGAGGTGGAAGAAAACGGGAGGCGGTGTCGAGGTGCGCTTGATTCAGGATCGACGATTCTCCATGACACTGCAAACAGTTGGTCCGCCACGGGTGTGTGGTCGCCATGCCAGGAGCGGCAGTTCGGCCATGGCAACTGAGGCACTTGCCACGCATCAGCGTCGTGTGGGGAATCACCGGAGGAGCCCCGGGATAGGCACGGTGCCCCTGCTGTGGAGCCGACACACCGGCAAACGTGCTTTCGAACGTCATCGATGCGACAGTAAACTTCGCATTCTGCTCGACATGGCACTGCGTGCAGTTGGTCAGCACTGGATGCGGCATCTTGCCTGCCCGCAGGGTAGCGCTTTTCAGCCCCTCGTCGTGACAGGCCATGCAGGCGGTATCGTTCAACTGGTCGATCTGGTGCGGCACCGTCGGCGGCGCTCCATTGAAGGCACGTCGGGTGGCACGGTCGGCAAGCGAGACATGCTTTTCCGCCTCGCTCACCTGAATCGCCTCGCCGCTTCTCATGGCCTCCTGGCGAAGTGTCTTTAGCACTGCCGCCTGCTGCCCGCGTTGGGCCGCCAAGATGTCGGGCATGCCGGCGTAGTGCGTCGCGGGAACGACGGCGATCGTATCGTCGCTGAGATCATCATGCTGAGCCGGCCCGAGCAAGGCGCTGGTCGTCGGCTTGGGTCCATCGTTGTAGGCCGTCATAGGCGACTTTAGGCCGATGAAGTAACCGGTGGTCGACAAACCAACAACGACAAGCACCAGCAGCGTCGTGTGCTGACGAGCGAATGAAGCCGGCGCACTCGATGCGCCGGTGTCCGCGGAATCCAGGTTGCTACTATCTGGCGACGACATGTGTCTTAGGCGAGTAGGTGTCGGGAAACGGTTACTTCCAATGTCATATCAAAGAGACCTCGACGGCGCTCTTCTTGTAATCGGGCTGCTTGGAAAAGGGATCGATCGCGTCGAGTGTCAAATCATTGATGCGTAATGTCTCGTCGAAGAACGGCACGAACACGGTTCCTCGCGGCGGCCGCCCACGTCCGTCAATCCAGGCCACGAGATCCAATTCGCCGCGACGCGAACGGACTCGCACCCGCTCTCCGTTTTGAATGTTGCGGTCCCGGGCATCGTCGGCATGCATTTCGATATAGGCCGACGGCATCGCACGACTCAGTTCCGGAATACGCCGTGTCATCGAACCGGTGTGCCAGTGTTCCAACACGCGGCCCGTCGTCATCATGAGCGGATACTCGTCGTCCGGCAGCTCGGCCGGCGGCTCGTAGGGATGAAACCACAGTTGGGCGCGATCATCCTTGGTGGTCGAATGGTAAAACTGAAATCCGGTCCCTTCCTTCACGTAAGGATCGTCCCCTTCTGCGAAACGGAACCGGGTCTCGGCCCAAGAACCATCTTCCTTTTGCACGACCGGCCACCGCATGCCGCGAACCTTGACGTACTCGTCGTACGGCGCCAGATCCTTGTGTTTCATCCGCGTGAACTGCCGATACTCCTCAAACAAATGCTTGTCGACATTCACGTCATAGTAGCGATCCCACTCCCAGACCGGCACCACCTCGCCAGCATCGTCACGCACGTCGAACAAGAATCGACCATCCTTATCCTCCATGCCGGCGAGGCCCTTGTCGTGCAGGCGGCGGGCCACGGCGATGAGCTGCCACAGATCATCGCGAGCGTCACCCGGCGGTTCGACCATCTTGAACCACTGCTGCGTGCGGCGTTCGGAATTGCCAAACACGCCGTTCTTTTCCACCCACATGGCAGAAGGCAGGATCAAATCGGCCAAGCGAGTGGTCGCCGTCGGGTAGACTTCCGAAACAATCAGGAACTTGTCGTCCAGGTCCTTCTTGCCATTGAAGAGCTTGTTCAGGTTGGGAAGCGTCTGTCCGGGATTCGTTACCTGAACCCAGATCGTGTCGACGGCGCCACCTTGATCTGAGGCCGTGCAAAATTCTTCCCACATTTTAACGGTGTGGAAGCCAGGCTTAGGATTGATTCGTCCTTCCGGCAGGTTCCAGAATTCTTCGCACTGCTTGCGATGCTCCGCCTTAGCAATCAACCGGCCGCCCGGCAACGCATGCGCCAGCGTGCCGACTTCGCGAACCGTGCCGCAAGCCGACGGCTGACCAGTCAGGCTCGTGGGCGAGTCTCCCGCGCGGCCGAAGTGCCCACTCAGCAGATGCACACCGTGCACCATGGTATTCACCGCCGTGCCCATGGTGTGCTGATTCATGCCCATGCACCAGAGCGACGTGATTCGCAAATCGCGATTGGCGAACAGATCCGCCAACATGCGAATGTCGTCGGCCGCCACGCCGGAGAGTTCTTCGACATGCTCAGGCGTGTAAGGCTTGAGCATCTCGCGATACTCCTCAAACGTAATCGCCTTGCCGTGCAGATTCGGCTTATCGGGATTAGGTGCCTTGAAGTTGCAGTGTTTCTCGACGAATTCCTTGTCATAGGTTCCATTCTTCAGAAGAAGGTGAGCGATACCATTGGCGATCGCTACGTCGCCATGGCCCTTCATCTCTAAGTAGTGCTGACACTGTTCCGTCGTTCTCGTGCGGCGAGTGCCAATGTCGATCAGCAGCACCTTCTCACCTCGCGAACGGCGATCGACCACGCGCGAGAACAGTACGGGGTGCATCTCGGCCGGGTTGTTCCCCCACATGATCAGCACGTCGCACTCATCGAGGTCGTCGTAGCAACCGGCCGGCTCATCGACGCCATAGGTCGCCAGAAAACCAGTCACCGCCGACGCCATGCAAAGTCGAGCGTTGGGGTCGATGTGATTATTAGAGAGTCCGCCCTTCATGAACTTTTGATTGGCGTAGCCTTCCGGAATGGTCCACTGACCGCTGCCATAAACCGCGAAGCGTTCGGGGGCCGATTCGATCCGAGAAGCGATCACGTCGATTGCCTCTTCCCAACTGATGGCGACATATTTGTCACCGCGGCGCAGGAGTGGCTGCTTGAGCCGGTCCTTTCCGTACAGGGCGGCACCGACGTGATACCCCTTCACGCAGAGCAGACCCTTGTTCACATCGGCGTCTTTGTCGCCGGCAATCGCGACTACGCGCCCGTCCTCCACACCGACCTGCACATGGCAACCGGTTCCGCAGAATCGGCAAGGAGCCTTGTTCCACTCGATCGCCGAAGGCTGCTCGGCGTTCACGATCGGCAGTGAGACTGCGCCGGAGGCAACGGCCGTTGCCGTTCCCATGGCGGTGGCACGAATGAAATCTCGACGATTGGGAGCCATAGCGATTCTCAGTTTCGTATCGAAGGAGTCGTTTCCGTTAGGTTACCCTGTCGCGACGCGTCTGCGTCACCGAGCTCATCATCTCCACCCGGTTTATCATCAAGATGCACGAATACCACGTCGACGTGCTCGACGCCGGGCAGTTCTGCTAGCCAATCGGTGATGTCATGCGATTCGCCTGAGCCGCGGGTCTCTAGCACCAAAGGTTGCCGCCGCCCGGTGCGCAGGCCCAACTCCAGGACAGGCTGATCCTTGATCGCCTGAATTGCGTCTGCCACGAGCACGTCATCAGCGGATAGCTGAATCACGAGTCCACTAATCATCGTCGGCGCCCTCCGCTTCCACGACCGGATTCCTCTGGAAGACGCGCACCGCCGCTTCGAGACCAAGCGTGTAGATCATCAGCCCGGCCGCCCAGACACCGGCGGTTACTTTCCATTCCAACAGGCTCGGTTGGTATTCGACGATTTCGTGAAGCGTGCTGGGAATGAAGCCAGGCACGATCAGCCCCATGCCTTTCTCAACCCAGGCGGCCATAAATGCCAGCACGCAGGCGATGACCAAGATGCTCGCGCGACGAAATACCCACGGCGAAAGGAAGAGCACGGCCGCAATGACATTGCCGATAATGGCCGCCCACATCCAGGGAACCAGGCCGTAGTGTCCGTCGAGGCCGATGAAAAGATACTGGGCCGAGGCAGTGTGACTTCCGCCGCTGTAGAACTCCGTGAATACCTCTGAGATCACCATGATCAGGTTCACCACGATCGTCACGCGGATGATGTTAACCAGGATACGAATCGGTTCGTTCGAGATCCGGCCGCCGAGCAATCGCCGGAGGATCAAGAGCGTCACGACAATGAAGGCCGGGCCAGAGACAAATGCGCTGGCCAGGAAGCGCGGCGCGAGCAGGGCCGAGTTCCACAATGGTCGCCCGCCGAGACCGCAATATAAGAATGCCGTGACCGTGTGAATCGAGATCGCCCAGAAGACCGACAGCATCACGAATGGCACGTACCAACGCGGGTTCGGGCGGCGGCCCAAGTACCGCATGTAGAGCAGGTACCCGCAGATGTGCAGGTTGAGCAGCAGATAGCCGTTGAGCACGATCACGTCCCAGGTCAGCATCGACATCGGGAAGTTGAATCGCCCTAGCCCCGGTATTAAGTGCCAAAATCGCTCTGGGCGTCCAAGATCGGCGACCACAAACATCAGGCAAATCGCAATCGCGGCGATCGCTAGCAGTTCGCCCACGATGACCACATCGTGCATTTCTTTGTTGCGGTAAAGGTACGCCGGGATGACCATCATCACGCCGCCTGCCGCAACGCCAACCGCGAAGGTGAAGTTCGCGATGTAGAGACCCCAACTGACGTGATCCGTCATGTTCGTGAGGATCATCCCGTTCGCAACCTGCACCGACCAGGCATGGGCACCGACCAGAAAGATCGCCGTTAACGCGAACATCCAGGCGTAGAACCACTTGGTGCCGTCGGTCGCCACGCCTAGCAACCACAGCAGGAAGCGAGGGTAGCTGCGTGCGTGCGGCTCTCTTTCAGCCGACGAGTTCGTCGTGTTGGTCGTTACCGATGTTGCCACGAGTTCACTTTACGAGTCGAAGAAGTAGAAGAAGCTAGGCTGCGTGCCAAGCTCTTCTTTGAGCAGGAATACGCGTTTGTTCTTGAGGATCCAGACGATGTCCGATTCCGGGTCGTTCAGGTCGCCGAAGACGCGGGCGCCCGTGGGGCAAGCTTCCAAGCAGGCGGGCAGCCGGCCTTCGCGAGTGCGGTGCAGGCAGAAGTGGCACTTCTCCATCACACCCTGCGGGCGAATCCGGTTGGAGAGGTAGCTCTGATTCTCGTTCACCTCGTCGGCCGGAATCGTGGGAGCTTCCCAGTTGAATCGGCGGGCATGATAGGGGCAGGCCGCTTCGCAGTACCGGCAGCCAATGCACCAGTTGTAGTCGACCACCACAATCCCGTCCTCCTCCTTCCAGGTCGCCTCGACCGGGCAGACCGTCACGCAGGGCGGGTTGTCGCATTGCTGGCACTGTACCGGCATATAGAATTTGTCGTCCTGCGGCACCGTGTGGTCGTAGGTCGTGTTGCCGGTCTCCATGTCCATCGAGCCTTTGCTCATTTCGAGGACGCGGATGTAGGACTGGTTCGTCTTCCGGTCGTGGTTGTTTTCCTCGTGACAAGCCTCCATGCATTTGCCGTTGCCGTTGCATTTGCTGAGGTTGATTGCGTAGCCGAATTTCACGCCCGGGATCGGCCGATGGTCGCCGATCGTGACATCCGCCCCGTAGTCTTCCTTGGTCTCCTGCTGGAGCCGGGCGAAGATTTTTTCCTTGTCGTCGTCCGTCAGCTCCTTGTAATGCTGCTGCAGGAACTCCTCGACCGAAACGTTTTCCGGAATGCTCGCCAGCGGCGAGATCGCCTTACCGAAAGCAGCCAGCCCCAGCGTGATGCCGATCCCTTTCAGCACCGTCCGCCGCGTTGGGCTGCCCAGCTCCACGATCGGCAGTTCTGGCAGCGAGTCTGCGTCCGGCTTGCCGTCCGAGTCAGGTTGTGTGGGCGTTTCGTTCATGGTTCTTCGCTCGCCGTGCTCTCGCTACTGGCCGTGCTTGTCCCCGCCATGTTCTTTGTGTTCCAGGAACCGGTCCCGCGGTTTGAAGGTCGGCTTCATCGCGGGGAAACCTGGGGAGTGCGGATCGTGGCAGTCCACGCAGTTGTTTCTCATCCGCGGTCCGCGCGAAAGATCCCAGTGGCCGGTCATGCCGCCGTGGGCTCCGTGCTGGTAGTCGCGGGTTTGCGGCCCATGACATTGGGCACATAGCGTCATCACGTTCGTGAATTCGACCGTGCGACCGTCCGCCAGGTGGAGCGTGTCGTAGTCGCCCGGATTGTGGCATGACAGGCAGGAGACCGAGCCGTGCGAGACCGTCACATTCTGGTGGAATTCGTTCAGGCTTGCCGTGGTCCGATTGTTCACATTCGGCGGCCGCGTGGCGTGACAGGTCGAGCAGGCCGCTGTGACTTGGTTGCCATGGGCGTCGACGACGCCGAGTTCCACGCGAGGTGGCCCGGCCGGTTTACGAATCGTGACTTCGTGCCCCCGCAGCTTTTGAAGCGATTCCGCTTCGAGCGGTTCCGCCGCATTGGCCAAGGAGGCAACCCGTTCGCCGGCAGCTTCGTTGTGCTGAGCTTGCGTAAGTGCGGCCAGAGTCGCAGGCTGAGGAGAGTCGCCGGCCGAGTTCGCGGCCGCGATGAGCAGGGCCTGCGTAGCCCAGCCAATGCCGACCAGCAGCACCGCCACGCCTGCAGCGGCCAAGACTCGCGTTCTGCCTGTGCGAATTCCGCTCATCGTCCTGCCAGAGAAGATGGGGACTACTGGCGAGGGTTGATCGTTTCGCCGAACCGCCTCCGGCTCTCTTCGAACCCTCGCAGCGCGCCACGTGCCACTCACATGTCCCATGCAGGACCCGAGCGAGCGACGGTGAAGCGACTGCGTTCGATTCTACGACCCTAAAATTCAGGTCGTCAATGTACTTTTCCGCCAGGGCAACATTTTTTGCCCCGAATCCGCTCGCCCTGTGAGCGGGTGCAGCACGCCCGGCTGAGGGGCCATTGCAACGTCGCAGATAAAGTGATTGGCCCTGCGCCATGGCCCCGTTCCCAAGGAAACTTCGCTGTTTTCCGACAGTTTTTTGGCGAATGTTCGCCACTTCTTCGATGGGTGTTTGACGGTTGTTCGACAGATGTTCAACGGGTGTTCAAGCGAGTTCCGTTTCACCATCCGTTCCAAACAATGCTGAAACAGTTCGCTCCCTGCCAAACCGTTTTCGCGTCACCGGGAGTGCGAGGTCGCAAACAAATGGGCGGGCGAGGTCGCGTGCGAGCCGCGGTTGCTCCGCGAGTGGACGAACCACTCCACGACAACAACCACGTACCGCGAAGCGCGCCCGGCTACCCTCAAATCTCACGTCAGCAACCTTACATCCAAATTGTCAAAGAACGAGCGAGCACACTGGCTTGGCTACCGACGTGGGTGCCACTGGCTCTGCCAGTGCCGCCTCGGCTACCGCGATGCGCTCGCCACTGCGTTACTCCCCACAGCTGACAACGCAGTATACAGGCATGCGCTATCTTGTCAAGAAAAAATGAGCCCACCTGCGCGGCCCGCACGCGCGCCAAATGCTCGCACAACGCGCTGGACAACTTGTTGTCGGTGTGCCGACAGGCACAGGAGGACAACCACTCTCGCTCGACACAGTGCAACTTCGCTCGCTACGTGGCGCACACTCACACTCGGCACCCAACCTTCCAACAAGAACAAGACAGCCCGTCTGTGGTACACTGCCTTGCAGCCGTCGTTGTCGACGAGAGCGTCTCTGGGCCACCCGCAAACAGATAATCATGCCGAAGCAATTCCACGCCACCGACCTCCAACTTCGACGGGATTGCCGCCGTGCCGAACTGTGATTTCTACGCGTATGGCGACGATCACCGGCGGATCCTCAGCTACGTGCTCGAAAATCTCCCCTGTCGGCTGTTTGAGCTGTATTCTGCGTATGACTCCGAACTTGTCGAGTTTTCGTCGCTCGAACAAATCGCCAGCCACTACAACATCAACAACTGGCCCGCTGGCGACCATGCGTCTATGCGATTTCAGCTGTTGCCGGCTGACGCGGGCGGGCAAGTTCAGTTTACGCGAATTCAACTGAATTCCAGCAGGTGCAACAGCGCCACGTTTCGGTATTCAAGTGACGGCTGGGGGCTAATACAACTCTACCTAGAGAGTCCTCGCAAGGGTCAGCTACGCCAATCACATACGAATCACAATTCCGAGAAACGAGCGGCAGCCTGGGCCGCGACCTATCCAGAATTGAACCCGCCTAGCGATTGGGACTGGGCCGCGGTGACGTCATTCTCCCGAAAGCTGAATCGCTTCATTCGCAAGACAGCGGTATCCAAAAGTGGTTCGCGGGTCGTACTGCCAGCGGCATCCTCGTTTCCACGATTGGCGACCAACTAAAGGCACTAACGACTGATGGGCACCATTTACCGAATATGCTGCACGAGTTGTTCTCAATCGCCCCAGAGTCTGCGGGAAGAGGTGGCCGGTTACGTCGCCATGGACGATCGGCGTGACGGCGTGGTGCTTCCGGATGGATATCTGGAATTTCGCCGCACCGACCAAGAACCGGTCATGCTAGCTCACCCCATCGAGGAATCGATACTGGAGGAACATGGTGGAGCCTGAAAGTCAGCCTCTGAGAACGGACAGCTTGTATCTGTCACCTATAAAGCCTGCCAGAAATGTGGAGCCATCAACGAGGACCGCCGGATCCATGACGGCCGACTAAGCTGCATTGTCCCAATCGCAACGATGGCCATCACATTTGTCGTCACATTCTGGCTTCTCGAGTGGCACTTCCTGTTGTCCATTTCCGCGGTGTACATGGCAGTGTTGGCTTTTTTCGGACTTTCGTCATCTTGCCATCGCATTCGCTGGTCGGCAAAAAACAAGGAGATGAAGCTAATCAGGTGCGAGAATTGCGAAGGGGAGTCCTTTTGCGGCTTTTCCAAAGCCACCAAGAAACCACAGATGTGTCCCCACTGCGGCGAACGAGAAGTGGTGTATTCCTTGGCAGGCATCTCTTGAATCCACGGTGGCTCGTAACAGCATGACCGATCAAACTCCAGAAGAATTACTGACCGTTCACGTGTCGGGCGATCACTGCCCCTGTGAATCGCTGCTCAACACCGGCGCCTTCCCGGACGGCTGGGTCGATCGGTATCTCGACCTGCTCTCGTCCCTAGCCAAGAAGTACGCCGATCGGGACATGCTACCGCGACAAACAGTGTGGGATGTTCATTTTGCGTCATGGTATCTGCCCATTCGCTACAATGTCTGGTGCAGCTCAACGGGCAACACCAATGACGAGACGGTCGGGCAACTGGGGCGACTGCGCACGCCGACTGAACTGTTCCTGGCCGAGGGGCTAGAGCGCTAGAAGCGACAACTGCGGCCTTCGGTTCGCCGCCACATTCGACGACGCCATCTCGAACTATCGCTGACGCCATGCCATCTATCGCAATAGAGATCGTCCGTTTTTTGTCTGACGACTATCCAGGGTTCGTCGCCGCCGAGTTGCGGGACGCCTTTGGTCGCACACATACCTTTGAGGACAAAGTGCCCGTGCTCGGCCTGGAAGATCTGACCGCCACCAGCGACTATCCGCGCGTCGGCGTTCTGGCCTGCGAAATCATCGAACGATGGGTCGCGGACGACGGCCGCGAACTCGCTCGCGTCCACACGGAGAAGCCATGGGATATCCCGTCGACGGACGGCGAGTATCAGTTTGTGGTCGAAGCGAGCGAACTGTCGCTCAATGACTAAAACACCGTCCCTACCCAGCATCCACGCCCTTGCCCCAGAAGAAACCGGAATGGTCACTGCTGACGATTACGAACCCGTTCTCTTCGTCCACGAATACTATGACGGACCTCGCGAGGGCATCGCACACTATCATGGCGTCCCTCATCGCTTCGTCTGCACGTTCGATGAGGAACTTGACGACTACCCTGACATGTACCTGCTGGCACCGATCAGCGAATGGGCCATGAACCTGGAACGCGAGGCCTGGGACATCTACTATGGCCATAGCCCCGCACCCGAGCTAACGTCAATCTTGCCGAAGCCGATTCCTCGCTTTCCAGACGCGAAGCCGAGACACGATGAGATTCAGGAGATGCTTAAGAACGATCGCGACATTGACGCACGTGTTGCCAGTCGTGCAACCGCGCGGTTCAAGAAAACAAAACGACCGAGCACCGAACCGTATTGGCAAGAGCGCGAAATGTGGGCAGTGCAATGGAGTGAATAAAAAGGGTAGGTTCTAGTGTTTCAACCACTCTGGGTTACCGAGCAGTGTCTTGCAGAGGACGCGTTCGATTGCTGCGGCGACGAAGATCTCTTGCCGTTCCAGTGCGCCAAGTGCCGGCAGTTGTTCGTTCTTTGCTACGAGTGCGATATGCTCTACACCGACTTGACCGATCTAAGTCAGCGAAACCGTCCAAGTCTTGATGGCAACACTTGCCCGCAATGCGGAGGACGATTTGGCGACAACCTATTTCGTGACGAGCGTCACCGCGTCGGCTTTCCCGAGTGGCAATCCGCTGGGCTAGAGCACCTACTCGCTCTTCCCTCGCCAGAAGACCTGATTTGCATGCTGATTTCGTCGGCGTCCCAACTTGCCCACCAGCTGTCACGCGGGATGCGAAGTTCAGCGGCGTCACGACTTTTCGAGTATCGCAATCTGGCGGAGTCGATCGCAAAGCTCCATTCCAAATCGTCTTCGATCCGCGACCTGGGCCGCGAAGTCGCGCAGGCCAGCACACTAGAAGAAGCGATCGCTTGGCATGACTCCATTCCCGATCCTGTTTCGCAGGCCTATGCCGTCTTGGGAATTGCAGATCACTTGTTTCCGGAGTGAGGTTCTCTGGGCGCCGACCATACACATCGCCACGAAGACGAAGCGACGGGACGAGCCGGCCCCACTGGCGATACCTGCACCGAGAACTGGCGAGCAAGCCCTACGCATCGAAAAATCGGCTTCGGACGAGTATATTGGGGTTACGAGATACGCATGAACTGCTGCTGGGGCGAACATGAATACACAGCACGATGCCGAGCCGATACCTTTCCCTGTCCACATGTACAACCATCCGCGCATGGCCTGTATTGCGGAGACGACGCTTGAGGAGATGGTCGCTCTGTTCGGAGATCCCACAGGGCTCGAAGACCCTGGTGATCCGGGCCCTATTGAGCGATGGGCGTTCCGATATCCGTGCGGACTCCAACTCGTTTACGAATTGAGTCTGCTCCACGACCAGACGCTCGTACTTCCGGACGTGCCTGAGCTCGCTCACGTCGCGCGACATCTACCGTTTGAGCCGGATCGCGTGAGCCTGATGACGGCGAAACAACTCGATGAGGAAATGGCAAAAGAAGTAGGCTACCACCCCGAACGACAGGCTGAGCTTGATTCGCTACGCGCAGTTCAGGTCTGGCGACAGGGTGACGATGGCAACAAATTCTCCGTTGGCGATCCCACGACCGAGCGTGCCGCCCAGTGCTACGTGGCCGAATTAGAAGGCCGTCACCACAAACAGGCGTATTGGTACTCCGCTACGTAATACGAGTAGCTCGACGATGCCGTTCCCCGTTGACATCAAGTACATCACCGCGACCGAACAGAAACTCGGCGTCAAATTCCCGCCTTCGTACGTCACTCGGATGGTCAAATCGAACGGCGGGGAGGTGGAGACGCCGCCCGATGCTTGGTCGCTTTACCCGATCTTTGACACCAGTGACAAGAAAAGGCTCAAACGGACCTGCAACGACGTCGTCCGAGAGACCGCCGCAGCGAAGGAGTGGCCGGACTTTCCACCCGATGCGGTGGCAATTGGAGCGAACGGATGTGGCGATCAACTTGTCCTTATTCCACGAGCAGACGCTCCTGATCTTCTCGGCAGTGAAGTCTACTGGTGGGATCACGAAACTGGAGAATTGATCAAGGTCGCGGACGATCTGGCGGATCTATAGTGCCTACTTCCACCGCCGCTACGCAGAATGACTCAGCCGCCTTGCTTTTTCGACTACCATCCGGCCCAGGCCGAGCCCCTCTTGGCCGGCAACCACCCCCGCCGGCGCCCGGTTAGGCAAACCTTGCCGGTTGCGAAGAGCCAACCGGGCACGGACCAGCGAATACGTCGATGTATTCGATAGCCGTCCGTCCCCTCTGTGACGGGCAGCCCGCTCAACTTCCTAGCGGACTCCACTGCTGCTCGCGTTTCACTCCAACAACAGCGACACCCCCATGCGCATCGCGTCCTTCCACCGCTGCCGCAAACACTCTGGCGACGGCATCACTGCCGCCGGCCTGAGTTTATTGCGCATTTGGGCGCAGGCACCGCTGGCCGCGTTGCTACTGGCACTGGGCGTCACCGCCTTGTCTGCCCCGACCACCTGCTTGGCGGCCGATGACTGCTTCGAGCAAGCGGAATGCGAAGAGGACGACGAGGAGGAGGAAGAAGAACCTTGGACGCTACAAGAAGCACTCGGCGAGCGGCTCTGTTGTGAGAGCCCACTCAACTACGGTGGCTGGTTTCAGGCCGGCTACACCACCAACGCGCATGGCAATCGCACCGGCAATGGCAACTTGCCGCTGTCGCTCAACAATGTGGCCGACACGCCGGTCGTGAATCAACTCTGGGGTTACCTGGAGAAGCCGCTCGACATGGAGTGCAACTGCGTCGACTGGGGCTTTCGGTTGGACACGATCTTCGGTGCCGACGGACCGGACATGCAGGCGTTTGGCGATCAAGGCTGGGACTACGACTGGAACACCTCGCGGGATTACGGTCTGGCCATTCCGCAGCTCTATGTGGAACTGGGCGTCTGCGATTGGGTCGTGCAGGCGGGCTACATTCTGGCTCCCTTGGGTTGGGAATCGCTGCAGGCCTATGACAATTTTTTCTACACGCACAACTATGCCTACAACTACGGAACCGCCGGTACGTTCAGCGGGGTGATCGTTAGCCGCGAGGTCAGCGATGACTTCGAGTTCATGGCCGGTTGGTCGACGAGTTGGGACAGCTGGCTGTCGAATCACCTCAGCGGCTCAATGTTCATGGGCGGCTTTGAGTGGAGCCTGGGTGAAAAGACGGATCTCACCTACTACGTCAGTGCGGGTGACTTCGGCGACGGCACTGCAAAGAATGGCGCCGACAGCAATGCCGGCCGACTGTACGCTCACAGCATCACGCTCAGCTACGAACTGTCTGAGCGGACGACCTACGTTTTCGAACATGTGCTGGGCATGAACACGGGCCTCGGCGCCGACAACAACGAGTGGTACTCGATCACCAACTACCTGACGCACGAGATCAATCCGTGTTGGGCAGCCGGGCTGCGGCTAGAGTGGTTCCGCGACGACGATGGATATCGTGTGGACACGAACGGTTCCGGTCCCGGTTCGTTCTACGAGGCGACCGTGGGTCTCAATTGGATGCCGCACAGCAACGTGCGGGTTCGCCCGGAAGCCCGTTGGGATTGGTTCTCCGGACAGGGCCAACCTTTCGACAGCCGCGACGGTGGCAACTCCGGCACGACCGTGCACCAGTTCACCGGCGCGATCGACGTCGTGATCACGTTCTAACGTGAGCTAGCGAAACGAGAGCACGGAACCGCTCAGGCACCGCTTCTGTCCCTGCGGCGTTTCGACCAGCAGGGCCCCGTCATCGGCGATGCCCTGGCAGATACCGGTCAGCGTGCCTTCAGACGTTTCAAGCGTCACCTGCCGCCCCGAGAGAATGCAGAGCTCCTGCCAACGCCGCTGCAGTCCTTGTAAGTCCGCGTCGATGGCGGCAATGGCATCTTCGACATGCTGCAAGAGCATAATCAGAACGCGCTGCGAATCGAGCAGCTCGCCCGCCACATCGGAGAGCGACGTCGCCCTGGCGACCACTTCTGGCGGTGCGTCCGCGATTGAGTTGTTCACATTCAGGCCGATGCCGATCACGAACTGCCCGGTCGCCGCGGCGGGGCACTCGATCAGAATCCCCCCGGCCTTCTTGTCACCAAGGAAGATATCGTTGGGCCACTTCAGTCCCGCATCGAAACCGCCGCCCATACTGCGAACCGCGTCGCACAGCCCGACGCCAACGGCCAAAGATAGAAACGCTGCCGGCACATTATCGAGGCCATCGACCAACAGTGAGAAGGTCAACGCGCCTTCGCTCGACCACCACTGGTTCGCACCGCGACCACGTCCGGCAATTTGTTCTTCTGCAATAACGAGCAGAGGAAGGAGCAGATTTTCGTCGCCCACACGCGTGATCGCGTAGTCATTGGTCGACGACAGCGACTCGAAGATCTCAACGCTAGCCACCGACGTTTCGCGCTCGATCTGTGCCGCATCGAAACGTGCCATGGAGCCGGTCGCCTACTCGATGACCATCAACAGATCGCCCGTATCGACCTGCGACCCGGACTGCACCAGCACCTTGGCTACCTTGCCATCGCGCTCCGCAACGACCGTGGTCTGCATCTTCATCGCTTCGATGATCAGCAGTTTCTGGCCTTCGACAACCGGATCGCCCGGCTGCACCGCAAGCATCACCACCATGCCGGGCATGCTGGAACCGACATGGGTGGGGTTCGTCGAATCGGCTTTCTCAGCCCGCTGTGTTTCCGGCTCCAGCGAAGCATCGATGACCGATACCGAGCGAGGAATACCGTTGAGCTCAAAGAAGACGTCGCGACGTCCATCAGGATGCGGTTCGCCAACGGCCGTGAACTTGATGATCAGGGTCTTGCCTGGTTCGATCTCCACGGCAACTTCCTCGGCCGACTCTTGTCCAAAGAAGAAGACCGGCGTAGGCAGGCAGCTGGTGTCCATGTAGGTCTGCTGATGAGCCACGAACTTGCGGAAGACTTCTGGGTAGAGTAGCGAACTGACCGTCTCCTGCGAGGTCGGTTCGCGTCCCAGCAGCTCCGTCAAATCGGTCGCGGTCGCCTCAAAGTCGGCAGGCGGCATCGTCTCGCCCGGCCGTCCCGCCAATGGCTTTTCATCGCGAAGGATTCGCTTCTGTACCTTTTCAGGAAATCCGCCCAACGCCTGGCCCATTCGGCCAGCCATGAGATCGACGACAGAAGCCGGGAAAGCCAACTCGCGATCACCGTTGGCCACATCGTCCACGGTCAGGCTGTTGGCCACCATAAACAGCGCCATGTCGCCCACGGCCTTTGAGGTCGGCGTCACTTTGACAATGTCACCGAACATCGCGTTGACGTCGGCGTAAATCTGACAGACTTCTCGCCAACGATCGGCCAGGCCGAGTGCCCGAGCCTGCTCGTAAAGATTCGTGTACTGTCCGCCCGGCATGCCATGCTCATACAGGTTCGCGGTGGCCGGCAGCACGCTACTTTCGAAGGGGGTATAGAACTGACGGGCGGCTCGCCAGTAATCGGCAAGTCGATCGAGCGGATCGGAGTCGAGCCGCGTATCACGGTCGGTAAAGCGAAGCGCCTCGACGAGTGTGTTGAGATTCGGCTGCGACGTTCCGCCGGAGAGCGGTGCCATCGCGGCATCGGCAACGTCGACGCCCGCTTCAGCCGCTTTCACAATCGCACCGACCTGCGTACCAGCCGTGTCGTGCGTGTGGAAGTGGATCGGAATTCCTATTTCCTGCTTGAGCGTTTTGACGAGCAATTCCGCGGCGTATGGCTTGCAGAGGCCGGCCATATCCTTGATCGCCAGGATATGAGCACCCATCTTCTCAAGCTCTTTGGCCATGTTGACGTAGTACTTGAGGTCGTACTTGGTCTTGGCCGGGTCAAGAATGTCACCGGTGTAGCAAACGGTCGCTTCGCAAATGGCGCCGGACTCGTTGACCGCGTCCATGGCGACCTTCATGTTCGGCAGCGAATTGAGCGCGTCGAAAACTCGGAAGACGTCGATCCCGCCGGCGGCCGCCTCTTTGACGAATGCCTGCACGACATTGTCCGGGTAGTTGGTGTAACCAACCGCGTTCGACGCCCGCAGCAACATCTGGAAGAGGATGTTGGGAATTCGCTCGCGCATCTGCTCCAATCGCCGCCATGGGCACTCGTAGAGGAATCGCATCGAGACGTCGAAGGTCGCCCCACCCCACATTTCGATCGAGAACAGCTCGGGGCAAAGCTGGGCGTAGGCTTCCGCGACTCGCAACAGATCGTAGGTGCGAATGCGTGTCGCCAGCAGCGACTGATGAGCATCGCGGAAGGTCGTATCGGTAAGCAGCAGTCCTTGATGATCGAGCAACGACTTACAAAACTTCTCCGGCCCCATCGCCAGCAGTTTCTGCCGCATGCCATCGGGGATCGGCTTCGCAGCATCGAACTCAGGCACGGGCGCGGGGATTCGTCGCTCGGCGCGGGGTCGATCCTTCACCAGGGCATTGCCGTTGACGATCACATCGGCGATGTAGTTGAGCAGCTTCGTTGCACGGTCTTTGCGTTCCGGCAGATCGAATAGCTCCGGCGTGTCATCGATAAACCGCGTGGTGCAGTTACCCTCGAGGAACACAGGGTGATTGATCAGCTGTAGCAGAAACGGCACATTCGACTTCACACCACGAATGCGGAATTCCTGAAGCGAACGCTCCATTCGCGAAGCGGCGTCGACAAAGCGGCGACCGCGGGCCGTGACCTTGACCAAGAGAGAGTCATAAAACGGATTGACCAAGGCCCCGGAAAACGCGCTTCCCGCGTCGAGGCGAATGCCCATACCGCTGGCGGAGCGGTAGTGCGTCACGTGCCCGTAATCGGGCAGAAAGTTGTTGGCCGGATCCTCGGTCGTCACGCGGCATTGAACCGCGAAACCGTTCGTGGCGATTTCATCTTGGGCGCCGAGACCGATTTCTGGATCGTCGAGCGGCGTTCCCTGAGCGATGAGAATCTGCGACTTTACGATATCGACGCCGGTCACCTCTTCGGTCACCGTGTGCTCGACCTGAATTCGCGGATTCACCTCAATGAAATAGAACTCATTCGTATCCCGATCGACGAGGAATTCAACCGTACCGGCGTTCTCGTAGTCAACTTGGCGGCCAATCGCGACCGCCGACTCACAGATCTTATCGCGAACGGCCGAGTCAAGATTCGGCGCGGGCGCGATTTCGACAACCTTCTGATGCCGGCGCTGTACCGAGCAATCTCGCTCGAACAGATGCACCAGCTGGCCGTGTTGATCGCCCAGCAGTTGCACTTCGATATGCCGGGCGTTCCGGATGTACTTTTCGATGAATACGGCCGGGCTGCCGAAGGCGCTCTGCGCCTCGCGTTGTGCTTGTTCCAGCGCTCCGCGAAACTCCGAGGCTTCCTGGACGATTCGCATGCCGCGACCGCCGCCCCCCATGGCCGCTTTGAGGATGACCGGAAAACCGATCTCCGTTGCAACGCGTTCTCCCTCTTCAACGTCGACGATCGCCTCTTCGGTACCTTGCAAGATCGGCACGTCCGCTTGCTTGGCGATGCGGCGTGCGGCCGTCTTGTCTCCAAGATTCTCCAGCGAAGTGGTTTTCGGGCCAACGAACACAATTCCCGCTTCACGACAACCGCGAGCAAAGTCGGCGTTTTCGGAGAGGAAACCGTAGCCAGGGTGAATGGCGTCGATATTGTATTGCTTAGCGATCTTGATGACCGCGTCGACATCGAGATAACTACGCAGCGGCTCTCCCGCCTCGCCGATCTGATAGGCTTCGTCCGCCTTAAAGCGGTGCAAAGAAAACCGATCTTCGTGCGTGTAAATCGCAACCGTACGAATACCCAACTCGTGGGCACTGCGACAGACCCGAATGGCAATTTCGCTGCGATTGGCGACGAGAAGTCGTTGAATCCTCTTCATTTGGCTCTCTTAGTCGTGGACGACGAGGTTATCCTCGATGAGGGATTTGGGGCGTGGAAGTTGGGCACCAATGGGGCCAAGCTCCACTATCTGTAAGGCCTATGCAACAAACAAACCGTAAAACGGATGTCGATCGATCGGCACTCGTCAGGCGACCTTCATTCTTCTGAAACCGCGCTACCGGAGCGCAATTCCCCTATAAGGAAGGCATATAACGAAGCTGCTATTTTAGGGCACTCGGGCGCGTCTGCGAAGATGCCCGTAGCGGCAAAACGCCGCCGGAAACCTGGAGAAAACGGTCAAAAGAGAGGCATTTGACCGCAACTAGCTTACGATCCGCCTGCGACCGACTCTTCTTCGATGTCTTCCGGCTCGTTCGCCTTGCCCGCGCTTGTCGTTGCGGCCTCGTGAGCGTTCCCATCCGTGGTCGATTTCCCCTGGTTTTTGTCGTCCTGTTGCTTCTGGCGGTACGACATGTCCTCGAGAATCGATCGATTCGAATTAATAAGATCGGCCACGACGCCAGTCAGAATCATCTGAAAACCGGCCAGGATCAGAATCGCAGCCAGAATCAACGACTGAATATGAAGATCGCTAGTCGCCGGGTCAAAGAAATAGATGTATAGAAACCGCAACCCGATCAGCACACCGACACTCGCAGTGAGAATACCAGCGATCGAAAAAATTCGCATCGCCCGGTAGGACGAGTAGACACGAATCATGACGCCAATCGAGCGGCTGATAAACGTGCCGATATTATTGAACAGTCGCGACTCGCGCAGCTTATCGTTGGTGCGAATCGGCACACACTCGGTCGCAATCCGCCGTCGGCCGGCCTGAATCACGTGATCGACGGTGTGATCGAAATTCGTCGAGCAGATCAGACGCATCGCCGCATCGCGGCTGTAGGCCCGAAAACCGCTGGCCACGTCGGGCACCTTCGTCCCCGCCAGGCGACTAACCACGGCGCTGCCCAACTGTTGCAACTTCGTCTTCGCCCAGGAGAAGTGGGCGATTTTATGCGTTTCGCGATCGCCGACAACAATCTCCGCACGACGTTCCAGAATCGGTGTCACAAGCTTGGGAATATCACCGCCGAAGTACTGATTGTCTCCGTCGGTGTTGACGATGATGTCGGCGCCCAGTTCCAAGCAGCGATCGATTCCAGCGGCGAAAGCATGCCCGAGTCCGCGGTTACGAACGAAACTAAGCACGTGATCGACGCCCAACTCACGGGCGACCTCGACCGTGCGATCAGTACAGCCATCGTCAATGACGAGAATTTCCACCTCGTCGATGCCGGGAATCTGGCGCGGGATATCGCGCACCGTCGCCGGCAACGTTTCTTCCTCGTTGAGGCAGGGAATTTGAACGATGAGCTTCATAACCGGGCATCCTGGACGAGACCGACGGTGGCCGTCAATGCCATCAGCCGAGCCTCAAGAATAAGTGTCGAGCCGCAAGGGTCGACACTTCCAGTATACAAGATGCGTTCGCGCCCAAGCGAAGAGCGAGGTCGTGCTCGTAGCGGTCGTAACGGTTACGCGGCGGTCTGGCAGACATACCGTGGCGCCGCGATCACCCGAAACGCAATTACTCAGCTTCCCTATCGCCCAGCTCGGTTGGTGGCCGCTCCGTCGCCTTCGCTCTGCTGGCGCTTGTCGCCCGCCTTCAAGGCCTCGAGTCGATACGTTCCTCCTCGCCCCGTGGCAAACCCGACGCGGCCGTCCGAATCGAGCTTCGTCGGCACACGCTGACCGGCCGAATCGAAGACCGCGACACCACTCTTCCACGGACTGTACAAAAAGCAGTCCTCGCCCTGTTCGCTGACGATCTTCAGCCCCGTGACCTTGCCGGCTGCCCAGGAGCCGCTCACGAGGAACGCCCCTTCCGCGCGGAAATCGTCGAAGCGTGCCGCCAGGTGATCCGGCCAGGCTGGAAAAATTCGCAGGGCGCCGTCCCAGCTTTGCAGCATCATCTCTTGCAAGGGAGCAATAATCCCAAGTGATTCGCTCCAGGCACCCGAAGGACCGTAATTGGCCGCCGCCATCGCACAGATCAAACCGTTCGGTCGCCGCCAGCGTTGCAGCTGCTTGGAGAATTGCGGCAGGTCCCGAGCCGCCACGAATTCGCCACCTCGCAAGCGCCGCATCGTGCGCCACGGATAGTGGCCGAAGTAATATTGGCGAACCGAACTATCGTCCGACGGCCAAGCGTCGCCGCTAAACGTCTTCGGCTGCGGGCGATAAGGACGTCCCGTGCCGAACTCCGGCGGATTCGCGTCGAAGCAGAACTTCGCCAAGCCGGTCAACTGCGAGGGCGGTTCGCCTTCGTCGCCGGCGCAGTTTTCAAGTCGTTCACGCCACACGTCTCTCAACTCATCATCAACACCGAGCGCTTCGCTCGACAAGATCGCTGAGCGAAGGCAGAAACGCAGATGCCGCATCACCTGGCGCTGGTCGGTATAGTCTTCCGGCTTGCCGCTGAATCCGTTTTCACCTTGGTTCGACGGGAACACGTGATACAGCCCGTCGTCCTTCTTTTCCATGAAGTCGGTATAGAACAGGGCACAATCACGGATGACCGGATAGCCCGTCTTGCGAAGCCAGTCGCGATCCTTAGTAACCAGGTAGCGAGCCCAATACTGGTTCGCGATCCAGCCAGTCATGTAGGCCATGCGTCCCATCGGCGCAATGCCGAGCACGTCCTCCTCTGTTTTGATCGGATAGACGGTCAGCTGAATAAAGACACCTCGGGTACCGTAGTAGTCGCGAGCGATTCGTCGCCCCATTGGCAACATATAATCTTCAACGCCCTTGAAGTAGCTGTCACCCAGATCGAGATGGTTCGCCGTGTAGTCGCCCCAGAACGGAGCCTGGTAGTTGTAGTTGGTGTGGTAGTCGCCATGCCAATGCGAATAGTCTTGCACCGTACTCGGCAGGAACAGCCCTGGCGGCGTCACGCCTTTGCGGAAAGTGCAGCGGCGAGCGTGCAGCGTCTCGTACCACATGTTCTCAAGCAGCGGATCATCGATGCGAAGGCTTGACTTCGACCAGAACTCGGCAGCGGCCTCTTTGTTATTGTCAGCCCAACGACTCGTGGTCGCCCTGCGGTCCTTCGCCAGCTCGTCACGCACCTCGCGTACGGTCGCCAGCGCGCCTGCTTTGTCGCTCGACGTTCCGATCGCCACGGCAAGTTGGCCTTCAGTGGCATGTCGCTTGGGCAGCACATGGAGTCGGGCTTCGCCGGTGGCCGACATATCGACCGAACGGACATTGGCTTCGCTCGGCAGTGGAGCGAGTACGTAACGAAAGCCCTTTGGAAAGGTCGGTTCCGCCGCGAATTCTTGCTTGATGTAACGCATCTCGCCGTCGATTTCCGTAGTCGGCGGATCGAGCGGGGTCGCCTTGGGGCTGGAATAGACTGTGAACGCCGGGTGGCGACACTTACCCATGATTTCCGCGGCGAACTTCTTGACGGTCGGATCGGCCCAACGATAAAGCGAGAACCATACCGGCGGCTTATTGCCCAAGCGGGTCTCCTCGTTCCAGTTCTCGACCTTCCAGTCAACTACAAGAACGTTCGTCTCCGGCGCGATAAAGCAGTCGACATGAATCTTCACCCCGCTGTTCCAGCTACAGGTGATATGCAGCTTGGCCTCTTCAATATCGAGCCGCTGCTGAATCTTCATACCGTTCAAGTCGGGCGGCAACTGCATCGCCAACTCCCCCACCGGCTTGGGGCAGGGGTACGGGAAGCGGCGATAGCTCGGCGGGGAACCTTGGCAGACCTCGAACATTCGCTCAGGGTTCTTCGTCCCGTTGAGCGCCTCGACGGGACCGCCGTAGGGGCGACACTTCCAGCCTTCGACGCCGATGCCGTGGGCGATCTCCTTGATGTGCACCGGCTTTGGGTCATCGCTCAAGTCGAGCCGACGATCCCAAACGTCGCTCTTGCCGAAACGCCAGATGATTTCATCGGCCGTCTGATAGACGCTCACCGAGAAGTCACCGTTGCCGAGCAACATGCCATCCTCGAAACGCAAGATCCTCTCGTCGAGCTGGATTGCGTGCGAACCCTGCGGCTTCAGCTCCGCGGCATCAGCACCTGGCGCCAAAAAAGAGAGCGACACGACCAACGAGAGATTCAGCAACGAGACGAGAACGTGGAATTTGTTTCGCATGGCGTGGTGGTTCCTCGGGGGAAACATCTAACTTCGTCTGGCCGCCCAACGGGATTTCCTGCAAGCGTAGCGGCCGCAACGCTCCTCGCGCCAACGATGCCTGGCGAGCGACGCTACAAAGCCGACTTACAAAGAGGGCAGGGGACTGCAACCCTAACGAAAACGACGTGGCGCAGATCCGTCGGACGAAAAACGTTCGTAGGTGGGATAGTGGTGGGGCGTGTGGGTGGGAGCCGCGAAAGAGGGCCGGTCACCAGTGCGAGCCAAACTTACTTCACAGCGTTACCACTAATATACCAGACTCACCGTGTGCGTTAATCGCAATTGAGACACCGCAGCCCCCTAAAGCCAGGGGTTTTTGATGAACATAGCGTGATTCATAGCCACACAGCAGCCGTTTCGGCTCCAAACCAATCGATCAAAGTCGATGGGTCAGCTAAGGCACCGGCCTTTATAAACACGCTGAGTTACTCCAGTAGAGTCGCCCGCAATCTCTCGACCACTTCGTCCTCCACGCCTAGTCCGTCGCGAATGTACGCTTCCATTGAACCATGTTGCTTACGAATCTCTTCTAGCGAAGCGTCGATGTACTCTGGCTGCAAGACATAGAACGCGTTGATGTTGGTCATGTCGACATCTTCAACCTTGATGCCCTGATTCTTGGCCGCCAGTTCGCGTAGCTGCCCAAGTCGCTTCTCAATTTCCTCGTGGCGATAGATGTTCGAGAGCAAATAGTCTTCACGGACCGTCTCCCAGGGAACGTCGAGCGCTGACAGAACAATCGCTGCTGCCGTGCCGGTCCGATGGACGCCATGGGAGCAGTGAAACACGAGCGGTTGCTTGCCGCCATCGGCGAGCGTCCGCAGCAGGACCGCATATTGTTCGTCTGCCTCTTGAATGATGAGGCGATGAATCTCGGGGTTTAGCTCCGCGGGAATTTTGGAGAAGTCGGCCTTTTGACGAGCCTTGAGAATTTCAGCCGCCATGCCGCCGTCGGTTGGATCGCCGCCGGCAATTGGAAGCGAAACCGCCGCCACGCCCTGGGGAAGACGATCGTTTCCGTGCGACTCAATCTCCTTCTCCGTCAGAAAATTGACGACTGTTTTGACCTTTAACTTTTCCAACGTTGCAACGTCGGCGTCAGTGAGGCGTGGAAGTTCGCCCGATCGAAACAACAGCCCACGTCTTATCTTCCGACCATCGGCCGTCTCGTAGCCACCCAGGTCGCGAAAGTTGGGCTGACCTTCAAGCGGCCGACGCAGAAGTTCTGCCGGTTTGCGTCCTTTGTGCTCGAGCGCGTTCTCGTCTGCACCCGCGGCGATCAACGCTTCAATCACACTCGGCATTGGCGGCTGCCGGTAATACGCCACGTGCAGGGCATTCCACTGTCTGCGGTTTTGGTAGTTCGGATCGGCACCTCGACCGAGCAGCAGTTCGATCAATTCTTTGGATCCGCCTCGCACTGCAAACTGAAGCGCCGAATCCTCGTTCTTGTTAACCAGGTTCACGTCGGCACCTGCGTCGATCAGCAGCTGAACCATGTCGAGGTGTCCCTTGCCGACAGCCCAAATAAGGGCCGTCGACCCGAATGCAATCTTCACAGTACTGGTCGCGTTCACATCGGCCCCGGCCGCGATTAGTTTTTTCGCCAAGGCGAGGCGGTCGTGCAGAGACGCGAACATCAGGATCGATTGTCCCTGTTGATCGTTCGCGTTCGCGCCCAACTTTATCAGTCGGTCGAAGTCTGCTTCACGACCATCGATCACTGCCATTCGCAGACCGTAGTCCAGTACCTGCTGCCGATCGTCGACGATCTCCAAGAACCGGGCCAACAGCTGCTCATTGCCCGTGGCAAGAACATTCGAGATCTGCAGGTAACCCTTTTTAAGTTTTCCCGTGGGCGGATCGAGAAACAGTTCCATCATTGGAATGTCCTGCCGCTGGATCGCCAGCTCTAGATCATTGGCTCGATAGCCGTCCGCGAGCAGCGTTCGCAGCGTCTCTACATCGCCGGCGTCAAGTGCCGTCTGATAGCGAGCCGCGCGGTCCGCATCCCGCTTGGCGATCATGCCGGGGGCAAGCTGGCTCATCACACAGACGACGACGAACAAACCGATCATGACCACCCCGACCCAGCTCGCGAGCGGCCGCCGCACCTCTCGCGTCTTCATTCGTACGGCAATAGCCAACGCTATCAACCAACAGACGAAAAAGCCGGCGATTCCACCGCCGAAGCTGAAGTAGTAGGCACTCCGCTCCAGATCGCCCGCCGGCGGTTCGTAACCCCACGTCCGCACAAACAGGAACCGTAAGAAGAACCCGGCGGTGATCGCCGTCAAAGAGACAGCCAGGCGGGGTTCGAGCGACAAAAGTCCAAGCCGCCGCAGCAGGAGCGTGAGGCCTTCAAGAACCAACATCACCCCGACGGCGCTGGCGGCCGAGACAAACAACAGAAACATGAATATCACGATCAACCTCGTGCGGATCAGTCACTCTAACACTGACTAGACATGGGCGACGCACGGGCAAACCGTCGCGTCGCTTCCCGTCGTTATAGACACCCCATGGCGTGCCAACCAAGACCGCATACTGGCGTCTGCAGCGCATTCACGCCTGCCGTCTGCTCACCCCGACGCCTTGCATTCTGCTTTGCGTCGACCGCGTCTACTCTCCAATGCCTGGATCGGCATTCGGATCGAACGGCAGTTCATCCAGGTGCTCAATATACTCCAGCGGATCGAACGGCAACTTGTCGAGGTCGAGTGGCGGCTTGTGCAATGCTCTGATCTCCGGCGTTGGATTCTCCAGACCGGTCCAGGGAATACCATGCCGCTCCTCCAGGTTTGGATACTTCTTTTGCCATAGCTGGTGACGAATCCGCATCCGGTTGAAGGGGCTCTTGAGGTGGATCAGATTCACCAGCATCGGTTGCTTCTCGCGTGGATCGGCCGGCAGGAAGAAAAACGCCGCGCCAATGCCGCTCGCTTCGCCAACCGAATCGGAGGAAATCCAATGCCGCTTGTAGTTTCCTTTAACCGTGGCCCCCAGGTCCGGTCCGGCATAGATAAACACATAATCGCGGCGGCTGTGCGTATCGCCGTTTAGCAGCAACGAAGTCTGATCAATGCCGTCGATGACGCGATCCCGCGGGATCTCCTTCCGCACGCCAGCCAGGCGAGCGAAGGTCGTGAATAGATCGACCTCATGAATAATATCGCCGACGACTTGACCCTCTTCGATCACGCCGGGCCACCAGGCGGACGCCGGCACACGAACGCCGCCCTCCAGGAAATCACCTTTTCCGCCACGAAAAATCGTCTCTGCGAAGCCGGCGCCCGGCGGAGGATTATGGGCCATGGGCCCGTTGTCGGCCATGCAGACCAGCAGCGTGTTCTCAGCAATTCCCAACTCGCGAAGCTTGGCCATCACGCGACCGACGAACGGATCGACATTGCCTTGCAGCCCGTCCTGAAGCAGACTGCGGGCCTGCGAAAACTTCTTAGGGTTAGGAACAAAACTCGTTAGGTTCGGCCAGTTGGCCACGTAGAACGGTTTCTTTGCCTTGGCGTGTCGCTCGATGAAGTCGAGTGTTCGACGCTGGGCCTCGGCGTCCATCTTCATGTACGTGTCGTGGCTATTGTCTCCCCACTGACGCGTCGGGCCACCCTTGGTCCCTTCCACGACCATCGCCCAGCCTTTAGTGATGAACGTATCGTCCAGCTTGTACGGATTCTTGGGCAACATCTCTTCGTGCAGGCCAATCGTGGCATTCGCTCCTTCACCAACCTTGGTCCAGAGGGACAGGATCTGGTTGTAGCCCGTGAAGAAGGCCTCGTCGAAACCTTGTTTGTGGGCGTAGCTCTCCTCGATGTCGCCAAGATGCCACTTGCCGTGAAACGCGGTCGCGTAGCCCGCCTTGGAAAGCACTTCGGCCATGGTCACTTCGGTGCTGCGTAGTCCGTGCATCTCGCGGAGCATGCCAATGTTGTACATGGCATTACGAATCGGATGCCGACCGGTCATACAGGCGGCGCGACTCGGCGTACAACCGACTTCGGTATACATCCGCGTGAAGAGAATTCCTTCGCGGGCCATGCGATTCAGGTGGGGTGTTTCCAGCCCGCGCACTTTTTGGATGGCTGGAATGCCGACGTCACCATAGGCAGTATCGTCCCACATGATATGAACGATATTCGGCGGCGTGCCGAACTTCTTCCGTAGCGCCGAGAGCCTTTCATCGAGATCCTTATCTTCGGCCGCCCAACGCTTGCCATTCTGGGCCTCTAGAATGTAGTACTCGGCGTCGTGGACAACATCTGCTTGCGCGAACACGGACATCGGATTCAGCATTGCCAACGCAACCGCCACGCATAGTGTCGAGATAAATAATTTGCGTTTCATGACTTGCCTGCCTGTGATTGGAGAGTTATCCGCGAAATGGGAACACCCGAACGACGACTTACACACAGCTTTATTTCTTCAACTGCGACATTTCGAACACCTTGACCACGGCCTTGGTTTCAGGACGAAGATTCTCAATGCCCTCATAGACTTTGCCGTAGGTTGGTTTTCTGTCGGGGTACTTCATCTTCATCATCAGGTGGCGTTTCACCATCGCGGCGAATTGCCCGCCAGCCCACGGTCCGTACTTGATCGACTCTTCTGGTCGTTCTTCGCGAGGGTCACGATAAAGATCGAAGATCGGCGCCCCGATCGGATTTTCGCCCGGCGGGACCATATGCATCTTGTACTTGTTCTTGACGACCGACTTGAGCGTCGGCCCTTCATAGATATGAACATAGTCGCGGCGGCCGTGGGTTTCTCCCAGCAGGAACACCCCACTCTGATCGACGCCATCGATAATTCGATCGCGCGGAACTCGGTCGAGAGCGCCAGCCAATCGCGCGAAGGTCGTGAACAGATCGCTAACGTGAATGATGTCTTCCGCACTGCTGCCCGGCTCAATCATCCCCCGCCACCTCATGTAGGCGTTAACGCGGACGCCCCCTTCCAGGTGATCCGTCTTACCACCGCGATAGATACGATCCGAGGCCCCTGTTGGGCCGAGATACTGCATGAAGGGGCCGTTGTCGCCCATTACGACGATGATCGTGTTCTCGCCCAGGCCAAGGCGGTCGACTTCTTCGACGATGTCACCAATCCACTCGTCAACCTCGACGATACTCTCGGCGATGGTGCCGCCATTGAGCGTCTTGAATTCCTTGATGTCGGTTCGCGTGAACGTGAGTGGGAACAGCGGCCAGTAATTGAGGAAGAACGGCTCACCCCGCTTCGCCAGCGTTCGCAACTGCTCTAATGCATGAGCCTGGTAACGCTCGTTCATCTCCCGGTACTTCTTCTGCGACCACTTCTCGCCAGCCTTGAGATCGACTTCAAAGAGCTTTCCGTCGCGGAGTTCAACGCCGGTTACCATGTCGCTCGGATTGGCAACAAACGCCTTGTCAAGCGTGAAGGTCTGGGCCGCTCCGGCCGGATCGACGCCGCGAATGATGTCCGCGTCTTCCGTATCCCCATGCATGATGGCCAACTGCCCCTGCTGATGAATCGGAAACTCAGCGTGCATGAAACCTTGATTGCTGGCGTACGCCTGGGCGATGTCACCCATGTGCCACTTCCCGACGTGCGACGTATAGTAGCCGGTGTCGCCAAGGATTTCGGCAAGCGTGACCTCTTCCGCAGCGAGCCCCTCTCCCGCGATCGTCGCCTTGGCTTCGCTCAATCCGGTTCGCACCGCGTAGCGGCCAGTCATCATGGCGACGCGTGTCGGCGTGCAAGAAGGCTCGGAGTACATGCGCTGAAAGGCCATTCCCTGCCGGGCCAAAGCGTCGATATTCGGCGTTTTGTAGCCACGCACGACACTCAAGTTCGGCATGCCGATTTCACCGAAGCCTAAGTCGTCGAGCAGGATATAAATGATGTTCGGTGGTCGCCCTGCGTTCCGTTTAAGAAACCCCTGCAGCCGCTGCTCAATCTTTGCATCATCCGCCGCCCAACGCTCGCCGTTTTGGGCTGCCAGAATTTGGTGCTCCGCGTCGTGAATGATTGGCCCTGCCGGCAGCGCAATGGCCGGCTGCGCCGCGACCGGTGATGTCGCGGCCATCATGAAGATGGTGACCACGACCTGACGAAGCGATGACAAACGAAGGGCAGAAGGACAGATCGCTGACACCAAAGAACGACAACCCATGACAAGACTCCCCGGCGCATTCGCGCCGACTGACGAGGGTAAGTTGTGAGCAAGACTTTGCCGCGTGACCTGCGCCCAAATCGAATTGACGGAGCGCCGCCTCTAGCCCCTCATGGACCCGGCACCGCCGCTCGAGCGCGGACGTGTCCTTCCACTATACGGCGCTAGCGCGAGAATCGCCACCGACTGACTGCTGTTTCAACAGTCCGCCGGCGGACCCAGGCGTGCAAATTCGCTGCATACCAGCACAGCGGCACCAAACGGGACTAACTAGAACGTCCCTGTCCGGATCACTTCACCGCGCGCAATACTTCGGGTTTTCGATAGCCGCCAGGAACGCTAAACGGCTGAACCGACTCGTCGTCGCCAAACCACGACGCCAAGTCCGCACAGAGCCAGCATGCCCATCGCATAGGTCGAAGGCTCGGGCACGGCCGCCGTATGCTCGATTGGCGACTGACGAATCGTGAAGGACGAAATACCGTTGGGCACGTCGATGTGGAAAATGAAGTAGCCGGCGAACGAACCGTGCGGCATAAATCCATCACTGGCGATGATGTCATCCTCAAACACATCAACGGTCGAGAATCCGGGGCCCGGGTTGAAGTCGACCGGCGAATCGAAATCGGGACTATCAAAATCGAGCCCGTCACCTGGAGCCGACTTAACGAATCCAGCCCCTTCGCCAAACCCCAGTTCGATGTGATACCCGTCCCAGAGCAGGCCGGTACCGTTGTAGACACCTTCGCGAACGCGATACTCGGTTGTGCCGGCGTTATCGCTCACGTCGAACACCAGGTCGACCGGGCCAATGGCAAAGTAATCTTTTTGCGTGACCCAGATTTCGTTGGGCGAGTCACCGATATGGTTGTCGTTGCCAGGCGCGACAGGCGGATCGAAAGCCGTGCCGGCAAGCGAGGCGACGCCGGAGAACCAAGTGACGCCCGTCACTTCACCAGCATGAGCGACGCTGGTCGTGAAGATGGCCAAGGAAGCGACGACGCTGGCGATGATTCGATGCGAGATAGTCATTTGTCTTATCCTTTATGTGAGCGAATTATTCGAGGTTGCCTTGAAATCTGATCGGAAGAGCGAGTCGCTCTAGGCCAACGGACGGCGTCGTCGGGCAACGAGACCAAGGCCGGCCAACGCGAACGCAGCCAACGCGTAGGTGCTCGGCTCGGGAACCGCGGCCGTCTGCTCGATCGGCGACTGGCGAATCGTGAAGGAAGTGATTCCGTCGGGGACATCTACGTGAAAGACAAAGTCACCAGCGTAGTCGAGGTGATTCATCACGCCGCCGCCAGCGATGATGTCATCTTCGGTAACGGAGACGGACGGAAAGAAGCCAGGCAGCGGATCGAAGAAGGCAGGCGAATCGAAATCGGGCGCATCGAAGTCGAGTCCGTCGCCGGAAGTGGACTTTACAAAACCGGCACCTTGCCCGAACCCGAGCTCGATGTGGTAGCCAGACCAGGTAAGCCCGGTATTGTTCTGCACGCCTTCAATGACGGCATATTCCGTGGTGCCAGCGCTGTCGACCACATCGAACACTAGATCGACGGGACCGATGGCAGTGTAGTCCTTTTGCAACACAAAGATCTCGTTGGGCGAGGGACCGACAATGTTATCGACACCAGGCGACGGAATGGGGCCGATGAACTCACCGGCGACGGAAGCGACGCCGGAGAACCAGTTAATGGCCGTGATCTGACCAGCCGAAGCGACGCTCGCGGCGAACAGGACCGAAGTGGCGACGATGGACGTGATGGTTCGATGCGTAGTGGTCATTGGTTGTATTCCTTAATTGAAATTGCAAATTCGAAATTGTGCGATGAGAACTGAAAGATTGCGTCAGCCTATCGTTCGACACGACGATCGTCGCTTGCGGCGGAAAGCTAATCCCAGTGTGACCAGGCCCAACGTACCCAGGACGAATGTCGAGGGCTCCGGCACCGGATCGAACGACGACTGCACGCGGAAGAAGAGGTCACCCGAGGTCGGTCCGTCGCCAAGGTCGCCCGTCTGACGGTAGTGCTGGCCGCCGGTATGCACGTTGCCGTAGGCTGTCACAAACTCGCTGTAGACGAGATTGCTGAAGTCGCCCGACGTGGCGGCACTGGCCGTGTTCGCCAGAATGTAGTGGTACGTCGTGCTCTTAGAGAGCAAGGGTCCAGAGAAGAACCAGAACACATCGGTCGTCGGCGCGGCTGCCTCCAGGTCAACCGTGTTCGTCGACACGTCAATCAGATTACCAATCGCGGCGCCGTTGACGCTGCCATCGGGATTGATTCCAAAGTTATCGTAAACGTGCAGGTAGACGGCCGTGCGATCGGACGGCGAGCCCCCAGTCGGGTCACCAGTTCGCAGGCCAACAAAGTCAAGATTCACAAACGGCGGGATCGAACCGTCCGGTAGATCGGCCCCAATGTTCAAGGTCAATCCTTGCCCCCAGACCGGATCGGCCGTCGACGGCGCGGTCGACTGGGTTGTCGTCAGTACGACTGCCTCTGCCGCAGCCGGCGCCAGAGCTACGACTACTGTCAGAATCGCACCAAGTCCCGAATGAGAAAAGAAACGCCTATCCGCCGAACTCACCGCTGAAGTCATCATGAGAAAACCCTTTCGCCTAGAGGTGTACGAAACGCGTTTGAGTGGCCCACAACGCAATGCGGATGCAAGCCGAATGGATTCGCAATAGACGGCCGAGGAACGTGGCACGCAAGAAAGGAGACGCCGGACGATGATGTACTCTGCCACGCATCGCCGCCTGCCGGCGCCGCCCGGATAGTAGCACCCCCTCCACGGCGTGGCAAGAAAAATCTGGTGCCAAAAACGGCTATTTTTCGTCCGATTTTGCGACCGCCCCGCCTCGCCAAGTTGTGGCGGCCGTTCGCATTGATCCAAGCGTGCAAACGCCGGTAGCATAGGGGTTCGCGCGGCGAATGGCTTGAACGCCACATACAATATTTTCCCCACGAATCGTCGAACCGAATCCCGCCTGCAACAAGCCCGAAACAACGGCGATACGCACTTTGCGACTCCTACAACAAATTATTGCGATCCTCTCTCTGATCATTCTCTCCATTGCCGGAAGACTCGTCTTTGCTGCACTCTTGGTGCTGGTGATTTCGAAAATGACGAACGTAGATTGGATTCCGGCATTGTTCCTCAGCCTGATTGGCGTGAGCCTACTCGGCTCGATCGTCGACTCGCGACTCGAAGCACGCCGCCTCCAGCGCCGCCGCGAGACGCAAGCGGCCTGGCGAGAAAGAACCATGCAGACCGCAGAGAGCAAGTCCGACCCGATCACAACAAAATCATGAGCCTACGACTCCCTCTTACCACGCAGCTGACGGTACTCGCCGCCCAGCTAGTCTGCGGCACCGCGCCAACAACCTGCGCCGCGGCCGAGCCGCCGGCACTCAAAGGGACCGTCATCGTCGCTGGCATTGCGATCGACACCGCCACACCGCCGGCGCCGCTCGTCACGAACCGCGAACTTGGCCTGGTGACAACACCCGCCGTCGATGGTCACATCGTCCACACCGCCAAGACCCATCTCTACGAGACGCGGGCCACGATCACGCCCAAGGGCGACTATTTGTTAATGTTCCCGGAAGGGGAGCACTACGGTGGCAAGCTCAACAAAGGCAAGGTTAACCGCATGGTCGCCTATCGCTCCCGCGACAAAGGCAAGAACTGGACCGGACCGAAGGTCGCCTTCGACATCGATTACAACCAACACGGTTTCATTCCGCTGATCCCGCGCGGCAGCAAACGACTCTACGCCTTCGGCACGCAGCCGATCCCGAGCCTGCGCGAAGGCCGCGAGAACTGCCCGATTGGATTTCGCTATTCCGACGACGACGGCCGCAACTGGTCGAAGGTCACTCTCATCCGCCCGCAAAACGATCCAAACTTCAAAGGCATGTCGGTGATGCGGATGTGCGAAACCGACGAGGGCACCTGGCTTCTCGGCTCTCATGAAGCGGACTGGACCACCAGCCCGCTAACCACGCGACAGTACGTGCTGCGGAGCGAAGACCGCGGTAAGACCTGGAACGTTGTGCCGGGTGCGCGCCCTGGCGGCTGGAACGTACATGGTTACTGGCGGATGGACGAAGGTCGGCCGATCAACCTCGGCGGCGGTCACGTGATGCTGCTGATTCGCACGCCGACCGGTTGGCTGTGGGGTTCATGGAGTGATGACGACGGCAAGACGTGGACCAAGCCAAAGCCGACATCGCTGGTCCACCCCGATGCGCCACCGATGTTGTTCAAACACCCCGACGGCAAGACGCTGATCGCGCTGCACCACAACCGGCACTCCGGCGGCCACTTTGTGCCGGCCGACCGGAGTGAAACGTGGGTCTCGCTTTCACGCGACCGCGGCCACACTTGGAGCAAACCGCGGTTCCTCTTGGCCAACGCCCTGGCACCCACGGAGGAAAAGCAGTTCTTCAACCACCAATGCTCCTACTTCGACGCCTTCGCCGACGGTGAGACACTGCACCTCTTCTTCCCACACCAATGGAAACGCGCACTGCACCTGACGATTGATGCGGCCGATTTAGAGAAGCTGCCGACGAAGGGGGAGTTGGAAGCGGCGGCGGGCAGCACACATTGAAGCGAGTCCTAGCGCACCGCGGCAGACATACCCCACGCCCTCTGAGACCAGACAACTACTCGCCCACCCCAAACTGCCCGACCACGAACTGGGCATTGGCCGTCACCTCAACGGTCGTCACATGCGATAGGCTAAGCTGTTCCAGTGCCGCGGTCGAACGGCTCCTGCGTTTGGTCTTCGCGTATCCATACTCCTCGTCGCTATCCACGAAGTCCGTCACCTCCGTTCGAGTCCCTAGCCCGCTGACTTTGTAGGAGAGGCGATGCACGCTGACCAAGGGCGTCCCCAAGGCGTCGGCGATCGTACGTGCCGTTTGCTTGGCCGCCTCGACCGACTGGCAAATCAGCTCAAGTCGGGTTCGCTCCAGATCCGGGTACTCCCACGAGACCGACCTTAGCTTGACATTCTTCTGCGATGAGATGGCCGTCATCACACGCCCAAGCGTTTCGATCTCCTGGCATTCAACCCGCAACTCGTAGCTCGCCGAAGATGACTTCAGCAGCAATCCGCTCTCGACGTTGGTCGAGACATTGAACAGGTGGATATGCTCCTCGTCGATGCCCACTTCACGGAGTGCCGCCACGCAATTGGCAACCTCGGCCGCCTTCCTGAAGGCCTCGTTCCCCGTCACAAACGACTGCCCGCGGATTTGTATTTCCAGCGTTGCACCGGTTGCCTGCAAAACTCGAGTCGCCGTCCCTTGAACCGAAATCAAATGCTGTTCTTTCATCGTGACACGACCCACCTTATCGGTGCTCTCTTTCAGATGACGCGTTTGCAATAACGCGAGACTCACCGGAACCAACCGCGAGCCCCGGCCCGACGACTTGCTAGCATACCACGATCGTGCGGGGTTGTCACAAACGCCTTCTATTGGAGGTAACGCAATAATCTGCCATCCGTCTCGTCCGCATGCACATCGCGCCCGCCGAATCGACCCGACAGTTCAGCCCTCGTACCAGTCGTCGCCGCACCACGGGCATTGCCGTGCTCGCGGCGTGCGAACGACGTGCAGGCACGCGGGGCAGCGATTCACCAGCTCTTCACCACCACACTCGGCCAATACGCGGTCTCGGACTCGCCGTCGAAAAGCATCGACTCCATCGGCGGCGCCGCCACCAGCGCCGGGCCATCTCCTCGCTGCCAGCGGCATCAGCCTTCTGCTTCGCCCGCACGACACGGTTGACGATCCGTTCCTCGTCGGTCAACAGCTCCCCGCAGCGTGTCCACACGTAGTCTGTCAGCGTTTGTTCTTCGTCGTATCTCATTGGATAGGACTAGACACGCAAACCAGAAATAAGAATCGCCGCCCGCTAGAAATCACCCCAGCGGCAAATCCAATTCGCCAATTATCTCCGGGGCTACGCTGAGTTCGGCCAGGCGAACGTACTCCTCGCCACCTTCCCGCTCTTCAAAAATGCCGACCACGAACCGGGGATGCATCGGCAATCCCTCAAACTCGTCTACCCCACGGCGTGCCTTTGCTGTCACACTAAGGCAAACACGGGCGATGGCCTGCTTATGACCTTCCATGATCTCTTCCCACACATCGTCATCGTGCTCGCCCTCAAACAAATCGTACATATCCGACAACGCGTCGGGCGTGTCGACAACGTCAAACTTCCAATTGGGGGGCGTCCAACGATCGTATTTCGGCTCCGCGCTGGCGAAATTCTCCTCGCTGTCCATGGCAAGACAAGGGCAGCCGAGCATGGTGTAGTCGCAGTAAAACAACCAAAAGGCAGCCGCATAGAACTGCTCGGTTGGATGCGCCTTCAACTGGGCTGCGATGAGCCCGGGCGCCACGCGATCCCACTCTTCTTCGATCCGCTTCAGCGGCTCTTCAAACCATTCCATACTGGTCACCTCTGAGTAAATCAATCTGCAAACGACCTACCGCGCGATTCGGACGCAACGGCATCCCTAGCCGCAGGCGAGCTTGCCCGGCAGCGCTTTGCCCGGCAGCGCTGGACGAATCGGAGTGGTTCGCCAACTCGCGGCTATACTGCGGCTCGCACGCGAGCCTCGTCCTGCGCGACGTTGAAAATCTGCCGAAGGGAGGTCGAAAATATTCCGAACGGCTGCAACACCGAGCTATAACGCGGAACGGCAACACCGAACAGCGGCGGAACAAACGTTGAACATCCGCCGAACAAACGGTGAACAACCGGCGAACATTCGTCGGAAATGTGCGGAACATTTCGCGCACAAAAGAAGGGACAAGGCACTGGCAGAGCCAGTGGCACCCAGATTACCCTGCTCCCGAGGCTCGCACGAGACCTCGCCCTCCCGATCGCCGGGTTTCGCAACCCGGGACCTACGCCGACTTGAGCTCTTGCAGGATCGAGACGATGCCGTCCTTGATCTGTTGCTCGATCTCCGGCTTGCACGCCAGGCGGTGGAAATACATCATCGCCGCACCGCCGGGGCTCGCTTCGTAACCGCCGCGGTGGCCCATCTTGTAGTCATCGGCCAGGGCGATGTAATGCTCGCAGCCGTTGGTATAGGCGAACACCAGCGTGTGCTTGAAGGGCGACACCTCGTTGGCGTAGAGCTGGTAATTTGCGAACAGCTCATGCGGCATGCCGAGCATGCAGAGATCCTTGCCGAGCGCGAACGCCTGCATCGGGAATCGCAGGAAGCGAGGCTTGCCCGCCTTGGCGTACTCGAGCAGCTCCTGGTAGGCGGGGTTATTCGGCCGGCGGGCCAGCATCTTCTCGCAATCAGCAACCGACGGCGGCTCCTGCAGCGGCAATGCCAGCTCCTTATTCACGAAGCCGAGCGAACCGCTCACGAAGTTGGGCTCACGGGCCAGACCTCGCGTGACCGCGTAACCTAGATCACGACCGGCACCGCGGGCGGCATCGACACCGGAGGCCAGCGGGAACCCGTTAATGTCGCCGGAGCAACCTTGAGCGAACATGGCGATGCCTTGGCGGCTCTTCTTGCCGTCGGCTCCCTTGCGGGTCATGGCACTCTTGATGACACGGGCCGCAAAGCCGGGGTAGTCAGCCGAGATCATACGGCTGCCACCGTGGACGATCACTGGGTGCGCGGCATAGGAGAAGAGAATGCCAATCGGCAGGTCGCCCTCCTTGGTCTTGAAGTAAAGGGAATCGACCCACGGCACGACCTCGCCCTTGGGATTCGGGGCCATGGTCATGCCGTGAACCGCCTCAATGCGGCGGTTGAACGAGATGGCGGTCGGCTCGCGAGAAACTCGCACGGTGGCCAGCTCCAGATGGGCATCCGCCTCGGCGACAACCTCGGCGAACTGCACCGGCAGCGTCTTATGCCACGGCTTATCCTTCTTGGCCTCCCAGCTGGTGCTCCAGGGAATGGTCAGCGGCGAACTGTGGTTGTGGCTGGAATTGATCATGATCTGCGGCTTGGGAATGCCGGTCTTTTCATGAATCGCATCGACCAGAACGTCGTTATAGGCGAAGTCAAAACCGAGCAGGTCGCTCGTCACGACGGCCAACTTCGTATCGCCATCGGAGAGCACCAAGGCGCGAATGAAGAGTGGATCGCTCTGACCTTCGCTCTTCGCCATGGGGCCGATGATGAACGTGCCTTCGGCGGGAATATCAGCAGCCACTTCGGCAGCCCCCGCCATCAACGGAGCATCGCTGGCGGCCTCGTCGGAGTCGGCCTTGGCAAGGCTATTGGTAAAGGCGACCGCAGCAGCCGTGGTGGCAGCGGCGCCCTTATTGAATTGGCGACGTGAGACAACGGGGCGGCGAGACATGTTGGGACCATTCATCGGAGCAATCCTTGAAGCAGAGGAGGGTAGGTCAATCGGTTGGAACTTGTCGGCCCCGTGGCGCCATCGGCGAGAGCAGGGCAGGGCGGCATCATCACCCTGCTACCGCGGAACTCGCCGGCCGCACCCGCTACGAAGCAGGACCACGGTTGAACAATTTGTGAGCAAGGCAGGGCGACCGGCGCTACTTAGGGCCAATCGCATACAGGGCGTCGAAGCTGCGCAGGTAAATGCGGCCGTCGACTAACACCGGCGAAGCGGTAATGGTCTCGCCAAGGTCGTTTTGGGCGAGAACTTCGAACTCGCGGCCCGCCTTGAGCACGGTCACCACGCCCTTGCGCGCCGTGACGTAAATCTTGCCAGCGGCATAAACCGGTGAAGCACGGTAACGGCTATCGAAGGTTCGTTCCTTGTAAAGTCGCTCGCCCGTCTCGGCATCGTAGCAGGACACGATCCCCCGGCCTTCGCGGCAGATATAGACGAGACCATCGTGAATCAGCGGAGACGGCACGTCGGTCGTATCGCGAGGATAAGCCCAGACAATGTGCTTGGCATTGCCAGAAATGTCGCCCTTGCCGTCGGGACGAATCGCCACGGTCTGGCGATTCTTGGCGGTGGGGATCACGATCAGCCCAGGCACTACGGCAGGGGAGGACACGAATCGCAGCGTCGACTCGTAGTTATCCTGCGGATGCACGTTGAACCGCCAGATCTCTTCGCCGGTCGCCAGGTCGTGGGCGATGGTGTAATCAGCACCATGCGTGAGCAGGAACTCTCGCACGTCATCCTTATAGATGACCGGCGAGGTATAAGCCTGCTTGCACTCATCGATTGCGGAGGTGCGACGCATATGATCCCACACTTCGTCGCCCGTCTTCTTATTGAGGGCAACGATGTGAGCGGCCGACGGAACTTTATTCCAGGTGCCATGAATCAGCTGAACGTAAAGGTTATCGCCGTGGAGCACCGGGGTACTGGAAAGCCCGAACTGAATGTCGAACTTGCCGTACTCCTTCTGCATGTCCTTCGCCCACACTTGGTTGCCGTCGAAGTCGTAGCAGGCCAACAGGCCGTTGGCCATGAAGACCCACACGTGCTCGCCGTCGGTCGTTGGCGAAGGCGAGGCGTATGTACCTTCGTCGGTACGCACGGTTTGGTTACCGCCACCGACGACCTTTTGCCAGAGCTGCTTGCCGGAGGTGTCCGCACAGATGAGTACGAGCTTGTCCTTATCCTCACCAACCGAGGTCAGAAAAATACGATCGCCCCATATCGCTGGCGTGGAACCCGCAGGACCCGGCAACGGCATTCGCCACAGCACGTTCTCGGTCTTGCTCCACTTCACCGGTGGGTTCTTCTCGTCGCTGATGCCATTCCCATCGGGACCGCGCCACTGATGCCAGTTCTCGCCAGCTTTGGCTGAAGGAACAACGAGCGAGAGCGACAAGACAAGGCCAGTAGCAAGCAGCCAAATTCGTCGCGACGAGAATAGATGAAGAAAAGCCATTGAAGAACCTCTTGGTTGGAATTGTCCGCCGCTGAGCGCTGTTTTAGAAATCCCTGTTTTAGAAATCCCTGATGTTAATCAATCTTTGCTTAATGACATCGGCTACCGGCGATGCCGTGTTGAACGCTCTGTCTACCGTGAAACGAGACGCCCTCAAAGCCTGCCTAAACCACCGTCGCCAAATGATGTAATCGCGGTAATCAGTGTCGCCGATGCGATGGGTCAGGTCAAGCAACGGCAATCACGTAAATCGTGCGACTGCAAGCACCTGCAACCATTGTTTGGGCACTGGCGCATAGCTAGAATCGAATGTTATGAAGATCACCACCATTCCTTCGGTGTATCGGAATGTCAATCGCTGGGGCGAGATCCTCACGGTATTGAGTAAGTACGGCCTCGCTGGCTGGCTCAGTCGCTTCGATGTTGACTTCTCCAAGCGTTGGCTAAAGAACCGCGATGGCGAGTCGCTGGCGGGCATGTCGAATGCCACCCGCATTCGCATGGCCCTGATGGAGCTGGGACCAACCTTCATCAAGCTGGGGCAAATCTTAAGCACGCGACCCGATCTCGTCGGCGTAGAACTAGCGACCGAGCTGACGCACCTGCAGGCGGATGTGCGTACCGACCCTGCCGACGCGGTGCGTCGCACGATCGAGACCGAACTCGGAGAATCGATCAACGACCTCTTCGTCGACTTCGAAGATCGACCGCTCGCCTCGGCCTCAATCGCTCAGGTCCACCGGGCTCGTCTCAAGACGGGCGAAGACGTGGTCGTGAAGGTACAGCACGCGGGCATCCAGAAGAAGATCCGCGTCGACCTGGAAATCCTCAGCGGACTCGCCCAACTGGCAGAGAAACATCCCGACCTGGCCAACTATCGGCCGCGCGCGACCGTGGCCGAATTCAAGAGAACGCTACGCCGAGAAATGGACTTCGGTCGCGAGGAACGGAACATTCAACAGTTCGCCTCCGACTTCGACGGTGACTCGACAGTGCGTATTCCGCGTGTCTACTCCGATTACTCGACACCGCGCGTGCTCACACTCGAGTTCCTCGATGGCATCAAGCTCTCGCAAACTGAGCTTGCCACCGCCGGGCGATTCGATCTCAACGAGATTGCCCGCCGTGGGGCCGATCTTTACCTGAAGATGATCTTCACCCACGGCTTCTATCATGCCGACCCTCATCCCGGCAACATCATGCTGCTGGAAGGAAACACCATCGGCCTGATCGATTTCGGCATGGTCGGCCGACTCGATGAACAGCTGCGAATGGAGATCGAGAGCCTGCTACTAGCGATCGTTGACCAGGAGTCGACGCAGCTTACGTCGATCATCATGCGGCTCGGAGAAACCCCGCCTAATTTGGACACCGCAGGACTGAGCGCCGACGTGGCAGAGTTTGTAGCCTATCACGGCAATGTACCGATGTCCGACTTCGACCTCGGCAAGGCGTTGCGTGAAATGACGGAAATCGTGCGTCGCTACGGCATCATGCTGCCGGCCCGGATCGCACTTCTGCTCAAGACGTTAATCATGCTCGACGGCACGGCCCAGCTCGCCGATCCCAAGTTCAGTCTTATCGAAGCCCTTCGCCCACACCAACGCCGACTGCTGCGGCAACGGCTCTCACCGGTACGCCGCCTGAAGAAAATACGTCGCATCGCTGGTGAGATGGAACGGCTGGTAGAAGTATTGCCCCAGCGGATGATCGATCTGTTAGGTCAGATGCAGAGTGGCAAATTCGACGTCCACCTCGACCACCGTGGGTTGGAACCGTCCGTAAATCGCCTCGTGCTGGGCATGCTCAGCAGCGCCCTTTTCCTGGGCTCGGCACTGATGCTGAGCATGAAAGTCTGGCCGGTGGTCACGGTCTGGGGGGAGGATATCTCGGTGAGCGGGGCGGTCGGGATGGCGCTCAGCCTATTCCTGGGGCACCGGGTACTGAGGGCGATCAACAAATCGGGACATCTGGACCGACGGGGTTAACCGCTTGTTCTAGCGGGTATTGGCTGCAGGTCCCCTGCGGACGGTTCTCGAGGACAGTGGGGATTGAGACAGCGCCCCTGATGGTTCAGAACACCGCAGTTTCCGGCATTCTTTCTGGGTAGACAGATCGCCGTAACCGATACTAGAATACGTGCTTATCGATTTTTGGGCCCCGCATTGAGGGAGGTACTTGCCCATGGATAATCCGTTTGAGGACACAAAGGAGACAAAGTGGTTAAGTTGACAGTTCGGGATCGTGAGTCGATCCAAGAAGCGGTTCGCCGTTTTCGCAAGTTGGTTGAGCGAAGCGGAGTCAAAAAAGAGATGCGTCGCCGCGAGTACTATGAGAAGCCGAGCGAGACCAAGCGTCGTGCCCGTCTTCGCGCCGAGCGTCGCAATCGTCGCAACCGCATGATCGCCGCCGGCGGACGCTAAACGCCCCAACGCGGAATCATCTCTCCTTCAGCCCCTAGCCACGGGGCAGCTGCGTCTGTCTGGCGATGCGCACCGGCCGTTAATGCTGCGCCCTCAATTCTGACGCGACGGTCGAGTCTAGACTTATCTCAAAAGTCCGCTCAACTACTTTCCTGGCCCGCGACTTGCTCAAGCGATTCAGGTAAACGCTCGACAAAGGCGCGAATCTCATCGCGTACACGGCGAAACGGCACCAGCGCTTCGTCCTCTGACGTAGCATCCCGCGCGAGTCGCGGCGGATCATCAAAGGGAACGTGCACAACGCGCGAGGCCCCGGGAAAGACGGGACAATGCTCATCGGCATGCCCACAGACGGTAATAACCACGTCGAAATCGATGCCTTGCAACTCGTCCACGGTCTGCGACTGTTGCCGCGTGATGTCGACATTCACTTCATCCATGACGGTAACGGCCCGAGGGTTCAAACCATGACGTTCGATTCCCGCAGAATAGGCCTCGATGGTGGCTGAACAGAGGGCGCGAGCCCAACCTTCGGCCATCTGGCTACGGCACGAATTGCCCGTGCAAAGAAACAGGACGTTCAGTTTCTCAGAGTCCGACATGGCATTCATCCGCGAGTTTAGCTGACTGGGCGTCTCGTTGACTGGAGGCTTTAGCTTCCTGGGGGGGTGTTAGCTGATTGCGCCACTCTCGCTGGCAGCGTCCTCAACCGCCGCCGGTGCCGATCCAGCATCTCGAACAAGCAAGATCTGCTCGGGCGAGATCGTCAAGTTGGTGAGCAAGGAGTCTTCGGAGGTCGAGGTCTCACCTTTATCGTTGACCTTTTCCGAGACAACCACGATCGAGAGGTAGTTGGTATCCTTGCAGGTACTGCAATTCGCCAGATCGAGTCGCAGATGCGGCATCGTGCTCTTCTTCGTCCTGGTGAAATCGCCGAGCGCTTCGAGCTCTCCGTCGGTTAGCCGCTGAATTGAGGAGTCGTCACCATCGATGGCCAGCCTCGATACTCCCTCGTGCACGTCGGCCCAGGTGTCGCAACGTTCGCAAAACGGCGTATCCGCATTCATGCCGAATGCAATCACACCAGCGCCGCCGACAATGATCACCGCCTCGATCAGCCAAACGACGGCCAGCATCACGCCAGAGACGGGCTCATCGCCGAACACGCTCCACATTCCCTGGTCATAGAAAAAGCCAATGTAGTCCTGAAGCAGGCTAGGATTGAACGCCCACACCCCGTCATCCAGTCGCGCTTTGGCATCGGACGCCCAGGCGACATAGAGCCCCACAACGCCACTCAGTAGCCCCAAGCAACCCAGCGCCACGTTATTGCGGATCTTACCGGCCTTGCCTGCCCACCCTACAGCAAATCCTAACGCCAGCCCAAATCCAACTGTAACTAGAATGTTGACGTAGATGAACGGAATGTAGACGATCGCGTACGAGTAGACGACACCCAAAATTGCCGCGGTCACGCAGCCTGCAAGAAGAGTGATCAACGCACCGACTGGAGGAACGGCGCCCGAGTGCTTGTATGATTCCATTGTCTGCCACCTTTGTTCTATTATTCGGGATCATTGGTTTGGGCTCGTAACGCTGTGCGAAGGCGTCTTTCGAGCCGTACGACTGCTGTCCTTTCATAACCGCCGTAACGGCGGAATCAACAGCACTGTAAAGTTTGCCCGCCCCGTCAAGTTACGCTCGGGCGGTCGTCGACTGGCACGAATTATACCAAACGGCGATTCGTTTTCTATCTACAAGACCAAGAGAAAATGAGAATTTGCGATTGAAGACCCGTCAGTCCCCTCACTGGAAGTAGCGATCACTCAGTCGGCTTGCTTGCAACCGTCCTTCGGGCGCAGACAATAGTACCACTGCCTCCAACGCAAAGACCTTCAGGCAACACGGACGACACAGACAACCTGCAGGATACGGCGGCCACCCGCTCGCCGATCCAGCCTCCAAGGAAATTGACATCATGGAACAATTAAGCCGTCACGCCGGGTTGCTGGCTCTTTCGTTTACATTTGTCTCCCTGATAACTATCTCGGGCTGCACCGGAGGCGAAAATCGCGGCGACTCGGTTCCGCAGGCCACCAACGTGGCGAATGCTGCGAACAAGCCGGCGGAGTTGACCATCACCGGAGGAATGCCGGTGGCAGCGAGTACCGACTGGCCGTGGTGGCAGGGCCCCAAGCTCGACAATAAATCCGTGGCCACCAATGTTCCGCTAACTTGGAGTGACCCTACAAACAAGGACGATGGGGCAGAGGAAGCGGCAGCTGACTCCAATACCGATAACGCCGGCCCAGAGACGGGCGAGCCCAAGACCACCAAGCAAGAGAACATCATCTGGAAAGCGCCGGTTGCCGGGCGAGGGCTGTCCACGCCATGCGTTGTCGGGAATCAAATCTTTCTGACGACCGCGGACGAAGAGAAGCAGACCGTTCACATGCTTTGCTTCGCGCGCGACAGCGGCGAACTCCAATGGGATTGCAAGCTGCATGAGGGCGGCTTCCTTCATACGCACAAGAAGAACTCGCAGGCCTCGCCGACGGCCGCTTGTGACGGAAAACGAGTCTATGTCCCCCATCTCGTGAAGCAAGACGAACAAGAGGCGATCTGGGTCTCGGCCGTCGATCTCGATGGGAACCTCGTCTGGCAGAAGAAGGCCGGTGACTTCAGGACCAAGCACGGGTACGGTTCCTCACCTGTCATCTACGGCTCACTGCTGATCGTCTCGGGGGACAATGGAGAATTCGGCTTCCTGATCGCTCTTGACCGCGAGACTGGCGAGACTGTCTGGCGGATCGAACGAGAAAAGAAGGATAGCTTCGCAACTCCGACGGTTGCCCACCTCGCCGGACGAGATCAGCTGCTGATCCACGGCACGCTCCTGGTCGCCAGTTACGACCCGCTGACCGGCAAAGAGATCTGGCGATGTGACGGCCCATCTGTGTCCGCCGCCAATACGATCGTCACTGATGACAAGCGAGTCTATGCCTCTGGCGGCTGGCCAGAGAAGTTCCTGCTCGCCATTCGAGCCGACGGCAGCGGGGACGTGACCGAAACACACATCGAATGGAAGAAGCGGAAGGGAATCTGCTACGTCCCCACAATGCTACCCCACAACGGCCGCCTGTTCGGTGTCAATGACGATGGAATCGCCTCGTGCTACGATGCAGAAACCGGTGACAAGAAGTGGATGGAACGACTGCCGGGCAATTTCAGCGCCTCGCCGGTGCTAGTTGGCAAGCACCTCTACATCCCCAACGAAGCGGGCAAGATGTATGTGATCAAGGCCGCCGACGAATTCGAAATCGTTGCTGAGAACGACCTGGGCGACGGAGGCTTTGCGACTCCCGTGATCCTCGGCTCGCGGATCTATCTGCGCACGGATCACTACCTGTATTGCATTGGCAGTTCGTCGTAATGAGCCTGTCGAACAGAGCGACGGCCCCCATTGCATGCCCGAAGGCGCACGTTGGTCAGCCCGGCCAACGGGCCCTACATCGACGGTGGCTTGCTGAGCGAGAAGATCGGTAGCAAAAGACCGATTCCGATACCGCCAACAACGATACCCATGCCGGTGATCATTAAGGGCTCCATCATGCTGGTGGTCGTCTTGATCGTGGCGTCGACTTCGGTGTCAAAGTAGACGCTCACCCTTTCCAGCACGACATCGAGCTTACCGGTATTCTCTCCGGCGGCAATCATCTGCACCAAGGTGCTAGGCATCAGGGAACTACCCGTCACCGCATCGCAAATCTGCCGACCAGCAGTCACTTCATCGATGACCTCGAGCCAGAGCTTTTCGTAGTAGTAGTTACCCGCTACGTCGGCCGAGAGCCGCAACGAGTCGAGCATCGTGACGCCGCTTCCGATCATCGTCCCGAGCGTACGAATACTGCGACTCAGGGCCGCCTTACGAAACAGGGGCCCGAGAAGCGGTGCATTGATCTTCGCCCAATCGATCGCCTTACGTCCTGGCTCGGTACGTCGAGCATAAAGAAAGCCAACAATCAGAGCCACAAACAAGGCGAGCCAGACGTACCAGTACCCGAGCAGGACCTTCGACGAAGACATCAACACCTTCGTAATTCCAGGCAACTCCATGCCAGGCCGATTAAACAGCGGTTCGAACTTGGGCAGAATGACAGTTAACAAGAAGACCGTAACGCCCACGGCAATACAGAACATGACGACCGGATAGGCGAGCGCTCCGCGAACCTTGCCACGGGTATCTAGTTCCTTGCGCATGTAATTAGCGATGCGGTCGAGCATTTCGGACAAAGTACCCGACTGTTCACTGGCCCGAACCAACGAGACATACGTGGCGTCGAAGTACTGCGGAAATTCGTGCAAAGCGGTGGAAAAGTCGGCACCGCCTTCGACCGTCGCCTTGAGATCGGTGAGTACCTTGCGGAGCGTTGGATTCTCTTCCTGACTGGCAATCGACTCAAGCGCCACGGAAATCGTAATTCCGGTTTCCACCATCAACGCCAGCTGGGTAGTGACATAGATAATGTCCACGCGGCGGATTCGCTTGGCGAATAACGCGCCCATGACGTTGCCGCCCGACTCCAGTAACTCCAAGACGTGAAACCCGTCCTGACGCAAGAGCTGAGCCGCTTCGTCAGGCGTAGCGGCCTCGATCACGCCTTGATGAACGTTGGCCAGCGGATCTCGTACTTTGTAGGCAAATTCCATGACCGCGAACTCCCGTCTTCACTATTTCCGATGACAGAAGATTAAGGTGCATCGACGGGAATACCCGCCGAACCGGAATGGACATCAACGAGAGGAACAGCTTTGGTATCCGCGCCACCACTCGTCAGATCACTACCAGATGGAGCATCGCCGCTTGCATCCACCTGTTGCTCCTCTTTAGAAAGGGGCTTAACGGTAACTCCTGTCGCTCCCAGGCTTGGCACCGGGTCGCGACTTTCGCCGACGATGTGAATGATTTCATCGAGCGTCGTGATTCCTTCACGAACTTTGCGAATGCCGTCCTGCCGCAACGAAATCATGCTATCTTCGACCGCCATCTGACGAATCATCGAGAGCGGTTTATCCGCCGTAACCGCGTCGCGGATTTCGTCGTTGAGCACGAAGATCTCATGCACGCCGATTCGCCCGCTATAGCCGGTATTGCGACACTGCCGGCACCCAACGCCTCGGTAGAAGGTGTCGGCGTCCAGGCCCATTCGTTGAATCGACTTTCGCATGGCACGAGGTGGTTCGTACGACTCACGACACTTGTTGCAAATCTTCCGGACCAGTCGCTGTGCAAGAACCATATTGAGCGCCGCGCCGATCAAGTACGGCTCCACGCCCATATTCACGAGTCGCGTTACGGCAGCACACGCATCGTTCGTATGAAGCGTGCTAAAGACAAGGTGACCGGTAAGCGCAGCCTGAATCGCCATGCGGCCAGTCTCTTCATCTCGGATTTCACCAACCATGACGGCGTCAGGATCTTGTCGCAAGAGCGTCCGCAAGGCCACGGAGAACGTGAGCCCGACCCGCTCCTGCACCTGAAACTGGTTGATCAGCGGCAGGTTGTGTTCGATCGGATCTTCGACGGTACAAATGTTGTTTTCCATCGAGCTGATGGTATTGAGAGCCGCATAGAGAGTCGTCGACTTACCACTACCGGTCGGCCCGGTCACGAGCACGATACCGTTGGGCGCCTCGATCCCCGAGCGAAATGTATCGAGCACGTCTTCGGCAAAGCCGAGATCTTCCAGCACCAGCGATACGCTGCTTGTATCAAGCACACGCATGGCGGTCTTTTCACCGCGGCTGCCAGGAAACGTACTGACACGAAGATCGATACGGCGGCGGCTGAGCATCACATTGACACGACCATCCTGGGGCAAACGCCGCTCGCTAATGTCGAGCCCGGCCATGATCTTAATACGGCTTGTCACCGCCGGCAGCAAATGCTGAGGCACCTCTAGCGACTTGTAAAGTGCACCGTCGACACGGTACCGAACCCGCATGCAGCGTTCGGCCGGTTCGATGTGAATATCGCTCGCACCTTCTTTGACTGCGTTGAAGATGATGTAGTTCACCAGGCGAATAACAGGAGACTGGCCGGCGATCTCTTCAATGTCGCTGATATCGTCGATCGCATCTTCGATCAACGTAACGTCCGCCGCGTCCGAATCCTCGATGATGTCGTCGATGACGAACACTGTTGAATTCGGCAGCGTGGTGATCATTCGCCGAATATCTTTGGTACTCGCGGCGACGATCTGCACGACCGAATCGGTAAGGTTCTCAACTTCGTCGATCAAGAACAGGTTAGACGGTTCATTGACCGCAACAGTCAGCACGTCGCCCACCTTAAAGAGCGGCAGCACCAGATTCTCTTCGATGTACTCACGAGTGAGGACGTCGATCACGCCCGGATCGTACATCCGTTGCTCAAGCTTGGCGTAGGGAACGTCGTATTCACCCGCCAGGCATTCAACCACCTGGTCCTCGGTGCAGTACTCCAGATCGACCAGCAGTTCGCCGAGCAGCTTGCCGTTGTTGCCGGGCTTCTTCTGCTCAAGCAGCGCTGCCTCAAGCAACTCCGTCGTGAGATATCCCTTCTCAACCAACAGGTTCCCGAGTCGTCGTTTCGATTTCGTCGTGGCAGCCATGGCTCGGTTTCGGGTGGAAGGAGGCAGTCGGGATCGCCAACTTAGACGAAGCTACGCACGGCATCGATAACGCTCTCAAACACTTCGATGCGCTGGTCCAGCCGGGTAATTTCAAGAATTTTCTGATTTACATAGTTTGTGGTCGCCACGCTCAAGTCACCCGCCGCCTCGCGCAACATGTCCTGACTCTTGATCAAGGCGTCCAACCCGACGCTGTCGATGGACTCGGTGTTGTCGAGATCGAGCACCACGTTCTTGCGGTCAAGCTTGGTGACGAATTCACGAAAGCTATCCGCTTGGTCACGCCCCAGCTCTTCAGGGGAATGAACCACGATCACGTCACCGAAAATTTCGGTTGCTAGCTGCATGACGACGCCTCCGCTGCGGGCGTCTCAGCAGCGATTGTCTCAGCAGGGGCCGCCTCTCCGGGAACGGACTCCACGGGAATCTCGTGCGAGCGCGAGGCGTCATCGGCCGAACCTTCAACTGCACCTGGCTCGGATGCACCAGCGACCGGTGCGGCATGACGCAGTTCGACGATCTGTTCGACACGCTGGAGCAGCTCGCGAGGGCTGAAGGGTTTCGGGATCACGCCCAGAATGTCGAGATCTTCGGCCGATTCACGATACTGTCTTTCGAAACTCTTCGCGGTCAGCATCAAGACCGGCAGGTCGGCCAATTCCTCGCAGTCGCGAACTCGCTGAACAAGTCCGAGACCATCGAGTCGCGGCATCTGGCAATCCGTCACTAGCACATCCGGCTTCCACGCCAGCAGAATCGCCCACGCTTCTTCACCATCGGAGGCGGTGCGAACTTCAAAGCCGCGACGTTGAAACTTAATCTCTGCAGCCCGAACGATATGAAACTCGTCATCGCAGAGCAGAATTCGCTTGGTAAGTGTATTGTCCATCGACCTGTATCCCGTAAGCGTTAACTCATCTGACCCGCATTTGATAGACGGATCACAAATGTGCTGCCCACGCCCAGTTCACTACGGACCGACAAGGCACCGCGATGAACGTCCTCCACGATATGCTTCGCAAGTGGCAGTCCGAGTCCCGTACCGGCCGCCATCTTCTTGTCCTTCTTGACGCGATAGAACTTTTCAAACACGCGTGATTGATCTTCGTCGGACAAGCCAACACCCTGATCTTCGACCTCGAACTCCACTTCGTTGTCGACCAATCGACTGCGGAGCACGACCTCTCGACCCTCGGGTGTGTACTTAATCGCGTTCGACAACAGATTGATCGCCGCCTGCGACATCATGTCTCGATCGACCAGTACGCCGAGGTACATCGAGCTCAGCTCGCGAGTGAGCCGTATGTTCTTCATCTCCGCGGCAGGCTGCACGACGCTGAAAGCTTCTTCCAACAGATCGTTGAGCGATTGGGCCTTCTTGCTGACATCAACAACCCCCGCCTCGATGCGAGCGATGTTCAACAGGTTCTCAATCAGCCGTTGCAGGCGGTCGGCCTGGGAGTTGATGACATCGAGAAATTCCTCGCGTGACTCTTCATCCTCGGCATCACCATCGGCGAGCAGCTCAACGTAGGCCTTGATTCCAGACAGCGGCGTTTTCATTTCATGGCTTACAGACGCCACGAACTCGGCGTTTCGCTTCTGCAGATCTTTCTGCGAACTAATGTCACGGAACACAATGACGGCGCCATTCTCTTGTTCCGGATCGACGGCCGTTGGGTCGCCATTAGCTTCCGCCAAGGAGCGGGCCGTAACGCTGTACCAGCGAGAGTCGTCTTCGCCCGAGGCGAGCTGCATTTCGCGAGACCGCTCTCGGCTCGTGTGACGACGCGTATCCTGCAACAGATCGATCAACTCCTCACAGCGGACCAGATCGCGAAGCATACGGTCCTCAGTGCCCTCCAGTTCAAAATCAAAGAGTGATTCGGCACTGGGATTGGCAAGCACGACCTCGTTGTATTGATCGATCGCTAGGACTGGTTCGTTGAAGCCGGAAAGAATCGATGCAATGCGTTCATGATCGGAAGCACTCTTCTTGGCTCGCACTTCCAGAGCGGCTCGATTCATCCCCAGGGCTTCCACCCGTTCACTCTGTTCCAAGAGTCGAGAACGCACCTGCTGAAACACGCCATGCCAGGAATTTTCGCCTCCAAGACCCGCCACGTCGCGAGTCATTGACATCGCACGGAGTTCGGCGTCATCCATGCGCGCCAGGCTCTCGAGATAACGTTGTGCAGGCCGATGCCCCAAAGCAGATCGGGTCACACACCAGGCCGCGAAGCCTGAAGCTGCAAGCAGCGTGGCACTTCCCACAAACAGCGAGAGCTGGAGCGTTCGCATCTCGCCACTCATTCCAGCCAACGCCGCAACGAGCACCGCAAGAAGCGACGACGCACACGCGATCGCAAACCAGGCTTTCGTTGGAAGTCGATTCATGGTGACGGAGCTGCTGTCGATATCGATGGTCAAAACACGACGGAATTCGCATGGCACGCCGACATGAAAGACGGCGGCAGGGAAGTCTGCCGGGGGAAGCTCGACCGCAACCGACCACAACACGCATTCTGCGTGTCCGATCAGCCGACGAAGCCGAGTGCTTTAACGCTGCTGGCGAAATCTGGGATCCAATTCCGCGGCACGAGCGAAATGCCAGTTCGCCGCGGGAGTATCGTCCAGTTTCGTGAGCGTAAAGCCCATCAAAAAGTACGACAGCGGATGCATGTTGTCCAACGAAAGTGCTTGCTGCAAAGCATGTTGGGACGCACCGTAGTTGCCCTGTCGATAGTGGGCCAAAGAGAGTGTGCGGTAAAGTTCCGCAGAATGGGTACCACCGGAAATTGCCCGCGCGATAAGCGCAGCCGCTTCGTTCGGCTGTGATGATCGTAGCAGTCGCACGGCCTCCTGGTTTACCCAGGCGGCTTCCGTAGACCGGTCGACCACCGGCGGGGACGAGTAAGAAACGCCCACAACGCCATCAGGCGACTGTGCCACCCTTGACACCGGCTGGGCGTACTGGCCCGCATAACCGTTACCATGCTCACCGAAGACGGGCGCGTGCCCTTGTCCAGCTACGTGCTCCATCGACGAGTGTGCGTTCGCTGTATCGATCTGAGCCAGGAATTGTTTAGCCTCGCCATTGTGAGGATCGCGAGCTAGCACCTCGAACACCTGTTCGCGTGCCCCTTGAAGATCTCCTTGCGTCCACCGCGACGTGGCCGCATGAATTTGCGCTCGATTACGTTCCTGCTCGAAGTGTCGCGCCACTTCGGCATTGCGTTGCTTACGCTCCTGCGAGATATCCCGAGGAAGCTCCGGCAACTGCTTCTGAATTCCGGCGCAGCCGGCGAGCAGGATACTGCAAGCCAACAGCGACATTGAACAGGCGACTTTTGAGCGGCGAAAATTCATAACCGTCTGCATACGTGGAGAGCGACCTAAGGCGAACTTGGCTCCAGGTTGACACTTGGCTGCCCCGGCGGAATCAATTCCCCATCGGGAGGAATCCCCCCTCCCAGCTCGTCCAAGACCCACGGCGCGATATCCTCGCCATCGAGCGGACCGTGTGGCGAATAGGGCCCCGGGGGCGGAATGTAAGGAGCCTGGCCGGTATGATCTCCAATCGGCACGCCGTTGTAGATGTCCGCTCGCAAATCAATCGCTTCACGGCTCTGGGGATTGTAGTGAATAGCCCAATTCACATACTTCATAGCACGATGCGGTTTTCCCTTTGCCCAGGCATCGCGTGCCCGGAAAAGGTAATGCCGTGAGACCGACAGTCGGCTCAGGCGAGTCATCTTCTCAGCGACGATCGCCTGGCGATGATGGAACTCGGTCGCTCCCTTGTTTCCTTCGCAATCCAGTTCCTTATTGCGAATGATACGAGGCGTGATAAGCACGATGATCTCACGTTTCTCGGTCGACTCGCTCGTCTGCCGGAACAGGGGACCGACGAACGGCAAGCTACCCAACAACGGAATCTGAGTGACGTCGTTCTGCAGGTCTTCTCGCATGAGGCCGCCGATCACCACGGTCGAGCCATCGCGTGCCATGATGTTAGTCGTTACCTCGGTGACTTCCTTATCCGGCAGAGTAAATCCGCTCTCCACACGGACCGAGCCGGTCGACAGCTCCGGATGGACTTCCATCCGCACCATACCATCGGATCCGATGAAAGGACGAATGCGAAGCTGCGTTCCGACTTCCAGGAACTCGACCGCCTGAGTGACGGCCGTTTCCGTAACCGTTGTGCTCACGTAGCCCAATTCAGAACCGATCAGAATCTCCGCTCGCTGCTTGTTCAGAACCAGCAAGCGAGGTGTAGCGATCACGTTCGTATCTCCGATCGACTCGAGCGCCTCGACGAAAATCGTGGTACTGCTATCAAGAAATCCGACCTTGAGTCCCCCGTCGGCTACGATAGCGCCCAAGTCAGCAGGCGGCGAACCGGAAATCAAGCGCAGGTTGGCCTTATTCTTTAGCAGCTCAAAGTCGACGCCAAGATCTGTTTCGTCAGTTAGTGAAACACTCAGAATCATCGCCTCAATCGCAACCTGATCGGGCTGGCGATCGACTTCGTGATAGACCTGATCGACCTGCTTCAGTACATTCTCGTAATCTCGCACCAGCAACACCTCGTTGCCGGTGAACGAGTCGCCTCCAACTTCCGTGTTGTTTGATTGAATCCCAGCTTCCGCGGCACTACTGATGCTGATCGCGCCCACCTCGGGCGTTAGCAAAGGGCTGATCAGCTGTTGAAGCTCTGTCGCGGTAACATAATTGGGGCGGTATATGCGGGTATCGATCGCCTGTACACGATGCTTCCGTTGTCGATATTCGTCGGGCGTTCCCACAAACAGGATGTCACCTTCCTGATACGCGACGTAGCCAGTCGACTTGAGAATTGCGTCGAGGGCGGTCATCGTATCAACGTCGTTAAGCGAGGCGGAAACCGTCCCTTGGACGCTATTCGAGGCAATGATGTTCAGGCCGGACTTCTGGCTCAACAGGTCCAGCACTTGCCGCAAGTCGGCATCGGGCTTCGTATTCAATTGAAAGCGACCGTCCTCGTCGAAGGACGCTTCCGGACCAGCGACCGTCAACTCTCCACTAGCAGACTCTTGAATGCCCGGTTCAACCGGAGGTGGCGGAAGCGGCACTTGTTTAGCCTGCGTCTGCTGCTGGGTCTCCGGCGTGGCGGCCGCTTGTTGCTGCAGGCCGTTGAGAATTTTAAGAGCACTGCCCAAATCGGTCGGCAACGACTCCGCTGCCTGAGCTGCTTCATCGCTGGTTACCTCCTGCCCCACCAGTGGAGCGGCAGAGACGTGTGCCGGATCGTCGGAAGCTGGCAGATCCAAACCCGCTCCCCCCGGTGACGAATCGGCCAGCGATTCGGAAACATCCTCGCCGGCAGCCAAAGAAATACCCGGCACGGCGGGAATCGTCGCCTCTTCGTCCGCAGAAACCGCGTCGACCACGACCGGGGAGACCTGTTGATGCAACGCCTGCTCGGTGGTCGACAGCGTTTGCTGAGCACTCGCCTTCACGAGCGACTGACGATCGTCGCGGGCCTGAGACGCGTCCGCTTCTGGATCGGACCAAAGTGCAAACCCAATGGCCGCGGCGACTCCGCCGACACCAAAGATCGCGAACATCATCAATCGCAAGAAACTCTGCATGTGTCTTCCTTGACGTGCAGGTAGTGATACTTATTTCTATTCAGCGGCTGAGCCGTTTCAGCTCTTCGCTGCGACTTTACTTAAGCGTACCCTTGAACAACCACGTTGCGCGGCATCCTAATTCCGCGACGGCACCGCCGAAATCGTAATCGCGTCGCTGGCTACCTGGCCAGGAAGTTTCAAACGAAATTCTTGGCCGGCATTTTCCAGCACCACCGCCTTCGCATGGACTTCGGTAAGCAAGAAACGAATCTCTCGGTCGTTTCCCTGCACTTTAATAAACGGTGGTTCCTGCTGAATCCCGCTCTCTGTCCGAGTCAGGCGATAGGCCTTGCCATTGATCATCGCAACGGAACGCACTCTGCCGACCAGTGTGCTGGATAGCTCCAGGCCGACGCTCTGCGGCGACACGGCATGTTGGCGAACGATCGCTTCTGCCTGCTGTTGCTCGCCGGCGATCGTGACCTTCGGCCGGACCAACGGCCGGAAGGGGTCAAGAACGTCATCGTTTGCCACCGCGGTTTCCATACGTTGGTCACGTTCAATCCATTCAACGAGTCGAGGCCAAGCCACCGACGAGCCGGCGGAAGCCGCATTCGCGTCTCGATCCTTCTTGGCAGAGCTCTGGTTAAATGGATTCTTCGACACGGACAAGCTTGACCTATTAACACCTCCGGCAGCAGGGCTCTTGGCCGCTACCGCGGACGGAGCCTCTTCACCGCCGAACATCTTCGTAATGAGCGGAACCCAAAACCAAACGGCCAACGCCAAACCAATCGCCAGCATACCCGCCTTCGCGGGATGGGCCTTGGCCTCGCTCTTCAGCTGACTGGATAGTCTCTGTAAATTCACGCAATTGCCCAACCTGTCGGCCACCCGGGGCGACCTTCTAGTCGGCTCCTCATATATCGGCTAAGCCGTCACTGCAGCCTAATCGGAATCCTCGGTTTTGACGGCAAATATTGCCAAGTTTATATCACTCTGCACGCTAGCACCCTCGTCGGCGTCGGCTGACAAGAAGTCACTGGACTGCTTGAGAGCACGAAACTGTAGCGAATCGATCCATACGGTCTCCGGCAGTTTCTCCAGCTCGCCTAGCAAGCGAAATATCTGATGAAAGCTACCCTTACTGGCCAACCGCAGCGGAATCCGACTAAGGTAGTCCATTTCTTCACCGTGCCGTGGCTCGAATCGCGTCACCGCCACGCCAGCATTGCTTGCATGGCGATTCATGTCGCTGAATAGTCGCGACGCGTCCTCAGCACGAAGCGATTGTCGCTGCCAGCGGTCGTTGTACTGCCGCGCTGACTCCAGCTGGTGCTGCACTCGATTGATTTCAACCAGCCGGGATGCCGATGCGGCCAGATACTGCTGCTTGGAGTCCATGTCCGAGCGCATCGACTCGATCTCTCCCTTGCCAGGCAGAAAGAAGAAGTAGAGGTAAGCCAGATTGATGGCAACCAAAGGAACCGTCACCATCCAACTGCCGCGATTTAATAGGGACTTCATGGTGCTGCCCTCCTGGGACTGAAACTCGCACCCAACATGGCAGCGTCAGTACGATCCGTTGGAACTCGCGATACCGAGATAGCGGCAGACTGCGGGCCATTGTTACCGTTCGGTCCACCTGGCTGTCCGTAGGCTTGAATCACCATTATGCGAGCACGAAATTTGGCGGTCTGCTGTGCGCTTCCCTGAGGAGCTTCCACGGAGTCGAGCTCCGCTCGTTCGAAAATCGGCTCCTTACCAAGCTGGTTGATATAGGCGTACAGGTCGCTCGTGTTGAGCGTCTCACCAGCGAGCGAGATGACCCATTGCCTGGACCGGGTCTCCTTCCGCAGCGTTTCCAGATCACGACCCGCGGCCGGCAGCGCCGACTCTGCCTCCGCCTTGTCCGTCGTCGATGACGCATTAGGACGCCGAGCGGGCCTCTGAGATTCCTCGTCTACCGACCTCGCCTGCATTGTCAGTTCTGTGAGCGCGATGGTCTCTGGCAATGATCGTGTGGCCGCCGCCAATATTTGCGTAGCCGGCCACGGATGGCGCAAGAATGTGTGTAATTCAGCTTTGGCATTTGCCGCGACCAATTCGGCTTCGAGTCGCCTGAGCCGCAACTCGTCGATCTTGGCCTTGTTGTAGCGAACGCGCAACTTCGATGCCTGTTCGTAGACATCACTGCGAATCTGGTACTGGTACAAAGACAAGGCGGGAAAGATTGCCGCAAAAAACGCCATCACGATGAAACGCCACCGGTGGACCGTGCGCTTGCTATCCTGCTCGCGGTAATGCGCAGGCAGAAAGTCAATATCGCGAGCAACGCTGATGTTTGGTTGTTGTGACATGGCTTCAAATCGGCAAGGGAACGCTTGCCCTAATCGACAACCCTCAGGGACAATCCGGTTGCAACATCCCACTGGGTTTCGCGGCCGGTTTCGATATCGGTTTTGTAACCTCGCAGCGGCTTGGCCATTTGACAGGGGATATCATGATGACTCGTTAGCTGCTCGACGAGGTAATCCGTAGCCTCGATCCCTCCCAAGACGGTCCGCGAGAGCGGAGCACCGCGGAACGTCACGCTGTGGTAGCGAATACAGAGCGCTAGTTCATTAGCCAGTCGATCGATAACTGGTCGTATCGCCTGAGCAACTCCCTTGGCAACATCCGCGTCCTTCTCACTGGCACGCCGATCTCCGTTGTGACGCCGCAGTAGCGACGCACCGTTTAGGTCCATGCTGAGATGCCGTGCAACCGCCTCATCGAGATGCTGCCCACCGATATCCAGGTACTTAATGAACAGGATCTCTGGCCCGGATGCGATGATGACCGCGGTCGTGGTCGCCCCCATATGAACGAACATGGCGCGTTGCTTGTGATCGTCATCCCGCCGAAATTGAGCTGCGTGACAGCGCATGAGAGCCAGCGGCTCGACGTCGACCGCGACCGGACTAAGCCCAGCCGTGGAAACCACGTCCAATAGGTTCTGCAACACCGGGCGGTGGCAGGCCAGCATGATCACCTCACGTCGAATCGCTCCGCCGTGACGAATGTCTGCCGCTTCAATGAAGCGAACTTCGGTTTCGGCAATGTCGTAGGGCACACGTGCGGCGGCTTCCTGCTGAACAACCGAAGAAATGTCCTCGTCTTGCACCTTGGGAACGCGAATATTCTGCACGAACAGCTCACGCGCACCGAGGCAGAGCACGGCGTCGCGTCCTCGGAAGTCGCGACATGCCAAGGCCTGCTGGAGCGCGTCCACCGTGGCTGCCTTACGAACCTCTGGATCGTCGCTTGCCGCTTCCTCTGGCAAATCCCAGCGAACCGCATCCACGATGCGCGTATGATCTCCGCCAAGCTGCATCAGCTTGATCGTGCGGCTGCCTAAATCGATGCCGATCGGGCTACATTTCTTTCTCGCCAGGCGAATCATCTGTTCTTCGCGTTTCCTTGATTAGCTGCTTGGAGCGGCGGGAATGGCATCGCCGTTCCAGTCGCCAGTTGTGTTGGACGCCGCTGCGCGGGTAACGAGACCAGTAACGGGATTAATCGTGAGTGTGACGTAGCGACGGGCATCGCCGCCACCAGCTCCAACGATTAGCACGGTCTGCTCCGAGCGTGACGTGGCTCCGAGTGAATCAAACTCGACCGTATTGACCGCCGTTTGAGACGCGCCGTCCGCGTACATCGCCACAAACGTCGCAGCGGTCGCGATACCCGGAATCGAATCGAGCTGCGTGATCTTCTTATCCGACGGATCGCTCGACAATCGGTACGGACCGGTGGGAAGCGTATCGAGCGAGGTGTTGGAACCGGTATGCTCAAGAATGAGTTGGCCAGCGTCGGCGTCGACAGTCAATTGATAGGTGCTATTGTTGACCAGCGCTAAGTTCCGCGCGTACTCCAGATCCGATACCAGTGCACGACCAGTCGCCTCGACCTGTTGATCAAGGCTCGCGTTAACCTGCGGCAAGAGCATCGCCACGGCCACGCTTAGAAAAACGATCACGATCATCACTTCGACGATCGTGAATGCGGCGGCGGGTCGTTGCGAGGTGTGCATAATGCGTGCTTGCAGAAGACACCCGCCACCTGCAACCAGCCCCACACATCGAGGCAACGCAACAGCCGGCAAGGCCTACTTCTGCTTCTTGGAATCGACGGTGACCTTCAGTTTCCCGCTCTTGAGGAGACGGTTCTGTTCGGCCAAGAGGCGATTTGTTTCCTTCAGTTGATCAATGATTTCCTGCCGTTGCGCAATGGCGTTGGCAAACTGCCCGGGAGCCGACCTAGGGGCGGCGTAGCCCGTACCGTAAAAACTTAGCACGCATAAGAATACGACGTTTACGGCGACCAGCGCGGACGCGAGGCGAATTCGACGAAACATGGCTTTCTCCCGGCGAGTTCTAAGGACTATCGGTCCAGTCGATCAGTTCCCAACGAAGACCCCCGTCGTCGGGATGAGGCACAAAAACCGGTTTGGACCAATCGTGCCAGTGGTAGGAGACAGGCGACGAGTTGGCCTCGATAGTCAGATTCGGTGAAAATGAGGCCGCCATCGACCCCAACATGGACTTCAGCATCTCTGGAAAGTAACTGAAATCGGGGTCGGCAACATAGACGAATACCGACCATGTCCCCATCAAATTGAGGTTGTAATCGAGCGGTGTAAAGAACTGAGCCCGAAACATTGCCAACAAGTCCTGCCAGATGGCCGAACCAAGGAACGCAAACCGGGCATGCCCACCCGCAATAAACTCGCTTGCAACAACGCTACCGGCGATCTCTGTCAGACCTGAATCGGAATCGGTTTCTCGCTGAAATAGATCGGCCGCCCAGACCATGCCGCCAATCGTCATCGTCGATTCGGCTTGAATGACAACATCGTCCTCGCCGATGATTACTGGCAATTGAATCGGATCGGTCGTTCCGTGGAGCGGTGGAAGTTCGACAGGCTTGAACACGTTGCCGGATCCAGAGAGAAACGCGTCGCCGTCGGCACCGTTGTCCGCCTCAACGATGACCGTCCCTTCGAGCGCGAAATTGCCCGTGAAATAAGCATTGCCAGCTACGCGGAAAACTCCAAGCGGATTCGTTTTCGGATCCGCCGACTTAGACGCCGCAGAGTTGTAGGTAGACAATGCTTCAACGGTGTACTGGGGACCGCCGGTGTAGAGCTGATAGGTCGTCACCTTGCCGGGGTGGGTCGAAGGAGCTGAATGCGTCGGCGCAATGTTGGTCGTCGAGGCTCCGAGATTCTCCTGCAAGAAATTCAATGAATCTCGGTCAGCACTGCTGTAAGGCAGACTCACCGGCCCGGTAAACGGCCGCTCATCATCGGAGCCGCCCTCCTGCATCGCATTCAGGTCACGCAAGTACTGACCTCGCGAACCGCCCGGGGGATCATCGCCTATGAATACAGAGGCATACGGGTTCTGTAGGATCATTCCGGCCGAAGCGGCCCAGGCGACGCTAGAGCCGTCGACGTAGAGTCGCAAACCGGAGCTTTGCTCAAAGACGAGTGCCACAAAGTACCACTGACCAGGCACCAAATTCCCACTCCAGGCGGTGGCGGTAAGCAACCCGAAGCTCGTGCGGACTCGCCCGGTAAGTCGCGTTTCCCCCAAAACGTTGGTCGTCCCGAGATACCAGTAGTGATCGCTATCCGCTTGCGTTAGTGCCTTGGAGATAATCCGTGTGTCGTCTGTGCCGAAGGTATCCGCCTTGACCCAGGCGAAAATCGTCATCTTGTCGCCCGAGGTTATGTCGATTTGACCGACATCAATGTAGTCGTCGGTTCCGTCGAAGCTGGCAGCGGTCGTCGAGTCGGTTCCGGTCACGCCCGGATCGGCTTCCACATACTCTCCATGGTGGCTGCCGATCGCGTCTACGGCGACGGTGCTGCCGGCGGCCTCATTCAATCGCCACCAAGCGATGGGACTCTTATCCATATACGCGTCGGTGATACTGGCGTACGATCCCGATCCTTGGCTCGCCTGGTAAACATCCCGCACAGCATTCGCATCGTACTCGTCTTCGTAGATCGCAACCTCGTCAATCGTGCCATCGAATGGTTTGGCATCGAACGGTCCGCTCGTGGCGAGCTTCAATGCCCCGGCCAAATACGCTGGCCCGTTGATATGACAGGGCAGCTCGATGTCGACATCGCTATCTCCCCATTGGTAGAGCACATGCTGCTGAACCGTGTCCCAGCCGCTTGGGGCATCAGCCAACTTCCGCGGCACCAGCTCAACAACGGCTTGAATCTGATGGGTCGCCACAACGGTTGGATTCGCCGGGTCAGTCGCGCTGCCGGTCGAAAGCAATGTAACGCGCCAAGGATAATCGTCGTAATCCGCGTCGCTCTCACTGAGAGACGGATCCCCGGCGGTAAACGTCACCGAGTACTTCTCACTGGAGCTCACACTACCGGCCAGCGTTGTTCCAACGCCCGCCCAGGTTGACTCGTTCATATTGCGGAGTGCCAGACTCATTCCGGCCATCGCAGCCTGTCGCGCGTCCACCGACCGATTGCTGTTCTCGCCAACGACGAGCTGAGTCGCTTGGCTGCGCAGCATCGCGTACGCTAGGCCGAGCGTAAAGGTGATCGTCATTAACACCATGACAAGTGCCGCACCGCGCCGCCTGATTGTTTTTTCACGTGCAAAAATCATGGCTTCAACTCGTAGTACTTGGCCGCGGAACCGAAGAAGGGAATAACCGTACTGTCACCGGCGTTTGCCGTTGCAGTTGCCGTCAGCTGAAAATCAAAAACAACTCGCGATTGCCGCAACCCCGATTGCGAACTGTAGATACCTTGCACCCAAGGCAGATCCTCGAAGTCCGTGCTGCCCCCGGTATAGCTAGCCCACTGGGCAATGCTCGGGTGATGTGCTGCGCTGAACTGGATCCCCCCGCGATCGGAGCCTGATATTTTCTCGGATTTCAACTTGTCTGTCAGCTCAACCTCGACCATGCCGGCATCCGCACGCATAGAAGCCAGCAGACTCGTCCAGGCCGCGGTATCGGTCGCCACTGGTACGGTACTCGTGTCGCCTGGCACCGTTATCTCGACAAGCCGCGTCGGGGTGTTGGCGTCGTACGTGATCACCACCAGTTCCTCGACGAGTGGCAACCCTTCGGGGTTGGCCGGCGTTCCACTGGGCCGCCAGATGGCAAGTGCGTCATAAAAATCCCAGCTCGCCGCCGAGCCTTTAACGACGACAAACGCCGGAAACTCGCTGCTCGCGTGAGATTCCTCAACGGCGCTGCGAATTCGGTGGATCGCCACGCGCGCGTGCTGCACCGCGTCGCCTGTCCCCTCTACGTAGTCGTTGCTGCTATGGGCTGCTGTTGAGAGCGTGGCCAAGGCGACACCAATCATGGCGACGATGCCCACCGAAATGACCATCTCGATCACGGTGAAGCCAGCACGACGGGCGCGCAAACGTCCTCCCCCGCGACGCAATGCCGCAGCGAAACGTCTTCGACGGCGCAAAAAGCAGGTTGATTTAAAGGGTAGGCACATAGGCATAAACTCGGCGAAGCGTAACGAGCGATCGGGTTGAACCATCCGGCAGAGGTTCAAGAATCGTCACTTCGACCGCGCGAAGATTGCTGGTAACTCCGTCTGCCAATCGAACCGTGGGATCGCTCTCGTCGACGTAATACACGTCAATCGTCTGCGTCCAGGAATCGATATACCCGGAGGGGATCATGAATTTCGAATGTCGTGCCGAACCAGTGGGATCGCCTTGACCGATGGTGAGTCCCCGCTCGTCCTGGGGCGGACTTGCCGAGAATCCGTCGAAGTCGTCCGTATCGTCGAATAACTCTCGCCCATTGCCAGCAGCCTCGGCCACGGTCGGACCGAATGGCCATTCGTAGGCGCCCGCTCCCTCTTCCGCGTATCGAGTCGCCATCACTTCATCCATGATCTGCTCGGCCAGACCGGTCGCTAACATCTTGTCGAGCGTGTAGCGGGTCGTCTCGACGGAACTGCCCATGGAGGACATCAATGCCGTTCCAGCCACCGTCACAAGCGTGATCGCAATCAACGATTCCGACAGCGTAAAACCGCGGCGACGTCGCTGTTCGCGACGCGATTCAGCTGGGCGATGACGACATTTCTTGAAAGACCGAAGAAGCGACATGGGTAGCAGTTTCATGTTTCTTGCCAATGGGCGTCGGTCGAATCCAGTGGCGACCGACAACTCGGATCGCTACATGCCTGGCCCCGACAACGGAAGCAGGCAGACCGCAAAGAAACTCTACTTTGGCCGCTTGGGGAGTCAAAAGAATCGCCGCTCCAGTCACGAGAACGATAGCGCAGAGCCTTGCGCAACCCAATGGCTAACTAGCGGCGGCACCAAATGATGCCTTTATGCAACATCGGCAGTCTCTTTGTGGCGAAAAGGCAACGCCAAAACGAGAACTATGCCCTGCAACCCGCCGCCTACTCGGACCAATCGAGGGCGACGTCCAGAGATCGAGCGGCGTGCGTCAGCCCACCCACGCTAATACGGTCGACTCCGGTCGCCGCAATGTCTCCAATCGTCTTCAGGTTTACGCCACCGGAGGCCTCGAGCTGCACCTCGGCTGCGTTGGCATCTCGCAGAGCAACCGCTTCGCGCAGTTCGTCGAGTGACATATTGTCCAAGAGCACGATATCGGGCCGTTCAGGAAGAACCTCACGCAACTGCTTGAGCGTATCGACTTCAATCTCCAAAGGCAGCGATTCGCTCGAACCTGCACCTTGCCGACCCGACAAGTTGGCCACGAACTGCCGCGCGTCGCGGACCGCCTCGCCCGGCGTGCGAGACTTATCCTTCTCGCCATAAGACGCCAGGTGATTGTCCTTAATCAAAACGGCATCGAACAATCCCGTTCGGTGATTGCGTCCACCGCCGCATTGCACCGCATACTTCTCTAGCCGCCGCCAGCCGGGCGTCGTCTTGCGAGTATCGTATACGCGGGCCTTGTGCGCCCCAGCCGCCTGCACGTACTCGGCGGCTGACGTAGCAATGCCTGAAAGTCGGCCTACAAGATTCAACATCACACGTTCGCAGGTCAACAGATCGCGAGCCGAACCGTGGAGCGTGGCCAATCGTGTGCCGGCGACGATCTGCGTACCATCCTCCAGGTGCCGGGTCACATTGAGCCGAGAATTCGTCTCCGCCACAAACAGCTCGACCCCGGGCAAACCCGCGACAACACCTGCTTCACGAGCCACGATATCGGCAGCCCCCTCGGCATCCTGGGAAACCAAGGCGATCGTCGTCCAATCGTGGCCGCGATCGAGATCCTCACGGACCGCCAGTCGCAAAATCTGACGACAATCGTCGATTAGCTGCTCGTCCCAGGTAACTTGCTGAAAGTCTTGACTCACGCTGCTTGGCTCACACTCTCTATGGACTGCACGCGGATTCAGTAGAGACGCTCTCTACCTCGACTCATAATATATTATCTGGCCCGAGCGAGTTAGATGACACACCTTCCGAGGACAATCCGGGCTTCCCTCACAGATCTCGAAACAGCGACGACGAACGAGAAACACAGCATCGCAATCAACCAGGCCGCCCAAACGTGCGATCGAAACCCGACAACAAATCGAACCCTCAAACTGGCGGCCCGCTGCGGCAGACGGACCAGGTGGTGGTCGCGATCTGTGTGCTTGTCGGCTTACTTGCATTGGCCGGCTATTGGATCCATCGTAGTACGACCGACTCGCGGCTCATCGACATCGATCAGGCGGAACCGCTGCAGGCTCAATTCCAACTCGACATCAACTCCGCCGACTGGCCGGAATTCGCACAGCTGCCCGGCATCGGCGAGGTGCTCGCCCGCCGCATCGTCGAAGAACGCCAGCGGCAGGGGATCTTCCTTGATCACGACGACCTGCGCGAGCGAGTTCGCGGCATCGGGCCAACGTCGATCGAGCGAATTCGGCCGTTTCTGCTCCCGCTGCCGGATGCGTCGAATGTGGCTGGCGACCAAGACAATCGTCCCGGTTCCTATCGCGGCAGTTAGGCGTTCGCCAAGGCATTGGTGCTCGAAACGCCTGCACATCCGCAACTTTTTGCGCTCGACTTGAACCGCGCGTCGGGGATATGCAAAGATGCAGGTTTGTCAGTTCGCCAATTAGGGCGGCCGGGACGGCCCATAATCCTGGCGATTACCTGGCGAGCGTCTGACGCACCTGGTCAACTTCGCTTTCTCCCACCAACGACGAGTACTGCCGCTGTGGATTTCCAACTCGTTAGTCCGTTCAAACCTGCCGGTGATCAACCTCAGGCGATCAAGGAACTCACCAAGGCAGTGCGAGACGGGCGACAGAACCAGGTCTTGATGGGCGTGACCGGCTCCGGCAAGACGTTCACCATGGCCAACGTCATTGCCGAAACGCAAAAGCCGGCCCTTATCCTGTCTCACAACAAGACATTGGCCGCCCAGCTCTACAGCGAGTTCAAGGAATTCTTCCCGCACAATGCGGTCGAGTATTTCGTCAGCTACTACGACTACTACCAACCAGAAGCGTACATTCCACAGCGGGACATCTACATCGAGAAAGACGCCTCGATCAATCCGCAGATCGATCGCCTGCGGCTCGCCTCGACAAGCTCTCTGGTCAGCCGCCGCGACGTGATCGTGGTAGCCAGCGTTTCTTGTATCTACGGCCTCGGTTCCCCAGACGACTACAAGGAGATGATGGTCCACCTCACCCAAGGCGACGTTGTCGACCGAGACGAGGTGCTCTCCAAATTCGTCGACATCCAATACGAACGCAACGACATCGAGTCGAAGCCGGGCAAGTTCCGCGTTCGTGGCGACTGCGTCGAGCTGTGGCCGTCCTACGAAGAATTCGCCTATCGGATCGAGTTCTGGGGAGACGACATTGAGCAACTCGCCCTGATCAATCCCATCAGCGGCGAAGTCATCTCCACCGAACAAGAACTGTCCATCTACCCGGCCAAACACTTCGTACTGCCAGAAGAACGCGTCAAAGGGGCCGTCTCCGCCATCAAGGAAGAACTGGCCGAACGGCTGGAACAGCTCCGAGGACAAGGCAAGCTACTGGAGGCGCAAAGACTCAACGCCCGCACTCGCTTCGACATCGAGATGATGCTCGAGGTCGGCTACTGCCCCGGCATCGAGAATTACAGCCGCCCGTTAAGTGGCCGCCCGCCGGGAAGTTCCCCCGACACACTCTACAACTTCTTCCCAGACGACTACCTGCTGTTTGTTGATGAGTCGCATGCGACCATCCCGCAAGTTCGCGCGATGTACGCGGGCGACCAGAGCCGCAAGACAACGCTCGTGGAACATGGCTTCCGCTTGCCCAGTGCGCTCGACAACCGGCCCCTAAAATTCGAGGAGTGGGAACAGCGAGCGGGCCAAACCATCATGGTCTCTGCGACACCCGGCGATTACGAACTGGACAAGACCGGTGGCGAATTCGTCGAGCAGGTCGTCCGGCCGACCGGGCTGCTCGATCCGGAAATCACCATTTCTCCGGCCCGCGGTCAGGTTCCGCACCTACTAGAACAGATCAAGGAACGGGCAGCCGTTGGCGAGCGAATCCTTGTCACCACCCTAACGAAGCGGCTTGCTGAAGACCTCTCGGCCTATCTGAAAGAGCAGGGCGTCAACTGTAAGTGGCTGCACAGTGAATTGGACGCCTTTGAACGGGTTGAACTGCTGCGGGACCTTCGCGAAGGCCACTTCGACGCACTCGTCGGCGTAAACCTATTGCGAGAGGGACTCGACCTGCCGGAAGTCTCCTTGGTCGCCATCATGGACGCCGACAAGGAAGGCTTCCTGCGAAGCGAAACGTCGCTCATGCAGACGATTGGCCGCGCCGCCCGTAACGTGAACGCCAAGGTCATCCTTTACGCCGACAAGGTCACCGACTCGATGCAGCGAGCGATGGACGAAACGGCTCGACGTCGCAGCCTGCAAGAGGCATACAACAAAGAGCACAACATCACGCCGGAGACGATTCGCAAGGAAGTCCGCGCGGGAATCGAAACGGCCGCCGAGGCTCATGCCAAGGCCAACGCCGCCGTGGGCCGAACCGATGAAACAAAATACGTGACGGAAGAATTCATTTCGGAACTAGAAACGGAAATGATGGAGGCGGCCGATGCACTCGACTTTGAACGGGCGGCGGCCCTTCGAGACCGCATCGTGCAGATGCAGGACGCCATCGGACAGCCTGTCGATGAAGTGGAGGTCGACTCGTCAGCGCGGCCTCAACGTGGCAAGCGTCGCAAGGGAAAGAAGGGCGGAAAGGTCCCCAGGCCAAGACGCGCTTAGATACACGGCCTCGGCCCCGCCAAACACAGATCCTCCGCCAAACACCGCTCCACTGTACGACGATTCCCGAGCCGCGAGAGCGCAAGAAAAAGCGGGAGTGCCCGATCGCGTCAGACACTCCCGCTAGATCCTAAATCGCATTGCCACCCTGTCGGGCGACCTCTACAGAAGAGGCAGCGATTCCATTTTGTCGGCGGCTTATTCGCCGTCTTTGGGGGCATCGCCGTCTTTCGCGGCGTCCCCGTCTTTGGCCGCATCACCGTCGGCTGCTGCGTCGCCGCCTTTCTCTGCGGGAGCTTTCTTCTCGCCACCGCCGTCGGTCTTGGCTTCGCCACCGCCACAGCCAACATTGAACGTCGTGAGACTGAGCAACATCAAGAATATTCCGAACTTCTTCATCAAATAGCCCTCCTGAAATATTGATAAACGCACGAAAATGACTTGCTTTATCTGCCGGACCACCCGGCGAATAGCGAAAGAGCGTCGACGTCAGCACCTGGTGTCAACTTCTTAGCCATTCGACGCAACAGCCATGTTATTCGCAACAAACTGCGAAAAAGCCTCTTCATCTATGAGGCCTAAGCCGTCGTACGACTCCCACCGTGAGGTGCCAATCGATTCGTGCGCCCGCCGCGTTGCCTTTCGCGAATCTTCATAATAGCGATGCACATATGGCCGTGCCAGGACACATTTCGCAATAAATGGACCAAAACACACCCCATTTCAAACCGAAAAACCAGATCATTCTTACCCATCCGCATTTCTTGCCGGGCCGGCTGGGTGAGCTGCGAAATCTATTCGTTCCCGCTGCAAAACGAATCTGAAACTCCCTAATCCCGTACAGCAAAACTGGCCGAATCGAGGTAGGGGACCTGCCGTTCGGCCTCGTAATAGGCACGTATCACAGGCATGCCCTTGAATCTACTCGGTGTTGCCAATTCGGTCTTCCAATCCATGTGCCCCGCGAGCGTCCCATGAAACTCCTAGCCACCTCCGGATTTGCATTGCTGTTGCTGCTGACCGCGAACGTCGCAAAGGCCGAGCCGCCCAAGGCCGCTGCCAAGGAATCGAGCGACTCCCTGACTCATCACCTCTGGCAGCAGGATCTCCAGGCCACTCCAGAGATGTGGTTCTACCTTCAAGAAAAAATGCGCCGCGAAGACCCCCAATCGATCTTGCGCCGCAACGCGGAGTTTCGTGCGCACCAGCGCCGCCAACGTATCGCCGCCAAGAAGGCGATGGGCATCTCTTCTTCACGACCAAGCGTTTACGGGACGATCTTCGGGGGCCACTATCCCCGAACCTATCCTTACTGGTCGGACCAATACGCTCGTATCTGGTTTGAATCGGAAGCACCGCGACAAACGGAATCGGTTCGACGCTAGGCGGCCAATATACGTTCGGACAAGAAGGCGGCCGCCGCTTTAGTCAAAGGGGCGCGATACGTCGTTAGCTAAGCAAGTTCGTTGCGCACCGCCCAGATGGCGGCCTGAGTGCGGTCGACGACACCGACCTTGCGCAAGATATGCTGGACGTGCTCTTTGACCGTTTCGTAACTGATATCGAGCGCGTCACCGATTTCTTTGTTGCTAAGTCCTCGAGCGATTCTGAAAAGGACCTCGCTCTCTCTTTGAGTAAGTGGCACCGCGATATGGCCGTCGACCAACGGACTCGCAAGCGATCCGGTCACGCGTCTCAACTCTTCACGAGTCCAAATACTACCATGCTTCACGGTCGTCTCCAGCGACGTAATCAATCGCTGAGGATTGACGGTTTTCTGCAGAAACCCAGCTGCGCCCAAGGCCACGCATCGAGCGGCGATCCTGGGATTGTCATGGTTTGAAAACATGAGAACGGGAAGATTGGGGTACTCTCCGCGGAGTCGGCCCAGAGCGGTGATGCCGTCGATGTCGGGCATCACCACATCCAGTAGCACGACGTCGACGTCAAGCTCACCAGCCAGCGCAATGGCTTCTCCGCCGGTGGCTACCGAAGCCACGACTTCAAAGTCAGCGCCATTCAGAATTTCCTCAACGCCGGCGCGAACAATCTCGTGATCGTCCGCGACGAGAACTTTCGTCGCCATCCACTACTCCAGCCTGATCGCCTTGAAGTCATTCAAGGCCGAGGACTATCGGCTCGCCGAATACGTCGAGCCGTACCGTCGTTGTCAAAGAAGGCCGCTCTCTGCCAACGACAGCCCTCACACATAGTTGTCGCTCGTTCGACATCATCCAGTCCGCTGGACTTGCCGAATTAACCGTTCATGGCCCAGACACATTCTTGCGTGACTGGATCAAACACATTGCAAAAGGTCTCGTCACGGTGCACCAACAGCACCAATGCACACCATTGGTGCGCGACGAGATCCTATGCTTAACGGTCGCCACGACCCCGTGTGCTCTCAAGCCACCGAGTCATCCCTGCGCCATCAGATTCCCGCAAAGCCGCGAGGTCCGATTTTCATCAGCGCTGAAGCTCCGTTTATCCCAAGCCTCGGATACAGAGACTCCGCCGGGACACGATTCGCAAACTCTTAAGTGTCGCAAAAATCGGTCGCAGCAAAATCCCAACCTACAGGGGGGCCCCGTGCGCACCTCCGTGCGAAACCGCACGGTCGTGATAGGCTCACGGCAATGGTCGGCAAACGAGAAACAAGCCACGGATGATGGCCCCTTCTTCTCTTCTCTCGTGCCGCCCGCGCCACGCTGTCCCCAAGACCTAGGCCTGGACAGTACACGGACCCCTCACTGGTGTACCACCCTACGCAAGAGGCGGAGCCGCCCCCTGCCCAAGAGGGGATATCGCGATCCTAGCCCTCGGAATTCCTCCCTAGCCTGGAGAATCGTTGGCAAACACCTACAATTCGGCCCGTTCGGCAACTGCCCGCCAGTTCACCTCTGGGGCCGCCTTTGCTTCCGCCTCTCGTGCCTCGGGGCGCGCACACGCCGAAAAGTGACGATTTCCCGCGATTAAGCGGCATGAAATGCCGATTAGAGCTGGTCGTCAGTCTCTGGCGGCTGTGGTAATATGTTGGGCTACTGATTCGAACCAATCGCGGCAGCGGTGCCGTTTTCGCGACTCAACAGCCGGTCCGTGTCCCCAAAACACGCTGAATCAAGCACCTACCCACGTGCAAGCACGTGTTCCGTTTAAACACACGCTCAGAGGAATGAATTTATGGCCACCGCCTCTCCCGTCGCCAAGGATAACGTCTCCGAGATACTCGCCAGTGCCATGGAGGCGGGCGACGGTCTCCTGCGGCTGACTCCCACCTGGGTTCCGCGCAGCTTCCTGCACCCCGGAAAGCGGCTCAAGTTAGCCCCCGGCGACTATTACGCGTTTGGCGCCCATCGTGGCGGTATCGATGAGCGCTGGTTTGCCAGCACGACAGACGCCGCTAACGAAGGCCGCGTCGAAGACGAGGGGCTCAGCTACATCACCTTCGGCGGACAACGTTTCCTTCTGAGGGACGCGGTCGAAGAAGCCGGCGCCCAGCTGATCGGCAGTGCCATCTTCGAGAAATACAACCGCTGGCCCGTCTACTCGAAGTTCTTCGATAACATGGGCCCGATCCCGCATCACATGCACCAGGGATTCGAGGACGCGAAGCTCGTCGACCAAGAGGGCAAACCGGAGTCGTATTACTTCCCTCCGCAGTACAACAACTGCGACAACAACTTCCCCTACACATTCATGGGACTGGAGCCTGGCACCACCAAGGACGATCTGCGCAAGTGCCTGGAGAATTGGCACAAGGGCGACAACGGCCTGCTCGATCTCTCCAAGGCTTATCGCCTTAAGCGAGGCACTGGCTGGCTCATCCCGCCGGGCGTTCTACATGCCCCCGGTTCTCTGCTCACATATGAACCTCAATGGGGCAGCGATGTCTTCGCCATGTTCCAGTCGTTGGTCGAAGGTCGCGAAGTTCCTTGGTCGCTATTGGTGAAGGATATGCCGGAAGACAAGCACCAGGACATCGACTTCATCATCGGTCAACTTGACTGGGAGAAGAACGTCGATCCAAACTTCAAAGACAACAACTACCTGGAACCGATTGTTGATCCGGACAACTCGGGCGACGGCTATACCGATCGATGGATCGACTATGGCACGGTCAACGGCGAACAACTCTTCTCCGCGAAAGAACTGACGCTCGAACCAGGCGCGAAGTGCGTACTTAAAGACCCCGGTGCCAGTGGCTGGATTACAACCCAAGGCAGCGGTCGCATCGGCAAGCTGAATCTCCAGACCCCGGCGATGATTCACTTCGGCGAAGAGACCGAAGACGAAGTCTTCATTACCGCCGAGGCCGCTTCTGCTGGCGTCGAGATCGAGAATACCGGTAGCGAACCGCTCGTCTCCCTGCGATACTTCGGCCCCGACGTGCATAGCAACATGCCGGAAGTGGGCGACTACCGCAAATAGGCACTCGCCCCCGGCGAGACCATATCTACAGCACAGGCCAAGGCGAGGCGGCAGGAAAGTTCCTGCCGCTGCCCGCCTTTGGCCCCCATTTCGCGCAAGCAAACGCCTATTAGAAGGCGGTTTCTCCGCCCCACTGGCGGTGCGACCTGCGCGTTTCTCGCCTATAATAATAGGCCCGTGGTAGCACGGCCCCTTGCTGCAAGCACCGTGAACCACGACCCACCGTTCGATCGACGCCTTCGATCGAACCAGAACCTCACCAACCGACACCTGCCGCACGAGAATCCCATGCCGCTTCTGTTGCGTTCGCTTCGTACCCGTTTGCTCACGTCTTCTCGCCACCGTATCGCGGCCAGCCTGACCTGCCTGCTGCTGGTGATGCTGCTGGCTACCTCGCGAACCGCAAACGCCGCGGAGTATCTCACGCTCCAGCCGGGCGACCACATCTGCATCATTGGCAACGCCCAGGCCGAACGCCTGCAGCACTTCGGCTACTTTGAAATGCTGCTGCACGTGGCCCACCCCAAGCACAACCTGGTCGTGCGTAATCTGGGTTGGTCGGCCGATGAGCTAAAGCTGAAACCGCGCAGCAAGAATTTCGGCAGCCAAGACGACTACCTGCACCGGGAGAAGGCAGATGTCATCATCGCCTTCTTCGGGTTCAATGAGTCTTTCGCCGGCCCGCAGGGCGTGCAGAAGTTCAAGCAGGATCTGACGGAGTTCATCCGCCACGCCAAGAGCCAGAAGTACAACGGCAAGTCGGCCCCGCGTGTTGCCCTAGCCTCGCCCATCGCGCACGAGAACCTCCACAATCCGCACCTGCCGGACGGTTCCGCGACGAACGCCAACCTGGTCATCTACACCAAGGCGATGGCGGAAGTGGCTGCGGCCGAGGGCGTGCCCTTTGCCGACATCCTTGAGTCGAGCCGCCGGCTGATGGTCAATTCGGTCGCCCAGGGCTCCCCGCTCACCATCAACGGCGTGCACCTGAACGACACCGGCTCCGCCCTGCAGGCCCCGCTCTTGATGCGTGGTCTCTTCGGCCCCGATCACGAATACGCGGTCACCGACTTCGACCACGAGCTGAAGACCGCCGTCAACGACAAGAACCTCCATTTCTGGCACCACTATCGGGCCGTCAATGGCTTCTACATCTATGGCGGGCGTTCCAAGCTGTGGGACAACGACAAGGTCATGGAGACCGAACGCCGCAAGATTAACGACATGGTCAAGCTTCGCGACCGCGTCGTTTGGGATCTGGCTCAGTGGAAGAAGCCCGAGCCGATCGACGACAGTAAGACCACGAAGCTGATGGAGGTCGAATCCAACTACAAACGACCGATCACCTACCTCAAGCCGGAAGAGTCGATCAAGAAATTCCACGTTCCCGAAGGTTTCGAGGTCAACCTGTTCGCCTCAGAACAGGAGTTCCCGGAACTAAAGAATCCGGTTCAGATGACCTTCGATAAACGTGGTCGCCTGTGGGTCTGCACGATGCCATCCTACCCGCAGTACCAACCGCCTGGCACGGCCAACGACATGCTGCTCATCTTCGAGGACACCGACGGCGACGGCCGGGCCGACAAGCGAACCGTGTTCGCCGACAAGCTGCACGTCCCGACCGGCTTCGAGCTCGGGCACGGCGGAGTCTACATTGCCCAGCAGCCGAACCTGATGTTCCTCAAGGACAACAACGGTGACGACGTGGCCGATGAGCGCAAGGTCGTCCTACACGGTTTCGACTCCGGCGACTCCCATCACTCGATTGGTGCTTTCACCTGGGGCCCGGGCGGCGCCCTCTACTTCCAAGAGGGCGTCTTCCACCACACTCAGGTTGAAACGCCCTACGGCCCGGTCCGCGTCAAGGATGCCGGCGTCTTCCGCTACGAGCCGAAGTCCGAAAAGCTCGATATTTTTGTCTCGTACCCCTTCGCCAATCCGTGGGGACACATCTTCGACGCCTGGGGGCAGAACTTTGTCGCCGACGCCTCGGGCGGGTCGAACTACTTCGGCACCGCCTTCTCTGGCCACGTGAACTACCCGCAGAAGCATCGCCGCATGCGGGAACTGTTCCGCCGCGAATACCGCCCGACCGCCGGTTGCGAGATCGTTTCGAGCCGCAACTTCCCGGACGAGATGCAGGGCAACTTCTTGCTCAACAACTGCATCGGCTTCCTCGGCATTGCCAATTACCAATTCGTCGACGACGGTTCCGGCTTCGCGGCCAAGCCGGTCGAACAGCTACTGCGTAGCGACGACCCCAACTTCCGCCCGGTCGACCTGGAGTTCGGTCCCGACGGCGCGTTGTACTTCGTCGACTGGTACAACCCGCTGATCGGCCACATGCAGCACTCGCTGCGTGACCCCAAACGCGACCACAGCCACGGCCGCATCTGGCGGCTGCGTTACACCAAGAAGCCGCTGCTGAAGAAACCCACGATCGCCGGCGCCACGGTGCCGGAGCTATTGGAGCTGCTCAAGTCACCGGAAATCCGCACCCGCTACCGGGCTCGTCGTGCCCTTGGCGAGAGAGACGAAAAGGAAGTTGCCGCCGCCTTGGCCACCTGGGTTGAGGGACTCGCCGACGACGACCAGCTCACTCCCGAAGCCGCTGAACACGCCCGGCTCGAAGCCCTCTGGATGTTCCAGTACATCGACATCGTCAACGAGCCCCTGCTCGGTCAGATGCTGCGTTCGAGAGACAGTCGTGCCCGAGCCGCCGCCACACGTGTGCTCTGTTACTGGCGAGATCGCATCGACAGCGCCATCGACCTGTTGAAGGTCCAAGGCCGCGATGAAAACGCCCGCGTCCGCCTGGAAGCGATTCGCGCCGCCAGCTTCTTCAAAGATCCGCGAGCCGCCGACATCGTCGTCGAGTCGCTAACCCATCCGCAAGATTACTACCTGCAATACGCCATTACCGAGACGCTCACCACCATCGGCCACTACGAGCTTGGCCTGGTGCGTCTGCTCAAGAGTGGCCGTCTCGATCCCAAACGCGTCGGTTTCGCGGTCGGGCTGGCCTGCCAGCGAGGTGGCGAGCAGGACCTCGGTTACATCTTTGACCGCGTCGTCACTGAAGGAGGCTTCACCGACGATGTTCGTCTGAATGCTCTCCAAGGTCTCTTAGAAGCGGCCACCATTCGCGGCGTTCGCCCCAAGACAGATCTCACACCAATCGCCGATCTGGTGAAGCGACTACAAGCTTCCAATCGCAAGCCATCGCTGATGACCGCGATCCGCCTCATCGGCGCCCTGAAAATCCAAAAGGCGGAAGCTGACCTGATCCGCCTGGCCCTCGACAAGAACATCTCCAGCGGTCTCCGTCAGGCTGCCCTCGATGTGCTCGTGAAGTTCAATAGTGAGCAGGGCAGGGGAGCCATCGCAAAGCTTGCTGGAAAAGACCGCCCGCAACCGGTTCGCTATGCGGCGGTCGCCACGCTCACCCGTCTCGACATCAATCAGGCCGCTGAAATCGCCAAGACCGTACTGGCCGAGGCGACTTCGAGCGACGATCCGGCTCCGCTGGTGCGAGCCTTCCTGGCCCATCAAGACGGATCCAAAACGCTCGCCGGCGTGCTAAAGACGACCACCATTAACGAGGACGTTGCCAAGCTGGCGCTCCGCTCGATGTATTCGGTCGGTCGTAGCGACGCGGAACTTTCCGACGCCCTGACCGCGGCCGCAAAGATCGAAACCCAGGATGACGAACTCAGCGAAGCTGAAGTCGCCAAGTTGGAAGCGGCCGTTCGCGAGCAGGGTGATCCCGCCCGGGGTGAACTCGTCTTCCGTCGAGCCGATCTAAGCTGCATGAGCTGCCACAGCCTGGGCGGCGTCGGTGGTGGAATCGGCCCCGAGCTGACCGCCGTCGGTTCTAGCTCGCCGGTCAGCTACCTGCTCAACGCCATCCTGACTCCCGACAAGGAGGTCAAAGAAGAGTTCCTCATGGCTCACGTCTACACCGACGATGGCCGCACCCACCAAGGCATCATTCACGAGAAGACCAACGATCGCATCGTCCTCAAGGACGCCACGGGCAAGATGACTACCATCCCCCGCAACGAGATCGACGAGCAGGAAGATGGCGGTTCGCTAATGCCCAAGGGCTTGGTCAAGTTCATGACGCGTCGTGAACTGGTCGACCTGGTTCGCTTCCTCTCCGAGCTCGGACGCGACGGCGACTACAAGATCAACTACACGCCGGTGATTCGCCGCTGGCGTGTACTGGCCAACGTGCCGGCCGAACTGGCGGGCGACGTGCCCAACGTCGAGGTGCTCACTGACAAGGTGCTCGACCTGGACGAAACCGCCTGGCGAGCCGCCTACTCGATGTCGGGCGGATCGCTGCCGCTGGACGAATCGGTCGCCCCGCTGGACCAGAACGTGATCTACCTGCAGTTCGAGCTGAAGATCGATCTGGCCGGCAAGCTCGACTTCTTCGCCGACTCGGCCGAGGGTCTGACCATCTGGAACGGCGATCGCCAGATCGCCTTCGAAGAGGGCACGACCAAGTTCACGACCGGCTTCAAGGAAGGCAAGCGGAAGATCACTATCCGCGTCGACCGCAGCAAGCGCGATGTCGACACCGTTCGCATCGATGTCCGGCGCGTCCCGGGCGAACGAACCCAAGCGGCCCTGATCGGCGGCGTTTAGGGGCCGCGAGAAAAGCAGCGTGTCCTCGGGTGCCACTGGTAACTTGTTACCAGTGTAGATGCCCTAGAGCATGCGGGAACCCAGCGGCGCTTTAGGGTGCCATGCTCACCCTTGGTGAGCATGCTTTCGTCGCTTGTTGAACCTCATGCCCACGTTTACGTGGGCATGGCACCCCTTGGTTCCGTCTGGCACAGCATGACCTACAACTACAACGAGGCCGGTGCGACTTTTTTTGCTATATGGGCGAAAACGGGGTGGGGGTCAAAAAACTCCAAGTCGCTGTCCGTGTGCGAGTTGCGCTCTGCGGCATTTCTGGCACTTTCTGCCGCAAGACTTTGCTGCGGTGGGGCTTAGAGTAAATTCCCCCGATTCGTCGGTGACGCCAAAAAAGTCCGTATTGTCGCGCGGCACTCCGTGACGCCAGCGCGGCCTGCGAGTCAATGAAATACGTTCGCGAAGGTCGAGGCTCCTGCCGAGCCGCCGTTGTTCCGAGAGTAAATGTGCGACAAACATGTAGGTCTGGCTGTGCCTGACGGAACCGAGGGATGAATATAGAACCAAGGGCACCACAACAATCAGGCAACTCTGGTTCCCGCATGCACGGCACGCCCAACGGCAAGCACTGGCAAAGCCAGTGGCACCCAACTAACCCGAAGCGTAAGTGAGGGACACAACCACACAGGCATGCACCATCAATCGAAGGCTCTCGCTTGCGTCACGGAGTGCCGCGCGACTATGGGCCAAACGAATGGCCCGCTCGCTGCAAGCCCCAGACCTCAAACCAATCTAACCAAATTGCCAAAGAACGGACGCACGCATCTCGCGATTATGCACAGGTCGGTGTTCAGAACAAGCAACTTTTTCTTGGCAAGATACAGCAACGGCACATTTGGGCACAAACATCAATTCACCCAGATGCCGCCGCGTCAGCCGCTTCGCCTGAATTCGATGCATATTCGAGCAGAGCGTCACAAAGCCTGTCGAGCGTCACGGACCTTCGCCCCTGAGAAAAAAGAGTTTCGAGCGTTCCTGCGATCAAGAGTTGGCTCTTCTTGTCATGACGAGTGACAAGACCTGTTTCGTCTCGAACTTGCGCCCACGCCTCGCCCCATGCCCCGTCAAAATCCGCCTGTACTGCTTGTCCAACCTCCGTTCGCCACATGACGCCTCTATCATGCCAGACATCCTCACTGGGCAAAGGATCCGGATCTTCAATGTCGCAGAGCTTCAGCAAGCACCCATTATTGCGTCTATTTTCATTCTTATTGCCGTCCTCCTGGGCATCAGCGTCAAATACAACATATGCGGGAATCGCTAGATGTTTCGCAATCGCAACCAACCGACTCATATTTGCTTTCCCCCCGGCGGAAACAAAATGGCAGCCGTATTTCCGAAAGTCCGACCAACGTTCCTGAAGTTGCAACCACGTGGAAATGTAGGCAATATCCTCAACGCCCTCGACAATCACTGCGCATCGGCAGAAAAACAGTTCCTTCTGAGATGGCTGTAAAATTTGTTGAATCTTTGACATTACAGAAGTCGGCGCACGAGGGGCTTCACCGAGAGATTCCGCCAAAGACTCGCTGATTTTCGGGTACGACGTTGAGTGCGACGTTGACTCTTGGCTACCTTGCAGCTTCTGGATCTTACGAACACGCTCCAAGCTTTGAGCCGAAACGAAGTACGGACTGTGAGAGGTTAGAACCACCTGACTCTTTCCCCGGCCAGGGTCTCCCAAATCTTCAAGTAAGAACGCCATATGCTGGGCCTGCGACGGGTGCTGATACAGCTCTGGCTCCTCGAAGCCCAAGATTAGTGTCGGTGAATTCTCTTGATCGCTTTCGGCAAGTTCTTGAAGGACAGATACGATAAATGCCCGCTGCATGCCATGGCCGAGGCGGGCCACTTCACCTATAAAATCCCCTTCGCCAATAGACACGCGGGCCGCTGGCTCGCTGATCTTCACCGAATTCTTACGGTCGAACCGCCACTGCAGATCAACGCGTGCGTCCGGAGTCGCCCAATTCTGCATGCGATCCTGGAGGGAATCCCGCAACTCCACCAATGCGACGCTTTGTTCCGTTAGCAGTTCTCGGTATCTGTCTTCGATTTCCTGCCGCAACTGCGCAAGCGGCTCCTCGAATTCAACCTTCGCTCGGATTGTCCGATGGATAAGCTGCCCCAACGCAGTCTTGCTCTCCTCATCCTGCTCCGCAGACGCGTCCTTGACCGCTGGGATGTAAACCCACTGGACATATTTCTCCAACCGATTGGCGCCTTTAGAAAACCCATAGAACTGGCCTTCGTCGGGAAGGAGTTCGCATTCGTCGACGTGCGATTCCTCGTATGCGCGAAGCGCGTTCTCCATCGCAACCTTTGTACTTGCATCCGGTAGTTCTGGAAGCCCAGCCCTGATACCCCCGTATATTTCCTTTAACTCGGCAACCCTTTCCTTGTTGTTCAAGGCCGCAAAGAAAGGCGCAAACGCCGCCATTACGTGTCGTTTGCCATGCTGCGTGACTTCGGCCGTTTCACTCTCCGCATCCCATTTCGCCTCTGCATTCATAACGAGCTTTCCCTGGCGATAGTAATGCTTGAACGTCTCCTGTGCGTCTTCTGAAAGGTCAACGAACGTTACGGTGATGCGGATGGGATTCGCTGTCTCTGAAAGATGAAAATCTTCTGCGGAGAGACTCACAACGTCTGTTGCAGTGGCGGCATTGTTGCGAAAGAAGACGTTTAGCGCCGTGAGAACATTGGACTTCCCAGAGCCATTCGGACCAACGAAACAGGTATAGTTGTCGAATTCGATCGTCTGGTCACGGAAAGACCGGAAATTCTCAATACGAATGGATTCCAGCTTCATGCCAATTGCCCTCTTGGAGATGCGTGGGTAGTACAATTGTGGCCATACTACCACTTATGGAGGCCGTGTCCATTGAGGGGGACTTGATGCCAAAGAAATCTGACATAAAAGCCGCGTTTTTGGTGAATTGCGACTTCAAGAACCCCACATGAGTGAAGCGGTGACCCGCTGCCCAGCTAGGCAACTGCGGATCGAGCACGGTGTATCCCACCGCAAGCCTGCCAAGCAGTACGAGTGAAACACCGCTTGATTGTGACCCTCACTTACGCCTCGAGAAACCGGCGGCTCAGCAGGAGCTTCGCCCTCCCGGTGTTCGTGCGTGGCTCGCACGCGAGCCTCGCCCTTCGCGAAACCCGTCGCCGCCCGCCGCCCTTACGTCCCGTAGATATAGTCCCGCTTCGACTTGTTGTAGGCCAGCTTTTCTGCCTGGGTCATGCTGGCGAAGTCGGGAGTGACGTTGGGATCGTAAGTGATCGATTTGCCGCCGCAGCCGTTGGGGGCTCCGTTGCAGCCGCAGCCGCAGTCTTTCTTCTTATCGGATGTCGACGCACTCGTGGTCGGGTCAGGAGACCCGCCCACAACAGAGGCCCCACCCGAAGTAGTCGTTTCCCCCGACTCACTCGGCACGCCTTCGGGGACCACGACTTGGCCGCCACTGGCGTAGCTCATCACGGCCGTTTGCATCGTCATGTCTTCTTCGAGCGAACGGAGTGGGCGGATGTTGAGTTTCTGTAAGACACCATGATAGGCACGCACCGCCTCTTCCGGCTCGATCTCGCCGTCGGCCAGCATGCGTAGGAACTGCACGAACGCCAGCTGGCACTCGGAGTTGTTGATCTTGCGACCGAACAGGGCCGCACGGGCGCCGTACTTCTTCGCTTCGGCTAGCAGCTTGAAGGCGTCGAGCGTGGTGCCGCTGCTGCCGCCCAAGATGCCGACGACCAGATGCGGATCGTAGGCGACCAGGTCTTCCATTGCCTTCGGGCCTTGGTAGACCATCTTCAAGAAGACGGGCCGACCCTTTTCCGCCACGCCAGCGAGCGTGCGAGCGATGTGATCGTTGACGAAGGCGGGAATCATCTCCGGCGACAGGCCGGTCGGCGTGTTCGGATTGAAGATTTCGAGGAAGTGACGAAAGCCCTTCTGCTCCGCTTCGACGCGAAACGCCTTGTACGCCTCGAGTGTGCGAAGGTCGTCGTCCAGCTGATTGTTGAACGTCACGCTGTAGAGACCGAGATTCGCGCCGCGGAAGCGTTCTTCTGGGGCACAATCGACGTGCCCGCATTGAATGTGGTCGAGCGTGGCGGAACGGAACGGCTGGGCCGAGGCCTCGAGGTACTTGCCACCGCGAACGACGAAGACGTCGCTGGCATCGTTGGCACGCGCGGCCGGAGTGATCGGCGAGTTGTCGAACATCCGCTCCTGGATATTGAGCACATCGTTCGTGCTCGCCGACATCAGCATGATGTCGACCAACTCCTGGCGGATGATCTGGCGAATTTGATCGCGATATTCGGCCAACGTCTTGAATCGCACCTCGTCGGCGTGACTTTCGGGCGACATGCCGGGGGCCCCAATCCCGAACGCCATGTCGGCGTCCTTGGCATCGGCCAGGATGAAGTCCTTAGCCCCGTGCGGGTCGGCGTGAATGTTGGCCAGTTTTTGATCGAGTGATTTTTGCATAACTCTGTTCGCTGTTTCGCGGGTGCCAGTGTGAATGGCAACTCAACTCTCTCTTTACCACGGCTCGGCGGGAGCCTCGCCCTCCCATTTCCTACAAAACCTGATCGAGCGTTTGACGCAGCACGCCGGCACTCTTCTGCAAAGCCTGCATTTCCTTCGGCCATAGCTCGACCTCTTGGGTCGAAACGACGCCGCCGCGGCCGACGACCGTGGGCACCGACAGGGCCACGCGGCGAATGCCATAGCAACCGCTCTGCACGCTGGAGATCGGCAGCACCTGCTGGGTGTCGAGCGCGATCGCCTCGATCACGTCTTGAATGGCGATTCCGACCGCGAAGCCGGCACCACCCTTCTTCTTGATCACTTCGGCCCCGCTACCCTTGGTGCGCGTGAAAATCTCGTTGGCCAAGTTCGGCGTCCAGGCGGGGAACTTGTCGAGCGGCAGTCCGCCGAGCGTGGCACTCGACCAGATTGGCACCATGCTGTCGCCATGCTCGCCAAGGATCAGGGCCTTGATCTGCGTCGGAGCGGCACCAAGCCTTTGGGCGATGAAACTACGGAATCGGATCGTGTCGAGCTGCGTACCGAGACCAATAACCTGCGAGTGGGGCAGGTCGAGCGTATCGGCGGCCAGGTAAGTGAGCACGTCGACCGGGTTCGAGACGACGAACACGATCGCATCCCGTTTGTAGCCGGCCGATTTCACTTCGGTCAGAATCGACTTGAACAACGAGACGTTGCGATTGATCAGGTCGAGGCGGCTTTCGTCCGGCTTGCGACGCAGGCCGGCGGTGATGCAGATCACGTCGCTGTCCTTGACGTGTTCGTACCCACCAGAGCTGATGATCTGATCGGCCGTGCTGGGACCACCGTGCTGAAGATCGAGAGCCTGACCCGCGGCCAAGTCCTGATTGACGTCCAGCAGAGCGATCTCGCGGACAATGCCACCGGTCTGCAAGGCAAACCCGGCACAGGAGCCGACCAATCCACCGCCGCCAATAATGCTAACTTTCATCGCGTTCGTTCCGTTGTTGGTTTTTTGTTGTCTCTCGGGTGCCACTGGCTCTGCCAGTGCCTACGCACCAGCTCCCTGCTGCAAAGCGGCCAGCACGCGATCGGTAATCGTCTGGATCAAGGCTTCTTGATCGAGTCCACCGGCGGGAGCGGCGGCGGCAGGAGCACTACCACCGGCCGGCATGGCGGGCGGGGCCTCGAAGGCACGACGTTCGACGCCAACTTCCTTCCAGCTATCGCGGAACAGGTCGTTCGCACAGACGTCGCAGTTCTCCATGCCCTTCTCGTTGCGGGGATCACGGAAGCCCCACTTGTCTTTCATCTCGAGCAACTCACGCTGCTGCGGCTCGGTGAAGTAATTGACCTTGCCGAGATCCTTGGCCAGGATCAGCATCTTGCAGTAGGCGTCGAGCACCTCGGTCCACCAGTAGGCTTTCTCGACCGTCTCGCCCCAGCTGATCGTGCCGTGGTTGGCCAGGATCACGACGTTCGAATCCTTGACCACGGGGATGATCGTGTCGGCGAACTTCTGCGTGCCGGGCGTTTCGTACTTGGTGATCGGCACATCGCCTAGGAAGATTTCGACTTCCGGCAGAACGCACTGCGGAATCGGCTCGCGAGCAATCGCGAACGCCGTGGCGTGCGGCGGGTGGCAATGGACGATGCTATTGATGTCGTCTCTTTCTTTGTAAACCTGCAGGTGGAGCAGGGCTTCGCTACTTCGCTTCTTGCGGCCGGCGAGCTGGTTGCCTTCCATATCGATCAAGCAGATGTCGTCCGGCTTCAGGAAGCCCTTGGAGTGCATCGTCGGCGTGCAGAGCACCTCCTTCGAGTTGAGGCGATAGGTGATGTTGCCGTCGTTGGCGGCCGCGAAACCTTTGTTGTAGACGCGTTTTCCAATCTCGCAGATTTCTTGTTTGATGCGATGTGCGTTCTGCATAACTTCTTTTCCTGCTTAGTGCGGGTAGTTGGTGTTCTATTTGGGCGACTCGCTGTGAGTCGTTCTTGTTCCGAATTCGTATTCGTGGTTATTTCTTACAGTTACTTCTTGCTGTCGACCTGAAGGTCGTCCAGGATCGCGGCGTTGTAGGCGTCGATTGGTTTGACTTCCGGGTAAAAGGGCATCGCCGCCTCGCGGCTTTCGCTCAGGGCGACGAGCGTGCCAGGGCCGGCGCCGAGTTCGTCGTACAGCACTAACGGATCGGCATCGGCCTTCTCGGGCGAGGCGAGATCGTCCTCGCTGAGCGGCACCGCCATGCGATAGGAACCGCCGGCCAAACTAGGATGGCAGCGATTCAGCGTTACGGTACCGATGACTTTTGCAATTCTCATATGCGTACTTAAATGTTCCGGCTTGCAGGTGCATCTGGCTCTGCCAGTGCTTTACTGAGTTCGAGTAGGTCAGGCTTCACCTGCGGTATTCTCTAGTTCCCTCGCTCACGCTTCGGGCTATGTTTCGATTCGTCGCTCACGCTTCGGGTTAGCACTGGCTCGCACGCGAGCCTCGCCCTTCGCGACACCTACCCTCTAAATTATCCGTCACAAATGCCCATCACGCTCCAGCGGACGGGTGTCGTTTCGCTGTCAAGCAACTTCCGCGTACTGCGGCCGTCGGTCGTCAACAATACCTTTTCTCCTTTGCCCGCCCCCAGCGAATCAACCGCGATGACCGGGTCGCCATCGGCCGACTCTCCATCGGCCAGCAGCAAGCGAACGACGAGGAGCTTCCAACCCTCCATCGATTCGTGCTTGACCGTGGCAGTCGCGTTGCCAATGACGCGGGCGAGTTGCATTAGGCTTTCCCCAAAATCCGCAGGTCGTCGATCAGTGAGCAACGTCGTTCGCGGGTGAAGGTCAGCGGCGTCGTGACCCCTTCGCCGGTCGGCGTAGCGATCGAGAACGACAGGTAACCTTCGCCACCGAGTCCGAGCGACGACATGCAGGGGCCATTCTTAACGAACAGCGTGGTGTCCATCACGCGGCCCATCTTGGTCATGTTTCGTACATCGTGCGAGTGAATGATCGCGGTGTGGCGGAAGCCGTGTTCGTACTTCTGGGCCAAGGCAATCGCCTCGTCGACATTGCGGCAGCGGACGAACGGCAAGAACGGCATCATCTGCTCGACGGTGACGAACGGGCTGTGCTCGTCCGTTTCACCAAACACGACCAGCGTATCGGCCGGAACTTCTCGCCCAGCGGCACGGGCCAACACGGCCGCGTCCTGTCCGATGTAGTCTTTGGCGGCCACATCGTGGCGATCGGCCCCTTCGCCAACCGTGGCAATGGCGACACTCGTGAGACGGTCGATCTCCTGGCTGTTGAGACGAACCGCGCCGGCTCGCTCCATGGCGGCCATCATCTGATCGAAGACCGCGTCGACCACGAAGACTTCCTTCTCGGCGATGCAGAGCAAGTTGTTGTCATACGAGCAGCCCTGAATGATTGCACGGGCAGCTCGATCGATGTCGGCCGTCTCGTCGACAACCACCGGAGGATTGCCAGGGCCGGCGACCACGGCTCGCTTGCCACTGTTGAGCGCCGCGCGGGCGACCGCGGGACCACCAGTGACACAGATCATCTTCACTCCGCGGTGGGAGAAGATGGCCTCGGCTGACTCCAGAGTCGGTTCGGCGATCACGCAGATCAGGTTGTCGATGCCAACGTCTTGAAGAATGGCTTGGTTGAAGCGGCGAACACCTTCGGCCGCGACCTTCTTACCAGAAGGATGCGGGTTGACGACCAGCGTGTTTCCGCCGGCGATCATGCTGACCGCATTGCCGGTAATGGTCGGCAGCGAGTGGGTGACCGGGGTGATGGCACCGATGACGCCGAAGGGGGCGTGCTCGATGACCGCCAGACCGTGATCGCCACTGAAGACTTCGCTCTTCATGAACTCCACGCCGGGCGTCTTCTCGCCGAGCGTCTTGAGCTTCTCGATCTTGTGTTCCAGGCGACCGATCTTGGTCTCGTTCATTTCCATCGTGCCGAGTTCGACGCACTGGTCGATGGAGATGCGGCGAATGTGATCGATGATTCGCTTGCGATCTTCGACCGGGCGAGCGCTGAGCTCGTCGAACGCTTCGGTCGCAGCGGCAACCGCTTCGTCTACGTCGGTGAAGATTCCGTAGCGGCCGCGATAGCTGCCGCTGGCCGCCGGCGTCGAGCCAACAGCTGCGGGCGCTGCGGCGCCACCACCGTTCATCTGCTGCAGAACCTGCTGAACCACGTTCCGAACTAGATCTTCCGTCGCTTGCATGTTTCGTTCGCTTTCGTCTATTTCCTGGCCGCCTCGACATTCGGGCGGCTTCTTCTTCGCTTAATCTGTCCGCTGCTAGTCGTCTCGCGAGTAGACGCTGTTGTTCTCAACGTGAACCGAATCGACGATTCCGATGATGACCGCGTCGATCGGCAGGTTTTTCGTTTCCGGGGTCAGCCGGGCACTCGAACCTTGCGTGATCAGCACGTACTCTCCTTCGCCGGCGCCGATCGTGTCGATCGCCACGAAGGTTCTTCCGGTGGTGGAAAGGCTCTTGCGAGTCTTGGGATCGAGCCGGTAGGGCTCGACCACCATCAGCTTGTGACCGACCATTTCGTCGACCTTTTGTGTCGAAACGACCGAACCGGTGACTTTTGCAACAAACATGAGTTAACCTTCTCGTTTGTGAGCGAGACCTACGACCCCAACAGCTCTTTGCTCTGCCGGGCGACGATGATCTCTTCGTTGGTCGGCACCACCCAGATCTGCACGCGACTTTCGGCCGCGCTGATCTTGGTTTCACCCGACACGTTCTCATTGGCAGCCTCATCGAGCACCACGCCCAACTCAGCCAGCTCCGCACAGACGGCCTTACGAACGCCGACTCCGTTCTCGCCGATGCCGCCGGTGAACACGATCGCGTCGGCACCACCCAGCTCCACCAGGTACGCACCGAGGTAGTGACGCACGCTTGAGTTGAAGCTATCGAGCGCCGCCTTGGCGTCCTCATTACCCGCAGCTGCCGCCTCTTCCAGATCTCGCATGTCGCCACTGACGCCACTCATGCCCAACAGACCGCCTTGATTGGCCATCGTGTCGAGCACTTCTTCGAGCGTCTTTTCCGTCCGCTTCATGATCTGGGGCAGGGCATAGGGATCGAAATCGCCCACCCGGTTGTTATGAGGCAAACCCGACTGCGGGCTCATCCCCATACTCGTCGCCACACTCTTTCCATCACGAATGGCGGCCATCGAACTCGAACCACCGAGGTGGCAAGAGATCACCCGCAAGTCATCGCGCTCGAGCAGTTCCGCGGTACGCGTGGCGATGTATCGATGGCTGGCGCCATGAAATCCCCAACGCTTGACGTGAAACTCCTCGGTCCATTCTCGCGGAATCGCGTAATTGCGATTGCGAGCCGGGATGGTTTGATGAAACCCGGTTTCGAACGCCGCCACGAGCGGAATCTCCGGCAGCTGCTCACGCAACTGCCGCATCGCCGCGATGTAAGGCGGGTTGTGAGCCGGGGCTACTTCGTTCATCTCTTCCATCGCCGAAAGGACTTCGTCGTCGATCCGCTGCACACCGCTATAGCGGCCTCCGTGCACGGCCTTGAAACCAATGGCCGAAACTTCGCCGGCGTCTGCAAGACAGCCATGCTCCGCGTCGGTCAGCTGGGCCAGGCATCGCCGTACCGCCTCCGCGTGGTCAGGAACTTCGGCTCGCAGCTCATCGCGATACTCACCAATCTCCGCCACACATTGGCTTTCCGGCGAACCGATCCGATCGATGCCGCCGCGCGCCAATTGACGCTCGTCGGTCATATCGAACAGCCGGTACTTGAAGCTCGTCGAGCCCAAATTCGCCACCAAGACCTTCATGTCGTGTGCTCCTTGCTTATGCGACAACGTTCCTGCGACCGCTCCCGGTCGCAACGACAAATCGCCAAAGCCAGCGACTACCTGAGTTATTTCAGGTAGGCGTTGACCAGGCCTTCGGACGGACGGGGAATCACGTGGCTACCAACGAGCTCACCGACTTGCGTAGCGGCATTTGCACCCGCTTCGACGGCGGCACGCACGCTACCGACGTCACCCTTGACGACGGCCGTCATGAAGGCGCCACCGATCTGAATACGGCTAACGATCTCGACATTGGCCGCTTTGGCCATGGCATCGGTCGCTTCGACCAACGGCACGAGACCCTTCGTTTCAATCAATCCAATTGCATGTTCCATTTACTTATTCCTCAGTTAAAAAAGTGAAGCTTGTCTGCGGATCCGCACTCTCAAGAGTTCATTTCTTGGGAGCGGCGGGACCGAGGGCGATTCCGAGATCTTCGTGCGGACGCGGAATCACCTGCACGCTGACGACCTCACCAATTCGACCGGCAGCGTTTGCTCCGGCGTCGGTCGCGGCCTTGACCGCGGCAACATCTCCCGTCACGAAAGCCGTGACCATACCGCTGCCAATCTTGTCCCAGCCGAGAAACTGGACGTTGGCGGCCTTCATCATTGCGTCGCTGGCTTCAACCAAGGCGATGAAGCCTTTGGTCTCAATCATGCCCAGCGCTTCTTGCACTTTTGCCATAACCTGGGTCTCCAAAAAACGAAAAACAAATTTCCTCGAAGCGAGGATATCACTAAAACAAAAACTCGAGGTCGCCGGCGACGAGCCTGCGACTTGTATCTCTTATTGCTTGAGCAGCTCGCACCGCGAGGCGTGCTCCAGATCGGCGGCATTCCCTTCGTCGGTGTCGAGGTGCACTTCCAGCTTGCTCGTCTCGTCGGCTCGCACCAACAAGTCTTCCAGCAGCGTCGTGCAGGACGAATGGATCCGCAGGTTCATGCGGTCGCCGTTCTTCACGCCGTAACGCTCGGCGTCTTCAAAATTCATGTGAACGTGTCGCTCGGCTCGAATCACGCCTTGGCTCAAATCCACCACGCCGGCGGGACCGACCATCACGCAGCCGGGCGTCCCTTCAATCTTGCCGCTGGCCCGGACCGGGGCGTCGATGCCGAGCGAGATGGCATCGGTAAAGGCCAGCTCGACCTGACTATGCGGGCGGGTGGGACCAAGAATTCGCACCGAGGGGAGCATTCGCTTGCGCGGACCGACCAGCATGACCGTCTCTTCAGCGGCATAGAAACCGTCCTGGTAGAGGTCCTTCATCGGGGTCAACGTTCGCCCCGGGCCGAACAGCGTCTCGACGTGCTCGTCGGTCAGGTGAACGTGTCGAGCGGAGATGCTCACCACCAGTTCACGCTCGCCGCCGGTCTTCGTGCCAGACGCCCCCAGCACGATCTCGCGAACGATCCGCTCGATTGTTTGTCGATCCATTGTCGGTGCAATTGCCATAAGGTTTATCTCGTTGCCTGTCTTGATGTCGCCTGGCGGACGAAAGGACCCGTTACTTGGCCCGTTTGTTCGATTGTGTCGTCTCGTTATTGAAGGGGGCGATGGTCAATTCCACGCCGGCGGAGCGAACCTTGCTCTGCCACTCTTCGTCCATTGCCTCGTCTACCACCAGTCGGTCGATCTCATTCAGCTCGCCGACGCGGGCCAGACTGCGGTGGCCGAACTTGGTGCTGTCGACCACGCCGATCACTTCATCGGCCCGGCCGATCATGGCCCGTTGCGTCTCGACCTGCAGCACGTTGCTGTTGTAGTACCCTTCGTCGTTAATGGCGGCCACGCTAATAACGGCCCGCCTTACATTCAGTTGCTCGAGCATTCGCGTGGTGTAAGGGCCCAATGTGACGCCCGTACGCGAGTGCACGTTTCCACCGACAAAGACCAGGTCGCTGTCGGTGCTGTTGGCAAACAAGTTGGCAACAGGCATGGAGTTGGTCACCACCTGAAGTGGACGACCTACCAACAGCCGGCCGACCTCGTACGTCGTGCTACCGCCATCGAGCAGCAGCGTGTCGCCGTCTTCGATCAGCTCGATCGCCGCGCGGGCGATCGCCTGCTTCTTGTCCCATTCGGCATCCTGCCGATCTTTGAAATGTGGAAATTCCGGGGAGCCGCCGGTGTAAAACGCACCGCCATGGGTCCGTTTCGCGGCCCCGAGCTCTTCCAGATGCTCCAAATCACGGCGAACCGTCGACTCGGAGACATCCAGCTCACTCGCAAGCTCAGGCAGCGAGGCAAAACCTCGCGACCTGACCAGCTCCAGAAGCTGGTTTCTACGCTCGTCAGCTATAGGAGCGGTTGGCACAGCCCTGTCACCTCTTTCCACATCAGTGAAGCCTCAGTATCTATTGTGCCCACAGTTTTGAAATAAATCAATCACCTGATTGCATTAATACGCAACCACGACGGCTTTACAATGACAGTTTTCCGTCATCCTTTCCCGGACACGGCAACCAATGGATCATAACCCCTTACACAAGTATGCGTTAGAGAAGAGCATCCAACGAACGGACCTGTCGCCTCCTGTGGCAGAACCGTTGCAACAGAGCCATCACTCCGGGGGGTACCCAAGATCGCATAAGCCTGGAAGAATCGCTTCCTGACCTCAATAACAGCCAAAAAAGGGCGGATTTCAATGACAACTGGTGCGTATCTGGCAATTGACCTGGGAGCTGAATCGGGACGAGCCATCGTTGGCGTGCTCGACGACGGCGTGCTGGCCCTACAGGACGTGTTTCGCTTCCGGCACCTGGCTCGGCAGCTGCCTGGCGGGCTCCACTGGGATCTGACCGGCCTGTGGGGCAATATCCTCGAAGGTGTCAGCTGTGCGGTTGAATGGGCCGAATACCACGACGCGGAACTGACCTCGCTAGGCGTCGACACCTGGGGCGTCGACTACGCGGTGATCGGCAAGAGTGGCGACCTGCTGGCGATGCCGCACTGCTACCGCGACGAACGAAACAATCCCGCCTTCGAAAAGGCCTGCGAAGCGGTCGGCAAAGATGCGATCTACGACGCGACCGGAATCCAGCTGCTGGCCCTTAACACGCTTTACCAGGTGCTCGCCCAACAAGCGGCTGAGCCCGAGCTGCTACCACTGGCCGACAAGCTGTTGTTCATGCCCGACTTGATCAATTACTTCTTCACCGGTCGGGCGACCTGCGAGTCGACCATCGCTTCTACAAGCCAGATGACCGACGCCAGGACCGGCGAGTGGAATCTCGAGTTCCTGGCCAAGCTTGGCCTACCCACGCAAATGCTCGGCGAGATCGTTCCGCCAGGTACGGTACTCGGGCCGATCGAACCGCACATCGCGGCCACAACCGGAGCGAGCGAGGAACTGCACGTCGTGGCACCCGCCTCGCACGACACCGCCTCGGCGATCGCGGCCGTACCAGCAGAACCGGGAACCAGCTGGTGCTACATCTCCAGTGGCACCTGGTCGCTGATGGGGGCCGAATTGGACGAACCATGCGTCACCCCGGAAGCTCGGGCCGCCAACTTCACCAACGAAGGGGGGATCGACGACACAACCCGCTTCCTCAAGAACCTGATCGGGCTATGGCCGGTTCAGGAATGCCGCCGGGCGTTTGAGCAGAGCGGCAAGCCGATGGAGTACGCTCAGTTGACCAAGGCGGCCGCCGAAGCGGAACCGTTCCGCACGCTGATCGACTTGAACCACCCACCGCTGATGTCGCCGGGCGAGATGCCGGAAAAGATTGCTGAGTACGCTCGTGAGACGAATCAGCCGGAGCCAACCACGCCGGGTGAGTTCGTGCGATGCTGTCTGGAGAGCCTGGCACTGCTGTACCGCCGCACGCTGGAGGAACTCGAAGCGGTACTCGACGAGCGATTTGATATCGTGCACGTCGTGGGCGGAGGCGGACGCAACGAGCTGCTCAACCAGATGACCGCCAACGCCACTGGCAGACGGACCGTCGTCGGCCCTGAAGAAGCGACCGCCGCGGGTAACGTGTTGGTTCAAGCGATTGCCGCCGGGCAGCTCGAAAACCTGGCCGAACTGCGACAGGTGGTCCGCACCTCGTTTGCACCCAAGTCCTACCAACCGCGAGAGACCGAGGCCTGGAATTCGGCCGCGGAGCGTTTTGCTGAGCTTTGTGCGGGGTAGTGGGGCGATCGCCGACATCGTATAAACTCCGCTTCACGTCACTTTTTTCCCGCCACGAATCCCCATGCATCGCGTCGGACTGTTCATCCCCTGCTACGTCGACCAGCTCTACCCTGACGTCGGCATGGCCACGGTCAAACTGCTGGAGCGCCTCGGCGTGGAGGTCGTGTTCCCGACTGAGCAAACCTGTTGCGGGCAGCCTATGGCCAACACTGGTTGCACGAGCGACGCCGCTCCGTTGGCCACCAAGTTCTTGGCGATCTTCCGCGACTTCGATTACGTCGTTTGCCCCTCGGGCAGTTGCACGTCGATGATTCGCCACCACTACGACCAATACCTCGACGGGCAGCCTGGCTTTGAGGAACTCAAAAAGAAGACGTTCGAGCTGTGCGAGTTCCTCAGCGACGTGCTGAAGATCGAACGGCTCGAAGGCAGCTTCCCACATCGTGTCGGTGTGCATCAGAGTTGCCACGGGCTGCGTGAATTGGAATTGGGCACGGCTTCGGAGTTGATGAAGCCGGCAGCCAGCAAGGTAACGTCGCTCTTAGCAGGCCTCGATGGCATCGAACTGGTCGAATTGAACCGGGCTGACGAATGCTGCGGCTTCGGCGGCACATTCGCGGTGGCTGAAGAGGCCGTCTCCTGCATGATGGGCAGCGACCGCGTGGCCGATCACCTTCAGGCCGGAGCCGAGGTAATGACCGGCGGCGACATGTCCTGCCTGATGCACCTCGACGGTTTGATTCGCCGCCAACAGAAGCCGCTCCGCGTGATGCACATTGCCGAGATTCTCTGTGAGAGCGGGGCGGCGGTGCCGGCTTAGTCGCGCCCGCCTGGAACAATTTTGCCGCGAAGGAGCCGCTCCTCACGGCCAGCATCGCCCGCAGTCGCGCAGGCCCTCGGTCGAGCGTTGATAGAAATAGGTCTCGACCTGCTCGGATGCCTCAAAGTGCGAATCGGCATCGGCCCCGACAACTTCGGCGATCGCCACCGGCCCGCGGCGATAAAGATCGGGCACGCACTCTATTCGGTCTAGCTCGGCCAAGCAGGCATCGTCAACACGCCACAACTCGCCTTCGACCGGGCCACCAGACGCATCGGTCTCCACGCCGCCCGAACATTCCACGAGGGCCGGATAACTTCCGGTATCGAACAGACGGTAGAACGGTGCCGTCACCACTTCGCCCAGGAACTGCTGCCCCTCGAGCACCGCGGCCCGCTTCTGGCCGCGTTTGAGAGTCCCGTAGATGAAGATGACCATACCCATGGGTGTTTAATTTCGCCTTTTTCCGCCACCGACAAAACAGCCAAACTTGCGGAACTCCGCTATTCGGGGGGATATACGACCACCCCGAAAAAAAACATTTTTGGCGGCAACCCGTTACCTTATTGGGACTTACGAAAACTAGTCCTTCTGAGCGGTTTGCTCCGCATACGCCTGTGCATACAATCATTAGGAGCCACGGGGGGCTGACGAACGTCCGTACCATGCGGAAAACCGTCAGCCTTCGGTCTGTCGAGCGGTGGGAGCCGCGAGCGAGCCCGGGACCCCCTCCCGGTTGCTGCTTTCGCTTAACAAGCGACGACGGAGTCGAATTCCATCCCCTGGAATTCGCACGGGTGACGGGAGCCTTGTGCTCCGATTCGTATATGACCGAAACGGTAGCTCCACATTACGGCGTTCGTTGCGTGCATGCAATGTGTTCGCGGTGATCGTCACGACCTAATTACTTGATTGGAGACGTTCGATGATTCAACGTCAACTGCCCGCCGAACCAACCCCCAAGCCGAAGCGTGCCACGAAGGCCCAATTGCCCCGTCGTGCCCCGGTAGTCATTGCCTTGATGGAGATGGGCGTTCGCGATTTCGACGAGATCGCTACGGCCACTGGTCTAACCGTCGAGGACATCGAAGAGATCGATAGCGCCGAGGATCGCAAGATACGCCGCATCGCCACCGAAGGCACGCCAGCCGGTACGTACCTGCCGCTGACCAAACCGGTTCGCTGCCCAACCTGCAACGGCATGGTCACCATGGCCCCCTGCGTGGCCTGCGATCGTCGCTGGGACGAGTCGATGACGGGCAACCCCAACTAAGACGGGCAACCCCAACTAACCAGGCTAGGAGTGCCTGCGGAACGGAACAGCCGCAGGCACCCCGCCTCTGTGCCGACCTCGGCGCGAGAATGTCTAACGAGGCAAACGCGACTTGTTCGCGTCTCCACCCCAGGAAAGCTCCCTAGGCATCGGCCTCGGGAGCTTTTTTGTTGGGCTCTGGCGGTTCACCGGACGCTTCGGGGTCGCCAGACGCTTCGGGCGGCATCACGTCGATCACAACATCACCCGTCAAGTCCACTCCCTTGGATGCTACCGCTGCCGTATCCGCGGGATCGGTTGCCTCGGCAGCTTCCGATGCCGAATCCGCACCGGCCTGCTCCACTGCATCGCCATATTTGATCAACGACTCGGGAAGCTCGACGCCGCCGATGTCCTTGAGCACCTGCATCATCGGGGGCATGGTGCGGGCCATTCCGTTGAGGAAATTGGCCGTCGAAGTACGACCATCGGCTCCACTTCCGTTCTCCCAGACGACCACCTTATCGAACTTGATGTTCGAGATCGCTTCGGCAGACGCTTCCGCCAGGTTGTCGAGATGCTCAAGCATGAGCAACTGGAACGCTTCTTTAGAACCACCGCAGGCATCAACGATTTTTTGCAGACCGTCACCCTTCTTGGCCAAGATTTCGTACTGACCACGAGCCTCGGCATCGAGTTTGGCATAGATCGCGTCCGCCTGGGCTTCGGCTTCGATTCGTACCTTCGCAGCTTCGGCCTGGGCATCGACTTCAATGCGAGCCTTTTCAGCCTTGGCGGGAGCTTCTAGTGCGGCACGACGCTCTTGCTCGACTCGTTCCGCCTCGGCAATAGCCGCCTTTGCCATGGCCAGGTTCTGAATCTCGAGCACCTTCGCCTCGGCTTCGCGCTTGCGTCCTTCACCTAGCTGATAGGCTTCCGCTCGCTCGACCACCAGCTTGGCATTCGAGGCCGCCACCGCCGCTTGGGCTGTGTTTTCACCGTCAATCGCCTTGGCATCGGCATTGGCCACGGAAACACGCATCTGCTGCTCGGCGGACTTAATCTCGGTGTCGCGGAGGAAAGCGGCCTCCTGTTCGCCAACCGTCTGCTCTTTGGCAAGCTCAGCGACGCGGACCGCTTGTTCTTTTTCCGCCGAACGAGTTCCAATCGATCGGGTCCGATCGGCGTTTGCGACTTCGATCTCCTTGTCACGATTCGCCTCGGCAACGCGAATTTCACCCATCTTCTCGTTGTCGGCCACATCACCGCGGGCCTTTTGAATCGCTTCGGACGCGGCCTTCTGTCCGATGGCGTCGATATAGCCCGACTCGTCCGTGATGTCGGTGATGTTAACGTTGATCAACACCATACCGACCTTGGCAAGTTCCGGTTCGAGCGACTCTTGAATGTGAGAAAGGAACTTGTCGCGGTCACGGTTGATGTCCTCAATCCGCATCGAGGCGATAACCTGTCGCAGCTGACCGAAGATAATCTCCTCCGCCTGCTGGCGGATGTCGTTCGTCGTTAGCCCGAGCAGGCGAATGGCCGCCTGTTGCATGATCTCTGGCGCGGTACCAACAGCGACCGTGAACACACTCGGCACGTTAACACGAATATTCTCGATCGAGAGGGCGCCACGGAGCGGAATTTCAATCTGGATCGGCTCCAGACTCAAATAGGCGTAGTCCTGGATCAGTGGCACCACCAGCTTGGCACCACCGTGAATCGCCTTGGCAGGTGTCCCTTTGCCGGTCTTACCGTAGATCACAAGCACCCGGTTACTCGGGCAGCGTTTGTACTGCCGCTTGATGAGAATAAGCGTGATGAAAAAGACGATCGGCACGATCAAAACCAACGCCACAAGGGCGATCGTGGAAGCGTCCCATCCGCCAATAGCTGCCAATAACATATTGAATACCCCTTTCTAGACCGCTGCCGTGTGACGCAATTGCCGCATGACAGACAATCCGGTGCGAATCGATGTTGTGTAACTTAAGTGTCTATATCGCAAGCGCTCAAATCGCTCTTAGATCTTGGTCTCAAGAGTGATCCACTGCGCGAAGAAAACTAGGCCTCGGAAGACGACGTCGGCTCGGCGTTTGCGCCATCATCCGTAGCAACCGGATCCTCGATGACGGGTTCCTCGATGACGGGCATCACCATCACGGTGTGCGGTCCGATCACCTCGGTCACCTCGACCTGTGACCCGGTCGCTAGTTTTCCATCGTAGTCGGTCAGAGCGGCGATTTCCTCCAATCGCCCCTGCAGAGAGATGGAAACCTTGCCTGTGCCAGAATTTCCGCCGGGAACCGGTACCAATACGCTACCCCGATGGCCCACCGCATGGCGGATCTGAATCGTGCCATCGTCCTGCAGACGGTGGATACTCCGCATCAGATAGTACATTCCGTAGATGGCCGCGATGCCCGCGGCACTGGCGGCCAGAATCGAAATGAGAGTCGATTGTTCTTTGGCGGCAGCGATATAGCCAACCAGACCAAAGACGGTGATGCCCGTAACCAGCGTTTGTAACGACAGCACCTCGAATAGATGACTGGCATGATCCGAGGCGTCGAGATCCCCGTCGAATCCGTCGCCAAAATCGCCGTCGCCAAAATCGCCGCCACCGAAATCGCCGCCCGGGTCGATATCGAACGTGCCGCCGTCGTCGCCAATGCCCAGCAGGGTCATCGCGAACTGGCAGATCATGATCACGCCGCCAATGATCGCGCAGAAAAGAAATACCGTCGACAACATCGCGTGCCCTCGCTGTGTGCCAAAAAACAATCCGTCCGATTAGCTATTCGCCTGGCAATCGAGAATATTGGAAAGATTCTTCACAAATTCAGCCACGCATCAGAAAACCGCCAAGCATCCATGATCGGACATCCGTCTGGCAGTGTCAAACTGGCCCAGACCTGAAATATCCCGAGAATGGGACGCAAATAGAAGAGGCAAGAAGGCGGTCGATTCTCAAGAATGTTGTAGCACTAGAAGCCACCGAGCCCGATGCCTCTCGGATCGCCACGTCCGCCACCACCGAAATTTCGGAAACCGCGACCGAATCCACTCGCTTGCTCTCCTTCGATTCCGATCGAGTCCTCGACTTCGTCGTCTGTCTGTTGAGGAGTGGAAGAGAACTCGGCATCCTGCGTTCCGTTGAATCCGCCTTCGCCAGCATAGGGAAGACACGCCGGACAGTTTGCACTTTCATCGCGATTCGTTCGCAGCGACTCGAGCAAGCGATCAACCTGTCGATGAATCGGTAGCGGCGCTGCGATGATGAGAGAACCAGTCCCGGATTTTTCATATTCCTGGATAGAGGCCGTCCCGCCTGCCTCTTCCCAGGTGTCGCGGGCGATGGTCGACGTCACCGCCTCGATGAGCGGATCGAAATCGGCGATCAGGCTGCCGTCCTTTCGCTGGCAAGCACACAGATCAAACACATCGTAGCTCTTGACAATGAGCTGCTCCAACTCTCGCTCCTTGGTCGTGACCCAAATCATTTCGCTACGAACCATGTAGGTCAATTCTCGGTCGATTCGCCCAAGCAACAAGCGCAAGGCCGAGCGTGCGGAAAAATCTCCGGAAACCTCTGTCGAGACCGGGGAATCGGTTCCTATCGACAATTCATCGAGGGCAGCTCCATCGACGACTACCGGAACGTTTAGCTCCTGGGATATCCAGTCGACAACATCGCCCAGCGAGCTATCGTCATCCAGCCGACTCAGATCGACTTTAACATCGAGCGCCGCGATTAGCTTCGCGCGTATCTTGCTGTTGCGAGGCGAAATGTCCTGCGTCGCCTGCGGTTTGGGAATCGCGACCGGCTCAGGCTCCGCCTTGAGTTCTGCCCCCTTCCACTTCCGCAAGTCTCTCGCATGCACGACCATATCCTCCGACTTCTCTTCCTGAGCATCTTTCTTATCCCCATCACGTTGTGCTTCGGGACCGAGATGCGGTGGCAGATCGCAGGGCGGCAAGCTCACCGACGCTCGCTGCTGATTTCGCAACGCCGCGAGTAGATTCGCCACCTGTTCGTGTTGCTGCCATGTTGTGCTCACGATGATCGATCGAATTCCGTCGGCGCCGAAATCAACAATCCTTCCGTAGCCACCGGCTTCCTCCCAGCTGTCTGGCTCCAGAGTCGTCGTAATCGGCTCAATCAGACTCTCGAAGTCGCTGGCCAGGTTCCCACGATTGCCAACACAACGAATGGTCAAGTCGGCAACGTCGTAGACCTTGATAACCGGGTTCTCGGACACGCGTTCTCGCGTGGTGATCAGGAGCCTCCCCGGCTCGACCAGCACATCAAGCTCGGGATTGATCTTATTGAGCGCGTAACGAAGCAACGCGCCTGCTTCTAGAGATCCGGACAACTCGAACTCGAGGGGCATGTCCGCACCAATGCTGAGTTCATCGAGTGCCACCGCGTCGAATGCAACCGGAACTCCAATGGCCTTCGAGACCGCCTCGGCCAACTCCCCTACAGAAGTCTCGCCTGACAGCTTCTCAACGTCGATTCTTTTCTTGAGCGTCTTGGCCGCACGATTCATGTCGGCGACTTCGAGCGGCGACACCATGACGGCCTGCTTTGGCTGTGGCCGCTTGACGGCAGCGGCGGCCGCCTTCGCCTCGGCCGTCCACTTCTCGGCTTCCGCCTTAACTTGTTCCGGCGATCGGTTGTCCAAACCACCCGCGACGTCGCCACAGCAGTCGAACGCGTCTTGATACGCGCATCCCACACCGCTGGCATGACGAACTTGCCTTAGCCCAGACAAAAGGGACTTTATCGCATCGTGAACCTCGCTGACCTGAGAAACAACGAGCACGGCAAAGCCGGGCCCCTCGATCTCAGCGGCGCTGGCCGCACCACCAGCCACGTCCCAGGTGTCGGGAGCCAATGAGGTGTTTATCACTTCGATCAATCCGTCGAAATCCGTAAGTGTTTCGCCCGACGTGCCGCACGAATCGCAACGCACCAAGTCGGCAACATCGTACGTCTTGGTGGTGAGCATTTCTTCCCTGGCCTCAAGCGTCGTGATCATGACAACCTCGTCGCGCACGACCCAGCAAAGTTCAGGATCGATTCCTCGAAGAACTCGCGTGAGCGCCAGCCCAAAGGCAACATCTCCTCGGGGCACCGCCGGAACGGGCGCGTCGCTGCCTATCCCAAGTTCATCGAGCCTCGCAACGTCCACCACGACCGGTACGGCGGAGGTGGCTGACAACATCTCAGCAATATCGTCCAGGGCGACGTCATCTCGCCTACTTGTCATCTGTTCAAGGTTGACCGGCATGGCCAGCTTCTCACGAATCTTGTCATGCTGCTTCACCTCAGCAGGCCAAACCTGGATGACTTGTGGCCGAACCTGTTCGGCAGCACCTTTCGAACCTTTGGGAACCGCCGCCGCTTCCGCTTTGCCCGCAGCGGCTTTGCCGTTTTCTGCCCAGGCAGTCGCAACAACCAGCAGCCCAACCGTGGCTACCCCAAGGAATGCAAGCGCGCACGCCCGTGCCTTATCTTTCCCCACTCGCATGATGTTCCCTTTCCTCGCCTCAAAGATGGCGACTGGCTATCACCAGCCGTATCTACCTAGCCGCAGGTTAGAATTCGCCGCCGCTCCCCCTATTTCGGAGATCGCCGTCGCCGTTATTCCCTCGATCAACAGAAAAAGATCCTCTGCAACAGAACTTGGCACACATCCATCCCAACGCGACCAACAGAGAGAATAACCAGAAAGCCAGGCGACGGGCAAATTTTGGCCCTGCGTATGGAGAGATAAGGAGTAGGCAGTAGCATGTAGCGTGCGCACCTACGCGCGCCGAGATACAGTAGCCACGGCCGGCCCAACTGGAGGCGGATTTGCGGGAACGGACGCGCTGCCTGTTCCGCAACAGAGAATGGCGCGTGCAAGCACGCACCCTACGAATTGATCACCGCGTCTTAAAACGCCTTCGACCAGCTCGTCGCCAGCGACCAGTCCTGCTCCAGCTGCACGCCGCGGAGATTCTGGTAGACCTTGTGAGCGACCTCGAAGTTCAGTCGCCCGCCGCACGGCAGCCAGTACATGGCCCCGTAGCCGAAGTTGATGAATTCGCCACCACGCATGTCCGATCGCGCGGTGCTGATCAACATCGGGTTCAGGTCCGGATCGGCCCCCACGTAGTTGCTCTTAAAGAGGGCTTCCACGCGGAACGATACGGCAAATCGCTTCTCGCAGTCGAGCACGCGAGTGACCCAGGTGTTGAGGCGATACTCGTTGCCCATGCGGTAGTTCTGATCGTTGAAGCCCATCGGCAGGTCGAATTGAGCCTGTACGCCGGCGCTCCAGTAGTCCCAGAACCGCTTGTAGGTAACGCCGGGTCGGGCGTCCCAAGTTCCACTTCCCAACCGCATTGGGTAAGGAAGGTCCGCGAGCGAGGCGGTCGGAATCGAGGATTGCCTGTCGATGTCGCCGGTCGGGGCCGAGAAACCGATATTGAAAATCAACTCGTCAGTCTCGTTCTCCCACGCCTTCCACAACGTACCGAAGGCGAAGTCGCCAAAGCCGGAGTTGGTGACGCGGAAATTGTTGTTCGGAAAACTGGGCCGGCGGGCGTGGTCCATTGTGTTGACCTGCCACATCGGCATGATGTACGCCGTGAAGCAATCGTTCAGCCCGTACATGACGTGCATCATGTGCATTTCCATCGTCATGGAAAGCGGGGTGGCACCGAAACCATTTGGGGGCGGGGCCGCTCCCAGGAAATTCAACGCTTCCAGATCGGTCAGCGACGACGTGCCGGCACGATTCCCGTCCATGTACATGTTCATGTACTTGTACTCGACCATCCACTGGCCCTTCTTATGGGCGTGGTCGCCGAACAGATGGGCCGGGGCGTGCGTATCGACGCGGCCATGCTTGATGTCGTGGTTGTTGTGCGCGTGCCCAGGACCACCTTTGCACCACCAGGGAGCGCCTTTACACCCCCGGGAAGCACAGCCCAGCCCGCATCCACAATCACTTTCACAGCCGCAATCGCAGTCGCATCCATGGTCGCCCGCACTGTGATCGCTCGATCCATGGTCGCTTTCCGAGGCGAACTCCTCTTCAAACTCGCGGAAGTAGGAAAAGTCACTGTTTCCGCGATTCGCGTCTTGGGCGAAGGCCGGAGCCACCACGAACATCAGGGCACTGACGGATAGTGTTAGGGAGAGTAGCTTTGACACGCTCGGAGCCCCAGGGAGAGGAGATAGCTGGGCATCAATAGACGCACGTATCCTCTACCTCGACACCGGGCAGCGGGGACCGTGATACCAATGCTTGCAACCGGAAAGGTTTACCTAAGCGGAACCCGGACATTGGCCTAGGCGACGACACAGAAGAAGAGACAGACGCGATACGCAGGATTTCCGTGGGCTGCTCCCGGCGAGCACGACATAGAGGTGACCAGATGCGGGTGGCTGCACTCGCCCCGAGCGAGTCGAGACGCCCGGGTCCCGAAGAGCCCCGAAAGCGCTTTCACGCGAACCCGCTCGAATCCAGGGCTAGAATACGCATCCCAGACCTTCGTCAATGGCGGCTAACCGCCTCTATTACCGGTGATCTTAGTCGTCGCGGGAAGCCGTATTCGAGAAAACTTGCAATCGAGATTCAACTAGCTATGCTAACCATTGCTAGCGACTCGTCGTGACGACGGAAGAACCGGCATCACCATCGATAACGCGGCGAAACTACCTGGCACCAGGCATCCCATGACGCTTGGCGCTCTCGATGGGAATTTGGGCGATGGGCGACAACGAACATCTTAAGATCATCTACGGAGTCTTTGCGGTCGCCATCGCGCTCGGCATTCGCGTGATCGCCCAAGAGACGGTCAACGCCTGGTACAATAAAAACACTTGGAACGTACACCTAGGACGCCGATGGCTACATCGCTCGTTCTATTGGTCCAAAGCTGCTCTGGACTCCCTTTCAAGGCGTTGGCGAATATTATCATGGGATGTACCGCGAGGACTACTCCTCCTCGCCCCCATCCTTTTGTACCTCTTGTGCCTATCGTTTCCTAGATTGCCGATCTGGCCCTCACTACTCACGGACGGAGAATGGCCGTCGATACTCGTGATTTCCCCCACGACAACGATTTGGCTTTGGTTGTTTGCCTTTTTCATCATAGCTGTTCTGTATAAGTGGCCGTCATGGACCAACCGTGCGTTTCGTTTCGAACCGACAGTCGCGCGCAACCTACAACGATTGTCCTGGTTGATCCCGAGATTCGTTCGCCGACCCAAGTGGCTCATATCCGCGGTCCTGGGATTCGTCGTCTTGCTCGTTTGCGTTCGTATGTCATTTGCCGTAAAGGCACTCGCACTATGGCTCTCATGCCAACCAAAGAGCAGCCCAGCGGCTGGTGATGTTACTACGGCTCAGTGGCTGATGTGGACTCTAGTACCTTGGTTGCTTCTAACCGCGTTAGCGATGTACTCGCTGTGTGGAGCCGTCGCGCAGGTCATCAAGACGCGGGGCGAGCGGGGCGGTACAGAAGAGGTAATAGGGATCGATGCACTGCCTGGGGTGTTCCTCGCATTCTCTGTTTTACTTGCCGTAAATGCTGGATACTTGACCTTTATTCACCCTGGGGAGTTACTCGCCGCACCGGTCAGCGAGCGCATAACGGCGCACCATCTCTTCGCGCTGAATGATCGAACACCTGCTGATTCAACTGATAAGAAAAAGCCCTGCAACAAGAAAGGGCCTCCAGAAAGCACCGAGTCAGTAGTCCCCAATCGCAGATCCGATGATTGTGCTTCGCTTGATAAGCAGACGGTTATCGAAGCATGGGACCTATGGATCAAAAACAACTTCAGATGTGCACTCTTAAGTCTGTTCGCGTTTCTCCTGATGTACGTCCGTGGCGTTCTCTATCAGTGGTGCCGACGAACCGTCCTCCGCATCGGCAAGCTTGCCGGTAGGGGAAATCGCCTTTTCCTTACCGTGCGCAGACTCGGCCTTTTTGACACCGAACTATATGCAGGTCTTGCTCTAGCATTCGCACTGACCCTCATCTTGGCCAACAGTTTGATCGACCTCTATTTTACCGCTGACATGTACGCCAGCGCATTGGCCCAGTAGCCTTCATCGCGCAGCCGTAGCGCTGATGAGCACTGCAAAGCGATGCACAAAGCGGAACGAAACCGCAGATATTCGCCTAGCCTCTACCAACTATCCGTACGGAACGGGCTGGCGGGCAGACCATCGCGGTTGTAAAGATTCGCACCCTCCGGGTTTGCCGAATGGGCATAGCGAACCGCCACCGGGCGATCGACTTGCGGACTGCTCACGACAACGGTGTCGCCTTCGATCTTGGCATCGGCCCAGACCCAGCGCTGGTCCGCACCGGCGATGGCGAAGCGTGCCAGCTTGCCGCCGGCAACTTCTTTGGCTGGCTCGAAACCTTCTTTCGCACCAACCATCAAACCGCTGCCGACATTGTCAAACGCGATGCGGATCTTGTCGCCTTCGATTGTGAGGCCCTTGAAGAGCGGACCACTGGGGACGATGTCGCGACCGTAATCCTTGGCCAGCGCCCATTGCGCCAACCGGCTACCGACGTCACGCTTGTTCTTGGGGTGGATGTCGCCCGCCTCGCCGATGTCGATGATCACGGCCATCCCGGAGTTTGACGCATCGAGGGCTCGCCGCTGGGCGTCACGGATGCGGGCGTAGCCGTCGTTACCCTCGGGCTTCTTGTGATCCTTCGTGAAGTTAGCCAGCTGCACCCAGTAGAAGGGGAACTCGCCCTGGCCCCAGGCCTTTCGCCAGCCGTTCACGAGCGCGTGCTTCTTTTCGTAATACGTCTGATCCTCGGTCCCATTCGACTCGCCCTGATACCAAATCGCACCACGGATACCGTACGGCACCAGCGGGCTGACCATGCCGCGATACAACCGGGCCGGGTCTTGGTGGCTGTAGCCAAGGTTCGGACGAGCAGGGAAGGGGGGCGGGTACTTGCCGGCGGCCACGGCAGCCTGCGCGACGTCCGCCCACTTTTTCGTGGCGGCAATCAACTCACCGTAGGTTCGCTTGCCCGCCTGGGTCGTGGGATCGGCCTTTTCAATCTTGTTGATGATCGCTGGGGCGAATTCCGCGTGTCCGATGCTACGGAAACCGTCGACCGTGGTCCATGGTTCAATTCGCGTGCCACCCCATGAGGTGTTAATGAGTCCGATTGGCACATGCAGGTCGAAGTGCAGACGCTTGGCGAAGTGATAACCGACGGCCGTGTAGTCGAGCACCGTGCCGGGCGAACAAACCGTCCAGCTGCTCTTCACGTTATCCTGCGGAACATCGGCCGGGCGATGCGGCACTTTGAAGTGACGGATCAGCGGGTGCTTGGCCGCGGCCTGAACTTCCTTCGGCGTGGCGCTGTAACGCACGGTCCATTCCATATTCGACTGGCCGCTGCAAACCCACACTTCGCCAACAACGACGTTGCCAAACTTCACGGTGTTATTGCCGCGAACGACGAGATCGGCCGAGCGATCGTTGGCGTCCATCTTGTCGAGATCGACGCGCCACTTACCGGCCTCGTTCGCGGTCGTCTTCTTGCTTTGTCCAGCGAACTCAACGGTGACTTCTTCACCCGCATCGGCCCACCCCCAAACGGGAACCGGCTGATCGCGTTGAAGAACCATGTTGTCACTGAAGACGTTCGGCAAACGGACGTCGGCCGAGGCGCGCGTGACCGCCGTGAACGTGAGAGAGACGAGACCGAGAAGGCAAAGCACGCCGCGCAGGCAGTTGGCCGTTTTCATCGCGAGAAAATCCTTTCGCTACATCAAAGCTGTCATTCAAAGTCGGATGGCAAGATCGCGGTCACCGTGGCGGACGTTTTCGTCGCCAGAGAGTACTGCAAAACCCTGTGTCGGCCGCACAAAAAGGTAGACGGCTGGAGGCGAGACCGCAGACTAAGAGTATAGGTCGTGCGAGGCGGAAATCCAAATCGCCCCGCTGCCGCACAATACCGCTCACCAGGCCGCTTCTTTCCCTGCATGAATGGCCACGACTCCCTGCATGAATGGCCACGACAGAGCCGCGTACGCTGCTTTACAACCCTCCGGCGATGCCGGAGAATGTGGTGCGAAGAACTTGCAAACGACACCAACTCACCAGGAGATCTGCCACTATGTCTCGTGTCGACCGCCGTGATTTCATCAAGAAGACCACCGCCGCCGGAGCCGGAGCCGCTCTGCTCAGCGGGTTGCCGTGGTCCGACGAAGCGGCAGCCGCCTTCGCCGCCGAGATGGAAGCCAAACGTGGGCCGGGCAACAACGGAGCTATCCCGCCGCACCGCGTGCAGTTGCTCTACGGCATGCATGCCTACGCCGACAAGCTGAGCGTCGACCCGGGCGAGGAAATCAACTTCCACGCCAGCAGCACCGTGCCTTACAAGATGTCAGTCGCGCGGCTCGGCATCGGCGTCGATGATCCTTCCCACGACGAGGTGCTTCACAAGTTCGAGGAGAGCCCCGCGAAGCTGCAACCGATCCACCCCGGTTCGTACGTGCATGTAGAAAACGGTCTCGACCCGAACAAGGAACTGAAAGAATTTACCGTCGAATGTTGGGTGCGTCCCTACCTGAGCGAATCGTCCAGCTGCATTGCCACGCAGTTCGACCTGCCGCACGATTGCGGTTTCGCGTTGTTCCTCAACCCGAGCTACCGCGTCTCGTTCTATCTGGGACATGGCGGGCACTTCGAGCAGAAGAGCCTGCACTCGACCGCGGAAAACGTACTCAAGCGAAAGACCTGGCACCACGTGGTCGGTCGCTGGGACGGCAAAGAGAAATCGATCTGGGTCGACGGCAAGAAGATCGCCGGCTGGTCGTTCCTAGGTCCGCTCAAGCCGGGCAAGTCGCCGCTGCGTCTCGGCGCCCGTGGCGACTACGGCGAAGCATTCCGCCTGCTCGACGGCGATATCGCCATGCCGGTCATCTACGGCCGCTCCTTGAGCGAAGAAGAAATCAAACAACGTCACGCTGAACAGGGCCACAAGGTCGGGCAAGGCGATGACGTGCTGGCCTGCTGGCCGCTCGACGAAGAGCGAGGCTGCCAGCTGGCCGACGTCAGCGGGCACAAGCACCACGGCCGCATCATCAACAACGGAACCTGGCAGATTGGCGGACCATCGTTCGACGCCTCTTCCGTGCCCCGTTGGGGTGATTACGATCCGGCCAAGGACGAAACCCGCGGGCATAGTCTTCGCTTCGCCTCGGACGATCTTTACGACTGCCGCTGGGAGCCGAACCATACGTTCCGCATTCCGGAAAACGCCCGCAGCGGTTTCTATGTCGCCCGCTACGAGTACGAACTCAACGGCAGCGAGCGGATTTATCACGATCTGTTCTTCGTGCGACCCAAGAAGAACGTCAAGAAGAAGCCGCAGGTTTGCCTGCTAGCCGCGACGAACACCTATCGGGCGTACGACTATCGTCCCTTCTGCGAAGTGCCGCCCGGCCTGAAATGGAACGACTACGGCACCAACAACAGCCCCGGCGACCCGCCAGCCTACAGCTTCTATAACGGGCACCGCGCAGGCCACGTCACGTATCGCCTGGGCCTGCGGATGCCGGCCCCCAATAGCGGGCCGTACTGCAACTCGATGTCGCACGGCACCGAGCACAACTACAGCCACCTGACGCGGGCCGACCGGCTAACTGAAGTCTGGCTGGCCAAGACCGGCTACGACTACGACGTGATCACCGACCTCGACCTGCACCAAGACCCTGACATTCTCGACGGCTACAAGGTGTTCATCATCAACGGTCACAGCGAGTACTGGTCGATCGAAATGCGAGACGCGGTCATCAAGTATATGGAACAGAACGACGGCAAGCTGATCGTGATGTCGGGCAACACGATGTTCTGGCGAGTCTCGTTCGACCCGAACTACGAGACGATCGAATGCCGCAAGATCGACGCCCCGGGAAATCCGATCAGCGCCGAGATGCGCGGCGAGTCGTACCACAGCGATGACGGCAAGCAGGGCGGGCTGATGCGTGACTGCGGTTACCCGGCCTGGCCCGTGCTGGGGCTGGAATGCCTTGGCTGGGACGGCGAGGTGGAGAGCATCGGTCCGTTCGTGGCCGAGAACACCGACCACTTCCTCTACAACGAACCGGAAAAGACCGGTCTCAAAGAGGGCGAACGCTTCGGGCAAAACCCCGACGGCGGTTACCCGATGGCCGGCGGACACGAATTCGACGTGCGGCCCTCGACGCTAATTCGCCTGCAGAAGGGTCCAAAGCCGGAGAACGCCCCTGAGATCTTTGAACCGGAAGGGTTCGACTATCTCGGCTACAGCATTCACGACTGGAAGACGGCCTACATCATCGATTACTACGCCCGCCAGGTTGGCCACGACGGCACGCTGGGCGGCGAGATGGTGCTCTGGAATCGCCCTGACGGCGGCCAGGTGTTCCACGCTGGCGTGATCGCCGGCGGCTGGGTGCTCGAAGTCGATCCGAAATTCCAAACGATGATGCGCAACGTGATGCACCACTTTGGGGTGGAGCGGAAGGGTTAGACATCTTCGGCGGCGACTTCAATACGGTGTCGGAAGGGCGCGATCACGTGCGAGCCGTGGCAGAAACGGTGTAGGGAGGGCGAGGCTCCTGCCGAGCCGCCGTAGCCCCGGAGTTGAGTTCGCCGCCCGGGTGCCACTGGTAGCTGGCTGCCAGTGCAGGCTGGCGAGGCGCGGTGCTTATCGTTAACTAATCCGAAGCGTGAGCGAGGGCAACTGAGCACGGCTGCCTTGATTGGCAGTCGAGCGCTGGGCGGTAGCTGCATAGCGACCAAAAAGGAAACCAAATTCAATCGGCCCTGCCCGGGTTCCGTCAGGCACAGCCCGACCTACAACTACGACGGGGGCACGCGAGTTTTCGCGAAGGGCCAGGCTCCTGCCGGAGAACAAACACCCCAACCTCCCCACCTCCTACTCCTCCAGACTCAGCCGGCTGGGTGGGTCGCGGTAGGCATCTTTGCCGAGCATGAGGCCGCCTTTCATGCCGCCGCCGTGCCAGAGGTCCCACTTGGGGTCGGAGTGTTTGTCGAAGAACTCGAACAGCCGCCGCCGCAGGGCGATCGTGGTGTTGTAGTTCATCGTCTTGTCGAACAGGTTGTTCATCTCGCCGGGGTCGTTCTTCAGATCGTACAACTCGCTCTTCAAGTGATAGAGCGTGTTCGGCTTCGGTCGCATTCGCTCCACGTACTTCCAATTCTCGGTGCGAATCACGCGGATCGTCTCGAAGTCGTAGAAGACCGTGTTATCCCAGTCGGGGATCTCCTCGCCCCGCAGCATTGGCGCGAAGTTTCGCCCTGGCAGTGCCGGCTTCTCGGGGATTCGCTCCTCCAGCCCCAGGTAATTGAGCAGAGTCGGGTAGAAGTCGTAATTCGCCACGTGGTCTTCGATCTTTTTACCGGCGGGGATCTTTCCGGAGTGGCGAATGAGCAGCGGAATCTGCATGCACTGATCGCGCGCCGTGAGCGGGCGAGTGTGATCGCCCATCCCCCAAAAACCGCCGTGGCCGCCGGCCGTTCCTTGATCGGCGGTGAAGACCACGATCGTGTCGTCATCCAGGCCGAGCTCCTTCAGCTTGGCCATCACCTCGCCCACGCCCTCGTCGACCATGCTGATCTGCGAGGCCATGTTCCGCATCGACGTCACATTCTCCACGTGCTGCCGCTGGTGCGGACTGTACATCCAAGGATGCATGCCCTCGCGCGGGAACGACTTCATCGGATTATTCTCGTACAGCTGGGCGAACTTGTTCTTCGGTTCCGGTTTAATCGCCGACCCGAGCGAATAGGGCCCGTTATAAGAGAGGAATAGGAAGAACGGCTTGTCCTTTTTCTCGCCCGCCTGGCTCTCATCCAGGAATCGCTTGGCGTGCTTCGTCCAAAACGGCGTGATGTGCTCCGGGTGCCGGCGGACCTTGCCGTCTTCGATGATCTCGTCGTTGTAGAAGCTGGCGGTATGGCCGCGAGACTTCGTGACCCAGTAGCTGAATCCTTCTTGTGGGGTCATGTGCCCGCCAAGGTGCCACTTGCCGACCAGCCCGCAGTTGTAGCCAGCGTCGTTCAAAACTTCTGGCAGTGACTCGAATTCGTCGAGCGTGCTGTACGCCTTCGGGCCCATCATCACATCGAGAGTCAGAAAGCGATGCACACCATGCTGCGACGGCATCAGCCCGGTGAGCCAAGAAGCCCGCGTGGGCGAGCAAACCGCGTTGTTGGAATAGGCCCGATTGAACTGCATCCCTTCGGCGGAGAGGCGATCGATGTTGGGCGTCTTGATATCCTCGTTGCCGTAGCAGCCGAGCGTCCATTGGCCTTGATTATCCGTCATGATCAGCACGACGTTGGGCAGCTTCTTGTTGCCGGCGACGGCGTCGGCCAGGGCAGGGGAGAAGAACAGCAGCGAGCCGAGCAGGGCGAGAGTGGCCGCTAGCGCCCGGCGGCGAACAAGAAATCGTCGGTCCAGGGGCAGTTTCATCGATGGCTTCTCCTGGTGTTGTGCAAAAAGAGTAACCCGTGGTTCATTTTTTGACAGGATGAACAGGATAACGGACAGGATTGATGTCGTTCATCCTGTGGTCCTGTCCCATCCGCCGGGTGCCACTGCTGGCCCCGTCGTCATGCACCAGCCCAGCAGTGTGGCTGGCACACCAGCTTTTTACCTCAAACGACGAAATCTTGTGCGCGACATAACCTTGCTGTTGTGCCCATAGTCGTGCGGCACTCCGTGACGCCAACGCAGACATCCTATTGTTGGTGAATCCCGTTCGGTCGCGTCCCTCGCTGACGCTTCGGGTTGCGGTTCTAATTCACCCGCAACGACTTACGTCATTTGATGCAAAAAGCTGTTAGGTTTCGGGTTATTTACAGGGTGGCGACCTTGGGTTCCCGCATGCACAGCATGCCCTACATTGATACTGTTCATTGCCGGAGTGTCTCCAGGCCTCACTTACTCCGCCGGCATGGCGTTCATGACGGTGCCGCCTTTGTACTTCTCGAAGTCGACGTAAAACTTGTAGCCAATGGGGTGATTTGCCTTCAGCTCGTCGGCGTTGTCGGCCTCGTATTTCGTCTCGAACGGTTCGCCGTCTTGGTTCCACTCGGTGACAAGAACGACGATCTTCTCTTTCTCTTTTCGCAGCTCGATCTTGCGGCCGATTCCCTGGTAAACAACTACATGCTGTCGGTCCTCTTCGACTCCGCTCTGCACAATCTGCGATCGCCCACCAACGCGAACGACCGCACCGATTGCCATGCCGCCCCCTTCGCCGCCTAGCATCAGTTTTCTGGTCCCACCAAAGAGATTGATCACGCCGGCGTCAACCGCTCGCGTTAAACCCTCTCCGCCTGTCGGATTGGGCGGACGAAGTGTTAGCTTAGCCTGCTCCGCAATCGCGGCGTTGTCCATCTCGCTCAGTTTACGCAGCGACGCGGACGCTGCCGCTCGCACCAGATCGTCTTCCGCCTGGCGAAGCCTACCCAGCACCGCGATGATGCGGTAATTCACTTCCGCTTCGTTGTCCACGGAGACCGCGTGTGCCAGTTGGCGAGCGACCTTAAAATCGCCCGTGGCCAGTTTCGCCGTGGCTGCGTCGCGCTCGGCGAACTGTTTGTGACCGAGCTTCTTGACGAGCGCGGCAATCTCCTCGGTGGAAAGGGAAACCGGCTCCGCGGCGTTCTTTGATTCGGCCGGTGATTCTTGCTTCGTGTTCGGTTCGGCCAGGACTTTAGCAGCAGCTTGCTTTTGCTGCGCATCGACCGACGGCTCTTCGGCACGTACGACACCAGGCATTAGCATTACGACGACGAGCAGCCCCACAAGCCATCGAAAAACGAACGTGAACGGATCCATTTTGTCTTCTTTCAAGAGTCAAGACATCGCTCGGACTGGCCCGGCGTCTCAGCTGTGATGATACCAGCTGAGAACGACTGATCGCCAGTCACACGCTTGCACAGCGAAAAGGAAGCCCAAATAATATACCGGCCAGGGCAATTTCCTACACTTCGCACATCAGGGCATTCTCGATGCTTCGCCTCCTTTCACCTTCCTCTCGAGCGGCAACCATATCCGTCCTACGGTTCGCTCTTCTTGCGGCGACTGGATTCTTTACGGTCGGCGTCAGTTTATTCGCAGCCGGCAGCGCGGGCGCCGCAGAGCCAAATCCGCCACATCCATCTCGCCCCAACATCATCTTCTTTCTCTCCGACGATCATCGCGCCGACATGCTCGGGTGCGCCGGGCACAAGATCGTGAAGACGCCGAACATCGACCGACTGGCCGCCAATGGAGTCCGCTTCGAGAACGCCTTCGTAACGACCTCGATCTGCGCCGCCAGTCGAGCGAGCCTCTTCACCGGGACGTGGGAGAGAACCCATCGCAGCACGTTTGGCACACCACGACTCGCGGCCCGGCTCGTCGACGACAGCTACCCGGTGCAACTACGCCAGGCCGGCTACCGAACCGGCTTCGTCGGCAAGTATGGCGTCTCCATGAATCGCGAAGACCGGAAGCGGATGTGGGACTCGCTCACGATTCTGACTCGCACACCCTACGTTAAGAAACTTCCCAACGGCCGCACGCGGCATCTGACCGACATCATCGGCGACCGTGCCATCGAGTTCGTAGACAGCTGTACCGACAAGCAACCGTTTTGCCTTTCGGTCAGCTTCAATGCCGCGCACGCCGAGGACAACGACAAGAAGGACCATTACCCCTGGCCGCCGACGGAAGATGGGCTGTACGACGATGTCGTCATTCCTCCGCCGCTGGTGTCGACCGACCACTGGAAGCAGCTGCCGCGGTTCTTTGACAAGTCGATGAATCGGAACCGCTACTTCTGGCGATGGGATACGCCGGAGAAGTATCAGAAGAATGTCAAGGCGTACTACCGAATGCTCACGGGGCTCGACCGTAACATTGGTCGCGTACTGGCCACGCTCAAAGAGAAAGGCCTCGCCGAAAACACCGTCGTGATCTTCACCGGCGACAACGGCTACTACAAAGGCTCGCGCGGATTCGCCGGCAAGTGGACCCACTTCGAAGAGTCGCTGCGGGTCCCGCTGGTCGTGTTCGATCCTCGCGTTGCCGAAGTGAGACGTGGACGCGTCATCGAGCAGATGGCACTTAACGTCGACTTGGCCTCGACGATGTTGGCGGCGGCCGGCCTCAGCATCCCGGAATCACATCAAGGCCGCGACCTGTTGCCATTGGTACATAAACAGCTCGTGACGGAATGGCGAAGCGATTTCTTCTGCGAACACCTGATGGACGACAAAACAGTGCCCAAGTGGGAAGGGGTCCGCGGCTCGCGATACGTTTACGCCCGCTACTTCGAGAACCTGCCGGAGGGCGAGTTCCTTTACGATCTTGAAAAAGACCCTCAGCAGCTAACGAATTTGGTATCCGACGCGGCCAGCGCGGAAGCGCTCGCAAAAATGCGAACCCGCTGCGACCAGCTGCGTGACAAGCTCGGTGGCAAGTACCGACCGCATGGGAAGAGATGACATGGGGCCATAGTCCCCAGGGGCGGAAACCATGACCGACAATGCTCCCGAACCGCATACGACCGTCGACATCCCGTCATTCGATGAAGCCCTGGATCGGTTTCGCCGCCTCGTCGACGAGCAACATCTGCCGGGCAATCTTCGCTGGGTCTGGCGTGAAGAGGTGTTAACGCGGGGCAAGAGTAGCAGTCAGGCCAGTTCGCCGCGGCCGCTGCTGATCGACTTTCGCGGGGCAAATAACTTCGATGACGTCGAATTGATCCGCCAACGTTACAATGCAGCGGTGGCCTGGGGCTGGGGCATGTCGATGCAGGTCCTCTGTCGCTGCGGCAACGTGACCTGTTGTTACTTGGCCGTACCGCGAGACGCGGAGCAGGCGGACTGCGAATGGATGACGACCTTTCGCATGGCGTCGCCCGAACCGTGCCCCGAGGGAACCGCCGTGACGAATCGGCTGCGGTGGTGGTGGTTGCGAAAGGGGCTGCGACGAAGGATTGGCAGGGTGACCGACAGCTGGCTGGCGAACATCCCCTTGCGTGATGCTCCGCTCGATCCGTAGGAATCCAATCGATCCGTAAGAATCCGATGGAAGACGAATCGCAGAAACGCCGCCGCCATACCTTCCTACGACTGCACGCGATCAGCTGGCTGGTGTTGTTGGCCACGCTCGTGGTAACCGGCTTCGCGCAAAGGAATATGCATGGCGCGCCGGGTGGATGGGGCAGCTTGTACAATTGGTTCACTACCACCAGTCATGGCTGGCCCTCGCCGATGATCGAGCGGACCGTTAACACAACGGTAGTCGGGGTCGCCAACGGCAGGTCAATAACCCGAGAGGACGTATCGTTGGACTGGATCAGTTCGGGAGTTCGCATCAACGCAGCAATCTGCCTGTCGATCGTTGCGTCGACCGTCCTTCTTGTCGAACGACGAATGCGGGCGGAGGCAATGCTGCAGTTTCGACTGTCGGCGATCATGACATTCACGGCGGCCGTTGCCATATCCCTAGCAATCACCAGCCTTCACGGTCCCCCTCCCTTTGACCGAGGCCTCGGCATCCTTCCGGCCAAGGGATTTGGCTTATTTGAACAGTCGGATTGGTTCAACTGGTACTTGCCCGCGCACCTGCAATTCCCGCTGTTCGTCGGCCTCATCTGCACCGTTTACGTCTTGCTGTCTCTTCCACTCTACCTGCTACGGCGACGACGTCAGAACGAAGACGAGACATTGGCGCCAAATGAAGCACCGCGAGTCGACGCCGATTACAATTCGATCGAAGCGTCCCAATGAAGGCAACAAGATCGCCCTACAAACTAATCGTGATCGATTTGCACGTCGCGAGGAAAAGGCTGGCCGGTTCCGGTCTCCAAGAAATCCTTGAGACTCAACAGGAACGTCACCCACTTCGTATTGAAGTAGAGGTAGGCCTCGCTCTGTTCGTCGAGGTTGCTATGCGTCAGCGTGACGTAGACCTGGGACTCGCCAGCAGCCAGGTCAAAACGCAACTCCGAGTCGATCCACGGCCCCGGTCCCTGGCGACAGCGCAAGTGGACCACCGCATCCTCGGCCAGCTCGACCACTTCCCAAACGTGATCATCGTAGCCGGGAAACTCGAGGCGCAGCTGGCCGCCTACTTCTGGCTTGCCTGAAGCGCTGGTCGCCCACCAGGCAGCAAGCTTGTCGGGCAGATGAACCGCCTCGTATACATCACGACGCGCCGCGCGAATACCTACACGATGTCGAATCCGGGCCATTGGTTTTGGTACCCCTGTGGTTAGAGTGTGCCAAGACTTCAACGTACCATGTCTAGGCGGAAGGCCATACCATCGAGTCCCCTATCCCACGGGCAAATCCCAAAACTAGACGACGACCGTGCGGCGACGATACACTTTCCATCATGGGTAAGGGATCGCAACACGTCGCAGGTCACTCTGCTAACACAGGGAAGCTCCTCAATCGTCGCTGGCTTCAGTTCAGTTTGTTGTCGCTACTGGTGCTGATGCTCACCCTGCCGCCGCTGATCGGACACTGGCTCTCCGGTCCCGACGAGGCCTGGGAAGGCAGCACCGCCACGCTCTCTTGGCGCCTCACATTGAACGATGATCGCTTCTCGCTGACGATCACGCCCACCAACGGCCCAGGCGAGGAAGTCGTGCAAGGACGATTCAGTCGCAACGGGAAGAGTTTCATGACGCTCTTCGTTGAGAAACCTGGCAAGAACTTCTACCCCTACACATGCACCGCCAGCGAACCTTTCGGCGGCTACCAAGTGCTATTGAACCGCTTCTCCCAGCCCTCCAGCGGAATGGAATTCCACTTCGGCTGCTGCGATGTCGACGGCGCCGATCATCGCGTCATCATGCATCGGCAATAGATCAACACAGGCTCTGTGAAAACGATGGGAGAGTGGGTTCTTTTTGAATTTGACAGTCTCAATAAGAACGATACATTGGTTCACGGACAATACACCAATCAAGCCGACGGCTGCCATCCATAACCCGAAGCGTCAGCGAGGGACACAACCAGACAGGTTCCACCAATAAGTAGATGTCTGCGTTTGCGTCACGCACATGCCGCACGACAATAGCCCAAGGCCCATGTTGTGGGGCGGTCTCCTGACCGTCCCGCTTGACCGACCGAAGGTCTCCATCCCGTTTATCCTGTCAAGAAAAACAATCACCATTAAACGAAGACGAAGGGTGCCACTGGCTCTGCCAGTGCTGAGTGAAGCGAGATAGTGCGTCAACTCGCGGGAGCAACAGCGGCTCGGCGGGAGCCTCGCCCTCCCGAACGCGTTGTGGGGCGGTCTCCAGACCGTCCCGCATCCTCGACCGAAGGTCTCCATCCTCTCAAAACACAGAAACACCAAACAAACATTGAACAAAACCGAACAGATGTCGAACACCCATTGAACATCTGTCGAACAAACCGCGAACAAACGCCGCACATCCGGCGAGAAAACAGACCGACCATGACGAAAACACCGCAAAAAACGCTCCTCTTGGCCTCGCTCGCACTTTTCCTCACGCTCGCGGCTGCGGGCAGCTCGGCCGATGCCGCCGAAAAAGAGCACGTCGCCAAGCTGACCCCCGCGCCCAACTTCGTCATCTTCCTCACCGACGACCAGGGCTGGGGCGACCTTGGCTGCTACGGTCACCCGCGAATCAAATCGCCCAACATCGACGCCTTCGCCAAGCAGGGCCTGCGGTTAACGCAATGCTATGCCGGCAGCGGCGTCTGCTCGCCGTCGCGATCCGCGATCCAAACCGGCCGCACGCCCTATCGCAACGGGGTCTACCGCTGGGTGCCGGAGAATAGCGAGGTCCACCTCCGCAGCAGCGAGATCACCATCGCCAAACTGCTGCAAGACCGCGGCTACGCCACCTGCCACGTCGGCAAGTGGCACCTCAACGGCTACTTCAACTCGCCCAAGCAGCCGCAGCCGAGTGATCACGGCTACGACTGGTGGTTCGCCACGCAGAACAACGCCGCCCCCAGCCACAAGAACCCGCGGAACTTCGTCCGAAACGGCAAAGCTGTCGGCGAACTGAAAGGCTTCTCCGCCCCCTTGGTCGTCGACGAGGCGATCCGCTGGCTCAAAGAGGAACGGAACGACAGCAAGCCCTTCTTCCTCACGGTCTGGACGCACGAGCCGCACCTGCCGATTGAGTCCGACCCGCAATTCATGCAGCACTACGCCGACCTGGAAGAAGGAAAGCAGCAGCACCACGGCAACATCACGCAGCTTGACCACGCCTTCGGCAACCTGATGCGAACGCTCGACGAGCTCAAGGTCGCGGATAACACGATGGTCATCTACACCGCCGACAACGGCCCCGAAGGGCTCGGTGATCGCGGACGCACGCGGGGTTCGACCGGAGGACTCAGAGGACGCAAACGCGCGGTCTACGAAGGCGGCATCCGCGTGCCGGGCATCATCCGCTGGCCCGGCCACATCAAGCCGGGAACTGAAAGCGACACGCCGGTCATCGGCTCCGACATCTTCGCGACGCTCTGCGACGTCGTCGACATCCCGCTACCCGCCGATCGGGTCATCGACGGCGGCAGCTTCCTGCCCATGCTCCAAGGCAAGGAGATCACGAGGGCACGACCGCTCTACTGGCGGTGCTACTTAGCCCCTAAGCCCTACCAGGTGGCAATGCGGATCGGCGATTGGAAGATCCTCTCGGACACCAAGCTGGAGCGATTCGAACTCTACAACATCCAGGCTGACGCGCAAGAAAAGAACAACCTCGCGGAAACAGAAACCGCGCGGCTTGAAAAAATGAAGGCGGAGCTAACCAAGCTCCACAAAGAGATTGAGGCAGAGGGGCCCGACTGGTGGAAACGAGATCCACGCGGATAACAACACCACAAAGCGCGCGGTCAACGTGGCGGCAGCTGCGGTCGATCACGCTACGGCACGGCCGCGGAGCAAGCAAAAAATCGCCCCGAACGAAACGCCCGTCAAAAGCGGCAGGCCTAATTGCCAAACAGATCCTGCAGACCGCGATTGATGGCGTCATCGAGCAAACTGCCAGCGGCACTGCCCACCATCTGCTTCGCCAGGTCATCCAGGGCCCGCCGGTCGAGCCGCGGATTCTTCAAGGTTCCCCGCAGCGGTACCTTCACCACCTGGCCGGCCAAAGCCTTGAGGTGACGGTCGCGAGCGACCCAGGCTTCCTGGATCGGGATCTCGGCCACCATCTGCAACGAAGAGTCGAGCCCCACGGAGCCGGACGTCTTCACAGTAACATCGCCCACGGTCACCCGCAGATCGCGGTGATAGACGCGGCCCTCATGCAGCTCAAAAGGCACCTCCTGGGGCGGAATATTGAGAGCCAGCTGCTGCCCGCCAAGGGCCGAGAGCGGCCGCTTCTTCACAATCGCCTCGACCTGCTGGGCTACGAGAACCAGCTGCTCCGCTACGGGGCCTGGTCGCACTTGAGCGGATTGAATCGCCAACTTACCCGCCACGCTAGCCCGACGGCGATCGGTCAAAGGCACCCGGCAGCGAGTCAGGTCGACGAAGAAGACACCATCGGCCCGCGTCGCCTCGGCCAACAGCGGCGCGACATACTTCACCCAGGAATGACAGAGCTCGGCCGAGAGACGAACATTCTCGACCGCACGACCGGGATCGACGACAAGCTGCGGATAGGGCAGGGGACTCGCGCCCGCGGACGGCGATGCTCCTGCCCCACGAGACGATGCTGCGGACAACTCGATCCGCGACTTCGCCTTGAGACGACCTTGGCCCAGCGACAAATCGAACGGGGCGAAATGAACGACGCCATCGCGGAGCTCTGCCGTCAAATCGCCCTGGCCAACCGCGAGCCCGTAAACACTGGCCTGACTCCAGCCGACGCCTGCGTTGCCCGTCAGCTGCTGGAGCGAACTAGCCAAAGTGACCGGACCGCGAATGGCAAACGGCCTGGTACCCGTGCCGGCAAATTGCACCTCGCTACCCAGATAAGGCTGCAGCAGGGCGGTAATCTTGGCAAGATCGTAAATCACATTACCGGAGAGATCGACCAACAGCGGCCCGTCGGCCAAACCAATCGAACCGCGAGTCTCGGCAAGCTTCAAGGTATCGCTACTGACCTCGAGCCGATCCAGCTCCAGCCGGCGCTCGCGCGCCAAATGGCGACCGCGTCCCGACAGAAACACCTCTCGCTCGCTCCAGACGGTCTGCCGCGGAGAAGAACCAGCAGGTGGCCCACCACGAACGGGCAGCAACTGCGAGGCGGCCGGCTGCGTCACCACGAGGTCATTCATATTGGCCTCCCACTCGGCCGTCGTCACGCCGGCCTGATGAGAGAGCTCCGCCTCAGCCGTCAGCACCCCGGCCCACTGCCGCTCATGCGCAGCGGGAGGCGAACGGAACCAACCTTGAAGACGAGACAGGTCTGCGGCCAGGGCGACCTTGCCAGTGGCGGAAGGCTGCCGGGCGGCTGCGCCGTCAACCTCCAGATGGTCAACACGTATCGATACCGCACTACTCTGCCAGGTGCTGCTGCGAGAACTAAGCCGCGAGGCCGCACGGTCCCAACGAGCATCACCCACGAACACAATACGCGGCTCGCGAATCGACAATCCGTCGGCCGCGAAGTCAACCTGCGTCATCTCAAACTTGGACTTCTCCAGAGCGAACTCACTGGCGGTAAGTCGAGTACGGGCTTGTCCGCGAATACCGCCACGAACGTGCCGCACGTCAATCGGCAACTCCAGACCGAGTCGTCGCAGGCGTGGATACCACGAGTCGAGAGAACCACGAATATCGACATCGGCGAGAATGACCGGATCTGGCCCACCCAACACCAGTGGCCCAAGCAGCGCACCTTCCAACACGTCGCCCGGCGTGGTCAGCTGCAGCAGAACACGATCGATCTGCCGGACACCACCAAGGCTGGCTTGCCCCGTGGCATCGACGGCAACCGTCATATTCGGCTCACTCCACGCCTCTTCACCGGCTGGCTGAAAAACGAAATTCTGGAACTTGAGCTGACCTTGGGCGTGAATTTCGGTCTCGTTGGCAGCGGACGAGGGAAACTGCGGCGCTGCCGGAGCTTTGGCGTCACCAGCGGCAGCCACTGGATGAATTGGCACCAGAGACGGTTCCGGGGCCCCCTGGCGAATTCGAAATTCCGCTGCCACGCTACCCGCCAGCTTCATACCGGAAAGGTCAAAGAACTGCGAGAGATCCTCTCGCAGCCGACTCAGATCACTCGAACCGGTGAGCGTGACATCGACCGGCGTCCCGCGAGCCTTAAGATCGAGAAAGCCAGCGGTACAGGTCGCTTCGCCGCGGAGCTCACCGTCGCTCCCTTGCGTCGCCTGCCAATTGGAAACAACAGGCTCACGCCAGGCAATAACGCGACCACCTGCGATACCCTGAAGGTTCGTCGACTCGATCTGGCCCTGCCACTCTCTTCCGGCCTGCGTCTTGCGGCTAGAGACCGCGAGCTTCAATTCGCCGGCGGTGAACTGCGTCCCTTCGCGAACCTGCAACAAGGCCGGCAGCATATTGGCCAGCCGCGCGAGATCGATTCTCCCGCTGGCAGAATATTCTTCGTCGTTGAGCAGACCGCGCACGTCGCCTGCAAAGAGACGCCCCAACTCAAAGCGACCTTCGGCCGCCAAGTCACCGACGTCGGTCTTCAGCGAATGACGGCGAACCACCAACTCACCATCCTCGATCGCACAATCGACATCGAGCGTCAACCGCCGCAGGTCGATCGCATCGCCCGCCAAGAGATGATCGGACTGCAGATGAAACTGCCGCGCATCAGCGGTACCCAAAATCGAAAAACGAGGCGTCGCTCGCGAGGCTTCATACTGGAACTTAAGATCTGCGGTAAGCTCGCCACGCGCTTCGGCGTGACCACCCAACCGCTGCAGCAGAGGCGCCACCGCGGCCGCCCCCAATCGCTCCAACTTGAGGTCAAGCTGCGAATCAAACGTAGCGGGATTAAGCGAACCGGACGCCTGCGCGACGGCCGGATCGCCGCCTGGCTCCGCACGTGGCACCTTACTGGAAAAGTCAAACGCGAGCGGCTGCACAGCCGCCGGATCGTGCGTTACGGTCAATGCCAGGTCATGAAACTCGGCCGCTGCACCGGAGAGATCCTGGAGCATCACGCGACCGCCGGTGAGCTGGACCTCAAAGGCAGGCACTGTCGTAGGCGGATCATCAGGCGAAGAAGCAAGCAGCGGCAGGAACAAATCCTCAACGTTGCTGCCATCTTCGCGCAGGGTAATCGTTATCACGGGGCTGGAAACATGAATTTTGCCGGGCTGCGACGAGTCACTCACAAGCGACATGAGCGTCTTCTCGCTGACCACATTGGTCGACGCCAAGAGCGGGGCTCCTTGCGCATCCAGAAGTCGCACACCATGCAGCTTGAGCGGCGAGAACCAGCTGGCCGATATGTCGTCGACCTGAACCTCGCCATCGAGCTCCGGCAAAGCCCACGACATGAGCCACGGCCGCAGCGGCTCGCGCGTGGCAAGCCACGGCAAGTACCAGCCGCCAATACCGACAATCAGCAAGACGAGAAACAACCGCAGCCGCCACCGTCGGCGACGCTTTTTCCGACCTTCCTTGGCCATGAGCAAAGTCCCCAAGTGATACGCAAGATCAGGGCGGCAGAATTCCGCCCAGCCATTTACCTACATACACCTGCGGAGGTTAGCGATTTTGCCCAATCAGAACAATACTAGCAGCGGTATCACGGAAATCCCGCACCGCGGTGATAGCAGGGGTGTGCGTCATTTCGCCAACCGCGGGGCTGGACCAACACAAACCGTCACTTCGGCGGCAGCGTCCGCACGAACTTAGCCGCCCGCTCGATCCACTCGCGGAGCTGCTCATCGCCGTCAACGCCAGGCATATCCACCATCACCCAGCCGCGCATCACCTTGCCCGTGATGTCGAACTCCTTGGTAAACGGTTCCTTGAGCAGCTGCTCGTACTGATCGATGCCGACGCGGACGATGAGGAAATCCTTCCAGACACCGACACACATGTTGCCATGCAGAAGATGGCCGATGCCGCCGAACATTTTCTTCTCAACGAAGCCGCGGCGACGATGCAGTACGTCGCTTACGCGTGATGCCAACGTCTTGTCGTAGACCATGCCTGTCATCCTCGAACCGCACTTGCCATCCCGCCACCACGACGACGCCAGCCGCCCCTACATGCTGGCATGATACCACAGCCCTCGCGGCAGGGTGATTGAGAACGCCAGCCCGCCATGGCGTACATTGCGTGACGCGAGTGGGCAAGCACCTCTTGCAAACCTCGCCTAGTCCGTACAGTCCAACAACGCCAGCTCCGCACAGCGCCAGCGTGTTGAAAAGGGCATGACCGGCTGGTAAGGTGACGATAGGTCTGGTGAGCCTGTTCACGGCAGCCAAATGAGGGGCGACCTGTACATCCAACGTGTGCGGGAGTAACTGCGATGCTTCAGACGACGCGAACTTGTCGGGTCACCGCGACGGTGGCAACGTTATTACTTTACGTTGCCAGCGCTAGCATTCTGCCAACCGCGACCTATGCGGAAGAAGACAGACAGCAGGCCAACGGCTCGTCGTCGCAAGAAGGTGACGCCAGCCCCCAGCAAATTGCCCAGTGGATTCAAGACCTAGGAAGCTCTAAGGCCCGCGCACGCGAGAAGGCGACCGCCGCTCTGATTCGCAGTGGCCACGCAGCAACTGCAAGTGTGGCGGAAGCAGCCGGGAGTAGCGATTTCGAGGTTGCCTTTCGCGCCTTCCGGATCCTGTCGGTTCATCTCAGCTCGCAGAATGTGCTCACCCAGACTGCCGCGGAAGAAGCACTTGCTAAGCTCGTCCGTTCGGACGACACGTCGGTAGCACGGCGAGCCACCAACACATTGCATGGCCTCCTCGCCCGGCGTCAATCTCTCGCGGTTGCCGCGTTGCAGTCACTCGGCGCAACGGTCGAATTTACCGGTGAGCTCGGCGACGCCGAAACGACATTCGCGGTACGCATCGAGAACGAATGGTCGGGCGATGCGGAAGACTACAAGACTCTTACCCGCCTGCAGAATCTGCAATCACTCCACGTCCAAGTTTATCGCGGAGGTGAAGCGGCGATCGACGTGCTTCCCGAACTCCCGGCACTCCGGTACCTGTCGCTCTACCATCTCAATCCAACCCGCGAACAGGTCGCCAAGCTAGGCCAACTCACCCAAGTGCAATCGCTCGATCTAACGTCGAGCATGATCGACGACGAAGCGGTTCGTCACTTGGCAAAGATGACCAATCTAACGGAGTTGAGCCTCCGCGATACGATTGTCACCGGAGATGCCATCAGCCACCTACGAACGCTACCCAAGCTTCGCTGGATTTCCTTAGCATCGACACGACTTACGGCAGCCGAATTCGAGCAACTTGCTGGACTTAAGAACCTCGAATTTGTTGAGGTATCGGGCACCCAGTTCCGCGGGGCTTCCCTTCAGGCGCTGGCATCCCTCAAGAAGCTACAAACGGTGTCAGCCCAACAGGCCCGTCTATCACGCTACGACGTCGAGGACTTCTCGGAGCTGCGCGAGAACGTCAATGTCGTTCTTCGCCAGAATTGAAGGGCGCTCAGTTGAGATGGAGTCAAACGGCAACCATTCGGTAATGCGAAACAAATAGAATCCATGGCCTTACTTACTTTGCCAAGAAAACGAAACGCAATTGTCACCTCGCGTGCCAGCACGCTCGGACTATTGCTCCTCGCGGCCACGATTGGCTTCGCGACGACGTCGAGCGCAGCTCCTGGTGACAACGAACAAGACACGCCCTCTTCGGCCGCCCAGGTGCACTGGAAGTATTTCGAGAAGACATCCTTAGATGAACTCACACCGCAATCACGATCAGCAATGATCGTCAGCCAAATGGTCGAAGGCCCAGGACACCAGTCCGGACTTCGCGGCGGCAATGCTAGCCTCGGCATCGACGGCGACCGCATCCTGGCCATCAATGGGCGTCGCGTCTATAGCCGCTGGGAGTTCGACTTCTATCGCAACCAGCATGACCGGAACAACGACTTTTCGATGGACCTCATCGTAAATCGGCGTGGGCATCTATTTCCACTTACGGTTCGCCATCTGTTGCCAGTGCGCCGCCTCGGGTTCTACGAAGGAGAACATCGATATTACCTTGACTATTTCCTGCGCGAACTTGGTGTCGAAGTACCGGTCGAAGTTGCCGCCAGCATGCGTCGCATCCCGGTGCGGGCAACCTACGCCCTAAGCGATTGGATCGCCGAGAATCCCCGCAATCGACAAGACCTCGATTGGCTACGCGAATTTGTTCAGCTGCGACTCCAACTAGCCAATCAGGAATGGGATCAGGCAAAACCACCCCAACATGAGATTCCTGTCCCTTATTTCCGCAAGCTGACAGACTTCTATTTGAGCGTGGCCAACCGACACCGCGACGGAGAATTACCTCCCGACCCAGCGACTCACGACGTTTCCTTTGCCTACTACGTTTTCCACTATCCCTTCCCGCGATTCGCGCCCCCACTCGGAACGCTCGACTTCTCAGACAAGCATTTTCTGAAGTGGGTCAAGCTTCGCCACGCCGACACGACGTATACCGATCGACCGCCTCAGGAAGAGGAAGGGGACGTGTTTCAACCTCGTTCGGCGATGCAAGACTACCTGGAACGAGTCAAGTGGGCGATCGTACGTCCGAACCAGCACGGTGGATGGCCCTACCGACACTCCCGTGGAGGTGACGGCGGCGTACTCAATGATGTCGTTCGAGCCCGCTATATCGAAGAACTTCGGGGCAAGATGGGAGACGGCAGTGGTGACGATCCAATTTACGCCTTTGCCTTATGTGCTCTCTACGCAATCGACGCCAATGCGGACGCGATCGTTGACCAGATCAAGAGTATTCGCACGATCTCACCGTACATGGCCTATCGCTGCGTGGGCAGCGCCCGCAACGCCTGGAGCTTCAAGCACAATCGCAGAGAGGACGAAAAACTAGAAACGCTGCTCGCCTATCTGCGAGCCAATCCGATTCAGTTGACACCGAAGAAGTCCGAATTCTACGACTTCGTCCTCCCGCGATCTCGGTTTCTAGAACGCAACAATGACAATTTTGTCGGCGAACCGACGCAATCGAACCTAATTTACAACCCGATTAGCTTTGCCTGTGCGTTTCGGCATGAGAATACGTTGGAGGAGGAATACCAGGCTCTCGATAGCGATATCGAGAGTAATCAATTCGCCGCTAACCGCGAGGAACTGCTCAAGCGGCTCCAGTCGCTAGCAACTCCACTGGCAATGGATGACGACATGCGGCGATTGGCCGACCTTGGCCGCGACGGACTCGGCCGTGGCCTGATCCTGGATGCCTTCAACCACATCGCCTATGGCAACTTCATGTCCGACCAGGTCGATCATATTCTAGGCGAAGCCATGGCAAGCGAGTTGGTCCGCCGCGCGTTCTGGCCGGAAGCGAACAACTACGACCGCGGCTACGGGTTTGTCCAGAAACTGATCGATCAGCTTGACGACGAGGACCCAGAAGCGAGTCGCGACAAGCTATTGGCCGCCTATGCGGACCACGGTGACCTGGCAACGACCTGCCTACTTGCCGAAGCACTCGACAAGTACGGATTTGAAGACGAAGCCGCCGAGCTCCGCAACAAGGTCGATCGCTTCGCCTACGCGTTACTCTCCCGTACTTATACTGCGGGCAATGAACTGGCCCATCGAAATGCGGAACTGGCCGCCTTATGCGGCTACGACAAGAAGCTGAAAATGCACCGGTCCTTGTACGTTGCGGTCCGCGACTTTCTCAATTACCCCAACTCCGAAGCGGGACCGCTCCCCTCTCTACTTGCCGCCCGTTACGAATTGGAACGAGACAAACCGGCCAAGGCGGCGAAATTCCTCATTGAGTCTCTCTCGGCCAGCGAAAAGGATCGCGCTCGTCCGATCTACATCTTCGCCGGAAAGATAAGCGATTCGCACGACGAATTCCGCACCTGGCTACTGCGTGGCATCCGCGATCATGCCGACTTCGACGACACGATCCGCAAACAGCTGGCCAAATCGCCACTGCCAGAGAAGATGCCAGAAATCGCCCAAGAGCTTGGCATCTCCAAATCAGCCAAGCCATAGCGGTCGAGTCTCCTCGGCACACCGCCTACGCCAATACGCCGCCACTGGAACGGATGGGTGTCCGATTCGCGGAGAAGTACCGGATGTCGACCGCCGGATCATCCGGCATCTCGATTCCGCTGATCATTCGGGCAATCATCGCACCCATCGACGGACCAAGCTTGAACCCGTGCCCGGAGAAACCGTTGGCGACGAAATAACCAGTCGGACCAATGGCATCAACGATCGGATGCCAGTCGTCGGTGTTCACGGTGTAAAGAGCCGCGTATCCATGCACGGTCCCGCGACTCTTCATCTCGAAGCGATGATGCAGGCAGTGCATCATCCGCTCGCGAAACTCCGCGGATGCCTCGGTGTCGAAGTGATCAGGATCGCCGACTCGCTCCTTCTCATCCTCCGGAGAAACAGACCCGATCAACAGCTGACGTCCGCCCGCCTCCGGGCGACCATAAACCAAGTCCGCGGCGCTGACGAAGACCGGCACGTCGCCCACCACGTCTGTCGGGCGATCGCGAACCGCCATCTCGACGCGGGTCGGCTGCATCGTCATTGGCAGCGTGACATCGAGCATACCATTGATTCGGTTGCACCACGGACCAGCGGAATTGAGCAGCCGTGCGCAGCTAAATTCCGCTCCGCTTGCGCAGCTAACCGAAAACGTGTCTCCATCCCCTCGCTCGATCGCGACCACCTCATGACCAGCAAAGAGTTGTACGCCGAGATTTTGTCCGGCCGCGAGCAAGTCTACTGTCGTTCCCTGCGGATCAGCGTATCCCCCGTCTGGCTCCCAAAACAGTTCGGTTGGCGTGTGACAGTCGTGACCCTCTCCGGACAGGCTTATCGACTCATCGCACAGATTCAACGACGGGTATCGCTCGTGCAGATCCCTGGCCGACACCATAGAACCTCGTGCCCCCAGCTTGGCAAAGTTCTCCGCGACATCTCGATCGCTGTCGCCCCGCGCGTCCGGCACCCAAACTACGCCGACTGGAGAAAACCCCGAACGGTTTTCCTTGAGCTCCAGTCGGTCGCACCACTCGTGAAACATCCGCAAGCTCCAATGAGCCAGCGACGTGACCTCTAGATTAGCGTAACGCTGCCGCACGACCGCTGACGACTGTCCCGTCGAACCGGCCCCAACATGGGGTCCCTTTTCGAGAATGGCCACGCGACTGAGTCCACGACGAGCCAGCTGATAGGCCGTCGAGACTCCCATGATTCCGCCTCCAATAATGACGGCATCGAAATTCTGACTGGGCATTCTGGTGCTTTCCTCTTGATGAAATGTGGCGGCATCCGTTCGTAAAGCAGTACGATCGCACAAGAGCCTTGCACATTCGGCGAACAACGGGTAACGCCTGACTTATTGCTTATCGGATGTTTCGAGGGCACCCGTTAGCGCGGCCAGATCCTGCTGAATCACTCGATACAGATAGAATGCCAACGCAAAACCGACGACCCCCGCAATACTCAACACCAGCTGAGCCATCACGCTTTGTCGATCCATCGAAATGCTGGTAATCACCAGGGCAAACAGGCCCAAGGCAGGCAATGCCCCCGCCACCAACAGGAACCAGCCAGCCCGACGTCCGGCCAGGTTCATCTCACGGTGCTCTCGCTCGTCGATCCCGAGCCGCTCGTACTGAGCCGGACAGAAGATTCGAAACGCGAGAAAGCAAACCAACAGATAGGGAATGACCGCCGCAATGAGCCCACAGTAGACGAGGGATACAAAGAAATGCACGTAGTCCGTAGCGTTCATGCCCGTGGTGAGCATATTGAGCGCGATCGGGTAAACAACCCCCGCGACGCCCCACAGGCCAACATCGACCCAGGCGACGAATCGCCCTAGCCTCAGCGCACGAATTCGACTCTCACTCGCGGCACTCCCTTCAGCGCTGGCCTGTTTCTCTAAATCGCCCCCTCCATCAACCACGGCGCGCAGCCGCCTCGCCATCGACCACATGTACCACATCACAAGACCGATCCCGAGCGGAAAGGCGGTCAGATTGATTACCGTCTGCACACGCAAAAACACATCATCCGCGCCCGGAATATGAGTAACGATCATCCGCCAGTTGTACGCCAGATTGAACGCTCCGGCCAGCATATTGGGAATCAACGTTGCTAGCGCGACCGTGAGCACCGCGTGGCGGGCGCACCATCGCCTCATGCCCTTGAGCGGCTTCTCAAGCAGCTTCGCCGCGCGCGGCTGCAGGCTAAGCCACAATTCCTGAGCCAACGCGGCCCCACTTGCCGGGCGTTGATCACGATTGGGGGCCATGGCACGCGAAAGGATCACGCGAAGCCGCTGCGTCAGTTCACCATCGCTTGGGTCGCGACTGTCGTCCACCCGAATCGCTCGCGAGCTCTGCAAGCCATCGAGCGTATCGGACAGGCTCTCGAACATCCTTTCGTTAGGAAATGGCCGCTCGCCAAAGAGCAGCTCCCAAAGCAGCACGGCCAGGGAGTATATATCGGCCCGACCATCCAATTCGTCAGGCAGGCGGCCATGGCGAGGGTCGAACGCCTCGAGCTGCTCCGGCGACATGTAGGCCAGCGAACCGCCAAAAAATGCCCCGGCCGTTACCCCTTCGACCTCCGAGGCATAGCTTACATTGAAGTCAGCCAGTTTTGGTGAGCCATCGGCGGCGAGCAGGACATTGGCCGGTTTCACGTCTCGATGAAGCACACCGTGCGAATGGGCATAGTCGAGGGCTTCGGCAAGCTGCGCCCCCCAACGGCAAACCAATTCCGGCCACGACAATTCTCGCAACCGGTTTCGCGTTGATTCGTCGAGTTGAACGATACCTCCGGTGCGCTCAAACTGCTCTTCCAAGGCGCCTATGACAATGCGGCCGTTGCGATGCTGAGCGGGAATCGCCTTGGCTCGCTTCAAGACAGCGTCGAGCGCCCCGCCTGCCACATATTGCAGGTACATCAAACGGAGCTTTCGCTCGGGCAAATCGTGCTGATCAAAAACACGAACGATGTACGGATGATCGAGCTGGGCGAGCGTTTGCGGCTCGCTACCGTGGTCCGATGAGACCTTGAGCGCGACGAGCCGCTGCATCGAGACCTGCCGTGCTAAGAAGACGCTTCCGAAAGCGCCTTTACCAAGAATCAGGACCAGTTCAAAGTCGCCGAGCCGCTCCCCCGGCTGCACGTCGACATGCGAACGCTTGAGCAGCGAGGTCGTGGCCTCTGGCGATTCAATCGCCAGCAACTGCCCCAACTCGGCGGCTCGCTTCGGATAACGTGACAAGTACTGTTCACCGGTCACGCTCTCACCGGAATCACGACGGAGGTGATATTCTTCGTAGATAAGATCAGCGGGCGGGCCATCCTGATTACGCAGTTCCTCGAACTCATTCAGATAGTCTTCCAGTCGCCGCTTGTCACGATCTCCGCGATAGCGAAATTCCAGATCGATCTTGAGAAGTTCGACAAGCGTTAGCCTCCGCAACACCGCGGGTTCGTCAGGCAGGTGTTCCGCAATCGATGGCTCTCCCTCGCCATTCTCCCAGGCCTCAAGAAAGGACTCCATGTAGGGAACCATGGCATCCCACGAGTCACCTCCGGAGTCGAGCATCACCACGTCCGTCTGCGCCGGCACCACGTCGGTCGAATCGGATTCGACGTCGGCTGTCGCGGGCACGACGCCCTTACGCGGTTCGTATTTCTGCGTTTCGTCCATGGAGTGGCCGCGTGATGAGAGACTCGGCCCATCGCGAAGACCGGGCCGACTTCTGCCTACTTCGATTCTACTCGCCGCAACGGTTATTCTCACGCCCGCCGAGCCGACAAGCAAGAGCCGACTATTTTTTATCGCCGCGATGAGCGTTGTTCGGTTACAATGTGCCGTTGACAGCAGAGGCGGAAACAAACGCGCGACTGCAAGCTCGCTTTTTTGGCACTGAGGCAGACAATGGTTATGGACGAGAAGCATTCCGACGAAAGAACAGCAGAACTTGAGGAGCAATTGCGAAGCGGAAACGCAGCGGCCGTCGGACCGTATCTCGACCACGTTCGTCATCAACTGCTCGCATTCATCGAACGGCAACTCGGTAGCCAACTCCGCACCAAGATCGAGGCGGACGACATCCTCCAAGAAACGGGCATCGAGGCGGTTCGCCAGTATGAAAAGAACTCGCAGCGAGACCAGCGTCCTTTCTCTTGGCTCTGTCAAATCGCCGAGCGCAAGATCATCGACGCCCACCGGCACCACTTTGGCGCTCAGAAACGAGACGCCGGCCGTGAAAAAGCCCTCGATCTGGGCGGCGACAAGACCGGTGGCGCCAACTTCATGAACATGCTCATTATGAGTATCACCACGCCGAGCCAGGCGTTCTCTCGAAATGCCCGTGAAGCCCGTCTCGCGGAAGCGGTGGGGCAATTGCCAAACGAACAGCGCGAAGCGATCCGCATGCGTTACGTGGAGAATCTTCCGAGCAAAGAGATCGCGGACAAATTGGGCAAGAGCGATGCCTCGGTGCGAATCATGCTCAGTCGCTCGATTCGCAAACTGCAATCGATCCTGGGCGATGAGTCCATGATGCGGCGGTAAATGCGGGCTACCTGTGAAGCTTGTCGCAAAGACTCACAAAACAACTACGCAATCAACTCATTGACCACGTTGCCATGAACATCGGTCAACCGGAAGTCGCGTCCGGAGTAGCGGAACGTGAGCCGCTTGTGATCCAGCCCCAGCTGATGAAGCATGGTCGCGTGCAGGTCGTGTACGTGGACCTTATCCTCAACGGCATGAAAACCGAAGTCGTCGGTCGCCCCGTGGACCATGCCACCGCGAATCCCTCCACCGGCCAATAGCGACGTGAAACCGTAGGAGTTATGGTCGCGACCACTCTTCGATTGCTTGTCGAACAGCTGCACCGTAGGCGTCCGACCAAATTCGCCCGTGACAAGCACCAACGTCTCGTCGAGCATACCACGCTGCTTGAGATCTCTAATGAGCGCCCCGATCCCTTGATCGCATTCCTTGGCTAGCCGGGCGATCGAGCGGTTGATATTCATGTGATTGTCCCAGGGCTGGCCGCTGCCGTGCCACACTTGCACGAACCGCACGCCTCGTTCGACCAGTCGCCGGGCCATGAGCAGCTGTTTGCATTGCACCGAGTTGCCGTACATCTTGTGGATGTGCTCGGGCTCGCGATTGATATCGAAGGCGTCCGTCGCCGCCGCCTGCATGCGGTAGGCCATCTCGTAAGATTGAATACGAGCTTGCAGCTCGGCGTCGTCACCGCGTTCTTCCAGGTGCTGCCGATTGAGCTGCTGCAACAGATCGACCTGCCGACGCTGCGGTAACCCGGAGATTCGCGGGTTGCGAATGTTGGCCAGCAGCTTCTCGATACGCCGGTCGGACGTGCCGACGAGCGTACCTTGATAGATGGGCGGCAAGAATGCCGACCGCCAGTTTTCGGTTCCCTTCACCACGTCGCCATCGCCTGGGCAAAGCACGACGAAGCCGGGCAGATTTTCGTTCTCCGAACCGAGCCCGTAGGTAAGCCAGGACCCCATGCTGGGCGTGAACTGCACGCCGGCACCGCAGTTCATGAGCATTAGCGAGCGTTCGTGAATCGGCACATCGGCGTGCATAGCGCGGATCACGCAAACGTCGTCAATCACATTGGCGACGTGCGGAAAGATCTCGCTGACTTCGATACCGCTTTGGCCGTGCTTGCTGAACTTGAACGGGCTACCCATGCAGTTACCGGCGGGAAACTCCGTCTTCGGCATCTTCATCGGGAACTTCTTGCCGTCGAACCGATTCAGCTCCGGCTTGGGATCGAAGGTATCGACCTGCGAGCAGCCGCCATTGAGAAAGACGTGAATCACGTACTTCGCCTTGGCCGGGAAGTGCGGTGGCTGCACGGACATCGGGTTCTGCTGACGATCTTCGGCCGCGAGCAAACCGTCATCGGCCAGCACACCGGCGAGCCCCAACGAGGCCAGGCCCATACCACTCCGCTTGAGAAGCTCTCGCCGATTGATTTGATCCGCACCGCTCATCTAGATCCTCGCTCTCGCCAACGCGACTTTCACTTTCACCAACGTCCGCGATTTAATCGACGAACATGAACTCGTTGGAGATCAACAACGCCTGAATGTACTGCTCCCACGGCCCCATCGACGGCATCCAGCTCGGTCCCGCCTGTTCGAAAGCCGCCACCGAAGGCCATTCGCGTAGTCCAATCAGTCCGCCACCTTCATCCGCGTTTCGAACACGCCAGACTTCAACTGGCCAACTAAATTCGTCGTCACGGTTGTGCCCGCCACTGTGGATGACGAAATCGACCTGCTCACCTTTCTCGAGTGTAACCCGTTCGATGCGAACCTTGGCTGGCTTCGTGTTGACGTTAAATTGATCGATCTTGCCTTGTCGATCGGTGACCACCCAGGCGGTGATTCCGTCGCTTCGAGCCGCACCACGCTTTAACTGCAGGGTCGCCTTAAACATAAACAACCCGCCCACTGGGGCCGTCCAGCGGCGAACGAGCATCTGCTTGTCATTGGGACCGGGGCGACCACCGTCGACCGACGCGAAGGCACCTCCTTGTTCCACGGATTCGGCACTGGCCGACAGGTAGCGTCCATCGAAATGCTCGATCGGCTTGAACAGAGTCACCTTCTCTGTCTCGCGATCATATCGAGCAGTTCCATACTGCCAGGGCTTGCTTAAGCCGCCGGCCTTCGGCACCGGAATCGGATTTGCGGCCGCCAAAGCAACAAACTTCCGCCCGACTTCGAGTTCGGCCGGCCGTGGCTCACGACCATAGACGGTCCGATACGCCCAAGCAATGCGGTCATCGGTCTCACCTGTCGCCACTTCACGATCGAGTTGAACAAGCAGCCTGCGAGCGCGACGTGTCACAAAGGCATCGTTGAGCAAGAACAACGCCTGCTGCGGCACCGTACTGTTGAAGCGTTTTGGAAGCGTGGCGTCTGGCACGGAAAAGTCAAAGGTCAGCCGCAGACGCGGAATCTCCTTTCGATCAATAAATTGGTAGAGCGTCCGCCGCGAATTGTCGAGGTCATCGAACGGAGCACCCGCAAGTCGCGTGTCTAGTTCTCCGGAGCTGGAAAGCAACGCGTCTCGCATCTCTTCATAGTTTCGCCGGCGACGATTCATGCGCCACAACAGCGTATTGCGATCGTCCGCTTCTCGGCAGTCGGGCCGATCGTGGCTCGCCTGCCGATAGGTGGCGCTGTTTACAATCGCTCGGTGCAGTGACTTAAGCGACCAGCCATTAGCGATGAACTGATGGGCCAAATGATCGAGCAACTCGGGATGCGTCGGCTGCTCACCGCGAACGCCGAGATCGCTCGGCGTATTTACCAGACCACGCCCGAAGTGCCAGCTCCAAACGCGATTCACAATCACTCGCGGCGTGAGCGGGTTATTCGGGCTCACGATGGCACGAGCCAGCTCCAGGCGGCCACTCCCCTCGCTAAACGGCTCACCACCATCGACATGCGAAAGCACCTGCAAGAAGCGGCGGGGCACTTTATCGCCCTTACGCGCCACGTCACCGCGAACGTGAATGTGCGCGTCGACTTGTCGCTTGCGGTCGATCACTGTCATCGCTCGTGGAGGAGCCGTCCCCATTGAGTCGGCGAGCAGTTTTTCGATACCGACGTTCAAATCGCGAAACTCTTTCCCTTCGCCGCCCTTGTACAGCCGAGGCAGATCGCGATCGGTAACGCCGCGCGTCGGCGAACCGTCGGCATAAAGCACCTGTCGAATCTCCTCTTCCGCCGCATCCGGCAGGACGGACACCTCGGGATTTTTCTTTTTATACTCCTGCCAGCTCTTATGAACTCGCTCGAAGACATCGCCATAGCGATGAGCAACCTCAACCATAGACACCGGCGGGGAAGCGGCAAACGCCTCGGCCACCATGCGATTTCCGTCCGCTTGCAAGCCCACCAGGACGCCGGGCGCCTCGAATTCAAAGTTTTCCTTCTTGAGCTCGGCAAAGCGATGCCAGAGCCCGAAGACCGAGTCGTGTTGATCGCGAGCGTCGATGTACGTTCGCCAGCGACCAACTCCCCCAACACGGCCACCGACTGGCCCGCGAAGGCCCGTCCGGTTCTTCTTCAGTTTTGATTTGTCATCCGTGCGATGCGGCTTCGACTGCTGTACCACCGCCTGCAAGTAGTCGCCAGCGTACGCTCGCATTTCCCGGGCAAACTTTCGCCGCACTTCGTTTCGCTTTTTTTGGACCCCGCTGAGCACCTGAGCCTTTCGCTCCAGGTAACCTTTGTGCGCCTCAGCATCGCGCTGCGTATCGTCGAGCAGCGGCAGTTCCAATGGGGGCAACTCCTTCGAGCTGGCGAACACGCCGTACAGCCCGTAATAGTCTTCCATCGAGAGCGGATCAAACTTGTGATCGTGACAACGAGCACACGCCATGGTCATGCCCATCAGACCACGCCCAACGAGGTCAATTCGATCAGCGAAGATGCGGTGATCGCGATTGAAGTAGCGTGGCCCGACCGTCAGGAAGCCCATCGCCGCCAGCTTCCATCGATTCTCTTCGTCCAGCTCCAAACGATCAGCCGCCAACTGTTGTGTGATGAACTCGTCGTAAGGAATATCTTCGTTGAGCGCGCGAACCACGTAGTCGCGATAGGTCCACGCAAACGGATAACGCTCCTCACGAACATTCACACCGACGTAGCCTTTTGTGTCGGCGTAGCGTGCGACGTCTAGCCAGTGCCGAGCCCAGCGTTGGCCATACTCCGGCATCGCCAGCAAGCGGTCGACCAAGCGTGGATACGCGTCCGGCGAGTTGTCTTGGACAAACGCTTCGATCTCTTCGTACGACGGCGGCAATCCAATCAGGTCAAAGTAGAGACGCCGAATCTGAGTACGACGATCAGCCTCGACCGACGGGGAAAGTCCCGCTTCATCGAGTCTGGCGAATACGAAACGGTCGATATCGTTGCGTGACCAATTGTCGTGGTCGAGTAGGGGAGGGGTGTGCGGTCTGATCGGTTGGAAGGACCAATGCTCGGCGCGAATCTCGTCCGTGCGCGAAACCGGATCGACCGGCAGCTGAGTCTCATCTTCAAAATGTGGCCACGGGGCACCCTGGCGTACCCAAGTCTCAAGCGCGGCAACCGCCTCGTCTGGCAGCGGTTCGTCCGGGGGCATCTGCTTCTCGTCGTTCGTTCGACGAATCGCATGAACCAGCCGACTCGCCTCAACATCGCCCGGCACAATCACCGGCCCTGTGTCGTCCCCCTTCATGGCCGTGATCGGGTGATCGAGTCGCAACCCGGCCTCTTGAACTTCCTCGCCGTGACATTCGGCGCAGTGATTCACCAGTACCGGCCGGACCTTCGACTCAAAGAAATCGATCTGCTCCGGGCTTAGCTCCGCGGCTGTCGCTGGGACAACACTCGCGGCGAAGGGGCCCGGCAACACCACCGCAGATGCTAGCGCCAACATGGCAGTACGCCACCGTTGGCGAACAGATGTCATCCGCGCGCGAAACGAGGCAGATGTCGATCGAAGAAAGAGCAAAGCTGGCATGCGCCGGGTGGGGGGGGAAGTTTTGGCGTGAATGCAGTGCAAACTGAACCATTAGTATAGCCATAAACCCCAATGCTGATCAAGGTTTACATCTATTGTTATCGGCCCGCAAAGAGTCGTTTGAATAAGCGAAAACCGATGCGAATTCAGATGTTAGCCGTAATCCACCCTAAAGGAGGCACCTGGCTAAAAAACGGAGATGCGATCGCGGTTGCTTATGCGTCGGCGGATTGCTACCTTCCCGCTTTCAAATCCGGCCCACTCTGGCCAAGGAAAATCCCCGGGGCAACGCAAAATGCAGAAACTCTCGTTATCGATGCTGGTCGTCAGCGGACTTTTCGCCGTCGTGATTTTGACCGGCTGTGCGTCAGGAAAGGGCCACAGCCATTACCACCATCATCATGACCACAAAGAACCGACCGACCTGGAAGTTGGGCTCGACATCGCCTTCGACGTACTTTCGCTCTTCTCCGACGACGACGATTGCGACTGCAAGTGTCGGCACTGCAACTAGCTTCACGGGAAGATGGCCAGCTTACTCGCCATCTTTCGCCAGTTCTTTCTTACGCAGTCTCGCCTTGGCAAGAATGTCCTGCCCCACGGTCTGCACGCGCTCGTTGGTGGCCCGCTTGAGAGCCGGGATGAGCGCTTTCTCAGCATGCCCAGGAAACTCCCGCACGTGGGCGCGCGCTAGAATCACGATCACGCGGGCCGCCTGTTCCATGACTTCGCTTTCCTTGTCATCGAGCAGTCCCACGGCAATCCGCATTCCGCGAGGAGCCCCGTGAACACGCAGGACATCGAGCACGAGCATTCTCTCGTCGGCGCGATCGATCAGCTTTAGCGCCTCATCACAGATATCGAGTCGATCCCCGATCGGCAGCGTCAGATGCCTGGCCACGCGAATGTAGCCCCGCAGCGTGCGAATCTTGTACTTGCGATTTGTGATCGTCTTGGTCAGCTCCAACAACTCCGGCGCTACATCGGGCGTCTTCCAATCGCCCAGTACACGCGTCGCTTCGTTAACGAAGCCTTCGTCCTTGCTCTTGGCGAGCGAAACCACGATTGCGAGCGACTTCGCTCCGCCGATTTGGCCAAGCAGATCGATCAGGTACGGACGCGTCTCCGGGCTGGCATCCGTGAGCGCCGCTTCAACCGCAGCCGTCAATTCGTCTTGTGGGTTGCGTTCACTGGCAGCCCGTGCGGCCGCGCGTACCGCCTTGCGAGTCTCGTCGTCCTTATCGATCGTGGCGAGAGCTAGTAGCCGCGGCCAATCGTTCACGCGAGCCGTCGTTCCGAGCGCTCGCATCGCCGCCAGACGCAGTTCACTATCCTCGTGTTCGGTCAGTTTCCAAAGGTGAGGTGAGGCCGAGGGCATCAGCCGATAGGCCGCCAGGTGAACCGCTACCTTGAGCCTGGCGACGTCCTTCGCAGCGAACATCGCCAGCACCGCCTTGTCAACATCGTCCGATTCCATCTTGATGAGCGCCTGCTGGGCCGCCTTGGCAACTTGCGAATCAGCTTCACCGCCGATCGCGGCCGCCACAAGAACTGGAATCGCGGTTTCATCGCCGAGTCGCACCAAAGCATCAAAGGCCGCCGCACGGACCGCTGAATCGCCTTTTTGAGCGACCTTCACAAGCGTCGACAAAGCCGCCTTGTTCCCCAAATCAGCCAACGCCGCGACAAGAATCACCTGTTTCCCAGGCTCCTGCTTCTCGAATTGAGCGATCAGCTCCTTGGAAACATCGACGTCAATCTCGCGAGCCGCCCGCATGGCGGTTTGAAAATCGGCCCACTCTCCGGAGCGAATCAAATCCCGCACAATCGTGCCGCCATCTTTGCCCCGCAACACAATGGAACTATGGAGGGCCGAAAGGCGAATTTCGCGGGCGGCCTTCGACTCTCGCACCTTATCGCAAAGCTCGAGGGCAAGCTTGAGCTTTCCCTTCTCCGCGAGTGTGTGAGCACAGATCACGCAGCCGGCAGCCGAGACGTCCAGCAGTTGCGTTGAGTTCTTGTCCCGCTTTCCTTCCTCGAACATCGCCAGCAAGCCCATCTCTGCATCGGTGGTACCGATTCGACCGAGCGCCCGAGAGGCAGCCATAGCGATCGTACGATCGGCGTCGAAGAGCATCGGCGTCAGCTGCCCGGCCGCCTTGTCGTCCGCCACGCGTCCCAGCGAACCAATCACACCGACGAGCAAGTCACCTTGGACTTTCGACAGGGCATCTCGCAGAGCCGCTTTGGCCGCGGGCGTGGCGATTCGTTCCAAGCCATGTCGTCCGTAGTTCGAGAGATTTTCATCCGTCAACAATTTGGCTAACGCCGGCACGGCCTGATCACCACCAATCACGGCCAACCGATAACAGGCCTTGGCCTTCTTGAATTCAGGAGCGTCCGATTCAAGCACATCAACGAGCCGCCTCACCTCACTCGACTTCTTGCCAGCGGATGCATCGTCCGCGAGGCAGACCGACACTGCCGCCAGGGGCAAGACGACAGCAATCAGGCATCGCAAGGAGGTTACTGAGTGCAGAACCGATTCACGTCGTAGTTGGCTATTCATTTTTTCGTTTGCCGATTTCTTGTTTTCTTAAGGAAAGGAGGCCTGGGAGCCAGACTCGGCTTCCGAGATCCGCGGTTCGTTCACTTTCAAAAGGTGAATCACACTGTCCACGGTTCACGAGCGGCACGACCTCGCATGCGATTTGCCTCTTCGTCATCAATGAACGTTTCAGTGACCGGATCCATCTTTAATTTTCGCTGCAGAATCCAAGCAATCGCCGCCGCGTGACAAGCGATGTGCGACTTACGTGCGATGTCGGCATTGGTAGCCGTCTTCGCACGCGACTTCACACAGTCGAAGAAATTCCGCACGTGGAAGGTTGGGGTCGTACCGATTTCTTTGGGCGGGATCGGCATACTCATTCGCAGCGAATCGAGCGACACCAACGACCGCCCCGTATCGCCGGTTTCGATCCAGCCTTCGTCCCCTTCGAACTTCACGGGGCAGCTTCCGAGGCCATTCCAACCGGAACGACGTAGCACTGCCTCCACTCCGTTGGCATACCGACAGACGATCACGTTGTCGTTGGGAATCTCCGGCATCGGCTCGTATTCAATCGGAATCGTGTCGTCAGAGTCGTTCGCCCACTGGCAAAGATCGAGCGTGTGAGCGCCCCAGTCGAGAAGCTTCGCCCCGGAATCGAAGTCGTGGAACCCGCGCCAACCACCGTCGACATACTCGCGGTTGTACGGCCGCCAGGGCGCCGGGCCGAGCCACATGTCCCAATCGATCTCCTCGACCGGCGGCTCCTCCTGGGCGGGCAACCAGTCGTGGCGATCTTCCAGATGATAGATCGAGGCGTGCAGCCGCTTGATGTTGCCCAGCTTTCCGCTGCGAGCCAGATTCACCGCGTGCACGAAGTTAGAAACGGTGCGCCGCTGGGTGCCTGCCTGAAAGACACGCCCGGTTCGCCGCATCGTCTCGGCCAATGTTTGAGCCAGTTCAATCGTGATCGTACACGGCTTTTCCGAATAGACGTCCTTGCCCGCTTCGGCCGCCAGAATGGACGCCGGCCCGTGCCAGCGATCGCCCGTGGCGATCAATACCGCGTCGATGTCGTCGCGTTCCAGTAGCTCCCGAAAGTCGCGGTACATCGAGCATTGCTTGTCGCCATTCTCTCGATCGGCCCATTCCTTCACGTTCGTTCGCTGATCGGCCCGCACATCGGCAATCGCGACAAACCGCATGTCAGGCTGTTTGAACATTTCGCGAAGCACCACACTTCCGCGACTGCGAATCCCTATGCCGCCGAGCATGATCTTCTCGCTGGGGGCGACGAAGCCGTCTAGCCCCAAGGCCGAGCTCGGCACGATGGTCGGCACCGCGAACACGGTACTCGCCGCGGCCGCCTTTTTGACAAACTGCCGCCGTGAAAAGGTCTTACGAGGAGAGGAGGACATCGCTTCGCCTTTCAAGTGTCTTTGATCGAGTCAATCGACTGCTACGCACGCGCCACGCGTCGTTCGCGACTGACGACGACGCAGGTCGGGCTCATTGCCGTCCATCTAACTCGCCGCCGCACTGCCGGTCAAGTGCCACGTGCGGTCACCGGACACAATAAAACAGACCATTCGCGGCAAATCCGCATGGATCACGTGATTCGACTCAGCTACCATGAAGCCAACGGCTCGCCAACGCTGCAGCTTATGCAGCGAACAGACGTCTACCGGACTCCGCGATCACGAAGCACGAGGCTGCCACGATGAACGACCCGGTCGCGATCAGTTTCGTCGTCTACACGCTTGGCATCATGGGGCTGGGGCTCTACAGCGCCAAATTCTCTAAAGGAACCGCCGAGGACTTCTTCCTGGCTGACCGTGGTCTCGGCGCATGGGTTGCCGCGTTGTCGGCCTCGGCGTCGGCCGAAAGCGGCTGGGTCACCATGGGCTTGGTCGGCAAGTCGTACGAAACAGGAGTGGGAGCGTTGTGGATCGTGGCGGGAACCTTCGCGGCGTTTCTGTTCAACTGGTTCATCCTCGCTTGGCGACTAAGGACATTCGCCGACAGGACCGATTCGCTAACCATTCCTGATGTCTTGGCAGCTCGTTACCGAGGAACCGTTGCCTTACTGATCCGGCTCACGGGGATCTTGATTATCCTCACGATGCTCGCGGCCTATGTCGCGGCACAAATGAATGGCGCCGGCAAGATGTTTTCCGGCACTTTCCATTGGAGCTACTCAACGGGCGTTCTGGCCGGTGCAGCGATCGTCGTCATCTACACCATCACTGGTGGCTTTCGCGCGGTCGCATGGACGGACGTTGTCCAAGGAACCTTCATGGTCTTTATCGTCGTTGTCTTGCCGTTGGTACTGATCACCAAGATCGGTGGACTTGACGAGTTTTGGACGCGGCTGGCAAACGACCCACGCGATCAAACACTAACTGATCCTTTCGCTGGCAACGCCGGACTAGCTCTCATCGGATTCTTTGCCCTCTGGCTAGGCATCCCCTTCGGTAACCCCGGTCAGCCTCATGTGTTGATTCGCCTGATGGCAGTCAAAGACCGAAAAGCGATCTTGCGCGGCGGGGTCATCTCGTCCGCTTGGGTCACCCTGCTATTCACCGGAGCCGTATTCCTTGGCCTAGCCGCCCGTGCCTGGTTTGGCGAAATGGAGAATCCCGAAAAGACGCTTGCCTTAATCGCACGCGATAGCAACGTCGTCCCCGGATTCATCGGCGGGATGATCGTAGCGGCAGTACTTGCAGCCATTTGCTCTACTGCCGATTCACAACTGCTGGTGTCGGCATCGGCAGTCAGCCACGACCTGGTCGTGCGAATTTTCGGCGTTGAATTGTCGACCAAGGCTCGCATGCTCCTCGATCGCTCGGCGGTCCTACTCGTCGGTGGCATCGCCATCGGACTAGCGCTTTGGAACGCCGAAAAGATTTTCACATTCGTGCTTGGTTACGGTTGGGCAGGGCTCGGGGCCGGATTCGGCCCAGCACTTATCCTGACTCTCTTCTGGAAACGAACCACCGGCTGGGGCATCCTCGCCGGAATGATCGTCGGTGTCGCTTCGGCAATTTTGTTCAAACTACGCGACGATTGGATCAACGGCATTTACAACATGGTCCCCGCCTTCGCCCTCTCGATGGCTACCATCGTGCTCGTCAGCCTATTCACGCGCAGTAGTCCTGCCCCGGACAGCCAAGAGCAGGAATTCGGCGAACCGAGCAAGCCATAGCTGTGTCCGATTTATCGGTCCCTGAAGCTGGCGGGCGCGGCTGCTCCCCCTTATTGCAACTCGCTCTATTCCCCGCGGTGACCTTTATCTCGGCCGTAGATTCCCACAGCGAGGTACTCGTCTTTGATCTGAGCGGAGAATGAGCTACATTCATACATTCGGCCAAGCGAGGTAGACGTCGACTGGTTGTGGCGGATCCCTGAGCCCCATCAGGCACCGCGATCGCCCCAGAATACAACGCGACGGTCGCACTCTCCGGAGGGTAAGCGAATGGCTAGCAGCCTCATTGGAAATGAGGTGCCGGGCAACCGGTTGCGGGTTCGAGTCCCGTGCCCTCCGCTTCTAAATAGACACGGCTCGTAGGTGCTTTAGCGACAAGCACTTGCGAGTCGTTGCTTTTTTCAGGGCGTCCATCTTTTCGAGACGCCCCCATCGCCCGTTGCCGCGACAGGTGCGCCTCTCACCAGCAGTCATCTTATCCGCCGTAGACCAGCAAGTAGTCGACCGTGAGTCCCATTGCCGCGTGCAGGATCACACCGGGCCACAACGAACGCGTGCGATAGGCCAGGCCCGCCCAAATCAGCCCGCCAGCGATCGCCATATAGGTTTCACAGGCTGGCGTTCCGATGTGGATCAAGGTCGAAGCCATGACCTGCACGAGAATGGCGTTCATTCGCCCTAACGGCTCACGCAGCCCGATTTGCAGGTACCCGCGAAAGTGAAACTCCCACGACAGGAAAAACAGCACGTACATGACCGCATGCAGCGGATAGTTGAGCTGTGCGTCGGGATTCACGGGATAGTACTCCCGTATGTCGCCATCGCCTGAACCGGAATAGCCCACGAGCACGAACACTGGCCCGAGCAGCAATACGGCGAGCGCCCCCTTCTTAAAATCCCCGACACGCAACCCATATTCCCGAAGCGAATGCCGGAGCACGAACTTAACGACCAAGAGGGGGACCACCGCTAGCAGCAGGAATGCCGCCAGGTGGGTGTAGATTGCGGCCGAGTACGCGCGGTCTTCGTAGAGCAAGTGTCCTTCGGACAGATTTTCCAAAAAGAAATCACGCGACCCAAAATACTTCCACGTAATCATCAACAGCGTGGAAGAAAGCAGCACGATGGCGGCCTGCGTCTGCCTTCCGACAGGAACGTCCGGCAACGATTCGCTTTGTAGAGAATCCGACATAGTATGCCTACTCGGTCGAGAAGACATACCAACACCGGGTCGGCGAATCATCGCGACGAACGACAGCGATCCGCAAGAAAGACCGCTACTGGGCCGCCTCGTCCAATCGACTGGTGACGGCAACCTAGAAATCCGTGGATTCCAATGGTAAGCACCACCGAGGCTCAACGCAACTCGAGGCTGCCAATCGTGGCTTGAGTCACCTCCCCCAGAGCAGGGTGTCGACTGACTTCGGATCAATAATCGTCGGCACAGCGGTAATAGACCTCGAGTGTCATGACTGCCAGGGCCGTGTCGAAAACACGCCCGCCAACATCGCCAATGCACGCGGCCCGGTCTTCCTCGCCGGCAGGAATGTGCCAGCTACCAATGAGATGCTTGCCACCCTTCGTCGCCTGAGACTCGATCAGCTGCTCGCGCATGGCCAGGTTCCACTTCCTCCATTTCTCGCCTCTCTGGCCATCGACTCGATAAAGAAACATCGTAGCATAGTAGTCGAAGTACATGTTCGTTGAGTCGGGGCCCCGCGCGCTAATGTACTCCATCCCTTCTTTGAGACTGGCATGATCCTTCTTCCATCCCAGATAGGTGCGACAAAACAACGCGACAGCTGACGAGGAATTATCACCCTCTTGACCTCCGCTGATCATGTAGCGGTACTTTGCGCCATCGGACTCCTGCCCCTCTTGAATACGATCAAGAAACTGCATCGCTTGGGCGTAGACCTCATCAGGAACTTTAAGATTCGCCAACTTGGCATTCTTCAGGGCCATCACTTGCCAGCCCGTCGACGAGACATCCCCCGATGGTTCATTGGGAAGATACCGCCAACCTCCGTCGTGACATGACGCATTGACTATGTAATCAACGGCCTTCTGAGCGACGGGCGCTAGCTCTTTGTCGTACGACAAACCATAAGCTTCAACGAGTGCCGAGGTCGCCATGGCATGGCTGAAGAGATGAGAACGCGGTCCCCCATTGGACTCATAGAGCCGCCCCGTCTCGTGATCCATCTTTTCTTGCAGATAGATAAGGCCCTTCTTAACGGTCTTTGCGTACTTATCGGGTTCGAGGTGCCAATGTCCCCGAACTAGAAATGCAGACAACGCCAAGCCGGTTGCCCCTATCTTGGTTTTTTCCTTCGCAGGATCAGGAAACCCACTACACTTGTCCCCCGCCGAGTGATTGAAGCTCCAGCTGCCGTCACGATTCTGATGCTCTGCCAGCCAGGCCAGCCCGGCCACCACAGCTTGTTCCGTCGCGTGAGAAGCTCCTCCCTTGCGCATTGCACGACCGCGGAGATGACCTGTGCGACGACGAAATCCGTCAGGGCGGGGATTAGTTGTCCTAGGCTTCGCATCGATCAGAGCGGCGTACGGCCCCCCCCAGAATCGGCAACATCGGGCGTGACCGCGTCCCTCAATCGTTTCTCGATGTACCGCTGATCGGCCAGGCTCAGCTTGGTGAGCGTGACCCGCACGACCTTGCCGTCCTCCTTCTTGAGCCGCACCTTTCCGTCGACGACTTCAATGAACTTCGCCTTGACCTTGCCTTTGCCCGAGGCGGATTGCCAGAGGCGAAATTCACTTGCTTCATCGCCCTTGTCTTCGGCCGGGCAAGACTGAGACGGCAGTACCGCAAAGACGAAGACTCCCACAAGCAACAAACAGAACGCTCCCTTACCGTGGCCCGCGTTCCTGCAACCGTCGCCGCCTAACGTACCAAGAATCATTCGTCCACCCTCGCGTTACTTGCCCTGATGAGAACAGCTACGTACCACCTTGCCGTAGATGCAATATAGCAAACCCGCGGAACCGAGTCCCCAACGCCCATCGAATCTGACACCGCAGCTGCGACAGCCGGCAAATCACTCATACACACGCCCATAGCGGTAGTAGACCTCGAGCATCATGACGGCCATTGCCGTGTTGTAGACGCGACCTCCGGCATCCCCCATGCCATCGTTGAGGTCAGTAATTTCCCCTTTGAAGTGCCAGCTGCCTACTCGATGCTTGCCGCCCTTATTCTCTTGGTTCGTCACAAGATGATCTCGCATCGCGTTGTTCCATACATTCCAGAAGTGTGCCCGCGGCCCCCCCATCTGGAACATGAACATCGTGCCGTAGTAGTTGTAGTACATATTTTTTTCATGAGGCCCCAGTCCCACCAGGTACGCCAATCCGTCCCGCAATGGCGGCTTGTCGTGTGCCCACCCTAGATAGGTTCGGCAAAGCAGTCCGATCGCGGTAAGTGATCGATTCTGTACGTGTCCTCCTTTTATCATGTAACGGTATTTTGCGCCGCCGTCCTCCTGCGCTCCATCGAGATAATCCGTTACCTTCGTTGTCACCTTCTCGGGTACATCCAAGCCTGCCATCTTGGCACTCTTAAGCGCCATCATCTGCCATCCGACGACCGACGTGTCTCCCGGATCTTTCGGCGCGTAACGCCAACCACCATCTTTGCCCTGAGTTTTGATGATGTAGTCGACTGCCAACTGCGCCGCCTTGGCCAGCTTTCGATCGCCCGTCATCCCGTACGCTTCGGCAATAGACGCGGCAGATATCGCATGACTGTACATGAGACAATGCGATTCGCCTTTCTGCTCGTACAGCCGGCCCGTCTTAGGCTCCATATTCTTTATCAGGTACGACAGTGCCTTCGTTACCGTCGCGCGATACGGACCGTCATGCATGTGCGTATGCCCCGCGCCCAAGAAGGCCCCGAGCACCAATCCGGTCGCTCCCATCTTGGTTATCTTCTGACCGGGATCAGGAAATCCCGTGCACTTGTCCTTCGGCGAGTGATTGAAACTCCAACTCCCGTTGTTGTTCTGATGGGCGGCCAGCCACGCCAAACCGCTCGCAACCGCACGTTCGCTGGCGGCCGTACCACCAGCACGGCGAACCGCACGACCCTTGAGCATGCCGAAGCGGTGCTCAAAGCCAGGAACACAACTGGGCCCCACCTTCTTCTTTCGACGCTTTGCCGTCGATCTAGCTGCGACATCGCCAGCTGAGGAGTCAGCCTTTTCCTCATTGATCTGCTTCACATACCGCTTGTCCGCAGAGCTAAGCTTATTAAGCGCGATTCGCACCGTGCGGCCGTCCTCTCGTTCAAGCCGAACTTTGCCACCAGCCAGCTCGATGAAACGGGCCTCTATCTTGCTCTTGCCGGAAGCGGTCTTCCAAGTACGTATCTCCTCGCGGATCTCCGCTTCTGCCTGGTCGCCTGCGGTGACCTTCGGCAGTTCCCTACCCGTTACTTCGCGAAACAGATCTGCTGCCCGCTGTCGATAATCACCCTTCAACCGGGCCACGAACCTCAGTGTATCGGCCGCCTCCTCTTGCAGCTGCTTGCGAAGTAGAATCACTGAATTGAGTTTGATCCTGTCAAGCTCGTCTACCACCTTGAGCGCGTACTTCGCGCGGCGAAACTGCGCTTCGAGCCCTTCGACCGTGCCCCATTGCCGTCGGTTCTTTGGCACCTCTCCATAGGCGTAAAGCTGCTCGTATTGAGCAAGGACCTCCTTGTAGTCGTCGGCCGAGTCGAGCGCGAGATGCCCGAGAACCATGAGCTGCTTGAGAGCCCGATGACGAAGGGCAACCAGTGCAGGATCACGCTTCAACTGCTGGCCGATTACATGATTATCATCCAGGACACTGGTAAAACAGGAGAAGGCCTCTTCTACGCGGCCACGCTCGTGATAGCAGGTGCCAGCTTGAACAATCGCCTGCGTTCCCGCCAGAGAATCTCGTCGCCAGTAGGTGTCGAAGATCTGCTCAAACTCCTCGGCCGCGACGTCCAACTGTTTCGCGTACGTTTCGCCTCCGTGTTTGTAGGTGTGCGCTAGAGTGCGAGCATTTTCCGCCAGGGCAAAGTCAGCCCGCATCAATCGCTCCTCTGCCAGCTGAAGGGGATCCGCGTTCGGCTGCCCTTTGTCGCCCGACGGCTCCGGCATCTCACTGACATCCGCCTGAGCCTCGCTGCGAATCCTCTTCAGCTGTTTGCTGGATGCCTTGAGATGCCCGCGTGCCTTGTTCCGCTTCTCCTCCGCCTCTGCCGAGTTGTCATCTCCGGCCGACTCCAGCAGTTCAATCGCCTTCGCACGATCTGACTTCGCTTTTCCAAACGAGGCCTCCTCGCCGCTGGTGACACTTGCTCCAGCAAACGACATCACCATCGCTACGAACATGGCTCCACCGAACAGCAATCGATGATGACGAGTGAAGTTCGCCGCCTGCGATACTCGATACCCCATTACCCGCATGTCGCTATACTCCCTGGTGCCCTTCGAGATGCCGATGCGGCGGATGGCCAGCGAAGCCAACACAAAGGCACCTCCTTCACAAGACGAGATGTGAAGCAGCTGCCCACCGGCCGAGAACGTCTTAGAAACCCTAATCATCGGGCGACTGCCAAGGCGATGTCAAGGCGAAAGCAAGAATCGATCTTTGGCAACCGCGGCCATCGGGTCTACTCCGCAATTCCACATGCCTGCGGGGGGACCTTCCTACCGGCAATCGCTTCGTACATGGTCACGGCCAGCTGCTGAAACTCACCTTCGCGACGGGCGACGTAAAGCAGCATTGCCCTGGCGTCCGCTCGCAGTTCCCCTACCAATCGCATGTCGTCGGGCTGCTGAGATTTCTTCAATAGCCCGATCGCGCTGATCGCGTACCTGGCGCGATAAAACTGCGCCGTGACTCCCGTCGGGCTGCTCCATTTCTCCTTATCGGTCGGCATTTCCCCATAGGCATAGAGACGATCAAATAGAGACCTGCGCTTGGCAAACGCCCCCGATTTCTCCAGCTGCTCAATCCCAAGAATCGTCGTCTCCTTGAGGGCGACATGCATCAGATCGGTAAGCTCAGGGATCTTCACGAGTTCCTCGTAACCCAAAATGCTGTCGAAGCAGGAGAGAGCAAGCTCGACCTCCTCAAGCTGACGGTAGCAAACTCCGGCCTGCACGATCGCCTCAAGCCCGATGATGAGATCATCATGAGCATCAAAGAACTCCTCGAACATTTCGGCCGCTTTCCATAACTGCTTTCTGTACCTGTCGCTTCCTTTTTTGTAGGTATCCGCGAGCCTCTTGGCATTTCTCGCCAGATCGAATTCCGCCTGCGTCATGTCGGACACTAGCTCCGCGACTGCCTCGGCCCTCGTGGCATCGTCGCCAGCCTGTGGATCGCTAAGCCCGTCGATCTCGCGTTTCAGGTCGCCACGAAGCTTCTCCAGAAAATGATTCGATGCCTCTAGGTGTCGGCGGGCAAGGCGGCGCATCGCTGGAACGTCACGATCACTTGCTCTCACCGCCTTGAGCTGTTTCTCCGCCGCCGCGTAATGGGCGTCCGACGTCGAGAAAGCGACCTCCTGAGCGGGGCAGGCTCGTTCGCCACAGACAAGGAGTAAAGAGGCCAATGCCAGAATGGAGGCTCGCTGCGCGAAGCCCATCCAACTTTTCCGTGTTGCCTCACAACGAACTCCATTCATGGCGTGCATCCTCGATCACGACACATCAAAGAAAATCAGGAAAACCATAGGGCAGGGCTCGCACACCCTGCCCCCAATTGTGACCCTAACGGTTCGGCGAAAGACCGAGCTCTTATTCCCGAGCAGACGAGATCGCCACGGAAGAGGAGGCAAGGGCACCCACGCGAACCATGCTTCGCGGTCGCAGAAAACCGCTCACACGTGGTCGAACACGCCTATTTCCAGGCCCAAAATCCGTATAGCTCCACCTGCCTATTTCTGCGAGAATTCGCCCACACTCACCGACCAAAGCGTCCCGCAATCGACGCGAACTGACCCCCGTCCTCCATCGAACTGACAAGGATGTCTGCGATGAGCGTTTCTGTCATCGTCCCGATCTACAACGAGCTGGAAAACGTCCCACTCTGCCACGAGCAGCTCACGGCGGTTCTCTCCGAACTCGACCGCAGCTACGAAATCATCTTCGTCGACGATGGCTCGACGGACGGGTCGACCGAACGTCTGATCGAACTGGCTGCCGAAGACTCCAACGTACGGGTTGTGCAGTTCCGCCGCAACTTTGGGCAGACCGCCGCCATGCGTGCCGGCATCGACATGGCCGAAGGGGACGTTGTGGTCACAATCGACGGTGACCTACAGAACGAACCGGCCGACATCCCGATGATGCTCGACAAACTGGACGAAGGCTATGACCTCGTCCACGGCTGGCGCAAGAATCGCCAAGACGCGATGATCAATCGCAAGCTGCCGTCGAAAATTGCCAACTGGCTGATCGCCCGCGTGACCGGCTTTCCGGTCAAAGACTTAGGCTGCACGCTGAAGGTTATGCGACGCGAGATCGCCGAAGACATTTCGATGTACGGCGAGATGCACCGCTTCATGCCTATCCTCGCCTACTGGCAAGGCGCCCGCTGTGCGGAAGTTGTCTGCCGGCATCATGCCCGCCGCTTTGGCACCACCAAGTACGGCATCATGCGAACGTTCCGCGTGATCCTCGACTTGATCACGGTCAAATACATGATTCGCTATGCGGTCAGCCCGATGAAACTGTTCGGCGGCCTTGGCCTGTTGGCCTGTGGCGGCGGGGCAATGGCCGGAGCGGCAACCGTGCTGATGAAACTCCTCGGCGGCGTCGACATGACCGGCAACCCGCTGTTGCTACTCACAGTGCTCGCGGCAACGGTCGGCGTGCAGTTCTTTGTGCTTGGACTGCTCGGCGAGGTGAGCGCTCGCATCTATCACGAATGCCAAGGCAAACCACCGTATCGCGTTCGCAAGCTACACGGCTTCCGCGGTGAAGAAGACGGCCCTCGCCCGCACAGGCAGGCGGCGTAAGGGCAGGCTAGTCGGTCAGCTGAGCGCCGCTGATCAGCTCAATGAACTCTTGGTTCGTCTTGAACTTACCCAGCTTCTGCGTGAGCTGCTCCATGGCATCGACGTGATGCATGCTGGTGAGCGTACGCCGGAGCATGGTAATCGCGTGTAACGTGTCGGCGTCGATCAACTTCTCTTCACGACGCGTACCGCTTTGCGAGATATCGATGGCCGGCCAAACGCGACGGTCGGCCAACTTGCGATCGAGCACAAGCTCCATGTTACCGGTACCTTTGAACTCTTGGAAAATGAGTTCGTCCATGCGGCTTCCGGTATCGACTAGAGCAGTGGCCACCACAGTCAGCGAACCACCTTCCTCGAAGGCACGCGCGGTGGCAAACAACTTCTTCGGAATGTCGAGCGCTTTAATGTCGACACCACCGCTCATCGTGCGGCCCGTGTTGCCGACCCATTTATTGAAAGCCCGCGCCATACGCGTGATGGAGTCCATCAGCAGGAAGACGTCTTTACCTTCCTCCGCCAAACGCTTGCAGCGTTCCACGACCAACTGCGACAGACGGACGTGGCTCTCCACGTCGCGGTCGAGGCTGCTCGCCACGACCTCGCCCTTGACCGCCCGCTTCATGTCGGTGACTTCTTCGGGGCGTTCGTCGATCAGCAGAACAACGAGCGTCAGGTCGGGGTGATTTTCGGTGATCGCCTGCGACACGTGCTGCAGCATGACCGTCTTACCGCTACGGGGCGGGGCGACGATCAAAGCTCGCTGGCCCTTGCCGAGCGGCGTCAGCATGTCCATGACGCGAGTCGTCAACGGCTGCTGTCCGGTTTCCAGCCGAAGCCACTCTTCCGGGTTGATCGGAGTCAACTCGTCGAACGACTTGACGTTGGCGTAATCTTCCGGCTTCATTCCGTCGACCGACTCGATTTCCTTGAGCCGTGGCCCCTGCTGACGGCGGCCTTGCTGGACCTGCCCTTGCAGATAGACACCTTCTCGCAGACGGAACTTGTCGATCATCGTCCCAGGGACAAAAGGATCGCTACGTTCGCGTTGATAGTTCGTTTTCGGATCGCGAAGAAAACCGTAACCGTTGGGGTGCATTTCCAACACACCACCGCCCGGTTCAATCGCGCCCGGCTCGGCGTTGTTGTCATTCTGCGATTCGCGGGGCTCGTTAGACGATTTGCGCTGCCCTTGATTGCCACCCCGGCGCCGTCGACCGCCACCTCCGCCGCCGCCACCTCGCGAACGTTCGTTCTTGTTGTAGCGCCCTTTTTTCTTCTTCGCCATATTTCACCTTGTCTGGAGTACACGCGCAATTACGGCGCCAAGGCGATACGCCTAGACCGATTGGGCAGTCCCCAAAAACAATCAACCCGAATGATCAAACCCGGTTCATGACACGCCCCCACAATGGAGCCGCCTAAACCGTCTTTAGAGGGTCGAAAACCGCTAATGCGGATGTCCTAGAGCTATCCAGTAGATTCCTGCGGGCACGCTGCCCAAAATGCCTTATTCTTTGGCATCGCGACCTGGGCCCTGGAGTTCCCATTCGCGTATACGCACTAAAGTCGCGCATGCACACCGTGTGAGTGCGACAAATGTTATGTCAGCCAATCGCGCTGTGGTCCAGTACGCTTGACCGATGAACGTCTGCTCGGCGCCAATTTGCAACTCTTAGGCCAGAGCGGAACGCTTTGCGTTATCCCCGTCGGACACCGAAATCCTTGTCCAACGTTACCGTGTGTGGGGCGGCCCATAGACAATCCAAAAATTGTGGGCCAAAGCGACTGCCTTAATCGGCAGACCCTTAAGATACGGTCATCTTAGTCATCTCATCGGCCATGTCAAGCGACGAGATTCGTCCCCCTGCGAGAATTTGGGAAGAATTTTCCCGTTGTGCGACCGGGCGTGCCGATTATTCGGGCTCTCAGACCCGTTTTTCGCCCCGCCCGACCACCGCTGAGGCCACCCTGAGCTCCCGCACTGGACCGATGACGGTGTCTCGCGGCCCCCCGGGCGGAATCGGACACCAGAGGCTTCCCGCAATGTCCGTCGAGCCGCCCGATTTGCCTCCCCAAGCACCCTCGAAGTCGTCGTTCGGCGGACCGCGAGAATAGGCTCGGCGACAAACACGATCATGCTCGTCGCCAGGTGCTCGCCTGCTGGCAGAGACCGCCAAGAATGACCGTGGCGAGACAATCGGGGCTGCCTATCCTGCCTCGTCTGGCAGGGCGAGGCAATGCATTGATAGCGGCACGCCGCGAACACCGGAAGAATCCACACAATTGTCACACTTTTCCAGGTGCAGGCACCAGAAGTCGCCGATATATGAATTGAGAAATGTTAGCGCCCGATCCCCAGAACCATCGCTTCATAGGTCGAATTGAACATGCGCTCCCGACTGTCGCTCTTCGTTGCCGCTACCGTGTGCCTGCTTGCAGTTCCCGCTGCGGCCGACGAAATCCCTTGGATGCACGATGTCGACGCGGCAATCCGCGTCGCCCAACAGACCAACCGTCTGGTCCTGGTGCACTTCTACACCGATAGCTGCCCGCCGTGTAAGCGACTCGAGAACAATGTCTACAGCCAGCCGGGAGTTGGTCGAGAGATTGCCGCTAACTTTGTTCCCGTAAAAATCAACGCCCAAGAACAGCCCGCAGTCGCCCGCAAGATGGGCGTCGATCGCTGGCCGACCGATGTGATTCTCGACTCGCGTGGTGAGTTCAAAGGTAAGCAACGTTGTCCGCAGGATCGCGGAAAGTACCTCGGTGGCCTGGCCATGGCGGCACGCTACCTCGGTCCCACGACAGTGGCTCCACAAGTTCAAGTTGCCGCGAACACGGCTCGTCCTGCCGCTAGCCCCTTTGCCGCACCGCCGATTAGTCGCAACGCGACAAGCGCAGTGACTCCACCAGCCGCCACCGCACCGACTTCGCCTGCACAACCGCCAGCCTACACTGCGCCGGCCGCCACCGCACCGCGGACCGCCGCTGCTCCTACAAGTGGATACAAGCCGCCGAGCGCTCAAGCACAACCACAACCTCGTGCCAATTATCAGCCGCAGCCTGGCTACCAACCACCTGCTGTCGGCGGGCCGACCGCTCCTCGGGTAGCGACCGCCCCGACGTACACATCGCCAGGCGTCAATCCGCAAGCCGGCGTCGTTAGGCCAACAAGCGAGATTCCGGCCCTGCCGCCACGAGCTGCACAGGCCGTTACCAGTCCGGCACCGCCTGTCGCACCGGTCTCGCAGCCCGCTCCGCGTGGCTATCAACCTCCGGTCAGTTATCAGCCGCCGGCAGTGACTCCTCCAGCAGGACATCAAGTTCCCGCTCCGTCGCCTGGCTACCAGGCGCCACCGACCAACGCTTACACGCCGTCAGCGCCGTATCAGCCACAACCGCAGCCTCGTGCTGCCGTACCGCCACGAGCGCCGGCGCCATCGGCCGACGCTTCGTCGTCTGCTTGGAACCCACCACCGCGACAGGCGGGCCTGCCAGTCGCTCCGCCGCAACCGCGACCCCAGTTCGCGTTGGACGGAACCTGTCCGGTAGAACTGGCCGAGCGACGACACTGGGTGACCGGCGATGTCCGCTACGGAGCGGTCCACCTCGGTCAGACCTACCTCTTCGCTGGCCCCGAACAGCAACGCAAGTTCATGGCCAACCCTTACTACTATGCCCCGGCGATCTCCGGTCTCGATCCGATTCTGGCCTTCGATCACGGCCAGAAGGTACCTGGCAAGCGTGAACACGGCGTGACGTACGGCGATGGCCCAGCACGTCGAGTCTATCTGTTCGCGAACGAAGCGAACCTCGCCAAGTTTCAGCGTGACACGCTTCGATATACGCACGCGGTGCGTCAGGCGGAAGCGGCTCAACCGATCCGGCGCTAGCGGCGGCGAGCGAAACTCGCGACAGCGAACAAGCGGTACGCTGCTTCAGTTCGTGAGCATCGGCCGACGAACCTTCTACCAGCCATACCACGACTCGTCGTTGCGTTCGTAGCGAGTACCATCGAACGGGCCAAAGAAGTCGGCCACTAGCGGATGCGTCACTTCGTGTGGATCGTCATCCACCTCCAGGCTTGTCTCGGCAGCATAGGTCGCTTGACTGCTGCCGTCGACCAGCACGTGGTACCAGGCCTGATTCTTCTCAGGCTGCGTGCGATTGCGACGATACCAGGCATCCGGAGCACGGCAACGGACGTCCACCGCGACGATCACTCCGCGATAGCCGTACCGCACATGGCGGACGAGCTGGCCTGGATCAAATCGAGGTGGCTTAGAGGCTTCGCGGATCATTCTCTCGATCGTAACGGACAGCCACGCGCCAGGGTAGCTGTTTTTCTAAATATCGAAAGAACGCGCGTTTATCGCATGAAGAAATGCGAATCAGGACAGGGCTAGGCACGAGTCGCTCAGTGTCCTCAGTCTCCCTTGAGGGACTTTTGTAGATAGACAACCTGGGCCCGGACGTTCTCCAGGCTCGGGTTGAGTCGCAGCGCTCGGCGGAAACATTCGAGCGCCGACTGTCGATCTTTGAGCCGCAAGTGGCACTGGCCCATGCCGGCAGCGGCTCCAAAGTGATACGGATTGATCTCAAGCGCCTGACGACAATCTCGGATCGCGTCCGCAAAACGTTCAACGTGGTAGTACGCAATGGCCCGCTGATTCCAAACTTCGGCAAACCAAGGAGCCTGTTCAATCAACTCTGTGGCTCGCACAACGGCTTCGGAGTAACGCTTCATCTCGACGAAGTCGGCAACCTTCTGCAATTGATCTCGCTGGTAGTCATTTCCCGCTCGGCGCCAAACGGCGCGAATACTGTTTTCCGCCAGGGCCCGCACACCACGATCTTTGTCGACGAGAGCTCGACCGAGCACATGATTCGACTCGTAATCCCCCACGAGCCCTAGGGCCATAATCGCGGCACGACGCGTTTCGCGATCGGTGCTGCGCACGAGCCGCTCAATCGTGGCATTGCTATATCGCTCCGTGACCTTCTGAACAAAATCTGGCGTATCCTGCTCCACGATGTATCGCGTATAGAGATCCGTGATCAGAGGGCTGCGTTGGCCTCCGCTCTGTTGGTTATCGTCGTGCTGCTCGTCGTCGTACATCGTCGTCTCCGTCAACTCTTGTTCGTGCCATGTCGGCCGCGGTCGTGCGCCGGGGCAATACCGCCAGAAAAGCGCCATGCCGGCCAGATTCCTAGTCTAATTGGGCCGCCGATTTTCGCTCGCCGGAGATACCGCCAAACGAACCTGAGCTTGGCGAAAACCACGATTCCAAGGACAATGGAGCGAAAACCGCAAAATCCCCTGGTTCTGTTGATGTTAAAGACTCGAAACACCACGCCACGCAGCCCCAAAAATGGCCCATTTATGTGGGCTCATACGGCCCTCCTGCTGGCCGTTTTGATCACAAGTATGGGCGGCCTGTTCTTGAGTCCTGAACGAGTGGCGGCCGAGGATTGGATCACCGGTGATTCCCTCGAGACACGACTCTCCCGATCCCTCAGCCTCACCTGGCATGGGCGGCAGCTTCGCGACGGCCTCGACTCTCTGGCGGACAGTCAGCAGATAGCGATCTTTCTGGATCGCCGCGTCGATCCGAATCAAGAAATTGAACTCACCGTCCGTGACGAGCCGCTGCAAGCGGCATTGGTAAAAACGGCGACGGCGGCCGGTGCCAGCGTATCCCGACTCGGCGACGTCATTTACATCGGACCACCCGATACGGCCAACAAGCTGCGCACGCTGGCCCATCTTCGTCGCGAGAGAATCAAGAAGCTGCCCGAAGCGCGGCGCCGCAAATTCCTCCAGCGGCATTCGCTCAAGTGGCCGCGGCTAGGCACTCCGCAGGACGCACTCGCAAAGATCGAGGCAACCTACGGCATCGAAGCGGTCAGCGACACGCGGCTCCCGCACGATCTGTGGCCTAAGGTCTCACTACCGCCGCTCGACCTGGCCGATCAACTCACGCTCGTCACCGCCACGTTCGGCCAAACGTTTGAAGTCAGCGCCTCTGGCGAGCGTTGGCGACTGGCAGAAATCCCGGCTGAAGTGACGATCGACAAAACCTACACGGTACCGCGCGGCGTGAAGGACCTGCCGAAAGAAGTGAAGGACGTTATTGGCGACGCCCACGCCGAGATCACAAATGGCCGCCTTCATATCCGCGGCACGATCGAGAATCACGAGCGGATCATGGCAGCTGTCCGTTCCTTGAACCAAGACAAGTCGAATCAAACGGCGAAGAAGAAAGTCCTCGCCGGCGCCAATGCGTCTGAATCCATCGATGACAAACGAGTCACCCTGCGTGTTTCAGAAGCTCGACTGAGCGCGTTATTTAACCACGTCGAAGATCAGCTCGGACTAACCGTCTCCGTCGATCCGGCGGTCGCGGAGCGTAACATCTCCCTCGACACACGCGTCTCCGTCGACGTCAGCGAGGCGACGGTGGACGAATTCTTTGCGGCTCTGCTCAAAGAAACCGGTCTCACGTTCCAGCGAGAGGGCAGGGCGGTGAATATCGCGCCGGCAGAGTAGGCAACGCGCCGCTTCCGAACACGACTCTTGGCCTACGGACGATACGCCCTACGCCAGTAGTTTCTCAAGCGAATCACGAACTTCGCTCTCAATGCGCCCCTTGAACATCATGGCCGCGAAGGGAAGATCGCCATCGATCTGCACGGCGTCGTCTTCGACTGTGAGCAGGCCTTTGAATTTCATGCCGAAGGTCGTCATCGCAACCTGCAAGGCATTGTCAGTCCAAGTCTCTTCCAAGTCCTTAAACTGTCCGTCGTGCTTGGTCTTGAGCTTCTCGGAAAGCCCCTTGATTCGCTCGACGGCTTCAGCCGCACCGAGCTGGTGGGGAACGGACATTTTTAGCGACGGCATGGTGACTCCTCGTTTGGCCTGCTTATGGATTGCCCTACCCAAGACGCCGCTGCTGCAAGACTCCCAATGCGGCGAGCGCAACTGGCCTCTCGCGCAGATGGCCTCTCACGCAGATGGCTAGTCGTGGTCGGGCTAAAGACAGCCTCACGTGCTGTCCAAGTACTACCACGATATTCGCCCAGCGTGGGCGTGACTAGCCGGCAGCGCGACATGGTCGCCAACAACACCGCGACCTAATCGCCGTTGCCGAAATAGCGACGATCCTCGGAATGCCAGATCGGCAATCCCTGGCGAACGCGCTCCGCCATGATATCGACCTTTTCGCGGCTGCCAGGCATCGCCTCGGTATCGTCGAAGGCGTCTTCCTCGACGGCCGCCGGCTCAAACGTCCAATTCCCCTCTCGAATCGCATTGACAACGGATTCATTGGCAACCGATTCGTTGGCGACCTCCTGCTCCCACTCTCGTTCGAGCTCGCTCGTATCGCCGTCGCTCAAACGTTTATCTTCACTCGCTCGTGGTTCAGCAGCCAAACGTGCCGCGCTGCTGAGTCCCTGCTGTTCCCGATTTTGATCAGACAATCCCTGCTGACGTTCTTGATGCATACGATCGACCTCCGAACGCGCGTCGCGATGATGAAAAACGGACTCCCAGCCCCACTTTCATAACGATCTGCAGTTATGCCCCACCAGCGAGTATCTAATGTTCTGAGTAGGGAAGTCAACAATTTTTTTATTTTTGTGGGCAGGGCAGCTCCTCAACGTCGGGCGAGGGCCGTCCTGAAGCGGACAATATATCGACGAGAAGGCCCACCAGCTCTCCATCGATGCTGCTCGACCGATCCCCTGGGCAGACGGCGCCGCGAACCGCCACATAGTCGGCACCACAGGCAGCAGCCACCTGAGCCGACTCGATATCAAGAGAGCCTCCTACGACCGCCAAAGGAGCCGCCGAACGACTCTCTACCAGGCTCCGCGTCAATTGTTCTACGGACCAATGCCGAAGCAGAGTACCCCCGGACTTATCGTAGGTATCCACTAGCACCGCCGCACAATCGAGCGTGGCGGCGACTTCGAGCACCTCGGCCGACGGTGGTGACTCTGCCAGCTGATGATCGGCATAGATCACCGCCACCGGCTTCACGTCCTCGGGCAATGCCTTGAGCATCCCTACGAGTCGAGTTCTCCAGTCGGCAACATTTGCGCAGCCAGCCAGGCCGACCTTCGCGAAACAGACCCCCGGGGGCAGGTTCGCCGCATCCGCCTCGCTCGCGTCCAACAACTCGCCGAGTGCCACGCTAACGGGCACACGACCGTTGACCGCGCTGACGACTCCACGAATCGCTTCAACATCGGCGGCGCCCAGCGATCCACGCCGGGGCTCCTTAACGTCGATTAAGGCGGCGCCGGCGGCCAGCGCAATGCTTGCCTCGGCCGCATCGCGAACGCTCACCAATAGCTGAGAGTATGCTGGTCTCGTAGTCATATCTCGTTCCAGCGAGTGCGAGCACGCACCCTGCAACTCGTTAAGCGGTTTCTTTCGCTGCTCGTTGGGCTTCGCGCAATTGCCGATTCAACCGGTTGACCAAGTCCAAACTCAAGGGCTCGCACCAGGCACCCTTGATGCGGACGTAACCTTCGTCCCACTCCCCTAGCGATTTTTTCACGGGCCGCTCATGCCAGTCGGTGGCCCGCTCTGCAAGTCGAATCACGAGGGCCGAAATCTTGCCGTCCCCTTCGCCAGCAGCTGGCAGTTTCGCATTGGTTGCCCCGAGAAAGAAACACTCGACCACCGGCAGTGGCAATCGAAATGGCGCCCCTCGCTTCAAATAGACCAAGAGTTCGTCTCGCTCCTGCGCCAGTCGCGGCTGCGTCAACTGCCGTAACAACATCCCGATCAACGCCAATCCGACGGCGACAATCGCAACCCACGCGATCAACAGCGGCGACGTTGAATCGCATGTCAGCGCCATGCCGCCCCCGACAAGCACCAATAGCGCCGGCAAAATCATCGCCAACGTGAGTACGCGGCGATTGGGTCGCAGCCAGGCCTGTGGTGAATCGCTTTGGGACATATCCGCCGAATGAGTACCGGTGAGCCGAAAAGGATGCAACGAGCCGATCGAACACCGCTGGCGCCAGTGGGCGGCCGATTCCGCGAACCGCACCTGCCTCGCGGTGAAGCGGCTCAATCTAGCAGATGGCGCCAAGGCGGGGCAGCGGGCCAGCCAGAGCCACAAAGGGCTCCAACTGGTTCGGTCGTAGCGATCCTGCGGCTTCGTCGCACCGCGAAGCACCTCTGGCCAACACGATCGACCACCCTACCAGTCGGCGGCGGGGCGTGGACGAACGTATGTTTGCCTAACAATCTGCCGTCACCGATACGTCATCGGCGGCACCGCAGGGATAAACACGGGCTGCGAAACCGCCCAAACTCAGGGCTTTCGCACTGCACCCCCTTGACGAAACATGCGCTCGCAACGGATCGTGTAAAGGCGTCGCGAGCGGTGTGCCCCTGCAATTTGCGGTAAGTATGCACACCGATTTGCCAAGTGTGAGCGAATTCGCCACACCGGCAGCAGGAACTCGTGAATCGCGATGCAAGACCTCACACTCCGTCCCACCGACCAGCTTCTCCCCAGCGATCCGAACCTCTCGATGTCCCACGATCACAGCTCTTCCTCGAGCACGCCGCTCGTTATCGCCATTGCCCTTGTTGTTCTGCTGTTCGCCATCGCTTGCGCGATGGGCTGGCCTCAGGCCGGTACGCAAGCGGTCATGGACGCCAAGGCACACGCTGCCCACCATCACGGGCATGCCCCGGAGATCATTCCGCCGGCCATGTGGACAGTCGCACCGTTTTGCATCCTGCTCGGCTGTATCGCGGTACTACCGCTTCTTCGCCAGACGGAACATTGGTGGGAAAGTAACAAGAGCCGATTTCTCGTCGCCGCCTCACTTGGTGTGCTGACGCTGCTCTACTTCCTTTTCTTCCACAAGAACGCCATCGAATCGCATTGGCCGGCCCATGGGCTGATTAAGCCGGTCGACGGCGCGGCGATGCAGTGGGGACTCACCTGGGGCGTGTTCGCAAACGCGATCCTCAACGAATACATCCCCTTCATCGTGTTGCTCTTCAGCCTGTACACAATCGCTGGCGGAATCCGCATCGAAGGCAACCTGGCGGCTCACCCCGGCACCAACACCGCGTTTATCGCCGTCGGTGGCCTGCTGGCCAGCTTCGTCGGCACCACCGGTGCGGCAATGCTGTTGATCCGACCGCTACTGGAAACCAACAAAGAACGAAAGCACGTCGTTCACACGGTCGTCTTCTTTATTTTTGTCGTCTGCAACTGTGGTGGCTGTCTGCTGCCGATTGGCGATCCGCCACTGTTCCTCGGTTACCTACGTGGCGTCGACTTCATGTGGACGCTCAATCTGTGGCCCGCTTGGCTATTCCTCAACGGCCTGCTGTTGGCGGTCTATTTCGTGTGGGATCACTTCTTCTGCTACCCGCACGAAACGAAGAAGGACATCAAGCGAGACGAAACCCGCACGAAGCTGCTTAGCATTACCGGTTGGGGCCTCAACGTCCCGCTGTTGATCGGCGTCGTGTTCTGTGTGGCCTTGCTCGATCCTAGCAAGCCAGTCCCAGGCACCGACGGTTGGCATGCCCCCATGTACCTGCGAGAGGTCTGCCAAATCGGACTGGTCGGCCTGTCTTTGCTGCTTGGCTCGTCGCTGATCCGACACAAGAACAGCTTCAACTTCCATGCAATCATCGAAGTCGCGGCCCTATTCTTCGGAATCTTCATCTGCATGCAGCCTGCTCTGCAGATCCTAAATGTGGAAGGCAAGAACATGGGCGTGGAAACCCCGATGCAGTTCTTCTGGTACACCGGTGGTCTTTCCAGTGTGCTCGATAATGCCCCGACCTATGTCGTGTTCTTCGAGACCGCCAAGACGCTCAACCCCGGTGGCGTAGCCGTTCCTGGCACCGTGATCGCTGCCCACTTCCTGGTCGCCATCAGCCTTGGTGCCGTATTCATGGGAGCCATGACCTACATCGGCAACGGCCCGAACTTCATGGTCAAGGCGATCGCCGAAGCCTCGGGTATTCGTATGCCGAGTTTCTTTGGCTACATGAAATACAGCATCGCCGTGCTATTGCCGCTCTTGGTGATCACGACGCTGTTATTCGTGACGACGCCTGAAGGAGTCGAAGGAGGTGCGGCAACGCCTGCTCCTGCGGCTCACGACTCGCACGACGGCCATCACGGCGAACCGGCCCCAGCCCACTAGGCTGGCCAACTTGGCTGGTCCGCGCTAGAAAATTCTGCGCGGCTCAGCTACCATTGGCCCCGTGGACTACGAGAATATCACAACCGACCAGGGCCTCAGCGACCTCTGCGCCCGCCTGGCCGACGCGAAAATCATCGCGTTCGATACCGAATTCGTCTCCGAAGACACCTATCGGCCTGAATTGTGCTTGTTGCAGGTGGCCGCGGATGGCGACTTCTACATGGTCGATTGCATGGAAGTCCGCAACGCGGACCCCTTCTGGGAACGGATCACCCAGGGCGAACATCGCACCGTCGTCCACGCCGGTCGACAGGAAGTGCTCTTCTGCCTCGACGCGGTCGACGCTCCTCCGGTCAATTTGTTCGATCTTCAGGTGGCCGGCGGACTGGTCGGACTCGAGTACCCCGCCGGCTACGGATCGCTTGTGAACCGGCTACTCGGCCAGACACTCAAGAAGGGCGAAACCCGTACCGACTGGCGGCGGCGTCCACTTTCGGAACGGCAGCTCAAGTACGCGCTGAGCGACATCGTTCACCTAGAACCGATGTACCGCAAGCTCACCGAGCGACTCGAAGAGCTCAATCGTAGCGAGTGGCTGGAAGACGAAATGATTGCCTGGTTTCAGCAGATCGAAGAATCGTATCGCCGCGAACGCTGGCAGCGTGTATCCGGCATGTCGGGCCTAAGTGCTCGCAGTCGGGCCGTTGTGCGCGAGCTGTGGCGTTGGCGTGAAGGAGAAGCGGCCCGACGCAATTCCCCCCCGAAGCGTGTATTGCGAGACGACCTGATCGTCGAGATCGCCAAGCGTCGCTCGCCTGACGAAAAGCAAATTCGTGCCGTGCGGGGAATGGATCGGGGCGACCTACGCGCGGCGTTGCCACAACTCGCCGAGTGCGTGCAAAAGGCGCTCGATCTGGATGACTCGGAATTACCACGTGGCAAACATCGCCACGAACTGCCGCCGCAGCTCAACGTGCTAGGCCAGTTTCTCTCTTCGGCGCTCGGCAGCATCTGTCGCCGCGCCCACCTGGCTACCGGCATCGTCGGCAACCCCAGCGATGTCCGCGAGTTAATCGCCTACCGCCTTGGCTACTTCCACGACGATGACGATCCGCCAGAACTCTCCCAAGGCTGGCGAGCCGAAGTGGTCGGTCACACGATCGACGATCTACTAGCCGGGCGACTGTCGATCCGCATTGAGGATCCCAAGTCGGCCCAGCCTCTCTCTTTCGATCCGGTACCGGACAGCGACAAGTAGGGATCGCGGGTGCCATCCGTTGGGAGGGCGAGGCTCGCATGCGAGCGGTGGCTGTTCCGCGAACGGGCGAACTACTCTAGTTCACTCGGAACTTCTTTTTTTAGACAGGATAACAGGATGAATATGACCCATCCCGTTCTATCCTATTCATACTGTCTAGAAACGAATCACCATTCGAGGTGATCTCGCTTGCGTCACAGGAGTGCCGCGCGACTATGAGCCGCCCCTACGGCACGCGAACACCTTGAATCGTTCCTCGTGGTGCAGCCGGAGGAACGTAGCCCGGCGGTTGATATGCCCCCGGGGCAGGTGCCCCTGGCGGCAGAGCCGCGGGCGGTTGCGGCGGCGCCTTTGCTGGCGGTGGTGTCTTCGCGGCCGGCGGCTGGGGCGCGGGTGCTCCCGGCTTCTTCGGTAGCTGGGCCTGGCGGACCGGCTCTTTTTGTTCCTGTTGCCGCGCGATCGACTCGTGCGACTGGAACTGAAACGCTTCGGCCACCCAAACTTTTTGCTCGCGGGCCTCGTGTTCTTTTCGCTTCGACTTCGACCAGCGAGCCAGCCCCACGTCATCGCCGGCGAATTTAATTTCGTCCCGAATTGTGCCACGCTCAAACGGTCCAATGCCGAGCACCCACAGATCCTTGGCCGTACTGGCTACCTGGGCGTTGCCCGACTGCCAGAACGGAAGCCCCGTCTCGCGGTGATAGGCAAAGACGGCGATTTTGGCCGCACCTTGCTGTTCGGTCTTCTTCGCGATCGGAATCTCGGGAATCCGACTGGGAACGCCCGGCACCGTCGGTAGCAGGCTTAAGTCGGTCGATGGTAGACCATAGAGCAGGTCGTGACGTGACGTCCCGACCGCACCGGCACGGGCTTCGACAATGTACTCAGCGTCTTCTTTCTTATTGGCGATACGACAGCCGCTGGCGAGCATATGTTGTCGGAGCACACTGATCGTATAGTTCTCGTCAATCGTCTTTTCAAGATACTGGGCATCGAGATAGACCTTGTGCCCGGCGAGAGGACGCAAGTCGATCTGACTAACCGCGCGATCGATAGCGTCAGAGATAAGCAGTTGCTCAGTCGAAGTTCGCTTGGTGTCGGTCCAGCGCGTCGTCCCGCAGCCGGTGATCAGCAAGCAAAGCAAACAGAATATACAAACGGTTGATCGCATGAAGTCTTCTCAAATGTTCCTCATCGCAAGGGGAGGATGCCCGGCACGTCGAACATCACGCGCAAACCCTCCCATGGCGGCCGCATCTGCCTCTACGATCGCTGCCACCCGATAGTTAGGGGGTGCGAACTATAGCAACCAACCCGAGCTAGCAACAGGCGATTTTGGTACCTAGAAAAAAGAAGTTTCGTCGTGCTAGCAGCCTGTCGTCGTACCTGCCGAGAGGAACTCAGCGGCGGCGACCCCATCGACCGGCGTAACGTGCTAGCAACCCACACAGAATCAGTCCCGCCCCCAACAAAGTCCACCAGGCCGGACGATCGTATGCAGGAGTTCCGCTGTAAGCCAACCATACCCACACCGGTACCAACACCGGCTCCAGCAGCACCAGGCCTGCTGCCTCGTGTCCTGCCACGTGTCGCACGCCCCATGCGAACAACAGGTAAGGCAGTCCCATCTGAAACACCCCCAGGCAGACCAAATAGAGCCACTGCTGACCATGCGGCAGAACATTCCACTTGAGCACCAAGGGCGACAGCGCCAGCGCGGTCGTACCATGACAAAGCACCATCAGCCAAGCCCCATTCACGTTTCGCAGGCTGCGCAAACTGATGACGATGCCGGCATAGAACAGTCCGGACAACACCCCCAAGGTCGCTCCGAGCAGACTCGTACTCTCTTCCGGCGCGTGGGCGGCGAACTCGAAAGACAAAATCACCGCCACGCCCGCCATCCCGAACAACAGCAGCACCCAGTCGCTCCGCAAGATTCGATCGCGAAGCACCAGCGCGCCGAATAGATAGATCCAAATTGGCGCGGTGTTCTGTAGCCAGATCGCGTTGGCCGCGGTGGTCAGCGTCATAGCAGGCAGGTAGGTGACGTTCATCAACAAGAACGACGCACTCATGCCAATCATGCCCGAGCGCCACTCCACTCGGCGGACGAAGGGTAGAATCACCGCGCCGGCGAATACGGCTCGCCAGAAGGCCAGCATCGCTCCTCGTTGCGGCAAGCCGATTTCGTCCTGCAGCGGCCAATTGTCAAAGACCGTACTTTTGGCGAAGAAGCCACTCGAACTCCACATGACGGCGGCAACGACGATCATGATTCGCCCGCGCAGCGCGTGCGTCGGTTGGTTCGGCATTTCAAAAGCTGCGTTCTCGTTGGTCATGGCCCCAGTAGAACGGAGCAGGGGACGGCGCGTCTACGGGTCGGACGAGGTTATATCGCCAGACGAAGTTTCATCCACTTCCGCATCGTGCCCATCGATAACCAGCGGCTCTCGGCCCATCTTGTCTCTCACGAAGTCGACTGCCTTGTGGATCGGCCCCCGCGTTACGATCCAGCGTTCAAAATCGAACTTACGGGGAAAGTCGAGCAGCACAATGCCGACCAGAACCATCAATAGGCCCTGACCTGGCAGCGGTATCAAGATAATGCCCACGACGACAAAGATCACGCCGAACAGGTTCTTGATGATCAGCAGCGGCCACCGAAGCATCCACGGGAACTGCTGAAAACGGCGGCCGTGCCTTTCGCGATCGGCGAAGTAGTCGGCCGGAATCCAGGAGACCAGAAACGGCACAGCCAGCAAACTGCCGACGAATGTCACCGCGGAACCAATTCCCAGCCACCACAGTAGCGTTTCGTGCGATTGCATCCAGGTGAAGAATTCAGTCATGCGGGGAATCCGTTTTCCGTACACCAGCCTTTATGCACGAATAGTTATTCGCCCGCGCGACGACGATATCGGAACGTATCAGCTTTGACGTCAAAAGAGTCCTACAACAATCTCATTCCCCCTCGGCCTCTCGATCGGGGCCGTCAAGCACTCCGTCTTCGGTGATTATTTCGCCACCGGCGTAGGTAAACAGAGCCCGCAGTACGGACGCGTCGGTGTCCTTGGCGTGATTGCTGACATGCATGTCGGCATAGGCAGCCCAGAATCCATCTGGCCGGTTTCCTCCCAGGTCGCGGCTAGGATTCTTGGGATCGAACTTCCAGTCCGCCGGCTTGGTCCACTCCACGGCGGCCGATGCGTCGGTCTCCACGAGCAGGACCGTATTGCTCGCACCATCGGTAATGATACTCGATGAAGGCTTGTCAGCTGCGAACACGGTACTAGGCCCGACCACCAATTGAAACGTCGTCTTGGTATCGCTCGGAGCGGTAGCGTTACGAAAGAACTCCGGCATGGCAGGCAACAGCTTGATGTTGTGCTCGCTATCCCATGGTTCGTCCAATTTGAACTGCTCGAACAACTCCTGTTCGCCAAGGTAGGGCAGGACCGCTACTCGCCAGCTCAACAGCGGCTTACCGGCAGCGTCCGCAATCGTCGGTGCGGGGTAACGGCCTTCTTCGGACTCAATCTCCATCAGCGTGAGACCAAGATAGCGAAGGTTGTTCGCTACTTCGACACTCCGGGCCGTCTGTTGGGCCGAAGCAACCGCCGGCATGAGCATGCCTAGCATCACGCTCGAAGCGGCAATCGTCCCTTGATTCTCTAATTTGATCGCGACAACATCACCGTCACGTTGCGGCTTTAGCTGTACGAACAGCCTATCGAGAATCCGTGCAGAGTACTTCGCCATCGCCTGCTCAACCGGATCATTGGCGCCCTGCTGCATTCCTTGCTGCATCTGCGCCGTGAGAGCTTGGCGGCCCATCATCAACGCCATGTTCAAGAGCTTCTCTAGCTCGACCGCCTTTTCTTCGTCCACCGCATCGAACGACAACACGAGATCGGCGTCTTCATCGATATGAACGTCAAGCTGAATCGTTTCCAGGTAGCCGGGGATCTTCTTAAAATCCTCAAGCGGCGGCGGCAAAGGCGGGGCCATTGTCATCATCTGCATCACGAAGGGTCGCATCGCCTCGACCGAGACGAACACTTGTCCGTGGGTCGTCGTCTTGGCCGCTCGCATCGCGACAAGCAGTGCGCCTTGGCCACTGCCATCAGCTGCCTCCATGGCGTCCGCCCAACGGCTATCGCCGATCCAGAGCGTGCGGTCGTCGGGCCGCGTGACATCGATCTCGCCCGGCGCCTTTAGCAGGTCAGCAACACGCTCCCCGATATCTTCGCCCGGATAATCTTTTGTCATGTGCACGATCACGCCGACCGGAGGCGGGCCCTGCATGGTTGGCTGCCCAAAGATCAACATCGCCTGACTGACATCGGCCGGATCGACACCAATCTCCTTCAGCCCCGCTGCGGAGACAACCTCAATTGGCAACGACTCCATACCCGGAGTGGCCAACAGCTCGGCCGGTCGCAAGACGACCGCGGCTGCCGCGGCGTCGGGAACGTACCGTAAGTCGATCGGCTCAGCGGCTTCTGACACCAACGGCCAGAGCGTTCCGACCAGCAAAAGAGACGAAGAGAACAGAAATCGGCGGCATTCTGGTGAGCGAAACATGGCTGGCTCCCGTTAAACGTTTGAAGAAAAGAAACTGCCCCGTTGTCGAATCAAAAGTCGCCGCTCACTTCCTGCCCGATCTTGGTTAAGCGGCACATCGCCTCGATTGTTGCAGGTCGAGGAGCCTCATTCCAGCAGGGGCCGCATGAAATTGCCGTGAAGCATGACCGCTAAATCCCTGCTGTTTTCTCCGCAATTTCGACCATTCTAAGATTTTTCCAAAAAAACTTTTTCACCATGTGGGGTTCTCCTGCCCTTTGAACATGTAGCTAGTAGAAGGACGAGACACCCGCCAAGCTCGCCAAAAACTTCAGACCCACTCGCCGCTTTTTCAAAGGAAACAAGACCATGTCCAAGACCATCCGCACGCTCTCGATCGTCGCCGTCGTCGCCGCCACTATCGCCGCCGCCAACACCGCCGTCGCCGCCCCCAAAGCCGCCCTTTACCTCGGCCCGGGACAAGGCCCTCAGTCGCTGCCAAAATTCGGATTCGTCAGCTACAACAACGGTTGGGGCGAACACGTCACCCAGGTTTTCTGGGGTAGCCGTGCCCAACAGTTCGGACTCGAACGTCACGACATCATCATGGCCATCAACGGCCGCCCGCTGACCTACCCTGGCAGCTGGAACGACGCCCTGCGTGAAGCGACCTACCAAGGCGACTTCATGACCTTGAAAATCCGCGACCGCAACACCGGTGCCATCGTCTTCCGTACGGTCAGCATCTGGGGTTACACCAGCCCTCCGCCGGTCGTCTACAAGTCGCAGGCCCCCTAAGGCCAACCGAATCTTCCTTCGTCTCTTTCCCCGAGAAGGTCGCCGAGCAACTCGCTCGGCGGCCTTTTTTTGTTGGCTGGCCTGTTAGTAATTCAAGACGCTTGGACAGGATAACAGGATTGACGAGATGACGAATCCAGCTTCATCCCGTGATCCTGTCAGAAAAGGATTTGCCAATAGAGGTGGTCCACGGGTGCCACCGCTGGCTTGTCCAGCAGTGCCTGTTTGGGCTACCGCCCTGCGTTCGACTGCCATTCAACGTAGTCGTGCTCAGTTGCTCGTCAGGCACAGCCTGACCTACAGCTGAATGCGGAGCATTCAGCGACATTCGAACCCCGTCTTATCCTGTTCATCCTGTTCGAAGAAACGAATCACCATACGAGGTGGTCCAGGGGTGCCTGGGTGCCATGCTCACCGCTGGTGAGCATGCTTGCGTCAAACGTCATTCACATGTCCACGCGAGCGTGGACATGGCACCCGCGCGATACCGTGGCGCGCACAAAAAAAGAGCCCCACCAGATTCTGGCAGGGCTCTTTGGAAGTTCCGTTCGTGTCTTTCGCCAGCGGCTTATTCAGCGCCCGGCTTCTCGGTCGCGTCGTTGATCGCCTTACGAAGCTTCTCAACCAGGTCGGAAGGATACTGCTTCGTTTCCTTGTCCTTCTTCCAGGCCTTCTTGTCGAAGCTATAGTCGTCCTTGCTACCGCCACCCAGGGCGTCGTGGAGCGACTGACCGTATGTGGTGCGTTGTTTGTTCTTGGTCTTCGGCACGTGGCAGCTGGCACACTTATTCTCAGCAACGTGCTTCTGCAGCGACTCTTCCGCCGGCGTGGCCGGTTCCATCTTCTTGATCACGTTGCGGTACTGCGTGCGGGCTTCGGCCTGCATCACACCGACCACGAGCAGGGACAACAGACCGGCGGCAACAACGAACTTCTTATGCATAGGGTTTCTCCTTCAAAGTTCCAACTTCATCGTTTGAGAGCGACCGCGTTCAACATATCTATCGGCATCTGACACCGATAAGCATTCGTCGATCACTGCCCCCTATTTTATCTACTCGCGAGCTGCAGAAAAGGGCAGCTACGCCCCGAGCGCAAGGTGGGTTCTTTTTGAAAATTGACATTTCAGGTGAAATTGCGTATAGTGCCTTCGTGCATTGAAAGAAAAACGACTGAAGGGTGAAGAATGCGTGCGAATCTCCACGGTGCCGCCACCGCGGCTCGCACGCGACCTCGCCCTTCGCGACCAAATTTAACAGACAACGAACAGAACCGCGCTTCGGTATCCAGCCGAGCCTGAGTAGAACGTCTCTCAGGTATCCGCTCGTGAGCCCGCGCTGACTTGGAAAACCATCCCCCAAGTCTGCGCGGGCTTTTTTCGTGGCCGAATGCAACGAGAGAGATCACCTCAATAAGCACCAACAGAGCCGGTGGCGCTCAAACACTAACCCGAAGCGTGAGCCAGGGACACGACCAAGCAGCGATCTGGCGTCAGCCCATGTCGCAGCAAGACCAACGAAACGCAACTGGAGAAGTCATGCGTCAAACGGGTGCCGATTCGCATTCAGTCCGTCGTGAAAGGACACCAACCTAGTGGTGTCCCTCGCTGACGCTTCGGGCTGCCTTTGGAGTCACCCCACACCAAAACATCCGCTAAACAACTCCCGAACAACCGTTGAACATGTGTCGAACAAGCGTAGAAAACCTGTCGCACAAAGGCCGCACAATTCCGACAAATTCCACGATATTCTCGGGGATTTCGCGACCAACCGCGCAAGAAAAAAGCGGGCCGCCGGCTCAACGAACGACCCGCTTTATCTCCCCTAAAGGAGAAATAAGATTGCTACCGAACCGTCCCACCGTCCTGAACCAACACACTCCGCGAAGCAGTGCGAGTCTTCGCCTCCGCGGATGGCTTAACGGCAGCCGGCGCGGCGGCCTCGGTGGCTTCCGATTCGGCCGGTGTCACGTTAGGCGGAGTGTAGGCCGGGGGAGCCGGCTTGGTCGGCTTGGCGGCGGCACGTTCCCCCGATTCAGTCGCAGCGGCACTCGGCTTCACGAATGCGGCATCCGTCTTGGTCGCCGCCCGCTTGGCCGAGGGCGGAGCCCGGAAGGTCGGGGCCTTCTTGGCGGGCTGAGGTTGCGCCGCCGACTTCTTGAAGGGCACCGCGGCCTGCGTCTCGTAGAAGAGCGTGCTCTCCTCGGCCACCAGCCGCGTGTCGAGCGGCTTGCACCGCATCTCAGCGTGGAACACATGGTTCCCACCACGCTCCGCCTTAGCGATGATCTTAAAGACCTTCTCGCCACCGGCTCGCAATTCGGCAATCGGCTCAAAGATAACTTGACCGGGGCTCATCTCACCACGGCCTTCGCGAATCTTCGTCGGCTCGAGACCTTCAGAGAAGAATCCGAACAGCTCGACATTCTTGGCCTCCTTGCTACCGCGGTTGCGGACGCGGACGATGTAAACCATCTCCTCACCCACCGCGACAGGTCCGGCTGGATCGCTCACGTCGAGCTTGAGATCGGCGGTTGCCTCGACCTGCGTCGTGACCTCGCCGCTGGCCGACAGATTATCCTTCGTCGAGGCGGCCACCTTGAGGGTATTCGAGCCGCCGGAATTCACCATGTAGTGAACCTGCATCTGACGACTCTGACCAGCACGGAGCGAACCGACACTCCACGTCACCTGGCCAGCCGCTTCGTCATATTCAGCTCGGCCAAGTGGCTTCACATGCTTGACGCCTGCAGGCAAGGCGGCAACAACCTGCACGTCCTCGGCCGTAGCGTCACCGGAATTGGCAACCTGAACTTGGTAAATGCCCATCGTGCCGGCATACTTCATCGGGGGACCAACCACGGCCACCTCAATATCCGCACGACGAACCAGAACCTTCTCAGAAATCTCGGCTCGCAGGTCACCGTCGCCGCTAGCCAAGGCGTGAATCTTAAGCTCACCCGCCTGACGGGCAGTCAGCTCGATCTCCAGGACGCGATCGTCACCGGCCAGGATGGTGCCCAGCTTATGCTGCGAGGCTGGCTGGCTGCCACCATCGATCGGCATCAGCTGAATCGATACATTCTCGGCATCGCCAGTACCCGGATTGGAGACGGTCATGCGATAGATCTTGGAGTCGCCGTAAACGAATTCGCTAGGACCATCGAGGTCGAGCTGAAGCTTGGGCTCCTGGACCTCGACGATGGTTTGGCTCTTGGCCGGAGCCGACTGCCAATTGACGGCCAACTCGAACTCGCTGCTATCGCGAGGGATGAGCTTGACGATCAGCTCTTCGTGAGTGCGACCTTTGACCAGATCCATCTCCCACCTAAGCAGCGAAGGCATTCCGCTCTCGCCATCGACCTCGCGGGCGTCGCCCGTGGTGGGCGTCGACGATACGACATCGGCACCAGACGGCAACTGCATCTGAACGATCACACCCTCGGCGCCAACGTCACCAAGGTTCTGAATTCGCAATTTATAGACGGCCTCCTTGCCCACCACGATTCGCATCGGACCGAGCGTCTCAACGCGGAGCAGGGGACTACGCTGGGCGAACAGCACGGCGTCGGGCTCAACACCACTGGTCAAGCGACTGGTGCTAACACTCCCTTTCGCGGTCGCCTTGGTAGGTTCCGCAGCCGCGGTCTCGCGACGGGGACCGGCGGTCCTGGTCGTACGAGGCAGATCGGCCTTGGCTGGCTTCCTTGCTGGACGAGTAGCGACTGGCGCCGGTTCGTCGACCTCGGCAACCGGAGTTGGCGGATCGATAGGCGTCTCGGCGGCTCGTGCTCGAGCGGGAGCCACGGCAACTCGGTCCCTTACAGGCGCACCGGCAACTCGCCCTCGCGAAGTTGTGGTCGCCGCCCGCGGAGAAGTGCGGCGCTCGGTAGCGGCCTGCGTACGAGGCGATGGGGACGTGGGGCGAACGATCTGCGGCTTAGGCTGCGTGGATCGGGCAGTCGACTTAGCCGGAGCGGTACGACGGGACTGGGACGTGCTACGCGAACGGTTCGCGGTTCGCGGTGCGGTGCGACCGGCACCGTAAGGCGACGCAGCCTCGGTCTGCGGTACGAGCCGACGGGCAGAATTGTCTCGAGAGGAACTACTCCGACTCGTACTTCGCGCCGACGGAGCGGAACTGGACGAGCGGGTCGAGGCGGTGGTCGCACGAGGTGCGGGCACATTATCACCGAGATCGACTACCGGCACGGACGCGCGGTCGCTGTCGCTCAAGCGACTGGCTGTACGGGTTCGCGGGGCAGCGTCCGTAGACTGAGTCCGAGCGGTCTGCGAGCTTCGCGACGTACGCGAGCGACTTCGACTGGCTCGATGGGCAGCGCTACCGGCGCGAGACGCCCGGTTGGGATTCTCCGTACGGGTGCGGTTGGCAACCTGAGAGTCCGAGTCGTCAGAACTCCCAAAAATGCCCTTTCGCAGCCGATCCAGTCGACTGGAAATCGACGATTTCTCCTGCGAGGAATCCTCCGACTGCTGTGCCTGAACAAACGAAGTGGCACACGCGACAACCAATGCCATCAGCGACAGCCCAACAACCTTTTTTCGCATAGCTCTTGCCCGAAAGGGAGACATAAATGGGTTCAATCCTGTCTGCCTTTATCGACTATCGCGGTAGTAACGTTGAGTCAAACTGGGGGAATATTACGGGCAAGATTCGGAGTGACGAAGTCTCATCAAGGGCCACCAAGAAACTCGGCTGAAGCAGGCGAAAAAGAGGCAAAAGAGCGGGATCCGGGGCCCCAAACAGCCAATACAGCAAACATACCAGGAGCGCATGCGCGGACCACGAATGTCACTAAGAGCGAGAACACGGGACCGCTATCGCCGGCACCGCTATCGCAGAACAGGCCAAAGCGGCTGCTAGCTACGCGCGGCCACGGCGGCCTCTTCGCCGCGGGTGATCTCGAAGCCCATCTCCTCGATCATGCGGTAGTCTTCCTCTGGCGCCTGACCTTGAGTCGTCAGATAGTCACCAACGAAGAGCGAATTGGCTGCGTAGAGGGCGAGCGGCTGCAAGCTTCCGAGGTGCATCTCTCGGCCGCCAGCAATGCGAAGCTCACGGTCGGGATTCACCATGCGGAACATGGCCAGCACCTTCAGGCAGTAACGAGGATTGAGCTCGGAAGTTCCGGCCAGCGGAGTCCCCTCGATCGGATTGAGGAAATTAATCGGAATCGAAAGAGCTCCCAGATCACGCAGTTCCTCTGCCATACGAACAACCTGAATCGGTTCTTCTCGCATACCGATGATGCCGCCGCTGCAGATCTCCATACCCGATTCGCGAACCGCCTCAAGAGTGGCCACGCGATCTTTATAGGTGTGGGTCGAGCAGATCTCGTCGTAGTGATCTTCACTCGTATTGAGATTGTGGTTGACTCGGTCAACGCCACAGGCTGCCAACTCGCGAGCCTGATCTTCGGTCAGCAGGCCCAAGCAAGCACAGATCTTCAGGTCGTGCTGCTCTTTGACCTTAGGGACGATCGTGGTGATCGCCTTGATCTCGCGCTCGGTCGGAGCGCGCCCGGAAATGACGATGCAGTAGGTCTTGCTCTGCCTTTCGGCAGCCACACGAGCCCCATCAAGGATCTTGGCTTCGGAGAGAATGTTGTACTTAGGGATCTCGGCGTCGGAAACCTTCGACTGCGAGCAGTAGCCGCAGTCCTCTGGGCAGAGACCGCTCTTGGCATTCATCAGGAAATAAAGCTGGACAGTACGGCCGAAGTACCGATGACGGACACGATAGGCGGCGGCCATCAGAGCCAGCAGCTCTTCGTCTCGGCTCTCCAGGATCGTGAGCGCTTCTTCCGTGCTGACGCGATAACCATCCAACACTGCCGTGGCCAAGTCGTCCCAACGACCGGCCGTCGTCTCCAAAACGTCGCCCGCGACCTCTACCTGATTCCCATCCATACGATTCACGCTCACCAAAATGAAGGTATTCTCTCAAAAAGCCAAGCACACAGTATCTCCGCCCAGGTGGGTGCGAAGCAAGGCGTCACCTGGGGGAGGAAACCGGCTCCAGACCGGCCAGAACGCCCTTTCCGGGGCAAGCCAGAACGCCCTTTCCGGGGCAAGCCAGAACGCCTTTTCCGGGGCAAGACTGCCGAGCAGCCAGCCGCCACGGCCTGCCGGCCACCGGCATTGCTTGGAAAATATCGGCCAAACTGCGAGAATGGCTACAGCATCAGATCGCCGCAAAGCGGAAAAAACGGCGGTCGAATCGTCCCGTCACCACGACTCTTTCGACTTCAACATGACCGGAAGCCACCTCGTACGTATTGGCACGCTCGGCCAAATTGGCCGCTTTCATGCCGCCGACGCCACGCAGTATCCACGCGATTGCCCGGTGGTTCTACGCACCGAACGGGGGCTGGAAACAGGGCAGGTTCTCGCCTGGGCGGACGATTCAGCCGAGGCCGATGGCACGATCCTGCGTCGCATGACGGTCGAGGACGAGTTGCTCGCCGCAAGACTGGAGAAGAACAAGCATCAAGCCATCGAGGCCTGCAGTCGCCGACTGAAAGAAATCGGCGTGGATGCCACCTTGCTCGACGTCGACCCACTCTTCGACGGCCGGCGGATCTACTTCTACTTCCTGGGGGCGGTGCCGGAAGAGATTGCCGAGGTCACCGACGAGCTGGCCGAAGTCTTCGAAGCCAAGGTCCAATTCCGCAAATTCACGGAAACGCTCACCGAAGGATGCGGCCCCGACTGCGGAACCGAGGACGCGGCCGGAAGCGGCTGCGTGACGTGCGTCACCTGCGCGGTCGCATCAGCCTGTGGCAGCAAAGGTGGCGATCACTCCTGAACGCTAAGGCAGCAAGAGTCGCCAGCTGCGCAAGCAACAGACAACGCGAGAGACTATTCGCCCGCTGCGCCCAGGCTTACCAAGAACTCGCTCATTTCTGCGGCGGCGTGGCTATCGTTCTGACCGCGGGCCGCTTCAATGCCTTCCCGCAATACATCGCGGGCTTCCTCAACGCGCCCCAGCCGAGCGAACTGCTGCCCGGCCATGAAGAAAGCGGGAACATGCGGCGGCGATTCAGAAGTCAACTCGGCAAAGATCTGAAAGCTCTCGTCGAAGCGTTCTTCTTTACCAAATTCCATCGCCAAACTATAGCGAAGAAAGGTATCGGTCGGCTCATCGACCAACATTGCTTCAAGCTTCTCACGTCGCGAAGTATTAGACATGGCAATTACAACCCACTATCAATCTTCAGAAGTTTTCCTGATTTGCTTGAACCATCTGTGGCCGGAGGACCAGCGACTGTGATGAACAAGGAACCATTGGGAGCAAACACAAGTGACGTTGGCCGCTCGAGCGTTACGATCCGCTTCGGTTTGATCGACTGTTTGCCATCGACGAATGACTGATCGAGGCGAAACAACCCGCCTTCAGTCGGTTCACTGCCCGAAAAATCGACGGCATACAGCTGCGGAGTGCGGGTACTGTATGCGATAGCGCGAACATCACGCACACCGGCAGACATCCCCAATAACAATTGACTTGTACGGAGATCATAGAATCCAAGCACACTATCGGCTGCAGCGTCTGCGCCACCCTGATTGGCTACCAACAGTATCGGATGCCTTCGATGGAGTCCCAGCGTCATGGCGGCGGGCGAGGCAACTTGCGTCAGTTCTCTCGTGGCGAGGAGCGGCTCAATCGAGAAATCGGTCTTCCTCGGCGACCAACGAACGCGACCAACCCAGCCTTTGGGATCGACCGCCTGGGAAACGACGTAGATCGTGGTGTTGTCGGCCTCCTTGTCAGCCAGAACCGCCATCGCGGCGACGCCAACCGAGTCGTTTGCCGCATTCGCCTCAACAGGCCATGGCCCCATCACCGCCCGTGACTCGCTGGCCGCAATTGATTCGCCGTACTTCGGTACCGTGTATTCGCGCACTCGACTACCACCATCGGCAGGACCACCCTCGCCCACGAGCAACGTCTCGGCGTCAATAAACGCCAGGCACTGCGGGCGACTATCGGAGAAGCCAGTAACAACGTCCTCCGTCTTGCTGCCGACAACTCGTACAACACGTCCCGCACCATACTCGGCGAGAAACAAGTCACCATTCGGGCTAATCGCGACGGCCGTTGGATTGTCGAGCCCTTCGAGAATTGTCGTCACGCGAACCTGATCGTCGGCGACTGCCGCCTGAGCAACGAGCAACAGGAACAAGAGGAGACAGGCGACTCGGTGCCAGAACTGGTAATGCATCCCGGTATTAACTCCTCTCTCCAAGGTATGAAACCGCGACTTGCCCCTACGTCCGCTGAGGTGCCAAGTAGCTATTGCACTCCCGCTCGCCTACCAAGACGCTCCGCTCGAACTAACCGACCGGCGAGAACCCTCGTTGTTCTTCGTAGGCCGCGATCTTGCCCTCATGCTCCAAAGTCAAACCGATATCGTCCAGCCCATTGAGCAGGCAATGTCGGCGGAATGGATCGAGCTCGAACGAATGCTCCAACCCGTGATCGTCAGTAAGAACGCACGCCTCTAGGTCGGCGGAGAGCCGATATGACTCATGCTTGGCGGCACGCTCGAACAATTCGTCGATCACTTCATCCGCCAGCACGATCGGCAAGATGCCATTCTTGAAACAGTTGTTGTAGAAGATGTCGGCAAACGACGGCGCGACAAGTACCCGAAAACCGTAGTCCTCCAACGCCCAGGGAGCATGCTCACGACTCGAACCGCTACCGAAGTTCGCGCGAGACAGCAGCACGCTCGCCCCTTCGACGCTCGGGTGATTCAACTCGAACTCGGGATTGTCGCTGCCATCGTCGTGGAATCGCCAATCAAAAAACAAGAACTCGCCAAAACCAGATCGCTCAACGCGTTTGAGGAACTGCTTCGGAATAATCTGATCGGTGTCAACGTTAACACGATCCATTGCGACGACGACGCCATCGTGTTTATCAAACGCTCGCATACCTTCGTTTCCTTCGATTCGCCTAGTTTTTTTTGGTTCGTTGCGACTGCCGCCAATAGGACAGAGCCACTTAGCCAAGGAACACCGCCGACCCTAGGACCGATAATCCCATTCACGGACGTCAACGAAGTGGCCTTCGATGGCCGCAGCTGCCGCCATGGCGGGAGAGACCAGATGAGTCCGGCCACCCTTACCCTGACGCCCTTCAAAGTTGCGATTGCTTGTCGAGGCACATCGCTCGCCGGGCTCCAGTCGATCCGGATTCATCGCCAGGCACATACTGCAACCGGCCTCTCGCCAGTCGAACCCAGCTTCCCTGAAAATGCGGTCGAGCCCTTCCTCTTCGGCCTGCCGCTTCACCTGGCCGCTACCTGGCACCACCATCGCACCGACGCGATCGGCCACGCGGTGCCCGCGCACAACGTCGGCCGCAGCCCGCAGGTCTTCAATGCGACCGTTGGTGCAGGAACCGATAAAGACCCGGTCGATGGCCACGTCAGCAATCGGCGTGCCGGCCGCGATCCCCATGTACTCCAGGGCACTGGCGGCCGCCTTCCGTTCGTTGTCACTCTCGAAATCGTTCACGGCCGGGACCGCGTCTGCGACCGACATCACCTGACCAGGGTTTGTTCCCCACGTCACCTGCGGCTGAATGTTTGCGGCATCGTAGGTGGAGGTGCGGTCGTATACCGCCCCTTCGTCGGAGGGCAGCTGCTTCCACCGCTCAACCGCCGCATCGAAGTCCTGCGGCACAAACTCGCGGCCACGCAGATACTCGTAGGTGGTCTCGTCCGGCGCGATCAAACCGGCACGTGCACCCGCTTCGATCGACATATTGCAGACCGTCATGCGCTGCTCCATGGTGAGCGCTCGCACCGCACTGCCGGCGTACTCGAAGCAGTAACCGGTACCGCCGCTGGCGGAAATTTCGCCAATCAGGTAAAGCACCATGTCCTTCGAGGTCATGCCGCGTGGCAGCTCGCCGCTAACTTCCAGCTGCCAGGTCTTCGGTTTGAACTGCAACAGCGTTTGGGTCGCCAGCACGTGCTCGACTTCACTCGTCCCAATCCCGAAGGCGAGAGCTCCGAAGGCACCATGCGTCGAAGTATGGCTGTCACCGCAAACGATTGTCTGCCCTGGCTGCGTGAGCCCTAGCTCGGGTCCGATAATGTGAACAATCCCCTGTTGAGGATCGTTCAAGTCGTACATGCGAATACCATTGTCCTGGCAGTTCTGCCTCAAGGTATCGATCTGCTTCTTGGAAATCGGATCGGTGATCGGCAGCGACCGATCTGACGTCGGCACATTGTGGTCCGGCGTGGCAACCGTTCGCTCCGGTCGTCGAACCTTGCGGCCAGCGAGTCGCAACGACTCGAATGCCTGCGGGCTGGTCACTTCATGTACGAGATGAAGATCAACGTACAAAACGGTCGGCTTGCCTTCTTCGGCATGCACTACATGCTCATCCCAAATCTTCTCGAACAGGGTACGGGGCTTATTCGAGCTAGAACTTGCTTGACTCATAATTGCTGGTCACTTTGATTATTCGCGGGGCGTCTGAGGATCGTTTCCTCCAGAACACTTCTCGGGAGCGACATCTCGGGCGGCCCCGGAGACCCCGGCAACCCCAAAGAGCATCGACAAACGAGTAATTATATCGCGGAATCCGTGATTCGAGTAAGTGGACCCGTCGATGTGATCTAGCGTCCACAGCGCGACCATCGGGATGAAATCAACGGAATCTGGGCCCACCCACCGCCACGATCAGGAGGACGGACGCGAACGGTCTAGCGTTCAGCTATGCTCCGCCCTCGGCACCCACCGTCACTCTGGTCGGCTCGTCGGGACTTGGCAGCGGAACGACGCCTTCTCGCTGCTCCCACCACTCGGATGCGTGCAGTCCGGTCCATTGCCCGGCTACCTCACATTCAGCCAATGCCTGCTCCAACTCTTCAACGGTTTGGTAGCGATCGCCAGGAGATTTTTCCAGACAGCGAAGCACAACCTGCTCAAGGTCCGCAGGAATACCGTCGTGGACTTGCGACGGTGGCACAACCGGCTGGCTGCTGTGGGCGATAATCACCTGCAACGGTTTCTCACCTTCAAAAGGCGGCCGGCCGGTCAACAGGAAGTAAGCAACCGCGCCGAGCGAATAAATGTCGCTACGAGTATCCGGCTTGGTGTCGCCCATCGCCTGCTCGGGAGACATATAGAGAGGGGACCCCGTAATCGTGCCTTCTTGCGTCAATTCTGCCGATCCGGCATCGGTGGCCACCGGCTTAACCAACCCGAAGTCGAGTAGCTTCGCAACATCGTGCACGCCGCCTCGCTCGGCCGCAAAAATATTGCCTGGCTTGATGTCGCGATGCACCAAGTCGGTCGCATGCGCTTCGGCCAGCGCGTTACAGACTTGTCGCAGTAGATGCACCGCACGGCCAGGTGGCAGAGGCCCGTAGTCGCCGACCAAGTCGGCCAGGCTCATGCCCGGCAAGAATTCCATCACGTAATAAAACGTGCCGTCGGCAGCCCGCCCGTAATCGAAAATTTCGATAGAATTCCAGTGCGACAGCTTGGCGGTCGCACGAACCTCTCTCTCAAAGCGAGCCAGCACGCGTGGATCGCCCGCCTTCTCAGGATGAATCAACTTGATTGCGCAAGGCCGTTTCATCATCTGATGCTCGGCCAGGTGCACCTCGCCCATTCCACCGGCGCCGATCATCTCCTTGAGCCGGTACTGGCCAAGCTGGCGAGCCTCAAACGCTTCACGACGCAAGGCTCCAATGGTGTGGGTTCCCACGGTACCGGTGGCGGCGCCGACAAACATCAGCAGGCACGTCGTGATGATCCCCTCGCGCTCCTGAGACATCACCTGGTGACAAATCTCGTTCTGCGAAAAGAGAAAGAGCAAAGTCAAGATTGGCCCTGTTGCCATCGCACCTAGCACCACCGCAGCACGGCGAGCTGAATTGGGAATAAATAGCGCATACGTGAACATCAGCAGAAACCACGGTCCGCCGAGATTCGGGATCGTCTGATGCTCGGCGGCGCACTCGCGAATCGCGACGCCATTCATCACAACGAAGAAAATTGCCGGAACACCAAAAATGATTGCTTCGCGAATCCGCAGGTTGATCATGCCTGGCTTGCACTTGCGGCACATGGCCAAGCTCATCAAGCCGAGCAGTCCCGTCACGCCGGCAAGGAAACCGACCATCCAGTGTGAGTAGGCTTGATTCAGCGTCAGCAAGCGATAGACCAAGAACACCGAGAACGCGGCACAGAGCACGAGCGCCGCGATGCGAAGGCGATGCTGCAAGAGCTCGCGGGTCTCACCGGAAAGCTGAGGACCACTGCCCTCGATTAGGGCGATCTCGGCCGCTCGTTCCTCATAGCTACTACCCGACAAACCACCGCCTGTGGAAGAGACACCGTCGCCGGGCGATGGCGTAGGCTGGGGGCTCGACTCCAAAGTGGCTTCCAGCGCGTTGTCGCCAGGTCGTTTCGCCATACCTGCCTCGTCGGTCATTATTTTCTAGTGCCGCATACGCATCAGCCGTCGCCGCTGGGTTCCTTGCACGGACGCACAGGCATCGACGAAACCGGCACGATGCGACAAATCCCTACGGATCTGTTTACGCACCTCCATCATATACGGTTCGCTCATCAGAAGCGAAGAACCGAAATGCCCGCCCCTGAGAACTGCCCCTTATTCCAGGGGAGGGAAAACACGCAGTCGGGTGACGACGCTCCGCTACCAAGACCTCACCCGGGGAACGAATCGACCGACAAACCGGTAGATACGGGAAATGTGAAGATGCCCCGCAGCTTGCTTCGCGCAGCGAGGCACTATGCAGCGCGGCGACGCGGTGCGGCCAGCTCGGCAAGCTGGGCGATGTCCTCAGCCGGCAGCTGGTGATAACGCCGCTCCGCCTCAGGCTGCTCACCGACATGCTCGATCAGCACGGTCGAATTCCCATGCAACATGCGAGGAACGTAGAACCAGGCTCGTTCCAGCGAATCGGCATCCTGATCGGCGCCAATGATAATCAGGTCCGTGTTCAAAAGTGAATTGGCCGATCGGGCAAGCGCCGAGTAAGGGTCGCCCGGCAATAGTTTCAGGCGGGCCCCAGAGGGCGTCAGCTGCTTGTAGGCTTGCTTGAGCGACAACGCAGAATGTTCTTCTGGCCTCGCTTCAAAGAGATCGATGCCGGTGTAGCTCACTTCTTCCTGACCGCGATAGCGTCCGCTGACCGCGATCATACGTTGGGCTCGCACCGTGTCGCCGATTCCGAGCTCAACGATTCGCCCCGCGCGTTGTCGGCGAATGATTCGGTAAAGACGGCGTTCAGCAGCGGGCTTGGCAGCGTAGGCGAGATAGCAGTATTTTAGCAAGCTAGCAGCGGACACGAATGGACTCCTAGGCACTCAACAAGGCGAACGGGGAACTCCTCGTTTTCCGTCAGCCAGACTGGAACAACGAGGAGTCGGTGAGCTTCTTAAGAGTGTCGGCTAGAAGCCGCCAGATGGTAGAGGCGAATTTCGCAGCCCCTCATCTTTCTACATTGGTTCCCAACATTAACATGAACACGCTGGCGTCGATCTCGTGCCGCCACATGCTAGCAACAGAAAAGACATAGCCATGGCGTTTGGTCCGGCCTGGGATGCCAACTTCCCGCCAGCAACTGAAAAAGCGATCGAAATTGTCCAGGCCGCGGCCCGCGATCTGGTCGACACGCTTGAAAAAACACGCCTGCAGACCGATCAATGGCGAGATGAACCGCTTGCCGAAGCATTGGTCGACTCGGCCATGTCCGTCTGCCTGGCACAGCTGGCGTCGACCAATCTCTGGGGTCGAGCCAATGAGGTACCATCCGACGCCTTCTGGAAACTCGCCGGCGAAGTGCTTTCCGTCGGCCGACTTCAACACCGGGCTCGCACCAAACCACTGGGGTACGCCGGCGACCACCAGATGCTGGCCTGGATTTGCGAACAAACCAGGTGCGACGATCCGCTGGGCCGCCACTTTGACCGCTTCTTCCTCAATCAGGCCGCGCCGGTATCTGTTCGCAATCGGACCGACAAGATCGCTGCCTCAATCGCTCGTCACTGCCTGACTTCGACGAGCATGCCCTACCGAATTGTAAGCGTTGGCGCCGGCCCAGGAATCGACATCGAAAGGGCTGCGGCCTTACTACCGGCGGAACGACGAAAGGAGTTGGAGGTCACCCTGCTCGACCTCGATGAGAAAGGCCTCGACTTCGCGAAAGATCGAATTACGCGGTCACAACTCGCTCCGGCGCAGGTCACTTGTTTACGGGAAAATCTGTTTCGGTTACCGAAACGAAAGTCGGCAATTCCCCATGAAGGAGAGACCGACTTCCTGATCTGCACCGGACTGTTTGATTATCTCGAAGACGAAGCAGCCGCGCAGATGCTGTCCACGTTTTGGAGCCAACTTGCCCCCGGCGGTGTGGTATCCGTGGGCAACTTCGCTCCGCATTGTCCCACACGCGCGTACATGGAATGGATCGGAAACTGGTACTTAACGTACCGTGACACAGAGGGAATGAAGCGACTCGCTGAGGCCGCGTCGTTGCCCGCCGGTGCTTGGCACATCGGAGCGGAACCGATCGGAGTCAACCTCTTCTTAACGGCCCGTTCTGCTTGATGAGGCATGAACCATAACCGCGCCGTCAGCGGTTTCTGGCGAGGACTCGTCCGCAAACGACGCGACTGAGAGCTGTACGCGAACGCGGCCCTACATTCCCAACCGGCGTCCTGTCTACGTTGCCAAAAGGCAACATCTCTATTGTGCACGCGCAGCGAATCGCACGTCCGTTGCCACAACGCAACGGCGCGACCTTGCACTTCTGTACGAGCCTGCCATTCTCTCGCTGCTGGACTGCTCCAGACGGCCTGATCTCCCATCGTGACATATAGTTACGAGAGCGACATACCGTCGGTAAAGGAGCCCGCGCCTCTGGCTTCTTAGCGGGCGGGATGTCGCGACTGACGTGGAACGACACCATGCTTCGTTCACACGGACTCCCGTTGTGAACACCACTGGCCGGACACCGAAGATGCACAAACCAGCCCTGCGATCAGGAACGCTGCGCGACAGGAACATCGAAGCGTTAGAAACGCGCATCGTGATGTCCGGGCAATCGATTGCAGACTTCACGCTGAATTCGGCACTTGAACGAATTGTCAGCGCCGACGACCCCGGCATCGACCAGTCACTCGCTCATGCACACAATCAATCCGGGCTGACCGCCGCCAAAAACGCCTACGGATTCACCGGGCTCGGTCAAACCGTGGCCGTGATCGACAGCGGCATCGCCTACGACCACTTCGCTCTAGGTGGCGGCTACGGAGAGAACTTCCGTGTTGTTGGTGGCTGGGATTTCGCTGAGAACGATGCCAATCCGTACGACGACGGGTACATGGGATCGCACGGCACGCACGTGGCTGGCATCGTCGGTAGCGAACATGGCATACACACAGGAGTTGCCCCTGGGGTCGATCTTGTTGGCCTGCGGGTCTTTGACGACAACGGCAACGGATACTTCCACTGGGTTGAAGAGGCCCTGCAGTGGGTTCACGAGAACCGCAATGCATTCGACAACCCCATCACCACGGTCAACCTCTCTCTCGGCGCTGAATGGAATTCCGACCGCCTGCCCGCTTGGGCAACGCTGGAAGACGAATTCGCGCAGCTCGAAGCCGATGGCATCTTCATCGCCGTCGCAGCAGGAAACTCGTTCCAGTCCTACAACTCTTCTGGCTTGGGCTACCCGGCCGTTAGCGAATATGTCGTTCCGGTCAGCTCCGTCGACGACGTCGGCAAACTAAGCAGCTTTAGTCAACGCCACGAACGGGTCATCGCCGCACCAGGGCAGGGGATTGCGAGCACCGTGCCCGACTACGTTGGCAATTACAACGGCAAGACGGACGACTTCGCCACGTTCTCTGGAACAAGCATGGCCTCGCCCTATGTGGCAGGAGCCAGCGTGTTGGTTCGCCAAGCGTACGAATTCGTGGGCCAGAGTAATGTGACCCAAGACCAAATCTACGATCTGATGCGATCGACGGCAGATTCCGTATGGGATGCAACGACCCAGCAGAGCTATTCTCGGCTCAATTTGGCGGCCGCACTCGATGCAATCATGCCGACGGACGACTACGGCTCGACTTTGGCCACAGCCCACGAACTCGGCGATCTCGCCACGTCGGATCCCGGCTCGCTCAGTGGTATCCTCAGCCGTCTCGACGATGTCGACTACTTCCAATTCACCGCTGACGCGACGGGCAGCGTTCGCTTCGACGCCACGTCGCTAGGCAACGACACCTACTGGGTTACGCCTAACACACTTCCAACTACCACGATCGACAACCTCGGAGGGCTGTCGTTCGACGTCGTCGCCGGGGAATCCTACACCATTGGCCTCGATAGCGGCGGCCTAGCTCACTACGACCTGAACTTTGAACTTACGAGTTCGATCGTCGACTGGGGAACCATCGAATTCGAGCAGTTCGCAAATGAACGGGTCACCGACGGTTCTTGGTACTCGATCGAGGCCAGTCGCGACGGCCTGCTCACGATCGAGGCGCTGTTCGCCAACGCCGGTGGCAATGTCGACCTGACGCTGTACGACTCCGACGGCAATGTGGTTGCACACAGCACCTCAGTCACGAACAACGAGCGAGTCGACGTTACTGCTCGTGCCGGGGAGACGTTTCTGCTTAAGATTACAGGTAGCAATAGCGATGTCGATTTTCGATTGACCAATTTGGTCAACGTGAAAGGCAGCACCGTCACCGTTCACGGCACGTCGGGCGATGACACCATCAACTTCTCTGCCGGCAACGTTCACAAGTTAAAAGTCAACGGCGTCCACTACCAGTTCACTGCGGCAGCCAGCCGAACCTTCCAAATCAACACCTACGGCGGCGAAGACACCACAACCCTGGCTGGATCGCATCTCAACGACCGGGCCGTCTTGAATGTCGGCGAAGCGACTCTCATCAGCAGCAACTATCGCGTTGCTGTGACTGGCTCGGAACAGATCCACGTCACAGGCGGCGGTGGCTATGACACGGCCACATTCTACGACTCATCCCAGAATGATTCGTACGTGGCCCACGCCACACACAGCTCCATGCGGGGAAACGGATACTTCAATCGCCAAACTGGCTTTGATCGCGTCACCGCATTTGCCACGACCGGAAACGACACGGCGAAGCTGCTCGACTCAGCAGGCAACGACATCTTTGTCGCCTATGCCACGCACAGCTACCTCAAAGGCGACAGTTTCCACAACATTCAAAAAGGCTTTGACGTCACCAAGGCCTACGCCTCGACGGGATACGACAAGGCCAAGTTCTTCGACTCCGCAGGCAACGACATCTTCGCCGCCGGGCCCACCTCGGGCTATCTTCGCGGAGCCGGATTCTACAACTTCCAAAAGGGCTTCGACCGCGTTAACGCCTACGCATCGTCCGGCTACGACCAAGCGTACCTCTTTGACTCCGCCGGCAATGACATCTTCGTCGCCAGACCCACCTATGGCTATCTTCGTGGAGCCGGATTCTACAATTACCAAAAGGGCTTCGACCGCGTTAACGCCTATGCATCGTCCGGCTACGACCGAGCCACACTCTTTGACTCCGCTGGCGACGACACCTACGTAGCCAGACCCACCGATGGCTACCTTCGTGGAGCGGGGTTCTACAACTTCCAAAAGGGCTTCGACCGCGTTAACGCCTACGCATCAACCGGTCATGACCAAGCCACACTCTTGGACTCCACCGGCGACGACCTGTTTGTTGCTTACGCCACACGCAGCTACATCCGGGGCGATGGCTTCTATAATTACCAGAAGGGATTTGATCGCACGAAAGCATATGCGTCTTCCGGATTCGACACGGCGAAAATGCACGACTCCGCGGGCAACGACACCTATATCGCGTACGCCGACCGCAGCTGGATGCAAGGCAGCGGATTCTACAACTTCCAGAAGGGATTTGATCGCAGCATTGCCTATGCGACCAGCGGCTACGACAAGGCGGTCGCATACGAACTCTCCAATGAAGATTCGGTCTACGGCCGGGCAAGTCGATTTGAAACCCGACGTGAAGCAACCACGCAGACCGCCTACTCGTTTGATCGAGTACTGGCCCAAGCCATCGCCGGCAAGCCCCAGGACGATGACGTCGACGCTGTCGACTATCTCTTCACCCGCATGGGCGACTGGGAATAGCCGCCCCGATCGACCAGTCCTGGCGAGATTGACCTAGCAGCTGGCATCGTTCGTTACGCAGCTCGGCGAGAATCAGCCGCCGCACCAGCTTCGGACTCTTTATCTTCCCCACGATGCTCTTCCGCATCCTCTCCGACGAGCGGAAAGATAACCACCTTGCTATTGAGCTCTCGAAGTTCACCGATGCTCGGCAGATTCTGACCGCACGCCTCGAACACCTGAATCAACTGGTCAAGATTCTGTCCGCGGCCACCCAACTCCTGATTGCCCGCAATCACGAACGTTGCACGCAAGCCATCCGGCCTGGGAACGGAGTACTGAAAGTGCCATTTCTCGTCCGCAGATTCTTCGCCGCTATTCGCAGACCAACTGCGGGACAAGAATTCCTCGCTCAGATCCTGATTCGTACATTGCAATTGCAGCGAGACCCCTCCGACTCGCTCACAACACGAGAGCACGGTACCCCATATGGAATCGAGCGAGACGATATCCGCATGCTCAAGATGCACCACCATGCGGCGAGCCGTCAGATGCCGAAGAGCCATTGCGAATGACGAATGAAAGATCTCGACGTGTCGAAACACGAGTGACAGTTCGTGGAATCCGAAAATCTGACCAGCCACGATCGTGGAAATGACACCAACGCAAACAACGACCGCAATCAAGTCTTGCTTCAAGGCGATCGCCAGTAGACAAGCCGCGGCCATCGTGGTGCAGATCCCGACAATCGCAAGCAGTGTCTGAACTCGGCTGAGCCCATGATCCTGCAGTCGATGGTGAATATGTCCACGATCCGCTTGCCCGATACCTCGTCCCGTCAGCTTTCGGCGCAAGATAGCCATCGAGGTATCCAAGATCGGAACACTCAAGAGGGCCAATGGGAAGACCAGCATGAACCCGGCCGTCGTTTTATTGGACGCCTCAATGGAGACCGCACCGACCATGAACCCGATCGTAAAACTGCCGGCATCACCCAAGAATATCCGAGCTGGCGGCCAATTGTGAATCAAGAATCCGGCAACGCTACCGGCAAACGTCAAGGCGACAAGCGGCACAACCAGCGCCTGTCCATTCAGGGCCATGATGGACAAAGTCCCCATCGCGATGAGCCCAACGCTGGAGGCCAGGCCATCGAGACCGTCGACAAGATTGACCACATTCGCACAGGACACCAGCCAAAACACCGAAAAGAGCAGCGACAATGAGCCTAGGTCAAAGTGAAATCCAACGACGTGGATGGCGTCGACCTGCGGCCCCCACATCGCGTACGGAAGACTGGCAAGAACTTGCAGAAAGAATTTATTGCGGGCACGCAGCGGTCGCTTGTCGTCCCAAAGCCCCAGCAGGCAGAACAGGCCGCCCGAACCGATCAATAAATTGACATTCTGTGTATTCCCCGGGAGCGATTCAGCGAACGCCGCCAGAAACGCCAGCAACGTGACACCGAACGCGAAATAGATCGCGAGGCCACCAAGCAAGGGAGTCGCTTCTTGATGTCGCTTACGCCCTCCGTCGGGAAAATCGACGAAGCCCCATCGAGGTGCGACGTATCGCGCCAGCCACGTAAGCCCGTAGGCCGACACTGCCGCGCACACGAAGCCGCCAATCAGTAGCGGTAAGGATGGGTTCATTCGACGACACTCTCGTCCTTGAAGTGACGCACGACTACACGATCGCGTCGAAACGCGACAAATCTAAAACTTTCGCTGACGAGGCCACCGCCAGCACACCTAACTCCAGCCAAGGCAGCAACATATAGGACCGGAGGAGATTGCTGTCAACCTCGACTCGTCACAAATCCGCTCACGGTTTTCACTGACGAACACGGATGCTAGCAACCACCACTCACCTCGATCCCATCCGCCATGAATTCGTCTTGACGGAGAATACCCGCTCAAGCACAATCCAGCCCACAAATGGACGGCAGCACAGGTTTGATGTGAATGATTCACATCGCCAGCTGGGACGCTGGCAGTGACGCCAGTTTGATTGCTGAAACCCAACAAGGAAGTTGAGATTCCATGGCTAAAGTCGCGCTAATCACGGGCATTACTGGACAAGACGGCTCGTACCTAACGGAGCTGCTGCTACAAAAAGGCTACGACGTCCATGGCCTGATTCGCCGCGCCAGCACCTTCAACACGGCGAGAATTGAGCACCTCTACCAGGACTCCCATGACGGCGACGCTCGCCTAACACTTCACTACGGCGATTTGACCGACGGAACCAGCATCTCCGGACTGCTGCACGACATCGAACCGGACGAGGTTTACAATCTCGGCGCCCAAAGTCACGTACGAGTCTCCTTCGACCAGCCACTCTACACGGTCGATGTCGACGCCTTGGGAACGCTTCGCTTGCTGGAGGGCATTCGCCAACTAAACACCCGCAAGGATGTCCGCCTTTATCAGGCATCGTCGAGCGAAATGTTCGGCAAAGTACGAGAGACACCGCAGAACGAAAAGACCCCGTTCCATCCCCGCAGCCCTTACGCCTGTGCCAAAGTCTACAGTTTCTGGCAGACCGTGAATTACCGCGAGGCGTACGACCTTTATGCGTGCAATGGCATCCTGTTCAACCACGAATCGCCTCGCCGAGGCGAGACCTTCGTGACTCGCAAGATTACGCGGGCCGCCACCCGAATTAAGGAAGGTCTTCAAGACAAGCTTTATCTCGGCAATCTGGATGCCAAGCGAGACTGGGGATTTGCCAAGGACTATGTCGAAGCGATGTGGCTAATGCTGCAACAAGATAAACCCGAGGATTTCGTGATCGCCACAGGCGAAACCCACAGTGTGCGAGACTTCCTTGAAGAATCGTTCCGATACCTTGGACTGGATCCCGAGGAGCATGTCGAAATCGACAGTCGCTACCTGCGACCAAGCGAAGTGGACCTGTTGCTAGGCGACGCCAGCCAAGCAAGAGAAAAGCTCGGATGGACACCACGAACTTCGTTCGCCGAGCTCGTCAAACTAATGGTCGACGCTGACTGGGAATTGGCTCGCAATGAATCGCGCGTCGCGACCCCGCAGCGAAAAGCCGCCTAGGCGGCCTCCTAAGACCTCGCCCTGGCGATGTGGTCTTGCCCGGTCTAGTTTCCTGCGTTCGTCCGAGTGGCCGGCAGTCGCCACCGCATTTTTTTGTATTTGTCAGGCGTCAAATGCCCCTAAACTCGACTAGCGCCGCGACAACCATAGGGCAAGACAAGAAATTGCTCTCACGCCTGCGTGCCTCGCTAGGCCGGGGACCGCTAGCAAAGCTCGTCGACCTATACCGCATTGCCAGCCCTCGCTATCGCTATCCGCTACAGGGAGACATCTCAGAGGCCCCGTTTTTTATCGTCGGGTCTGGCCGTTCAGGGACCACACTGCTGCGTCGCATCTTACAGGCTAGCCCGGAAGTACACATTCCGCCGGAACTTCCAGTCCTGGCCAGGCAATTCGAGATTTTTCAAAAAATCCAGCACCTCGACTGGCGAGATGTCGTTCACCTAGTGATCGCACAGTTCGAACTCAACATCGGCACCCTGAGCGACGCCTCATCGGTTCGCCCTCTCATCCAAAAACTTGTCGCCAAGGAGTCCAACGAGCGGAATCTCGCGACTCTGATCGACAGCTACTACCGACATCATGCCGAACAAGTGAAACCGTCGTTCCGTGTCTGGGGCGACAAGACCCCATGGAACGTCTTTGCGCTTGACTCCCTGCGATCGACATTTCCGCGCGCAAAGTTTGTTCACGTACTTCGCGACGGGGTTGATGTCGTTGCCTCGATGATGAAATGCGGACGCTCATTGGAATATGCCGCTGATCGCTGGACGAACGCTGTCCGCGCGGCAGACAGCTTCGCCAAAGCTCACCCTGAAGCATGCTACCTCTTGCGATACGAAGATCTCGTAACCGATCCCGGCAAGGCCGCACGACAAGTGTGCGAATTCCTGGCGATCGAATACTCCACTGCCATGATCACCGAAACAGACCATGTTGCAGAAATGGGCGATGTCCCTCTGTTAGGCCATCATGACCAGACACAGAAGCCCATCAACGACGCAAGCATAGGAAAAGGCCGAGCATCCTTCACCCGGCAACAACAACAGATACTTGGAACGTTGATCGAACCGACTCTGCGGACACACGGATACGAATCGATTAGAACGCCCACGGCAGCGTAACGCAGAACAACCAGTCGCCGAATGATCCGACAAGAAGCATTCGGAAAAGAAAATAGGATAAGCAAAATGTCTTTGACTGCTTCGGTAAAGCGAATCCCCGTCGTTGGTTCTGCCGTTCGATCGTGCTACCGCCGTATTTTCCGAGCAAGAAAAACATTTGTCGGATCAGGTCAATACTGGGAACAACGATACCAAGACGGAGGCAACTCCGGGCCAGGATCCTACGATCGTCTTGCCGAGTTCAAGGCAACCACACTCAACGCCTTCGTTGAAGAGCAGAATGTTTCTTCGGTCATCGAGTTCGGCTGCGGAGATGGCAATCAGCTTTCGCTCGCCAATTATCCAAAGTACATCGGACTCGACGTTTCCAAACAAGCAATTCGCATGTGCCGGGAGCGATTCCGAGACGACGAAACCAAGCAATTCGCATGCCTCGACGAGGAGACCGAGCTTTCCTCTATTTCGCAGAAAGCGGACCTGGCGATCTCTCTCGACGTCATCTACCACCTAGTTGAGGACGAAGTATTCGATCGCTACATGTCAGATCTATTCGATGCCGCAGAGCAATTCGTCATCATTTATTCCAGTAACTTCGACGCAGAGCGCAACTTCCACGTGCGAGACCGCTGTTTCACGTCTTGGATCAGCCAGCATCGCCCCTCCTGGAAGCAGGTCCGGTTGGTCGAGAACCCGTATCCCTTTGATCCGGCGAACCCCAATCACAGCTCACGTGCTGACTTCTACATGTTTGCTCACGAGTCGCTCGCGAGCGACGTCACAAGGCCCACGAGCACTTAAACAATCCCCAAGGCAAGATGCACGTCCTTCAAGTTTGCTCCTGGTATCCATCCGAATACGCCAACCTGTGCGGCTGTTTCTTCCAAGAACAAGCCGAATTACTGGCGAGCGCCGGGCATCAGGTCGGGGTAATCGCGCTGGATCAACCACCAGGCCCAGACGTCGCCCGGACAGGCCTCGGGTCGCTGCTAAAAGTCGCCCGAACATTTGAATTCAAGACAGCCGGCCCCCTGAAGGTTGGCCAGAGCTACCGCACGTACCCTCGACTCGAAAGACGCTCGCTGCTGCGAAGCTGGCGAAGTGTGACCATCAACAAGAGCGTTGAGCGATACATCCGCGAACATGGACGCCCGGACTTGATCCATGCCCAGAGCTTGCTAACGGCAGCTCCGTATGCCGCGAAGATGTCCGCCCGTTTCAGTATCCCGTGGGTGTACACCGAGCATTTCTCTGGCTTTCTCGAAGGCGATGCAGCGAACCAACGGTTCCTACAAACGAGAATTGACGGCATACGAGAGGCCCTTCGCACCTGCAGTGGCGGATCTGCTGTTTCCAGCAAACTAGCAAACGCCGTTGCGCTTGCCGCTGGAGGACCATCCCCTACGGTCATTGCCAACGCCATTGACACCAACTTCTTCCACCCAACTTCGTCACCCTCCGACCGGTCCTCCGAGCCGTTCGTGTTCTGCGCGATTGGAACGCTACGCGAACTAAAAAACTACGATGGCCTAATCCGGGCGTTCGCAGCCGCTTTCCCAGACTCACCTGATTGCAAACTCGTAATCGGCGGCGACGGCCCGCTCCGCGAGAAGTTGGCCGATCTAACCAATGAGCTCGGAGTTGCGTCACAAGTAGATTTCCCTGGAAAGCTCGAACGAGCCGACGTCCGAACGATACTACAAAGATCCGACACGCTCGTTTCGTCGAGCGTTGTGGAGACGTTTGGCGTCACGCTCATCGAAGCCATGGCCTGCGGGAAACCCGTGCTCGCGACACGCTCAGGCGGCCCCGACACGTTTGTAACACCAGAAGTTGGCAAGCTCGTCGAACTCCGCGATCACGACAGTCTTGTAGCAGGCCTGCGATACATGCACCGTCACGCTCGAGGCCTCGACGCCTCGACGATCCGAAACTACGCCGTCGACAACTTCGGCCCGCTCGCGCTAACAAGAAACCTTGAAGAATTCTACACCCGTTCGCTCGCCGATTCGCGCCAGGTCGCTGCTTAACCCCACTCTCCAATCGCCATCGATCGATGACTCGACAGCTGCGTGACACCGCCGACACCTTGCTCCGCCACGGCATCATGCTCGCCCTGGGATTGGCGAGCGCCCCCCTCATGGCGAGACTACTGGGCCCCGAGGGACTGGGTACTTTCTCACTGGTTTTCGTGACGAGTAGCATCGCGAAGCTCGTCGTCGCCGGCGGCATTCCGGCTGCAATCATCTACTTCACTGGTAAGAATCGTCTATCCCGACGAAGCATTGGCCGACCGATCTGGATGATGATCGGAATTGCGATTGGCGCCGCATTCCTGGTCCCCGCGGTGGTATTCCCATTGCTCAAGCAAACCGACGCGGGTAGCGAGCTTGACGGTGCTGTCTTTGGGTACCTCGTAGCAGCGATCATCGCGGGAACTTCGCTCAATGTCGGGCAAGGGTTCCTGCGCCTATTCCGTGATTTCCGAATGCTGACCGCAGTCACGCTCACCAGCCGCGCATTGCTTCTTGCAGGTATCTTCGTCCTGCTGTTGATGGGAAGGCAATCGGTTAATGCCGTCCTTTGGAATCAGATCATCAGCACCACATTCGCAGTGGCCCTCGTCTGGTCACTTGTGCGTCGCCGATGGAGCTGCGAAACCGGTGAAACGGAAACCATCGCGGAACCGGCAACCTGCAGAGAAGTCGCTGCTTACGGCTATAAAGCGACTGCCGCCAACCTCATGAGCATCCTGAATTGCCGCGCCGACACGCTCATGCTGGCTGCGCTGTGCTCTCCCTTGCAACTAGGGCTCTATGCCGTGGCGGTCATGATCGCGGAAAAGGTATGGATGCTATCCAGCAGCATATCGGAAGTCTCTTCCACCTACATCGCGACAGGCGATGAGAGAAGCGAAGAGCGAATCCGTCAAGCGTTAGCAACTGCTAAGTGGACCGGCATCGGAACGTTCTTGCTTTGCATCGCAGTCGCAGCGGCTACGCCACTCATACCGCTGGTCTTTGGAGAACGTTTTTCCGGTGCCTGCCTGCCAATGCTCCTCCTGCTGCCCGGAATTTGGGCGAGAGGGACTAGCCGAGTGCTCGCCGGTGGAATCTCGGCAATTGGCAAGCCCGGTTTGAATGCCTGGCTTGGCTTTGGCGCGCTCTGCCTGAATATTGCGATCAACGCCGCTTTGCTACCGTCGTATGGGGCCGCTGGCGCAGCGATCGCGACTTCGGTTAGCTACAGCTGCCTGCTAGCATCTCGACTCGCTTTCCTGAAGCTCAAGAGGTTCTCCCTCGTCCCACTTTTGACCATAAACTCCGGCGAATGGGCCACACTGGCGTCGATCGCATCACGGCGACTTCGTATCATGCGACCGTAATCAGCAGGCGACTGCTGGCACCCCCATGACCGTCAACCGGACCTGACTCAGGCAGATGACGACGACGCTTGCTCCGCAAAGACGAGCCGCCCCCACCAGGAAGCTGCTGCAAGGTACCGACAGTACCGCGCGGCAGCCCAGGGGTGTTTACGTAGTCTCTGAACCGGGCTGCATGAACCCCGCGGCAGGTGCCTACGAGCATATCCAGGTCGGCATTCGCGAGCTCTCAGGACATTTCGAGCTAATTGCACAAGTACCCGAAGTACTACCGTCGCGATCCCAACAGTCAGGCGCGTCTTCCAGTCAGTCGTCCGCACCGAGCCGCTGGCGGCGATCGGCAATCTTCGGCGCCCTGCGCGACACCAAGGAACTGTTTGAGAATTTTCGACGAGCGATACGGCAGCTACGCGAAGTCCGGAAATCAAAGCCTGACTTCTGCTACATCCGCGCGGCCTTCCTCGACCCTTTGCCGCTGCTACTGAAGTGGACCAAGACCTGTCATGTCTTCATTGAGGCCAACGGGCTGCAATTTGAAACTCGGGCTGCCCGCTTCCGATCGCTCTTGAACCCGCTGCATCGCGTCTTTGAGAAGGCGACGTACAAACGTGCCGATCATGTCTTCTTCGTCGGCTCCTACGGCGACTACTGGAAACTTCGCCGTCCAAACTGGACGAACGTCGAGAATGGTGCAGAACGCGAGTTCGTCGACGAGTTTACAGACCAGCGTACGCTGAGTTCGGAACAAGTCCACGTTTGCATCGTCGCGTGCTTGACCAAGCACCATGAACCCTGGATCGTGACCGAGGCCTTTCGCCAACTGCCACAACAACTTAGGCAGCGGTGCCTACTGCATCTTATTGGCAGTGGGTTTGAGCAGCTCAAGACCGACGTAGACGGTATCGTCGAGATAATCGACCACGGCTTTCTCGACCGAGAGCAGCTCTCCAAGACGCTAAAAACAATGCACATCGGTCTGATCCCTGGATGCCCCGAACATCAATCACAGATGAAGATGCTCGACTACGGTGCAGCCAAGTTGCTCACAATCGTGCCTTCGACCCACAATCTAAGAAAATGGTTCCGGCCCTCGGAAACTCTCTTTTTCCGGCCGCGTGATCCCGCAAGCCTCGCCCAGCAATTAGCGCAGGCGTGCGAATCTGGTGACTCGGATAATCGAGGAGAATCACTGCACCAGAAGATCGCGACCGACTTTACCTGGGACAGGATATTTGACCGCAAAGCAGCAACCATACTGAAACAGGTCCACTCCAAGACATCTATTCACAATCAACCTGCGCAGCAGTCGCCGTCGACCACTTAGAGCACCACAGACATGCCGAAACCCAACTTATTCATCGTGGGCGCCCCGAAATGTGGAACGACCGCATTGCACCTTTACCTTCGTCAAGTGCCGGAGATTTACGCGCCCGAAGAAAAGGAGATGAAGTTCTTCGGCAAGGACGTTCACCCATCCCGAGGACGACTACAAGACTACCTGGATCAGTATGCGGCGGCGGATCAACATCAATACCGGCTCGATGCAAGCCCGTACTACCTGACTTCTAAGGTCGCCTGTCAGGAAATCTACGACTTCCATCCCACGTCCAAGATCATTGTCAGCGTCCGCAACCCCGTGGACAGAATGGTTTCCCATCACCGCACTCGACTCAAGTACGGAGACGACATTCCTGTTGATTTTGCCGACGCCCTCAGGCAACAAGATCGCTTGGCTGAACAAGGACTAGCCAGTACTCGCGAGACCCTAACCTCGTACCGTGAGTGCTCTAACTACTGCGAACCGATCAAGAGATATGTGGATGCGTTCGGGCAAGAAAATGTCTACGTCATGATCTTCGACGACTTTTATGCAGACCCTCAAAAAGAAACCCGGAGAATACTCGAGTTCCTTGACCTGGACGCGACCTACCAATTCCAGGACGTCGAGAAGCAACGTCCTAGCGATTGTCGCAGCAAGACGCTAATGCAATGGACGGTTAATCGACCTGCATTACTCAAGTACCTCGGCAAGCCGATTCCCGGAAAATACAAGATTCGGATTACAAACTGGCTAAAACGAGTCAACCAAGGACATGCACCGAGAACAATCGCTCCACCACTTCGACAACAGTTGCTGGCCGACTGCCATCCGGGCGTCAGTCATCTGAGCGAGTACCTGAACGTCGACCTCTCCGCCTGGCAAAAGTAAAGCTCCGACCAGCACGACCTTCACCAGGTCACGCCTACGGCAATCACAGCCTCGCTGCCGGTGCCCGCTTCGGAGCAATGCCTCCGGCCATGCGACCCAGGAAACCGATTCGCCTTCTCTTATGAGTCTGAGCCACCGCTTCCTGGCGTGGGCGACGTGAAAGATCTCGACGTATTTTCGCAGATCGGATAGCCTTCGGAATCGCAGATGGCGAGGCGAGCCTTAAATCCGCCGCTCCGATTTAACAAACGATGCGGCTGCACGCAACGAGCACAAATCACGACATGCTTGTCATGCGTGCCCCGTCTAACCCCTGGGTTAACGCTCCATGTCCACGACCGCACAGGTGAGCGCATCTTCGCAACAACAATTGCCGGCTCCACGCTATCGCAAGGAGCTGCTTGATCGCATCGTCTCAGATCAAATCGAATGGACCGAGGAAGATGGGAAACTGGTCAAATGCCACTTCACATCCAGCGATGTTGGTGACTTCCACAATCACAAGCAAGACATTGACGCGGCCAAACATGTCGCCGCCCTGGACCTTCATCAGGCACGAATGCAAGCCGCGAACGCATCGCCGTCGCTCACACCTGCCCGTGACCCGCGCATCCATACTGCTGAAGAGATCAATGCCTTGCTCGCCAAACACGTTGACAGCAAGCAAGGACTGCTCCTAGACATCGGCGCTAGCGAAGTCCAACGACGTAACGCGAATACCTACGAAAAGTTTGACGGCTATGTGCCGGTAAACATCGGCACCGATTGCGTGCGTCGCTACGCCAAGAAGTACAATCGCATGGCTTTAGTCGCCAACGCGGAAGCTCTGCCATTCCCGGATGCAAGCGTCGACGGGGTCGTCACCCACGCATTCCTAGAACACCCTGGCAACCCAGACGCGGTACTCCGCGAAATTGCTCGCGTCCTCAAGCCAGGAGGAATCGCAGTCCACAACGACGCCTGGCATTGCCGCTGGTGGCAACGCTTCGGCCTAATCGGCCTAAAAAGCTTTAGTAAGATGACGGCACGTGAACGAGCGATCTTCATGGCCGCCAAGTTGACCGAATCGCCCGCGATTCGATTCCCTCGCATTACCGCCAGACGATTAATGAGAGAACTATGCAGCTCCACGTCAAGGCCAATCCCGCTAAAACGAAAGCAATTACGTCCCAACTTCTCCTTAAATCTTGGAGCCGACGAGCACGCTGTCAGTTCCATCGACCCCATGGACGTAAGGCGTTTCTACGCTAGCCGAGGTTTCCACGAAACACCTCGACTCAGATTGCCAGAAAGGATATTCTTTCGAGCCGCTTACATTGCTGTCATCAAGGATGACTCGTAAGAGACGCGACACGTTTTTGCCCGAAGGGATTCTAGGCAATGAAACTGCTCTATCGATTGAGCCAGATCCGTAATGCGCTCCGCGCTGCTCCACGTGCGAGCACCCCGCTTCGCTGGGTGTTTCTCTATGGCCTTCCCCGCTCTGGAACAACATACGCGTTGGACCAATACATGCGGATTTCTCGACGTGGAATCGGCGACTGGATGATGGAAGATTTCGCACTCACGTTTGATCGCGCTCGACAGCGCACCCGGCAGACACTCGACATCGATCGGCTTGCCGATGACCTACGAAACAACCTGCTGACAAACGCGCCGATCGGTGGGGGCACGAAATTTGACATCGTAATCAAACAGGCAAGCGCTACGTACCGAGAATACGCTTTTTGGCGAGAACTATTTGGCACCGAGCCTGAACGTCGGCTGTTCTTCTACCGGGAACCGGCCGGGTGGCTTGCGTCTGCCAAGGAAAAATTCGACGTCCACGAGGCTCGAGCAAGCGCCATTTACCAGCATTCGTTCGATTGCTTTGCTGAAATCGGCGGCCTCGCGATCGACTACCCGGAAACGGGTGACCAACTCGCATCCCTGCCCGAGTTTAGCGGCGTCGAAATGACGACCTTTAAACCTCGCCGCACCAACCCATCGGCAGCCCCGGATCAGATGAGTGAATCCTATCGAGAGTTTGTCGAACAAACAGCCAACAAGCCATGGAATGCCCAACGCCAGCTGGTGCTTGACGCGGCCTAACACGCCCCAGACCATCACACGATCGAACTGAGAACAACGTCGGTGGGCCAAGTCGATCGCCACCAGGCTCCCGGATTGTACCTTTGTCCCTCAACATCACGCCTCTCGCCTGGCATGACGACCAGCGAGGAGATCATCGTTGAACATCCTGCACGTCAATCAAGATATTGGCACAGCCGGAGGAGGAGTCGCCAGCTTCATCCGCGATTCCGCATGCGCGATGACGGCGTGCGGGGACCAAGTCTTTTCTGCGACTGCGGAGGAGTCGCCAGCAGTCACTGCATCGTTTGCCGGCCACCACTACCTGCCGCAAATCAACGACATCTCGAATAGCGATTCGTCGTGGCAGACAACCATTGAGAACATCCTTGAGAAAAACGCGATCGATGTCGCTCACGTACACGAAGTCAGAAATCAAGCAGTAACGGAATACATCGCTGAACGAATACCGACCGCGATTCACCTGCATAACTACAACATCATCTGCCCCGGCAATGACCTTTTTTATAACTCCGACGAAAGCATCTGCGAATTTTCCGTAGGAGCTAAGTGCATTAGTTGCGCTTACACCAAGCGATGTAACAATCGCCATCCCGGCCGACTCCTTCGCTCGATCCGCAACACGAAGCGGAAGCAAACGCTCAAGAATTTCGCCAACGTGCAGTTTGTCGCCGGCTCAGAACACATCCGCGACCGTGTGGTTGCAGCAGGTATCCCGGCATCGAAGGTCACCGTGGTGCTATACGCCGCCGACCCTGAGAGGCTTGAGGCAGCCAACACTCAGCCGATTCCTGCGGCAGGCGACGACTTCATCCTGTACTCGGGCAGACTCTCACGCAGCAAGGGTGTTGGCTACCTGCTAGACGCGATCGCAAAGATCTCGCTCGGCGATACAAAGCTTGTCATCGCTGGAGACGGAATCTATGGCGAACAGATCAAGAAACAGATCGCCTCACTCGGGCTCCAGGATCAGGTTCACCTGCTGGGTTGGCGAAATGGTGCCGAGCTAACCTGGCTGTACCGCAACTGTCGAATGCTCGTCGTGCCGTCCGTATGGCCGGAAGTGTTTGGAATTGTGGGCCTGGAAGCCATGGCCGCGGAAAAACCGGTCGTTGCATGCGCGGTCGGAGGCATTCCGGAATGGCTTGAAGATGGCGTGACAGGCTACCTGGTGCCTCCTAGAGATGCCGACGCCATGGCGAAACGAATCGAGACGCTGTTAACTGATCACGGTCGCGCGTCGCTGCTGGGCGCCGCGGGACGGGAGGCTTTTGTCGAGCGTTTTACGACGGAGCGTCAAGCGGAGACGCTGGCGAACCTGTATCGTTCGCTCTGCCCCTCACTTCCGCCAAGCCAGAAGGAGCTCGAATGCACATCGTCCATTTGATCTCCAACCTGCGATTTGGTGGAGCCCAAAAAATTGCGGTAGGCCTCGCGGAGGAATCTCGCAACCGCGGCCATCGTGTCTCGATCGTCACGATCAGCAGTGGCAATGATTACAGCCGGAGGCTGACGGCCGCGGGCGTAGAATACCGGTCGCTTGATTACGAGCGGCGACTCTCATTCGCGAATCTTTTTCACATCGCAGGATTGCGCAAGCGGCTGCTACAGAACATCTCCGATCTCAACCCAAGCGTCATCCACTCCCATCTCTTCGCTCCTAAGATCGTGCTCTACGGCCTGCGTTCGGTAGCCGGTTGTCCTGTCGTGGAAACCCAGCACGACAACCCACCCTGGTGGCGAATGGACGACGTTAATTCGCGAATCCGCCGCCATATCGATCGAGTCTTCTTGCGAAGAACCGCCTCCTGCACGGCGGCCATCAGCAAGTCAGTTCACGAAGATCTCCAACGCCTTTTTGATCACCCACCGGAAGCGTGTCCCGTCATCTACAACTTCATCGATCAACCACCTCACGATCTATCGGAACACTTCACGTCCCATCTGCCCCCCACAGTACTAATGGTGACCCGTCTCGACATTGAAAAGAAGGGCCTGGATACGGCGATTAAGGTCTTCGCCGGCGTGCGGTCGCGAATCCCAGACGCCATTCTCGAACTGGTCGGCGATGGACCAGACGCAGCCAAAATCAAGACACTCGCAAAAGATTACGACATCACTGGCTCCGTTAAGTATCACGGCTACCAGGAAGACGTGTACCAATTCTTCGCTCGCGCGGACGTTTTACTCATGCCATCGCGTTGGGAAGGCTTTGGAGTTTCGGCTGCTGAAGCGGGCGTCTCCGGGGTACCGGTGGTAGCCGCAAGAGTCGGGGGCCTGCAAGAGGTCGTCATCGACGGACAAACCGGCTTCACCTGCGACTCTGAAGACGTGGACCAAATGACCGACCGAGTCATCCGCTTGTTAGAGGACAGCGATCTACGCCAGCGCATGTCGGATGCCGCCAAGACGTCATCGAGCAATCGCTTCTCGGTTGTCTCGGCGTTTGATCAATATGAACGCATTTACGAAAAAGCGAGAGTGGCTGCCTAGTACGCGCCCGCATGTGTGTATCCCGACAAAACAGCACACCCCAAACATATCTCCGACGCCATGAACGCTAAGAACATTGCAAAAACCGCGATCTCCCGAATCCCCTGGCTCCTGCCCACGCTTCAGAAGCAGCGGCTCCGACGGTATCGGGTCAAACGCTACGCCGCGTTCCAGGGACGATTCGCGCAGTCGGTCTATGCGGATGGGCCCATCGAAGTGCTTTCGGGCCCCTTCGCAAACATGCGGTACTTCGACAACGTCGTCTGGGGGCCGATCACGCCCAAGTGGATTGGGTCGTACGAGTCAGAGTTACACGAAGCTCTCGCGACGGTCATGAACACATCGTACGACGTCGTCGTCGATGTCGGAGCAGCTGAGGGCTACTATGCAGTCGGACTAGCCAGAGCTAAAGCAGACACACGCGTAATCACATACGACATCGACGGGCGAGCCCGCAAACAGCAACGCCAGCTAGCGGAACTCAACGGTGTTGCCGATCAAGTCGACGTACGAGGATATTGCCGCCCCAGTGACCTACAACGTGATATCGCCGACGCGAGGGCGCTCGTCATCTCAGACATCGAAGGCAGTGAACTCGAACTTCTCGATCCCGAACAGACGCCTTCGCTCTGCCAAGCCGACATACTGATCGAATGCCATGACCGAGAGGACTTGACCGCCGAACAAGTGCTCGACCTTCTGGCGACTCGGTTCGAGCCGACTCACTCTGTGGAAGTTTTTCGTTCATCGCGACGCTCGACAGCGTCTTGGGCCGATCTTCCAAACCTCCGTCCGGTCCCCTCGGAAGACCTCTCATTTGCCCTCGACGAATCCAGAAACCACCCTCAGCCTTGGCTTTGGCTGCGTACGAAGAAGCCCTTGTGACATCCTGATTCCTCTCATTTCGTACACACCCTCAGTCAATCAACAAACCGAGCCAACTCTCCCGCGACCGGAGATCTACCATGAAAGTCCTCTACGTCCTGCCAAAGACCTATTGGGGCGGCGGCCTACAAATGAACCGACTGACGCTGTTTCAAGAGTTGGTCAAGCTGCCAGAAATCGATTTTGCGGTCTGCGTACTGGAATTTTCTGGCGGAACTTCCGAACGAATCAAGCAACTCGGCGTTCCGGAATTCTTCCTCAACAAGAAAGCCCGCTTTACCCACCTCGGAACATCATTGGCGCTGCGCAAAGTCCTTAAAGAGTTCGATCCGGACATCATCCACACCGCCAACATCGACGCTGACATGCACGGCTACATCGCTAGCCGCATGCACCGACGATCCAAACTGATTGTTGAAGAAATCGGCTCCGCTCAGGAACGTTCGAGAATCATGCGACGACTGTGCCGTCATGTATACTCCCGCGCGGACGGGGTTCTTTGCGTGTCCCCCGATATTCACCAGGACATGATTGACTTGCAACGGGTAACGCGGCCAGACGTCAAAATTACTTACAATCCGGTCAATCCGGAACACCTCGCGAACACCGAGATGACTCCTAGCGAGCTGCGACAAAAACATGGCCTTGCGGACTCCGATTTCGTGTTTGGTATCATCGCCCGTCTGATCGACTTCAAGGGCCACGCGTACCTTTTGGACGCCTTCCAGCGCGTCAATGAGAGCAACGACCAGACCAAGCTCGTGATTGTCGGCTCCGGACCGTTAATGGAACCGCTCCGACAGGACGCCAACAGCCGTGGCATAGCCGAATCGGTCGTCTTCACCGATGCTGTGACCAATGTTGGAGATTACCTAAGCATGATGGATGTGTTCGTGCACCCATCTACAAAGGAACCATTCGGCATCTCGATTATCGAAGCGATGTACAAGAAGCTCCTCGTCATCACCACCGACGTTGGTGGTCCCGCCGACTATGTCGACCACGATAAGACCGGCATTCTTGTACCGCCATTCGATGCCGATGCGATTGAAGCAGAGATGAAGCGAGCCATGGCGATGAGCGCGTCTCGGCGGCAGGAAATCGGTGACGCCGCAAGAGAAACCGTCCTGAAACGATTCCTACCCGAACAATACGCGAAATCCATGATCAACGTTTACCGAGACGTCCTCGCAGCCAACACGCGCCAGCAGGCGGCATGAATCCAGATACTCAAAATCGAATTAGCTAGTACTCCATGGCGACCGCCAGTCTTCCCAAACCCATCACGCAGTCTCGCAGCACGCTGACTCCCAGCGCACGCACCGGCTGGCTATCGTGCGAACTCGCCGTCGCGTTGACTGTCTTCTCGAAAGAGCTTGGCAGCGTTCGAGTCGGGGCAAGCATGGTCGATCTATTTCAGCTGACCATAGCAGCATTGGGAATCTGGCTCTTCCCGCGATACCGAACTGCGCTGGTAACATTCCTTGCCTTTGGACTCATCGTGGCGACCAGCCTTTGGCAACTTTCTTGGCTAGAATACCCGACCAATATATTCCTGCGACAGATTCTGCCCGCCGTCTTCGTGTATCTCGGCATCGGTTGCATGCTCGCGCAGTGCAACCGGGATAAACTGGTCCACATTTACGTCCGCTTGTCGATTATTGCGGCCGCCCTGGGAATGGTTCAGATTGTTCTTTCAAGAGTCGGCCTGTCACTGTTCATCAAGAACCCGGGAGAACTCGATTCCATTGCCTACGAGCCATCTCATTATGCCATTATCGTCGCGCCGGCGTTCTATCTCGTGCTGGCTCGGACTAACTTCTCCGTGCTTAATCGTGATTTCGTGGCAACCGCGCTCCTATTTCTTTCATTACTCTTGACCAAGTCGCTCACCGGCGTGGCCTTGATTCTCATTTGCGGCATCATGGCGTCGCGTGCCAAATTCGGCATCATAGCAATGCTGGCCGCGGCCTTCGCACTGCCATACTTCTACCTGGTGGAGCAAGATCTCCAGGACGAACGCGCCCGAGAACGCATCGAGTCGCTACAAATGGTGTCAGAAAGCACGGCCAGTTACGAGCATGGAAACCTGACGGTCAAATCCCTCTTCACCAATGCCGCAGTCGCCTTTAACGCCATTAGCGAAGGCCAACTTCTCGGGCATGGTTTCGGCGGGCACCACTATGCCTACCTGGAGTTTTTTGAAGGAACCGACTTTGAAGACGACCATCACTACGGAATGAACAGTATCTCTGCACACTCACTCGGCATTCGCCTCATCTCCGAATTCGGGGTCCTCGGCATTCTCGCCGTGGTCTGGTGGCTGGGACGGTCGTTCCTTCGCTCCGGAACACGCACCGCGACCAATCAGCTGTGGGCGATGTCCTTCATCTATTTCCTCGGACGTTGCTTCAAACTAGGGGGAATCATGGACTACGGCTGCCCCATGTTCCTGCTTGCTCCGATCTGCACGCGTGCGTCCCGCTCCACAGAACTACATCAATCGGGCTCAGCTAAGCAGCCCCCCTCCGAGCCCGCGCTTACGACGGACACTGCGTAAGACCACGGACAACACAATATCGATGAAAATAGCGCACGTCATTCCGACACTTGATCCTCGATGGGGCGGTCCCGTGTCCGCCCTACTGGGCTTCACGTCCGCGCTTCGACAAGCGGACACCGAGATCACCGTGGTCGCATCGCCGCGGGCAGAAGAAGAATGCGATTCCGTGCTCGATCAACTTCGGCAGCAAGGAATCCAAACAGTACTCATCCAACCTTGTCGCGGCCCGCTACGTAGCCATCCGCAACTCAAACAGCGTCTCGAGCAAGAACTCCAGAACGCTGACGTCGTTCATATTCACGGCGTCTGGGAATCGATCCAGCACTTCTCGGCAATGATCTGCCGGAAACAGGGCATCCCATACATCCTGCGTCCCTGTGGTATGCTAAGTCGCTACTGCATCGGTCAGAAACGGCTGAAAAAATGGATCTATTCAGCGTTGCGACTGAAACGCATGATCAAAGGCTCGGATGCGTTACACCTAACGTCTCCCTTTGAACACCGTCAACTACCCGCGTACGCTCGCCACAAGAAGGACATCGTCGAACCGATCGGCATTGATCGTCCCCCTATCTCTCCGGCTGATCGCAGCAACTTTCGCAAGCAATACGGGGTCCGGGACGGACAGACGTTGTTCACCTACCTTGGACGGCTCAATCCGATCAAAGGCCTCGACGTCCTCATCGAGGCGTTCAGCCAAATCGCCGGCGATGATTCATCGCGATTGGCAATCTGCGGACCATCGTCCGACCAATACGAAACGCAACTCCGATCTCTCGTCCGGCAGTTTGGGCTGGAAGACAAAGTCATATTTACCGGCATGCTTGACCGCGAAGCCGTTTGGGCGGCCATGAATGCGGCCGATGTGTTTGTCCTGCCAAGCCACCATGAAAACTTCGGAATATCCGCGCTCGAAGCCATTGCCTGCGAAACACCTGTCATTCTTTCCGATCAAGTTGGCCTCGGCAGCTACCTGGAAAACCAAGGCGTCGGCGTCGTCACTCCGGTTCGGGCAAGAGACCTTGCCGCGGCGATGCGGACCATGATTTGTCAGCCTGAAGAAAGAACACGCCTGGCGGACAACTGTCGTCAACTAACCAAGAAGCGATTCGCCTGGGATCAGATCGCACTACGATGGGTCAGGCACTACGACAATCTTTGCGCGGTGGCGAGGTAATCCACCTATGTCGTGCGAACGGAACACGAGAGTCCTATTTTGCTGGAGCAGAATATCTGGCTACATGAGCGCCTGTTGGCGCGAGCTGTCTGCGCAGCCAGGTGTCGACCTACGCGCTCTCGCCTGGAACGTATCATCCACCCAAGAACAGGCCGAATTCTCCGAGAGTATCGCCGAAGGATTTGACTGCCGGTTACTTGAGCCCGAAGAGCGTTTCGACTTCAACCTGCTCGCCAGCGAAGCCAAGGCTTTCTCTCCAGATATCGTGGTCATCAGCGGGTGGCACAGCCCCGCCTACGTTCGACTGGTCAAGCAACTGCGACCGGTCGTCAAACGCGTCATCATGTGCATTGACACTCCTTGGCAGCAACGAGCTAAACAACGCTTAACGCGATTTCGACACGCAAGCCTGCTGCGCCGTGTGGACGACGTGTTCGTGGCGGGAGAACGGTCGTGGCAGTATGCGAGACAGCTGGGTTTCGCTGAACCAAACATCCACCGTGGCTTGTATGCGTGGGATGAGTCCACGTTCGCGCCTGTCGCCCAAGCCAGAGAAGCTTCGGCCGACTGGCCAAGACGCTTTCTCTACGTTGGCCGGTACGCCGAAGAGAAAGGCATCGTCAATCTATTGGAGGCCTACCAACGATACCGAGAGAAGTCGGCCGATCCTTGGCCACTTCGCTGCTGCGGTAGCGGTCCGCTCCAGCATCTAGTCAACGCGGCTGACGGTGTCGAAGACAAAGGCTTCGTACAACCCGCCGACTTACCCGACATGCTTCGAGAATCCGGCGTGTTTGTGTTACCAAGTCATTACGAGCCGTGGGGAGTGGCGCTTGCGGAGGCGATGGGAGCAGGACTACCTGCCATCGCCACCAACGCATGTGGTGCAGGCATCGACCTCATTCGTAACGGCTGGAACGGACATCTCATCGCCACTAGCTCATCATCGGCGCTGGCTGATGCAATGATCGAGATGGAAGACTCTGTCACCCAGATTGCCGAAATGGGCCGACGGGCGAGTGTGGCCGCAGAACCGTTCACATCCAGGAATTGGGCCGTTCGTTGGGCAGGCCTCCTCACCTAACGAGGGAGAGGCTCACAACGTGTACGCCAGCACCGCAGGCAGCCTCGGAAGACCTTCGAGGATCAATCTTCATTAATGCACGTAACACTAACAACAACAGCAACTTGCCGCAGATGCTAGCAAGCAAATCTCTGTTGACGCAAATCCCCTAGATTGTTATCGTCGCCAGCCATAAACCTATCGAGAAAGCCCAGAATGGAATCGGCGGCCCCCAATGAATATTCTCGGAATCAATGCCTTTCATGGTGACTCATCCGCGGCGCTTATCCAGAACGGCAAGCTGATTGCCGCTGTCGAAGAAGAACGATTCAATCGGATCAAGCATTGGGCCGGGTTTCCGGCTGAATCGATACGATTCTGTCTTGCCGCTGGCGACATTCAGGCGGAGGACCTCGACTACGTTGCCGTTTCTTTCGATCCTCGCGCCAACCTGCAGCACAAGGTGCTGTTCGCGATCACCAAACGTCCGAGCTTCAAGTCGATCATCGACCGCGTGAAACGCCAAGGCAAATCACTATCGCTAAAGCAGCAACTTGCAGATGCCTGTGGTTGTTCCGCGGATGCGATTCGCGCCACCATCCACAACGTGGAACATCACTCCGCGCACATTGCGAGCTCGTTTCATGTCTCGCCGTTTGAAGAGTCTGCGATTCTTTCCGTCGACGGTATGGGCGACTTTGTCAGCACAGTCGCCGCGGCAGGGCAGGGGACCGATGTCAAACGCCTTAGCCAGGTTCATTACCCACACTCCATCGGCTTCCTCTACAACGCCATCACGCTGTTCCTAGGATTTCACAACTACGGCGACGAATACAAGGTGATGGGGCTGGCCCCCTATGGCGAACCAGAATATGTCGAGCAGTTTCGCAAGTTGATCTTCCCGAAAGGCGACAGCTTCGAGCTGAACCTGGACTACTTCACTCATCACAAGACCGGCATTTCGATGACTTGGGACGACGGATCTCCGGTCGTGCAACCATTTCATAGCGACCAACTCGAACAGCTATTGGGGCCTGCTCGAGAAGCCCGCGGTGAAGTTACCGGTCGCCACCAGAACATCGCGCATTCGATGCAGGTTGTGACTGAAGAGATTCTCTTTCATCTCCTCAATCAGCTGCATAAGAAGTGCCCCAGCGACAACCTTTGCCTGGCCGGTGGGGTGGCAATGAACTCGGTTGCCAATGGCAAGATCACGTCGAACACGCCGTTCAAGAACCTCTTCATTCCGGGCGGAGCCGCCGACAATGGCACCTCCTTTGGCGCCGCGTTCCATGTTTGGCACGAGATTCTGGGAGAACCACGTAGCTTCGTCCAAGAGCACGCCTACCTGGGAACCGAACACTCCGATGCGGACTGTGCCGTCGCCCTGGAAGCGTACGATCTCGACGAGTGCAAACTGGAGCGCAAGGAACTGGTAGAACGCGTCGTCGACGCCCTGTGCGACGGCCAGGTGATTGGCTGGTTCCAAGGCCGCATGGAGTTTGGAGCTCGGGCACTCGGCAATCGCACGCTATTGGCCGACCCTCGCCGCACGGACATGCGAGACATTATCAATCTGAAGATCAAGTTCCGAGAGAAATTCCGCCCCTTCGCACCAAGCATTCTGGAGGAACGCGTCTCCGACTTCTTTGAAATCGATGAGCCGTCCCCATTCATGGAACGCGTCTTCCCAATTCGAACTGAGAAGCGGGAAGTCATTCCGGCCGTCACCCATGTCGATGGATCAGGAAGATTGCAGACCGTCTCCAAGAAGACCAATCCGCTGTACTGGGAGTTGATCAAGGCGTTTGAGGATCGTACCGGTGTGCCGATCGTCCTCAATACGTCGCTCAACGAGAACGAACCAATCGTCAATACGCCGCAACAAGCCATCGACTGCATGCTGCGCACGAAGATGGACGCCATCGTCATCGGATCTTACTTCATTCCTCGCCCCCAGGCCGTAGCCACGGCGTCCCAAGGTGAAAACGTTGAACCACACCTCGTCCACGAAGTCGAATAAGGCGGAACCGCTGGCCACACGAGATGGAATGATCGGTGAACTCCTCCAGACGGCGGAGACGCACCCGTTCATTCTCGTTGTTACCCGTAGCGAATCGGCCCGATACTCTGTCCAGATGCGGATTGAAGAACGAGCGAACGACGCCACTGCCGTCGACGACGGCCGCATCCAAATCCCAGGCTGTCAAATCGTGTTCGTCAACGAGGCAACGATTCACAAGTACCGGGGAACCGTTCCGGTCTTCTACGATCCGATCCCCATCAGACGTGCCGCTTAACTCCCGCCCCAAAGCCCACGACTGAAACTCGTTCCTGCAATGCGAATCGCCCTGCTGAATCAGTTCTTTCCACCCGACATCGCTCCCACCGGGCGATTGACGAGTGACGTTGCCGAACACCTCAGCACTCTCGGCCATCAGGTTACCGTCGTCGCCGGCAACAACGGTTACGCCACTCACGTTGACGATGATTCGCCGTCCGCCACCGTGGACCAACAGAGCACGCCGGGCGTTGTCCGCGTTCGGTCGCCCGGCATTTTCAAGAGAGGAATTCTGCGTCGATTGACCGAGTACGCGAGCTATTACCTCGGCGCCACCTGGAAGCTCATGCGATTACCCAAACAGGATGTCGTCATTTGCCTCACGACGCCACCCTGGCTTGTCACCGCCGCCCTGGCCGCGGGTCGACTCAAGGGTTCCAAAGTCGTGCTGTGGAGCATGGACCTTTACCCAGAGGTCCTCGAAGCGGCGGGCATGATCCGCCACAACGGTATCGCGAGCCGGTTCTTCCAATGGATCAATCGGCGCATTTACAAACGGCTCGCCCACACCATTTGCCTTGACGGGGCAATGCGAGAGCTGATCGATCAGCGATACAGCCCCTCGAGTGCAAGTCTTCCCATGACCGTCATCCCCAACTGGGAAACGGACTCGAGACAACAGCAGCCTGGCGAAGTGTTACCGGAGCAGCTCGCGCAACTCTGCTCCGCTCCAGATGAATTCACCGTTCTGTATCTAGGCAACACAGGCGTGGGACACGAATTTGAAACGATCATCGACGTGGCCGAGCAGGTTCGCGACGACGCAATCACATTCCTGTTCGTAGGTGGTGGCAAGCGTCAGCAAGAACTACAAGCCGCGGTTCGTGAACGCAACCTATCCAACGTCCATTTCCACGACTATATCCCGACAGCCGTGCTCCCGACGGTACTCGCTGCCGCCGATGCCTCGCTAATCACGTTGCGAGCTGCTTCGCGAGGCGTAATGAGCCCCAGTAAGATCTACACTTATCTCGCCGCGGGGCTACCGGTTCTTTACGTTGGCCCTACGGAAACCAACGTCGATGAGGCGATCGTTGAATTCAAGTGTGGGCTGAGCTTCCGAAACGGCGCCGTGCCTGAAATCTCTCGATCGCTCATAGAGTTGCGTGATGACCAGGATCAGCAAAGGCACTTCAGCACAAACGCGAGCAGCGCATTTAAAAATGCCTATTGTGCCGACAAGATCATGCCCCAATTCGAAAAGCTCCTTGCCGATCTGCAACAGGGCAAAGACGCGGCCTCCGCTGACCATCGGGCTGATGGAGAACTCCGGCCCACATCGCGGGCAGCTTGAATCACACGCACCCGTCTGGCACAGCATTTCGCCAGAGCCTCTTTGAATTCTGAGAGCACCAGCGTCCGCTGTAGGCCGCTGGCCGATTCCGCATTTGCAGCTTCCTGCTACCGCTCGTCAGTACGCTTCGCGTTCCGGACTCGGCCAATGACGGCCGCCTCGACGAGCTTCTTCAGATGTTCATCGCGTGGCTGCAAACGCAGGCACCACTGCAGGTGCTTTTCCGCCTCGCGATATAAGCCGACCTTAAGCAGATCCGTTCCCAGCAGTCGCCGGGTAACCTTACTCGTCGGCAGAGCGTCGTAAGCCTGCCGACTGTATTGCAACGCTTCTTCGTGCTTGCCTAGTGAGAAGTGAAGCGTCCTCAGGGCCATCCAACGACGAGCCGCCTCTTCTCCGGTGTACCCCGCGGTATCCTTTTCAGCCCGACCAACAAAGTATTGCCGGAAATGCTCCAACTGCTCCGGTGTACTGGTTTTTCGATAGTGCGAGTACAGGATCCCCCAGTCCAAGATCTCTGGCTCAAATACGGAAATGAAGAAATCAACAGGAACACGCGGTGCAAGCAGAGAGGCCAGGGGAATCTTATAGCTTCCGCCCTGGTGATAACACTTGCGCCAGTATTTGACGGCCGTATCCAAGTCACCAACGAGCATCGCATCTCGGCCAGCGGCAAATAAAACTCTCTCACTATGCGGACGGACTCGCAAAGCCTGCTCAACCAATGCCACTTTGATCGGCTGGTTACCGCCATCAAGGAAACAAAGATCGGCCAGGTAGAGATATCCCTCACCTTGCAGCGGACAGAGCGCTAGTCCACGTTTGGCATGCCACAGGGCATAGTTTAGGCTTACTCGATTGGGGCCGACCGCTCGTTCTAACCATTCATCAAGAGCTCGCCGCGAATCAAACCGAGACGCGATCGCCGCATCGCCGATCTGCCCAAGGCTTATCGCATTCTCAGAAGACAGCTGCTTCTGTTCAAAGTGGCGCAAATACAGCCCCGCCAATCGAACATGGGCACGTGCGTTGTATGGATCGTGGGTGAGCACGTTTCTCAAATGGCCAATCGATATCTCTATACGAGCCAGCGATTCATCACTTTCGTTCGTTTCGATGGTCAACGATAGTTCATCGCCGTCTTCTCTGGGCGCGTTTGAGGCACGCAAATAGCGGTCCCAATGCGGAGATGCGAGCGCTGGACCAAGTCGATTCTGAATCATCCATCCGCCCAACATGATCACGGCAAGCAGGCCAGCAAACGCCATGGTCCGCGGCATCGATCTCGCAGGACTGCCTGCCTGCTCCTTACGGTAGGCGAGCTGCGAGAGTCGCAGCAAACAAGCGATCAACAGGAGTGTGACCGAAATACAGGCCGGAATGTACCAGACGAAATCCACAACAGAATGCGCAGCACTGGCCGCCAGCGAGCCTACGATTGCGGCGGCGCAGGCCAACGTACGGTTACGCGAGGTGACGTCGCCCTGATAGTTGCTTTCGCCACCGTCATGTCGCCCCAAGAATAAACGCGCTATCCAGAACGCACATAAACCAAACCCACTGACAAGCAAAGCCAAACCGAAACTCCCGGTTTCGCTGGCGATCTGCAGAAAGCCACTCTCGGCATGGGTAAACTCTTTATTGAAGTATTTGGAGAGGTACTTTTGATAAAACTCCGGATGACCTCCCACGCCGAGTCCTACTATTGGGAATTGGCTATATGCCTCGACATTGACGGCCCAAAGCAACCGGCGGATGTGCTGTTTGTCGAGCTCATCAATTGATCCTATCGTCAGGTCGTCCAGTCGCTCTTCGACTCGTTCTTGGCCGTGAATCAACAAAGCCCCCGCCAGGAATACGGCGATGCCTGTACCCGCTAACACGTGACGGACGCTCAGCAGGGACGATCGCACGAACAGCACACCACTGCAAATGACGGCAACTCCAATCGCGACCGCTCCGCCACGAGAGAGAGACAGCAGGCCCGCAAACAGAACTCCTCCGAGAGCAATGAATAGAAAAAGTGATGCATCTAAGCGAACCGAACTCGATCCGCGGCTAGACGTGAAGCCGTCTCGCGCAGACGACCTTGATGTTCGCTTGGCAAATCCCGAGGCAGCCCACCACACTAGTGGCGCTATCCCTAATGCCAAGAAATGGGCAAAGTGATTGCGATTGATAAAGCTGCCCAAGACGTTGCCGTCCGTAGTCCGAAACGGATGGTCGTAGACCCACATGAATTTCCCGTTACCGAGCACATACTGCGTCAGACCAACAGCAGCCATCAAAATCGCCGAGCCTGCGACCCACTTCAGAATCCGTTCGACGTCACGAACGGATTCGATCCGCTGGGTAACGACGAGAAAAAACATGCCGTACGCCAGGCACATGGTCAGCCCGCCAAGTGTGGCGCCCGGAGTTAGACTAAGTCGCCTCCACGGTTCCAATAGTCCTGATAACGCGGAACCTTCCGTCCCAACAGGCAGGGTTTCCGTGATCGCGGGCGAGACCTTGGCAACCAGACTTTCGGGCAGCGGAACGAATTGCGCGACACACAGAAGGACGGCGCCAACCAATACCCACTCAGCAGGAGAGTGCACCCAACGACGATTGGACAGCAAGCACAGACGTCCCAGCCAAGCGACAGACATTGCGACCGCAAGTGCGACGAATACGAGTCGCCCCATGGGATGGCGTCCACCCATGAAGTAGGGAGCTAGAAAGAGCACGCCTGCCAGTCCGGCGTCGACACCCCACAGTAGGTAGTCAGCAAGTGCCAAACTCTCGGGTCGATTCGATGACCTAGAAACACGAGACGACCGCTTGGAAGTTCCGGCGCCAGAGCGATTCAAAGATGCAGCGTGGGTTCCAGGCTGATGGGGCATCGCATTGATCCTGACTTGCTCGAGGACGTTGGTTCTCGCCGAGCTACGCGATCTTCCGAGGCACGACAGGCTGGGCTCCCACGGCCGCTGGCGAAGACGGCGAGAACGGCATCACGTTGTCCTGAGACTGATGCATTTCGGAATCAGCCTCGGCCGTAAGCGCATTAATCTCCTCCATCTCTTCCTCGGTGCCGCCATATTGGTAGGAGTAGCTGTACCCGTACCCGTAACCGTATCCCTTGGCACTATTCGCATCGATCCGATTGGCAACGATGCCGATCACGTTCACACCCATCGCAATGACACTCTCGTAGGCTCGGGTCACCAAACGGCGTCGGTTCTTGTCAGGATTGATCACGAGCATCAGTCCATCGGCAATTCGCCCCAGAATCATGGCATCGCTCGCAGCCAATACAGGAGGGCTGTCGACGAGAATCTGGTCGTAGTGCGTCTCCGCCCAGGCGAGCAGATCCCCCAGACGTTCGCTCGACAACAATTCTGCTGGATTCGGCCGGCGCGGCCCCGAAGGCAGTACATCAAGCCCTTCCTGCTCCAGACCGCGAATGTGTCGACTCGCAACGTCGGCTATCGGTTCATCGGAACGCAACACGTCCGAGAGTCCGTTCTCTCGCTTCATCTCAAATAGAGCCGTCAGTCCAGGACGTCGAAGGTCGGCATCGATGAGCAGAACCTTTTTGCCCGACTGCGCAATGGTCACCCCCGTATTCGCCAACACGGTCGTCTTCCCATCCCCTGGCTCGGTACTGGAAACAACGAGCCGTCGAGTTTCATCGGCGTTGAACGTCAGCGCCGTTCGCAACGTCCGGAATGCCTCGCTTTCTGTGGCCGTGGGGTTGACGAATGCCTGAACGGTCTCCATTCCATGGCCAGGAATCGGCTCAAGCTGCGAAATCATGGCGAGCGTGGGGGTTCCTAGACGCATCGTAACGTCTTCCGGCGAGCGAAACCGATCGTCAAGAGCATCTTGAATGAAGATAATCAGCCCGCCCACAACCAGCGCACCAATCACGCAGGTGCCAACTACCTTACGCAATCGCGGGAAGACCGGTGCTCGTGTGGCTTGGGCAGGCTTTACAACGGTCGCCCGAATTTCGCCATAGTCCTGCCTTAAATCGATGTTTGCAATGCGGTCAACCAACACGTCGTGTAGCGATCGCATACGCTCCACCGAACGTTCAAGCAGCTCAATCTGAGTCATCCCTTTGTTCAAGCTCATCGCTTCCTCGTGAGCCTGCGTGAATGACGCCCGTGCTTCCTTCTCTCGCTGCCACGAGTTGATCAGAGCCTGCTCCATCATTCGAATCAGCGCCGGGCCAAGCCGTGAGGCCTGAAGCGAGGAGAGCTGATCTGAAGCCCGATCGCCGTAACTTTCCAGATACTCCTGATTCAGTCTGATTCGTTCTCGAACCTCTACCAGTCGCGGATGATTCTCTCCGAGGCGATTCGAGAGCGTCTCCAGTTCCGTGCGGTCTTTCAACAGGGCACGTTCCAGATTCGCCTTCGTATTGACGTCTCGATTGCTGATCCCCAATTCCGCGAGCAGCACAGCGCGTCCAACCGACTCTTCCGCCGCCATCAGATGCTGCTGCAAATCAGCACCATTTCGAACTGCCGTCTGCACCGCTGACAGGGCGGCCTGATGTCGCAATCGCTCTTGATGAGCCTCGATAAAGTGCTCGTTGAGACTCATCGCCCGCTGAACGGTCGTATGTGTTACCGCCCCATCTGCTCCGCCGCCGAGCGCACCGAACCCCTCTCGGGCTGCGATCAATTCACGCTCTTTCTGCTGGAGCTTCGCCTCCAGTTCATCCTTTTCCTTTTCCAGTACGGCTGCGATCTGCCTGGAAGTATTTCGATGCGTACTATCAATGAACTCGAAATACGATTGCAGTAAGGCATTGACGACGGCGACCGCGGCATCCGGATCCTTTGACATATAGCTGATCTGGATGATGTTCGTCTTTTTGACAACAGACAACGCGAGATTGCGAGCGACGACTCCGACACTGCCTCCCTTACCACTCCCCTCAAAGTCAATTCGGTGCTTCGGGTCAACCGCATCGTGCACACCCTGAAGAACAACGGCACTTCGCAAGAGCTCTTGATAGGTCGAAATATTCCGCTTTCCGTCTCGGCCGCCGCCCATGGAGGACGCGGAATCGTCATCGCCGTTCTGCAGAATTAGGATCTTGGCGTCCGCGCGATAGAGCCGCATTGCGGTCGCGTAATAGAACCCGCCAAGCAGCGCGGCCACCGCCAGCGCAACGAAAATCACCCGAATCCGCGATCGCACCACGCGAAGAAACTGCACAATTCGGTGAACCGCCTGCGACAACGACTGATCGACGCTGAGCTCGTTCGACCCGTTCATCTCCACACCCGACGACATAGACAACAACCTACTTTCAGGTACTAGAAAAGTGGAATCCGGCCCGATACGCCGATCCGCACAAAACTCGTAACGGCATCCAACATCATGGTCGCCGGGGTCTGCTCCACACTTACGATGTCACCCGGTGCAAGTCGCAAATTCTCTTGACCATCCAACTTGGCTCGATACACGCTCACCTTGATAACCACCGGCTCGCTTTTGCCGGGCACGCGACGAATCACGTAGATCTTGTCCGCCACAATCGAATCGACGCCGCCCGCCATCGCTAAGGCATCCAGGACATGCACCTCCTGATTCGGAGGCATCTCGTACTGATTTGGTTTCTTCACCAACCCCATCACATGAATTGGCTTGGGATCGTTCTTCATGACCATTACGACGTCGCCATCGCCAACCTGAACTCCACCCTGACCGGAATGAGCAGCGGCGACCAGGTCGATCCGCACGCTTTGAGGTGGACGGAATCCTGCTGGCGACTCGTTGTAAGAAGCGGGGTACGTCCCGGGCCGCAGTGCTTCCCGCGGCCCCATCGGCTGCCCAAGCTCGTGGGCATGCAGTCGCTGCGCCGGACGCCTCACCTCGACGAACGTGCCGGCATTCTCGGTCAAACCGCCGGCAGCAACGATCGCTGAAAGAATATCACTCCCGCCGCGGGGGACCTCGTATACTCCTGGGCGCTCGACGGCGCCCAAGACCGTGACCTTGTTGGTCCGCTTCTTTTCCATCACGACGGTGACAAACGGCGTCTTCAGAATCCCACGACTGATGGCCTCTGCAGCGATCACTTGCTGAGCCCCCTCGACCTCGAGGCCAGCCAGGGCAACCTGTTGAATCCAAGGAATGTTTGCCGTGCCATCGTCCGCGACGCGAACGGGCACGGTGATCGTGTCGTCACCAGAGTACCCCGATCCAATTGTGACCTTGAGAATGTCCCCCGGCTCAATCAACTCGCTGCTCGCCGACACGCTCGCCAAACGAGACAAGTCGACCGTCTGCGCGTTCGCAACCGGAGGTGCCGCAAACTCTGGCGGCAGCTTCTTGGCGGCAACCACATTGCCAGCACAACCGGAAGTAACGAAGAGAAGCGATACGACCAAACCGTAAACGAAATGTCCGATCGCTGTCGTCTTATCCGAATCTCTCTGCATAGCGTTCGCTTATGTATCTCCTGCCTGGACCGTCGTCACAGACATGGTGGGTTACCAAGTCAGGCATGGGGCAATGCCCCGACTACCAATGTCGCCGTAAACACTTACCAACCAACGGACTTGCCACAAGAGCCGAGGCAGCTGGTAGGTCCACAGATTTGATGGGTGGTAAATATCAATTACCGAACAGAGCGTCAACGCCACTTAGCAAGCATGCGGCGAATGCTTACCCCACCAAAGAAACTGCAAGCTTGGCCTAGACAGCATCAGGCGACAGCACTCGAAAATCGACCTGCAATCAGCTGCCCGGGCGACGCTGATTGATAACCGCAACAGGTGCCAATGCTGCCCCGCCGACCATGGCTGCCGTAACCACACGATCCTTCGAGAACCAAGGAGTCCAGTTATCCTGTCCACGCACGACAACATCCCCCATCCCGACCCGAAGCACGTCGCGGGAACAGGGTGGTGCCGTCGAGTAGCGCCAAAGCCGCATTACAACAGCACTGCCAGAGCATTCCACCTCATGAACGCCGTTATTCAGCCCTCGCATCGAGAATCGGCCATGCGAATCCGTGACGGCTTCAGCGACCACAACGCCAGCACGGCGAAGCACGACGCGATGCCGACGCAAGGCCAAGCCACGGCGATCCACGACACACCCTCGCAGCAGCCCTTCGGCTCCATGCAAACGAACATCGAGCACGACCGGCACAGCACACTGGGAACTAACAGCAAGAGGACGGTGTCCAACGAAGCCAGGATCCGCCCACACAGTCCGAGGCACGCCCAGCAAGAAAGCCAGGCCTAACAGCGACCAGCGATTACAGACGCTCAATCGTGACATTCGCTTGCAACCTGCGGCACAACAACAAAGAGAGGCGAAAACGACGCCACGTCCAGTCGCTAGCTACCAGAATCACGACTAGCAGCGACAGCCACAGGCACGGCCACAGCCACTGCCACGATCCCGGCCATCACAAACGGATCAGCAAGCCACACCTTCAGAGGTGCATGCTGGGCAGCCAAAATGTCCTTATCCGAAACGACCATCAAGGACTGGCGAGCGGTTGGTGGGGCCGTCTTGGCCGCCCAAAGCCGTAAGACAGTCGCACCGTCACGCACTACCACACGGTGCACGCCACCCCGCAAACCCTTCACACGAAAATCGCCGTTGTCTTCGGACTTGAGCGTGGCGACAACATGCCCGTCTTGTTCGACGGCGACAGGAACTCCGGCAACCGGCAAGCCTCGAGCGTCAACCACGCGTCCCACCAACAATCCACCGGCTCCCAGCTCCACGTCCGCAACCGCTACGCGAGGCGGCACGGCCGGGCCAGCCGGCGTCGAACCATCCTGAGCCGGCCCGGCAGCCAAAGCGAACTGACTGCCAAACAGCATCCCCAGCACGGAAGTCAGCACGCTGGCGAATCGAAAACCCTTCTTCAACATCATGGACATGAAAACGCGCTCCTGCCTAAAGCCCGGCGGTATCTTATTGGCTTCCCACGACTCGAATAGCAATCGACCCAAGGCCGTGGCCGAAGTCCCACTAAGTCAGAACTCCGGAAAGGGCGGGAGATTAGCGAATTTCGCCCCAGGAGAGAAGAGCAAACTCCGGAGATTTGCGGAAATCCCTGCGTCGAGCATGCCAGCAGCCCCAGATTGGGCCCAAATCAGGGGTGCATCGGGCCAAGAAGCGATGAGATTGGGGCGAATTGCCACCCGACGCGTCGCGGCACCCTCCGACCACAATACGAGAGAAATGGCCGACCCTCATTCGGACAGGTAGATTCACGCCAGACCTAAGCAAGAGCTGCCGGCGAGCCACAATCCGATAGCCGCAAGGTCCGTCGGTGGCTGAGGACGGACCAAGCGGCGATGACTAGACGTCGAGCGTGCAGGGAAACACGCGGCGGTTGTGGCGGCCATGCGACAGCCTGACCAACAGCTCCACCTAATGAGCGCCTAGCTTGCTTCATCATCGTGCAGGGCGATAGGCAAAGCGATCGCGCCAGCAATGCCGGCTCCTAGCAAGACAGGCTTCTGCAGCCACCTCTTCGGATTGCCGAAATTGCCTCGCACGATCGTACTGTCGTTATAAACGACGGCAAAATCCGTGGCGGACGGCGGTCCGGTACGGGGAGCCCAAAGTCGAAACAGCCCGCCACCATGCTCGCTGGTGATCGTGTACAGCCCACCGCGAACTCCGCTCAACTCGAACGTACCATCCGCTGAGCTCTTCGCCACGGCGACCTGCTTTCCTTCGCGATGGATAGCAATAGCCTTCCCGGCCACCGGCTTCCCTTGCGAATCCAGCAGTTTGCCCTGCAACTTGCCGTTATCAGCCAGCGAAACATCAACCGGCTTAACTTCCTTTGCCTGGCTCTTGGACCCTGCAGGCGACACAGCGTCGGCAGCCCAGAGTCCAGACGGCATCACGCTCGTCGCCAACATCAAAGCCGTAGCGGACGCGCGCATAACACACGTTAACTTCATCTCAATCCCCCCTAGGCCAGACCGATGGTCCGCCAGTGACAGCCACCGACCACGATCCGGCAATCAACCGAAACAAAAACCGTCCGGAAGCCAGAGACTAGCTTCCGGAGTCATTACTTACCGCAATGGGTATTGCGATGGCCGCGGTAATCAATGCAGCACTAACCCATGGATTGGACACAAATCCCCAGAATCCGCTCGGGGCACAGGGGCCACAAGCACCATACTGAGCGCGAACAACCGGATCCGACGAAACAGCAATCGAGACCCCACGAGCAGCGCCAGGCGGCGATGTACGGGGAGCCCACATTCGATAGGCACCGCCGCCACCTTCCGTTGATACGTGATAGGTATCGCCTCGCAGTCCAACGATTTCAAACCGCCCATTGGCGTCCGTCGTCGCTTTCACGACCTCACGGCCGTCCGTATGCAATACGACCGGTGAACCGGCCATCGGAGCACCCTGGGTATCGACAACCTGGCCAAACAGCCGACCGCCTTCAGCGAGCTCTACATCGATCACCGCCGGTGCCACCGCAGGAGCAGCATTCACTCCCAGGTGCTCGCCAGCCAGACCGGGCTGAACAGTTAACAGGGCCGCCATCGCAGCCGAGACCGCGAAGATTCCAAAACGATTGTTGCGTTTCATACTCGTCACCTAAATCACTGATTCGAGGAGTGAAGAATGCAATGTTCACACTGTCGCGAGCCAGACTCGCGCAGTGGCTCCGACTTGGATAAAAACTCCCCCCCCGGGGTGCGTTCGCAAACGACCTCGACGCGGCTAACGCCGAGAGGCGGTTACGGATAGCGCCAGTCTCCAGAATTATCGGCCGAACGAATCTCTTACTTGGACAATAAAACCGAAATAACCGGCAACCTTCCCAGCACTCAACCCAAACCCCCAGTCCCTCCTATCCGGGCGTCTAGCACCGCCACCACGGACGCAAATGCGCACGAAAAAAACCTCCTGCGCCCGCAGCAAAGGCGAGCACAGGAGGCATTGATAGCTCTTTTGTCTATTGCCGAAGAAAACTCCGGCGTTGAGACTAGGATCCGCTGTCGTCGTCCAGGATCTCAATGATACCCCAGGTCAAACCGCCAACCACCAAAGTGGTCACCACAATGCCGGAAGCATTGCCGAGATTACCGCGGACGACCTCGCCATCCTTAACGAGCAAGGCGGCATTGCGGGCCTTGGGAGGAGCGGTCTGATCCGCCCACAGTCGATAGACGGCGGTGGATTCCGCGGCCGAAACGGCGTAGGTTCCGCCCGTCACGCCCTGAAATGCGAAGGCACCAGATTCATCGCTGACCGTTTCCGCAAGACGACGATCGCCTTGGGTCAGCACGACGGCACTGCCAGCGATCGGCTGACCGTCGAGGCCGACGACATGGCCACGGAAGATGCCGCCTTTGGCAAGCGACACGTCTGCCACTGGCTGCACCGCTTGCTGCGAAGCGGGCGCCGTTAAACCAGCTGCCATAACCGGCGAGCTGCTAATCGTGGTCGACACAATGGCCGCACCGACCAGGATGCGACTCAATAGTCCGTTAGACTTCATGTCTATGTACTCCTCGGCAGAAATGTAAGTTTTTGGGCGAGAAAAGCGCGTATTAGCGGCGTAGATATCACGTCTTGTAGGTTTAGCTCGGCGAAATCCCATCGAAGCGTCGAGAAATATTCCTGCAGCCGGAAGCCTCAGCGCAGCCGCCAGACTTTACGCATCCTGCCTAGAACACTATTGCCGACGACTGGCCCCGCGGAGAGAGCGTGAGAGAATGACGGCTGAAAAACACGACACGACGTCGCGTAGGCGGCGGCACAGAATGAAGCGCGAAAGCAGCATGCCCTCGCTAGAGTGGAATAGCCCCAGGCTACTTCAGCCGTTTAAAGTGCTCGACCATCGCCCCTTCTGGATCGGCATAAATCGCAGAAAGTCGCTCGCTCATGCGGCCAGGTGGCGAATGCGAGCGTACGTCGGCAATGTACCTTAGCAACACATCGCGGGCTGGCTGTGGCCCGTTTAGAAGATAATGAGCCCAGGCCCAGGAATAGCGGTACTCACTTCGCCCCATATCCTCCAGCTTGCTTTTGTCCTCAAGCCGCTTCAGCTCAGGCACCATACCGAGCCGCAAGTTCCACTTGAACGCCCCGTGATGCGGATTCTCAAGCACCCGCTCAGCAGCAGGTACCTCGAAATACTCGGCCAGCCCCTCATCCAGCCACAGCGGCACCATTGGCAACGATGCATGCAGCAGCGCGTGCGTACACTCATGACGTACGTCGACCTCAAGCTCCGAGCTGCGGTACGCGAACACCATGCCGGGGCCAGACGCCTTGTAAAACAGAGCTCGCCGAAAAGGCACGTCCGGCAAGTGCTGCTTCATGTAGCGGCGATAGCTGCCCTGGCTCGCAAAGAGATGAATCACAATCCTCTCACGAACCGGAGGAAGTCGTAAGCGTTGAAGCAACTCTCGCTGCGTGCTCGCGAGCTCCTGAAAAAGCGAATCATATTCGGCAAGGGGAAACTCGGCGTAGCAAGCAAACGGACCGAATTGCCGCGAGTCGACCCACTCCTGTGCAAAAGCATCCGCCAAGGGCGTGCCCCAGGCAATTGCTAACATCAGCGATGTAAGAGTCAATCTTCGCCACGCAACCAACCGGCTCACCATCGCGGCCTGCACGACACAGCCCCAAGAGGCAGGGCCCAAAGGCGAGTGAGCGGCAACCTGAGACAAGTCGATTTCCGGCTTGGATTGAGAACTCAAGAATGTACTCCCTAGGCAGCACGACGCCGGAACCAACGTCCGAAGCTTCGCCTACCTACCGGACGAATCTCGCACGGCACGTCTTCGCCGGCCGCAACCGCTGCGGGATGGTAGCAACAGAGGTCGGCGGCAATCTCTTCAGACGCCAACTCGGCAGCCCGATCATAAGCCCGACGCAACAACGGCCGACGCGACTTCACACCATGTGCGTCGGTGGCTAAGAAGTGAACCCAGCCTTCACTGAGCATCATCTCGGAAAACGCCTGAATATCAGGGCCAAACGTCCCCATCAAACTGCCGGCGGTAACCTGCATCAGGCAACCCGCCTCAACGAGCGGCCGAATCAACTTCGGCTTAGCCAGAATCCCCTGGTTTCGCTCCGGGTGCGAGAGAATACCCACCATGCCAATCCTCCGCAACGAGTCAATCACCGGCTCGAGCGGAAAATACAACTCGTGTGGCAACTCCAACAACACGTGCCGCCGACGATCGGCCAAAGAGACGATCCGCCCGGCGGTGAGACCTTGGATCATGTCCGGCTCAATGCGAACGTCGCCACCAGGCAAGACGCGTAGTGGTACTCCATTCTGCTGCAGAAAGGCCTGGACGTCCGCAACCTTCTGGCGAATCATATCGCCATCGTTATGGGCGTAGTTCCCGCATTGATGCGGCGTCGTGACAATCGTTCCGATCCCATCGCCCACAGCCATTCGGGCCATCGCCAATGTCACGTCCCAATCGGTCGATCCGTCATCAATGCCAGGCAAGAGATGACAATGAATGTCTGTAAAATGAGGCATCAAGCATCACTCCGCGCAGGGACGGCCAAGTCCGTCTGGAATGCATGCGCACGCCGGCGGCAAAGACATTGATTGACCACCAATACCAGAAACGTGCGAAATGCGCCGCGAAGGCTAGCGATGATTGCCGGTCCCCGTCAAGGACAATTCGCCGGGGACAATCCCGCCAGAGACCGTCCCACGAGGCGTAACCGAACGCAAGAGAGAAATGAAGAACAGACAACCGTTCCGGGCGACTGCCCCGCGGGGCCGCACGGCCCCAAACCCAGACACCTGCAAATGCCTGAATGCAGACTCTTTTCCTAGGCAGCGCGGCGAGAGAGATCCCGCGACTGAGCGGGCAGCTGCCGCGAGAAACCAGCGTTCGCCGGCGAGGTAGCCGACTGCGTGACCGGTGCTGGCGGATTCAGATTCTGACCGATCGTCTGAAACCACGACACGTGAAATCGGTGGTAGCAATGATGACAACGCAACGGCACCACACAAAGCGACTTGAGCACGATACGCTTGAAGCCGTGCACTTCACGAATCCATGCCTTTTCGGCCCAACACTTGGGACATTTCATAGTCGAACGCCTCTCTACCGAACCATCAGGCCCTCTGCCCATCTGGCAGAAGCCCGTCTACAGAATCCCCTGGTGGCAGAGATCGGCACTCCGCGATGGTAAACTTTATCGATTTTTCCGATTGTAGGGCGACTGCAGCGCCGGCGGCGTCAAAGCCAACAATTGCAGCACGAGATCGGCCGCCCCATTTGACGAAGAACGGCAGATACTGGATAGATGTCGAGGAAGTTGACCAAGCCCGCGCAGGTTTGGTAGCTTCGCACTCCGGTGGCGTCGGCGAATGATCGTGTGAGCCAGCCCCTTTCCCACCTCTCGGATACGGAACAGCCCCCCTGATGAAGTCCGCGGCGATTGGCCCCATTGCTATCGAATTCCCCGCGCGCGTCGAAGACAATGCCATGCTCCAGGAGGAATTTCCTCGCTGGGACATGGAGGCCATCGAACAGCGCACCGGCATTGCCTGCCGGTATATTGCGGAAGAAGAAGAGTGTGCCTCGGATCTGGCGGTCCGTGCTGCGGAGCGACTGTTTCGCGATCACGACATCGATCCTGCCAGCATCGACTTCTTGCTGCTTTGCACGCAGACGCCCGACTACCCGCTCCCGACCACCGCGTGCATTGTGCAGAATCGCCTCGGATTGCGAACCACCTGCGGGGCTCTCGATTTCAACCTCGGCTGTAGCGGATTCGTCTACGGGCTCTCGCTCGCCCATGGCCTGATTCACGCAGGCTCAGCCAAGCGAGTCTTGCTGATCACGGCGGAGACCTATTCCAAGTACATCGATCGGACCGATCGTTCGCTGAGGACGATCTTTGGCGATGCGGCAGCGGCGACTCTCATTGACGCGTCTGACGTACCTTCGCTCGCCTCCTTCAAATTCGGTACCGATGGCACCGGCGCGAATACGCTGATCGTGAACGAAGGTGGGGCTCGTCCCAGTGACGATGCCATTCAGCCAAGGCACCGCCATCGCTGGCCCAGCCAGATGTACATGGATGGCCCGGCCCTGATCGCCTATGCCAGCGAAACGTTGCCGCCGCTCATGAACGAGGTCCTAGACGACGCCAAGCTGACGCGGGCCGACGTCGATCTGTTCCTCTTCCATCAAGCAACACGAAAGTTACTGCATCACTTGCGCGATTTGACGGGACTAGAAGACGAACGCATGCCAATCGAAATGGCACACTGCGGCAACACCGTCTCCTCAACGGTTCCAATCCTGATTCAAACCCTTCGCGACCAGGGAAGAATTAAGGAAGGAATGCAGAACATGCTGATCGGATTCGGAGTCGGCCTCTCCTGGGCTGGCTGCATGTGGACGGAGACCTGGAGTCCCCGCTAGGCGACTCGCGTCCCTTCGATTTCACCTTCACGCTTCAACACCAGCGTTCGTGCTGCGCAGCCCCCTTGTTACCAAACTCGCTCAGCAGCAGGCCGCCGCAGAGCTCGCCAACCCCTATAATTCCAGGGGAAAATCACTCAACAGCCGTACGCCATCGGCCGTCACCAGGTAGTCGTTTTCCAGTCGCACGCCACCACGCAGATCTTCGTGATAGAGGCCCGGCTCGATCGTAAACACGTCGCCTTCCTCAAACACTTCATCCCAATTCGGATTGGGATGCGGCCCTTCGTGCGGCGACAGACCGATGCCGTGCCCCAGGTGATGATTGAACTTCCAGGGCAAGCACTCGTCTAGTATCGCCTGAGCTTCCTCAAATAGTTCTTGGCAACTCTTGCCCGGGCGAACGGTCGCTTCCACGTGCGGAAAGATCTTCGAACATTGCTCCGCGGCACGAAGTTGCTTATCAGTCGGATTACCACCGACGGCAAGCGTGCGACAAGCATCTCCGTTGTAGCCGCGAAATGCCGGGCCCAGATCGAGAATATACAGTTCGCCGTCTTCCGCCAGCCGATCCCGCGGAGGGCCACCACGAACGCCACTGGCGTAGTCGTTGCCCGTACCCGTCAGTGGTTCACAGAACTCACGCACAGCCACTGCCTGTAGCTCATTAAATACGTCCAGTTCGTTGACTCCCGGCACCACGATCTCGCGAGCCCGCGCGAACATCTCGCCAGTGGCATCGATCGCCTTCTGAAGCATCGCCAGCTCGTCGGGATCCTTATGCCGCCGCATGCGGTAGATCTCTGGTTCGACATCGATCAACTCGGCAGCCAGCGGAATAGAAAGATGCGGCGGAAAAGACGAGAACTCGCAGCCAATGCGAGTCGGTCGACCCGCCGCTTCAAGCACCGCGAGCACTTGGTCAGCGCACTTGGCCATTTGATCGCTGCGCATCGTCGAATGCGACTTAGCCTCGAACACGATGATCTCGTCTGCGGCGGCAACCGGCGGCTGCTTAGCAGGTGCAAATAACGTTAGATGCCCATCGGCTCGCAACACGACCGCGGTGGCAAACGTATCGCGAAAGCGAGGACCAGTGAGCCACTGCACGTGAGCAATTTGCGTGATGATCGTGAGTGGAATGTCGCGCTCCTGCATGACCGCGAGCAGTCGCTGCTGACGGCCACGACAGGCGTCGACCTGTATCTCGTAGGGATCCATTCTGAAGTCACCTCTTCCTATTTCCGTCGTTTCCGGCCCCGTGAAGAGGACTGGATTTCTAGTTCAAATCGCAAAGGAAAATCGGGCTTCAATAGCCCCGTCAGCGGCCGCACCAGCGGCAGTCAGCCCGCCACTCATTCTCAAATTGAGAATGGCGATCTCGTTTTGAGCCACAATCGGCTTATATCAAGGTTCTCGCATGCGTTCTACGAGCCCAATCAATTCGCTGCAACCCCCTTGAAAATAGCATCTTACAACACAAACCTAGCCCGACGTCAACTTTCGGCATCTCCTTTGCTTTATTGCTGTACCGTTCGGCAAACGCGTGGTAGCCGAGCCGGACAAGGTTTCATCAATCTACATAACTCAAATCGTCTCGGACAAGCGAACTGAGGGAAAGGATCGCGAACATGTTGGTGTTGAGTCGGCAGGCAGGAGAAAGAATCAAAATCGGTGACAACATCACGGTTGTCGTGTCTCGCATTGCAGGCAACCGTGTCATGCTGGGAGTCGAGGCCCCGCGCGATGTTCATATTGTGCGTGGTGAATTGAAGCCGCTCCCAGTTGAGGAACTTGATGCTAGAGCAGAAATGAAGAGGAGCCCGTTGCGCGTTCCGGTGGCCCCCGCGCCGGAACCAGAGAATCGCGTGGACATCACCCTGGAGGGAGTGAGCTACTTGGCTCGCCGCGCCCGATAGCCCCCGGCGCAGCCAGCCAATGCCGAGCGAGCGACTGTCTTTCCCCGAGCGGTCGCCCTCAGCAACGTCGACGGTTGTACGACAAAAGCTGTTTTTCACGCGACCTCTCCTGTGGCCGCGTCGAGGTTGGCCAGAGCCTCGGCGCGGCTTATTTTTTTTAGGCCCTGGGCCACTTGGTTCAAGACCGCGTCATCCTCCAGCAACACCGGGTGATGCAACAACAAGGTCCTCGTCACCGCGGCGCGGCTGTGGACCAGCTCACCAACTTTGCTACAACGTCGTTCCCCGCGGTCGACGAAGCCACGGAAGCCGGCATCGATCGCAATCCCTTCCGCTTGAATGGCCACGATCACTGCGGCACGCGAGACCACGTTCTCTTCCGCTTCAAGTCGCCAGGCCAACTTGTAGTAACTCGGCTCGGCGGCCTCGTCGGCAGTGCCAAGCGGTCGCAGCACTTCGATATCGCGCGTCGCGGTCAACAGTTGAGTCACCGCCGCCCGCCGCCTCTGATTCCTCTCTTCGAGCAATTCCAACTGCGGAACCAGTGCTGCGGCCTGCAGTTCGCTGAGCGGAAAGGCGTCGTTTCCGCGGTGTCCGTAGATCTTCGCCCGCTGCAGGACGTCCGCTCGCGGTGTGACAATCGCGCCGCCTCGGCCGGCCGTGAGTAGCTTGCTTCCTCCGAAGCTCAACACGCCTACGTCGCCCCAAGTTCCCGCCAGGCGGCCATCGATCTTTGCTCCTGGCGACTGACAGGCATCTTCCACCACCTGCCAACCACGCTCTTTGGCCAAGGCCATCAAACGCTGCATAGGGACCATACCGCCATGCAGGTGCGAGGCAATCACGCCGCGAATCTTCGCTCCGGCCGCCGCCTCTAGAGCCGTCGCGTGACTCGCCTCCAGAGCGTCAACGTCAAGCGACCAAGTATCGGGTTCGATATCGACCAGAACCGGGCGAGCCCCGACCGCCTCGATGGCGCGAAAGTTTCCTGGGAAGTCGTAACCGGCAACAAGCACGGCGTCGCCCGCCCCGATGCCAAGGCCGCGAAGAGCCGCCTCGACCGCGTAGGTGCCGGAAGAGCAGAGCAGCACGTGCTCGGTACCGTGCATTTTAGCGAGCCGCTCGGTAAGCCTGTCGCAGTTCGGTCCGTGGTACTTCCCCCAACTCCCGTCCGCCCAAGCAGCGTCAAGCGAAGCGCGTACCGACTCATCGGCCAATGGCCACGCAGGCGGGCCCTGCGGTACGGCCGGCGAGCCGCCTGCGATGGCCAGCTGGTCGCAATTCGGGATGTTCGATTCAGGCTCGTTCATATGACCTTCAACTTAGGCTCCCGCCGGCGATCACGACAGTCGCACCCATCAAGCGGGACTGATTTCGGACTAAAGAGGCGGGTAGTTTTTTGGCCTGCTGCAGGGGGCCCCAGGTGAACGCAAAAAAACTCCAAGTCGTTCCGAACCAACAACTTACGACGGAACAAACGACGACAAAAAACGGCCACAACTTCAAGCAGCATAGAGACTTAGAGTTAATCAGCCAGTTCGTCGCCTGGGGGCCAAAAAACTCCGCGTCTACGAGGCAAATGTCGGCAAAGGAATCGCCGCCTTTTGAGACCACCTGCCATCGATCTAGCCGGACCGTCACATGACTCCTCGGTTGGCTTCGCAGCCGCATCAGAAACAATCGTGCCTGGAAGAAATGGTGACTGTAAGAAGATCGGACCTGACACCTATTCTTGACTCCTGTTCTGTCTCACAAGTTACCAAGCGAGTGGCTCATTTCAAAACAAGAAAAGATTCGTTTTGAACCGAAAAAATCGGCCGCCCGTTCCGGAACCGAGTACGTGGGCACTCGCTGCATTGGCCATTCTTGGTCTGGGACTAATCGCCCGACAGCGGCGGTGATCGTCGCGCGGCATTCCGTGACGCCAGCGCGTGATGGCAGTGAGTCGACGCTGTTCTCGCGCAGGCTCTGTCCGGCTGATCTCACACCCACAGCCCAACCGTCTTGCTAGGACCTCCAAGCCCTGTAGACCAGGCTGCGCCTGCCTACAACCGGGCAAATATGGGCGAGAATTTGACGAAATATCCACCCTATTTTTGTTGACACAAGTGTCTCCAATTCGTGACAATGAAAACTCGACACACCGCCTGCACATTCACCTGCCGACAAACCGGCAGATCGGCGGGGCGAGCAATGGCGTTGGGCGACGGTTATCCGGCAACGGATCCTCTTGGGCAAGGCACTTGAAAGGACTTCAAGAATCATGATCTCAAATAACAGGGGCAAACAGATCAGCAAAACGGCAGCAACATTGGCCGTCTTTATTCTGGCAATGCAAACCGGCTTGGCAATCGCACAAACGCCAGCGGTCAGCGGCGCAGGATGCAATAATCCCAGCTACAACCCCGCCCCGGGTATTCAAACCATTCAGCTCTGCAACGATCCCTTGGCCGACGGCCTATTCACCGAAGACGGCGTGACCGGCTATCAGTACATATACGACGTGTTTACGGAGAGTGGCTGCTGTGATGCGTTCCACCTCGGTGGTACACGTGGGCCACTCGGCGACGCCGGCATCTTTATCGCCAATGAATCCGCTTGGTGGCGGGCTACGCCTAGCGACCCAAACACTTCCGGTATCTGGCAGAGGTGGGGCAACATGTCGACAACCCGTCCGGGCGTTGTCGGCGAGTCGAACCATTTCGATGGTTTCTTCGGCAACTACACGCCGATCGGTGCCACCGGTGGAACGATCTGGAACTATTCGGACGATGCCGCTGTTGGTATCAGCTCAATTGGCGCGACCGTCATCGACACTTGGGATACCAGCGTTGTGCACCAAAACACTGACAATGGTGGTCAAGGCTGGTTTAACACCCCGGGCGCCCCGATTCCATGGGCACGCGAGAATGACTGGCATCTCCCCAGCGAATACGGACAATCGTCCGAGTGGTACATGCCGGGTGGTGAGTTCACCTCCAATCACATCAAGGATGATGGTTCCAATGGGGCGGCTTGGCAGTCGTTCACCACCGTGTTCGCTGGTGGTGCGCTTGCCCTACAGCACACCATCCGGATCGTTGCTCCATACAATCCCGGTTCGATACACTTCAGTCTTGGAGGCTCTATCGGCGTCGTCACGGGACCAAGCCCCTTGGCTCTGCCGCCACCACCTTCCTGTGCAATTGGCGACGCCGACTGCGATGGGGATGTTGACATCCCAGGCGATCTGCTGCCGATGTTTGCAAACTTCACCGGCCCCGGCACGACGAACTGGATGACACCGAAAACACGAGCGCAAGGCGACGTCCACGATGATGCACTTGGCCCAACACCGAATTTGGTGAATGACGGCGACGTCGATATCCAAGACTTTCAAACGATGCTCGCCAGTTTCACTGGCCCAACAAGTTCCAGCGTTCCGGTAGCCCAGCTCTCGACCGTCGACACCGCCGGCGTTCCTGACTTGGTCTACAATTCGATTACCGGCGAAGTAACGTTGGACCCGGACGGAAATCCGCTGAACTTCTACGCGATCAGCAGCCTGGGCAACGAGTTCTTAGAGACCAATCACACACCCGCACTCGCGGGACAAGGATCAACAAGTTGGTCGTCTGAATTGAGTGAAATAGATTGGTACGGAACTCCTCTCGCAAGTCCGTTTAGCATTGGAAACGTCTTGCCAACCGGCCTCTCCCAAGGGGATGTCCTTGCGCTGGTTTCCGGAAGCATGTACGAATACCAATCTGGGCCGATGGACTTGGTCATGTCGACCTGTGCCATCGGAGATGCCGACTGCGATGGCTATGTCTCGAACCTGGAGGATATTCAGGCGGCGTTCGTGAACTTCACGGGACCAGGCACTACGAACTGGACAACGCCCAAGACGCGTGGCCAGGGTGACGTTCACGGAGACGGCACCGGTGCCACGACCAATGCTGCGGGACACGACCAAGACGTTGACAACCTGGACATCCAAACGATGTTCGCCAACTTCAATCCCGCTCCGGATGCCGCTGGTGACGTGGCGGGTGCTGCGGGCGATGGCGATCCGGCGATTCCGGATCTGATCTACGACCCGGCCACCGGTGAAGTGGTCATCGACTGGGAAGGCAACACGCTGATCTCGTACGTACTGAAGAACGCCACGAACAGCTTCATCCCAGGCAACTACAGCACGATCCTGTTGGGGTCGTTTCCAACCGCCACCAACAGCGAGTTGTCCGAGTCGACCTCGTTCGCCGAGCCGGGCGTGACAACCCGCAGCATGGGCAACGTGTTTCCGACTGGCTTGGACCTGACCGACCTACAGAATCTGCTGACGGTCAACTCGATCATCCTCACGCTCGGTGGCCCGCAGATTCCGTTCGATCTGGTCGTCACAGGCCCGCCCGTTCCGGAACCGAGTACGTGGGCGCTCGCCGCGTTGGCCATTCTTGGCCTGGGACTGATCGCCAGGCGACGGCGGTGATCGTCGCGCGGCATTGAGTGCCCCTGGCTCTACCAATGCGTCTGGTGGCGAAAGCTGATTGCGTCATGCAACCGCATTCCCTACTTAGTTGCGGCACAGTACTTACTCCCACGCATGGGCAACAAACCAGGACGCCGGCATAGCAGTCGCGGTTGTCAATCTTTGCCCAAACCGATGCATAAAACGGGAAACAGCCGAATTTTGATTGGACAAAACACATTTTTTGATTAACCAAATCCTTTCCTCGGGTCGATCTGTAGTAGATAGCAAGACACCTACTAAAACCTTTACGACGCCCATTCTGCCGGGCGATCGAGTCCACGGAAGGATTTGACCCATGCGTGCATTAACACGTCTCCGCTCTCTTGGTATCAGAACGTGCGCCACGGCCTGTAGCCTGGCATTGCTCCTTATAGCCAGCCAGGCCAGCGCACAGCTGACCGCGGCCGATTGGTCCGGCAGCCCGATGGCGGATAGTAACATCGCCCCCGCCGGCTTCGCCGTTGCCCCGTGTGGCTTCTGTGAAGACGACGGCTGCTGCAGTGAGTGCGAAGACCTCTCCTGTAGCTACGGCCCCTGCGACTGTTGCCCGCGTATGACGTTGTTCCAATGGAGCTACGGCACCAGTTTTGAAGGTGGTGCCCCGCTCGATGAGCCGCTGGTGACGGACCGTCCCGACTTTACCGAAGCGAGCACGACCGTCGGCCGTGGCGTCAATCAGATCGAAATGGGTTACACCTACGTTTACGACTCCGAAGGGGGAACCTCGACGCGATCCCAAACCTATCCGGAAGTCCTGTGGCGACGTGGCTTCTTGGCCGAGTGGCTCGAGTTCCGCATGGCGTGGACTTACAACGAAGAACGCGTTTCGACGGGCGCCGTGAATAACACGGTGAGCGATAGCGAAGACCTTTACCTGGGATTCAAGATCGCACTCACGCCACAAGAGTGCTGGCTGCCGGAGATGGCTTTATTGCCGCAGATGACCGTTCCGCTCGGCGGTCCCTTCTCGGCAGGCGAAGTTCTGCCAGGATTGAACTGGCTCTACAGCTGGGAATTGAACGACAACTGGAGCCTGGCCGGCAGCACGCAGGCGAACCGTGCAATCGACAGCGTTACGGCCAACGCCTACACGGAACTCGCTCAATCGATCGCCACCGGCGTCAGCCTGACCGAGTGCGTCGGCGCGTATGCCGAGTGGTACGCCTTCTTCCCCACAGGCGCCGACACTGAAACGAACGAGCACTACCTCAACGGTGGCTTCACCTACCTGATGAATAACGACGTGCAGTTCGACGTGCGGGTTGGTTACGGTCTCAACTCGGCAGCGGACGACTACTTCGTCGGCACCGGTGTTTCGATCCGCAACTAAGCGAGACAGCGGCGAGAAAGCGAGGGGCGAGTCCGAAGCAAAACGTGCCTACTCCGCAGATAGCTCCAGCCTACGGTGCTCTTCCCCGACGTAATTGGCTCGGCGGGCCAATCGCAATAGGTTCGACTTCACCGAGAAGATCGCAGCCTTGGGAAAGTGCGTCATACGACTAATGGGACAAAGCTCGCTGCGCAGGTACCGTTTCGCTTCCACGCTGCCGGGCCCCATGTCGTAGAGCCAGTCGCCGCGGGCGAAGCAATCCTCGATGATCTTCATATAGAGCACATTGCCCGCGCCGTCACGACTCGCCTCTTGCTTGTAGCCAATTCGCGACCCGTAGACGTAACCGTCAAAGAAGTAGTTGTAGGCGAAGGCGACCGGCTCTTCGTTGATGTATAGCAAATTCAAATCGAGACAGCCCGTCCGCGCGGCAGCTTCGTGCATGTCGCGAAAATAAGCAGCGACGCCGGCATGCGTCAGCGTCGTGCCTGTGTCTGACTCGTTCTGCCAACTGCTGGCCGCAATGTCCAGGCACTGCTCGTAGAGGTCCCAGCGAGGATCGCCGTCGCCCGCCAATTCGCCAGCTGGTCGAAAACGCTCGTATCGGACTTCGCCGCGTTTGGCGACCCGCTTGGCCCACCGCCGCGAGTTATTTCGGAACTTCGTGGTACGAGAGGCGAGGTACTCTTCCCAGGTTCCGGATAGGTCAATCACGGACGTGACTTCGGGATCGGTCCGACAGAAACTAAATCCGGCGTCCGCCATGGCGGCTTCGATCGTGGAGACCTTAGTTCCAAAGGCGCCCACCCAACGGAGTTCCATCACGTCCCAATTGCGTTTCGTGCCACGGAGGTAATCGAGCGCTGCCGTCAACGTGCGCTGCGGATCGCGGCCGATCGGTCCATAGAACGAACCCCAGTAATCAAGCACGTAGGTCAAGAAACGCAAGGAACCGGCCCCCGTGTTCTCGCGTTTCACGGTCAGCGGAACGACTCCAACCAGTTCACCAGAGTCGATCTCCAACAGCACGCGCAGTTGCTGCCCCTCGCCAAAGTGCTTCCAATAGGCCTCGAGCCACTCGAGGGTCTGGAACGGATTGGCCGACGGCGTCTCCGAGAGCAACTCCCGCCAGTGAGGACGGTACGGCTCCAGGTGCTCGATGCGGTTGATCTCAACGACGTGGGCCATGGGTGGTCTGTCTTGCTGGTTGCTTCAAATACTTGTTGGCGCGTGCCGACACCCCGGATTGGAACAGAATGCCAACCCATCAGCTAAAGAGTAGGCCAGCGGCACGTTCGTGCTGAGAAAAACAGGAAAACGAAGCCCCCCGCAAAGGTTCAAACAGTAGGGCAAATCGGGTTTTGACGACCGCGGCCGTCGCAGGCGCCCTCTTCCTACGCTTTCCCCCTGCGGTCAATCCAGTCGGGAATGTTGCATTTTGGCAACATGCCCCCTAAAACAGCCGCCTGCTCCCCCGAACAGGGCAGCTGCTGGGGGAGATCTGTGCGGCTGATATCCCTCGCGCACCGCTGGTATCATGGTGAGCATGAACGATCTCGCCCCCACAAAACGAACGCGGCTCTTTCTGATCGGTGGTTTTCTGGGCGCGGGCAAGACAACGGCCATCGCCCGACTGGCTCGTCACTTTACGGACCAGGGCCTCCGCGTCGGCATCGTCACGAACGACCAGGCCTTCGATCTTGTCGACACCCAAACGCTCAAGGCGGCCGGGTTTGATGTCGGCGAAGTCGCAGGGGCTTGCTTCTGCTGCAAGTTCGACGACCTGGTGGAAACGGTCGACCAACTTCGCCAAGAGGCGGAGCATGAGGGCGAAACAGCAGGCCCCCCCGACGTGATTCTGGCTGAGCCAGTTGGCAGTTGCACCGACTTGGTGGCCACCGTGATCGAGCCGCTACGGCAGATGTTTGGCGACCGCTACGAGACCGGGCAATTCATCGTGTTGCTTAAGCCAGGCCACGGCCAAAAGATTCTTGGCGGCGGAGAGATCGGTTTCTCGCCTAAGGCGGCCTATATCTTCCTCAAGCAAATTGAAGAAGCGGACGTCGTGGCGATCAACAAGGTCGACCGGCTCACTGGTGAAGAGCGTGACGAACTGACCCGTCTGATCCGCGAGCGATTCAAGGACAAACAGGTGCTCGCCGTGAGTGCCCGCAATGGTGACGGCTTCGACGACTTGATCGCGGCGATGGAGCGGCCGGCCGTAGCGCACGCGCAGATGATGGACGTCGATTACGATGTTTACGCCGAGGGCGAGGCGGAACTCGGCTGGCTCAATTGCAAAGTCCGCGTAGAAGCGGCCGCCGATGGGAAACTGCACCTCGATCGCACGATCCTCGATCTGGTCGAGCGACTACGAGAGGCGGCCGTCAACGCCAATGCCGAAATCGCACATCTAAAGGTCTTTGCCGAAGCAGGTAGTTCGATCGCGGTTGCCAATGTGGTCGAAGCAGGGCAGGGGGTCGAACTCTCGATCGCCGCTGAGACCGAACACCCGACTGCGGAACTGGTCGTCAACGCCCGCGTGGCCATCGATCCCGACGAGCTGACGGAGATTGTTCGCCGCGAAGTTGCTTCGCTCTCGGACGAGCAAGGCTGGCAGGCAGAGGTCGCGGATCTGCAATCCTTCCGCCCCGGTCGCCCCGTGCCGACGCATCGCGTGAGCTAAGACGGGAAGTGCCCGGCAGAATTAGCCCCTTCCCCACGCTTCCCTTACACACCGCGTGCTAGCACTCCTGCGCGGCCACTACCGGCCAAGCGGCATTCCCCTGCTGTTGGCGAATCGCTACCCTTGCCTCGTTTATTTGGCAACGCATATTTGGGCGAGCATCGCCGGGGTAAGCCCCATCGATTGAACGCCGCATTCCGCGCACCCCTTTAGCCGCGTTCGATCGATGCTAGTCGTCCAGCCAAATCGCAAAGCCACAATTGTTCGCGCCAAGAGTGCGCGAGCGTGGCGCGTCGCCCGGCAGCTTCTTCAATCACGCCAGCTGCTTTCCACTCTGGCGATCTGTTTCACCGCATTCTTCTGCGGCTGTGCAGCCCAGCAGTGGACCTATTCCCGTGACGGCGAAACCCGCAGCTGGACGCTTCCCTACTTTTCGACCGCGTCAGATGTGCCGGACCCTAGCCCACGAACGCAGCAGCTGCTACGGCGATACGATCTCGATGAAGATTCTGCCGCCGATCCGCAAACACGGCTGAGCAAGTTTGGCGACGTACTTGCCGCTGATCCGACGCCAGAAAAGGTCTTCGCCTTTGCCGAACTGGCCTACCTGGGCGGGCGAAGCGTCGAAGAGACGGACGAGAAACAGGCGTTCGACCTCTACATCAATAGCGTGGCCCACGCGTACCTGTACCTGTTTGACGAACGGTTTGCCGGCGTCCGCAATGCCTACGATCCACAGTTTCGCGGGGCCTGCGATCTTTACAATCGCTCACTCGAACAAGCGCTGCGACTGGTGAGTCGCCACGGTGGCTTACGTGCAGGCGTTCATCACCAATGCCAGGCCGGCAGCCAGCTGATCTCGCTTTCAATTCAACCACAGAACCCCAGCTGGGCCGGGCATGAGTTCGATCGATTTGAATTTGTCTCCGACTTCGATGTCGATGGATTATCAAACCACTATCAAACGTTCGGCCTGGGCGTACCTTTAATCGCCGTTCGCAAAGCCGACACGAAACCAAGCAACGGGCAAAGCGCGGCAATCGAGAAACATTATCCGCCCGGATTGAGTGTGCCGATGACCGCGTTCCTGCACCTGCAACCGCGTGAGCCTGGCAAAGGAGGACCACGCACCGCGGTCCTGGCCCTGCACGATCCGTCACTACAACACGAAGTCCGCGTCGGCCAGCGCCGTGTTCCGTTGGAGTCGGATCTGACGACGCCCCTAGCATTCTTCCTCGACAACATGGGGCACAGCGACTTTACACTCTCCACTGGCGGACTTTTTTGGCCCGAGGAAGCGGAGTCGTTCTCTGGCCTCTACATGCTGCAGCCGTATCAGCCAAACAAGATTCCGGTCGTCATGATCCACGGCTTCTGGTCGAGCCCAATCACCTGGGTGCAGATGTTCAACGACCTCTACAGCGATCCGGCCCTTCGAGATCGATACCAGTTCTGGTTCTACTTCTATCCGACCGGCAAACCGCCTGAAACAACAGCGGCCGATCTACGTCGACAGATAGCCGACTTACGACAGAGCCTCGATCCGCATCGCCAGCAACCGAGCCTCGACGCAATGGTTTTGGTGGGACACAGCATGGGTGGGCTCATCGCCCGCATGCAAACGATCGATGGCGGCGAGCATTTCTGGAATCAGATTGCCTCGAAGCCGTTCCACGAGATCAAGGCCGAACCCGATATTCGCGCCCAACTGGCAGAAAAGTATTTCTTCCGAGCCAGCCCTTCCGTTCGCCGCGTGGTAACCATCGCCACCCCGCACCAGGGCGCGGAAATGTCGAACTCCGCCACGCAGTGGTTGGGACGCCGCGTGATTGAATTGCCGAAGCTACTAACCCGCTCGCGCGACCGACTGCTGCGCGACAACCCTGGCCTATTCCGAGACGGTGACTCGACGACAACAAGTGTCGACGCCTTGGCTCCAGGGGCACCACTCTTAAACGCGCTCGCAGTTTCGCGGCGGGCTCCTTGGGTCACGTACCACAACGTCGTCGGTCACGTGGAAGACGAATCGTGGTTCTCTCCCGTGACCGGCGCTAGCGACGGCATCGTCGCCTTGGCGAGCGCCCAAGCGATTGACGCCGATTCGGAAGTGGTCGTACAAGCGGCCCATCAGGGGATCGAAAGCCACCCCCGCACCGTGCTCGAGGTCCGACGAATCCTGCTAGAACATTTGCGGACGTTGCGATAGAACATTTCAGGCGATGCCATACATGTTCGATTCGGCGTTACGATTAAGCTACCGCTAGAGCCCCAGGTCCTCTGGCTTCGCCATACTCATCGTCGCGCGACGAATATGCAAGACGTGAACCTCCTCGCCGCGAACTGTGAAAAGAACGCGAAACACGCTCGATCGCCGGCCAAAAAGATACTGCCGAATCTCTGGTTCAAACAGATCATTCTCCGGTGCGTATCCACAACGCAACGGAAAACGAGCCAACCCGGCGATTCCAACCTGAAAGCGTTCCAACCACCGCCAAGCGGTTTCGGGGGCATGCCCTGCTGCCCACGAGAAAGCGTCGTCCAAATCTTGTAGGGCACATGGCTGGACAACAACTCGATACTTCATGCATCACTACGAGAGCTATGGCGTTTACGAATTTCGTCGAACGCCTCATCGAGTAGAACACCTTTTCCTTGAGCCATCTCCTCAAGCCCTTGCCGAATCCCCGCCGCAGCTTCTTCTCGATCACGCTGAAGAAGGCGCAGGGCGTGCGCCATCAGCTCGTCGCGAGACTGATAATGCCCCGTCGCGAGCTCTCGCTCGACGAACTGCTCGATGTCCTGTGGCAAAGTATCCATGCCGCAATTGTAACACAGTCAGACCGCAGGTTGCCAACGGATTAAATCAGCCACGAATCATCGCACTGCTGAACAGCGAAACGACGTCTGGTCCAGCCGTGGTACCCGGCGAATCCTGCCAGAACATTTGCGGACGCTGCGATACTAACGCGGATGCGCCGTGCACTGCGTAAATGCCGTTGGCACATCGGTCGTGCGTTGGGTCACCGCGGGCAGACGCCCGGGGCGTGTGAAGCCGGCGATCTCTTCGGCCTCCTCGGCAACTTCGATCGGGGCCGCGACACTAACGGCGGTGGCCTTCGACTCGGTCGACTTTGCTTCCGCTGCATCCGAGAGCGGCGTCAGTTCGGCGCGAACAATTCGCACGTCTTGCGGGGCCTCGATACCGAGACGGACCGAGTTTCCCTTGAGCGCTAGAACCGTCACGACGATCGAATCACCAATGCGAATCTTTTCTTGTGGCTTTCGGCTGAGAACTAGCATGGCATGCTCCTTCACGCGGTTTCAGAATAGAAAAAAGAAGGGACTTACGCTTTGAGAACCGGAAAGACTCAGTCCGCGAACCATGCGTTCATGGGACCTCGACTACCCGACACTCCGAAGATGGGACTGGTATCAACACGCAGCGCCCGTGCCAAAGCGAACAAAAAACTGCTGGCTCCGCTATAACCCTCAGGAATCTAAGGGTTTAACTTGCACATGCCAGCACTTCCCCAGAACGCGGTCAGCTGGGCAAACTTACAAAAAGATTGAATCGATGGGACTTAGTGAAGCGACAAAACTCGCGAGATGCTACTTGCTCGAACGAGCGCTAGCGGAGCACCCTGCGAAAAACTTCCTTGAATTTCTTACTGTCCAAACTGGACACTTCTGCCAATGTTGCTTGGCCCGGCTTACTACGTTGCTTCACGACGATCGAGTTCGTCGCGAAGCTGAGCCGCCTTCTCGTAATCTTCGATAGCCAACGCGTCTTTAAGCTGCTCTTCTAAAGTGCGATCGACGCCATATTGCTCACGAACCGCGTCTTTCAGCTCTTCGAGCCGCTCCACTAATTCGCGGTAGCCATCGGAGTCATCAGAATCATACGCAACTCGCCCGCCGCGGACCAATTCTTCAATCCGCTGCACACCCCGTTCCAGCCGGCTAATCGCCTCTTCCGGGCCGCGGGCCTCAAGCTGTTCCATGGCCGTCGCCTGGGCCAGATGGAAGATCACCAACGGACGATGCCGGTCGTGATTTTCGCACCACTCGGCACTCGGCGAAACCAGACGCATCATGTCCATTAGGGCAAGCGTATGCCGTGCATCGCGTGCTGCACGAGCGAACTCTCGGAGAGCCAGCCAGCAAACCCGACGGTGGTAGAACTGTAAAAGTTCACGGTCGACCGAGCTGCACTGCTCGGGCGTCAGCTCCAGCTCATCGCCCTGATCTTCGTGCCAGTCACGCACAAGATCGAGATACGTGGCAAAACCTTCCGGCCGTCCGCCATCGGGTCGACCTTCGACCTCCATTTGCAAGAGGCCAAGTTCGAGACGCATCTGCACAAGCTCGCGCCCGTCTTCAGCGTACACACTGCGGGCCACGACCTGTTCGTCGTCGTACTCCCAATTCGACAGAATATCGTCGATGTCTTCGCGTCGCATAGCTTTCGTCCCCGTTGGCTCGCGCGAACCATGTCACACGACCGTCGGTTATTATAGTTTGACCAGCGTCCCAGACAGCCACGCAAAAGAGTGGGGTGCTTGAGACCGTAGAGCTGCTCCCGTAACGCCGGCATTGCCGACATTCTCCGTTGGGTCAAATCTCGCGTCCGTGCAAATTCTTCCTGCGTTACCAGGAAGAAACGATCTTGTCGCGGGAATATCCTCCAATCCCGTAACAACCACCACGTTACACTGAAGGCGAAAGCGGTGGCTAGTGGTAGCGGACCGATAGCGGTCTAACCTATAATTGAGTGTTTATTGATGACACGTTATCGCCGCGAGGTGGTCGTGCGGACGCAGTCGGAGTAGCAAAGTAGGCAATGAGTATTTCGGAACAAGAGAAGCAAGAGAAACAAATGGCCGAAGCCGAGGAACTCCTCGGTGATAAGCTTGCACAGATCGGCTTCGCCAAGGCGTTGTACTTTGGCAAGTACGCCGCAGCGGCATTGCCCGCCTACCCCGATGTGTTGGCCGACGAAGAGGTCAACGCACTCGTCGCCAAGCTGCGAACTTTCTGCGATGAGAAAATCGATCCCGATAAGATCGACCGAGATGCCCGCATTCCTGACGACGTTGTGCGCGGGCTCGGCGAACTGGGCGTGCTGGGTGCTTGCATGCCGAAGAGCTGCGGTGGACTTGGCCTGAGCCAGGTCGCCTATTGTCGGTTGATCAAGGTGCTCGGCTCGCACTGCGGTGGCACGGCTCTCTTCGTCAACGCCCATCACTCCATTGGCCCGCGTTCGCTGGTTCTGTTCGGTACGCCAGAACAACAAGAGCAGTGGCTGCCCAAGCTGACCACCGGCGAATGGCTGAGCGCCTTTGCACTCACCGAACCGAACGCTGGTAGCGACGCCGGCAACGTGCAAACAATGGCCACGCCCAAGGAAGACGGTTCCGGCTTCGTGCTCAACGGCGACAAGCGTTGGATCACCAACGGTGGCGGAGCCCAGATGCTGACTGTCATGGCCCGCACGCCGGTCGAGGGCAGCAGCGACACGAAGGTCACCGCCTTCATCGTGACGCCCGACATGCCTGGCTTCGAAGTCACCGAGGAACGGATGGAGAAGGTCGGCGTGCGTGGCACGATGACCTCACGCCTGGCGTTCAACGACATGTTCGTGCCGACGGAAAACATTCTTGGCAAGCGAGGCTCCGGTCTCAAGGTCGCGCTCACGGTGCTTGACTTTGGTCGCACGACGTTCGGTGCAAGCTGCACCGGAGCCGCCAGCTTCCTGATCGAAAAGGCGACCGCCCACTGCAACGACCGCGTGCAATTCGAGAAGACGCTCGGCGAGTTCGAGATGGTCAAAAAGAAGCTCGCCTACATGCACGCCGGCACGTACGCCATGGAAGCAGCCACGTTCCAAACCGCGGCCCTAATCGACGCCGGGGAAGGGGACTACATGATTGAGACCGCAGTACTTAAGGTCTTCTCGACCGAGGTACTGTGGAACATTCTCAACGACACGATTCAAATCTTTGGCGGCCGAGCTTACTTCACTGACGAACCGTACGAGCGAATGATGCGTGACGCTCGCATCAACACGATCGGCGAAGGGGCCAACGACGTAATGCGTGCCTTCGTTGCCTTGGTCGGCATGCGAGACGTCGGCCTAGAACTGAAAGGGGTGGTCGATGCCCTGTTGAGCCCGCTCGGCAACTTCCACAAGATCCGCGGCTTCGCGGGCCGCAAACTGAGCTCGCTCGTCTCGTCCCCCACGCCGGAAGTGAAACACGCCGAACTGCAAGACGACGCGGTTCGCATCGGCCGACTGATCGGTTCCTTCGCCGCCAACGTGGAACGCCTGCTCCGCAAATACCGCGAGGCGATTCTTGATCGCCAGTACCATCAGGAACGCATCGCCGACAGCCTCACCGAGCTCTACGTGAGCGTCTGCGTACTGCAGCGATTCGACCAACTGCTGAGCGATCCAAACAAGACGCCCGAGCAAAGGCAAGACGAACTGGAAACCGGCCGCTACTACCTCAAGGGAGCCGCTCGCCGCATTCGCCGCAACCTGGCCGCCTTGTGGGACAACGACGACGACGCGACCACACAACTCGCCGACCGCAAGCTGAAACAGTCGAAGGAGTAGGTCGAACTTACCGGCACCGCTGGACGGGACACCACTAGCCCGTTCGCTGAGACTATGAATGGCATTCGCGCCGCTGTTTGGCCGAAGGCCAAGCACAACTTAGCCTGGGGCATCGCCCCAGGTATCGGCGACACTATTGCCCCGTCGTCGTTTGGCCATGGGCCAAAATCAACAAGTCCTTCGACCGAGGTGACTATGGCTTTCAGCCAAATCATCTTTGGAGCGATCCTGTCACCTAGGCCATCGCTTCGCTCGACCTAGGCTATGGTGTCTATGGCCTTCCGCCAAATGGAACGATCGAAACCTGCCCTCATCTTGAAGCATTTACTTGGACAGGATGACAGGATCCCGTCTCATCCTGTTCATCCTGTCAAGAAATGAACGGCTGGTGCGTGCCGTGGAACGATCAGGTGATCGCCCCACGACTGGCTTCTCAATCATCCCGCGAGATCGGGCGGCGGCGCTGCTTCCGTTCCGACTGGCCACGCTTCTCCTTCAAACGCCGTTCGCGGGAAGCCTTCGTCGGACGGGTTTTCTTTCGCTTCTTGGGGGCCGTGGCGATCGACTCGAGCATCTCTCGCAGCTTCGACAAGCAGTCGGCCACGTTGCGTCCTTGGTCACGAAACCTTTGACTGACGATGAGAATGTCGCCCTCGGTGGTGATCCGCCGAGCGTATTTCTTCAGGAACCGTTCACGCACCGCCCCGGTGAGGCTGGGCGACGAACAGACGGCCCAGCGAAGCGTCGCCTTGGTGTTGAGTTTATTGACGTTCTGCCCGCCTGGCCCGCTGCTCCGCGCATACGTGAACTCGAACTCACGCAAAGGAATCTGCAAACGTTGATTGACGACCAGCATCGGGGCCCCACACGAACAACAACAGGCAAGACGTAATAAGCAGCGATCCGCAGCAAACGAGCGGCGGCGAACGAACCGCGTGCCGCACGTTTAACGGCGGCTACGACTATGGTATCGTGACGCTGCTTCGACGTGCGGTCAATATCGGCCGCCCGCGTCCGCTCAACACAAGCCTACTTCAAGACGGCCCACCGAGACCCGCAATGCATTCCCTCCTGCGACTTACCACTCTGCTCACAATCGTTACCGCCGGCTGCGGTGCCGGGGCTGAAGAACCCAACAAAGCCGACACACCCGCGGCGGCGCAAGCAACTACTGACACCGGCCCGACGACAAGTCTCGTCAGCAACAAGGCGGCCGACGTGCCCGATCTTCGCACCCGCAAGACCGGCAGCGACTGGCCTGGCTTTCTCGGCCCGACCGGAGACAGCAAGTCGACCGAACGCGGCATTCTCAAAGAGTGGCCCGCCGAAGGACCGCCGCTGGTCTGGGAAGAGGAAGTTGGCACCAGCTACGGCATGCCTACCATCAGCCGCGGCCGATTGTTCATGTTCGACCGCCACGGTGACCAGGCCCGCCTGACCTGCATGAAGAGCGAAACGGGCGAAGAGCTTTGGAAGTTCGAGTACCCACTCGAGTACGAAGATGTTTACGGCTACAACAACGGGCCGCGATGCTGTCCGGTTGTCGACGGCGATCGCCTCTATATCTATGGCGTGGCCGGCATGCTGCACTGCCTTAAAGTGACCGACGGCGAGGTCCTCTGGAAGCTCAACACGATGACCAAGTTCGGCGTGGTGCCGAACTTCTTTGGCATTGCCAGTGCCCCCGTGGTTGAAGACGACCTATTGATCGTGGCCGTCGGTGGCAGCCCGGCCGAGTCGCAAGGCCTGCCGGTGGGGCAGCTCGACCAGGTGCAGCCGAACGGTACCGGCATCGTGGCCTTCAACAAGTTCACAGGCGAAGTGGAGTACACCGTAGGCGACGAACTGGCCTCGTATGCTTCGCCGGTGCTGGCCACCATCGATGGTCGTCGCTGGGGATTTGCCTTCATGCGAGGTGGTCTCATTGGCTTCGACCCCAAGAGCGGCAAGCAGGACTTTCACTTCCCTTGGCGAGCGAGACTGCTGGAAAGCGTCAACGCCAGCAACCCAGTGGTCGTCGGCTCGGAAGTTTTCATTTCCGAAACGTACGGTCCCGGCAGTGCCATGCTCAAAGTCGCGCCCGGCAAGGCGGACGTAGCCTGGCAAGATGAACTCCGCTCACGCGACCGCGCGATGGAGATGCACTGGAACACGCCGGTTTACGTCGACGGCTACCTGTACGGCTCCAGCGGCCGGCACTCCGGTTCGGCTGAACTTCGCTGCGTGGAATGGAAGACCGGCAAGGTGATGTGGAAAGAACGTCGGTTGGGACGGGCCTCCTTGCTCGCGGTCGACGGACACTTGGTCTGCCTCACCGAAGACGGACTGCTGCGACTGCTGCGGACCAATCCTGAGAAGTTCGACGTGGTCGCGACGACGGCCCTTTCAAGCGAAACGATTGGGGACCGGCCTCGTCCCAAGCTGAAATACCCCGCTTGGGCCGCGCCAATTCTCTCCCACGGTCTGCTCTATGTCCGCGGTGCGGAAAAGATCGTCTGCCTGGAACTGATTCCGAAGCAGTAGCGGCCGCCCCTACGCACAGGCCGCCTGAAGCAGCTCATCACAGGCTGCCTTCGACTGGCGCACCAGCTGGTCGTAATCAGCCAGCTCGATTTCCTCGCCCATCAGCTCGACGTCGAAATAGCCTTCGTAACCTGCAGCCGTGAAACGGGCCAGCACGTCGGCCAGCGGTAAGCTACCCTCTCCGAGCGGACAACGATTTTGCTCGCCCAAGATTGTCCCTTTGGTATCGCCCACGTGCACGATGGCGGTACGAGGCGCCAGTTCATCAAGCCGCGAAAGTACTGCCGCATCTTGCGCCAGGTGATAGGTGTCGAACACCATGCGAACCGCGTCGCGCGCGTGGGAATCGTTGACCTCATCGAGAACGTCAAGTGTGGCATCAATGTCGGTCAGGAACGTCCAATCACTGGCACAGCTCTCGTGCATCGGCTCGATGCACAAATACACTTCGCGTTCGCGGGCCATGGGAGCAAGCTCTTTAAGGGCTCCCAAGAGAAGTCGCCGAGCATGATTCTTGGTGTGGCCGTTGCTGCCACCGCTATAGACAACGAGGCAGTTCGTTCCGAGATCGGCGGCAAGGTCGATCGCCTCGGCCGCGTCGTCGACACTCTCTTGATAGCTTCGACCATCGCTACCAGTGAAACCGCCGGCCCAGAGTAGATTTGAAACGGCCAACTGCGTATCTCGCAGCAGCTCGTTTCCTTTCTCTTCGCCAAAGTCGGCCAGCTTCTGTCGCCAGACGCCGATCGCGTCGATCCCGACAGCTGAGTAGCGAATCACGTCTTCGTCGAACGACCAGCGATAAGTCGTCAACTCATTCATCGAAATGCCCGTCATAGTTCCCTCGGCTGCTTCATCTGGTGTTCCGACGGGCCAGTATGTGAGATCGTATTTGGCGAGTAAAGCTGAATTCGCCTTCGCTCGAACAACAAAACGCTAGCGTCGCTTGCGGCGAGACCAATGACTCTAGGGACAGCAACTCCGACCTTTTTCGCAGATCCCATTCCCCCTATCTTGCGCACATCTATATTCACGGCGCCCTAGGGACTACGGTTCCCGCACATCTTCTCTTTCTTTCTCAACTGGTGCGACTGGCATGTCCGATACTACCGGCACGGAGAAGATGCCAGACGCGGAAAGACCGCGCATTCCGAGGCTCAAAAATCAGGGAAAGTTCGATGTCACAATACCGGAAACTGATCCTTCCGCTCGCACTGTTAACGGTCGCTACGTTCACGACCGCGGCTCAGGCACAACGGTTTCAGCCGTTTGGCCCGCTGCTGGGCGAAGAATTCGACCACGACTTCCAAATCTTCGCTCCGGCGGAGGTCAGTTCGTTCGGTGGCGGTCCGGAACCCAATTACGGTCTGTTCCTCGGCTACGACCGGATTCACTTCAATGTCGCACGCAGTAACGAGATTCCTGGCCGTTATGACGGCGACTGGGGATACGGCAACCGCGTCGACCTGGGCTACATGACCACCTCGGATCACGGTTGGTTGTTCGAGATGCTCAAGGTCAGCATGCACGAGAATGGCCCTGCTACCTTCTCGCAGCTTTCCTCTGGCGAGCTCATGAAAACGTGGCGTCACAAGCCGCTGCATTACGGTAGCATTGTGGAAACGTTCATCGGTGGCCGCTTCGCGGTGCTCAAGCACGAACGGCTCTCCGGCAACGTGACCGTGGACCACATTATCGAAAACAACATTTTTGGCCCGCAGGCCGGCCTCCGCTGGTTCAAGCAGAAGGGTCACTGGACGCTTTCGGCCGAAGGTCGCTACTTCTACGGTTACAACAACCAGAAGTATCGCCCCAACTCGGTCGATCCACAGGGTGTCCAGCAGCATCGCTGGGTACACGCCGGTGACGTTCGCACAGAAGTAACGTACGACCTCACCAAGTCGTGTGCTCTGTCGGTGGGAGCCGAAATGCTCTACTTCGCCAACGGTATTGCTCGCGGAGGCCCGACCAACAACGACCAGGACGCCCTGTACGTCGGTGCCACGTTCGGTATCAAGTTCAACCGCTAAGTCAGCGGGATCGCGTCGAACAATTCAACGGCAAGTGTCAGTTCGCTGGCCTTGCCGTTTTTCTTGCGCTGGTGGAAAAGCGGCACGCGATCCGCGCAGACCGTCGCCGCAGGAGCAGTCATTCTTGCCGCTGGGATAACTCTCTTGGTTCGTTACGCCAGCGAATCAGAAGCTGCCTTCGAACAGAACCGCTCACCAGGGCACTATTCCGCCATGGCTCGCAGTTCCAACAGCTCAGACTCCAACCGATGCTTGAGCGGACTCTCCGGTCGCAATTCCTCAAGCAACAGCTCTGCTTTCTCGAAGGCTTCGTCGCCAAGCCCTTCTCCGTTGAAAAGTTTTCCCCAACTACTTGAAACTTCTCGTTCGGTAAGCAAGGTGCGACCTCTCATTCTATGAAGGTGAGCGTTTCAGAGGAGCCACCGGACCAAAGCTAGAGCCGGTGACTTCCAGGTGAGCGCTCATTGTCAAAAATATCGACGCACGCTGCAATACCAACGCAGTAGTTTCTGCGGCTATTCGACATCGCAAGAAATGGCCAGAAACGGCCAAGCAGAAATCACCACCGAGGACGTGTATTCAGGGGCGCCTGCCCCTGGCATCTCTAGTGGACGCCTTGCGTTTCACAACCGTCAACCGCCGAGTCATCACCGAAAGTCGGATCAAGCTTCGCCAATTCTTCCGCCACGGCGTCAACCGTTTGGCGAATCTGATCCTCGGTATGCAGCGACGTCATGAAGAACCGAAGCCGTGCGGCGCTCTCTTCGACTGCCGGATAGAGAATTGGCTGGACGTTAATGTGACGCTGCTTCAGGGCGTGTGAGAGCTGCAGGCTCAGAAGCGAGTTACCCAAGATGACCGGAATAACGGGCGTTCCGCCTGCCATTCCAACATCGAGACCACGCTCCTTCGCCAACTGCAGGAAGAGATCGCTGCGAGCGACCAGTGTCGCCACACGCTCTGGCTCCTCGTCCATGAGCCGCATGGACGTCAGGGCCGCAGCGGCACACGAAGGGGGCAGGGCCGCCGCGAACACAAAGCCAGGAGCCGTGTATTTGAGGTAGTCGATGACTTCCTCGGAACCGGAGACATAGCCACCGAAGCTGCCAAAGCTCTTGCTGAAGGTGGCCATCCAGAGATCGACGTCGTTCGGGTCGACGTCGTAGTACTCCCGCATGCCGTGGCCGCGTTTGCCCATCGTGCCGATGGAGTGAGCCTCATCGACGAACAGGAAGCACTTGTGGCGATTCCGCACCTTGATGAACTCCGGCAGATTCGCGAAGTCACCGTCCATGCTATAGACACCTTCGATAGCAATCAGCACGCGGCGGTACTCATGCCGGCACTCTTGCAGGATCGCGTCTAGGGCTTCGTAGTCGTTGTGCGGGAAGGGGCGACGACGTGCTCCGGAGAGAATCGCTCCCTGCACGATACTGTTGTGGGCCAGTTCATCGTGAACGATGAGATCCTGGGCTCCGAACAGATGGCCGATCGTCGTTTCGTTCGTGGCGTGACCGCTACCGTAGGTGATCACAGCCTGGGTGCCGAGCATCTTGGCAATCTGCTCTTCCAGTTCGCGATGGACGACCTTTTCGCCGGAAACAAGGCGACTGGCCGAGGCACTGGTACCGTAGCGGGCAATGGCCTCTTGCGTCGCGGCGGTCACGACCGGATCACCCGACATACCGAGGTAGTTGTAGCTGCAGAAGTTGATGTACTCCTGGCCCTCGATCACCGTCGTGTTGGTCGTAACCTGTTCATGAACGCTAAAGTACGGATTGGGCAGGCCCGTGGCCCCCAGCAGCTGCTCGGTGCCTTTGAGCTTCTGATACTCAGGCGTCTCTGCAAAGTTGTAATACTCGCTCGGCACTTCGTAGTCGGCCGGTCGCTCGGTTCGCTCGCGCTTCTCGCCGTCGCCCAAGTAGAGGTCAACCGCCTCGATCACTTCCGCACAGGTTTCCATCTCGGCCATGACCGACTCCGGAAAACGGCCTCCGTAGATGGTCTCCAAACGATTAACGATATCGAATCGTTCGAGCGAATCGAGCCCTAGCTCGACAATGCTGGTGTCGAGTTCTAGATCCGTCACGCGGCCCTTGCCGACTTCACGCACGACGCGTTCAACGACTTCACGCGTGGTTCCTTCCGGCTTGTTATCTCTCGGCGGAGCCGCCACGAGGGCCTCGGCTGTATCCGTCTTGGCTGCGGCCGTTTCCGCGGAATCGTCGCTCGCCTTCGCAGCGGCCGGTTCGCCATTGGTAGCGGGAGCTGGCTTGGCCTTCTTCTTGGCCGGCACGATCGAATCGCGTGCCGCGGGCATGTCTTCGCCCACGTTCCACTCCGCCACGATCGTCAGTTCACCATCGAGGTACTTCTGACGGCAGGCACGACGTTGAATCTTGCCGCTCGATGTCTTGGGAATCGAACGCGTGCGAATCAACACGATCGATGAGCTGACCAGCTCGTGTTCGGCAGCCACCGCGGCACGAATCGCCTGAATCATGCCACCGGTGTCGGGATCGCGTCCTCGATCGAGTTCCTGAACGATGACCAGCCGCTGATCGCCGTCTTCCTCGACCACGAAGGCGGCACCGCTATCGGCCGCCAAACCGGTGTGCGATTCGACAACCGTTTGTTCGATGTCCTGCGGATAGTAGTTCTTGCCGCGGAGAATGATTAGATCCTTCAGCCGCCCTGTGACGAACAGTTCTCCGTCGTCCAGGAAGCCAAGATCGCCGGTCCGCAGGTACGGCCCCTCGCCCGTATCCGCCAAGTGGGCACCAAAGGTATCGGCGGACGCCTCCGGCTGCTTCAGGTAGCCCTGGGCAATGCTGGGTCCACGAGCCCAGATCTCACCAATCTCGCGGGACGCACAACGAGTGAGCGTATCGGGGTCGGCGATCAGAATTTCTTGGTCCGGCAGATTCTCACCGCAGCCGACTAAACGCCTGCCATTCTTTTCGGAGCGAACTGCTTTGTTATCGGCCAGCTGATCGGCGTCGTAGCCGCGAATCACCGGGAGCGATGGAACGTATCCGCCGGAGACGATCAATGTTGTCTCGGCCATGCCGTAACAGGGGAAGAAGGCCTCCCGTCGGAATCCACAACGGGCAAACTTCTCGCTAAAGGCGTCAATCGTTTCGGCCCGCACCGGCTCGGCACCATTGAAGGCAACCTGCCAGCAACTCAGGTCGAGCTCGTCGATCTGTTCGTCGGTGACTTTTTCAACACACAACTCGTAGGCGAAATTCGGGCCACCACTAGTGGTGCCACGATAGTTAGTGATCGCCTTGAGCCAACGGAATGGTTTCTGCAAGAACGACATCGGCGACATCAATACATTCGGCCGACCGACGTAGAGCGGCTGCAAAATACCCCCGATTAGGCCCATGTCGTGAAAGCTCGGCAGCCAAAAGACGCCGGTACCGCTGCGAGTGTGCTCGAACGCCAGGTTAATCAGCGCCGAGTTGTGCATCAGATTGTTCTGCGTCAGCATCACCCCCTTGGGCGTGCCGGTCGAACCAGACGTGTATTGCAGGAAGGCGAGCGTGTCGGAAGAGACATTCGGCATCTTCCAATCGTCGGCCATGCCGGCACCGGCCACATCGGTCGCTTGCCAGGTGAGCGCCTTGAGCTTGGGCGATTCTGCGATCACGTTATGAAGCCGGTCGAGAACCTCATCGGTGGTCAGTGCCACCTTGGCTTCCGCGTCTTCAACGATCGACTCGATGCGTGAGAGCTTGGCGTTGCGACGAGGAGGATTCACCGGAACCGCCGTCACCCCGGCATACAAACAACCGAAGAAGGCCGCCACGAACTCCATGCCAGCGGGATAGAGCATTAGCGCCCGTTCGCCTTCGAGGCCAAGAGACTCCAGCCAGGCGGCGATGGTGCGCGCTTGGCGATCAAGCTCGGCATACGTGGTGTGCAGCTCGTCGATTTCGCCATCGAGCAAGTACGTAAAGGCACGACCATCCGGCTGATGTTCGGCGCGATGCCGCAACAGATGGACAAGGGTCTCAGGATAGAAGAATGAACCTGAACGGTCGGCGTGCTGCACGTGGTTACTCACATCCGTTCCAAGGGGGGAGGCGGGACCCGTCAGTATAGCAAAAACAGGGGCCCAAGGCAGGAACCCTCGCCTCGCTTCGACTCCCCTAAATCGGGCCAAAACTATCGACCGTGGGTGTCCTTTTGAACCTCCGGACGAACGGCAGAATGCCCTTAAATTACCGCAATAAAGCCGGCACGCTCGGCGGCGAGCCAACGGACTTTATCGACCCTCCGAGGCAGCCACGACATGTCCCGCTCCGGCTGTGACAGTCGTACGACCTCGGCAAGAATTGATGCCCCGCTCCAGCGAGCTACCCGCGGGCTACCGGCAGGGGCTTTGACACCCGAGTGCCGACGAGGCGACACTGGATCTTTGCCGGCCGCCGCAGCGTCGACCATGCGACATGGTCGACCACACCAACAAAGAAGACAACCAAGGCATTAACGATGAGCAAGAGTGTCGAAGATCTGTGCCGAGAGAATGATGTCGATTTCGCCGCCCTCTGCGAACGCAGTGGGCTCGACCCGAATCGCGTGCAGGCGATCTACCTGGGACGCTGGACGCCCAGCCCGGCCGAGCGCAAGGCGATCGCGAACGTTTTGCAGGTCAATCCGGGTGACGTAGCCTGGGGACACAAGACGCCGATCCAGCACATCTACGGCCAGGGACCGGGCTAGGGCAGGGCCGGCAGCGGATCGACACGTCATGGGACGGCGAGGCTCGCGTGCGAGCCGTCGTTGTATTGGCGTTGAGATCCTCGTTGTGGGGCGGTCTCCTGACCGTCCCACTCACGTGACCACAGGTCTCCAAGAAAGGTGCCGCGTGGAGTCTCCTTGGTGATTCTGGAACCGGGGTCAGGTCTCATTGCTCTAATCGGCATCTACAAGCCAAGCAGACCGACTTCAGAACAACGAGACCAGACCCCATGGCTCGGCGGGCGCCTCGCCCTCCCACCGTCAACAAAAAAAGGTCCGCCCCAAAACTGGAGCGGACCTTCTTAGTTTTCTTAGAGCATTGATCGTTAGCTGCGATTAAGCCTTAACGACAATCCCTTCAGCCACGGCGGCTTTAAACACGTCGGCCGTAACATTGATTTCGGTGTTGTCGTCGAGCGACAGGACAGCCGGATCGACCGCATCCAACACGCCGGTAACCCAACCGCTACCGTCGTTGAACTTGATCTTGGTTCCCTTGCTAAAGCCGTTGCCTTCGGCGGCGGGCTTAGCGGCAGCCGGCTTGGCAGCGGCCTTCTTGGGGGCCGGAGCCGACCCACCGAGCACGCCAGCGAGTTCTTGAAGCACTCGCCAGTTCTCGAGGCGATCCTGCTTCGACGAGATCAACGTTTCGCTCGGGTTACCTTCGCGATCGAAGTGCTTGGCGAAACGACCTTCGCTGCGGCAGAAGTCGATGAAGTCGACCTGCTCACCCGTCTTGGGGTTGGTCCACCAGTCGTCGTTGACCGCGGGGTTACCCTGCAGCGAGAGACGCTCACGAATGGTGTCACCCTTGCGAGGATCGAAGATCATCAGCGGGAAGGCTCGGGTGTCGACCGCGAGGCGTGCCTGATCGGTCGCCATGTTGTCGGCCACGCCGTGCTCCGGCTGACAGGTGGTGTAGCAGTTGATGATCGCCGGACCGTCGAACTCCAGAGCGTCGAGCACGCAGCGATAGAAGTGGTTCGTATGGGCACAGGTCGTCTGAGCCACATACGTCCGCGGGTGCATCATGGCAATCTGAGCGATCTCCTTACGGCGTTCTTGCTTACCGGAGATCTTCTTGCCGTGCAGGCTCATCTTGGCGTTCTGTCCGGTGTACGTGGCGGACGAAGCCTGACCACCCGTGTTGGAGTAGACCTGCGTGTCGAGCACAAAGACCTTGACGTTGGCACCGGATGCGAGCAAACGCGAGAGGGCTTGGAAGCCGATGTCGAACATGGCTCCGTCACCGCCGAGACACCAGAGCGGCTTGTCCTGCCAACCCTTCTGATCCCAACGCATTCGCATACCAATACCGAAAGTAGCCACGTTCTCGAACAGCGAGTTGCTCCACGGCACGAGGTACGGGTTGTACGGGTAGGTCGAAGTGTAAACGGTGTTACAACCAGTGGCCGCCGCGATCCCCCAGTCGTTGCCATACTTGGCACCGGTGGCACTGCAGAGCATGCGAAGCGCGGTTCCTTCACCACAACCAGCACAGCTACCGGCACCGCCGGTGTAGATGTGCGTTTTTTCCTTGAGCATCATGTCGATGAGCAGATTGTCGTTCACAAACGACTCATCGGACGGACCGAACTCTTTGAACAATCGGTGGGCCTTGCGAATGTCGGTGACCACCTGATCGTTCTTGTGGATCATCTTCAGAGCATCGTCGTCACAGACGGTCACGCACTCAGCACAACCCTTGCACTTACTCGGGTCGATAATGATCGAGAACTTACCGCCAACGCCGGTCTTCTTCTTCGGCCCGTCGTAATACTTACGGGGCGTCGACCATTGCTTCGAGAAGAAATCGCGGTCGTGATCGTCTTCGATCGCGGCCAGTTTCTTTTCGACATCGGGCTCGGCCATGACCTTACCGAGGATCGCGGTGTCCGGGCAGAGCGTCACGCAGTCCATGCAGCCGGTACAGTTGTCGGCGATGTACTCCGGAATCTCCGGGGCAATGTAGCTGAAGTCACGCAGCGTGGCGGTTCCGGCCGGAATGACCGAACGGGCGACGGATTCGTCCGCGGGCAAGCCCTTTTCGGCGATTCCGTCTTCGTAACCGCGAATGATGCGATCGTTGAAGTCGTTCACATCCAAAATCGGCAGGGTGACCTGCTTGTAGGGCGAATCGACCAGCGTTCCGTACGAGTTATTGTTGTACGGATCACGATCACTTGCTTCGTTCAGCGACGGCTGTTTTGCGTCGGTGGCCATAACTCTCCATCCAATTCAAGTTCGGTATGTAAAATTCTCGCAGTCGTTCACGCTCAGAGGCGTTCACTCTCGTGAAGCACTAAGCCTGAATCATCTCCTGCGGAACTTCTTGCATTTCACTATATCCACGTCGCACGCAGGTCACGTTGTCTTGAACGACCTGCTCACCACGCTTACCAAAGTACTTACGCAGCGCCTTCTCGAGTCCCTCGAAGACCTGAGCATCGGACATGCCGCTGTCTTCCGCATACGGGGTTAGCTTGAGGAACGCCCCCAGCAGGACGATACCCTGCATACGCATTTCCAAGTCGGCCACCGAGGCGACCTCCCGAGCGATTTGCACCATGTCGGCGTAGTAGATGCGAACCTTCTTCTCGCGAATAATCTTCTTCTTTTCGTCTGGAATTCGCTGCCAGACATCTGCCGGATCGCTATAAGGCGACTGCATGAAGACCGCACCACCATCGACCACACCGCGAAGCGGGTTGCCGCTGAGAATGGCATTCACATCGTTGAGCACGACCAGGTCGACGAACTCGAGTTCGGCGTGCGTGAGAATGTGCTCGTTGGCGATCGTCAGGTAATAAGTCGTCGGCAGACCCTTCTTTTCCGAACCGTACTTCGGATAGGCCTGCACGTCCTTGCCGAACACCTGGCCGGCAATGGTAGCGATAACCTTGTTCGTCGTCACGGAGCCGAAACCACCGACCGAGTGACCACGCATCGAGAATCCACCATCCGGGCGAAGATCGGGATCGACCGACTTGGGCAGGTTCAGCGGGTGCTGAATACCGACAGAGAAGAAGTCGGCGCCGTCCTTCACCATGTTCTCGAATACGGCAATGATGTCGCCAGGGCGAACGTCGCGGCTACCGAGACCGGCAGCACCGTGGAACACCTTGGGAGCCTTCGCGATCTTTTCGTGGCCCATTTGTCCGCTTAAGGCGTCACAGAAGGCGGCTTTGATTTCACGAGTGAGGTGATTACCGGTCGTGGAGAGCGGATCGTCCATTCGCTCCAGCACGGTGATCGCCTTGCAGTTCTTCAGAGCGTTAACGATTTGCTTGCTCGGGAAGGGACGGAAGCAGTAGATGTTCAAGCAACCTGCCTTGATTCCCATCTCCTCGCGGAGATAGTCGACGGTCACCTGGGCCGTTTCCATGTAGCTGCCCATACCGACGACGATGTACTCGGCATCCTCGCACTTGTATGGCATCACGAAGTCGTACTTGCGACCGGTCGCTTTCTCGAATTCGGTAAAGGCCTCGGCCAAGGCTCCTTCGACTTGATCGTAGTACTTTCGCTGAGCGATCTTACCCTTCATGTAGGAGTCTTGGTTTTGCACCACGCCCGACATCAGCGGATTCTCAGGATCCATGAGGTTCATCAGCTTTTCCGCGGGACTGCCAATGAACTCCTTCATGAACTCCGGCTCAGGCAGTCGCACGCTCTCGACCGTGTGGGTCGTGAGAAAGCCATCCTGCACGTTCATGAACGGCGTCTTCGAGGCTTCCGCCGCGCGACGTGAGATCAAGCAAAGATCGCCTGCCTCTTGAGCGTTGCGTCCGAACAGAGCTCCCCAGCCACAATCCGCAACCGACATGACGTCGTCGTGACCGGCATGCACGTTCAACGAATGGCTCGTCAAAGCGCGGGCACCGATATTGAACACGACCGGAAGTCGCTTACCGGCAATCGTGTAGAGCACTTCCTTCATCAAGACCAGGCCTTGGCCGGACGTGAAGTTCGTTACGCGTCCACCGGCCAGCGCGAAACCTTCGCAGAAGGTGGCCGCCGAGTGTTCGCTTTCCGGCTCGAAGAAGACGAGCTGCTCGTCCCACAAATTGGGACGACCATTGTGCACCGCGGCATTGAAGCCGCTACCCATCGTTGTCGAGCTAGTAATCGGATAAGCACCCGATCCCTGGCAGATGTTGGTCTCCACATGGACGACCGCTTCGGCGCCGTCGCAGGTCGTGGGAATGCCGGAATATTCGTACTTGCCTTCTGCGGGCTCCTGGGCGGGGATATGACTCTCTTGTCCACCCGTGGTTGCCTCAACGGTCGCTTGGCTCATCTTATATTTTCCTCAGTCCTTATCGAAACAAGCAGGCACGTTCGTGCGATGCGACATCCGTCCCATCGATCGAATTGCAGAGATGACGCAACGCGTAATCAACGCGACGCGACTCCCGCAACAAAACTCGCCAGAATCGAACCCACGCGTGCCACTCGGTTCAAGATTGGCTCATTAACTTTCTATTTCTCATCACGACGATCCGAGCAACTTGCATCCGCATTGCTCGGCAGACTCCCAAGCGGGCTGCCTGACGGGCAACTTCTTCAGCGAGAAGGTCGCTCATCGTCAAACTTCTGATTCGGCCTATCGATCCTTCGGCATCCGCATGCCCATCGTTCCAGCCAAACGTCGGTCCATCGTCGTAACTTCACGCTCTACCGTTACTTCACGCTTCTACTTTCACGCTTCGCCGCTAGCACCCTGTCGTGCAAAATCACACTCCAAGGCCAACTACCCGGTGCTCAGAAACCTCAAGCCGTCCCGCTCAGCGGTGTTACGACCGGAGCCAAACAGGGAGAATCGGGTGCAAATGACGGGCAAGCGAATCGCCAACGGTCCCCATAATGTACCGATTGACGCATTTTCCTTCAATTGGCATTCGTCCTGATCACGTCAGAGAGAGGAACTCGAACTCGGCATTACCGTCCCCACGACACAGGCCATAAACCATTTTCATCAAACACCTTACGGCGACATCCAGGACATCCTCTAACATTTGTTTCAATGGCCAAACTTGCTGGCCATCGCGATTTCGCGTACGTTTCGGCCGGTTTTGACGGTTGCCAAGACCCCATATCGATCCCGGTTGGGGGCCTAATCAGTTCGCCACAAGCCGTTTTGCCACCAAGATTTACGTAGCGACCGAGGAAGGCAGATTTTCTTGACAGTTCGCCGAGTCGCATCTACTATCGACTAGGGGGTCTGCGGAAACGATGCAGCCACTTTGTGTCTCCCGTTCTTGACTGACCCCATTTTCAAACCGAGAAGAGCGTTCCCAACTGAGAAGAGACGGCCTCTGGCCGAAACGATCGATGGCAACAAGTGATATTTTGATGGTGGTCGGGATCCTGGCCATCGTGTTGTTCCTAGTTTCGCTCGGATTGAGCTATAAGTCGTGGCGCGTTCACACGTTGATTCTCGCCTTTCTTGTATTCGCCGCCGCGGGCACTCAATTCGTGATGGCCGTTTATGCCTTGAAGACGCACAAGTCTTGGCAAGAGATCATCTACGGCGTGCGCAAGCCGGACCGCGAAAAGCGAAGTAACGGCCTCGTCAAAGATATCGAAATCGAAACGAGAAAGAACGAGATTCTCGCCCACGGGGATTGGACCGGCGGCGTACTCACCACCGAAGGCATCGACCAGAAGAAGCAACGCCTGCTAGCACTTTCCGTCGATCGTGGTGGCTGCTGGAAGCAATGCATCCCGGCACCCCAGGGTGACGATGGAAGAGTCAACGTTCGAGTTCCCAACCCCGAAGGCCGGCAGCTCCGTGCGAACATGCTCGTCTACGCCTTTGAAGACACTCCCGTCGCCGATGGCGGCAAGTACGTCGGAGAATTCCGTATCACGGGAGTTACCGTGGCGGACGAAGATGATGCGGCCGAGGAGGGCGAGGGCGGGTCTTTTACGACCATCCAACTCGTCCCCTCGTTGCCCCTGGATCCGACGATCAACAAAGAAGAAATCGAACGCATCACCCAAAGCGTGACTCGGCTCGAAGGCCAGGGTGAAGACGCCGAACAGGGACATTGGACTATTTACGACCGCATGCCGGCCGACGCACACTACCTATTCTCGGCGCAAGCCCTGGAAAAGGATGGAGAAGAACTCTCCTCCTGGGTTCCTGAGTCGGTGCTGGAAGAATACAAGAAAGACCTGCAACCGGCCGACAAGAACGATCCGGCCGAACGCGTTGAAGTGCTCGTTCGATTTCGAAAGGACTACGAATACACCGTCCCAGAGCTCAGTGGCGAATTGGTCGCCCCGACTGGCGACGACGAAGACGATGAAGAAGAGGCCCCGACCGAATTCACCGTCAGCTTCAAGAAGGGCCAGGTCGCCTGGCTACCCAAGAAGACCGCTCAGGTTCTCGACCGCGAGGTCAAAGGCGCCGACGACTTGGCCGCTGAGGAGATCGTGCAAATCAAAACGCAGGTGCCGTCCAACTTTGACTCCGGCATCAAGCTGCCCGGCTACCCGGCGCCTGAATCGGACAAGGACTTCAAGAACATTCCGGTCGCTCCGCGGTATGTTCGGGAGCTGCGAAATTACCGAACGCTATTTCGCGGAATTCGTGGCAATCAAGTCCGCCAGCGCGAGGCAGCCGAGAAACTCGCCGCGCAGACCGCTCAACTCGACGTTGACCTCTCCGCCGACACGGCCACGCTCGAAGCGCTGAACGAAACGACGGCCCGACTCGAATCCGATTCGGACAACCACGCCAAAGAAGAGAAGGCCGCCAAGAACCATTTGAGTGACCTCAACACGCAGCTCAAGAAGCTGGCCGCAGAGCGTAAGAAGTTGCTCCAGGACAACGATCGCCTGGCGGCCGAGCTCGATCGGCTTCAAAAACGGGCCGCCCGCGTGATCGACCAACGTGCCCCGGCACCATCGATCGACGGTGCTGCGAGCCTTCTCCAACCGGCTGGCGACCGTTAGTCGCAAGTCCGTCGGAAAGTCAAGAAACACCTCTTTTTGCGCCTGCGATGCGGCTCCGTTGGCCCCGCGGATCATGCACCCCAAGACGTTTCTGGGCCTGAAACTCGGGATTCGCCTTCCCCGGGCGAAGAGCCTCCCCTAGAATTCCCAAGCCCGCAAACGTACGACTTCCGTTTGCAGCAATGTAACTTGGGAACAAATAGAGACGGCTATGGGCATCTACGATCGCCAATACTATTCCGACGACGAGCGGCAACCGGGTATTCAGCTCGGCGGCTCGAGAATGATGGTCACCAATTTGGTGATCATCAACATCGCGATCTACGTCGTCGATTCTTTCTTGAAGGGGCAAAACGGCCGCCCCATAATCAATGACACCTTTTCTCTGCACGCCGACGTGCTGACGAAGCCCTGGCTGCTGTGGCAACTGTTGAGCTACGGATTCCTACACAGCATCAATAACGTGAGCCACGTGTTGTTCAACATGCTGGGCCTGTGGATGCTCGGCCGCGATGTCGAACAGAAATATGGCCCGCGGCGATTCCTACAGTTCTATTTGTCGACCATCATCCTCTCCGGCCTCGGCTGGGTGCTATGCGAAGCGGCCCGTTACGGAACCTTCGCGCCCACCGTACTCACGCCACTGGGCCTCGAACCACCGCATCTTATTGGCGCCTCGGGCGGTGTGTTCGGTGTGATCGCCGTATTCGTACTCAGCTTCCCGCACCGCCGACTTTACATTTGGGGAATCTTGCCGATTCCGGCCTGGGGTCTGGGCCTTCTGCTCGGAATCACCACGGCCTACTCGATGAACAACCCGAACGATCCGGTGGCCCATTCGGCACATGCGGTTGGAGCGCTGGCCGGAGTTCTGTTCTTCAAGACTGGCTGGCAACTTGGCAATTTGATTCCTGGCAGTCTGTCGCTTTCCGCCTTGAAACCGCGACCGAAGATTCGCATCCACGACCCCGACGCCAAACAGCGTAAGGCAGAAGAGAAACTCAGCAGCGACGTCGACCGCATCTTGGAAAAGATCAGCCGCGAAGGTGAAGGCAGTCTCACCGCCCGCGAACGCAAGACATTGCAGGACGCGAGCCGAAAATACCAACAACGGGATTCCTAACGCCGCTTCCGTTTCACGAGATTCCGACTCGCAGACAAGGACGTTTGCCGATGAGACTCCGAACCGCCAAGATCGTCGCTCTGTCGGCTCCGATATTTGTGGGCGCCGCTTGGCTGGTGAGCATCTCTTTGTTTGGAAAGGGCACTGGCGGCGTTTCGCTGCCGAGTGTGGCGATTTCCGCAGGCGAGACCTCCGCGAGCAGTCGCCCCGGCAGTGCGTCCACCGACAAGGCGATGGCTGAAATCCCCGAGGGTTTTCATCTCACCTCGAACGGGGCAACGTCCGCCCCAACTCCCACCCATTGGGTGCCGGCCTTTCGTATCGACCGCCACGAAGTGACGAACGCCCAGTTTGCGATCTTCGTCACCACCACCGGCTACATCACCACCGCCGAGCAGACGGGCAAGGGGCACGTCTTTGTCCCCAAACAGAACACTTGGGCGGCCGTAGCAGGCGCCGACTGGCGACACCCCAGCGGTCCCGATTCCTCCATCGCGGTCCGAGACGAATACCCGGTGGTGCAGGTCTCCTATTACGACGCACTCGCCTATGCCCGTTGGGCTGGCAAGGAATTACCTCGAGACGGTCAGTGGTTGCGAAGTGCCCGTCGCCGCGGAGAGATACCGCCGCCAGGCAACACGTTTCAAGGCTGGTATCCGCTCAAAGACACGGCCCGCGATGGGCACCAGGGACTCGCCCCCGTCGCGTCCTTCGCGGCCAACGGCTACGGGCTGCTCGACATGCACGGCAACGTCCGCGAGTGGTGTCATAACTCGTTGACCACAGACGGCGCATCTCCGGCCGTGCTGTTGGGACTCCACTGGCTTTCAACCGATGCCAGTGGCAGCACTACGCAGGAGCCGAAGGAGGTTTCCCCTGACTGGTGCGACGACACAACTGGCTTCCGCTGCGTGACGGAATAACGGCAACGAAGTCATAAGCTTCGACGTTACTCGCAGCCGTCTTCGCCACCGTTATCGGCCCCATCATGAAGCAACGAGGGGTCGTCGTAGACATCCCTGCCAACATGTTTGATCATGGTTCCTTCTAGGGTGGCGCGATCGATCGGCGGAGTCAGCTCGTAGAGATCGCCTTCGACAGTAATGTAAAACCAAGCCTCGGCACCACCATGGCCGACTGAGGAAGTTTCGCCGCGTACGTACTTCTCTTCCGAGCCCCGGACGTTGAAGTGGTAATCGCCTGTCGGTTGCGAGAGCCCCAAGTCGCTGTCGAGCGAACAAAGCTCCTCCGGAGACGCTGCCGGCGAGCCGTCAGGGTATTCGCCCCCCACGCCACCACTACCAGAACTGCTGCCGCCTCCTGCGCTCTCGCCTTCTTGACTCTCGCCCTCTGGGCTCCCTTCCTCTGCTTCGTTCTTTGCGAGGGAGGAATCGCCGTCCTGACAACGCAGCGCCGCGAGCGCCGCATCGCGTCGCGGTCGCCAATGCTCATCCAACAACTCGCAGTCCTCGGGAGAAATATCTTCCGGATGGGCCGCGACGACATGCCCGGCATATTTCAACAGGTTGACTTCGCCCAGGTGCCTGGGGCGAATCTCCTCATGCCATAGTTCGTCGACGTCGTCAGCAAACGGCTCAACCTCCAACGTCGCATAGTCGAGCATCACAATCTTTTCCGAGTCACCGCTGATCATTCGACGAATGCGGTCATTCATGCCATAGCTCGGATCGTCTTCGAGCTTCTCAACATCGGACGGACAATGAAAGACATCGATCTCACCTTCCACCAGCGGGGAAAGAAAATCATTCCACTTCGCCGCAGATAGCTTTCGGCGTTCACTCGCGGAAAGCTGCAACACAATACCCACCTGACGCAGGCGTTCCGCACAATCGGCCGCACGCGATCGCTCATTCGCCGTATATACGGCCGAGGCCAACAGGGCGATGAGAACGCCCATGATTGCCAGAACAATTAATAGCTCGACGAGCGTAAAGCCACCGCCGCAGCGGCATAACGACCCCCGCGATCGACGACCACGTGTCCCACGGTCGAGCGATGCAACTGCGTCAACACTTGGCACTCGTGCCATGGCTAGAGATCCGCTGAAAAAAAGGATCGAGGCCGGCATCACCTTCCCGCGGCGAGCAGCCATCCAATCCAGATCGCCCACCCGCGAAAGTCGTTTGCCATCGACCAGAAAAGAAACCCAAGCCTTTATGTCAAGCATAGCGATCTGGAGGGGAATTGCCTAGCAGATTGCGAGCATTTGAAGGCCGTCGCGAACATGCACAACAACCGCTGCTCTGCGGCAACCTCTCCGCCCCCATGACCGGCCGGCGAGGGCAAACTTGACCAGCCAAGCTAAAGCGTTATCCTGTGGGCAGATAGGTTTCAACCGGAACAGACCTCGAGATAGGGATTTCAATAAATGCGTACTTGCCTTCGCGCCGTCGTCATTCTGTTACTGCTCACGATCGTGGGCACCACGTTGGTCTCCTCGACTTCCGCCGAACGTCGTCGTTTGCTGCGTCGCCGCAACAACGTCCGAACCGCCAGCGCGGCAGCGGTCGAATGGGCCCAATGGCGCGGACCCAACCGAGACGGCATCTCGCAGGAAACAGGTCTCAACTCCGACTGGGAAGCGAACACCCCGGCAATCGCCTGGCAGACTAAGGGCCTCGGCAAGGGCTACTCCAGCGTCTCGATCGTCGGCGACAAGATCTACACGACTGGCGCCTTCGGCGAACAATCCGAGCTGCTTGCCTTGAATCTCAAAGACGGTAGCCGACTCTGGTCAACGCCGCTGGGCAAAGACAACGACGTCAACTGCACGCCCACCGTCGACGACGGTCGCGTGTACGCCATCGGCTTCAACGGGGCACTCCTCTGTGCCGACGCGGAAACCGGCAAGGAAATCTGGCGAAAAGATTTCGCTGAGGACTTCGGCGGCAAGATGATGTCGCGATGGGGCTTCAGCGAATCTCCCTTGGTCGACGGCGATCGACTCATCTGTACGCCCGGTGGAAACGACGCCGTGATCGTGGCGCTCGACAAGCGCACCGGTGATTTGATCTGGCAGTCGAAGCTTGGCGAGACCGGCGAGAATGGCAAGGACGGAGCCGGTTACTCGTCGATCGTGATCTCGCATGCGGCGGGTCGCAAGCAATACGTACAACTGACCGGACGTGGTGTGATCGGTGTCGACGCCGCCAACGGTAAGATGCTGTGGGCCTATAACCGCGTCGCCAATGGCGTGGCCAACATTTCCACCCCGCTGGTCGATGGCGACTTCGTCTTCGCATCCACCGGCTATGGAACGGGAGCGGCGCTACTTAAGATCAACAAGAATGGGAACGACTTCAATGCCGAAGAGATTTACTTCTTGGAAGCAGGCCAGATGCAGAACCACCACGGCGGCATGATCCGCTTGGGCGACTACATCTACTTTGGCCACGGCCACAACAAAGGCTTCCCCCGCTGCATTGAAATGAAGACCGGTGAGGTGCAGTGGAAGGACCGCGGCCCTGGTTCCGGTTCGGCAGCGGTCGGATATGCCGATGGCCACCTCTACTTCCGCTACCAGGACGGCGTGATGGCGCTCATCGAAGCGAATCCCAAGGAGTACAAACTCAAGGGCACGTTCGAGATCGCCAGCAAGCACTCCTACAGCTGGCCTCACCCAGTGATCCTGGCCGGCAAGCTCTACCTGCGTGAGCAAGACGAACTGCACTGCTACGACATTAAGGCGACGGAGTAGTCACTACACCGAGACCCAAGGGTGCCACTGGCTCCGCCAGTGCTGAGATGGCGAGGCTCGCCCTCGCGGTTATTGCATGGCCGTGCACACTCGCCCGCACAGACGCCGCGTGCAACGACGGATCGTTTGCGGTAAACTGGTATCCATGAAGGATTTCTGGCCACCAGCGTTCCCCTTTCGCGGTCTCATCGTTCGCGGTCTCATCGCGGTCGTTGGCGTCGTCGCGTTTGGTTTTGAGCTAGCCGAGGCGGAGCCGATCGACTTTGGTCGCGACGTCCGTCCGATTCTTTCCGACCGCTGCTTCAAATGCCACGGGCCCGACACGGCCGAACGCCAGGCCGACCTGCGTCTCGATCAACGCGAAGCGGCCCTCGCAGTGGCCGAGTCGGGCGAGACGACCATCGTCCCTGGCCGGCCGGAAGAGAGCGAACTGTTCCGCCGCCTCATCACGAAGGACGAAGACCAGCGGATGCCCCCGGCGGGTCACGGACCGGCGCTCACAGAAACAGAGATCGCCACGCTCCGGCAGTGGATCGCCGAAGGGGCCGAGTACGCACCGCACTGGGCCTTTGTTTCCCCGACGCGACCCGAGCTGCCCAGCGTCAAGAACAATACCTGGCCCCGCGGGAAAATCGATCGCTTCGTGCTGGGACGCCTCGAGCGGGAAGGGATCTCACCCGCCAAGGAAGCCGACCGCCGCGTGCTCGTTCGCCGCGTCTTTTTTGACTTGATCGGCATCCCGCCCACGATCGAAGAAGTCGAGGCCTTCGTCCGCGATGAAGGTGACGATGCCTACGAACGCCTCGTCGACCGACTTCTCGCTTCTCCCCACTACGGAGAACGAATGGCTCAGGATTGGCTCGACCTGGCCCGCTACTCCGACACGACCGGTTTCGCGGCCGACAGCCCACGCTCGATGTGGCTGTTTCGCGATTGGGTCATCAAGGCCTTCAACGACAACATGCCGTTCGATCAGTTCACGATCGAGCAGCTCGCCGGCGACATGCTTCCCAATGCCACGGTGAATCAGAAAATCGCCACCGGCTTTCACCGCAACAGCATGCAGGCTCTCGGCAACAACCCTCGCAAGGAAGAATTCCGCGTGAAGGGGATCGTCGATCGGGTGAACACCACGGGCCGCACCTGGCTGGGGCTAACCGTTTCTTGTGCGGAATGTCACGACCACAAGTTCGACCCCGTCAGCCAGGAAGAGTACTACCAGCTGTTCGCGATCTTCAACAACATCCCTCACTACGGCAAGGCGTTCACGGTTCGCGGCCCGCGGATGAACGCCATTGCCCCGTTGGCCGAAGCTCGCCGGGCTCAGATCGAAAAAGAAATTGCCGAACTGAAGAAGGAGATTGTCCCTTACCGTCCAAAGGAGCTGGGGCTGCGTTATGGAACCTGGGAAGCTGGCGCTCGGCAGCAGCTGTTGCATCCCAACACGTCGACCGAGGCGGCTCCGCTTGTCGCTCGCTGGCCGCTGGCCGAAGACCTAAATGACCAGGGCAACTCCCCCACGACGACGACGCTTCGTGCGGACTCTGGCTCGGACACGGCTCCCGCCACCGGCTGGACCGACGGCCCGGCGATCACCAAGCACAAGGCTCTTCTTCTGGCCGACAAACAATACCTTCGCGTTGAGCATTCGGACAAGCTCAGCGCCCAAGGTGACATGACGATCACCGCCTGGATCAAGACGACCAGCGATAAGGCCGACATCGTTTGCAAATGGGATTCGGTCCGCGGCCAGCGGAGTTTCGTGTTCGGCATCGGTGGGGAAGGGGAGCAGAACGCCACGCCGGGTAACCTTTACGCCTGGACCTCGGCCGAGCAAACGTACTTTAAGGGACAACAGATCTACGGTTCTATTCCGGTCAACGATGGTCGCTGGCATCATGTAGCCATGGTCTTTCACGCCGGTGACCGCATCGACCTTTACGTCGACGGAGTTCGTGACGCGCGGGTTCGCCGCAGCGGGAACGCGCCCGAACGGCTTGCCGCGGCCACGTGCGACTTGGTGATCGGGGGTGGTTATAGCCTCAAGCCCGATCCCAGCAGCTACTTTCTCAAGGGCGCGATCGCCGATGTACGAATCATCGCCGCGGCGGCCGAGCTTGCTGCCACCGTCGGTCGCGTCACACCAGAGATTCGCGATCTGCTCGACATCGAATTAACACGTCACACCGACGCCCAAGGGCAACAGCTCGCCAACTTCTTCAATCGCATGGATCCAGGCGATGCCAGCGAAGAGGTGAAGCATCGCCTCACGGTGCTGCACCAGGAGCTCGACTTCTTGGCCCGCGAGCACGAAGCCCAGACGATGCTCGAGATGGACGAGGCTCGCGACACGCATATTCACATCCGCGGTGACTACCTGGCCCCCGGCGAGCAAGTTAACCCCGGGGTGCCTGCTTTCTTGCCATCTCTGGCAGAAGGTGAGAAAGCCGATCGCCTCTCTTTCGCTCGCTGGCTGGTCAGTGGCGAGCATCCACTTACAGCCCGTGTCGCAGTCAATCGCATCTGGCAGCACTACTTTGGCACCGGCCTGGTGAAGACGGCCGACGACTTCGGTCTGCAAGGCGACTGGCCCTCGCACCCGCAACTACTCGACTGGTTAGCCGTCGAGTTTGTCGAGAGTGGCTGGGACATGAAGGCGTTGCACCGCCGCATCGTCACCAGCGCGACTTACCGACAGTCGGCCGCCGCCACGCCCGAGGCGTATGAACGTGACCACGATAACCGGCTCCTGGCCCGAGGTCCACGCATGCGACTTCCGGCGGAACAGATTCGCGATCAGGCACTCGCGGTCGCCGGGCTGCTGTCCGATAAACTCGGCGGCCCCAGCGTGCATCCCGAGCAGCCAGCCGGCCTGTTCGAGGAAAAGGCCCAAACGATGTACCACCCCACTTGGGTCACCAGCAGCAGCCCCGAGCGTTACCGCCGCGGGGTCTATGTCTATTGGAAGCGGATGAACCTGTACCCCACAATGGCGATCTTCGACGCTCCCACACGAGAACGTTGCCGGGTGACCCGAGCCGCCACAAATACGCCGCTGCAGGCTCTCGTGCTGCTGAACGACCCGGTCTACCTGGAAGCCGCCAGTGGATTCGCCGATCGAATCCTCGCCGACGCGACCAACGACCTGGCTCGCATCGACTATGCCATTCACCGCTGCTTAGGAAGGCCGTCGAGCCATGACGAACGACTGCGTTATGCCGCATTCGTGGAAAGGCAGCGGCAGCGTTATACGAGTGATCCCGCCGCCGCGGCCGAGTTGTCAGGCGGCATCGAAAGCGCCGGCGACGCCTCGACCGCTTCCAAGCCGGCCAAGAAACGAAACCAACAACAAACCATCGAGCGTGCCGCCTGGACGACGCTGGCCAGTTTGCTGCTGAATTTGGACGAGACGATTAGCAAACCGTAACGCCGGTGAATGGCGACGCCCACCTACTAACCCGAAGCGTGAGCTAGGGAACCAAGAAACAACATGCCACGCGTCAGCGTCGCTCCACTGCAGGAACAACGTCACACTGGCGGAGCCAGTGGCACCCAATTGCACCATGACCAACTCACGCGAACAACTCGCCAACGCCGTCACCCGCCGTGCCTTTCTCGCCAAGAGCAGCACCGGGATCGGAACCGCTGCGCTCGCTTCCCTGTTGGCAACGAATGCAGGTGCAGAGACGGGCAAGCCTGCGGAAGCCAACCAACCACCGAAGAACGTCATCCCAGTGACCCACTGTGGCTGCCCTCACTTCGCCCCCAAGGCGAAACGGGTCATCTACCTGTTCATGTCGGGCGGGCCCTCGCATGTCGACCTGTTCGATCCCAAACCGATGCTCACCGAGCGTGATGGACAACCGATTCCCAAGGAGCTGATCAAGAACCATCAGTTCGCGATGATCAAGTCGGGGGCACCCACGTGCAAAGCGTCGCCGTACAAGTTCAAGAAGCACGGCGAGAGCGGCAACGTGCTCTCCAGCCTACTGCCACACATGAGCGAAGTGGCGGACGAACTGGCGATCGTTCGTTCGCTGCACACCGACACCTTCAATCACGATCCTGGCGTGATGTTCATGAACACCGGCGACGTCCGCTTCGGCCGACCGTCGATGGGCTCTTGGGTTTCTTACGGTCTGGGGAGCGAGAATCGCGACCTGCCAGGCTTCGTCGTGCTCGCCTCGGGCGTGAACACCAATCAGCCGCTGCTAGAGGCGTACTGGGGCAGCGGCTTCCTGCCGACGCAGTACCAGGGCGTGCAGTTTCGCAACCAGGGCCAGCCGGTGCTATACGTGAAGAACCCGGCCGGCCTAAGCGAGAAGGTTCGCCGCGACATGATCGACGTGATCAACGAGTCGAACCGTCAACACCTGGCCGAGGTGGGCGACCCGGAGATTCGCACGCGGATCGAGCAGTACGAAATGGCCTACCGCATGCAGATGAGCGTGCCGGAGCTGACCGATCTCACCAAGGAACCGGCCAGCGTGCATGCTATGTACGGCACGGAGCCGGGCCAGGTTTCTTACGCCAACAATTGCCTGCTCGCCCGCCGGCTGATCGAACGCGGCGTCCGCTTCGTGCAGCTCTATCACAAGGGCTGGGACTCGCACACCACCATTCAAAACGATCACGAACGACAGTGCCGAGAAACGGATCAGGCGACCGCCGCCCTGATCAAAGATCTCCGCCAGCGTGGACTACTCGACGACACGTTGATCATCTGGGGTGGAGAATTCGGCCGCACGCCAATGGCCCAAGGTTCCGGCAAGAACTATGGCCGCGACCATCACCCACACGGTTTCAGCATGTGGATGGCGGGCGCCGGCATCAACGCCGGCACCACCTACGGAGCAACCGACGAGTTCGGTTACTTCGCCGCCGAGAACAAGGTGCACGTTCACGACTTCCACGCCACGGCTCTCCACACTTTGGGCATCGATCACGAAAAGCTCATCTACCGGCTGCGCGGCCGCGACTTCCGCCTAACCGACGTGCACGGCCGCGTCGTCAAAGAATTGTTGGGGTAGGGTGGCAAAGGGGCACGGCGGCCTCCGTCGAAACGGCCCCATCCCCACGATTTTCACCGCCGCAATCCCTTGCGACGCTGCGCAAGTGTGTATACTTAGCGGGCACAGACCAAGGTTACAGAACCCCTGCCGCCGCTGACAGTTAAGGCCGGGCAGTGGATCTGCTTCTCGACAACCGGATCTGCCTGAACACAAACACGGAGCCATGCGCATGACGCCCTCTCGCCCCTCTCGCTCGCGTTCACGTTCCCCAATCGTCCGCGTCACCTTCGACGCCGTTCTCTTAGTCGCCGCCATGTTCGGCCCCTTCGCCGCGCAGGCCACGGCCGCTAGCGAGGCCCAAGAGGCATTGCTTAAGAGCGTTGGCTCGGAGCATGGGATCGTAGCCGTGCTCGACTTTCCCGACTCCGATGCAGCAAGCGTCCTTGAACTGGCTCAAGGTAATCACTGGCGAATCTACTTCCAATCGGACAAGCCGGAGCAGGTCGACCAGGTTCGCAAGGCGGCCGACGAAGCGGGACTGCTGGGCACTCGCCTGTTTGTCGATGCCGGCTCGTTCAAGCAGATCCAGCTCGCCAACAACGTAGCCGATGGACTCGTGGTTAGCCCAAATGCCGCCACCCGAGTCAAACTGGACGAAATGTTTCGCGTGCTTCGCCCGAAAGCCAGCGTCATCGTGGACAGCGCGGCAGTCATCGCCAAACCACTCCCCGCCGGCACCGATGTCTGGTCGCACCCTTACCACGGTCCCGACAACAACCCGCAGTCGAAAGACAAGATCGCGCGCGGCGAACTTCGCACCCAGTTTATCAACGAACCAAAGTTCAGCCCCATGCCGGAGCAGACCGTGATCGCGGGCGGGCGCATCTACAAGGCCCTCGGCCACATCGCCCATCGCCGCAACCAAAACAAGCAGCTCAACACACTGTTCTGCATCAACGCTTACAACGGCACGATCCTCTGGAAGCGTTCGCTGCCCGAAGGCTTCATGATTCACCGCAACACGATGGTCGCCACCGACGACGCCCTCTACCTGGGCGACAACGAATCGTGCAAAGTACTCGACGCGAAGACCGGCCGCGTGCTGGAGAACATCACCTTCGCCAAGGATCTGACCGATGGCCCGGTTTGGAAATGGATGGCCATCGACGACGGTACGCTGTACGCCATGATCGGCAACGAAGAGGTGAAGATCTCGACGCGTCCCTCCGACAAGCCTGGCCTGGGCCACTGGCCGTGGGAGATGTGGCAGGGTCACGAGTATGCCAACCCCAAGACCTCGTTCGGCTTCGGCCGCACCATCGTGGCGATTGACCTGAAGACCAAAAAACTCAAGTGGAACTACCAGAGCGAGGAGTTCATCGACGCCCGAGCCCTGGCAATGAACAACAATCACATCCTCGCCTATTCGCCTGAGAAATTTCTCACCGCCGTCGATCGGACCACGGGCGAAGTCGCGTGGCAGACCGATTCCGCAGACGTGCTGGCCGCGATTGGTGCCCTCGGTGGGGCTCAACATTGGGTCACCGGCTACTCCACAACCTGCTACATGAAGTGTAGCGACGACTACGTCTACTTCGCCGGGCCGCAGTGCAAACGAATGACCGTCGTCTCCGCCGCCAATGGCGAACTCGCCTGGACGCACCCCGACGGCAACCTGCAGCTCGTGCTCCGCGATGACGCCATCTACGCCGCCGGTCCCAAGTCGACCGGCGTTCGCCTCGACTACAAAACCGGCAAGGTACTCGGCGAACTACCAACCCGCCGAGCCTGCACCCGCGCCACGGGCGCCGTCGACAGCGTCTTCTATCGTGCCAAAGGTGGAACCGTTCGCGTTCTGACCGACTCGAAAGAAAGCGACGCCCAACACATTGCCGCCATGCGACCGCCTTGCCAAGACGGCGTGATCATTTCCAACGGGCACTTCTACTGGGGCCCTTGGATGTGTGGTTGCGAACTTTCACTCTACGGGAACATCGCCCTTGGCCCAGCCGCCGGCCGAACGTTTCCCACCGACGCGTCCCTCTACAAGTCGGCCCTAGCAACAATCAGCGGCAAACAGCCCGCTCCGCTGGCCATCAACGAGAACGACTGGCCCAGCTTCCGCGCGGGCAACCAGCGGCACGACCGCGTTTCGTTCACACTACCTCGCTCCGTCAAAACCAACTGGCAATCGAGCATAAACACCAAAGAGATGCCGACCGCACCGGTTGCTGCCGGGGACATGGTCTTCGTCGCCGACCGTAGCGGCGTGGTGCAGGCCTATGCCGCCGACGGCACCACCGCCTGGAAGAACTACACCGGCGGGGCGATCTACTACGCTCCGGCCGTGGCAAACGATCGACTCTATGTCGGTTCGGCCGACGGCCGCGTCTACGCCTTCGCGGCCAAGACCGGCGAGCTGCTGTGGAGCTTCCAAGTCGCCCCGGCCGTCGAACGGATCAACGTCTTTGGCCAACTCGTATCGCGTTGGCCAGTCGCCGGTGGTGTGGTTGTCCAAGGTAACAAACTTTACGCCGTGGCCGGCATCGCCAACTACGACGGCACCTACGTCGTGGCCCTCGATGCCAAGAGTGGCGAGCTGCTCGCCCAGAACAGCACCTCTGGCAAGCTCGCCCAAAAGGTCAACGGCGGCATCAGCCTGCAAGGCAACATCTCCATCGCCGGGGGCGAACTTCGCTTCCTTGGCGGCGGCGTCTACGAGACGGCTCGCTATGACCTGGAAACGCTCGCCTGCTTGAACAAACCGGCCGAGACACTCGAAGCCGAATTCCAAACCGCCTTCTATCCCTTCTACCCCAAGTACGGCAAGTTCGTCTCGCTGCAGGCTTCCTGCCCAACCGGCGTCGTCTGCTACGCGGCCCGTTACGAAGGCAACCTGTTCAGCAACATTACGCTGCAAGAAACGCCGACCGACGACAAACCGCTGGTGAACACAGAACAGGCCAGAAAAATGCTTCGCCGCCACGGCAAGATCCTCGGCGGCAAGAACATCTGGGCCGACACGAAGAACCGCCGCTTCACCAGCTTCATCGCCTCCGACGACGTGCTGATCGCGACTGGGCACACCGAAGAAGCCCCCGACAAACCGTTCATCGTGGCGATCAATATCGCCGACGGCACGGACATCTGGAAGCACGACCTGGCCGCCGACGCGGTCAAGGGCGGCATCGCCATCGATCACAAACAACGAATCTTCGTCACGCTGGAAAACGGCGAACTGCTTTGCTTCGGAGCAGGGGAGTAGGGTGCGTTGTTTGCAAACCCGTTCCTCAATTCATTTTTTGACAGGATGAACAGGATTGAACGGGATGGACTGGGCGCCAGCGATGGTGATGACGAATGACATGTTTTGAATTGCTCTTCTTCTTCATCAATGTCATGTGCGGTCTTCTGCTGGGGCTATATGGCTACTCGACCGGTGGACCAGCTCTTGCGTTCGTCTACTTTGTCCTCGGAAGCGGCGGCATGTCCGTCTTACTTTGGAGCATTGGCGAGGCATCGGGCTGGCTCCACCGCCGAAAGCTTCCCCCGATGCGATGCGAATGTGGCGAATGCGACGCGGACGAGTTTGTTTACCGCGATGTTGAAGGGACGATCGTGACTCAGTACAAGTGTGGTCGAATGTACGTCCGAGAAGACGGTAAAATTGTTAAACTAGAGGACACTCCACCAGAATCCTAGAAGCTGATGAGGTCACCATGGCTTTCGTCTAACAGGCTCGCTGGACGCACCAGTCCCCTCATCCTCGTCGATCCTGTTCATCCTGTCGAAAAATTGAACTGCCACCGGGCGTTCAGGCCCTGCGTCCGATATTCTCTCCCTCTCCCGCCGCTCTCCCTGTTATCCTGTCAGATGACTCACGGTTAGGTTCTCGCACACCGGTTTTATCGGGGCGTGCGATTTCTGTTCGAGCAAGGAAACCGAGAACCGCGTCATGCACCCTGCGCTGACCATCACCGATCATCGCCCCTGGCCGCTGCCCTCGGGTCGCTGGACGTGGCGACAGTCGTGGTGCGATCTCTTGTTCGCCCACTGGCCGGTTCCGGCAAAGCAACTGCGGCCGCTGATCCCGGCGTCGCTGGAAGTGCAGGAGTTCGATGGCACCGCCTGGGTCGGCGTGATCCCGTTCCACATGACCGGCGTCATGCGGCGCCCCTGGCCGGACATGCCTGGGCTGTCGGCGTTCGCGGAACTGAATGTCCGCACCTACGTCGAGCGAGACGGCAAGCCAGGCGTCTGGTTCCTCAGCCTCGACGCGACCAACCGGCTGGCAGTATGGGCGGCACGGCGATTCTTTCATCTACCGTACCACCTGTCCGACATGCAGATCACGCCGCAGGGCAGCGGTTTCGATTACCGTTCCCACCGCAAGAACAGCGAGCAAGACGCCAGCTTCGTAGCCCACTACCGCCCGACCTCGGATGCTTTTCACGCGAAGAGCGGCACCATCGATCACTGGCTTACCGAACGCTACTGTCTCTATGCCGAATCGCCTGGGGGACAACTCTACCGCTGCGACGTGCACCACGTGCCCTGGTCGCTACAACAGGCGAGCGTGACGATCGAACAGAACACGATCAGCGCGGCCAACAATGGCATCGAGCTGACTGGCGAGCCGACATACACCCACTTCGCCCGCCGCGTTGATGCGCTCGTTTGGCCACTGGAGCGAGTGGGATAGGGCGGGGACTGATGCAATATTCGGCCTGGTGATTCGGCAACTTCGAATGGCCCGATCCGAAAACTTGTACCTGTAGCCCTTTGGCTCGAATCGGGAGGGTGAGGCTGCTGCCGAACCGCGGTTGTTCAGCAAGTGGACGTTCCAATCGGTCTCATCTAGCACTGGCGGAGCCAGTGGCACCCCAGAGGCACCTCATCCGGCAATTCATTTTCGGCAGGATCAATAGGATAAGACGGGATGCCGTGGGTGCCACCAACAGCGAGCATGCCCCCCAACCAAGATGGACACTCGGGTTCCCGCACGCACAGCGTGCCCTACATCTTCCTATCCCCATTCCTGTAGGTCAGGCTGTGCCTGACGGAATCCGGAGTTGCCACAACTACCAACTGGCGGAGCCAGTGGCACACAATTGCGCACATCCGTTCGACGTTTGTCCGTCGTCTTTCAGACAGCTGTTCGCTTCGTGTTCGTTCAATGTTCGTTCAATGTTCGTTCATCTTGCCGTCTTGTCTTTTTTCGACAGCATGACTATCGACCCACCTATCACCCCAAGACAAATAATTTGATCTGAACACCGGTCTGTGCATAATGATTTCCCGCTGCACGAGATGGTTGCAGTAGCGTGCGGGCAGGAGGCTTCTTGTTGTGGCTGGCCCCCTATTGTTGTGGCCGGTCTCCTGACCGAGCCACTGGGGCGACCGAAGGTCTCTCGGGCAGGGGGGGGGCACTGGCAGAGCCCGTGGCACCGGTGAGACAACGCGCACGTTCGTTCTTTGACAACCTAGAATTGAGTCTGCAGGCCTAAGGCTTGAGGAGCAACGGAACGCAGTCGCCTTGACTGTCCCGCGAACCCGCATCGACTGGATAGACAACCCAGGCGCGAGCTACCGCCCTGCGCTCGGATGCCACGGCTACGAGAATCCCGTCTTATCCTGTTCATCCTGTCTAAAAATGAGCTGCCGAGAAAGGCTGTTACGCTTAGGCACACTGCCTAGCACGTCTCGATTGCGCGTGCGGAGTGCCGCGTGACTTTCGTCCACTTGCGTCACCAACACGGCTCAGCATGACCTTCGCTTTCCCGATACCTTTTGGTGGTGTGCGTGCCTTACCGTTCGCGACAAGGAAACAACAGGTGAACAACGTCGGCACGTGGCTGAGATTTTCCGAAACGGAACAAACGCCCGACATCCGCCGAACAAGCGTTGAACATCGCATGAACATGGGTGGAACAAACGTGAGAATGTTTCGCACGACGTGAGCGACAATTTCTTCGTGGTCGGCTGATTGTCATCGCACACACGCTGGCGTATAGTCGCACGCTAGAGCGGCTTACGACAACAACCAACGCCCTATCGCGGCGGCGATTTAACTTCACGGAGAACGAACGACATGCAGCTGCAAGGAAAACGAGCCCTGGTGACCGGTGGAACTCGCGGAATCGGGGCGGCCATTGCGGTCGCCTTGGCCAAGGGCGGGGCCGACGTGGCCATCAACGCTCGCAACGATGACGAGGCGGCGGCTGAAGTCCGCTCGCAAATTGAAGCTGCCGGGCAGAAAGCCGTGATGCTGGTCGCGGATATGGCGGATGGCGACGCGGTCAAGGATTGCGTCACCCAGGCGGCGGCCGAACTGGGCGGGCTCGACATCGTGGTCCACTCGGCCGGCGGTCCTTCCTTCGGCAACATCGACTCTGTAGAGCCGGATCAGTGGTACGCCACCTTCGATGGCCACGTCCACTCCGCCTATCACCTCTGCCGCAACGCCTTGCCGGTGCTGCGACAGAACGGCGAGGGGGCGATCGTGCTGATCTCCTCGGTGGCGGGCATCCGCGGCTGCGCCGGGGCGATCGCCTACGGCACGGCCAAGGGAGCGATTTCACAATTTACGCGCATGCTGGCTCGCGATGTGGCGGACGACAATATCCGCGTCAACGTGCTAGAGCCGGGCGTGATCCGCACGCGGTTCCACGACAAGATGACGGACCAGCAGCGGGAGCACAATCTGCAGAATCGCATCCCGCTGCACCGGGAAGGCACCTGCGAACAGGTCGCCGAAGCCTGCCTGACGCTGATCACGAACGACTACATCACGGGCGAGTCGATCACGATTGACGGTGGGCTGTCGATGCAGGTCACGCGGTAGCAAAGATGCTGCTAGAGCGACGAATTGGACTCAAAGTCGCCGAACTCGTCCGACCCGAGCGGATCGAACAACACGGTTGTCAGCACCTCGACATCGTGGGCGATCGACTCCCACTGATCCTCCGCCGGGCTGTCGAGGTCGGTCGCCGCGATCGCAGCATCTTCAGGCGAAGCATCTTCCGCATCGCCTGGCTCGGTCGTGGCGCCATCGCCCGATTCCGTAGCGAGCGAGGCATCGGCCAGCAGCAACTCCTCGGCCACCTGCAGGACGGCATCGATCACACCCGGCTCGGCAAAGTCGGTCGACGAGGCGGTCGACTGGTCGGACGACGGAGCATCGGAACTTGCGATAGAGTCGGCTTCAGCAGAAGACTTGGACGGATCGGCCACGAACGGATCCTCATCACCAGTCAGCAGCAACACGCCGGTCACCAGCAGCGCCACGGAGGCGGCCGCGGCGAGCAGGTATCGCCAGCTGCGGCTTCCACGGGGAGAGACCGATGCCGTGGACACTTCGGCGGACGACTCTTCGCGCACCGCCGTCATGATCCGATCATGGAGCGAAGCGGAGAACTCGGGCTGCGAGGACGCCACCTCGCTGCGTAGCGCGGACTCCAGACCCTTTTCTTCCTCGGACAGTTGCCAGTCAGTCATGGCGAGACTCCTGAATTTTCTTTATCGCGTGAATTGTTGGTCGCGGTGGGATTCGCCTCACTCTCAGTACCGGCGGAGGTCCCCTCCCGATCGCCCCACTGCTCGCGGAGCGTCGGCAGTAGCTGCCGTCGCGCCCGAAGTAATATCGTCTTAATGGCCCCCGGACTTTTCTCAAGCACCTCGGCAACCTCGTTAACCGGCATTCCTTCGCCATAGTAAAGCCAAAGGGCGGTGAACTTAGGCTCGCCCAACTCCGCCGCGGCAATGGCCCACAGCCGTTGCCCGTCGTCTGTACGCTGCACCTCGTCTGCCGGGTCTCGCTCCCGCGATTCGGCCGCCACCAGCGAGACTTCCGAATCGGTCACCGGGGCCGTGCGACCCTGTCGGCGAAAGGCGTTAATCGCCAGCCGGTGGGCAATGGTGAATAGCCAGGTGCTAAACCGCCACTCGGACTTATATCGGTGAATATTACGGTACGCCCGCAGCATGGCCTCCTGCACCAGGTCCTCGGCGTCTTCCTGCGACTTGCAGCGATGACGCAAGTAGCCCAGCAGCGGCACCTGAAACCGCACGGCCAACTGCTCGAAGCTCAGCAGGCAGCCGTCGGCGGCGCGCAGGGCAAGCGCCTCGTCGGTTGGCGCCTCGCAACTGGCGTTCTCGCGGTGCTTCACTGGGACAGCTGCCTAGGAGTCTTTGCTTATGGTACGGGCGCTTGTGGTGGCGGCATCCTCGTCAGGCGTCGCCTTCGGTTGTGTCTTGCTCGCGTCGTCGGGCGAAGGCCGCTGCTTGGCCGGCTTCATATCCTTGGCCCGCTTCCGGCGATCATGATGGTGCCCTCGATGACGGTGCTGCTGCTTTCGGTGCTCATGCATGATCTGCAGCATCTTGTGGGCGTCGGCCGGCAACATCTTCCAGTCGGCGGTCAACGTCTGCCCCTCAACCGCGACGGTCAGCCCGGCAAAGACTCGCTTGCCTGCTTCGTCGGAGCCGTGCCGCAACATTGCCAGGGCACGAAATCCCTCGACGATATCATGCAGTTGGTCGGCAACTTCGTCTGACTTCGTCTCGAGGTGGGCATGGACAAAAACGTTGCCATCCTGCTCGCCGAGGGCCATAGTGAACATCTCGCTCTGCTGCGTCAGCGGCGATCGAAACGGCAGCTCGCGTCCCACAATGCGGCGAGTGCGAACGCTAACCATCTCTCCTGCGGCGACCGGCTTCGCCAATGGCGAAGCAGCAGCAAGGCTTTCCGACTTGCCGTCGAGCACCTCGAGCGTACGCTTCAGCACATCGACGTCACGAGAGACCAACACCGTATCGTCGCCATGCAGACAACCAGTGACTTCATGTTCGTTTTTCTTCCCCTTACCGCGGAGCCAAGTGTAAAGCGTGTGCCCGCGATAGAAATGCTCGCTCGTCTCCTCATGCCGCTGCTTCAGACTGGCGACGATCTTGTCGGCGTCGAGCCCGGCAGCTCGCAACATGACCAGCCCATGGTGTCGCTGAAACCGCGTGTCGAAGAGGGTGATGCTTTTTAAATCCGTGGCGACGTCGATTCCCAGCTGGTTCTTGATCCGGCTCAGGTAAACCTTAGAACGGCGGCCGCCGAACATCTGCTCGAAGACTGTCTGGCCGAACGGCGAAGTTCGCGAGGTTTCGCAGTCGACATGGATCAGCCACTGTGCATCGGCCGGAACATGCCGCACATCGAGAGGGCCAGCCGTCGCGACGTCCCCCGTCATCAAGAAACATGCCATCTGGAGGCAGAGAATGAAAGCAAGACCGACCCGCATCTAGGTTCCTCAACAACAACTCACAAATAATGGTTCTTCGTAGCCGACGGCAGATTCACGGTTACTTATTTATACACACATGCGGACCCGGCGGTTACGACTCCCAGCGGAGGCGAAATACCGCCAATAGCGGCATAACAGGTAGGACACCCAGCCGAACAGGCAAACCGCTCCCACCCTAGAACAACTCGCGATCTCAACCAAAGGAGTCGTGACTGGCGAGATCAGCGACGGCCACTCGTCGACCGCCCAATCGACCGAGACCTACTTCTTCCCCAAGCACCACAGGCCTTTGTGGGTACGAAAGTAAAATTTGCCGTCGGCCGGCACCAGCGAAGCGTCGCTAGGCTCATTGACCGAACTCGACGCCAGCAGCTCAAATTCCGGCTGAGCCCGGAAGGCAAACGCGTCCCCCGAGCGATTGGTGGCGTAGATCGTGTCGCCATTACGCACTAGCGACGACCACGACGCGTTGTTGCCGTTCTTGCCGCGGAGGCGTTCCTTCCACACAACCTCGCCTGTCTTTCGATCAAGGCAGTGGGCGATCCCCTTCATGTCGAGAAGGTAGATGTGGCCGTTGTGAATGATGCCGGAACTGAGCCAGGTGGTGGGGCTGCGAGGCGTGTGCCACTGCCGGTGCGTCTCGGTGACGTCGCCACGACCGCCAGGCTGCACCGCCATCGAGGCTCCGAAATACCCGCCGAGAATGACGATCGAGTCTTCACCCGCAATCGGCGAACTGTAGACCAAGGGCCCCAGACCGCGACAGGTCCACAGCTCTTTGCCACTTTGCGGATCGTAGGCGACCAGGCGTCGCGGATAGCTGACGACCAACTCATCACGGCCGGCGACGTTCATCAACAGGGGTGTTCCCCAGGCCCCACGTAATGCTTCCGCGCGCGGGGCTGGCCCGGCGGCCTTCTCTTCTTCGCTGCGTCGGTTTCCGGCTTCTCCGTCGGTGCCGTCCTCGATGATCTTGGCCTCGTCGGCGTCGGTAAGGCCCTCTATCTGCCAAACGGTCTTGCCCGTCTTCTTGTCGACGGCGAGTAGGAATTCGCGTTCACCGGGACCAAAACTCAAGATGCAAAGGTCCTTGTAGAGCACCGGCGAGGCGGCGTTTCCCCACATATGCTTTTGCTTGCCAAGGTCGCGACGCCAAAGCTCCTTCCCTTTCATGTCGTAGCAATACAGACCCGCGGAACCATACCAAGAAAAGACTCGGTCGCCGTCGGAGACCGGCGAAGCGGCACAGTAGGGATTATCCCGGTGTGAGGTTTCATCTTCGCTGTAAGTCACGCCCTTCTTCCAGACGAGTTCGCCGTTGTCGGCCTGAAAGGCCATCGTGCTGCGCTGCTTCGTCGCATCGACGGCCTGGGTGAGAATGACCAGGCCGTCGATCACGATCGGCGTCGAGTTACCACGATCAGGCAGCTCAATGTGCCAAAGGACATTCTCCGTGTCACTCCACTTGAGTGGCAACTTCGCATCCGCTACGACACCGTCACCAGCGGCACCTCGCCAGGCGGGCCAGTCTTCGGCAAGCAGTGGACTCGCGGCGAACGCGACCAAGGCCACCAGGATCATTAACAGGGAACGACAGGAGACGAAGCGTGCGAGACTCGAGAGGTGATCAAACATGGCTGCGTCCTATTTGGAAGACATGACAGATCCGCGAACCGGCCGAGGCGCAAGTCGCAACGACGCGGGGAGAACTGCCGCATGATAGCAAACCACGAAGCGAGACCAAAAGCGGCGACGGAGGCCCTATGAAGTGCTCGCCCGGAAAACGCCAAAACGTCCGGCGGGCCCCGCTCACTTAGCTCGTTCGAAGCGAAATTCCTTAGTAAAGCCCTTGTGAGACTGCCCGTCCACTTCCACATACGGATAGACCAGAAAATTCACCGACTCTTTCGCCGGGGCGGGAACCAGTTTCAGATCACGTCCCGTCGTGAAGGTAACGCGGTTCGCCGTTAGGCTACCAAAGTAGTAGTCCTTAAGCGAAGCATCCTTGTCGGCCTCGGAGATATCGACAGCCACCCAACGACCGCTGTCTGCAAATTTGGCCCAGCAGTGGTAGCCGCCGACCGTTCCTTCTTTCCCCTCGGGCGGGAGCATGAAGCCGATCTCGAACTTGGCAGGCATCTTTAGCGTACGGCACATCGAGATAAAAAGGCTGTGGAAGTCGGTGCAATTGCCGACCCTGGCATCGCAGGCATACGTTGCGTCGCCGCGGCCCCAGGCCTTGTCTTCTGGCTTTCCGTAGTCCATCCACTTGTAGACAGCGTCGTAAAGTTCGCCCGCAACCTGCTTCGTTTCTCCCTCGGGCCTTTTGCTACCAACGACTCGCGAAAGCAAGTCATCTCCGACCGGCACCAGACTCGACGGCTGCAAGAAACCTTCAAGCTCCGACTCCTTTACCATCTCCCCGGTTTCGGCGGCAAGCTCCTTGCGTCGAACTCGATAGGCAACACGCACCGGGATCTCGCCCTGGTCATTGGCAGCGGCTTCAAAGTAGATCAACTTGTTGCCGAACCGCTTCTCGTTGTGCATCGCATAATCGCCAGGCACCTGCACGCCATCAGGAAGAACCTCAACCTCTTGATCGTGACTCGACTGAGCGACCGGCAGCCAGACGCGGGCCGTTTTTCCAGGTGACAGGCCATTGATAGTACCGTCGTAGTGGAACGTAAAACTTTCAGTCTTGCCGGAAGTCGTTTCCCCGGGGGCCGGCGTACCAGAAGATGTGGCGGAAGAAGAACCACCGCAGCCAGACGCCACCAACAACAAGAGCGCCCCGACGGCAAACGTCCCGCATTTCATTACCCCGACCCCAAGATGGCGATAACCGCAAGCCATAGAACGTGCTCCGTAGAAATACGAATTCATAGTGAAAGTAAGACCTTAACTCGATGCCACACGCACAACGTCCGAATGCAAGACGGATACCTGTAACGCAGGCCAAGGACTGGGGCCCCAAGTGACGCGCAGAAACCGCTACCGATGGCGCATCGATACCGAAAGCTACCGGCGGCAGCGGCGTGCTGTAGACGAATGCCCCGTATCACGACGGCAAACAGCCGCCGCCCGAGCCGGTATCCGACACGTTTGAAATGAGGCAAGAACTGGCACGTTGACGAACCGCGCTGCATGGCACCAGCCTGACCGACACAACACCGGAGGCTCTCCATCAGCAGCGGCACGCGCTGCAACTGCCAGTCGTCATCCCGGCAAGAGGTGAAGAAGGACTTCGGGTTGTTCATTCGAGCGCTTCATCGAATCGGTCGGTGCTAATAACATCTTTCGCAGCGGCCTAGCCAAGTACCCCGGAGGGGAGGAGACTGCACCGCTTAGCGGAAAGCCGAAGTATACCGAGAACCCCATTGCAGTTCAATTCTTTGGCAGGACAGGCGTCACTCCCCATCCGTAGACTCTGTCGAGCCTTCCGTCAAATCAGCGGAATCCGCTTCGGGTGGCGACGGTGCCTGTGGCGGATCAACTTCCAGCAGCGAGTCGAGCGCGATCGCCATTCGTGGAACTGACCCGGCATCTTCTTCTTCCGCCAGGTAAACGCTGAACGCGGCAATCGCCTTTCGTGCACGCTCGAAATACTCGGACTTCTTGAGATGCTCGCCAAGGTAGATCAGATTGCCCACCGCGACCGCGTTGCCCGACGGCATCACGCTATCGGACGGACTCTTCGCTCTGGCAACAAGCGACTCGTGGTCATGTGAGGTGAAGTAGAAGCCGCCAGCTTTATCGTCCCAGAATAGCTCCATTTGCTTCTGAGTCAGAGCATCCGCTTCTTCGAGCCAGCGCTGAGCGCCGGTGGCTCGATGCAATGCAATCAGACCGTCGACCAAGAATGCGTAGTCATCCAGGTACGCGTTCAGTTTCGCCTCTCCGCTGCGGAACGTTCGGAGGAGTCGGCCATCATCGGTTCGTAACTTGGCCAACACGAACTCGGCGGCCCGCGAGGCGGCCTTTACATAGTCTTCTCGCTGCAAGACGCGCCCCGCGTCGGCAAAGCCACGGATCATTAATCCGTTCCAGGCCGTGATTACCTTGGTGTCGATGAGCGGATGCTCGCGTTTTCGTCGCTTCTCGAGCAACTTCACGCGGAGCGGCCCGAGTTGCGACTCAAGTTGTTCGAGCGTCGTCTCCCGCTCGGCGGCCGTCGCCGAAAGTAAGCGTTCGAGCAGTGGCACGAAATAGCGTTGCTCAAAGTTGGGCGAACCATCGAATCCGTAGATGGCCGAAAATTCGAGGGTCTCCGCTTCCGTTAGTGGAGGGCTGATTTCCTCCTTGTTCCAACGATAGTATTTCCCCTCCTCCGCATCGGTCTCGGCATCGATCGCCGCGTAGAAGCCGCCACCTTCGCCAGTCATATCACGGAGCACGAAGTCCAGCATCTGCTCCACAATCAGGCGGTACTCCTCCTGGCCGGTCAGCGCGTACGCCTCGGCGTACACAGTGGCCAGTTGCCCATTGTCGTAGAGCATCTTCTCGAAATGCGGAATATGCCAGAACCGATCGGTGCTATAACGATGAAAGCCGCCGCCGAGATGATCTCGAATCCCGCCGATCGCCATTTTGTCGAGCGTCACGGCCAGCATGCGGCGAGCCTCGATGGCGAGCATGCCGCGTGTCCCGTTGTCGGTCTCTGCCCGTCGCAGCAGGAACAGCAACCGCGACGGCGTCGGGAACTTTGGCATCCGCGATTCGCGTTCGCTGTAACCAAAGCCGCCCCACTTCGGATCGAAGTCTTCTGCTAGCGCCGCCTGTACGTTATCGAGCAACTTCACCTCGAGCGGAATCTTGGCCGCCAGACGAAGTGACGCGGTTTGATCCAACGCCCGACGCAGACCAGCAGTTAACTGCTCTGCCGCAGAGGTAATGTTTTCCGGCTTCGCTTGCCAGACGCTGTCAATATCCTTGAGGATGGAGAGGAAATTGGCTTGCGGGAAATAGGTTCCGCCGTCGATCGGTTTCGCATCGGGCGTCAGAAAGATCGAAAGCGGCCAACCACCTCGTCGGCCCCGCAAGTGCAATGCCTGCATGTAGATCTCGTCAACGTCGGGCCGTTCTTCACGATCGACCTTAATGGCAACGAAATGCTCGTTGAGAATCTTAGCCACTTCTTCATTGAGGAACGACTCCCGTTCCATCACGTGACACCAGTAGCAACTCGAGTATCCAATCGAAAGGAAAATCAACTTCCCTTCGCGGCGAGCCTTGGCCAATGCTTCTTCGCCCCAGGGATACCAGTCGACCGGATTGTGGGCGTGCATCAACAGGTAGGGGCTCGTCTCACTGGCAAGACGATTTGGCTCGCCATGCTTGCGGTGAACCTTTGCCGGTCCGTCTTGCGGTGATTTGGCCGTCTGCTCAACTGGTTCGGAAGAACGTGATTCCGACGCACTCTGTGCAGGCTCAAGCACCGGTTGCTTCGCGTCCTGGCAACCGGGCAGCGACGCCGACAGCATCAGAATCGCGAACCAAGCGAAACGATGATGGGCGCGCATGCCTTAGCCCTACACGGGAGACTCGGTAATCTTCACAACCAGATCGGCGCGGCCACTACTCACATCGAGACAGCAGCCGACCATAACTGACGAACCTGCGGAGCTACGGCTTCGGGTAGTCCTGGTTCGCGTCGATCTCTTCTTGTGACACCGCGGCTGACTCGACACCACCGGCCGGCACTTCGGCTCCAGCCACCCAAACCAGGGCGTTAAGGATCAGCTTGCGAAAGTTATCGTCTTGCCAGTTGTTGTGAACGTGTCCGCCGGTGCAGCCGAGGCCGCGACCGCCGTCGATGCGTTCGACCGCCCACATCAGGTGCTCGCTGCGTCCTTCGTTCTTTTGGACGTGGTCGAGGCCCTTGGCACGATTGCCGTGTCGCGTCTCCTTACTCGGCTTGGCGGAAACGACCGGAATCACGCCTTCCATGTTGTTACGGAAACGCATATTGAAGTACCACTCGTCGCGAATCTCGAACGGCTTGATGCCGCGGGTCGCGGGGTGGTCGGCGTTCAATTCGAGCGTGGCATCCCAGTGGGGATTGGTCGACCAGCCGGTCTCGTAGTAACCGCCGATCCAACGCTTGAAATGTTCGCCGGGAACGCCAGGAGCCACATGCACCGCGTAGTGCAGGCACATCAGGCCGGTACCGCGACGCATCACCTGCTCCATCTTGGCGATCTGCTTGCTGACCGGGTGACCATCACCACCATCCATATAAAGGAAGACGGCGTCGGCATTATCAAATGCGGACGGATCCTTCGGCATGCCGTTCTGGTGATAGTTCAGAGCATAGACGCCTGGCACCTCGTTGAGCCGCTTGGTGAGCAGCTTCACGCCGGCGTTATGCTCGTGGGCACCGTAGCCATGACTCGGATTGCCAGCGACCATGACAATCTTCTTCTTGTCGGCCATCTTGCGTCGTTTGATGCGGAGGTTCTTGACCTCGACCTTCATCGGATCGCCTTGGTGCATCTGCAGTGCCAGAATGCCGGCTCGCTTGAACTTAGTCTTTTGGCGATCCTCAACCTCGGACATGCGGACGCCGTTGATCTTGTGGATGAAGCGGTTGCCGATGGCGATGATCGTGTAGTCGTTCCAGTCATCTTTCTTAATGTGCTTGCCAAGTTCTTCCGGCGTGGCAAAAGCACGTTGATTCCAGCGGCCTTCTTCGTTGATGAAAGTCCGTTGCCCACGCATGGCGATGCCGCCGCGGCCGGTCCCTTCGTCATAGAGAATGCCCGAGTGCTTGGGGCCCGATTCGAAGTCGGCCTGATAACCGCGAACGCGGTAGTTGCCGAATTCTTCGCTGCGATACTGCATGCCAGAGTTGCCGTCGACGCGGTACGAGAACCGCAGCTCGAAGTCGTCGACCTTGACTCCGTCTCGCCAGATGAGAAACGTGTTGTGAGGGACCGGCACTTCCTTGGTCGACTTACCAACGATCGCTCCGTCTTCGACCGACCAGAATCGCTTGTCACCTTCCCAGCCACTGAGATCTTTGCCGTTGAAGATCGACACAAAACCGGTTTCGTCGTCGGCGGGCGTTTCACCAATATCCGTCAACGGAGGGAACGCCGGTGCCGGCGGTTTGTCGTCGGCTTCTGCCTGCGGAACGTCGAGCACGAGAGTCAGTCCGAGCAGGGACGCGGTCAAAACGACGAGCGAAACGGCAGCCAATCGAGGCCAGGAAAAACGCGGCATGGGAGCAGTCTCCAAGGGAGGGAAGGGCAGGGGAGTCGTTCTCAAAGTCGCCCACGTCTGCCGAATGTGGCAAAACCGCACGGCGATGGAACCGTCAGTATGCCGACTCACGGGGCCAGAATCAACTTGCCCCGCCGCTAGCATCAAGTCAGCTGGACACCGAATCCGCACAACTGTGGACTTCGAGGCAAATGGCCGCAATCCGCCAACCGACTGCAACTTTGCATCTCCCTCCGCAGGTGGCATAATAGAGCTACGGCAGACGACCGGGAACATATGGGGTGATCCTGACCGCGACCTGCCTGCACGATTTATATAAGTCATCGGACGAGTCGCTTAAGGCGAGTCTGACGCGAATACAACCAACAGCATGAAATGACATCGAGGAGTCTTGGAAATATGAAATCTGCCACCGCATCGGCCGTCTTGCTTGGCTTGATCTGTCTATCCACGAACGTCGCGCTGGCTTCGGAGGCCGACGCTATCAAGGCGCTCAACGAACTCGGCGCGAGCGTGCGAGCGGTCTCCGCCGACACGAGCTTGAAAGACGTTGACTTTCATCTCAGCGGAACCGACGTAACCGATGCGGGACTCGTTCACCTAGCTGAGATCGAGAATCTCGCCTGGCTGCACCTCAAGGACACCAAGATCACCGGCGAAGGACTCAAGCATCTCGCAGGGCTCAAGACGCTAAAGCGTCTTCATTTGGAACGCACCAAAATCACCGACGACAGTCTGGCAAATCTCGCTGGCTTGGAGAATCTTGAATACCTGAACGTCTACGGAACCGACATTAGCGATGCCGGGCTTGAGCACCTCAAAGGTCTCAAGAAGCTTCGCAAGCTCTACGTGTGGCAAACGAAAGTCACCAGCGGTGGAGTTGCCGACCTACAGGCGGCGTTGCCGGAGTTGGAAGTGATCGGCATCCCGGGCGACAACCCGATCGATAAGTTCGCCAAGGAGAACGCCCCGCCAGAGAAGACGCTCGTCAAAGGACAGTTCGTCCGCGTTCGCGTACAAGGCTACGATCGAACCATCAACTTGGCGGAAGTCCAGGTGATTCAGACGGGCAACGGTCAGCCGCTGCAACGCAACGGCAACGCCTCGCAGTCGTCGACGCACTTCAATGCCAAGGCCTCCCGTGCGTCCGACGGCGACACTGCTCAGAATTTCAAAGACGGTTCAGTCAGCCACACGCTCTCGGAAGACAATCCATACTGGATGGTCGACCTCGGTGGCGTGAAGGACATCGGACGGATCCGCATCTTCAATCGCAAGGACTGCTGCGGCGACCGACTCCAAGACGCGATCGTCGAGGTACTCGACGCCGACAAGAAGGTCGTGTGGGCCAAGACGCTGTCCGAAGTCTCCAACGGAAGTGTCCACGACTTCAAGGTCGAATAGGCACTTCGTCGGTCGCGGCAAGTCGATGAAGCAAGCGGTCTCGAGTCAGGGCGTTTCAGGCAACTCAATCACCTGAAAGAACCCGACAGCCGCCCAATCGGCGAACCAGCTGTGCAGTTCGGCAGCCAGGGAGTCGAGTTCGCCCTCGTAACAATCGGCCGCTCGGCCGATCGCCTCGGCCACCGTTTCTCCTTCCGCGAGTGCGGTGAGCAGGGCGTGTTGCGACTCTGACAACGTGAATCGCCGCACGACGTAATCGCGACGTGTGATCGCCACGTATTCCGACTCCGGTGGCGGGATCTCGTCCGCTTCACCAGCACGAACCGCCGTGAAGTAGGCGTTGACGGGAAAATGAAACGCGAACAGCCGCAAGCAGACGACCGGTCGCAACCGCAACTGCGGCCAAACTTGCGGATCGATCGCGGTCAGATCCTCGCTGCCGACGATCTTGTCGTTTTCAAATCCAGGCCCGTCAAAGACCTTTTCGAACGTTAGCTCCAAGGTGGCCAAGTCGATTAGAAAATCGGGCCAGCTGATCTCTCCCTGCTCGCGTGTCTCGCGATCCGGTCGCGTTTCCTGCAAGTAGGCAGGGAAGTTATCCGCCAAGTGCCCCAGCGTATAGCTCGTCGACGGGCAGGCTTGTAAGTATCCGAAGGCGAACTCGTCGAACGTCTCGTCTCCCAAGGCGTGAACGAGGCAGGGAAAGCTCTCCCGCATGCACTCCAACAGCCGGGCGAAGTAGGCGTTACCGTAGACTCCTAATCGCTCAACACTCGTAAGAGCCTTGGAACGGGTGATCACCGCCTCGATGTCATCCGGCACAACGTCGATTTCCGCTCGTGCCTGGGGCGATTCAATTCCCGGCACAATCCCATCGGCGTGCATGATCACCGATTGCATCCAACGTTGTATCTGATCCAGGCGATGCGGCATGGGCAACAACTCTCTACTCAATCTCGGGCGTCATCAAATGCAACGGATGCGGAACGGCCTCTTCCTGATCGACGGCGGCAGGTGACAACGACGCGCCTCCGGCCACCCCGGCCTCATTCACCGGCAGATCATTGCTCATGTGCTGCTTTGCCTTGAGCACCTCATTGTGCACCACTTCAAAGGGCGGAATGCTGGCATCCCACTCCAAGAGCGTCGACACGCCGCCAGTCCTTTGGTGCAAAAGCCGGTACAGCTCCCACACCGGGTCGACGACGCGACCATCGTGCGTATCGATCAAGTGCGTTCCGCAATTGGTATGCCCAGCCAAGTGTGATTGCACGATACGCTTATGCGGTACCGACTCGACATACTCTACCGGATCGAAGTCGTGGTTCACGCTCGAAACGTAAACGTTGTTCACATCCAGTAGCAGTCCACAGTCGGCCTCTTCGGCCATCCGTGAAATAAACTCCCACTCGCTGATCGTGGAATCGGCGAACGTGACGTAACTACTCGGGTTCTCGAGCATCAATGGCCGCTCAAGAAAGTCCTGCACGACCCGAATCCGCTCCACTACGTGGGCAAGCGTATCTTCATTGAGCGGAAGCGGCAGCAGATCGTGACTATTTCGACTGGCCACACCAGTCCAACAAAGGTGATCCGAAATCCAACGGGCGTTGACCTCACCAGATAGTTGCTTGAGTTTGCCAAGATAATCGAAGTCGAGCGGATCGGTGCTGCCAATCGACATCGACACGCCGTGCATCACGATCGGATAACGCTCGGCGATCTGCTCCAGCACATATCGAGGTCGCCCTTGGGAATCGATGAAGTTCTCGGAAATGATCTCGAACCAGTCAACCTCCGGCTGATTCTCAAGAATGTGCTTGAAGTGAACCGTACGTAGTCCAATCCCAAGCCCTAGATTCTCATGTCCCAATCGTGGTTCTGTCATGACATTCAAATTCTATCCAAGGTGATACACCAGCGGGGTGAGGATTGTCGCCACCTGAGCACCGTTCCAGGGCTGTTCATGCAAGAACAAGAAAACGGGGCCGGCGCGTCGGACGTCGCGCAAGCGACCACGCCCGTGACGCGCAGGGACCCTCGTTTTTTTGAAACCAAGAACGCGAAACCGCGGCGACTACTTCGCTGGCGCAGGGCCAAACTTCTTACCGGCCGCCGTCATCGCCTTCTCAAAGTTGGCGCGGGCCTTTTTCCAGGCGCCATCGCTTAGCGGCACGGCACACTTACCTTGGCCCTTGCAGTCGTTCTCGCCGGGATTTGAACCGCAACCACCTTGGCCTTTGCAGTCGTTGTGCGTGTGGCAGGCATGCGCCGTAGCCGTAGCACACGCGCCTTGTCCGGCGCACTTGTTGTCGCCACCCTTGTGACCACCACAAGAGTGGTTAAGGCCGCGACAGACGTTCTTGCCGGAGAGCAAATGACTCTCGGCAGCACTCGCCTCCTGGGTTCCCAGGTGCAGCACACTCGCTCCGGCAACCATTCCGCCAAAGGCGGCGGCACTCAGCTTGCCAAAGTCACGTCGGTTGAGCTTAGAAGATTTCACGTCCACTTCTCCTTAAATTGAATAACGGCAAAATCTGGAATCATGTTGCCGCGGGCTCTTGCCTGCACAACTGGCGGAATACGCCAACAGGACAAGGTCTGCAACGAACAACTCAACTATAGGCATGGCCTTCCATGACCTTCGGTACTGTATCTCACACAACCGAGATAATGTCAAATTCCCGCTAGCTGCTAATGGGAGGATTTTCACGACTTCTTCATGCGTCTTCCCCCATGGCCCTGAGGCGGCGCGTCTGTTTATCCGGCTGGAGCTCGACGATGAGAGCGGCACGAGCCCGCCACTTGGAAATGCCCTCCCTGGAAATGTTTGCGCTGCTAAGTAAAACAGTTCCCTAAAGACTATCCGCGGGAATCGTCGATAGAAAACGCCGCTCCACCTCGTCCTCATCCCGCAATACGTCAGCCCCACACTTCATCTCCACGCACAGAGCTCCCAATGTCAGAAAACGCATGGCCCATCGACCAAGAAGAGGTCTGGAAAAATACTCGCCAGTATTGGACGCTCCCTGAGGACGTCGCCTTCCTTAATCACGGCTCCTTCGGGCTTCCCCATCGCGACGTTATCGCCAGCTTCAAGCAGTACATCGATCGAGCAGCGGCCCAACCGATGGATTTTTTCGTTCGCGAGCTGGAGCCAGAACTGTTCGCTGCCCGCGACCGCCTGGCCGATTTCGTGGGGGCCAAGCACGAGAATTTGGTGTTTGCCGAAAACGCGACCTACGGGATGAACGTGGTCGCCAACAGCATTGAGCTAAAGCCAGGCGACGAAATTCTACTGACCGACCACGAGTACGGCGCCGTATTTCGCATCTGGCAGCGAGCCTGCGAGGCGGCCGGCGCTACCGTAACGCAAGCCGCTTTGCCAGACCGCTGCGAATCGGAAGATCAGATTGTACAAGCCGTTTCCGCGGCCATTACCGATCGCACTCGCCTCTTGGTATTCAGCCACATCACGTCGGCATCGGCCATGAAGCTGCCCGCCGAGAAACTCATCGAAGCCGCCCACGCCCGCGGTGTGGAAGTTTGCGTCGACGGTCCTCATGCACCGGCCATTTTGCCACTCGACTTGGAATCGCTCGACTGCGAGTACTACACGGCCGTTTGCCACAAGTGGGTCAGCGCCGCCCATGGCACGGGGTTCCTGTACGTGAACCCGCGTGTGCAAGAGTCGGTCCGAGCCTGCCTATTGAGCTGGGGACGATTGCTACCGGCGGTGCCGGAAGCCTGGCAGGACGAATTCACCTGGACCGGCACCCGTGACATGGCCTGCTACCTTTCTGTGTCAGCGGCTCTGAACTTTCTCGACAAGTTCGGACTCGACGTACTTCGCGAGCGAACGCACTACCTTGCCAAGTACGCCAGAGCGCAGATCCGCGATCTGACGGGGGAAGACGCTTTGCTACCTGAGAGCCAGTCCTGGTACGGCTCGATGATCACGATGCCGATCCGCAATGACGGATCTGAGTGGGTAGAACACCGCGACACGCTCCGTTCGAAGTACCAGGTCGAGGCCCCTGTTTACGATATGGGCGAGCATCGGGTCGTGCGTGCTTCGTGTTACCTCTACAACACCAAGGACGACATCGACCGGCTGGTCGCGGCGTTGCGAGAGATGCTGTACTAGGCGAGTCGTCGCACTTGCCCTCGCGCGGTGCCGTTGACGATACTAGTGTTATGTGGCCAGAGACGGACAAGACGCAAGAACTCCTCGCCGGGGCAGAGCAGGGCGACGCCGACGCGGTGAACCGACTGCTAGAACGCCACCGGGACGCGGTGCGGCGGATGATCGACATGCGTATGGATCAGAAATTGGTCCGCCGAGTCGACGCCAGCGATATTGTTCAAGACGTGCTCATCGAAGCGAATCGCCGCCTGGCCGACTATCTAAAGAACCCCGTGATGCCGTTTCATCTCTGGCTACGGCACATGGCCAAGGACCGCTTGATCGATGCCCACCGCCGGCACCGGGGCGCCGCCAAGCGAAGCCTCGATCGCGAGCAACCGATCGCTTCTCCCGGCAAACTCGACCAAAGCACACTCGATCTCGTCGCCGAACTGCAAGCTGGTGAACGTGGCCCCGCCTCGGAAGCAGCCTGGCGGGAGTTGCAGGCCAGCTTTGTTACCGCCATCGATCAACTCGACGAACAAGATCGTGAGGTGGTGCTGATGCGGCACTTCGAGAAGCTGTCGAATAGTGAAGTGGCTAAGGCCCTCGACTTGAGTCCTCCGGCAGCAAGCATGCGTTACCTCCGCGCGGTTCGACGCCTCAAGTCGCTGCTATCCGGAGAGGAAACTTCAGCCGGTTAGTAGAGGCCGAATCGGAACACTTGCGACTTCCACGAACTTACCGACCGAGAATTCGATTGTGACCTACGAGGCTGGCAACCGGGACGAAAAGCTTGCCGCGATTCTCGAACGCATGATCGAGGCGCAGCACCGGGGAGAGTTCGTCGATGTCGAAGCGGCCGCCGGTGACGATGCCGAACTAGTCGATGAACTCCGACAGCTATGGGCGGCCTGCCAACTGGCCGAGGCGATCGGTAGCGACAGCGTCCGTGATGCGGGAGAGGACCGCGACCCACAAAATGCCGGCAGCAGTGGTGACTTCGCCCCGCCCGCGTCGGCTGATCTGCCTCGCCAATTCGGCGACTACGAACTTCTCGAAGAACTCGGCCGCGGTGGCATGGGCGTTGTCTATCGGGCCCGCCAGCTTAGCCTCGACCGCATCGTCGCGCTTAAGATGGTCCTGCGTGGGCAGCTCGCCTCGCGCGACGATCTATTGCGGTTCCAATCGGAGGCGGAAGCGGCCGCCCGATTGAAGAGCCCTCACATTGTGCCAATTCACGACGTTGGCGAATACGACGGCCACGCGTTCTTCACGATGGCCCATATCGAAGGGGAGACACTCTCCAAGCGACTTGCCGCTGGCCCGCTACCTTCTCGCGAGGCCGCCGAAATCCTGCTCGCCGTATCCCGAGCTATCGAAGTCGCCCACGCGAAGGGAATCCTGCACCGCGACCTGAAACCTTCAAACATCTTGATCGACCGCGACGGCACCCCGCACGTCACCGACTTCGGTCTGGCGAAACGGGTTTCCACCGCCGGCGAGACCGTTGATCCGAGCTTGACTCGAACCGGCGCTGTACTTGGCACGCCCAGCTACATGGCCCCGGAACAAGCCGCCGGCACCCGCGGTCAACTCGGTCCGGCAACGGATGTGTATGGCTTGGGTGCCTTACTGTATCAAATGCTGACCGGTCGGCCGCCGTTCCAAGCGGCGACTCCGCTCGACACCGTGCTGCTCGTTTTGGAACAAGATCCCGTTCCGCCGCGGCTGCTAAACCCTCGAGCGGATCGTGAACTAGAGCTGATCGCGATGCGCTGCCTACAGAAACCACCTGACCTGCGGTACGAAGGTGCCGATGGCCTGTCGGAAGATCTTTCGGCATACCTCGCGGGTGAACCGATTGCCGCGAGAAGCGGACGGCTCAGCGCGGTCGTCGCCCGGCTGTTTCGCGAGACGCACCATGTGAGCGTGCTAGAGAATTGGGGCCTGCTCTGGATTTGGCACGCACTCGCGCTGTTGGTACTCTGCGTGATCACCAACGCGATGCACTACCGCGGCTTGATAACGGCCGAGGGGGTCCAGAACCCGCTCGCCTACGTCGCACTGTGGGGAGGAGGGCTCGCCGTGTGGGCGCCAATATTTTGGCTGCTCCGTCGTCGTGCTGGCCCTGTTACATTTGTCGAGCGGCAGATCGCGCACGTATGGGCAGGAAGTGTTGTCGGCAGTGTCGGATTGTTCGCCGTGGAATGGCTTCTTGGCCTGCCGGTCCTGACGCTATCACCCGTACTAGGGCTGATCAACGGCATGACCTTCACCGTCAAAGCCGGCATCCTTACCGGAGAGTTCTACTTTCAAGCGGTGGCGCTGTTCCTTACGGCGGCCGTGATGGCGATCATGCAGTGGCACGGAATCGATCTGGGAATCCTGCTGTTCGGCGTCGTCTCAGCGGCTTCGTTCTTTGTACCGGGCTTAAAATACTACCGGCGTGCCCGCGAACGAGCGGTGTAAGCGGACTACGTTACCTCAAACGCCTTCGGTAAAGAAACGATGCGTCCCCTGCGATTCGACCGCCGCTGCCAGACGACCAAGGGCATGGGCATACGCGGCGGTTCGCATATCGATCCGACGCTCTTGCATGCGATCGTAGATGGCGTTGAACTCACGAGCCATGATCTCGCGCAGTTCCGTGTGAACACGATCTTCACCCCAGTAGTAGCCAGCCCGGTTCTGCACCCACTCGAAGTAACTGACCGTAACACCGCCAGCATTGGCAAGAATATCGGGAATGACAAGGACGCCATTCTTCGTGAGCAGGTCATCGGCTTCGCTCGTCACTGGCCCGTTGGCAACCTCGACGACAACATCGGCCTTAATGTCGCCCGCATTCTCGGCGGTGATCTGATTTTCAAGTGCCGCCGGGATGAGCACATCAACGTCGAGTTCCAACAGTTTTTCATTGGAGATGCCGTTCGCGTCAACCGCCTCACAAACACTACCGTCGCAATAGACCGCCTGAAGTTTGCGTGACTCATTCTTCATGTACATCAGGCTGGGCACGTCGAAACCGGCTTCGTTGTAGATGCCACCACGCGAGTCGGACACGGCTACGATGTGATAACCATCGGCGTGCAGCAAACGGGCCACGTGCTGCCCGGCGTTACCGAAGCCTTGAACCGCGACACGGATATCCTTCGGATTCCACTGCCGCCGCGTTTCGAGCTCCTTGATGCAGTAGTAGGCCCCACGCCCCGTCGCATCATCTCGACCCAAACTTCCGCCCAGGGCGAGCGGCTTGCCGGTAATGACCGCTGGCGTGTGCCGACGATGAATCATCGAATACTCATCCATCATCCAGCCCATCACCATGGCGTTGGTATAGACGTCCGGTGCCGGGATATCGCTTTCAGGACCAATGAAGTCGGCCATCTCCTTCATGAACCCGCGACTGAGCCGCTCAAGCTCCAGCTTGGAGAGTTCCTTGGCATTCACGGTGACCCCGCCTTTGGCACCGCCAAATGGGATTCCGACCACAGCACACTTGCAGGTCATCCAGAAGGCGAGTGCCTTGACCTCGTCAATGTCGACATCGGGATGAAAGCGAATGCCACCCTTAGTCGGCCCACGGTCGTTATTGTGCTGCACGCGATAGCCGGAAAAGATCTTCAGCGAGCCATCGTCCATGCGAACTGGGATCGAGACCATGAGCACCGCCTGCGGATGCCGCAGCTGCTCAATAACTTCCGGCTCGACATCCGTGTACTCCGCCGCCCGATCAAGTCGCCGAATCGCGTCCTGAAAGATGTTGTCGTCGACTTCCGAAGCCATGCGATCCTCCGGCATGAAATAAAAGAGCAAGTCCGCCTATACGCATGCCACGAAAATGCATGCGATGCCTATACCATCAACGTAACAGAAGAATCTCAGACTACCAAACCCCTGGCATCTGAATTCACTAGGCAACAGACCAAGCCTGGCATGTCGATGAAGAAAAGACGAGCGACCCCAAGTTGAACCGTCGCGCGATTTACAGTTGATCCGCGGCGGCAATCCGCTCGCTAATCGGCGGATGATCGTGCAGCAGGAGAACTTCCAGCGGGTGAGGATCCGGGTCCCCCTTGTTCAATTTCGCCAACTTCAAAAACGCGGAGCGATACGCGTCACGCAGGCCAGTTCGTTCGAGTGCGTAGCGATCACACTGACGCTCAAAACGGCGACTGATCGCACAATGCACTGGCCCCATTAGCAGACCTGCTACGGACAGAATGAGCATCATCATCGGCAAAGTGTAATACGGAAATCCTTGCTCAGAATTCCAGGACGCGTCGGTCGTTGCCAACCAGCGGCCGACCAATTGATCGCAAAGCCAGAAAGCGGCCAAGCTGGCGAAGAACGTTCCCACGATGATCTTCTTGATATGGCGAAACACGTGATGCCCAACCTCATGGGCAATGATCACTTCGACCTCGTCCGGCGAGAACCCGTCGATCAGGTTGTCGCCCAGAACGACACGCCGCGTCCGTCCCAGGCCAGCAAGCATGGCGTTCGCTTTGACCGTCTCTTCGCTCATGCCGAGGCGATAGACGCCCTCGATCGAAAGCCCCGTCCCCTCGGCAAGACGTTTCATTCGAGCAAGCAGATCAGCGCTGTGCGATTCTTCGGAATCGAGTGGTTCGACCTTATGAAACATCGGCATGATAACCTTGGGGAATAGCTGTCCCAGGACGGCCGAGAAGAGAAAAAAGGCAACGGCACCAACAATCCACCACCACGATCCTGTTAACCAGATGATCCAATACAGCCCCGGAATCATGACCGCCGAAAAGCCGATCTCCAGCAGCTTCCACTTTGTGTGCGACCATAGCCAGGCGAAAAATGACTGACGCGACAACCCGTAGCGGTGCTCCAAAATGAATCCCGAATAGAATGCGAGCGGAAAGCTCACAACCATATTCGCCAGCACGAGAACGCCGGCGAGAATCAACAGCCGCAAGGTGGCGACTTCCGTGATCGCTTCGATCTTCGTCGTAAGCCAGCCGCCAGGCACCGCAACGACAAATACCATGACCGCGATGAAGACAAGATCGAGTCCCTGACCGAAAAGATCGCAGAGGAGCGAGCGATGACCATACTCCTTGGTCTCCGCAAGTTCGGCCGCCGTCATTTCGCCGCCAGAGACGCCCCCGCTTCCGTTAACAGAAGATGCGGCCACCGACGGCGCGTCTTTGCTCGACGTGCCCTGCGACACTACTTGCTCGTCAATCGGCTTAGAACTCTCGGTCACTGCGAAAACTACCCCGTGTCTTCAATTCGATTGTTTGTCGCTAATCATCTAGCTAGCGGTCGGTCATTGTTTGCTGCCAACCCACGTCCAGTGCCGGTCGCTCGTCGTTGTCACGCCATGTGGATCGAAACCGTTGGCCGAAACGAGATCACGAACTTCCTGCAGGCTCAGTGCCGCGCGGAGCGACGCGTCGAGCAACTGCCTTTGCTCATCGGTCTCATTGCGGGCATAGGTGTAAACGAGTCGCTTCACCGCCGCGTCATCGGGCGGACGAATCAGGTCGCGGAAGAACAGCATGCCACCGGGCTTCGTCACGCGAACCGCTTCGGCAATCGCGTGGGCCGGCTCGGGAATGTGATGAATAATGCTGTTGGAAAAAACGACCGAAAATCGATCCGCCTCGTACGGCAGTGACTTCGCATCTTCCAACTCTAGCACAACGCGATCGGCAAAGTGGGCCATTTCCAGATTCCGGCGGCCGATCTCCAGCATGCTTTCGGCCATATCAATCGCTAAACAGCGAAAACGCTCATCTCGCTCGCACAATTCGATTGGAATCTGGGCCGTACCGGTGCCCAAATCCAGAAAGTCGAGAAAGACCCCCTCGTCATCCCGCGTGGGCTCCGCGGGCAATGTGTCGACCTGAGCTGCAATCGCGGTCAGCATGTCGTCGACGAACTTTCGATTGACATCGTCATGATCCATCGAGTCGTACGCCAACGCCTCGTCAGGCGAATCCATCACCTCCGGTTCGAGCACACGTTCAAGCAACATGATGGCAGCCCACCTTTTGAGTCTATCAATGCAAACGGCCAATGCGGCAACAGGTACACGAAGAACCGCGCCCCGACCATCGACCTAATCCTCTATCATTTCTAATCGCTCGCGACCCCACCACCCCCAGGCGACCAACAACAGAGCCATCGCACCGTAAGCGAGTGACAAGTAAATCGGCGTCTGACCGCTGGAAACCTCATGAAATTCACTCCACGGCAGCACAATGCGACTGTCCGGTAGTGGAGAATGGATTACGCCAAACAAACTCAGCACGCCGGCCACCGCAAAGTAACAGGCGGCCCGCATCAGTCGGCGGTCGAGTAGACCAGCCAAGGCCGATGCCCACAGCAAGCTGGTCAGAATAAAACCACCGGAGAGCATGTGGATAGTCTGCAGGTTCGACGCGAACTCCGCCTGGCTATGCGTACCAGCTTGCTCAGCAAGGCCCGTAATCGACAGCCCGCCTGCAACGAGTGCCTGCTTTACGTAGATCATTACGAGGTACGCGAGCGCCGGAACACAGGCGAGTGCGACCGCGGGGTAGTGCCGTGACGGCGTGGCGTGATAACTCTGAGCGGTGATCTCGACGCCAATGAAGATCAGAATCGGAAACACGATCGCTTTCGGCACGATCAAGTAGATGATACTGAAATAACCCAGCACGCCCGCGGTTCCTATGAAGAGCGCCGTCGCCAGCGTGTACCCTGCGCGGCCTCCCATCGCCTTGTAGGCCGGATGTCCGATGTAGGGTGTGGTCTGCACCACGCCACCGCACAGGCCGGAGACGAGCGTAGCCAGCCCTTCCGTGGCGATAACTTGACGCGTGTCGTATTCGTCCCCTGCCGACGCAGCACTCTCCACGCAATCGATGCCGCCGATGATCGTCCCCAAGGCGAACGGAATCACGAGCGGCAAATAATGGAACGAATCTTGGAAGGCGGTCACCCAGCCAAACCTGAAGGACTCGAGCCAGCCCGTCGGCATCCACATTACCTCGGGAGCCGGCGGCACTTCGCGTCCCAAGGTGCCAGTCCAAAGCATCGCGTAGTAAAGGACGAGACCGATCCCCAACGCCCCCAGAGCTCCCGGCACTCTTCCCGGCAGAGGCACCCTGGCCACCAAGGCCGTCAGGATGACTGCCAATGAAACAAAACCAACGATCACCGCGTTCGCCACATCAACAAACGGCATGAAGCTGATCAAAACCAATGCGACCGCCGCTAGCGACCCCAACAGGCCTGCCCTGGGCACGACGCGACGAATCCAGCCGCTCCCAAGCGAACAGACGATCTTGAAGAGCCCGCTAAAGATGACGGCGCAGACACCGACCCGCCACGCATAAAATGCGGCCGCCTCGGGTTCATAGCCCCAATCCTGTTTCGCGCTGAGATAGGCTGGCCCCAGCACAAAGAAGATCATGCCGAAGGTGCTAGGGGTGTCCAGGCCGAGCGGCATCGCAGTCACATCCGACCGGCCTGTCCGCTTCGCCAAGCGGGTGGCCATCCAGGTAAAAGCGAGATCGCCAAACAGAACCCCGATCGCCGTACCCGGAATCATGTAACCGAGGGCAATATTTTCAGGAAATCCGAACGCCGAGTTGAGCAGCGAGACAATTAGAATCAGGCCGGCGACATTGTCTAACGTCAAGCCAAAAAAGGCGTTAACGTCGCCGATAGCACACCATTTATATCGATTCGCCACTTCTAAAGTCCGACGGGTACAAGAATTGCGACTCCTGGGCGGTGAGTGTAAGTCGCCGGCCCCGAACGTGTCAATTTGAAGCAAATTGCACCCGAGCGGAACTTTTGCGGGCCTGAGGGGGTACAATGAGCCGAGACGTTCGGGCGGGATCGCACACTTCCCTTCAAAATTGGCAAATCTGCCTACCTAAAAAGGCCCGAACCCTGTTGGACCGGACTGCGTAGAAGAGCATGAGCCCCAGCACAACCACATCAAAAGACCTGTCTGGCGACGAAATGGAGCTAGACCGATCCGACGAAAGTGACGAAAGCCTGCTGGCGACGTACTGCGCCACCGGTGAGCTGGCAGCCTACGATCAGCTCGTCCATCGTTACGAACGGGAAATCTACAGCTACCTGAGGCGTTTTCTTGGAAACTCGGAGATGGCGGAAGACGCGTTCCAAGGGACATTCCTGCAGGTCCACTTGAAATGCGGCCAGTTCCAGCAAGGACGTCGATTTCGCCCCTGGCTCTATAGCATAGCCACCAACCAAGCGATCGATCTTCAGCGGAGAAATAAGAGACACAAATCGGTCAGCCTCGACACGGGCCGACAAGCCGAAGACGACGAGCTCGGTTCTCTTGTCGATCTGCTGGTAAATAATGAACCAGGGCCAGTTGCCCGACTTGAAGGGTCTGAACGCCGCGATTGGATTCGAAATGCGGTCGCGGAGCTTCCTGAAACTTTACGTAGCGCCGTAACACTCGTTTACTACCAAGGGCTGAAATACCGCGAAGCGGCCGAGGCCCTGGGAGTTCCCGTCGGAACCGTGAAGAGCCGTTTGCATTCCGCACTGCTCAAGCTCAACCAAGCATGGCACCAAGGCGAATGAATCTCCCAGCAAGAAGCCGCGACGGAATACGGAATATCCTTCCGTCGTGCAGGAGCAACGATTAGACGATGAAAGATGAGTTAGTAGGTTACGTACTTCGCGCGCTCGACGCCGATGTGCACGACAGCGTTGACATCGAATTGGAAAAGGATCCTAAGCTGATCCACGATCTTGTCGTGCTACGCGATTCATTTGAACCGTTGGCAGCCGACGAGGGACACATCGACCCTCCGGCAGGATTGGCCAGTCGTTGCTGCCAGGAGGTTCGACGGCAAAACGTTGTTCAGCCGGCAGCTGCTGCCGCATTGAAAGACACGCTGACAACAGGCTCACGCCGCAGCTCTCGCTGGAGTTTCTCCGACTTGGCAATTGCCGCCGGTGTCTTGATTGCCCTCGGAATCGTGGCCGTCCCTACCGTCAATCACAGTCGCTTCAGTGCTCAACTAATGAGCTGCCAGAACAATCTCCGCCAGGTAGGGCAGGCGCTTCTGGCCTACAGTTCACATGACCCCGCCGGCACATTCCCAGCCATCATGGCCAACGAGCACAGCGGCCAGCCGAGTTCGTACGCGACGACGCTCGTCAGTCAGAACCCCGACCTCGATCACAGAGCCTTTCTTTGTCCATCGGCCGTTCAAGGCGATGGTCGCCAGCCGTGCCAGCCCTCGGAGTTAATTGAGCTGGAGAAGTCGAGTGAGATGACCGAGCTGGATCGCCTACTGGCACAGCAAGGTGGCAACTACGCATACACGCTCGGGCACCGCGACGCTCGCGGCGTTCAACGAACACGCAATCTAAATCGCCCTACATTTGCCATCATGGCGGACGCCCCCTGCCCGAGCCACAACTTCGTGAAGACAAGCCATCATGGCAGTTGTGGGCAGAATGTACTGTTTGAAGACGGTCACGTCGGGTACGAAGAAAACTGCAAACTGACTGGCTGCCACGACGACGACCTGTTCCACAACCGCAATAATGAAATCGCCCCCGGTGTCGACCAGGACGATGCGGTCGTTGGCAATCCCTTTGCTCGAACCCGCCAACCCTAAGGCAACCGACCCGGCAACGGCCGGCACACGACAAATTTATCTCCAAGGCAGTCTTGCGACTGCCTTTTTTTGTCCCTTTTGAAACGCTGGCCAGGGAACAAGACACGCTCCAGACACCACGACAGCTGCTTTGACGGCTGGCGACATCATGGGCAACAGAGACTCGACAAGTGTTGCAAAAATGCCACATCACCTCCGGCGGCAGATCGGCAATCAGGCCCCACAAAAACGCCTCAGAACACTTGAATCAGCCTGTTTTTCAGGCCTTCTGAGGAGAATCAGCCCCCGCCAGAACAATTGGCATCCTGTTTGCCTTTGCTAGGGACCATCACGACGAGCATTCCGCTTACGCATTCCCCTAGCGAGAGTAACGACGAGAACATGCAGCCGACGGTCCCCGAGTTTCAGAGTGACGAGATGCACGCGTGCGATCTCGTCGAAGTTGCCATCCGAGTTGTCGAACACGCCCGCGAGATCGTTGAGTCGCCCATGTCTAGGCAGCCAGACATGGAGGCATACTGGTCGAACGCGACCTGCCGGTTCTCACGATGGGGTACCGCCTTTCGCGAAATCGCGGCTCAGGATCACACCGCCGCCGAGGACGTCGCCCAAGGAAAAGATCAGATTGAGTTCGAAGAAATTACGCCGGAAGCCGAACGCGCACGAACGGCTGGTAGGGCGTTGCTCGAAGAAATATTCATCAGCGAACCGTTGACCCGGGTGTGGGCCGCCTGTCTCGTAGCCCGAGACCGGTACCATGATACCGACAACTGCGAATCGATCGTCCGTACGATCGCGGAAAAACACGCCGAGTTCAGCCACCGAGCGCTGAACCTCATCGCCGACCAAGGAACCCTGGACTGGAAGAGTGCTGTCCAGCTCAATCGCCTGCGACGTCGCAG